>OCHB01000035.1_pt1 | contig 199249 bp, 145 predicted proteins | sample 1538731 | NCBI WGS metagenome assembly OCHB01 (sample SAMN04571721, study PRJEB22368) | human gut metagenome | biome: human gut; material: stool | host: Homo sapiens | place: Luxembourg | collected 2012-09-20 | reverse complement strand
GGGCGATGGTTTTCCGGCGGCTGGACGACTCGGGATTACCGGTCGGCCAAGGCCGAATCAATTGTTCCTGGCGTTACGCGCGGCCTTGATGAGCATCGCAATCGCAACCAGCATCACAGCCGCGATGGCGATGGCCATAACGGCGGTACCGGTGGCGCCCAACGGACCGGAGACCGCGGAATCGTCCGGCACCTTGCCCGAAGCGATCACGCCGTTCTTGTCGGCGCCCGGCTTCTTGTCGGTGGAGCCGGCGGCCGGCGCCTGGATGGCGACGGTCGCAACCTTGCCGGACTGGCGACCGGTGACGGTGAGCGTGTACTCGGCGCCTTCCGACATCTTGTCGAGCGCGATCGAAGTGGTCTGCGCGGGCTTGACGCGCACGCCGGACAACGGGGTGCTGGAATCGGACTTGGACACCACGGCGCCGTCCTTGTCTTTCAGCTCGTAGCTGAGCAGCGCGTCACCGTTGAAGCCGTCGACATTGGCGACGTACTTGCCGGCCTGCGTGCGGGCGACCTTCACGGTGCCGTCCTTGGAGAGCGCGTTCTGCTCGTCGGGGGAGGTGGCCAGACCCAGGGCGCCGGCGATGGTGTAGAAGTTGTCGGTCTGATCGGTCAGGCCGATGACGCGCTGGGCGCCGGGGCCGGAAGCGGCGATGCGCAGCTGGGTGCCGGTGTGCTCCATGTCGCCGCCGTTGTAGCCGCCTTCGGCGTCGGTGGAGGCTTCCTGGGCGGTGCCGTAGGAGACGACCATGTTGTTGCCGTCGGCGGACTTGAGCACGGTGGACAGCGCATAGGCCGGCTGGGCGTTGAGGATCTGGGAGGTGTGCGCATGATCGGCGGTGACGATCACCAGCGTGTTCGTGAGGTCCACGTTCTTGATGGCGTAGGCGATGGCCTGGTCGAAGTCGTCGGTCTCGCCGATCTGGCCGCAGACGTTGGCGGCGTGGTCCTGCTTATCGATCGAAGCGCCTTCGACCTGCAGGAGGAAGCCGTTCTTCTGACCGTTCGGGTTGGCGTTGAGCAGATCGAGCGCCTTCTTGGTCATGTCCTTGAGCGAGGCGCCACGGTTGCCGAGCCAGGCGTCATTCGGGGTGCACACGGTCGGGTTGGCGTCCTTGGACGGATCCTTGGCGGTGGCCTTGGACGGGTTGAACTTGGTCGGCATGTTGCCGTCGCTCATCAGGGCGAGCACCGGCTGGCCATCCTTGTACTGCAGGGCGTTCATCGCGGCCGGGGTGGCGTCCTGGATTTCCGCGGTGGATACGTTGCCGGTGGCCTTGCCGGCGGCCTTGGCCAGCTCGAAGAGATTCAGCTGCGGGTTGCCGTAGATGTCGACGTCGACGGCGTTGTTGTAGGTCTTGGTGCCGGTCGCCCATGCGGAACCGGACGCGGAGGAATCGGTGACGGGGGTGAGCTTGCCCGGGTTGGGGTTGGCGACCAGCTTGCCGGTGCCATCCTTGCCGACGGCGCTGTCCTTGCTGCCGTCGCCGAGCGAGAAGGTCGTGTACTGGCCGGTGCCCGCCTGCACGTCGTCAAGCGCGCCGGGCTGACCGACCGCGTCCAGACCATCGAAGTGGCCGTTGGCGCCCTTCAGATAGTCGCGGGCGATGGTGATTTCCGAATCGCCCATGCCGTCGCCGATGAACAGCACGACGTTCTTCGCGCTCTTGTTGCCGATGGCGGCGATGCGCTGCGCGGCGCCGTGCTTGGCGAGCTCGGCGACCGACTTGCCGTTGGGGCTGTAGGTGCCGTTCGCGGCATCGACAGCAAACGCCGGAGCGGCGAGCGCGCCGAGCGTCGCGATGGAGGCGATCGCCGCGACGGCGCTCGTCAAAGCCTTGTGATTGCCCATTGTTCTTCCTTCTTCCATGCAGTGTCATCTGCGCCGTCCGGCCCGCACTCCTCCGGCCGCACCCGTTCGGCCGCGTCCGTCGTCGTCACGCCTTCCAGCTTCGCGGAACCGTTCCGCACCTGCATTGCTTGGATCTTTCGATTCCGGCTTCTACGGTAGGCATCACAAGCCAACGTTCGGATACCGCCGGAAGAACGATGAACATTCTTCGTCGAATCGGGCCACGGCATCATCGCCGCATGAACCGGCAAGCCATACACGATCCGCACCTGGCAGTACATGTTCTCGAAAATCCGCCCCGAATTCCCCGAGGCGGCGTTCGTCGCCGAATGTGGGCCGACCGAACGAATCGATGCAGGCCGGATTCGACATGGACTTCTACCTCGACTGGCGCTGGGACGGCCACCCGAATGGCTACAACCTGCTGCTGCGCAATACTGACACACCTCTGGAGTACGAGGGCGATTCCGACTATTTCAACGCCGACTCGGACGCCTCAATCGCCCCATTCCCCGCGGAATACCTGCCGCAGCTCGCCGACTGCCGGACGCGCTCTCCTCCGACGCCGTCATGCTGCTCAGTATTGGCGAGCCGGCCGTGAGCGACGGGCAGCTGATGCTCTCCCCGCAGTCGTTCGTCGTGCTCGGATAGCCCGCTAATTGCCCAACTCACCGAATGTATTGCAATCGTTGTCAATATGAGTTACGGTAAAGATAGAACAGCTCGGACATTGGTCTGTCAGGTTGCCGGAACCTCAACGCAGAGCGGCCCTCGAACAGCAATGCAAACGACTAGCAGTACCCGATTTGCAAGCAAGGAGTCATCATGACCGACGCATACGGCAACGACGCAGCAACCAGCACCGGCACCATCGCAGACACCACCAACAACGCCGCTTCCGGTGCCCCGCAGCGCGCGGAAAGCACGGAACGACTCGCCCGCCCGCTCATCAAGCTCGCCAAAGCCTGCGGACTTGCCACCTCATTCATCGACCAGCTCGGCACCTACACCGAAATCAGCGACGCGGCCTTGGTCGCCGTACTCAAGGCCCTCGACGTGGACGCATCCAGCGACGAGGCCATCGTACGCTCCATGACCCAACTTGAGGTGGAAAACAGCAAACGTTTGCTCCCCTCCACCATCGTCGCCACCACCGGCAAACCGACCGGCATCACCCTGAACTGCTCGTCGGACGCGGACATCACCGCCTCCATCGAACTGGAGGACGGCACCGCGTTTGGCCACTTTGCCCTGCTGCCGAACCTCAATTCCGGCAAGCCGGACTTGACCATCGCCCCCGATTTGCCGATGGGTTACCACACGCTGACCGTCACGGTTGACGGGCGCGAGGGCAAGGCGGCCATCATCGCCGCCCCCGCGCGCATTCCCGTGCCGGAGGCGGTCGCCGAGCACCAGCGGTGGGGCTGGATGACGCAGATGTATTCCGTGCGGTCCCGCGAATCGTGGGGCATCGGCGATTACGGCGATCTGAAGCGTCTTTTGGCAGATGCCGCCGAGAAGTCCAAGGCCGACTTCATGCTCATCAATCCGATTCACGCCGGCGCGCCGATTCCGCCGCTTGAGCCATCGCCGTATCTACCGGAATCGCGCCGATTCCTCAACGTGACGTACATCCGGCCGCAGGATATCCCCGAATATGCCACACTGCCGGCCGACGTGCGCGCGCAGGTGGATGCGCTGCATGATTCGGTGGCCGCGCGCAACGACGAATCGACCCCGATGGACATCAACGCGGCGTGGGAGGCCAAGCGCCCGGCGCTGCGCCTGATCTTCGAAGCGGGCCGCAACAACAAGCGCGAGCTCGAATTCGAGCATTTCAAGACCACCGCCGGCCCGGACCTCGATTCCTTCGCCACATGGTGCCTGTGCTTCGAGGTATGGGGCGCGCCGTGGGGCGAGAACCGTTGGTTCTTCGAGAAGACCATCGACGACCCGGCCGTGCGCCAGCTCGTCGAGGAGCACCACGACCTGTTCGAGTTCAACCGCTGGCTGCAGTGGATCGCTGCCGAGCAGGTGAACGCCGCGCAGCAGGAGGCGCTGGACCACGGCATGACGCTGGGGCTGATGCAGGACATGGCCGTGGGCGTGCACGGGCTCGGCGCGGATGCCTGGGCCAATCCGGAACGCTTCGCCTCAGGTGGCGTCACGGTCGGCTGCCCGCCGGACTTCTATAACCAGCAGGGCCAGGATTGGGGCCAGCCACCGTTCAACCCGCGCTACCTGGAGGCCACCGGCTACCAGGTGTACCGCGAGATGGTGCATTCGATGTACGAGCACGCGGGCGCGGTGCGCATCGACCATGTGCTGGGCTTGTTCCGCCTGTGGTGGATTCCGCAGGGGCTCGGTGCCCGCAACGGCGCATACGTGACGTACAACCACGAGGCGATGTTGGGAGTACTGGCCATCGAGGCCACGCGCGCCGGAGGCATGGTGGTTGGCGAGGATCTGGGCACCGTACCGGATTACGTGCGCCGCATTCTGGCCGATCACGGCGTGCTCGGCACTGACGTGGAATGGTTCAACCGCGTGGACGATTCGCCGAACGCCGGCGACCCGTACCGCGCACCCAAGGACTATCGCAAACAGGCATTGGCCTCGGTGACCACGCACGATCTGCCACCCACCGCCGGCTACCTGAACTTCGCACACGTCAAGCTGCGCGAGGAGCTGCATCTCCTGAGCGAGCCGGTGGAGGCATTCGCCGCCTCGGCGATGGCCGAGCGCACGGCCATGATGAACCGTCTGGTGGAGAACGGCTATATCTCGCAGACCGTGGCGGATGATGTGGAAGGCCATGTGCAGGAAATCGTGGAAGCGATGCACGCCATGCTCACCGATACGCCGTCGCTGCTGCTGCAGGCAGCGCTGGTGGACGGCGTGGGCGAATGCCGCTCCCAGAATCAGCCGGGCACTTCCAGAGAGTATTCGAACTGGCGCGTGCCGCTGGCGGACAGCTCAGGCCACGTGGTACATACCGACGAGGTCTTCGACCTGCCACGCGTGCAGTCCCTAGCCGCCGTGATGCGCCGAGAGAAGCGGTGATCGATTCCGGCAATGGGAAATTGGTCTAAATCAGCCCCTCGTAATCGAGATAGCCGAAGACGACGACTTGTTATGGGCATGTTATCGTTGTCATGACAATGATTGTTCGCGACGGCGAAGGAGCGACGGCATATGACCAAGGCAAGCATTCAAGCGGTGGCCCGCGAGGCCGGCGTTTCCGTATCCACGGTGTCCCGAACCTTCGCCAAGCCGGATCTAGTGCTTCCAGAGACTCGAGACCGAGTGATGACCGCGGCCGAAAAGCTCGACTACTCCGTCTCTCGCTCGGCCGCCGCACTGAAGTCCGGCCAGTCGTTCCGCATTGCGCTGCTGGCCAGCGAGACCATCACCACCTGGTTCAATGCAAACATCTTCGCCGGCCTTGACTCGGCGCTGCGCCCCTCCGGCTACGACACTGTGCCCTACCCCATGCGCAACGCCGCCGAGCGCCATGACTTCTTTGCGGATTTGCCCGTGCGACGCAATGCGGATGCGGTGATTGTCAGCTCCTTCGACATTGAGCCGGCTGAAGTGGAGCGACTGAAGCATATGCACGTGCCGATTGTCGGCATCAACATTCCCTCCACCGATGGGTTCGACGCAGGCGTGAGCATTGACGATTACGCCGCCACACGTTCGGCCATCGAGCACCTGATTGCACTCGGCCACCGACATATCGCATTCGTCGGCAGCGCACCGACCGAAACCAATATGCGCTACAGTGCCGAGGCTCGCCTGCAGGGCGTCATCGACGCTACTGCCGCCCATCCGGGGATCGAACTAACGCCTCTGAGCATTCAACGCGGTCTTGGCGAAAGCAACGCGGCATTGAACGCCGCACTGAACGCCTCCCCCAGCATCACCGCCTTCTGTTTTGAGGATGATGAAATGGCCGCACCCGTGCTGTATCGCCTGCGTCAATACGGGCGGCGGGTACCTCAGGACATCTCCATCATCGGCTTCGACGATTCCACCCTGTCCGCCGCCGTGGGACTGACCACACTGCATCAGGACCCGTTCGCAATGGGCGTGGCCGCCGGGCACATGGTATTGGATGCCATTGCGGGCAAGTCAATCGAACCGGCATTCGTACGGCCGGACACTCCGCTGATACTGCGCGAAACCACCGCGCCGCCTGCCGCAACAGCAGCGTCCGCGCAGGCGTGACTACGTTACCATCGCAAAACGCCGATAAATCGACTTTTGCATGCGTAATTCACATGATATCGTTGTCATCATCAATACAACGGTTGGGTCTTCACACAGCAGTTCGAGCACAACCGGAACAACCCAACCACAACGCACCCGGAACAGGAAGGAATCGGCATGACCGCCAACAACCTCAATGACGACTGGTGGAAGCAGGCCGTCGTCTACCAGATCTACCCGCGCAGCTTCAAGGACGTCAACGGCGACGGACTCGGCGACATCGCCGGCGTCACCGAGAAGATGGACTACCTGAAGAACCTCGGCGTCGACGCGATCTGGCTCTCCCCGTTCTACCCCTCGGATCTGGCGGACGGCGGCTACGACGTGATCGACTACCGCAACGTCGACCCGCGCCTAGGCACCATGGACGACTTCGACGCGATGGCCGAGGCCGCGCACGAGGCCGGCATCAAAGTGATCGTGGACATCGTGCCCAACCACACCGCCGACAAGCACGTGTTCTTCAAGGAAGCCCTCGCCTCCGAACCTGGCTCCCCCGCACGCGATCGCTATATCTTCCGTGACGGCCGCGGCGAGCACGGCGAACTGCCGCCGAACGACTGGCAGTCCTTCTTCGGCGGCCCGGCCTGGGCGCGCGTGCCCGACGGCCAGTGGTACCTGCATCTGTTCGACAAGGCGCAGCCGGACGTCAACTGGAAGAATCCGGACATCCACGAGGAGTTCAAAAAGACCCTGCGCTTCTGGTCCGACCACGGCACCGACGGCTTCCGCATCGACGTAGCGCACGGCCTGGCCAAAGACCTTGAATCCAAGCCGCTGGAGGAGCTCGGCCGCGAATACAGCGTGGTCGGCGTGCTGAACCACGACTTCAGCCACCCGCTGTTCGACCGCCGCGAGGTGCACGACATCTACCGCGAATGGCGCAAGGTGTTCAACGAATACACTCCGCCGCGCTTCGCCGTGGCCGAGGCGTGGGTGGTGCCCGAGCACCAGCACCTGTACGCTTCGATGGACGAGCTGGGCCAGTCCTTCAACTTCGACTTCGCGCAGGCCAACTGGTATGCCGACGAGTTCCGCAAGGCCATCGCCGCCGGGCTCAAGGCGGCGGCCGAAACCGGCGGCTCCACCACCACGTGGGTCATGAACAATCACGACGTGCCGCGCAGCCCCTCCCGCTACGGTCTGCCGCAGGTCAAGGGCGCGCCCTACCACCAGCTGCCGCACGACTGGCTGCTGCGCAACGGCACCACATATCCCGAAGACCGCGAGCTCGGCACCCGCCGTGCCCGTGCCGCCGCGCTGATGGAGCTTGGTCTGCCCGGCGCCGCCTATATTTATCAGGGCGAGGAGCTGGGTCTGTTTGAGGTGGCCGATATTCCGTGGGATCGACTGGAGGATCCGACCGCTTTCCACACCGCTCAGGCCACGATGGATAAGGGCCGTGACGGTTGCCGCGTGCCTCTGCCTTGGACCGCTTCCGACGAGCCCGCTCTGGCCGATTTCAGCCGTCCGGCTCCGGCCGACGATGGCACCGGCGAGAACCATGTGCCGCTGTGCGCCGCCGGCCAGTTCGGCACGGGCGCTTCCTTCGGCTTCTCCCCTGCGGTTCGCGCCGATGGCGTGACGCCGGCCGCCGACCCGCACCTGCCGCAGCCGCTGTGGTTCAAGGATTACGCGGTGGACGTGGAGCAGGCCGACCCGGATTCGATGTACACGTTGTATCATGCGGCGTTGGCGATTCGTCAGGAGTCGCTGACCGCCACGCGCGACACCACCGCCGAGCAGGTGGATATGGGAGCGGACGTGGTGGCGTACCGCCGTGCGGCGGTTGAGGGACGCACGTTCACCTCGGTTACTAACTTTGGCACTGCCCCGGTCTCACTGCCCGAAGGCTCTGTGGTGCTCACTTCCGGCCCGCTGACTCCCGACGGTCAACTTCCCACCGACACCTCTGCGTGGGTAATCAAGTAAATCCCTTGGAATAAGCGAAAGGCCGCCGTTCCGAATGAATCGGAGCGGCGGCCTTTTAGTATGCGCTAATCAGCGAAAATCACTGAACCTGGGCGCGGGCGATCTTGCCGGTGAAGGAGTTGGCCTCGTCGGCATCCTTGACGCCATCCTTGTTCCAGGAGAACATGGCGCGCAGCTTCGGGCCGACGGTCTCGATGCGCTCGTTGGAGTACTTCTCCTGCAGTTCCTTGAAGTGCGGGGCGCCGGCATCCTGATCGTCGATGAACTCCTTGGCGAAGGAGCCGTCCTGGATGCGCTGCAGGTGGTATTCCATGCGCTTGCGGCAGTCCTCGTTGATGACGGTGTTGACGTAGTCGCCGTACTGAGCGGTGTCAGAGCAGGACCAACGAGCCTTGTTCAGACCGCCCTCGTTCATCAGGTCGACGAGCATCTTGAGCTCGTGGCAGACCTCGAAGTAGGCGATTTCCGGCTGGTAGCCGGCGTCGGTCAGGACTTCGAAGCCCATCTCGACGAGCTTGTTCACGCCACCCATGAGCACGTTCTGCTCGCCGAAGAGATCGGTCTCGGTCTCTTCCTTGAAGGTGGTCTTGATGGCACCGGCGCGCAGGGCACCGAGGGCCTTGGCGTAGGCCAGGGTCAGAGCCCAGCCGTCGCCACGCGGATCCTGCTCGACGGCCACGACGACCGGCACGCCACGGCCAGCGGCGTACTCACGACGAACGATGTGGCCCGGGCCCTTCGGGGCAACCATGAACACCGGGTGATCCTCAGACGGCTTGATGTAACCGTAGTGAATGTTGAAGCCATGAGCGAACGCAACAGCAGCACCCGGCTTGATGTTGGGCTCGATGTCGTTGGCCCAGATGGTGCGCTGGTACTGGTCGGGGGCCAGAATCATGATCACGTCGGCCTCGGCGGAAGCCTCGGCCACGGACTTGACCTCGAGGCCCTGCTCCTTGGCGAAGTCGACCGACTTGGAGGTCGGACGCAGGCCGACGACCACGTCGACACCGGAATCGCGAAGGTTCAGCGCGTGGGCGTGGCCCTGGGAGCCGTAGCCGATGATTGCGACCTTCTTGCCTTCGAGAACAGAGAGATCACCGTCGTTCTCATACCAGATCTGTGCTGCCATTATTGGCACTCCTTTTCAGTAGTGGGTTGTGGCGCCGCTGGGCGCCGGGGGTATCTACGGTGTGCAGATAAGTCCTGTTTTGCGAGGATTGTGTCCTTCAAACCGAGTTCAATCCTACCGAGAACGCCGTCGCAGCCCCGCTGGAGTCCACAACGTGAGCTAGGTCACTATTGGAGTATGGACAGCCGTGTGCAGAGAACGATTCTCGATAACAACTCTGCACCCTTTTGAACAGAATCGCACAATCCCACATATGGGGAAAGGCTGAGATATCAACGACCTTGCATATTCGGTGTTCGTTTGCCTGCAAGAAATCAGCGCATAGTTGTTATTGAGAATGATTCGCTGCGCGCAACAACACAAAACCGCCGCTCCCGTATGGGCGGGAACGGCGGTTTGCTAGCTTAAATCCCCTTCAGGGGCGACAATCACTGAACCTGGGTACGAGCAATCTTGCCGTTGAAGGACTCGGTCTCATCCTTGTCCTTGGCCTCGGCGTTATTCCAGGAGAACATGGCGCGCAGCTTCGGGCCAACGGTCTCGAGGTGCGGGTGAGAGTACTCTTCCTGCAGCTTCTTGAACTTCGGAGCGCCGGCAGCCTGGTCATCCATGAACTCCTTGGCGAAGGAGCCATCCTGAATGCGCTTGAGCTGGTACTGCATGCGCTTCTTGGTCTCCTCGGTGATGACGGTGGAGGTGTAGTCGCCGTACTGAGCGGTGTCGGAGCAGGACCAACGAGCCTTGTTCAGACCACCCTCGTTAGCGAGGTCGACGAGCATCTTCAGCTCGTGGAACACCTCGAAGTAGGCGATCTCCGGCTGGTAGCCAGCCTCGGTCAGCACGTCGAAACCGAGGTCGCACAGGTGGTTGATGCCACCCATGAGGACGTCCTGCTCACCGAACAGATCGGTCTCGGTCTCCTCGGTGAAGGTGGTCTTGATGGCACCCGCACGCAGAGCGCCCAGAGCCTTGGCGTAAGCCAGGCACAGCGGCCAGGTCTTGCCGTCCGGGTCCTGCTCAACGGCAACGACGACCGGGACGCCACGGCCAGCGGCGTACTCACGACGAACGATGTGGCCCGGGCCCTTCGGAGCGACCATGAACACCGGGTGATCCTCGGACGGCTTGATGTAGCCGTAGTGGATGTTGAAGCCGTGGGCGAAGGCCAGCGCGGCGCCCGGCTTCAGGTTCGGCTCAACGTCCTTCTTGTAGACGGCTGCCTGGTACTGGTCAGGCAGAAGAATCATCACAACGTCAGCCTCAGCGACGGCCTCACCAACCGGTTTGACCTCAAGGCCCTGCTCCTTGGCGAACTCCACGGACTTGGAGGTAGGACGCAGGCCGACGACCACGTCGACACCGGAGTCACGCAGGTTCAGCGCGTGGGCGTGACCCTGAGAACCGTAGCCCAGGATAGCCACCTTCTTGCCATCGAACACGGACAGATCGGCGTCCTTCTCGTACCAGATAGTTGCTGCCATTTTTGGCGCTCCTTTTATTTATTTGTTTATTTATGGGGTTGAATTTTTCTTGCGTTCTGCGGGGTTTCGCTGAGCGATATTCTGTTGTGGCTTTCCTTGTGGGCTTTTCCGATATGCAGGTTTAGTCCCGTCGCATCGGAAAAGCCCTGTAGGGGTTCACTTAGTGGAATTAGGGGTTTTCACGTTGTGAACATCGTCACTTGGTAAAGTCAACGTCCTTAGTCTCCTTGCAGGTGAGCACGGAGACGAGGCAGCACACGGCCATCACGGCAAGGTAGAGGCCCACGGAGTGGACGCCCCAGTGGGAGCTCAGCCAAGTGGCGATGGTCGGCACGAAAGCCGCGCCGACGATGGCGGCCAGGTTGTAGCCGATGCCGGAGCCGGAGTAACGCACGTTGGCGTCGAACAGCTCAGGCAGGAAGGCGCCGATCGGGCCGAAGGCGATGCCCATCAGGGCAAAGCCGACGCACAGGAACACCATGTTGGCGAAGAAGTTCTTCTGGCCGACCAGACCACCGTCCAGCAGGAACGGGAAGAGTACGGCGAACACCACAAGTGCGCAGGAGGAGAAGGTCAGCACGCGACGGCGGCCGATCTTGTCCGCGTACAGGCAGGACAGCACGATGAACAGGGCGAACACGCAGATGGAGATCATGAGCATGAGCAGGTATTCCTGGTTGGTGAAGCCAAGGTTGCCGCCGCCTTCGCCCTGCTCCTTGGTGCCCCAAGCGAGGGACCAGGTGGCGAGCGTGTAGAACAGCGTGTAGGTCACAGCCACAAGGAAGGTGGCCTGCAGCACCTGACGCCAAGACTTGCGGAAGACCTCGGTCAGCGGGGACTTGACAACCTTCTTCTGCTCCTGAGCCATACGGAAGATCGGGGTCTCCTCCATGTGAACGCGGACCACGAGACCGACGATCACCAGGATGGCGGACAGCAGGAACGGCACACGCCAGCCCCAAGCCAGCATCGCGTCCTGATTGTTGAAGGATTCGAGCACGAAGTAGGTGCCGTTGGACAGGAAGAAGCCGATCGGGGCGCCGAGCTCCGGGAAGGAGCCGTACAGTGCGCGCTTGTCTTCAGGCGCGTTCTCGGTGGCGACCAGTGCCGCGCCGGACCATTCGCCGCCCAGGCCGATGCCCTGGATGAAACGCAGCAGGCAGAGGATGGCGACTGCACCAACGCCGACCTGATCGTAGGTGGGCAGGCAGCCAATCAGGAAGGTGCCGACACCCATGGTCATCAGGCTGACGACCAGCGTGGTCTTGCGGCCCATGCGATCGCCGAAGTGGCCGAAGATCAGCGAGCCCAGCGGGCGGGCGATGAAGGCGACGGCGAAGGTCAGCAAGCTCATCAGCAGTGCGACGGTGGGGTTGTCCTTCGCGGAGAAGAAGATGTGCGGGAAGTAGTTTGCCGCGGCGGTGCCGTAGGCGTAGAAGTCATAGAATTCGATGGCGGTACCGACCATCGACGCGGCGATCACGGTCTTGACCGAATCGCGTACCAAGGTAGCGGCTTTACCTGCCGCCTGCCCTAAGCCAGTCTCTTCGACTGCTGCAGTCATTGTTACTCCTGTTTTGCTCTCGTTCACTCTCATCGGCGGGCGATTATTTCGCCCCACAGGGAGGTTGTTGTTCTGTCGCTGTGTTGTTGCCGTGTACTGTCCGCTACCGTTTCCGTCTGCGGGATTCTGTCGTAAGCCTTGTGAGCGCAACAAAAAAAGCCCCGCATCATGCAGGGCCGTGCCGATTGTGTCAGCTTGATTGGCCCTGCCTTCGTTGACGGGGCTTCAAGCATCAGTGCCGAATTAGTCCGCCAGCGAAGACGGGCTAATAATTCGTGCGGATACAAACGCAGAAGCATTGAATCCAGTCATCGCGTGGCCTCCTTTCGGTATTTCCTCAGGCCGTTCGACCTGAACTGGAATGTAAACATAGGTTTGTATGTCTTGCCAATCCAGCAAGGGTTCACATTGTGGACATTGTGACGTAGGAGTCATGTGAGATGGGTGACTGTGGGCGGCCGTGACTCGGCTCCCCTCAGTCGCCTACGCCGCCAGCTCGGCCGCAATTACAGACGGGCTACCGCCCGCAGTCTGCCTGCTCGCCTCCCGGCTCGCCTTCGCCTACAAACAGTCCACCGGACTGTTTGCTTCACAGCTCAGCCTCAGAGAGGGGAGCCAAGATAGGAGTCACCGGGTGGTTTCGCCGGGGATGAGGGCTACGGGGATGACTTCTTCGGGAGTGGGTTGGGTGTCAACGTCCGAAGCGCTATCGTTCTTGGACGGAGAGGCGGGGCCACCGTCGGCGGCGATCTGTGAGTCCATGCGGACGGCGAGCGCGGCGGCGATGGCCGGGAAGTCCTGTCGAATCGCGGTCAGGCGTTTGCCGGCGGTTTCGGCCATGAGAGTGCCGTCATAGGCGATGACTTGCAGATCAGCAGGCACCTCGATACCCCGTCGTGAGGCTTCCTGCAATGCCACGGATGCCACCACATCGGAGCCGACGATGGCGTCGACATCAGGATACTGTTCGAAAATGGCGCATGCGGTGGCTTCGTGGGCGGCGATGTCGGCCACGGTGCCGGCTTCGACATAATCGCAGGCAATGCCGGCCTCAGCCAGCAGACGCTCGACGGTGAGATGGTAGCGAATCGTGGGGAAAGTGGTGCCTTCCGCGAACTGGGAACGCGGGCCACCAACGAGCACCACGTGGCGCGCGCCGGAATCGATGAGCTGGCGCGCAATCAGACGGCCTCCCTGTTCATGATCAGACCGGACGACCGGCACACCCTCACCGAGCGTGCGGTCGAAAGCGACAATTGGCCGATGGATGGAGGTCCAGTAGTCGGCCGGATGCTCGGTGTGGGCCGCCATGATGATGCCGTCCATCATGTGCCGCTGGAGCATGTCGATGTACTCGCTCTCGCCCTTGTCTGTATCGGCGGTGGAGCAGAGCAGGGTTTTGAGGTCGCGCGCGGCGAACTCGCGCTGCAGATGCGCGGTGAGTGTGGAGAAGAACGGGTGGGCGATGGTCGGCATGATCACGCCGATGGTGTTGGTGCGGTTTCGGTAGAGGTTGCGGGCCAGCTCGTTGGGAATGTAGTTGAGCTGGCGCATCGCGGACTCGACTTTGGCACGCATATCGGCCGAGACGTAGCCGGTGTTGTTGACCACCAACGAAACGGTGCTTAAGGACACCCCTGCCGCTTTGGCTACGTCGCGCATGCCGACCATGGTTTTGCTCCCCTGCGAGTACTGGACTGGATCACTGCTGACCAGTGTACTCGAACCGGTTTATTATTCGGCAGATTTGGTGGTGAGGGTGACGATTCCGGCCAGCAGCACCATGACGATGGCGGACGGGAAGAGCAGGTAATAGCCGAAGCTATGCTCGAAGGCGTTCACCAGTAGCGCGCCGATGATGGCGGCGAGCGCCAGACCGGCCGAGTTGGCGAGCGCATAAATGCCGAGGTCGTGGCCGGCTCGGCGCGGGTCGGGCAAAGAGTCCATCACCAGTTCAAGTCCGAGCGAATCGTAAATGCCGAAGGCGAATCCGGAGATCAACGCAAACAGCAGCATGCCGTTTTCACGGGCAGTGCCGGTGGACCAGACGCCAAGGCCCCATGCGAGCCCCAGACCAATCGCATACAGCAGGCAGGCACCGGCCACCACACGGGCCACGGGAATGTTCTTTTCCTCGATTCGCTCGGAAATCGGCCCGGCGGCCCAGGAGGCGAGCGCGGCACCGATCAATGTGGCCACAGCCATACCGGCAATGAGGAATCCGGCCGGAATGGTCAGCGGCGCGGACGTAAGTACCACGGCCTTGCCATAAACCCAGAAACGTACGAGATACCACAGAAACACACCGGTCAGCCCAACACCGGCCATCATGCACGTACGGGCGGCGAACACCCGGGAGAACTCGGGAGCGTGGGCCGGCGGGCGCAATTGGTCAAGTACCTGACTGCGGTCAAAAAGCTGGTTCGGCTGCTCAGCGCTAGAAGGCTCCTTGGGCAGAATCAATACGGTGGCAATACCGGACACTGCAAATAGCACGGCGGTGTAACTAAACGGCGCAAACGAATTGAACATCACACCAAGCGCACCCATGCACACGCCAAGCGCTTGGCCGAGCATCACACCGATGCCATGCCAGCGTTCGATGCGAGGGCGGAACTTGTCGGGCACCCGTTCGCTGATGGCGCTGGTCAACGGCACGGAAAGCATCGCATAGGCGAACTGTAGGAACACCCAGAAAATACAAAGCACAATGATGCCGATATTCTGCCCCAGAATCAGCGTGATCAGCGCGCACAGCAGACCTCCGCCAACCATCCACGGGGTACGACGGCCCAATGGCGTGCGTGTGCGGTCGGACAACACTGAAATCAGCGGCATCGCAAACATGGAGGCCACTACGCCGACAATCACCAACACGGCCAGGGGCATCGCCAATTCGGTGGCGACGGGCAACGGGCGGCCAGTGGCCGGATTGATGGCGATATGACCGGCAACAGCAGTGTCATAGCCGAACGTACGCGCAATCGCGTTGGGCATGGCAATGGTGTTCAACGCCACCCAAGGTGCGCCGACCAGAATTGAAGCAGCGAAGAAACCCCAGTTGAGTCGGGAGACCTGACCTGCGGTAGGGCGTTGGCCATTGACGGCGACCATGGGATCGCGCATGTCGAGGTAGGCGGACGACATATCCGGCGCGGGAGTGTCCACACTGGCGGCTGCAGCAGCGGCTGCCGAAGAACCGGCGGAAGCCAATCGCACAGCCTGGGCCTCAGGCTGGTCCGCAGAGGCTTCGGGCGGGCGGCGGCGATTCTTGATGGCCAGTCTGGCCACGGCGGCTTTGTCTTCGGGACTTAGGACCTTGTCCAAATCCGGGCGATCATCAATACCCGGACGCACATACGGTTCCAACATGATGCTGCTCTTTCTCTGTTCTGCTGCTCGTCTCGTCGATTCCGGCGGGATGCTTGGGCCGCGCCCGCAGGAGCATGACCTTCAACCCCGCATACGCAAAACCGCCCGGGCGCACTGGCTTCAGTGCACTGCGGGCGGTTTGCTCTCCATGAACCCAGCTTACGCCGGGCGCACTACTTGGAGCGCGCACAGCGGAGTGGCGTTTATGGGCCAACGGTTAGTCGATATCGGCAATCGGCGGGTTGGCGAGCAGATCGCGGGTTTCGTGGTCGCCGGCGGCATCGCTCCAGGCAAGGCTGGCAACCGGGGTGGCGTTGTCTGTGCCGAGGCCGCGTCCGGGCTCGAAGGTGAGGGCGGCCGTGGACGTGCCGTCGGCGGCGGTCCAGCGGAAGGTGATGGACGTGTCGCCATCGACCTCGTAGCTGAACTCGCCATCGAATGCAGGCAGTTCGTTGCGGAACTTGGCCAGGGCGTTCAGGGCCTTGACCACCGGGCGTTCGAGGTTTTCATCGATTTCGGCGGTGGAGTAGTAGTGGCGGTTGATGTCGCGGCCGTTGTTGGTGCGGCGCAGCAGTTCCATGTCGTTGCGGCCGGCGAGCGCGCCCACGTAGTAGACCTGCGGCACGCCCGGCAGGAAGAACTGCACGGCGCGGGCGGCCAAGTAGTGCTGGTCGTTGCAGCCGAGGGCCGAGTAGTACGTGGAGTTGACCTGGTAGAGGTCGAGGTTGGACGCGGCGGCACCGGTGGCGGCCTGGGATTCGCCGTGGGTGTTGGCATGGATGGTGTTGACCAGGTTGTCGACGTCCTCGTCGGGCACGAGGCCCTTGAGGGAGCGGTCGAGCTGGTCGGAGCCGATGTCGATCACGCCGATGCCATCGTGCGTATCGAGCACGGTGACGGCGTTGTTCGGGCGGATCTCGGTCCAGTGGGCCACGGGTTCGACGTGACCGGTGAACAGCGAGTGCAGAAGCAGCGGCGGCAGGGCGAAATCGTAGACGCGGTCCACCTTGGAGGCGATTTCCACCTGCTTCTTGTAGTAGCTGTGAACCTCGATGAGGATTTCAAGGCCGCGCTTGACGCCCTCCTCGCGCAGACGGGAGATGAGCTTAAAGGTCTTGGGGGTCATGAAGCAGCTGGTGCCGGCTTCCTTGGCGCCGTAGCCCACGGCGTCGAGACGGATGTAGCGCACGTGGCTGGCGGCCATCTGATCGAAGATCGACATCAGGTATTCCCAACCCTTGGCGGAATCAGTGTCGATGTCCACCTGCTGCGGGGTGAAGCTGACCCATACCAAACGGGTCTTGCCGCCGAGGTTGTAGTGGGTGAACGGCAGGCCCGGGCGCGGGCGGTAGATGCCGGCCAGGTCTTCTTCGGTGGCGCCGTTCGGGAACACGGAGCTCATGGTCAGAAACATCGGGTAATACTCGGATTCCTCACCTTTTTCAAGCACATCTTGGAACTGCTTGGATTCCCAACTCATGTGGTTGACGATGGCGTCGACCATGATGTTGTGGGTCTTGGAGAGTTCGGCGACGTCGTCCCAGCTGCCGAGACGTTCGTCGACTTTGGTATGGTCGATCGGGTCGAAGCCTGCATCCGCACCATCGAACGGAGTGAAGAACGGCAGGATATGCACGCCGTCATACACGCCGTCGAAGCGGGTGCGCAGGATGTCGGTCATCGAGCTAAGAGTGCCATCGCCGAGACGATCGGCGTATGTGATGAGTTGCACTTTGTTTTTCATGGGACCTCCCTTGGCTCATGGGCGCGGGTGCAATTTGCGTGCGCATCTGCCTGTTTGTTGTTTACGTATTTGCATACTCACGTATGTATCGAACCGGTTCGATATTACCTCGAAAGGGACGTCAATGTCCAGTCGCGCAGTGAAATGCGCGTGTCGAACCGATTAGATGCGGTGTTCTATGCAGCTTAGCCTGTCCGACTCCAATGTGTCCGATTGATAACGCCCGGTTTGTTGCGCATTTTGGTTGAGGCTTGAGTTGAGAGACATGGTCCGTCGTCCGGGTACGATTTCAGTCGCCAAACCAAATCAACCTATTTAGGAAGGCGACGGAACCATGCCGAATCAGATTCTACAGGTCGACGAGAACATGCTCGAGACGAAGCTGGACCGGTTGGTGTCGGAGAAGGTCGAACAGCTGTTGAACGCGATGCTGGACGCGGAGGCCGACGAGATCACGGGCGCGTGCAGGCGTTCGTATACGCTGGAATGCAAGACGAATGCGGCCAGACGCGCGCTCGAGGGCGAGCCCCTCGCCCGCGTGGCGCGCGACGCGGGTTGCACGCCGACGAGCGTGTACCAGTGGATGCGCCGCTACCGGAGCGAGGGGATACTGGGACTGATGGACAGGAGAAACGCGCCGATGCCGGCCGAACCGATGCCCGCGGCCGGCGATGACGTGGAGGAGCTGCGCCGGCAGGTGGAGGTCCTGCGGCTGGAGAACGCGGTGATGCGGGAGACGATCGATGTTTTAAAAGCCGACGACCCGCGCCTCGACCCGTCCATGCTGACGAACAGGGAGAGGACGCGGGTCGTCGACGCGATCAGGGGTGAATTCGGCCTGGCGGCCTGTCTGAAGGCCGTGGGGCTGAAACGCAGCACCTACTATTACGAGCGCGGCGCGATCGCCGCGGGCGACAGGTACGCCGTGCTGCGGGCCCGCGTCGCCGGCCTGTTCGAGCAGGGTGGGCGCGCATGGGGATACCGGACCATCCACCGCATGCTGCGCCTTGACGAGTCCGACCCGATCGTCGTCTCGGAGAAGGTCGTCAGGCGGATCATGCGCGAGGGGGCCATGCGGCCCGTGTACCTGAAGCGGCCGAAGCGGTGGAGCTCCTACGCCGGCGAGATCGGCGAGGCCCCGGCGAACCTCGTGGAGCGGGACTTCCACGCCGACGCGCCGAACATGCTGTGGGTCACGGACGTCACCCAGTTCACCATGGACGGGTACAAGTGCTGGCTTTCCCCGGTGGTCGACTGCTTCGACGGGATGGTGGTCTCCTGGACCTTGTCGCGCTCCCCGAACGCCGACATGGCGAACCGGATGCTCCTTGACGCGGTCGCCACGCTCAGGGACGGGGAACATCCAATCATCCATTCCGATTAAGCCGGTTTTGTTGTTAAGCCGGGGAACGGTTCGGGGTCTTGGTGGCTGGCCGTGTCCCATGTGGTTTCCCGGCTTAACGTTCCGGGTTATGTTCGTCTTGTCCCATTTGATTCGAACGAAGGAGTTTGCCATGGGTGAGACGACGGTTGGCCATGTCGCGGGCGAGGTGGTCCGCGCGCTTTACGGGGCCGGTTATATGGAATCCACCATAGGCCAGTACCGCAAGTCCATCAGGGCGTTGGAACGGTACGCCGGAGGCCCGGATGCGGTGTACACGCGTGGGTTGGGCGCGGGGTTCGCCGCGTCGACCTTCAGTGAGCGGACGGGCGGTTTCAGCAGGCAGCGGTGGTTCGATTACGGCAGGCTGGCGCGTTTGTGCGACTCGTATCTGCGGTCCGGTTCGGTGGACCTGGGCAAGTGGCGCAGGAGCAGGCTTGCGGAGCCGGTGGTTCCGGGTTTGGCCGTGGTCATGGAGCGTTGGGAGGCGTATCTCGCCGGTTCGGGACTGGCTTCGGCGACGGTGGGGCATTACCGTCGGATGGCGGGCTTGTTCCTCACGTGGCTGGAATCTCATGGGGTCGTGTCGTTGGATGGTTCGGATGGCTCGCATGTGCTGGGGTTCCTGGCCGGGCTGCGTTCACGCTGGTCGGAGTCGTCGATGCGGCACGCCGCGTCGGACCTGCGCCCGTTGTTCAGATGGCTCGGGCGGGATGACCTGGCGGACGCGATCGGCCTGGCCGGCATACGCAGGACCCACGCGATCGCGGGAACGTTGCCCGACGACGAGCACCGCCGCTTGCTGGAGGCGTGCGCCTCGCGGTCGGTGCCGTCGAGGGACGCGGCGATCACCCTGCTGTCGCTGACGTGCGGGCTGAGGGCATGCGATGTGATCGGTCTGAGGATCGCCGACGTGGATTGGGATTCCATGAGCATAGGTCTGGTGCAGCGAAAGACGGGCAATCCGTTGACCGTGCCGATGACGGGACCGCTGGCCGCGAGGCTGGCGTCCTGGCTGTTGGACGAAAGGCCCGCCACCGACGACGACCGTGTGTTCGTGCGGTACAAGGCGCCCCATGTCGCGCTTCGGGGTCATTCATCGGTGTACGAGGCGATCAGCCGTGTCATGCGGCACGCCGGGCTCGGACGCCGGGGCGGTTCCAGGCTGTTGCGGCGCAACGCGGCGACGAGGATGCTGGAGGCGGCCACGCCGTTGCCGACGATCAGCGCGGTGCTTGGCCACGCCGACCCCGATTCCACACGCGTCTACATGGCCACGCACCGCGGGGGAATGCTCGCGTGCGTGCTGCCCGTGCCGGAAGGCGGATCGTCATGAGACCCACGGAACACGGATTCGTCGGCCCGCTCGCCGGCGAATTGGAGGAGTACATCCGTTTCAAGGCGTCCATGGGCAGGCATGGCGCCACCCGCGTCCGGGTCCTGCGCTCGTTCGACCGGCATTGCCTCGAACACGGGGCCGTGCGTCTGGAGCGGGGCGTCGTGGAGCGATGGATCGCCCATAGGATCGACGCGAATCCCGGGGGTTGCCGCTCGTGGTTCTCGTACATCAGGGACTTCGGCAGGTGGATGCGACTGGCCCACGATCCCGACGCGTACGTGCTCTCCGACCAGTGGAAGGCCGGATCCCCGCGTCCGACGCCGTACCTGCTGACGGACCGCGAGGCCGCCCTGTTCCTGCGGGCCGCGGGAACGTTGGAGTCTCCGTCGCCGTGGGCGTGGCAGTCTCGCGCGTTCTTCATGCTCATGGCCTGCTGCGGGCTGCGCACCCGAGAGGTCAGGAGACTCGCCGTCGGGCACGTCGACCACAAGGCCCGTTCCATCGACGTGGTCGATTCCAAGGCCGGTCGCAGCCGCAGGCTGCCCGTGGGCGACGAGGTCGCCGCCGAACTGCTGGAATGCGACCAACGGTCCCGCGAACGCTTCGGAGACGACCGTCCCGCGTTCTTCGTCACCTCCACCGGCAATCCGGTCTCCCCGGGCATGCCCGGCGTGGTGTTCCGCCGCGTCTGGACGCGGGCCGGGCTCGAGTGGCCACAAGCCGGCAAACGGCCCAGGCCCTATGATTTCCGGCACCGGTTCGCGTTCGCGAACATCGAGCGGTGGACTCGCGACGGCGTGGACGTGATGGCGATGCTGCCCTATCTGGCGGCCTACATGGGACACGCCGGCATCGACAGCACCCTCTACTACGTGCACGCCAGCCCCGATTTCATGGACGGATACGCGGACCTCGTCGCCGACGCCGAACGCGTGGTCCCGGAAACGGAGGAACCATGAGCAAGGCAAGGAAAACGGCCGCCAGCTCCGGTGAACCGGACTTCTGGCGAGTCGCGCGCGACTGGCTGCACCACTGGCTGCCCAAGGTGCGGGGCAGCTCGCCGAAGACCGTCGAGGCGTACCGCATCGGCCTGGAATCCTACGTCCGATGGCTCGAAACCACGGAAGGCACGCAGCGCAGCCACATCGGTTTCGGGCATTTCGACCGGGCGCGCCTGGGCCGGTGGGTCGAATGGATGCGGACCGAGCGCGGGTACTCGGACCGCACCATCATGCTGAGGATGACGACGATGCGCGTGTTCCTCGACCACGCGGGCCTCGAACACCCGGCATTGACCGCGCTGGGCAACGACGCGGCCGGCATACGTGTCAAACCACCCGCGCGCAAACCCGTCGACCACCTCGGGGAGGAGCACACCAAAGCGTTGCTGACCGCATGGGGCACCGGCGACGCCAAATCGCGCAGGAACCGCATGCTCCTGATCCTCATGTACGACACCGCCGCCAGGATCGGCGAACTCGCCGCACTGACCATCGCGGACGTGGGTATGGATAAGCCGGCCAGGGTCACGCTCACCGGCAAACGCGGCAAGAGCCGGGTCGTGCCCCTGGGAGAAAGGACACGAACCCACCTGGCCGCCTACCTCGAGGAATTCCATCCCGGACCGTCCATGCGCGACGGCGACAGGCCGTTGTTCCACTCGACGAGGAACGGCGCCATCCAGCCGCTCTCCGTGGACCGGATCGACGAGATCCTCAAAACCGCGGCGGCCAGAGCACGCCGCGGGACGTGCCCGTCCATGCCCGAACGCGTCCACTGCCACCTGATCCGCCGGACCCGCGCCATGGACCTCTACCAACAGGGCGTGCCGCTACCGCTCATCATGCAACTGCTCGGCCACGAAAGCATGAGCACAACCAGCGCGTTCTACGCGTTCGCGACCCTCGACATGATGCGCAAAGCCGTCGATGCGGCCAACCCCGGCCCCGACCCCTCCAAGGAGACATGGCTCAGCGAGCAACGACTCCGACAACTACACACCCTCAAATAACCCGGAACGTTAAGCCGGGAAACCACATGGGACACGGCCAGCCACCAAGACCCCGAACCGTTCCCCGGCTTAACAACAAAACCGGCTTAATCGGAGTTAAACCGATGTCGGTTTAATTCCGACCGCGGCTGCCACTACCGGTGGGACGAATGGATCCGCATCTGCGAGGAGCACGGGCTGATCCGGTCGATGAGCGCCAAGGGATGCAGCCCGGACAACGCGGCCGCCGAGGGGTTCTTCGGCAGGCTCAAGAACGAGTTATTCTACGGGCGGGACTGGAGGGGCGTGGGCTACGAGGAGTTCCGCGAACGCCTGGCCGCCTACCTGACCCACTACAATGAAACCAGGATCAAGAAGTCACTGGACTGGATGAGCCCCGTGCAATACCGCAGAAGTCTTGGACTGGCCGCCTGACCGTCCAAAAAAACATCCGCACCCCCTCCGTGCGATCATGGACGATGCGCTCCGCCTGCGCCATCGCATGATTCCGTACCTCCACACCATGAACTGGCGCGCATCCCGGACAGGCCTTCCCCTGGTGGAGCCCATGTATTGGGGATCGCCCGACATCGACGCCGCATACCACGTTCCCAACGAATACATGTTCGGCACCGAACTGCTGGCCGCGCCCATCACGGAACCGATGGATAAATCCTCCCGACGGGGCAAGGCCGACGTATGGCTGCCGCAGGGCGACTGGTTCGACTTCTTCACCGGGCGCCGGTATAGCGCGTCTTCGCCCAACGGACGGCGCATGACCGTCTGGCGTCCGCTCGACGGAATTCCCGTGTTCGCGAAGGCCGGCGGCATCGTGCCGATGCAGCCCCTGTCCGAGGGGGATTCCATCAACTCCGTCGACAACCCGCAGCATCTGGAGATCATCGTCTTCCCCGGAGCGGACGGCGACTTCACGCTGATGGAGGATTCGGGACATTACTCTCGGCAGATCACCCCGGCGACCACCGCGATCACCTATCGATGGCGCAAGGACGGCGCCACATCCGCACTCACGGTATCGCCAGCCCAGGGAGACGTTCACGCTCTGCCGGCCCGGAGAACATGGGATTTCCTGTTCCGAGGCATTACCGACAGCGACATATCCGTACAGGCCGACGGCGCATCCGTCGATTCGGATCGCCGGTATGATGCCGAAACCCTCACATTGCAGGTAACGGTCGCCGACGTATCCACCCGCAGCGAGATACGTGTCACCATCGGCGACACGACGATGGCCGCCGATCCCCGCATGGAAGACGTCTTCGACATCCTTCGGCATGCCGAAATGCGATATCTGACCAAGGAACAGGCTTATGCCGCCATAGCGGAGAACGGCATCGACGCATTGGCCACGATGGATTCACTCGAGCACGTCAGCGGGCCGGACATGGAAGATTGCTCCGATTCGCATATGCCGAGCGCCGTCCGTCAAGCGCTGACGGAGGTGCTGCTCCGATCCTAGCCCGCATGTCGCCTCTCCCGGAATACGCCACGGGAGAGGCGACAGCAGCCCGTCACAGACCCATGTCCAGGCGAACGCCGGGCCGTCAACACGTCGAGGCACGACGCACCAGATCGTAGGAGGTCACATACGTGCGGAACGGATCCGCCGACCCCTCGATGCGCGCGATCAGCATATCCACGGCATGTCGCGCGTAATCATCCACATGCGGGTCGATCGTCGTCAATCCGGGCATGCAGTACTCGGCATCCGGCACGTTGTCGAACCCAATGACCTGCATATCCTGCGGCACGCGCACGCCGCGCCGCTGCAGCTCATGAATCACCCCGATGGCGAGCGCGTCGTTCAGGCACATGACCGCATCCGGACGCGGCGCATCCGGATCGTCCAACAGCCCCGCCACCGCATCGCGGCCGCCGGACTGCACCCAATCCGCGTTACGGACCAGCCGCCAATCGACCTGCAGGCCACGCTCCTCATGGGCCAACACATAGCCGCGGGTACGCATCGTGCTGGTGGTTTCGGGCCGCGACTCGCGGTCGGCATCCGGGCATGCGTTCTCCGCGGTGCCGCCGATCAACGCGATCCTACGGCATCCCGAATCCAGCAGCGCCCCCACCGCGGTGCGTACGGCCTCCACGTTCGGCATCGTGACCCAATCGGCCAGTCCCTGCGTATCGTAATCGCCCACAATCACCAACGGATACGGCTGGTGCAGTATCGTGCGATCCGTGATCGGCGAGCCCATGAAGAAAATCCAGCCGTCCGCGGCCAGCTTCTTCGTCTCCGGGATCGTCTGCGCCAAGCCGCCGGCGCTGTTGTAGGTATCGGTGATCACCGCGTACCCGCGGGAACGTGCCGCCGCCACGATGCTGTCGGCGAGATAGGGCATGAACGGCTGGCAGAAATCGGTGATGGCCAGTCCGATGAGCTTCGTGCCGCCGGTTTTCATGGCGCGGGCGGACACGTTAACGCGGTATCCGAGGCGTTCGATGGCATCCTGGACACGCTGGCGCGTCTCCGGGCGCATACTGCCGGTGTTGTTCAGCACATTCGACACCGTTTTGATGGAGACGCCCGTCTCGCGCGCCACGTCGGTGATGGTCACCCGTTTCGCCACAGCACCCCTCTCGTCGCACCATCGGGCATGTTCCGCACGGTTCAGGCGGAACGCCCGTCTGATTCCAGCATAACGCGTTTTCCCCGGCCGGTCCGGTCCCTTCCGCCCGGCCCGGGAAGCAAGGGCCGTGCGATCCGTCCTTCTCCGGAACGGACCGCGCGGCCCATCGCGTCACTTGATGTGCAGGGCGGTCCAACTCACCGGCGGCAGGGAGACGCGGACCACGCCGGACTCGGCATCGTACATGGCCGACCCGTTGGCGTGCGGGGTCACACGGTTCTGGTCGTAGAGCGTATTCGCGGCGAACAGATCGTCGTCGTGCAGCGTCTGCGCCTCGACGGATGCCGGCTGCGCGCCGTCCTGCAGCCTGATCTCGAACTCGGCGGTCGCCTCGAGCGAACGGTTCACCGCAAACACGGCGAGCGAGCCGTCGGCGCAGCGCACGGCCACGGCGTTCACGCCGTCGACCTCGCCATAGCGCGGCGTATCCACGGTGCCGGCGGACAGCTTCGGCTCCAGCACGGTGCCGCCCTTGGCCAGGCGCGCGGTCACGGAGAACGGGTGGAACGTGGTCTGGCGCCAGGCCGGGCCGCCCGGCTCCGTCATGATCGGGGCGATGACATTGACCAGCTGCGCCAGGCTGGCGGCGCGCACGCGGTCGGCGTTCTTGAGCAGCGTGATCATCAGATCGCCGAACACCACGGCGTCGGCGGCGGTGTAGATGTCCTCCAGCAGACGCGGGGCCACCGGCCAGTTGCCGATGCCCTCGGGGGTCTTGCTCGGCTCCTCACCCTGGTACCAGACATTCCATTCATCGAACGAGATGTACACGTCGTGCGCGCTCTTCAGATGGGCCTTGGTGGCGTCGATGGTGGCGGCCACGTCCTTGATGAAGCCGTCCATATCCACGCCGGAGGCCAGGAAGCTGGCCATGTCGCGCGTGCCGTCCTCCTTGAAGAACGGCTGGTAGTAGGCGTGGCAGGAGACGAAGTTCACGTTCTCGTAGGTCTTCTCAAGAACGGTCTGCTCCCACTTGCCGAAGGTCGGCATGCCATGGGCGGAGGAGCCGCACACCACCAGTTCCACGTCCGGATCGATCTGGCGCATGCCGGCGGCCACGGAGGCGGCGAGCATGCCGTAGTCCTCGGCGGACTTGTGGCCGAGCTGCCACGGGCCGTCCATCTCGTTGCCCAGGCACCACATGCGGATATCGAACGGCTTGTCGGCGCCGTTGGCGCGGCGACGTTCCGACAGCTCGGTGCCGCCGGGCACGTTCGCGTACTCCAGCAGGTCCAGGGCCTCCTGCAGGCCGCGCGTGCCCAGGTTGACGGCCTCCATCAGCTCGTTGCCGCCGGTGGCCTCAAGCCATTCGGCCATCTCGTGCAGGCCGAATTCGTTGGTTTCGGTGGAATGCCAGGCCAGATCGAGTCGACGGGGACGTTCCTGCTTGGGGCCGATGCCGTCCTCCCAGCGGTAGCCGGACACGAAGTTGCCGCCCGGGTAGCGGATGGTGGTGGCGCCGAGTTCCTTGACCAGGTCGATGACGTCCTTGCGGAAGCCGTGCTCGTCGGCGGTCGGGTGGTCGGGCTCGTAGATGCCGGTGTACACGCAACGGCCAAGGTGCTCGACGAACGAACCGAACAGACGATTGTTGACCGGAGCGACCTCAAAATCGTCATCGACGACGAGACGTGCGGTCAGATGGTCCTGCTGGGGCATGGGATTCCTTTCTACATATCTGCATGCACTCTGCATACGTGACACGTATCCATACAACGATGTACCGCGGAGGCGCGGGCGACCGGGGACATCCGTGTGACAGCCACCAGTGTAGTACAACCTTGTACTGACTGCCGGAAGGCGTGGCGCAGAGACGGCTGAGACCTTTTGGCGCACCACTGCAGCAAAAAAGATCCCAAGAAGTCGAATTACAGTCCCATCCGACGCATAGCCACCGTGAACATACGGCAAAAGGCATCAACCACGTCACCCGTCCACCCGCTACATTCACAAGCAGTACCGCCCACTCTGCATCATTCGCATATGCAAAGGCCGCGAACCGTACGATGACGGTTCGCGGCCCCCTGACATGCCATTAGGCCACCCGGCTCGCACCGGCTGTTCGGCCTGCCGGCTCAGCCCTCGCGCTTGGGCGCCTGGCTGGCCACGCGGGTCAGGCGCGGCGGGCGGCGCGTGGACACGAACAGCGGCTGCACCTCGACCAGCGGGTTGTACGGCGCCAGGCCGAACCACTTGACCGGGGAACCGGCCACGCGGCGGATCGCGTACTTGATCTGCAGCGAGAGGGCGCCACGGCCGGAGACCTTCGACTCGGGCATCAGCGCCTTGTGGATCACCACGTAGCGGATGGTGCCGATGCCGGGATCGGCGTCAAGCTTCGGGTAGATCGACTGCTGGTTCGGCAGCTCGCCGGTCTTCTCCAGATCGTGCATGATCTGATGCAGGTAGGCCGGGATGGACTGCGAGACCTTGAAGCCGAGGCGGATGCGCACACGGAACAGGTAGTCGGTACCGAAGCTCTCGACCGAATACTCACGGGTGAACGGCTCGTCGGTGGTCTCGACGGCCACCGCCCACCATGCGCGGGCGCGCTTGGGGTGGTCGGCGAAGATCGAGAAGAAGATGTCCGTATCGAGACGCTTCAGGTCCGGATCGCTGGTCAGGTAGACGATGTTGTCCGCGAACCGGTGGATGCGGCTATCGCCGTGCAGCTTGTCCAGCGCGGGGAGGAAGTCCTTCGGCATCATGTGCCGACGCTGCGAGCGCTCCAGCTTGGTGCCCTCGTTCCACGTGTACATGATCATGAGGATCGCCAGCGTGAGCAGCAGCGTGAACCAGCCGCCGTGCAGGAACTTGGCCATCGAGGCGGCGAAGAACAGGACCTGGATCGCCAGGAACACGATGGTGAACACAACGGCGCCGAACTTGTTGCTGCGGTGCCACAGGTAGATGCCCAGCAGGATCGTGGTGGTGATCATCGTGATGGTCAGTGCCAAGCCGTAGGCCGCCGAGATATGTTCCGAATCGCGGAACAGCAGCAGCACGGCCAGCGTGGCCACGCACAGCACCACGTTGACGACCGGAATGTACAGCTGGCCGCGGGTACGGGCAGGGTAACAGACCTGCAGATGCGGCATCCAGTTGAGGCCGGTGGCCTCGGAGACCATGGTGAACGCGCCCGTAATCAGCGCCTGGGAGGCGATGATGCCGGCGGTGACCGACAGCACGACGGCCACATAGCGCACGTTCGGATCCATCATCTGGAAGAACGGGTTGATCCCCTCGGCGTCGGCCAGTTCGGGGTTGTTCTGGTTGCGCAGCATCCACGCGCCCTGGCCGAAGTAGTTGAGCACCAGCGCCACCTTGATGAACGGCCAGGTGAAGTAGATGTTGCCGCGGCCCACGTGGCCCATATCCGAGTACAGCGCCTCGGCGCCGGTGGTCGAAAGGAACACGGTGCCCATCAGCGCCAGACCGGTGGCGTTATTCGGACTGAACAGGAACTTGATGCCGTAGTACGGGTTGAGTGCGGCGAGCACGGACCAGTCGTTGCCGATGGCTACCACGCCGACGATCGCCAGGAACGCGAACCAGACCATCACCACCGAGCCGAAGACCTTGCCGATCGATTCGGTGCCGCGCGACTGCACGGCGAACAGGATCACGATGATCACCGCGGTGATCATCATCGTCAGATCCTTGTTCTCGGTGAACAGATGCTCCAACGCCGGCAGCGTCTTCAGGCCTTCGACGGCGGACGAGATCGACACGGCCGGCGTCAGCACCGAGTCCGCCAGGAAGGCCGCGCCGCCGAGCATGGCCGGTATGACGAGCCATGCGCCGTATTTGCGAATCAACGAGTACAGAGCAAAGATGATTCTGCAGAAACGGACATCCAAACATCCCAATTCACATCACACATGACCGATTCTCCAGAATCGGACACACAGAACACATTTTTCGGAACTCAGACGTCCGATTCGGCAGAATCGGACACATGTGCACAAGTCGAATGATGAGCATGACTATCGACGGGCGTTCGCCGGTTGTGGACGCCGCTGAAATCGATGCGATCCACACCGGGCACACGCATGAAGACGCACAGTATCAACGCGTGGTATCGCCTGGCACCAGTGTCATGGGAATAAGCACGTTCGGCTCGAACGGCTTGGGGATGTTCTTGCGTGAAGCGTTAGCCGCGGCCACTTCCTCATTGGCAATCGCCTGCACGATATGGTCGGCCGCCGACTGTGCGATCGCCGAGAAATCCTGCGCGACCGCGGTCAGCTTCATGCCGGCCAAATCAGTCAAATACGTACCATCGTAGGCAACGATCTGCAGCTCGTCAGGAATGGAAATTCCACGGCCCAACGCTTCGCGCACGCAGAACGATGCACCAATATCGGAACTGACCACGGCATCGACGCCGTCGGTCGTCACCTTGTCGAGCGCATTGCTGACCGCACGATGATAGCCGGCAAAATCCATCACTTCGCCAGCTTCAACATACTCGTATTTCACGCCTGCGGAGGTCAATTCCTGTTCCAACGTGAGGTAGTAGCGCACCGTCGGGAACGTGGTCTTTCCCAAATCGAACGGTCCTTCCTCGACTTCTCCGCGCGCAGCCAAATCGAAGAATTGATCTCGCGGACCGCCAATCATCACCACATGTTTGGCACCATTGCGGATCAGCATCTGCGCAATCAATCGCCCACCCTGCTCGTGGTCGGATCCGATTGACGAAATACCGTCTCCAAGCACACGGTCGAACGCGACGATCGGGCGATGAATCGACGTCCAATAATCGCCGGGATGCGAAGTGTGCGCACACATGACGATGCCGTCCATCATGTGCCGACGCAACATGTCGACATACTGGATTTCGCCATCCGCCTCATCTGCGGTAGAGCACAGCATAGTGCGTAATCCTTGCGCGGCGAGCGCATGCTGCAGATGTGCGGTAAACGTCGCAAAGAACGGGTGGCGGATGGTAGGCACGATGACGCCGACCAGATTCGTGCAATCATGATACAGATTGCGGGCAAGCTCGTTCGGCACATAATTGAGGGCTTGCATGGCTTTGCGCACACGTTCGCGCATGTCATCAGACACGTACCCGTTGCCGTTCACCACCAGCGAGACGGTGCTCAGAGACACCCCGGCCTTCTTCGCCACATCGCGCATGCCGACCATGATCGCACCTTCCCCGTTATCACTGTTCTATCGTTGTATGCTCACGTGCTTACCACGAAATATTACATTCATTTACATTCTCTCGAACCTGTTCGACAGTCCGGCAACGAAATACAGCTTCTTAGTGTCGACTCCTGCGGAGGCGAAGGCCTTCAGCAGCGGCTTGGTCTGGTCGAATGCAATCACCAGCGTTGCATCCGGACTGGCGGCCTTGATGGCGGTGGCGCTCAGATTTCTTTCACGTTACTCAGCGACCGTCCGTGTAACGTGAAAATTACGCCGGATTGGCAAGCAGCGCAATGCCGAAACCGGCGGCCACGCAAATGAGAGGCACCGCGACGGTTGCTATTCCATAGCCCAGAGCCAGCGTAAAACGACGCTGGCGAATCAATGAAACCACTTCGTTGAGCGCCGTGGAGAATGTTGAGAAACCACCGAGAAATCCGACAACGAACATCATGACCGTGTCCATATCCACCGATTGCGAATAGTAGGACATCATGGCGATGCCCGCGCATAGCGAGGCGACGCCGTTGATGACGAGCGTGGATAGCGGGAAGTTGCGGTTCGTTCTTCGATTCTCGCGGTTCCAGCCTCGTTGAATTGACACGTCGAGCACGTAACGGGCCATGGCTCCCAGACCGCCGAACAGACAGATCATCCACATCATCAGCGCACCTCCCCGGTAGTCGGGTCGGCGACAAGCGAAATCTCCGCAGTGATCGGTTTGGGCTCGAAGCTGGGTGGAAGCGGGTTGGCCGGCTGCTGGATTGGCTGCGACTGCTGCTGGGGCTGCTGGATTGGTTGCGACTGCTGAATCGGCTCGGGCAGCTGCCCCAAGTCTGAAGTATCCGGCTCGCGCAACAACGGCTGCGATGACTGTGTCAGCTGAGGAACGACCAGCGGAGGAATCTGCGGAACGTGGCCTGTCTGCATAGGCTGGATGGCAGTCGGCGGCACGGTTGGCGTTTCGACTCGCGGAACCTGTCCCGTCTGTGCAATCTGCTGGGCCGTCTGCGCGGCCTGCTGCGCCGCCTGCGCGGCTTCCATTGCGGCCTGCGCGGCAGAACGCGCCACGTCGGCCACTTTCACATGGCGTACGCCCTGCGTGTCCGATTCGGCAGAATCGGACACGGAAACAGCTGAAAACGCACCCCGAACCCGCTTTCGAGTACTCCGTGACAGCAGTGCCTGCATCAGAACCACGCCGGCGGCGGCAGTGAGCAAACCGCCTGCAAAATTTCCCGCAAGATAGCCAAGCGCACTGGCGATATGCCGCTCGTGCAGACCTTCCATCGTTTCCAGCATCACGCCGGACATCGTCGAAAGCCCGCCGAGCAAGCCGAGCCCAACGCCACGGCTGACAACCTGCCGCACCCGGCGACGCAGCCACGAAGCGGTCGCCATGAATTCGGTCAGCATCGCGAACAGGAAGCAGGCGACCATATTCGACACAAACGTGCCCACAACGAATGGCGTCCCGCTGACCGACGGCAGGAGCATATCCAACGCATGCCGACAGCCGACTCCAACAAATCCACCGACGAACACCACAACATACATCAGTCCGTCGGCGAGCGGATTGAACCGCGCCTGCATACGTTTCATCGGCGCCAGGGGAATCGTAGGCGGATCCATGGTGTTAGCGGCGGGCGCGGTTGCACCAGCATGCATCACCTCAACAGTGTCGATTGCCTGCGTGATGGGATGTGAGTCCTCACCCGCAGTCACCACGTCTCCCGGCGATTGTTCTTGCGATTCCATTGCGCTCCCCCTGTACTGGCCTTCCGCGGACAGCGTTGTTCCGCCCATAGGCCGTGCAACAACGAGCTGGGCCGCGGTTGCCGCCTTCCTAACGCATATGAGTTTACACGGAGCGCCAACGTATGCACCCTGGATGTCCGATTCCGCAGATTCGTACATCCAGAGTCCAGCCGAATTCAGCCAGGCTCAGTCAAGCCGGGCATCACACAGCCGCCGCATCGCAGGTCGCACCTCGCGCTCCTCCTCGCCACTGAACAGCACCACCAGATAGTCGCCGGCACGCAGCCGTGTATCGCCGCGCGGCACGATCTCGCTTTCGCCGCGACGCAGGCCGATGATCAGGCACCCAGACGGCCAACGCACGTCACACACCCGCTTGCCGTCCGCAATCGCTCCCATTTCCAATGGCAGTTCCATAATGCCGCTGCCCACATGGCTTGCGATCGCCATCTGCATGCCTTGCGCGCGCACGTACCGCTCCAGCAACTCCCCATAAATCGGTTTGGTGCGCAGCAAATCGGACACCAACAGCGCGACGAAAGCGACGGCCGCGACCGGCAGCATGTGCGTCAACGTTCCAGACATCTCCACAGCCAACAGAATCGACGTGATCGGCGTTTTCACGGACGCGGCGAGCGTGCCCGTCATCACGCACACCGCAAACACCGCCACTGCGTCGGATGGCAGATCACCGAATCGATGCAACACTTCACCGCAGATGCCGCCGGCCAACGAACCGACCGCAAGAATCGGCATGAAAATACCGCCAGGCGCGCCTGAGCCGAAACTCGTGGATGTGAACAGCATCTTCGCCACGAACAGCAGACACAGCATTCCCAAGCCGACGCGCGCATGTTCGGCGGTATCAATCAGATTCGAGCCGCCGCCGAGCACATCGGGCAACCAGATGCCGACAGGCAACGCGATCGCAATCGCAATCATCGGGCGGCTCCATGCCGGCAGTTTGCCGTACAGCGTCTGGAAGCCAAGCAACGAGCGGTTCATCAGCGAACCAACCAAACCGGCCACCAATCCCAACGGAATCAGCCACACATACTCTTCCAACGACAGCTGACCGATATCACCGAAATCCAAAACCGGACGCAGACCGAAACAGTATTTTGAGACGAAATCGGCGGTCAGCGATGCGGCGGTGGCGCCCATCAGAATCGCAGGGGAAAAACTCCGATGCACCCCTTCCAAAGCGAACATCATGCCGGACAGCGGCGCGCTGAACGCGGCGGACAAGCCGGCCGCGGCACCGGCGGTGACCAGATAATGCTCCTGCATGTCCTCACGGCGGCGGCCGCGCAAACGGTGGGACACACACTGCGCGCCCGACGCACCAATCTGAATGGACGGCCCCTCACGGCCGAGCGACAGACCAAACAACGCGCCCAACAGTCCACCGACGAAACGGACTGGCAGAATCGTCTGCCAACGCATCTTCAAGCCGCATATCACCACGCCGTTGGTCTGCGGGATGCCGCTGCCACCAGCCATCGGCTCCTTGCCGACCATCCACGCGATTGCCAGCGCGGCCGCCACCGCGGCAACCGCCCACGGCGCAATCAGCCACGGGGTCTCGCGAATCCGCGCATATATCCAACGGGACGCATCCGTGCCGTATTCGATGCCGAGACGGTATACGACAACCAGCAATCCTGAAACCAGACCAATGACTATGCCGGCCGCCGCCATCTTCCACTTCAAGTGGTCGAATCGCGGAATCAGCCGGCGGATATCATGTGCCGCGTCGTTACCAGTCAAGCCGGGAAATTCGTTGCAGACGGTCAGTCGACCAGCGAATTGATCTGGATGACATGATCGCGCTGCGGACCGGTGCCGATCGCGGAGATACGGCAGCCGCTCAGCTCTTCCAAACGCTTGACGTAGGCCTGGCAGGTGGCGGGCAGCTCGTCGAAGGAGTGGCAGTCGGAGATGTCTTCGTCCCAGCCGGGCATGGTCTCGTAAATCGGCTTGGCGGCGGCGAAAGCGGCCTGATCGGTCGGCATATCGTCGTGACGTTCGCCGTCCACGTCGTAAGCCACGCAGATCGGAATCTCCTTCAGGCCGGCGAGCACGTCGAGCTTGGTGAGCACGATGTCGGTCAGGCCGTTGACCTGGGAGGCGTACCGGTTGACGACTGCATCGAACCAGCCACAGCGACGCGGGCGGCCGGTGGTCACGCCGAATTCGTGGCCCTGCTGACGCAGCCATTCGCCGGACTCGTCCAGCAGTTCGGTGGGGAATGGGCCTTCGCCCACGCGAGTGACGTAGGCCTTGGAGACGCCGACTACGCGGGTGATCCTGGTGGGGCCCACGCCGGTGCCGGTGCAGGCGCCGCCGGCGGTCGGGTTGGAAGAGGTGACGAACGGGTAGGTGCCGTGGTCCACGTCAAGCATGGTGGCCTGAGCGCCTTCGAACAGTACGGTCTTGCCTTCGTCAAGCGCCTTGTTGAGAATCAGGCCGGTGTTGGCCACGTACGGCTTGAGGCGTTCGCCGAGCTTCAGCAGCTCCTCGGTGGTCTGGTCCACGTCAATCGGACGACGGTTGTAGAGCTTGACCAGCATCTGGTTCTTCTGGTGTAGGCTGGCCTCCACCTTGTCGTGCAGATGGTCGGCGTTGAACAGGTCATGCACGCGGATGCCGACACGGTTGATCTTGTCCGCGTAGGCCGGGCCGATGCCACGGCCGGTGGTGCCGATCTTGTGCTTGCCAAGGAAGCGTTCGGTCACCTTGTCGAGTGTGCGGTGGTAGGGCGCGATGATGTGTGCGGCCTCGCTCACCTTGAGGTGGGAGCAATCGATGCCGCGGGATTCCAGGCCGTCAATCTCCTCGAAGAGCACTTCCGGGTCCACGACCACGCCGTTGCCGATCACCGGGGTCAGGTTCGGGTTGATAATACCGGAAGGCAGCAGGTGCAGGGCGTACGACTCATCGCCGACCACCACGCTATGGCCCGCGTTGTTGCCGCCGTTGAAGCGCGCGACGTAATCGACCTTGGTGCCGATCAAATCGGTAGCCTTGCCTTTACCCTCGTCGCCCCACTGAGCACCAATAAGAACAATTCCAGGCATGATGCACCTCCGCATTCGCACGATTCCGCCGGAAACAGACTACCGTACACCCTCTACCCTGCGAAGTTTCGTCTCACGCAGGGCGAGGCTGGAGGTGCGACAACCCGGAATGGGTGACGAATTTCTACTCGTACGAGGCGATGCTGTGACCAATCGCACAGCGCACAGGTTGAAGAACGGAGCCTAGAGGGCATGCCTCGCGCGATAATGAAGCCATGACGATCGCAACACCGGAACGCTATGCCGAAATGCTCGAGGCCGCCCGCCGAGGCGGTTACGCCTATCCAGCCATCAACGTAACCAGCTCACAGACACTGAATGCTGCGTTGAAGGGCTTCGCAGACGCCGAGTCCGACGGCATCATCCAGATTTCCGTGGGAGGCGCGGCCTACGTCTCCGGCAGGGGGGTCAATGATCGCGTTACCGGCTCGCTGGCGCTGGCGGCTTTCGCACATGAAGTGGCTGCGAAATACCCGAACATCACCATCGCTCTGCACACCGATCACTGCGCCAAGCAGTATCTGGATGAGTGGGCGCGTCCTCTGCTCGCGCATGAGGCCGATCAGGTGGCACGAGGCCAGGAGCCTACATTCCAGTCGCATATGTGGGATGGCTCCACCGTGCCGCTCAAGGAAAATCTGGACATCGCCGAGGAACTGCTCGACAAGTCGCAGAAGGCGCACACCGTGCTCGAAATCGAAATCGGCGCGGTCGGCGGTGAGGAAGACGGTCACTCCGCCGAAATCAATGAAAAGCTGTATTCCACTCCGGAAGATGGCCTCGAAGTCGCCCGCCGACTGGGTTTGGGCGAACGTGGCCGGTACATGGCCGCTTTCACATTCGGCAATGTGCATGGTGCCTACAAGCCCGGCGTGGTCAAGCTGCGTCCGTCGCTACTCGGCGACATTCAGGCGCGTGTGGCGCGCGCGGTGGCCGAAGGCGAGTTGCCTAGCGCGGCCGGCATAGTCGATTTCCCCAACGGCAAGCCGTTTGAGCTGGTGTTCCACGGCGGCTCCGGTTCACGCCCGGAAGAAATCGCCGAAGCTGTAAGCTACGGCGTGATCAAGATGAACATCGACACCGATACCCAGTACGCCTTCACCCGTCCAATCGCCGACCACGTGTTCGAGAACTACGACAAGGTGCTGAAGATCGACGGCGAAGTGGGCGAGAAGAAGTTCTACGATCCGCGTTCTTGGGGCCGTAAGGCTGAGGATTCCATGTCCGCCCGCGTGGTCGAGGCTTGCCGGCAGCTGGGTTCCGCGGGCAAAGCGCTCAAATAGCGCGTAGTTTTGCGATCGTGCGCGACACTTTCCCGGAAATAATGAAAATCATTGAAAATCAATGGAGCGGACAACGGGAGTCGAACCCGCCTCTAAAGCTTGGGAAGCTTTCATTCTACCGATGAACTATGTCCGCATGCCTTACGGCTGCTGCACCTCACGTGACGAGCATGCTCAGCCAAACGAGGCACGAATAGTTATCCTAGCACGTCACCTGCCGACGCGCGTGGAGTAGGTGGGCGGAGCGATCGGCGTGCCGTTCATTTCGTTGGCCATCTGCATGAGACGCGCTATGCGCTCATCGGTCGGCGGGTGCGTGGAGAACAAGCGCGAGAAACCGACCGCGGAGAACGGGTTGGCGATCATCATTGCGGAGACGGACTGGGTGCCGGCGGTTTTGCGCATCGGCGCGGTCTGTGCGCCGTAGGAAATCTTGTTCAGCGCGGAAGCCAGGGCCTCGGGATCGCCGGTGAGCAAGCTGCCGTCTTCATCGGCGTCGTATTCGCGGGTGCGGGAGATGGCCATCTGGATCAAAGACGCGGCAATCGGCGCGAGAATCACGCTCAGCAATGCGCCGATCAGGCCGAGGCCACCGGAACTATCGCGGTCGTCTCGCGAGCCGCCACCGAAATACATCAGCGAATAGCCAAGGTAGGAGATGACAGTGGCCATGGCAGAGGCGATGGCGGAAGTCAGGATGTCGTGGTTGTACACGTGCATAAGTTCGTGGCCCAGCACACCACGCAGTTCACGGGCGTTGAGAATCTGCAGGATGCCTTGGGTACAGCAGACGGCCGCGTGCCGTTCGTTGCGCCCGGTGGCGAAGGCGTTCGGGCTCATGGTGGGGGCGATGTAGATGCGAGGCATCGGCTTGCCGGCCTTGGCGCTCAGTTCACGCACAATCTGGTAGATCTCCGGGGCTTCCTGCTCGCTGACTTCCCGCGCGCCCATGGAGGCGATGGCGAGTTTGTCGGAGAACCAGTAGGTGCCGAACGTGGTAATCAGGCCGATGACGATATAGATGCTCAGGGTTTGCCGACTGCCGCCCGTGGCCCACCAAATCAGCATGATGATGGCCCACATCAGGGCAAACAGCAGCGTTGTTTTCAGGCCGTTGAAATGGCCGTGCACCCGTACTTTGGCATCCATAATGCACACACTAAAATCGCAGGCTGAATGATTGCTGGATATGCGCCACGCGCAATGTCCCATATTCGCCCGGCCCGTCCGGCCCCGAGCCCGGCCGCGTCCGCACGGGGCGCGGCCGGGTGGACGAATGCCGGACGAATGCCGGACAAATGCCGGACGGGCGTGGGCGGGCCGTCAGGCGTGGGCGAGCTCGCGCATCTGGTCGGGCTCGATGACCTTCTTGTGCTCGCGGCCTTCCTTGGCACCCTCGGCGCGCTCGAAGGCGTCGACCTTCTTCCAGCCGGCGAAGTCGATCGGGCGAATGCCGCGCTCGGCCAGCAGTCGGTCGATGGATTCGGGGTCGCGGTCGGCTGCCACACGGCCACCTTCAGCGGCCTTGGCCAGATCCTCGAGCATGTTGGTCACGATGGCGAGCGCATCGGACTTGGTGGAGCCGATCAGGCCCACCGGGCCGCGCTTGGCCCAACCGGTGGCGTACAGGCGGTCGCGCACTTCGCCGCCGTCGGCCTCGGTGGTGATGCGGCCGTCGCCGTTGGCGTTGGCCAGGTGAGCGCCGTGCTCGTCGTAGGTGATGCCGGGGGCTTCGGCGGGCTTGTAGCCGATGGCGTGGTAGACGGCCTCGACCGGGTAGTCGGTGAACTCACCGGTGCGGTGCATCTTGCCGTCGGCACCGGTTTCGGTGCGCTCCACGCGAATGGCCTTGACCTTGCCGTCCTCGCCGAGGATCTCGGTGGGGGCGGAGTTGAAGTGCACGTAGTACTTGCGGTCGGCCGGGTTGCCTTCGAAGTCGACGTCGCCGTCATCCTCCATGTCTTCGGCCATCTCGCGGATGGCGAACAGCTCTTCGACCATCTGACGAGTGAGCTTGTCCTTGCCGGCCACCTCGATGGTCTCGTCGTCCAGATCGAAGTCGTCTTCGTTGATGATGAGCTGCACGCCGGGCAGCTTCTCCATCTCGCGCAGTTCCTGCACGCTGAACTTGGCCTGGGCCACGCCACGGCGGATGAACAGGTGGAGCACCTTGGCCTTGTTCTGGCCGATGCCCTCGTACACGTTGTCCGGAATATCGGTCTTGGCCTTGAGGTCGTCGGCGTTGCGCATGAGTTCGCGGGCCACGTCCATGGCCACGTTGCCGCCGCCGATTACGGCGACGTTCTCGGCCGTGAGCGGCCATTCTCGGGCACCGGTGGGGTAACCGTCGTACCATTCGACGAACTTGGCGGCACCGTACACACCTTCAAGGTCGGCACCGGGCAGGTTCAGCGGCTTGTCCTTGACCGCGCCGGTGGCGAACAGCACGGCGTCGTAACGGGCCAGCAGGTCGTCAAGGGTCACGTCCTTGCCGAATTCCACGTCGCAGTAGAGGTGGATGTTCGGGTTGTCGAGCGTCTTCTCAAGCGCGGAGGCGATGAACTTGATGGACGGGTGGTCCGGGGCCACACCGTAACGCACCAGGCCGAACGGCACCGGCAGCTTCTCGAACAGGTCGATGCGCGCTTCGGTGCCGAGGCCAAGTTCTTCGCCCAGCTTCTTGAGCTGGCGCAGGAAGATATCGGATGAGTAGACGCCGGCCGGACCAGCGCCAATTACAGCAATGCGGAGTTCAGTATTCACAGATTCAGTCACGCGCTCTAGCCTAACGCAAAGCCTTCCGTTGCAACAGAGGGCGAGTGGTGGGAATTCTGTGTATTAGGCCATAGTTTGTGCGTTTGGGAAACCTACGAGCACTGCTAATGTCAGATTATGGGTTTCCCTAATGTAGGATTATGGGTTTCTCTAATGTAAGATTATGATAATCAGTAATGTCGGATTATGGGAAAGAGGCATCGATGATTCCACGCGCGCTCGGGAAACAGGCCAAACAACTTGCGCAATGGTTTCCCGTGGTCTCTATTACCGGGCCTCGGCAAAGCGGCAAATCCACGCTGGCAAAAGCCATGTTCCCTGATTATGACTACGTGAATCTGGAAAATCCTGAGACACGCAAAGCCGCCATTGACGACCCGGTGGGATTCATTCGGCAGCGTCCTTCCAAGCTCATAGTGGATGAAGCTCAATATGCTCCTGATTTGTTCTCCATGATTCAAGTGGCTTCCGACGAACGTAGCGAACAAGGACAATATGTTCTCTCTGGTTCTCAAAATTTCCTACTACTCAAGCGTATTCAACAATCACTGGCAGGCCGAGTCGGTTTGGTCAAGTTATTGCCGTTCTCATTCCAAGAAGCATGCAAGGCGGATCAGGCCCTTACTCCGGATACGTTTATGCTGCAAGGCGGTTATCCACGCATTTACGACACGAGAATGCCGCTCAATCTGTTCTTCTCGAACTACATCGACACTTATATCGAACGTGATGTTTCCGAATATCTTGATGTACGCAATTTGGCTGACTTCCGCCGATTCTTGACTCTTTGCGCACTCAGTTCCGGAGCACTCATAAACTACACCAACATCGCCAATGAACTTGGTGTAAGTCCGCGAACCGTAAAGGCATGGATGTCGATTCTGGAATCAAGTTACATCGCATTCCATCTCATACCGTTCTACACGAACGCACGCAAACAGGTGGTCAAAACGCCGAAACTCTATTTTTATGACACTGGCTTGCTGTGCCATCTCTTGGGCATTCGGACGGTCGAAGCACTGGTTGCGCACCCCAAGTTCGGCGATATATTTGAAAACCTCATCATTGCGGAAACCATGAAACAGCATTTGAACGCCAATCAGGAGCCACAATTATTCTTCTACCGCGATGCCAGCAAGGTCGAGGTGGATTTGTTGGATTTCACCGATCCTAACAACCGTATGCTCATAGAAATCAAATCCGGACAAACCTATCATGACCGATTCGCTCGGCACCTCACTTTAATTGGCAATGTTCTCGGTATACCGTGTGAGCAACAGTACGTAACCAGTCGGGTTGAACATAGTTATGTCTCACAAGGAATCCGCGTCACTTCCGCCCTCGATTGGCTAGAAGGCCGACGGTAAAGAGCCGCCGCAGAACAATAACAATACTGCACAACCGGCGAATCCCTTGATGACACTGAAGACGTCACCTCCAACGGCTCTTTACGACCTCGATTGCATTCATTAGGTCATTTCTTCGTTCATTAGGTCGGAGGGTGCTGAAGCCATCCCTTGGAACGGCGGGGTTTCAAGGGCCGCTCCGACCAAGGACCGACCTAATAAACGTCAAACCGACCTAATGAATAACTCCGATACCGGATTATGAGCAACACAGCCGCAACGAAATGCGCCGCACAGGCTTAGCCCGAACATCGATTCGGGTTCAAGCCAGTGCGACGCAGATCAACTTCAGGTATAAGACCTGTATTCAATTATTGGGTTGTTATTAGCCTAGGGGCAATAGCCTCACGTCAGGCACGGCGCTTGCGCCAGATAACCAGACCGGCGCCAGCCGCGCCGAGCACAACTACGGCCGCAGCAACGGCAGCCACCGCACTACCCGTGGGGGCAGTGGTAGTAGCGTTCTTCTGCTGCTGGTCAGGCTTCTGGTTTTGCCCAGGCTTCTGCTGACCGGGCTTCTGCGGTTCAGGCTTTTCGCCGCTATCCTTCTTGGCGAGACCATCGTGTGCGGCAGTGAGTTTGTTGAGCGCAGCGGTCACCTGCGGTGCGGTTGCGGCCGGATCCTTGACTACCTGCTTTGCGGCAGCAAGTGCATCCGCATATGCCTTCCACGAATCAGCCGTGTAGTCGTTCTGGTTGAGCTTCTCACTCTCAACAGCGGCGATCTTGTCGGTAAGAGGCTTGCGCTCCTCATCGGTGGCAGGCGGAACCGGAGCCTCGGGCTTAGTTACCGTGACTTCGACGGACGCGGACTTGTTCTCGTCAACCGTGGAGGTGGCGGTGATGGTCGCCGTACCTTCGGCAACGGCGGTCACCTTGCCATCCTTGTCCACAGTAGCGACCTTCGCGTCGGAGGACTTCCAGGCCACGGTCTTGGCCGCATCACCGGTCACCTTCACCTCGGCCGACAACTGGGCAGTATCACCAGCGACCAGCGCCAGCTTGCCATCCTTGACACCATCACCGGAGACGGCAACGGAATCCACAGACGGAGTCGGGGTCGGGGTCACGGCTTCGCCCTTGCCGAGATTGATGTTGGCGTAGTCGGACTCATTTCCGGCGGCATCCTGCGCATAGAAGTGCACGTAAGTGTCGTGGTCAGCGGAGAGCTGCACCTTCACCTTGTCCTCGTCGGTGTAGGTGCCCCACATCGTGTTCTCGTTGGACTTCGGGTTGCTGGACGGGCCGGTGGAGTACAGCACACGGGTCACGCCGGAGCCTGCGGCACCGTCATCAGCGGTGAGAGAGACGACCACATCGTTGCCGTTCTTGCTCTCCTGCTTAGCGGTGACCACCGGCACGTTGGTGTCGACCTTGATGGTCTGGGAGACCTCGCGGCTGTTGTCGTTTTCATCGGTGGCACGGGCGGAAATGGTCACGGAACCCTGCGCGGTCACGCTGATCGGGCCCTTGCCACTGGTCCACTCGCCCTTGCCGATCTTGTACTCGATCGTCTTTATCGGCACGGTGGAGACGCCGCGCTGCGCGGTGATGGTGAACTTCGGGGCAGTGGTGTACCAGCCGGAGCCGGGGGCCGCGGAGTCGAAATCGATAGCAACAATCGGCTGGGCTTTCGGGTCGGAAGGCGCGACGACGAAGAACGTGCCTTCCGCCTTGATATTGCCGACACCCTCGATAGAGCCTTCCACGAAGCCGACCTGTTCGACTTCAGCATACTCGGCGGCCGGGATACTGTCCCAAGTCACTTTGTGACCCGACTCGACCGAGCCGTCAGCGTAGGTCAGCGCCACGGTATCCTGCAATACCGGCTTGACACCGGGAGCGGTGATGGTGGAGACGTACTCCGCGTCGGTCACCTCGGTGTTGAGCTGGTCGTAGACACCAATAGTGGCCGTCGCCTGACCGGCCGCAACTTTGATGTTGTCATAGGTACCGGCAGCAGTAGTGCCCTTGACTTCGGCGGTAGTACCAGCTGTAGCATAAGCGTCGGCCGGAACGGTTTCCCAAGTCACTGGAACCTTAATGCTGGGACCATCTTGAGGTGTCGCCCACACTTCTGCAGGCAACTTCGAGGTCGGGTCCACGCCCGGCGTGGTGCGCACGGCAACTTGCTGCACGTCTAAGAAAGCACCTGGGTCGCCCGGATCCACTGGTAGTGCAGCGCTGGTACCAAACACCTGCCACTCAGTGACGGTAATACCCTTGTTGTCATTGGCCTTCTTGTTCACCACAAGCTTCATGGACTTGGTGGTGACCTGGTCGAAGGTGTAGGTATACGGACCATACACCGGGTTGGTGGCGTCGAGCTCGTCGTCGGCGGGGAATGTCTTGTCCACCTTCAGGTTCGGCACGGTCTCGTACTGGCCGGAATCAGCATTGAGATACTCAATCGAGACATCCTTGGGCAGCGGCACGCCACCATCACCGGTCTTGACGTTCGTCCAGTAGTAGCCCACAGACTTGGACGTGGTCACGGCGCGATTCCATGTGTAAGTGGCAGTTTCGCTGGCACTGGTGTTGCCCCAAGTGCCCCAACCGCCATAGCTGGCGTTGCCGTCCAAGCTATCGTCATTGATGGCAGCAGTGCTGTTCCAGCCAGTGACATAGCTGACCTGAACGTCTGGTGCATTGTCGTTGCCTTTTTCTGCATTGAGCGCAACATTCGTTTCAGCGTCGTCCGCCAGTGCACTCGGCGCGGCCGATACGGAGAAGACACCGCCAGCCAGCAGCGTGGCCGCAGCTACGAACAGTGCGGCGAATCGTTTCGCCACACCGCCCTTCACGGCCGAAGTAGTGCTTTCGATGGTCATAATATTCTTTCTGTTAGGCGTTATGGTTTGTATCACTCATCTCCCGCCGTGTCGTGCACTACGGGAGACGGTTTGGTCGCAGGAAAACGTCAGCTCATCTTGGCGCGAGCGGAGGCAAGCAGAACCACCTGACGATCACGACTGGAAAGCAGCCCCTCGTCTTGATAGGTCTTCGTGACCTCCTGCACCTTCTTGATGAAGGCGGCACGGTCCTTGAACGGCGCGCCCGCCCAGATGTCATCCATCAGCGTGCTCTCGCTACGGTCCTGTGCAGCCGGGCGCTTCGGGTTCAGCACATCGGTGAGCTTGCCTGCGAAGCCCACATACTCGTCCTTGCGCTGGAAGTACATGTGGTACGGGGTGTTGTCGCCGTTGTAGGCGGGCTCGAACTCGTCGCCGTCAATGATGAAGTAGTTCTTCGTGCCTTCCTTCTTCTGTACGCCCAGTTTGATGGTGCCATCCAAGCCGTTGCGCTCGTAGAAGCCGCGTTGGATGAACTTGGTGGATGGGTTGAGCGCGTTGAGCACCGTGGGACCGTAGAACAGCGTCTGGATGTCCTTGCGGTCATCAGTCGACTCGGTGCGCAGCTGCAGCGGGATGGTGACGACGATCTTGTCCCCGACCTTCCAGCTGCCGGCCACGGTGGCGTATTCGCCAGCGGTGACGCCATCTATAGCCTTGCCGTTCACCTCGATCTTCGCACCTTTGCTCCACGCGGGGATGCGGATGCGGAAGGTGACGGCGCTCTTCGGCGCGGCCGTAATGGAAATCGTCGAGGTCTCCTCCTCCGGATAGTTGGTTTCCTGTGCGAGCTTCAGGCCGGTGTCGGTCCAGTCGAGTGTGGAAGCTGTGAACAGATTGACGTACAGTTCCTTGTTGTCCGTCGAGTGGAAGTAGATGGAATCCTGGTACTTCGAGTGGCTTTCCAGAGCGGTGCCGCCACAGCAAGTGCCGATGTTGCCATCACCATATTCCTTCTGCGTAGCCGGATTCACTGGGTACATGTAGCAGTTGCCCGGCGTGAGGGCCGTGCCGGAATCGAGGTCACGGGACTTACCTCCGAGAATATGGTTGAGAATCGTGCGCTCATAATAGTCCATGTAGGCAGGTTTTTGTTCGATAAAGAACAGATAGCGAGCCACCTTGAGCATGTTGTATGCCGCGCAGGATTCCGCGTTGCGCTTGCCGATATCGCCGGCCACAGTATGTGCCGGCCCCCACATCTCGCCTTCGCCAGTACCACCGTGAGCATACATACGGCCGGGCACAATCATGCCCCAGTACCCCTCAACGGCCTTGAGATAACGCGCACGAGCATCAGCATCGATATCCGCGTCGCCCATGGCCGCGTCTTTGGCGTAACCGACGAACTGTGGAATGTGCTGGTTGGCGTGCAAGTTGTTGAGGATATCGACACCAGCACCACAGTTGTCAATGAGCTTGTCAGTGTCGAAAAATGCGGAGGCCTTAAGAAATTCGCTACGGTCCTTGTCCTTGGAGACGTTGTACAAATCCACCAGCGAATCATTCATGCCGCCGTATTCACCACCGATGTAGATGTCCCACATCTTCTGCAGCTGGGTTTTGGTGCATTTGCTCAGACGCGCATAGGTCCAATGTCCGATGCCTTCAGCCAGGTCGAGCGCGTCGGCATTACCGGCAAACTCGTAAGCGGCAATCAGACCGGCAAGAATCTTGTGCTCCGTGTACCACGGTGCCCAAATCTCGCCATAGGGAGCATATTCCTCCAATGCCTTGAACTGCCACTCGCCGTAGGCGGCAAGGAAGCCGGGGTGGCTGTAGCGGGCTTTGCCGTTATACTTCATCTCGCGCAGGGAATCTCGGCATTCCTTCAGGCCGGAGACGAACTCGTTGATCTTGTTGAGAATCGCTTCCTCCCCCGTTTCGGCATACGCTTGGGAGAGCATGTGCAATGCATGTCCGGCAAAGTGGCCGCGCAACAGACCATCAGCACCGTTCTTGTTCTGGCCACGCGTGTATTCGGCATCGCCCCATTGCTGTTCAACAGCCTTGTCTAGCGAGCCGCTGGGGAAGTTCTCCCAGCCACCGGAAGGCTGCGTCGTGTTGTCCTTAGGCAGCAGGTTCGCCTGCGCACGGAAGCAAACCAGCCAGCGGTCTACCGGATAGTTGCGTGCATAGTCGAGCATCCCTTCCTTGGCACGATCGAACACGCTGTTCGAGGTGATGGCGACGTTCCGCAGAGGGAACGGAGCTACCTTCCAGCCCGGCAGAGCGGGCGCGTCGGTAATGGTCTTCGCGCTTTTCGTGGTGCGCTGCGCTGCGGGAACGGCCACGCCGCCCGCGCCGTTCGCGCCCGTTGCACCTGCCGTGCCAGCGACGGATGGCGCTGCCTGCACCGTTGTCACTCCTGTACCCAATGCACTCGCCACGGCGATGGTGCCGCCGATGGCGGCCGCGCCTGCGAGCACAGCACGGCGAGAGATGCCGTTTGTTGCTTCCGTTGAACTCATCTTGCTCCTTCGTTGGACTGCCGCGCGTTCATTGCGAGGCATGACGGACGAAGACACTCTGCCGCATTCGCAACCATTCAATGCACTTAATCCATTCAATGGCCCGACGACGCAGGTAAGATGCGTCAGTGGATGGCACACACATACTCGGAATCGTCTGGTACTGCCCGTTTTACCATCACATCATTGTGGTGCGTCCCCGTCGTCATGTATGTATGGGAGAGATGACGGTAAAGCAAACAGTTACCATATGCGATTATTCGAGTTTTTGCGCGCCCTCCATGCCGCTTGTCTTCGTTGTGCACGTTCACAATAACTCAAACAGACGATTCTCACCATGCGTCAAAGAAAGCGACTCACTCATTTTTTCTCTGGTTTTTCGTAGCGCACAATACCAATGAAAATCAGTCTTTATCAGCATTTCCAGCCATGCTATTTTCGTAATTTTCCTTTTGTTTTCCTCTTGCGAAAACCAACGAACCCAAACACATATGCTCACCAATAACACAGTAAATGCATTCAAATTAACATGTTCCCGAGCAACTCTCACAAGCAGCTCAAACGCAACACCGCACTTCAACTTGAACAACACACCATTCCTCGCTATACTGATAAATTGGTGCGTTAATGAGGTATACCCTTCCCCTGTCACAACACAGAAATTGGAAGGACATACTATCATGCCTAATCTTCGCCCCACCGAGCTCATTATCATTCTACTTATCATCGTGCTGCTGTTTGGCGCGAAGAAGCTCCCTGAGCTAGCCAAAAGCATTGGCCAATCGATGAAGATTTTCCGTGCCGAGACCAAGACCGATGACCCGGCAACACAACAAACCGTCAATACAGTCAGCGACGCCCCTGCCCCAGCTCCGGCGGCAGCACCGGCTCCCGCTCCCGCCGTACCCCAAGCCGTCACGATGAACGCCACCGCCGCCCCGACTACAGCAACCGGAGCCGAACAGCGATGAGCACGGTTCCCGGAAACCCCGCGCTTCCGGCACCCCTTGCACCGGCGATGCATCCCGGCGATCGGGATACACATCTTGACCTCGACGATCTCATCGATCACTCACACGAGGCCACGCAGCAGGCCAGCGCGGGTGCGCAACACCCTACACGCCGGTGGAAGCGGGGTGTAGGGCGCAAGTCCAAAACGCGCAAGCCCCGCAACCCCGATGCGGTGATGCCTCTGGCCGATCATCTTGTCGAATTTCGCAAACGCTTTGTTCGGGCCATTGCCGGCATCATCATCATGTCGATAGTGGGATGGATGTTCAGCGATCAGGTGTTTCGTATCCTGCAACAACCGTTCCTGACGGCGGCCGGGCAGCAACAGGGACTGATGAGCATCACATTCAATGGCGTGGTCTCCGCATTCAACGTAAAGCTGGAGATTGCGTTCTTCCTTGGTCTGACGGCCTCCTGCCCGTGGTGGTCATACCAAGTGTGGGCATTCATTAATCCAGGGTTGAAGCGCAAAGAGCGCTGGACCGCGGTTACATTCATCGGAGCCTCAGTGCCGCTGTTCCTCACCGGAGCCGGACTGGCATGGTATCTGCTGCCCCAAGCGGTGGCGATCCTTACCGGCTTTGCCCCCGCAAACACCGCCACATTGCTCAGCGCCGACGTCTATTTTGATTTCATTCTGCGCATGACAGTCGCTTTCGGCCTCTCATTCCTGCTACCCGTAGTTATGGCGGCATTGACGATGATGAATGCGGTCGAAACACGAACATGGTTGAAGCAGTGGCGTCTCGCAACGGTCATAGCGTTTATCTTCGCGGCCGTGGCCACGCCAACCGGCGACCCAGGAACATTATGCGCACTCGCTTTGCCCATCATCGCAATCTATTTCGCAGCCATAGCCGTATGCGCAGTATACGAGCACATCCAGCTATGGAAAGTCATGCGCGCGGCGGGCGAAGAACCCAAACTTCTCAAACTTTTACATAAAATGCGCGCCGCGTTACCATTTCGCGCGGCGCGCAAAGCCAAGCGCACCGGCAAACAGGAAGCCCCTGCAACAATAACTGCAGAAGGAGAATAATATGTTGTTCGGCATTTCGGGCACGGAACTCATGGTGATTCTTGTCATCGCTTTAGTGCTGGTAGGCCCCGACAAGCTGCCCGACTACGCACGCAAGGTCGGACGATTTATCCATAGCATGCGCGTACGCGGCCAAGCGTTGAGCGAACAAAGCAACATCGACGTTCACGGCCTTGTACAGGATTCCGGCATCAATGATATTCGCAAAGGTCTGGATGATGCCACGCAAGATGTAAACCGGCTGCTGCCGCCTATCCGGTGACGTTATCAATCCAACGGCAACGTTGACTCGCGTTGGATTAGCTTCACCGGCACACGCTCCACACCATGGTGAGGATGCCCCGCAATCGCATCCAGTAGACATAGGGCAGCTTGACGCCCCAGCATTTCGTTGTTGTCATCAATAGAAGTAAGCAACGGATGCGCGTACGACACATAATCCGGACTGTTGTCGTGCCCGATAACCGCTACGTCTTGCGGCACGCGACATCCGCTACGTTCCAATTCCTCGATGCAGCCACGAGCCAACACATCGTTTTGGCATATCACTGCGTCGAATGCAGCACCGTCATTGAGCAGCAGACGGGCAGCGGCGCGCCCCCATTCCGCTTCCCATGAACCGAACCGCGCTTCGCCAACCAACTGTAATCCAGCATCATGCAAGGCCTTGAGCGCACCCCGCATCCGTTCATGTGCAACCGAGCACTCGGAGTCGCCAGCAATAATCGCAATACGAGTGCGCCCGCAGGAAAGAAGGTGGCGAACGGCCAAACACCCTGATTCCACATTGTCTTGTGCCACGGAACAATCATCGGGATCACGGGACGGGCCATAGGCGTAGACCACAGGTACCGGAGAATCCACGTAGTATGGCACCGGATCCGTACGCCTGCTGATAATCAACAGTCCCGACACTCCTTGCACCAACATTCGTTCAATACCACTGTGGAACAATGCCTCATTGCCTGACGCATTGAACAGCAGCGCTGCGGCTGAGCGCGCTTGAAACGCATTCTCCGCTCCAATAAGAATGGTCGGGGAAAAGACGCCTTTCATATCAACGCCAATGATGCCAACGCGAAAATCCTGCACGCCGTGAGAATCCCTGACGCTTAACCTTGCCATCGATGCCATAGCTTCTGCAGCGCTATAGCCCAACCTCTGCGCAGCATCAATCACTCGAATACGGGTTTTCTCGCTGACGTGAGGCTTTCCACGCAAGGCCTTGGACGCAGTGGACAGCGATACATTAGCCGCCGATGCCACTTCCTCCAAACGGACTGCGCCCACATTGAGCTCTTCCTCACCCTCTGACATATCGACTCCTCTGGCAAGGGCCTCAATGCCCCTAAATGATGCTGCAAACAGCCTTTAGTCTAATAGACTGCCACCTACGGCGCCCGCATCCGGTAAGCACACACAAAATATTGATATCAACTTGTTATATTGCACATAATCCGGATGCGGCTCCAATCAATTCCGGTTTATCTTAATCAATCCCGATCAATTAGGGCAGTGAGGGCCCAGAGGATGCTCACCACGTCGATGGCCTCCTGGAGGAAGGCACCGACGACGACCGGGATAAGGTTGAACGCGGCGGCAATCATGCCGATGGTGGCAAGCACAAGGCCCGCGATTACGGCTTGAAGCATCACGCGCTTGGTGCGGCGTGCAATGGCGATGGCGCGCGGCACGGCGGCGATATTGTCATTCATAATGACCACCTGAGCGCTTTCGGAAGCGGCGGTGGACGTGCCATCGGTCATGGCCACGCCGATATCGGCAACAGCGAGCACCGGGGCATCATTCACACCGTCACCAACCATCATCGTGACGGTTTTGCCGGCTCCTGTAGCGGCCCTGACTGCGGCTACCTTATCCTCCGGGAACAGTTCGGCGTGAACCTCGTCAATGCCGACTTCGCTGGCAATGATATTGGCGGAAGCCCGCTTGTCACCGGTAAGCATGGCGAGCTCGGTGACGCCCAACTCATGCAGTTTGGCGAGCACTGCCTTGGCGTTGGCACGCGGCACATCGCGCAGCACGATGCGCGCGATCAGCTGACCATCAACAGACACATACGACGCCATTTCGTCCGGCTGAAGCAGCCCAAATCGTGTGCGCAGGTCATCCTCAGACCGACTGGGGGCGGTCCGATCGACCGCCAAGAATCCTTCCTCCCCGGCGGCCGCGAAAGACAGCCGGCCAACGCGCACCGCATGTCCGTTCACCTCGCCGGAAACGCCTTTGCCGGCATCTTCATTGATATTCTTGATGACCGGATACTCCCGTCCATGGCCGGGCCAGCTGGCCTCCGGCTCGGGGCAGAGCCGCTGACCATCCTCGAACCGCTGGCGCAATCGGGCCATCGCCTCCGTTCCGGCCTTGGCGATGCCTTTGGACAGGATGTGCACCGAGTAGCTTTCCACCACGCCGGCCATCATCAGCACATGGTCTTCGTTGAGACGGGTTGCGGCACCGGGCAGCATCTCGACGCGCACGACCTGCGGCTGCTTGACGGTGAGCGTACCGGTCTTGTCGAAGAACACCTGCGTGACGCGGCCAAGGTTTTCCAGCACGTCCTGTGCTTTGATAAGCACGCCGGCTGCGGCGAGGCGTCCGGTTCCGGCGATGTATGCCACCGGTGCGGCGATGAGCAGCGGGCAGGGCGTGGCCAGCACCAGCACCTGGGCGAATCGCGTCGGTACCCCGGACACCGCCCATGCGACGCCGGCAATCACCAACGAAAGCACGGTAAAGGGCACGGCCAAGCGGTCAGCGGTTTTTACCACGGCCGGGCGCGACTCCTGCGCGGAGGCCACGAGCTCGAGGATGCGCTGGTACTGCGAATCGGCGGCCACCTGGGTGGCACGCATGGTCAATGCAGTCGAGCCGTTCACCGCCCCGGACATCACACGGGCGCCGGCGAACACTTCACGCGGCACCGGCTCACCGTTGATATTGCTCAGGTCGAGCGTGGCCGTGCCGGACAGCAGCTCGCCGTCAACCGGCACAGTTTCGCCCGGCAACACCATGAGTACGTCGCCCAGCTGCACCTGCTCGACCGGCACCGTGTCGAAGCGGTGCGCGGCGGCGGCAGCCGATGCCAAGCCCACACGCCGGAAGCCATCGGACGAATCGCCCTTATCGGCAGCAAACCCACGCCCCACGCCAGGCAGGTTGACGACGTGCGCGGTTTGCGGCGCGGCCTCCATCAGCGCGGTCAGGCTGCGCTCGGCCTTGGCTTGAGCGTATTCCTCAATGGCCTCGCCGGACGTGATCATCAGCGTCACCGCCCAACTTGCCCAGTATTCGGCGACGGCCACGGTGGAGAGGATCGCGACCACGGCCAGCACATCGACTCCAACCTGCCCATGACGCAAATCGTCAATCATGCCGCGCACAGTGTCAATCACGATAATCAGCACCAATGCGATAACCAGCCACTGGCCGAAGCCCGGATTGCCAAGTACCGGAATCGCCATCGCATTGCCCCACGGACGCCAATCGCCCAGTAAAGCCAGCGGAATTGCGGCGATGACGACGACCGGAAGCATCGGCACAAGCTTGCAGATGTCGAGAATTTTGGTGAAGAATCTGATGAGTGCGCCCATCATTGCTCCTTACGCTCGTATACGGAGTCGATTGCGGTACGGCAAGCGTGGCCCGCGCAATCGGCGCTGCGGTCACGCCTTGTTAACCCACCGGCGGCTTTGCCTGGGGCTTCGCTTTGCTCGGCTCCCGCGCGACCTTCCGATACACGGCGTAAAGAAATGTTCAGTTTTGTATTGAATTATGCGCTTTGTTCGGAGCACCGCCCGAACTCAGTGCTTGGCCTACCCTATCAACGAGCGTTGCGCGACATGCCGGATATCGAAACTACGTTGGCGGCATGGGCGCAGGGCACAATCGCGCATACGAAAGGCCCGTGGCAGGAGTTTGCTCACTGCCACGGGCCTTTGCTTGTCCGACACGGTGTTCAGCGGTTACCGCTCAACACCGTGTGACGTTGTCGAGTCGGCTTTACCACAGGCCGAACGGGTCGGAGAAGCCGCCGCCGTCACCGATGCCGCCATCGCTGTTGCCATTGCCATTACCGTAACCGTTCTGGCCATTGCCATTCTGGTTGTTCTGGTTATTCTGGCTGTTGCCGTTGGAATCGGAGCCGGACGAACCGTTCACCGACGACTCCTCCTGATCGAGCGTCACGTCCACATTCATGGTCTTGCCGTCGCGCACGATGGTCAGCGTCACCTTGTCTCCCAAAGCCGCGGCACGAACGTAACCAAGCAGCGAGTAGTTGTTGTTCACCGCGTTGCCGTTGAAGGCCACGATGGTGTCGCCCTCCTTAAGGCCGGCCTTGTCGGCCGGGCCGCCGGAGACGACCGCGCTGCCAGTGGCGCTGGACTTGGTGATGGTCGCGCCGCCGCGGGTCACGCCGTCGGCTTCAACCGTGTCGGACTTGATGACCACGCCGAGGGCAACGTGCTTGACCTTGCCGTCCTTGATGATTTCGTCGGCCACACGCTTGACGAGGTTGGACGGGATGGCGAAGCCGATGCCGATCGAACCGGCGGAGTCGGATGAGGCGGCGGTCGAGGCGATGGACGAGTTGATACCGATCACCTGGCCGGCCGCGTTGAAGGTCGGGCCGCCGGAGTTGCCGGGGTTGATGGCCGCGTCGATCTGGACGGCGTTGGTGACGATCTCGTTGTTGTTATCGTCGGTCACGGTCACCGGGCGGTTCAGGGCGGAGACGATACCGGTGGTGGCGGTGTCGTCGTAGCCGAGCGGGTTGCCGATGGCCATCACGTTCTCGCCGACGGCGAGCTTGTCGGAATCGGCGAATTCCACGGCCTTGAGGTCGCTCGGCGGGTTGTCGAGCTTGATGACCGCAAGATCGGTGGTGGCGTCAGTGCCGACGAGCGTGGCGGAATACATGTTGCCGTTGGCAAGCGTCACCTGAATCTGCTGGGCACCGGAGATCACGTGGTTGTTGGTGATGATGTGGCCTTCGGTGTCGATGATGGCGCCGGAGCCCTTGGCGGTGCCGTTGCTCAACGCGGTCTGGATGGAGACCACGGAGCCGGAGACATCGCTGGCGACAGTCTGCCAGTCGGGGGCTTCGCCGCTCTTGGCGGTGGCGGACCCGGAGCCGGACTTATTCGAGCTGACGTTGGACAGCGAATTGCTGGTCGGCAAGGTGATCAGGCCGCTGGTGAGGGCACCGTAGCCGAGGCCCAGGCAGAGGGCCGCAGCCAGAACGGCGGCGACCACGGCGATGAGGATGTTGCTCGCCGTCTTGGACATGCCCTGCTTGGCGGGGCCGGGCTGACCGGGCTGACCGGGCTGTCCCGGCTGGGCCGGGCCTTGACCGTTCGGCGTACCGGTACCGGGAGTGCCGAAACCGAACAGACCGCCCTGCTGGGGCTGCTGGCCATTCTGGCCATTCTGACCGGACTGGCTGGCAAACGGGTTGCCGTTGTTCTGCTGCGGCTGCGTGGGCGGATTGAACGGATTGCCGTTGCCCTGCGGCTGCGGGTTATTGGTGTAGTAGGGATTGCGGTTGCCCTGCTGGCCCTGTAGGGTTTGCTGTGCAGGCTGACCGAACGGGAATTGCTGCGTGGGCTGGGCATTGCTGCCGGCCTGGCCGCCCTGCTGGCCCTGTGCCTGAGTCGGGGTCGGACCATAAGCGCCATATTCCGGGGCCGGACGATACAGCGGAGTTGTGGCCGAGGTCTGGTCTGCGGCCGGCGCTGCCGGAGAAGCCGGCGAGGAGGAGACCACCGTGCTCTCGCCCTTGGCGGAGGCGTAGTCCGGGATGGGCTCGGTAGCGGCTTGCGTAGGCTGCTGATCGGCAGCGAGGGCGGCCGAGGAAACCGGGGCTTGCTGCTCGCTGGAATCGCTGGCGTTGCCGGCATCAACCGAGTCGCCACCCACAAACGGGTTCTTCGGCTCGGCGTTGCCGGTATCGGCAGTACTATTGGGGTTTTCGTTATTCCGCGGGGTCTGGTCGACGCCCTGCGGGTTAAATTCGTCAGCCATTGCTGCTCCTTTTCCTAAATTCCTATCACGTCTGTTCGGCGGCTATTCGGGCACTTGCCCATTGCCACTTCTCGTGTGCTACCTCAGTAGTAAAGGCAGTCAATCTGGAGGTTTTCTGAACGTTGATTGAAAGTCTATGCGTAATCATCGCAGAGTCTTATGGGCATCTCGGCTTCGAGGGGCTGATTTCCTGTTTCGGGAACATCTACTTGCACTTCAAGGGGCTGTTCGCGCGGTCAATTCCGAGTATCAAGGGCCCTCATTTAACGCCATTCCGCCATTTTTGCAGCCGGCCTACTTGACCGGGAACCCCTTGAAGCGGAAGTAGACGTTCGGGAGCGGCGAAATCCGCCCCTCGAAACCGAGTTCTTCACAATTTCCGGCCCTTTTCTGGCCCTTCTGCCTAAAGTGAACATATGACGATCAGCCTTCTTGAACATCCGTTGGGCGCACAGCCCGGACAGCCCGGCGACCGCAGCGCCTTCCATTTCGAAACGATCACCCGCCTGCCATCCACGGCCAGCGGGCTTGGGCGAGACGGTGCCCGATACGGCCGCACCGGCATCATTCACACGCCCCACGGCGATATTCGCACGCCTGCCTTCGTGCCGGTGGGCACGCAAGCCGCGATGAAGGCCGTGTTGCCCGAGCAGATGAAGGATCTAGGCGCACAGTGCCTGCTGGCCAACGCCTTCCACCTGTTCGAGCGCCCGGGCGAGGACGTGCTGGACGCGGCCGGCGGCTTGGCGCGTTTCATGAACTGGGATGGGCCCACGTTCACCGATTCTGGCGGTTTCCAAGTGATGTCGCTGGGCGTCGGCTTCAAGAAGACGCTGGCAATGGACGTGACCGGCATGAAGTCGGACGACATCATCGCCAAGGGCAAGGAGCGCATGGCCTGGGTGGATGAGGACGGCGTGACGTTCAAGTCGCCTTTGAATGGTGACGCACATCGTTTCTCCGCTGAGATTTCGATGGGCATCCAGCACAAAATCGGCGCAGACATCATGTTCGCGTTCGACGAACTCACCACGCTGATGAACACCCGCTCCTACCAGGAGGACTCGGTGGAGCGCACCTTCCGCTGGGCCCGCCGATGCGTGGACGAGCACCAGCGGCTGACGGCTGAGCGGCTGGGCAAGCCCTATCAGGCCTTGTATGGCGTGGTGCAGGGCGCGAATTACGAGGATCTGCGCCGACGTGCGGCCTCGCAAATCGCCTCTCTGGACTTCGACGGCGTGGGAATCGGCGGCGCAATCGAGAAGCGCATCATTGGAGACACCTGCGCGTGGATCTGCGACGCGATGCCGGAGAACCGCCCGCGCCATGTGCTGGGCATCGCCTCCGTGGACGATATCTTCGCCTGCGTGGAGAACGGCGGCGACACCTTCGACTGCGTGGCCCCCGCACGTTGCGCCCGCAACGGCGCGATCTACACGAGGTCGGGCCGATACAACATCAAGCGCGCCCAGCACAAGTTCGATTTCGGGCCGCTGGAGGAAGGGTGCGACTGCTACACTTGCCAGCATTATTCGCGCGCGTACGTCGACCACCTGCTGCGCGCCCGCGAGTTCAACGGGTTTACGTTGGCCACGATCCATAACGAGCATTTCTTCGTGAAGCTGCTGGACGACATCCGCGCCTCGATCGACGGCGGATACTTTGATGAGTTCCGCGACGAAGCGTTGGCCCACTTCTACGGCAACGGCGAGCGCCGGCCAGGGTTGTGAGTTTTTCTCCTTCGTTGCGGCTTGTGCTGCCACGAAGTGACTGAGGGGAGTGTCGCCACCGTCAAAGATCACGGCACCCGCAGAAGACCCACGAGCGATATATCCCTGCCGCCCATGCGACACGCCGAAGATTGCATGATTACCCAGCCGGGTGTAAGTTAGTCGATTGTCTGCGAGTGTGGCGGAATGGTAGACGCGCTGTCTTCAGGTGGCAGTGAGTGTATGCTCGTGGGGGTTCAACTCCCCCCACTCGCACGCAGGGAGAAACCCCGGAAAACGTTGGAATACCAACGCTCCGGGGTTTTCTCATATGTGCCAAGTACTGGAACCTCATCATCGCCGGCGCCGTATGCTTTGCGCTACGCAAGCCGAATCCCGTCCCCGGCTGGTTCGAGTTTCACGAGGTGTTTCACTTGGGCATGGTTATCGGATACGCCTGCCACGTCGTGGCGATTTATCTGATTGCCTGCGCGCTGTAGGTTCGCTCGCCCAGCACCGAGGCGGACCTTCATACGTTACGAGATAGGTCCTTGACCAGCCAGCCGTGACGACCGCCTTCATAGACCTCGTCAGTGAGCCGGTAGCCGCGCTGTTCGTAGAACTTGTAGTGGTCGTTTTCCGAGTGCACGGCAGCCATAGTTCCGCCGGCTTGCGCGATGCGGCGTTCGGCGTCGGACAGCAGCCGCGAGCCGATGTGCCTGCCTTGCGCTTCGGTCAGCACCGCGAGCCGCGCGATGACGTATCGCCCGGGCTGGTCGGGATGGTCGGGGTCCGCATAGAACCGGCAAGTCGCCACGGGGCGATTCTGGTCGGGCTGGCCGGACTGAATAGACGAGGCCGATTGCGCGGACAGGCCGGGGCGATTGGGCGCATCGTTCGAATCGAACGCCAGCAGATGCACGGACACGGCATCCCATTCATCGAATTCCGGCCGCCAGTCGCGTTCGCGGATGAACACCTGCTCGCGTATGGCGCGGGCCGCGTCGGGCAGCCGGTCGTATGCTTCGATTCGTATGGTCATGAGCGCCAGTGTAATGCGTCACGATAACCGACAGAGTGCGGCTTGATGGACGAGTTCTGGCCCAGGTTTGGCCTGTGCCCGATAGGCTCAGGCCGTACGCGCGATCTGCACGGCGGTGCCGGACGCGGTGACCATCAGCATACCGTTGTCGGCACCGAGCACTTCATAGTCGATGTCCACGCCGACCACGGCGTGCGCGCCCATCGCCTCCGCGCGCTGCTGCATCTCGGCGATGGCCTCGTTGCGGGCGCGCATCAGCTCCTCCTCATAGCCCTGGCTGCGGCCGCCGAACATGTTGCGCAGGCCCGCGCCAAGATCCTTGAACATGTTCACACCGGATACCACTTCGCCGAAGACGATGCCCTGGTAGTTGGTGATGGTGTATCCGTCGACGGACGGGGTGGTGGTGACGAGAATCATGGCGAGGCTCCTTTGGCTTGTCTGCGTAGATGAATCACTGCCGAGAGTCGGATCGCTCCCGAATCTCACCTCGGAAACGGATCGCTTCTCTTGGCTACCACAATAGTCGAGAGCGCCTTCCCCAACATCTTCAATCCACGCGATTGCGTAATCAAACGCATGTTTCGCCTCCAAAAAATGCTGATAGACATTGGGCCGCAAAAGGCCAGCCTCAACGGGCGCAAGCCGCTCACCAAACTGAATCGCAGACCCAAATGACTCGTCATGGGCAAACGGCTGGACCACCCAAATTCCGCTGCGATAATCAACCATCACCGAAAGCCCAGGCTGCTCCGTCGATACGACCATCATCGAACCGGACACGTTCTCGACATTGATATTCGGGTGCCCGTACAACGCGTAACTCAAACCATCATCGGCAACACCCTGCTCTTGCCAATTGGCGCCTAAGCACTCCAACATCTCGCTGGGCGAGTACGCACAATCTTCCGCATAATCAATCGGCTGAGCATCCGTATAACAGCATTCACCGCCGTCACCTTCCGCAATGCTGCGCTCCACAAGATAGGCCATCACATCCGGCATCTCCCAATAATCAATGGACAGCTTATCAATACAGCCGTTTTTCCAAGCCATATAATGCGTTTGCTCGTCGCCAAGAATCTCTTCAAACGCCTCGGCTGAGATAAACGTCGACCCGTCCAACTGATAGCACTCGTCCAAAGGATAGATTTCTCGGTTCGCGTATTGTTCCTGAGCCTTGGACACAAGCTTGTCATCCAATGCGCTCATCTGCTGATCAACTTCATCCTGTGAGGGAATGAAAGGGGCGAAGTCCAGCCCTGCTTCGCCACAGCCTCTCTGCCGTTCACGCCTGTACATCACGTCCGCACACGTATCGGTCTGCCGTTCATTCACCATTGATCAGCCTTTCTTTTCGTTCCACAAATGCCCTAGAACACTGCGATTCCAGTAGTTCCGATTGAATCAGGATCGTTCTTGCGAAACTGTCGAGGATCGTGGATCGCTTGTGGATCTTGAAGCGTTGTATCCTGGTTGTTCATGGATCCGGAACGCAAAATCATTAACGTCGTGGGAGCCGCAATCGTCACCAACGGCACCGTACTATGTGCACAACGCGGTCCGGGGAAGTCGTTGGCCGGATACTGGGAATTCCCCGGCGGCAAAATCGAACCTCATGAAACAGCGCGGCAGGCTTTACACCGCGAAATCGAAGAAGAGCTGTTATGCGAAGTTGAAGTCGCGGAAGAAGTGTGCACCAGCGAATACGCCTACGACTTTGGGACCGTACGGCTCACTACATTCGTCTGTCACCTCATCGCCGGCACACCGCATCTCACCGAGCATACTGATATCCGATGGCTGAATCCTGCCGATATGCCGACATTGAACTGGGCTCCGGTAGATCGCGAAGCAGTCGCGATTATCGCCAGCAAACAGCTGACGCTCCGATGAATGCGCCATAGCGCAGCCATGCAGTCATGCAGTCATCAACAAACAATTCGAATCGCAAGGGAACAAGACAACATGTCTATCAATCTGGCCAGCACCTCAAGCTCTCCGGCCAACACGCAACATAGTGATCCTGGCCCGACACCCTCAATCCTCGAAGATGTCATCTCAGGTCTGATCGAGCCGCGCTCAGATGCTCCCGGCGAATATAAGCCGACCCTCATCGCAAATCGCCCCGGTGGATTGACCATGCGCGAGGAAATCGGCAATTCCTTGGCTACTAGCGATTCCTTCGACATTTCTGTCGCATTCGTCTCGGCTGAGGCCGTGCTCAGCTTATTTGAAGACTTCAGAAGTCACCATGAAACAGCGACCCGAGCGGGCACACTGATTACCTCAACGAAAAATCATTTCAACGATCCCAGGGCATTCTGGGAGCTGCTGCATCTTCAGAACACCACTGGTGTTGACGTTCGCGTGTGGGAAGGCTCCCGCAATGCCTCAGTGGCCGCAATGGCTCAAGGACAGCCATTCCATCCAAAGGGATATATCTTTTCTCGCCGCATGAAAGACGGTACGCCCTATTACGACCTGTACGTTGGCAGTTCCAATCTCACTGGAGCCGCATTGACCACGCAACGCGAATGGAATCTCAAAGTCTCATCGCTGGCGGATGGAGAGCTGGTCGGGCAGTTCCAGGATGAAATCGACTCACAGGTGGCCGATTCCGTTCCGCTGACCGAAGAGTGGATCAAACAGTATGAGGAAGATTTCAAGAAATACGCCCCACCGCGTCATGAGATTCTGCAGTCGTTTGAGGGGCATGACATTCAGCCAAACGCCATGCAACAGGAGGCGTTGGCGAATCTCAAGAAACTTCGTGAACAAGGCGAGCACCGCGCAATTATCGTGTCGGCCACCGGCACCGGAAAGACGTACCTTTCCGCATTCGACGTACGCGAATGCCAGCCGAAGCGCATGCTGTACATCGCCCAACAGCAGATGATTCTTCAAACCGCAATGAACTCTTACCAAAAGGTGCTCGGCTGTGATGAATCCGAATTGGGATTGTATTCAGGCACCAGCAAGCAACAGGACCGCCGCTACGTATTCGCCACGGTACAGACGATGCGGCAGCCGGAGGTTTTGGCGCAATTCAAATCCGATGAATTCGACTACGTTCTGGTTGACGAAGTTCATCACGCTGGAGCCGAAGGATATCAGCGCGTCATCAATCATTTCAAAGATGCCGACTTCATGCTCGGCATGACCGCCACGCCAGAGCGCACCGACGGCATCAACATCTTCGAGCTATTCGGGCATAACATCGCGTACGAAATTCGCTTGCAAAAGGCGTTGGACGAGAACATGCTCTGTCCATTCCACTACTACGGCGTTGCGGAATACCTTGGCTCCGACGACGATCCGAATGGAATCGCCCATCGTCTCGATGTCTCCAAGGGTCTTGATGCGAAGGACTCGAAACAGCTCAAGTACGAGATCGAGCAGCTTGCCACCGAAAAGCGAGTCCGCTACATCATTGACAAGTTGCAGGAATATGGGCAGTTCAACATTCCGGTCACCGGACTCGTGTTCTGCAGCCGACAGGAGGAAGCCCATAAGCTGTCCCAGCTGTTTAACCAGCAGTGGAATCAACAAGATGAACGCCCCTATCGCACCGCTGCCGTTACCAGCACGGACGATGACGGCAGGCCCGTGTCCCAAGCGCAGCGAGACGAATACGTCCGCAAGCTCACTGAAGGCGAACTCGACTATCTCTTCACTGTCGATATGTTCAATGAGGGAGTCGATATTCCCGCCGTCAACCAAATCGTCATGTTGCGCAGCACCGAATCCAGCATTATCTTCACGCAGCAGCTCGGGCGCGGACTGCGCAAATTCCCTCACAAAGAAAGCGTTGTGGTTATCGATTTCATCGGCAATTACAACAACAACTATCTGATTCCGGTGGCGTTATACGGCAACACTGGCGACCGCGACAGGGCTCGCAAGAACCTGCAGCGAAAGTCAATCGGCCTGTCGTCCATCAGTTTCGACCCGATCGCCAAGGAGCGCATCCTTAAGTCTTTGGACACCGCCGACTGGTCCGACATGAAAAAGCTGTCCGAACAGTATCGCCAAGTCCGTTACGAGCTGGGCCGCATCCCCATGCTTACGGACATCTATAACTACGACCCCTCACTGCCGTATACCATCGCATCGAAACGCAGCAACTATCTTGATTTCGTGCGTTCCCGTGAAAAAAGCCTGGGCAAAGGCAAACATCATGAAGCGACATTTGAGGATCAGTTGGAGCCGGTGACCGACGTTGAAGACGCGATACTCAAGATGGCAGCGGAGCTGCTGCTGCCCGGATTGCGACCGCACGAATTGGTCATTCTTGCTCAGCTATGCCATTTCGTCAGCGAACGGCTCGACGACGACGTACCTCAGCATTGGAGTGCGGGCTCGTCAATCGGCCGCAGCGAACTGCTCGATGCGATTCGTACTGAATTCCCGCTGGCCGATGGTTCAGACGCGCAATTCGACTCTGCGATCAGCGTGCTCGATTATTCATATTTCACCGGCCCGAACTGCAATCGTTTTGGCAACCAGCCATTGGTCGAAACCTTGAACAGCACCGGCACAGGAAGCGACACCGCATATCGGTTGAGCAGCAGATTCGCCGACATACTTGCCACGAACCGAACGTTCCGCATCTTCTTCGCGGACACTTTGCGCACCGGTATGGCCAATTGCCGAGATATGTTCCGCGAGGCCGCCGCCAGGCAACAGGTCTTCGACCACATGTTCTTGTACGAGCGCAAATATTCCATGGCTGACGTCATGCGCCTGTGCGGATGGAAGAAGGAAAACACTCCGCAAAACGTGGGTGGTTACCTGCTCGACAAGGAAACCAACACCATGCCCATCTTCGTGAAATACGCGGCCAGCCAATACGAGGATGAATTCCTGAGCACACAGGAAATGAAATACTTCAGCAAGAACGGACGCACTCCGCAGTCTCCGGAATTCCGATGGGCGCTTAGCGGCATTGGCCCGAATTGGGACCACACACATTTCGTCCCGCTATTCGTCATGCGCAAGGCGGAAGAGGCCGATGGCAAGTACTACTACGTTGGCCACGTCGCTGCGTTTGAGAATCCTCAGCTCACCACCAAGCCTGACGCAACCGGACAGGGCAGTGTGAAGGTCACCCTGTCGGTCCTGCGTTTGGCCCGGCCAATCGATCCAGAGCTCTATCGGCATTTAGCCGGCTGACCATCAGCTCCTCAACCGTACGGCGGCGGCCATTCCGCCGTCGCCGTAGGTGGGGTGGGCCATGAAGGCTTGACTGGCGGTGGCGTCGCCGCGCATCGACTCGTCGTAGCCGCCACAGCGCTCCCACGCGGCACGGCGAATTATGACGTGGCCGGGCAGCAATTATGCGACACGAACGTGGCGGCGATGCCACGGTTACGCGCGGCGCATCATGCGATGCTCGCCGGCGACCGTGTGCTCATCCTCACGCTTGGCGGGCTTGCGAGCGCCCGCAATATTCTCCATGCTCATGCCTGCTCATCCCCATCCACAACCGAAATCCAGTCGCCGTATCCTTCCTCGGCCATGCGCGAGCGCGGCACGAAGCGCAGGGCGGCGGAATTCATGCAGTAGCGCAGGCCGCCGCGGTCGGCCGGGCCGTCGGTGAACACGTGGCCCAAGTGAATCTGTGTGTCCGACGTGCGCACTTCGATGCGGTCGCGGCCCGGAATGCGGTGGTCCTCATGCTCGGTCAGCAAGTCACCGGCAATCGGGCGGGAGAACGCGGGCCAGCCGCAGCCGGAATCGAATTTGTCTTGCGACGAGAACAGCGGTTCGCCACTGACGATGTCCACGTAGATGCCGGGCTCAAACTCCTCGTCATACTCGTTGACGAACGGGCGCTCGGTAGCGGCGTTCTGCGTGACCGCGAACTGCTCAAGCGTCAGATCCCAGATGCGTTCCACGTACTTCTGACGGCGTTTTACGTTCGCGATTGCGGCGATCGGCACATGGCAGTAGCCGCCGGGATTGTTCACCAGATAGTCCTGATGATGTGCCTCGGCCGGGTAGAAGTTGCGCAGCGGTTCGACCAGTACGGCCGGGCGCTGCGGCTGGCGGTCGACCAGCTGCTCCAAGGCCGCCACATACACGGCGCGCTGCGTCTCGTCCGTGTAGAACATGCCAGTGCGGTACTGCCGGCCGCGGTCTTCGCCCTGCTGGTCCACGGAGAACGGGTCGATGACCTCCAGGAACAGCAATGTCAGCGTCCGCAGGCTGACCTGTGCCGGGTTAAACTCGACTTTCACGGTTTCGGCCGCATCCGTGCCGCCCGCGCATACCTGCTCGTAGGTCGGCGATTCGACGGTGGATTGCGCGTAGCCGACCGTGGTGTCCGTGACGCCGTCGACGTTCTGGAAGTAGCGCTCCAGTCCCCAGAAGCAGCCGCCGGCGAAGTATGCGGTTTGCGTATTTCCGTCATTGTGTTCGTTACGTTCGCTCATGCGCCCCACGTTACTACGTCGAGGCGGCTCGCGATGCAGTCAACGACACCTCTGCACCGGCAAAACCGCTTTCGAGGGGCTGATTCGGCCTTCGCAGGAGGTCTACTCCCGTTTCAAGGGGCTGGTCGGCAGCTAGACCGCATGTAAAAGCCCATCCGCGTCAACGCCATTCCGCCGATTTTGGAGCGTGAATACTCGGCCATCAGCCCCTCGAAGCGGGAGTAGACCTCCCGGAGAGGCCAAATCAGCCCCTCGAAACGGAGATAGCGCCTTCTGCGCCCTTCTCGCTGGGCTTTCGCCGCTCAAAGAGGTACATTCGGGCTTCTGCAGAATGCTTTCTCCGTTCAAAGAGGTACTGAATACGGGAAACCCCGAGTACAAACGCCGTCATTGCAACGCTCATACTCGGGATTTCAGAGTTTAGGTATCTCTTTGAAGGCAGTTAGCTGTCCGCAAGAGGCCAAATGTACCTCCTGAAAGCAGATAGCCCCATCTTGGGCTCGAATCGGTCAGTCTCCGTGTCCGTACGTGAACGAACAGGCAAACGGCCTAGAGCCTCAACCGCGAGCACAATTGTCAGGGTCCGCCCCGCACCCTACGACCGCAGCGTGCTGAGCATGCCGGCTACTTCGGCGGGCGTCACGCTGGGCACGTAGGCGCGCACCACCGCGAGCCCGATCTGCGGCAACGCCGCCGGGTCCGGGTAGCACACGTAGACCGGCGCTTCGGCGGGCTGGAACTTGCGCTTGAAGTTGAACAGCGAGTGGAAGCCGTAGGCGGGTTCCATCCAGTCGGCCACGATCTGCAGCGCGTGTTGGAGCACCTGCGTGCCTTCGCCGGCCGCCACCCCACCTTCCCGGGCATTGTCTCGCTCGGGGTTCATGCCGGCCAAGGGTGCCGCGGACAGGCTCATGAACTCCACGGCATGCTCAGGATCCGCAAGCCCCTCGTCGCGCAGGCGCTCGGCCATGCGCGCGATCAGGAACTCCATAATGCCGTTGGGACTGTCGGTGCGATGGCGCATGAAGTCCAGCGTCCAGCCGACGATGCGCCCGTCGCGCCAGGTGGGCAGCCAGCTGGTGACGCCCAGCACGCGCCCGTCCGCGTCGATGGCGTAAAGCAGCCGCACGCGCGGGTCGCGCAGTTCCTCGACACCGCCGAGCGTGAACTTCATTTCCGGCAGCGCCTTGAGCTGCGCCCACTCCTCGGAGATGTCCTCGATCTGCTCGCGCACATCGAGCGACGCTTCCAGGAACGTGGACTGCACATCGGTCACGCCGTCGCGCTTGGCCTTGTTGATGGCGGTGCGCACATCCTGCCATTTCTTGCCGGTCGTCTTCCAGCCGCGCGGGTCCACGACCATTTCGCTGCCGACCTCGATGGAGCTCCAGCCGGCCTCCAGCAACGCGTCGCGCTGTTCGCGATGCACGCTGTAGAACACCGGCGAAAGCGACCGCTCCACGCAATACTGGGTGAAGCCGGTCAGGTCGTCCATCCACTCGGAGGGCTCGCCGAACGGCCCGGTGCAGGTCAAGGCGATGCCGTTGAGCACGCGATATGCCACGGCCGATTTGCCCGTGGGCGAGAGCCAGTAGCTGTTGCCTTCCCACGTAGTCATGAAGCTCATCGATTCGCCGCCGGTTTCGACCAGCCGCTCGGCGCGTGCCTGCGCCCGCTCGTTCGATTCGCTCACGTCGCTCATCCAGCGGATCACCACGACCAGCACCACGATCCAGAACACCAGGCCGACGCCCTGATACACGATCGAGGCCATCGGGGTACGCGGCACGAACGACAACTTCATATGGCTCAGGAAGCCGATGGGCAGGAAGCGCCCCGGCAGTTCGGCCAACAGCGACGAGGCCGTGGCGCGCGGCGAGAAGGCGTCCGGCTGGGCGATGCCGTACATCAGGTACACGGCGGCGCACGCCAGCAGAACCAGCACGATGGCGCCGACGCCGCCGATCAGCCGGCGCCAGCCGACGCGAATCGGGAAATGCTTCAACGCCGCAGTCAAGGCGACGGCAAAGAACAGCGGCGGCAAGGCGTTCGCCACGCAGGCGGTGATCGCGCCGTGCTGCAGCAGTGAGGTCATGCCGTCCGGCGCAAAGCTCAGCGGCACGATCAGGTAGTAGGCGATGGCTACTCCCGCAGTGAACAGGTTGATGGCCACGGCACACATGGCCGCGAACCGACGGCCGCGATACAGGCCCCACGCCAGCACCAGGGTCACGGCGGTGGGCAGCAGCGAACGCAGTACCGCGCCCGGCATCGAGGCTCGCAATAGGTCGAATTGCAGGAAGCAGCCGCTGTGCGTGGCGCCGGCCAGGCAGCGCGCGAGCGTGCCGTCGTCAACGGAGACCGGACTCATGAGCAGGCCGACCGTGCTGAGCGGCCCCGCGTGATTATGCGAGGTGATGGCGATGATCGGCCCCAGCGCCAGCACCACGGCGATGGCCGCGAACATGCGCCGCGCCTCGAAGGAGGTGCTGCGCAGCCAGTGCCATCCGGTTTCGGCGTGCGCGGGCGACCCGGCCATCACGCGGCCGACCGCGTGTCCGATCAGCGCGGCGGCGAGAATGCAGTAATCGCCAGGATTGCCGCTGTAAAGCAGCGCGACCAGAATCGCCACGTAGCCGATCAGCCGAATACGCCGCCGCAACAGATGGCTGCAGAACGCGCTGGCCGCCATAAGCGCGCCGACCGGCAACACCAGCGGGCTCAGGGCGAACTGCATGCGGGAGACGAATTGGGAGTCCTGGAACAGCCATCCGGCCGCCGCACACAAGATCAGGCCCACGATCACGCCGCCGAGCGCGCAGGCGAGCGCGGTGCCGACGGTACGTGCGCGGCCAAGCCACGGCTCGGCGATTGACAGCATGACGAGCCACAGCACGGCATCAAGAATGAGCTGGATGACGCCGCGCGCCAAGAACAGCGTGCAGAAGAGTTTGCCGAAATCGAATTCGGCCATGCTGGTGTCGAGCCGCAGCGGGAACGCGAATCCGGCCATCGCGACCACCAGCCACACCACCAAGTTCAGCACCACCAGCGCCACCGTGGCAGTGATGGCCAGTCGATGACCGTCCGCCCACTGTCGCACGTCGCCGGCCAGTTCGCGCCAGCTTTCCGCCGCATGACTGTTGTGCTTACGCGATTCTTCGCTCATTGCAACACCTCCACTTGTGGGTACTCCTTCAACGATTTCGCCATCTCGCCCAAGCCGGTCCGTTCGCCAAACCAGTCGAGACCGGGCCGCCAGACCGCCTGCACCGCGTGCCAGTCGTGGCCGGCGCCGGGCACGATCAGCTCGGTGACCTCCATGCCGGCTTTGCGCGCGGCGGCGGCAATCGTGCGCATGTTGCTAATCGATTCCTTGTCCCGTTCGCCAGCACCGGTGAACAGCGCCTGCTCAGATGTGCCGCTGGAGGCGATGGCGTTGACCGGCACCTGTTCGTCGTATGCCTTGCGGTCGCCGGCGAAATACTCTTGGACCATCTTGCCGACGCTGCCGTTGGTCGGCTTGAGTTCGCCGTCCACCGGCAACATCGCGCCGTAGATTTCGGGATGACGCGGGACGAGCTGCGTGGTGCAGGTGCCGCCTTGCGAGAACCCACCCATCGCCCACATGCGGGCCGACTTGGCCACGGGCAGCATCTTCTTGGCCCAGTTCACCACGTCTGTGGTGAGGTAGGTTTCGGCGTTGCCTTGCGTGGTGTCGGCGCACAGGCTGTTGTGCGTGGCCTCGCCGTTCTGGTCGGGCACGAGCACGATCGGCGCGAGCCCGTCATGTTTGGCGGCGTACGCATTCATCGTGGCGGCGATGTTGCCGGCGTCGATGAGGCGACTGGGGCTACCGGGCTGCCCGGCCAACAGCTCCATCACTGGCAAGGCCGGCGGACGGTCGGACAGCGCGGCGGGCGGCAGGTAGATCATCGCCTTGCGGGCCGTGAAGTTGGATTTGGCGTTCGGAATGTCGACGGTGAGCACCTTGCCTTGGCTGGGCATGGACGGCAGGCTGCCCTTCTGCGCCTTGCTACGCCAGTCGCTGACGCTCATCGCGGCCTTGTGTACCTCGATTGAGCCGAGCGAGGCGTACGGCGTGTAGCCGACGAGGGTGCCGATGGTCTGGTATTCGCCGTAAATCGAGTCCACGCCGAGCGCGGTGGACAGCAGCACCAGCGGCACCAGCACGATGGCCAGCGCACGGCGGACCCCGCGCAGGGTCACGGCTGCGGCGATCACGAAGCCGACGCCGGCGATGCCGCCCGCGATGGTGAAGATCACCGGCCAGCCCAGCGATACGCCGAACACCATAAACACGTCGGACACCAGCCATGCAACCAGCAGTCCAGCCGCGCCGGCGAGCACGGCGGCAATCAGCGAGACAATCAGCGGGTGCAGGCGGCCGCGCTTATTGCTCTTGCTCAGCGCCAGCCCAATAATCAGTATGATTGCCGCGATCGCGGTCAGTCCGAACACGGTCCGCGGCACGATTCCGCGGACCAGAGACAATTCCATGAACGTTTTCCAAACGGAGTTCTTCATCCTTCACCCCCGCGCTCCAGGCTCCTCGCCTTGTAAGCTCACGCAACACTAGCGCGCGATTCATAGAGCGTCACCCAATTTCACAAAAATTGTCGCGAGTTCTCATGGTTTCCCCAGACTCCGTTCAGCGCCTGTTCACATCCGGTCTGGCGCCCGCAGTTCAAGGCCAGTGTCGGCGCTGGATTAGCGGCGCGCAGGCTTGTCCCAGCTTCAGCCGGAAGCAGGGAATATGCTGGTGGATATGACTCACGCAAACGAACAACGTCCAGCAGCGACCGGCAATGCCGCCGATAACGTGTCTGACGCCCCTACTGGCCCCGCGACGAGCGCGGCGGCAAGGCCCACGACCGTCACGGCTGATGGCACAACAGCCACAAACGCCGCGGCCAGTTCAACAGCAAAGCCCGCAGCCAGCACCTCTTGGGCCAGGGAAACCAACCCACGTCGAGCACTGTTGACGATTATCGTCACGGTGGTGGTTGTGGTGGCCATCGTACTGGGGCTCGGATTCTTCGTGAACTGGGGATTGGCGGCCCTTTTGGTGATCATTATGATTCCGGGGGCGATTTCGCTGGCCGTTCTCGCCAAGCACCCTGAATCCACCGGCGGGCGCAGCATGTTCGGCATCTCCGATCCGAATACGCTGCTTGACCCGATTCGCCGCCCGTCCGAGCGCCGCGGCGAGTAAGTTGCTGCTGCCCATCGGGCGGTAATTTATCCATGGGGCGGTAAAAGGCCCATGGGGCGGTTTGAAGAAATTGTGAAACCGCAGAATAAAGTCATTTTGGGATACCGCCCCATGAGGGTTTTACCGCCCCATGGGATTATTACCGCCCCATGAGCAAAGCCACCCCGCTATTTGCGCGCACTGACCAAGTAATTAAGCACCGATCCGACGGCCACCAGCAGCGCGCCACACCAAAACGGCAGCGACAGCGCCAAACCCAGCAACACCGCACTGGCCCCGGTGGACAGCACCGGCGTGGCATAGGACGCAATAGCAAGCCGCTCCATAGACCCATGCAGAATGCCATAGCCCCAGCAGGCATAACCACCGCCAATCGCCGCCGCGGCAATCAACACAAACAGCCATGCGACCAGACTCGGAGGCTCGGCCGGCCACCCCTGCCCGGACGCGAAGTGGATAATCCACAACGCCACGGCCACGCAGGGGAAGAACAATGAAGTGCCGTCCACCCCATGACTCATGGCTGGCGTGAACACCGCGTACACCGACCAAGCGAGCGCGCCCACGAACGCCAGCGCATAGGGCAAAGGGTTGGCGGCGATATGCTGCACGGCCGCATGCCAGTCGAGCCCGGAATTACCGCCGACCGCCAACACCACGCCGGCAGTGGCCACGATCGCGCCCGGCAGCACCTTGACGACCGCGTGCTTGCGATGGGATACGCCCGCCGACAGCAGCACCATCATCGTGGGCCACAGATAGTTGACCAGGCTCACTTCCACCGAGGATGCGTCGGTAGAGGCCAGACCCAGCGAGAGGGATATCGACGATTCGTAAAATACGAACAACAGGCCGCCGATAATCAGGTATTTCTTGGGGAACTCGCGAATCGGGGCCGGGCGCCGGAACATCAGCAGCAGGATGCCGCCGACCGTGTAGATCAGGGCCGAGCCAAGCGTGGCGCCGAAGTTTTCGGAGACGATGCGCACGGTGCCGGCCATGAAGCTCCACAGCAGGATTGCCATCAGGCCGATGGTCGTGGCGCGCGCGGATACGACGTGGCCGCCGGAATGGCTTGCCGCCGGTGCCGGTGTGCCGCTTGCGTTCTGTGCGCCGTTCGCCATATGTCCGCCTCTCTCGCATCGTTTCGAAGTCACTCTACCCATCGGATGTGTACAGCGGCAGAACGGCACGCGACCGGCGCGCGAACAGGGTGGGGTTCGGTGATTGAAACAGCAAAATGCCGGGTAGGGTAAATCCCTACCCGGCATTTGCATTGGCTATGTTTCCCGCCGTCTGTCAGGTTAGTCGGCGTTGAAAGCGTAGGGCAGACGGCGTGGGAAGCATGGTTTGGTTACGATTTATCTCTCCCCCACCCGCTTCGCGGGAGCCCCCTCGTCAGAGGGGGCAAAGCTACTCGAAGCGGGACTTCGGGACGAATCAAGTATCGTCAGCCCTCAATCGCGATTTGGTGCTTGGACTCGACTTGCGGCTGGGCCTGCATCTTCGGAACCTGGATGCACAGCGTGCCGTTCCGGTAGCTGGCGTGGATGTCGGACTCCTTCACGTCCTCGCCAACGTAGAAGCTACGCGAGCAGGAGCCCATGTAGCGTTCGCGACGCAGCCACTTGCCCGAATCGGACGCGCAAGCACACTTGCTGTCGGAAGCCTCGTCCTCAGCGGCCGGAGCCTTGTCCTCATGCTCGCTGCAACGCGAGGCGGACACGGTCAGATAGCCGTTGTTGAGCTCAAGGTTGATATCTTCCTTCTTAAAGCCAGGCATATCGATGTCGACGTCGTAACCCTTGTCGGTCTCGCGCACATCGGTGGTCATCATGTTGGCGGGCATTACGGCACTCATCGTGTTGTCCGTGTTGCGCCAACCCTCAAAGAACGGATCATCGAACAGATCCGAGAACATCGTGTCATTCATCAAAGCCGGAAACATTGCCATAATCGGTACTCCTTGATTAGGAGAGAATCGGCTTGGCTGCCGGCCGCCAACCCGTATCGCGGGGCTAGCAGCGGTTATCGTGGCCGGTTCCGGAACCCTCCCGGGCTCTCAACCTTTAACCTTCACTTCATCCAATTCCCGAGCGCGGCAATCATTCCGGGATTATGCCCACAGAGAAATTGCGGCGGGAATGGCTGCCGGTAAAGCCGGCCGAGCGCCGTGACCACCCTCAGCCAGTCTTACGGCTGCCAGCTCCCGCCAGCGGGAGCATATATACGCACACCAGTAGGCGTACTCATATACCTCTGCCAACGGGAGCATGGTTGCACGTTCCCGCAAACTCCGCCAACGGGAGCATGCTGGCGCGCGAACGGCTCACATCTGCTGGGCGTTTTCGAGCAAGGCGTTTTTGAGGTCGGACTCGATTTGGCGCATCTTGACCTGGGCGGCCTCGCGGTTGGCCTCGCCTTCCTTCTGGATCTGCACGGTCTCCTTCAGGGTGGCGATGAGTTCGGCGTTGATCTTCTCCAGCGTGTCGATTTCCACCACGGAACGCTGGTTGGCCTTTTCCGCGTCCACTGCACCCTTGTGCAGGGCGGCCGCGTTACGCGCCAGCAGCTTGTTGGTCACATCGTCGGCCTTGTTCTGCAGGTCGAGAACCTTGCGCTGGTTGGACAGGCCCAGCGCGATCACCATCTGACTCTTCCACACCGGAATCGTGGTGGAGATGGTGGTGTCGATCTTGTCCACGATGGTCTGGTCCGCGTTCTGGATGATTTTGATCTGCGGCGCGGTCTGCAAGGTAACCACGCTGATGCGGTCGAGGTCGTCGAGTCGCTTGGCAAAACGGTCGAGCTTGGACTTGAAGTTCTTCAGCACTTGCGCCTGCATGGCGTCGCCACTGGCGGCGGCCTCGGCCTCCAGCGCTGGCAGCTGGTTGGCGTTGAAGTCGGCGAGCGCCTTCTTGCCGGCCAGTACGGTCATTTTCAGCTCGCGGTATTGCTGGGCGTTCTGCGTGTACATCGTGTCGTACATGGAGATGTCGGCCACGAGTTTGGCTTACGCGGATTGGAGGGTGGTGATGAGGTGTTGCATGGCATCGTTGTTGGGCAGTTCGGATACGGCCGGGATCTGGTCGAGCGTGCCGGCCACGCCGAATCGGCTGATCGAATCGGTGCCGGCGAAGTTGGCCGCGCGGAAGCCATGGCGCTCCCACGCCAGCTTCTGCACCGCCGGTGTTTTCAACAGGTTCAGCAGTGTGCCGCCTTTTCTCGTCCAAGGCCATCAGCGTGTGGGTGCTCCACACGGTCGGCGTCGGGTAGACGATGACCACGTCGTCCTTGATCTGCTTGAACGCATCCGGCTGGTTCACGGCCAAATCAAGCAGCTGCGATTCGTAGCCCACCATCATCGGCTTGGAGCCCACGCCCAAGGTCAGGAACTGGTTGAACGAATCCTCGGAAGAGGTCTCCATCCAGCCGGATTTGGCGAAGATGGAGGCGATGGTCTTGCCGTCGCGCGCCACCGAATCGACCATGGCCGGCTGCCCGCCGTTGAGCACCGTGGCAAGAAGCGCCGCGTATTCGTTGCCTGAGTTCGACTTCACCGGATCGGTCGAGTCGATGCGGAACTGCCCGTAGCCTGCCGTGTATCCGACGTCGGCCCAGGTTGTGTTGGCGACCATCGCGTCCACGGCTTTGGCCATATCCATGTGGTACGCGCCAGAATCGTCCTTGGTCACAAGTCCGCCGTTCACGAGCCCGTCCGCCACGGCCTTGTGCGTGTATAGCACAATCGGTGAGTTGAAGACGATGTCGCTTTGGGGGGCCTTGACGCCTTTCGCATTGCCGTATTCGACGGCCGCGCGCGAGGAGGGGAACAGGTAACCCATGCCTTTCCGGTCCGTATCCATCATGGCCGGCGATCCGGCCTTGCGATAGTCGATGGCAATGCCTTGCTTGGCGGCGAGCGCCTTGAACTTGGCGTCATCGAACAGGCCGATTTTCTCGCCGCCCAGGTAGCCGGTGATGCTCACCTGTTCGGTCAGTTCGGCCGGTGCTGGTTGCGATTGCCGCCACACCAGCGTGCCGCAGACCACGCCCACTACCGCAAGCAGGGCGATCAGTCCGATGATTTTTGATTTGGAGAGTTTCATTGTGCGTCCGTTTTCTGGTCCGACTGGTGAGCCGGGCCACCAGATGGAGTCTGACTGGGCGCATGCCGTCCTTCATCAGCAGCCGAGGAAGGCACAGGCGAAGGTGCGACGTCGTCGTATCCATCCATGCGGGCCAACCGTTGGATGGCGTCGGAGTCGGCCGTAATGCCCAACGTCTTGGCGCTTACCGCCCGGCTGAGTTCGCCGGCGGCGGTCTGTTCGAGCACTTGCAGCGCCTCGATGGTTTCGATTCGTACCGTGGCTATCTGATCGCGTGCGCCGGAACTTTCCACGTCCACGTAGGAGCGCAACAGTTTCTCGGTCTGCTCGCCGTACACGGTGATGTAGTGGCGCAACGTCGGGTAGGCGGAGGTGTCTCGGGTCACGTATTGCACTCAATCTTTGGTAGCGGCGATGAAGTCGTTGGCTTCGGCTTTGACGGCTGGGTCACGTACTTGCTTGGTGAGCATGGCGATCGAGTTGAGTTGAGCGTTCGCCGCGTCGATCGTATCGGCGGTCTTCTGACCGTTGGGCAAGGCGGAAACCAGCATTTTGCCGATGCGTCGCTCCGGCTCGGTGAGCGTGGAGGCGGCGATATACCCAAGTGCGGCCAGTACCACGGCCACGATCAGGCCGGGCACTCCGCCGCCGACCAGTCCGAAACCGAGCCCGGCGAGCAGCAGTCCGACAACGAATCCACAGATTACCTGGAGCATCAGTTGAAGCCCTTGACTTGGCGGAAGACGGCGGCGAGGTCGCCGGAGCGGCCGTCGAATACCTTGGCGTTGCTCAGGGTGGCGAGAGACTTCAGCTGGCTGGGATCGGCATCGCCGAACATGATGGAGAAGATCGGCAGATCACGGCCGCGCGACTTATAGGCGCTTTCGAATTCATCCTGATGATCGGAGTTGGAGCGGCCGTCGGTCATGAGCACGATGGCGGTGGTGTATTGCGAGGCTTCCGACTCGCTGGGCAGCTCGTCGAGCGCGCTCAGCAGGCCTTCATAGATATCGGTGCCGCCGCTGGCATCGGTGGCATCGGCCTCATGCAGCAGGTCGCTGGTGCTTGTGCCAGTGGCCTTGACCGGGCGGTGGGCCTCGGTTTCAAACGGGATGAGAATGTTCACGTCGCCGCTGGCGGGCTCGATGTACGACTTCTTGGCCTGGTCCGGGTCGAGCGCCGCGTTCAGGCCTTTGACCACGCCGTTCTTGCCCTCTTCAGACATCGAACCGGAGTAATCGACCACCCAAATGGTCCAGCTGGGCTTCCTGAGCGCGGTCTGGTAGACGTTGAGCGCGCTGTCGATCACCGTGGCGGAGGTCATGGAGAACGTGAGTTTGCCGTCGCTGACCGCGGCGAGGATGTCCGCGGTGGAGACGGGCTTGGCGGCACCGGTGTCGTCAGCCCAGCCGAGTTTGACGGCCTTGGATTTGGCGATGCCGAACACGATCGGCGTGGTGGAGGTGCTGGCCGCGTCTTTGACGATGTGCTTGGTGTCTCCCATCGAAATCCACATCGAGGAGGCAGGCCAGACGGCGTCGTGATCCTGGCCGCCGGCCTTGAGCGCGTTCATAATCTCCAGCGAACCCATGTAGTGCATCGTCACGGCTACGTTGGATTGGTCGGCCGCTTTCTGGATGGCGACGGCGACTTCCTTGTTTTCGGAGCCGGAGGCAATGCTCAGGGTGGCAGTCGGTTTGCCGCCGGACGGCTGGAAGGTCTGCGTGGTGGCGGACGTGCCGTTGCCGTCCGCTGTGCCGTCATCGGAATTATTGAACGCCGTGCAACCGGTCAACGCGAGCACGCCGGCACATGCCGCGGCCGCAACCGCGGCGGCGCGGCGGCGGAGAGAAGACATTATGCCCATAATTCCATGGCTCTCCCGCCATCTAAAGCGGGCCGGGCCACAAGGTGACCGCACGGTGAACAATGGGTGAAGAGCTACATCAGTACGCGGCGCAGGCAATCATGGGGTCGTCGTAGAAGCCGAGGATCTTTTCGAGGTAGGGCTTGTAAGTGCTGTTGGGCATGGAGAAGATTTCGTGGCGCGATTCGGGGAAGCGCACGATGTTCGCCTCGCCGCCGCCGTCCTTGACCAGTTGGACGAAGTGATTCTGCGGCTTATTGAGTACCCAGATGTCGCGTCCGGACTGGAAGAGCAGCACCGGCGTCTCCACTTCGGCGCAGGCGGACGGATTCAGTATGGCCCGGTTGAGCTTCAACGCTTGGCGCACCCATTCGAACGCCGCGCAGTAGGTCTGGTATTCGCTATTCTCGCAACGCAGCTTGAAGTACCAGCGTTCACGCGCCTCGGAAGCGCCCTCGTTGCCTTCCATCGAGAACTCCGGCGTGAAGTCCGACTGCCCGAACACACGCTTCTTGCCGAAGCCGAGTCCGCACAGCGCGCCGACCAGCACACGGGCCACGCCCAGCGGCATGCCGGTGGCGGGGGCGATCATCGGGGCAGAGAGCACCGCTTTGTCGAACAGGGTGGGGTATCGCTCCAACACGGCCGCGCCGATGCCGCCGCCCATCGAATGGCAGAACAGGTTCAGCGGCATGCCGGCCGCGTACTGCTGGCCGATGGTTTCGGCGAAGCCGGCCAGATCGGCCACGTAGCGCTGCCAGTCATCAATCCACACCATGCAGCGGTTGTCCACGTCGCGCGCGGACTTGCCGTGGCCGCGATGCTCGAGTACACACACCGAGTAGCCGGCAAGCAGGAAGTACCAGACGAGCTCGTCGTACTTTTCGGCGAACTCGGTGAAGCCGTGGCTGATGACGATGGCCCCGCGGAAGGTGGCGGTGGCGCCTTGCTCGCGAATCGCGTCGAATTTGGCGGAGTCGTAGCACAGGTAGTGCAGCTGGCCCGAGCGGCCGCCGGTGTCCATAATGCCGGACAGCGGCTCGATCCCGGCCGAACGTTCGGCGGCGGACGGATCGAACCAGCCCTCCTCGCAGCATTGTTCGAGCGCGGGCAGCACCACGTCGGTCATCGTTTCGGCGTACTTGTTTTCGTCGATCATCGTCACCTGCATGGCTCCCATCTTAGGACAAGCCTCACGCCCACACCTCGCACCCACACCACGACACATTCCCGGGAATGCGTCGCAAGCCTGCGCGCCACTGACCGCACAGGCGCGTAGGTTGTGAGGTATGAGCGAAACCAATGATGTCAATGACGCAATCAAGCATTTCCCACGCCTCCGGGCGCGCACGCTGCGCTTCGGCTGCGGCGCACCGCGCTCCGCACAGACCGTGGGCGACGGCTCGCGGGCCCTGTTCCTGCGCTCCGACGGCCCCGAGGATCTGGTGACCGCACTGTGGCTGAGCTGGTTCGACGAGTCCGGCGAACACCATGAGACCAAGCTGGCCGACCCGCGCGAACTGCTGGGCGCAACCGCCGACAGCGAGGACGTGCCGGCCGAGGAGAAGGCCCGCCGCGAGCGTGCGCGCGAAGGCGGCACCGGCATCGTCGGATACTCCGCAGATGACGACGGCAATCGCATCGTGTTCACCATCAACGGCCGCCTGTTCCTGACCGACATCGATTGGAATGACGAGACCGGCGCACCCGAGCCGCACACCCGTGAACTGGCCGGCGAATGGCTCGATGAGGACCCGGCGATGTACACGCCGGTGCTGAACCCGCGCATCGCCCCGGATGGCGAACATGTGCTGTACACCACGGGCAGCTACCTGATGCTGGTCGATATCGGCGGCGAGCTAGGTGACCGCATCACCGCGGTCTACGGCGTGAGCGTGGAGGATGAGGACGGCAATCCGGCCGAAAACACGTGGAAAATCGGTCTGGCCGAGTTCGTGGCCGGCGAGGAGATGGACCGGTACGACGGTTTCTGGTGGGCCCCGGATTCGCAGCATGTGCTGTTCGAGTCTTTCGACACCGCCGACGAGCCGACCTGGTACATCAGCGATCCGGCCGACCCCGAGAAGCCGGACGCCGGCCGCCGCTACCCGCGCGCGCTGACCCGCAACGCCGACGTGTACCTGACCGTGATCACGCTGGCGTTCGATGAGAACGACCGGTACGCGGGCATCACCGGCAACGCCGATGTGGATTGGGATCGCGAGGCGTACGAGTATGTGGCCGCCGTGAACTGGCGTCGCGGCCACGATCCGCTGGTGCTGGTGCAGAACCGCCGTCAGACCCGCGATCAGGTGCTTGAGGTGGCAGTCGCGGCGGATGGGGCCGCGCTGGGTGCCACGCGTGTGCTTGAGGAGCACGCGAACGAGCAGTGGATCGACCTGGTTCACGGCACGCCCGCCTACACGCCGGATGGTCGTCTGGTGTGCTCGCTCAACGATATGGCCACGGACACCAACCGTCTGACAATGGACGGCCGCCCGTTCACGCCGGCTGGCTGGAACGTGCGCACGGTGCTCGCCGTGACCGACGAGGATGTGCTGGCCGTGGTGCAGCGCGCGCCCGAAATCGCGCCTGAGGTGCCGGACGCTTGGGCCGATGCGGCCGCCACCGAGTCCGTATTCGGCGACCACGACGCCCGCAGTTTCGACGTGGTGAGTATCGATTACAACGGCACGATCACGCCGGTCACGACCGATCCCGGCCAGTGGACCGCCTCGCGCGGCGAGCGCGGCATCGTGGTCTCCGGCCGCGATATGCGTTCCGCCCGCGCCCAGATGCGGCATATTCTGGGAGAACAGAGCGCCACTATCGCGTCCACGGCGGCCGAACCCGGCTTTACACCGAACGTCACGTTTACGCGACTGGGCGAGCACCAGCTGTACACGGCGATCATCGCGCCGAGCCCGGAAAGCCCGTACGCGCACGCCGAGAAGCTGCCGGTGCTGATGAAGCCGTACGGCGGGCCCGGCTTCCAGCAGGTCATCGCCTCGCAGTCCTTCTACTGGGAGGGCCAGTGGTGGGCCGACCAAGGCTTCCTGGTGGTCACGGCAGACGGCCGTGGCACCACCGGCCGCGGCCCGGCATGGGACCGCGAGATCTTCGAGGATATGAAGGACGTAACGCTGGCCGATCAGGTCGAGGCCGTCAACGCCCTGCCCGAGGCCGTCGCCCGGCTCAACGCCGATGTGGAATCACGTGCGGCACAGCCGGCTGCGGGCGATCAGGCAGACGCCGAGAACCACCCACCGGCGCTTCGCGCCACCTCCCGCCAGCGGGAGGCGATTCCCATGCCGGACCTCGACAAGGTGTGCATGATCGGCTGGTCGTACGGCGGCTTCCTGTCCGCACTGGCCGTGCTGGACGCGCCGAACGTGTTCAAGGCCGCATGCGCCGGCGCCCCGCCCACCGACTGGACGCTGTACGACACGCACTACACCGAGCGCTATCTGGGCCTCGACCCGGATGTCTACTACCGAAACGGCATCGTGCAGGACGCACCGAAACTCGAGCGCCCGCTTATGCTGATCCACGGTTTCGCCGACGACAACGTCACCATCGCCCACAGCCTGCGCCTCTCGCAAGCCCTGATGGCGGCGGGTCGCCCGCACACCTTCCTGCCGTTGACGGGCATCACCCATATGACCAATGACGAGACCGTGGCCGAAAACCTGCTCACCCTCCAGCGCGATTTCCTGCGCGACGCGCTGGCCTGACAAATCGATAACACGCGCATCCCACCCGAGGTGCTCCACCGGTAAAGCACCTCGGGTGGTGCGCCGCACCCATTTCCGCCCTGAATTTTTGGATATTTTGCACTCATCGTCACGTGAAAGACCGGTTTTTTGTCTCATATTCCCATCACCGCGTAGGATGGGTGAAGATTAGAAAGGGAGGACTATGAGCGTTCTCGACCGTTTTGAAAAAAGCGTGGAGGGTGCAGTCAACGGAGTATTCGCCAAGTTTGGCTCCAAAGACCTGCAGCCTGTCGATCTTTCCAGCGCCTTGGAGCGCGAGATTGACGCCGAGGCCATGCCCGTGGGCCGTGACCGCACGGTGGCCCCGAATGAATACCGTTTCAAGCTCAGTACTCCTGACTTCGACCGTATCGAGGCATGGGGTAGCGAGACCCTGGCCAACGAACTGGCCGATAACCTCACCGAGTACGCGAAGAGCCAGCATTACGCCTTCGTGGGCCCGGTGATCGTGATCTTCGAGGAAGACCTTGACCTGTCCAAGGGCAACTTCAACCTCACCTCCGAATCCGTGCAGGGCAATGCCGTGCCGGTCACCACCGATGCGCAGACCGAGGATAGCCCGGTGCTCGAGGTGAACGGCAACCAGTACCTGCTCACCAAAGACAAGACGGTAATCGGCCGCGGTTCCGGTTGCGATATCGTCATCGACGATCCGGGCATCTCCCGCAAGCACCTGGAAATCGACATCACGGATAACGGCGTGATCGCCCGCGACCTGGGTTCGACCAACGGCACGTACGTGGAGGGCCACCAAGTGCCCGCCGCCACGCTGCTCGACGGCAACACCATCACCATCGGCCGTACCCGCATCCTGTACTGGGCCTCCGCCCAAGCCCAGGAGTAGTCGAGCACACGCCCGAAAGTCGTCCACTTATGACCGAACTGACATTCGCCCTGCTCAAGTATGGATTCCTGATCCTGCTGTGGATATTCATCTGGCTGGCCGTGCGTTCGCTGCGCAAGGACATCGAGACGTTCAGTCCGCGACCTTCGCGCGCGCGTCGTCGCCGTGAGCGTGAAGCGCATAAGGCCAAGGCCGAAACGCCGCAGGCAGCTGCGCCGCGCCCGCATCGCCAGCCCAGCGCTTCCGCGTCGTCCGCCGCCTCGGCGCAGCCTACCCTGTTGGTCATCATCGATGGTCCGCTTGCCGGCAGCTCCGTGCCGCTGGCCGAAGCCGACATCACGCTTGGCCGCGCCGCCTCGAACACCGTGGTGCTCGATGACGAATTCGTGTCTTCCCACCATGCCCGTGTCTACCGTGACACGCGCTCCGGGCAGTGGGCCATTGAAGACCTGAACTCCACCAATGGCACCGTGGTCAACCAGCAGCGCATCAACCGCCCCACCATTCTGCCCGCTCGTATTCCTGTGCGCATCGGCGCCACCACCTTCGAACTGAGGTAGCCGCATGCCAAAATCCGCCGCTTCACAACCGCTGTTCCTGTATTCCACCACGGTGTCCGATGTGGGCACCGTGCGCGCGAACAATCAGGATTCCTCCTTCGCCGGCGAGCATCTCATCGCCATGTGCGACGGCATGGGCGGTCACGCCGGCGGCGATACGGCATCCTCCATCGCCATCCGGTCGCTGGCCCACATCGAGCAGGATGACACCGGTGGCAACGTCGAGACGATCTCCCGCATGATGGAAACCTCCGTTATGGCCGCGCATGACGCCATCGTCGGCAAGGCCAAGCGCGAACGCAAGCTTGCCGGCATGGGCACCACCGTTACCGCAGTGGCATTGGTGGCCGGCTACTGGGTCATCGCCCATATCGGCGATTCGCGCGCCTACCTGCTGCGCGACGGACGCCTGAGCCGCATCACGTGCGACCACAGCTACGTGCAGCACCTCATCAACACCGGTCGTATCACCCCGTCCGAAGCCAAGAACCACCCGCAGCGCAACGTCGTGATGCGCGTGCTTGGCGACTTTGACATTGACCCGCGCCCGGATATTTCGATTCGCCGAGCCCACCCCGCCGACCGTTGGCTGCTGTGCTCGGACGGCCTGTGCGGTGTGCTGGAAGATTCCACCATCGAAGAGACGATGACCACGCTGTCCGATCAGGGCGAATGCGCGCAGCGTCTGGTGCAGATGGCACTGCGGGCAGGCAGCACCGATAATGTCACGGCCGTTATTGCGGATGCCACGTTGGCGTTGGATGCCGATGCGTTCGATCTGCCGCACCAAACGCCGTTGGTCGGCGGTGCCGCCAGCCGTAATCTTGAGCCGATCGCCGACATCGTCAACGAGCCGGTGGCTACCGCGCCCGCGCTGCGTGAGGATGATTCCCCCGCCCAGCGCGCCGCAGCATTGATTCAGCCCGCCAGCGCGCACGAGACGGAGGCCGCGCAAACCACGGCCGAACCGTCGTCCACACGCGTGGTGCAGCCGTCCACCGTCCGCGAGGAGACCGGTGAACGAGCCAATCCCGATACCGGTGAGATTCCGGTGGTGCAAAAGCCGGATGGGCGCCTGTCCGCCGACCCCAACGACCCGGATGTGGCCAAAGCCATCCGCGATGAGCAGGTCGAGCAGAAGAAGGCCACGCGCACCAAGAAGCGCCGCAATAAGCTTGCGGTGATTATTACCTGCATTCTTGCCGTGCTGGCATTGGCCGGCGCTGGCTGGGGCGCGTACACGTGGAGCCAGACGCACTACTACGTGGGAGATAGCAACGGCACCGTGGCCATTTATCGTGGCGTGCCGACCAATCTCTTTGGACTTGAGCTTTCGCACGAAGTGCAGACCACCAATATCGCCACCGCGGACCTGCCTCAGACATGGCGTGACCAGCTGAGCCAAGGCATCACAGTCGGTTCGTTGGACGAAGCGCAGTCGCATGTGGGTATTATCCGCACCGAAATGCGCAAACTGGCCAAGCAGCAGGAAGCCGACGCCGCCAAGAAGGCCGAGGCGTCCAATTCCCCGGACAGTTCCAAAGACAGCTCCCAGAGCGATTCCAAGGACAGCACCGAGGATTCGTCCAGCCAGTCCGGCTCCTCGTCAGACAAGTCCGGTTCGTCAAGCTCATCCGATTCCTCGGATAAATCCGGTATCGGAGCGGCCGACAACGCGGCCACGGGAGATTCTCAATGATCGTTACCCGTCTACGTCAGATTTCTTTGTTGCTGATTGCCATGGCAATCAGTGCGTTGGCGTTCATCCAGATGTTCCAGCGCACCGCCGGCGAATTCCCTATGCAATACGCCGGCATGCTGGCATTGGCCGTAGTGCTGTTTCTGGTGCTGTGGGGGCTGATTGTGCGCTTCCAGCCGTACGCCAGCCAGTCGATTCTGCCTTGCGTGCTACTGCTGACCGCCACTGGCGTGACCATGATCGCCCGCATCGACCAGAGCGAAGGTTGGGCGGTTGCCCAACGTCAGCTGATCTGGCTGTGCATCGCCATCGTGCTTTCCGCGCTGCTCATCATCTTCCTGAAGGACTACCGCGTGCTGCGGCGCTTCTCCTACGTGTCGATGGTGGTGGGCTTGGTGCTGCTGCTCGCCCCGATGCTGCCGTTTGTCGGTCAGGAAGTGAACGGCGCGCGCATTTGGATCAGGATTCCGGGACTGGGCCAGTTCCAGCCGGGCGAGTTCGCCAAGCTGTTCCTTGCGTTCTTCTTCGCCGCCTACCTGTTCGACCATCGCGACCAGCTGGCCGTGGGCGGTAAGAAGATGCTCGGTCTACAGCTGCCGCGTATCAAGGATCTCGGCCCGATCATCGTGGTGTGGATCGCCTCGATGGGCGTGCTCATCATGCAGCATGATCTGGGCACCTCGCTTATGTTCTTCGCCATGTTCGTGGCCATGCTGTACACGGCCACCGGCCGTAAAAGCTGGATCATCATCGGTCTGATCGCGTTCGCCGCGGGTGCCGTGCTGGCCGCAGGCATGTTCAGCCACGTGGGTCAGCGAGTCGATGCCTGGCTGCACCCGTTCAGCAACGAGCAATACAACAAGACCCCCGGCGGCTCCTGGCAGCTGGTCACCGGCATTTTCGGCCTGGCATCAGGCGGCATGCTCGGCACCGGTCTCGGCCAAGGCCATCCTTCGCTCGTTACGTTTGCGAACTCCGATTTCATCTACGCCTCTCTGGGCGAGGAACTCGGTCTGATGGGCGTCCTGGCCATTTTGATGCTCTACCTGCTCATCATTGCCTCCGGCTTTATCACCGCCATGAAAATCAAGGATGGCTTCGGCAAGCTGCTCGCTTCCGGACTGGTGTTCACCATGGCCTTCCAGGTGTTCACCGTGGTCGGCGGCATCACGCTGGTGATTCCTCTGACCGGTCTGACCCTGCCCTATATGGCGGCCGGTGGCTCCAGTCTGATCGCCAACTATATTCTCGCGACCCTGCTCATCATCATCTCGAATTCGGCCAATGCGCCCGAGCCGGAGCTGACCTCGGATACGTTCCAGTACGAGGCTTTGGCCGTGCTGCGCAACAAGGAACTTGAGGCCCGGGCCCGCGCCACTGAGCCGATCGTTCAGCCTCGCAGCGCGTCGGCTACGGCGTCGCAGTCCGAGTCGGAATCGTTTGACGACCCCATCGTGGATACCACCACTCCGGCGTATGCCGGCGCCGATGAACCGTACACGCCTACCGGTACGATTCCCCCGCTTCCTCCCGTTAACGGAGGCACTCGCGTATGAACAAATATCTTCGTCAGCTTTTCACCGCCGTGGTCGCGCTGTTCGTGATTCTCGGCCTGTCGTCCACCATCATCATGGCGGTACGGGCCAACGCGCTGAACAACGATCCGCGCAACGCCCGTTCGCTGTACCACCAGCTCGGTGCCTACCGCGGTGCCATTCTGGCCTCGGACGGCACGGTCATGGCCAAATCCGAACCGGTCAACGACGCGTTCAAATACCTGCGCACCTATTCCAACGGTCCGCTGTATGCTCCGGTCACCGGCTTCTTCTCCATCAACCAGACCGCCGATCGCGGCCTGGAAGCCTCCCGCAGCATGCTGCTCAACGGTGAGGCCGATTCATTGATCTGGCAGCGGGCCAAGGCCATGCTCACCGGCACTACGGATCAGGGCGCGTCCATCGAAACCTCCATCGACCCCAAGCTGCAGCAGGTTGCCTACGATCAGCTCGGCACGCGCGATGGTGCGGCGGTGGCCATCGAAGTCAGCACCGGTCGTATCCTCGCCATGGTGAGCACGCCCAGTTATGATCCGAACAAACTGGCGACCCATGACACCAAAGCCGCGTCTCAGGCCTACAACGAACTCTCTGCGGGCCAAAATAGCCCGCTAATCAACCGCGCCACCTCACAGCTGTACCCGCCAGGGTCCACGTTCAAGACCATCGTCGCCTCGGCTGCGCTGGAAACCGGCGATTATCAGACGGACACGAAGATTCCTGCAGGCTCCAGCTATACCTTGCCGGGAACCGCCACACAGCTGCCGAACGACGAGGCACAGGGCGATGGCGTCAACGGACAGATCTCCCTGCAAGAGGCCGTCGCATGGTCGTCCAACACCGCTTTCGCCCAGCTTGGCGTGAAACTCGGCGCGAGCAAGGTTTCGGACATGGCCGCCAAGCTCGGGTTCGGCAGCACCATCACCATTGACGGCACCGAATCCACGGGCACCCCGATGACGGCCACCGCGTCCACATTCCCCTCTGATCCGACCGACGACAAGCTTGCGCTGGCATCCATCGGCCAAGGCGACACCACGGCCACGCCGTTGCAGATGGCGATGGTCGCGCAGGCAATCGCCAACAATGGCAAACTGATGCAGCCCACGCTGGTCGATCGTGTGCGCGCCGCCGATCTCACCGTACTTTCGCAGACCAAACCGCAAACCATGGCCAACGCGTTCAGCAAGGATTCCGCAGACAAGCTCACCACGATGATGGAGAGCGTGGTGACCGAGGCCAATCCGCAGCTGGTCGACGGCATCAAGGTGGCGGCCAAAACCGGTACCGCACAAATCGGTATCGACAACTCTGCCATCGACGGCTGGGTGATCGGTTTCGCGCCGGCGGACAATCCGCAGATCGCCGTCGCGGTGTTGGTGCATAACACAGATGTACACGGTTCGCTCGCCGCTGGCCCGATCATGCGCGCGATGATGCAGGAGGCTTTGCAGCAGTGAAACTTATCGAAGGACAGCTTATTCACCGCCGATATCGTCTTGATTCGCGTCTTGCGCAAGGCGGTATGGGCGAGGTCTGGAAAGGCTACGATATTCAGCTCGGACGTGAAGTGGCCATCAAGGCGCTGCGCTCGGACGTGACCAACGCCGAGGCCAAGCTGCGCCGCCTGCGTGCCGAAGCCCATAATTCCGCCAATCTGGCGCACCCGAACATCGCTGCGTTGTTCGAATACTACGAGCATGACGGCATCGGCTTTCTGATTATGGAATACGTCCCCTCGAAATCGTTGGCGGATCTGTTCCATAGCAAGGGCGCGATGGATCCCATCGAACTGCTGCCCATTCTGATTCAGACCGCGCGAGGCCTATTCGTGGCCCACTCGCACGGCGTGATTCATCGTGACGTCAAGCCGGCCAACATCATGGTTTCCGACACCGGCGAAGTGAAGATCACCGATTTCGGCGTGAGCTACTCCACCGGCCAAGGCCAGATCACCCAGGACGGCATGGTGGTGGGCACCGCACAATACATCTCCCCCGAGCAGGCGCAGGGCCAGCAGGCCACGCCGCAATCGGACATCTATTCACTGGGCGTAGTGGCGTACGAGGGCCTTGCCGGGCATCGTCCGTTCACCGGCACCACTCCGGTCGATATCGCCGCAGCGCACGTGAACAATCCCGTGCCTCCGCTGCCGAACTCGGTGGACGTCCAGTTACGCGAATTTGTCATGTCGATGCTGGCCAAGGACCCGTTGGATCGCCCGAAAGACGCGCTGGTGGTGTCCCGTACGCTGGCACGCATCGAACGCCGTCTGCTGGATCAGCAGACCGAAATGGCCGACACCGCCATGGCCACGTCCGGCAATCGACTGCCGCGCCGAGTGACCAGCACGCCACGCATTGTTTTGGAGGCCCCGGCCTCAAGATTGGGAGGGAATAAGCAATGAGCACCAGTATGCCCACCGCATTGGCCGGCGGACGCTACCAGCTTGGCCAGCTCATCGGTCGTGGCGGCATGGCCGAGGTCCACGTGGCCCTTGACACCCGTCTGGGCCGTACCGTGGCCGTGAAAATCATGCGCGCCGATCTGGCCAACGACGACATCTTCCTGGCCCGTTTCCGCCGGGAAGCACACGCCGTGGCCCAGATGAACAACCCGAACATCGTGAACATCTACGATTCGGGCGAAGAACTGGTTTCTTCCGAAAGCGGCGATACCGAGCGTCTGCCGTACATCGTCATGGAATACGTCAAGGGCCAAACCCTGCGCGACATCATCAAGGTCAACGGCGCACTCAGCCAGCGCGACTGCGAACAGGTGCTGTTGGGCGTGCTTAACGCGCTCGACTATTCGCATCGCATGGGCATTATCCACCGCGATATCAAGCCCGGCAACATCATGATTTCCGAGCAGGGCGTGGTCAAGGTCATGGACTTCGGCATCGCCCGCGCTCTGGACGATTCCGCAGCCACCATGACCCAGTCGCAGGGCGTGGTGGGCACCGCACAGTACCTTTCTCCCGAGCAGGCGCGCGGCGAGACCGTCGACATGCGTTCCGACCTGTATTCCGCTGGCTGCGTGCTCTACGAGATGCTCACCGGCCGCCCGCCGTTTACCGGCGATTCCGCCGTGGCCATCGCCTACCAGCATGTTTCCGAAGTCGCCACGCCGCCATCCGCCGTGGTGCCAGGGCTGCCGAAGATGTGGGATTCGATCTGTGCCAAGGCCATGGCCAAGGACCGCCAGAATCGCTATGCCACGGCCTCCGAATTCAAGACCGACATCCTGACCTACATGAACGGCGGCGTGCCGGTGGCGGCCGCGTTCAACCCGTTGACGGACCTGTCGAATATGAAGGCCCGCAAGGAAGCCGAACGTGATTTGCCCACCACGCCGGTGGAACCGCATCAGCAACCCACCCAAGCATTCAACCCGGTGACCGGTCAGTTCGAGCAGATTCCACCGGCCAATGGTGCCAACTCAGCGGCGTTGCAGTCCCGTGCGCAGCAGCGTGCGGCGGCGGCCAAGGCCAAGAAGCGCAAGAAGATCATCATCGGTTCGGTGATCGCGGCTATCGTCGCGGTGCTTGTCATTGTGGGCATCGTGTTCGCCATGAACGGCTCCGGCAACAAGTCCTCGGAAGACACCGTCACCATCCCTGAGGTGTGCAACGCTTCCACGTCCAAGGACAACATCAAGCTCAAGCTTGAGGCATTGGGTTTGAAGATGACCGAAAAGCAAGACACCGACTCCACCGAGCCGGAAGGCACCTGCACCAAGATGAGCCCGGACGCCGGCTCCAAGGTGGCCAAGGGATCTGCCGTGAAGGTGTGGTTCTCCGCAGGCCCGCAGTCCACTCAGGTTCCGGATGTCAAGGAACGCAGCCAGGAAGAGGCGCGCAGCATTCTGGAAAGCGCCGGGTTCAAGGTGAACGCCGCCGTCAAAACCGAAGACAGCGCCGACATCGCCAAGGATATGGTGACGAAAACCGATCCTGCCGCCGGTCAGTCGGTTCCCAAGGGCACCACCATCACCATATATGTTTCTTCCGGCATGACCACCGTACCGAGCAATTTGGTCGGTCAGTCGAAGGACAGCGTGCTACAGCAGTATGAGGGCAAGTTCAGCTTCACTGTGGAGCAGGAGAGCTCCGATACGGTGGAGGCCGGTCTGATTACCCGTGTAAGCCCTGATTCGGGCTCTTCCATCGCACAGGGCGGGTTCATCACCATTTGGGTGTCCACGGGCAAGGAGAAGGTCGCTGTGCCGAATATCACCGCTGGCACTGACTACGTCACCGCCGAACTCATGCTCAAGGCCGTGGGCCTCAAGGCTCAGGCCAATGGTCCAACCGGCAGCACCGCTGTGGTAGTCAGCATCAATCCTGGCGCTGGCAGCCAGGTAGATGCGGGATCGACCGTCACCATTACCACGAAGGCCGGCAGCACTGGCGGCGGTACCGGTACCGGAGACGGTGGCAACGGTACTGGCAACGGGGGCGGAACCGGTGAGTGAACCGGTGAGTAGCAAGTAAGCGCCGGGCGTGTATGTGTTGCGCATATGCAACGCAAATAGCGCAACACATACACGCAACACAAAGGGGAAGGGCTTCTGCGCCCCTCCCCTTTGCTGTATAAAGAGCTATCCCAGCGCAACAATCCCGGGAAGCGTCGCAAAACCAGTACGCAAGCCTCGTTCTAGCGACACATTCCGGGGAGAGTATCGCCGCGCGGAAAAGCTACTTCGTAACTTTGGGCTGGAGGCCGGCGGACTTGGCCACGGCGTTGTCTTGGCCGCAGACCTTAAGCCAGTTGGCCAGCAGACGGTAGCCGTCCTGGGTCATCACGGATTCGGGATGGAATTGCACGGCGTACATCGGCTTGCCCTTGACACGCACGCCCTGAATAATGTGGTCGCCTTGCGTCCACGCGGTAACCACCAGCGTATCCGGCACCGAATCGGGCTCGACGGCCAACGAATGGTAGCGGGTGGCGGTCATGGGGTTGGCCACGCCCTCGAAAATCTCGTCATCGATATGTTCCACCAAGCTGGTCTTGCCATGCATGATGGTGGGCGCATGGTCCACAGTGCAGCCGTACACCTCAGCGAGCGCCTGCAAGCCCAGGCACACACCAAACATCGGCACGCCGCTGGCCGCGCACAGGCGAATCATATCCTCACTGGCACCGGATTCGGCCGGAGCACCAGGGCCGGGAGAAATCAGCACGCCATCGTAACCGTCCAGTACACCCGGCGCGGCTGGGTCGATAGCGTCGTTACGCACCACATCAACAGTGGCGCCAAGGGTTTGCAGATAGCCTACGATCGTGTAGACGAAGGAATCGTAGTTATCCACCACCAAAATATGCGCGGAATCGGTCATAGGGCTCTCCTTGAGGGACGTGTACTGCAAGCCATAGTACTAGGATGCCGTCAGCTCGCTGCCACGAAGTTCGACATCTGCTGTAGGAATGGGATATTGGCGGCGGCCCAAGGGAATCCCCACTGGAACAGCGCCGCGGCGGCTGCGAACAGCAGCAGAGCCAGCAGCAGCCATCGAATCGGCGCCACGCCGGGCTGCAGACGCAACAGTCCGCCATAGATGCTGGCATCCGGACGGCGACGCTCACCCGCGCGAATCTCGCGCAGCACCGGCCAGCGCCATGCCACCGCAGCGGCAATGAACAGAACCAGCCACACTACCAGCGCGCCGAATACCACCTTGTCCAGCGAGCCAATGCGGGAAGCGATCGAGGGGGTTTCGGTGGTGGAGAACATCACTGCACCGGACGAATCAGTAGTAGCCAGCTCTTTGGGCACACCATCGGACACTTTGGCCCAGTACGCCAACTCACCATAGCTGATCCATCGATGGGTGGGGGTGGAGTATTTCGGCTCACAGGTGGTCAGTGTGATCATGCGTTTGGTGGGATTGGCAGTGGAGTCTTCCGGATTGGGGGCGATCACATGCACGTCCGTGGGCAGTACAATCTCGTACCGGGTGTAGTGGTAGACGTACCAGTAATCCTTGGTACGAACGATGATGGGATCGCCTTCCTGCAACTTGTCCACATCGCCCAACGGCTGCCCGTAGCCGTTGCGGTGGCCGGCGACGGCGAAGTTGCCGACCTGCCCCGGCATCTGGGTGGTGTCGTAATGGCCCAGACCGTGGCGATTGAGCTGCTCGAGCGTGGTGCCTTCCACGATGTTGCGGTGCCATTGGGAGCCGAAGCGCGGAATGTAGATCTGCGCAACCAAGTCGCCATATTTCGCGTCTTTCGGCTGTACCGGCGCATCGCCCTCCTGGGCTTTGGCGATGGTGACCGTTCCCCCGTTGTTGCTGGGGTCGCTCCAGTCGACGGACTGGGTGGTTTCGTTCTGGGCTCGCTCCGCCTCGACACCGGTCCACCACATCTGCCAGACGATGTACAGGGCGCAAATCACGGCAGCGGTAATCAGCAGTTCGGCGCAGATGCCGAGTGCCTGCCAGGCCGGGCTCCGCTGGGGCGAAGACGCGCCGCGTACTGCGGCACGACGGGACCTTGCCCTACTGGCGTTGGCCGGGTCTGCCGCCATTCGTGCGGCATCGTCCTCGGGGAAGGGCTGTACGTCCGACACGGACGCGAGATCAATGGGCGCCGGTACGCCGCTGTTGTGCCTGCCGTGTCTCATTGCTGAGTCTGCTCCTCATCTGTGGTCTTTGACGTATCGACCGTGGCATATTTCAACTGCTGCAGCAAGGCGGCGGTAGCGGGGAACTGAAGGTCCTCGGCATTCTCCACCTTGTAGCCAATGCCAAACGCGGTCACATATTGCTTAAGAATGGTAATGGCTTCGGAGTCGTTCAACGCTGCGCGAAGTCTTTGAGGGTCACCAATCGCGGAAATGGTGAACGGCGGCGAGTATTTCTTACCGTGCAACGACAGCACGTTGCCGGAACAGATGACCGCCGAATTGAACAGCACCCGCTGATCCATAATCATCAGCGCATCGGCACCGCCGGCCCACAAGGCATTCACCACCGATTCGACGTCCTGCTGGTGGATCACGTAATCGTTGATATTGGCGGTCGTGCCGTTGTTGTTGACTGCGTTCTCCCACAACGGAGAATCATCCAGCGTTACCGTTACGCCGCTGCCGCTGAGCGCGGGCAGCATCAGGCTGGAATCCACATTGCTGGAGTCCTTGCCTTGGTTCTGTGTGCTGTCGGTGCCATCGGTGCCATAGGCCTTGAGCGCGTCCGTAAGATTGGCGACCTGTTCGGTCAGATCGCTGACGTCCTGCTGCAGCTGGTTGACCTCGTCCACGCCTTGCTCCACCAGATCAGCCGTATCGTTGGTGACGGCAACCGTACGATTGACCCTCACGTTGGTGCTCAGCAGAAAACCGGTCAAGGCAATGACGACGAATACCGCGACACCACCCCATAGGGAGTGCCGTGCACCGTGCTTACCTACATGTCTGGCCATGAATTTCCTGTCTTCTTGCCGACTCTGGTCGCCGCTTTCGAGTGTAGCCACTATTATGACTTTTAGCCTATTGAATGGAGACTATGCTGATGGCTGACGAAGAGCTGCACGAAACCGACTCGAACAACCAGAAGGACTGGCAGAGCGAGACCTCATCCAGCACCGTTGCTGACGAGACCGCCAGCAAAGACACCGAGCAGAACGCAGAGAACGCTTCTGCCGAGGAAGGCGCGGCTTACGGCGTGAATATGGAGCAGGTGCAGGCCGTGCTCAACGCCACTGCCGATAAGGCCACGCTGACCCCGCAGATGCAGCGTATGATGAACCGCCAGGCGGAGAACACCAAGCGCGTTGAAGAAACCATTAAGGGCACCAAGTCGAACCCGCGTTGGTTCGTGCCGCTGTTCTGCGCGTTTATGATCATCGGCCTGATTTGGTGCGTGGTGTACTACCTCTCCCCGTCCGGTTCCTGGCCGATTCCGAACATCGGTGCGTGGAACCTCGGCATCGGCTTCGCCCTGATCATGATCGGATTCCTGATGACGATGGGATGGCGCTGAGTTCCGGCTCGTTGCGCTTATCTATCGGTAGATCGTTTTTTCTATCGTTAGGTTGTTCTTAGTTCTTATGAGAAAGGCCGACCTCCCGTATGCGGAGGTCGGCCTTTTTCGTGCCTTAGCCTGTTCATCCACAGCTATCCACCACTTATCCACGACTTATCCACTACGTTATCCACAGCCTGTGGATGAATTACACCCATGTAGTTTTCCACCGAATGTGGAAAACCATGTGGATAAGTGGTGGATAAGCGGCGTTTCTCGGTGTATATCTCGTGCATAACTTTGGCTTGGCATACATCGCCACAGCGAGGGAACAGTTATACACCCGAGTTATCCACTGCAACAAACCCAATAATACCGCGGCATTCCTAACTTATCCACATAAGTTATCCACAGTCTTATGCACTTTTCTACACACTTGTGCACAAGTCACCATTGTGGATAACTCATTATCGTGGATAACTCGTCATTGCGCGCATCTCATTACTGTGGATATCTTCATACGGCACACACCCACTCGCCGAACGACGATATCCACATCGCTAATATCCACATCGTCGCTTTCCGCACATACATTGATGCCGGGCACTGCATGTTCCGCAATACCCGGCATCAATCGTTTTTTTTTACAGCCATATCAAGCCATATCAAGCCATATCAAGCCATATCAAGCCATATCAGTGCAGGGAGCCGAAACTCATCCACCCGTAAGGATTGGCCATATTGCACAACAGAATCAACGCAATGACCAGCACCACCATGGCCCAGCCGTACACCTGCATGCGCCATTTCAGGCTTTTACCGCGCCACGCCGGCACACCACCCACCAGCAGCCATGTGAGTATTCCACCCACTACAAAGCCGCCGACATGCGCCTGCCACGCCACGCCACCGACCACGAACGGCAAGGCGAAGTTCACCGCCATCCAGATCAACATGGAGCGGATATCGGCGCCGATACGGCGATATACCACCAGCAATGATGCAAACAGGCCAAATAAGGCTCCAGAAGCCCCATAGGCTGCCATCTGCCAGCCGATGCCTCCCGGAGCCACCGCAGCCCACACCATAAGTCCCAGGGAGCCGCCAAGGCCGGAAATCACATACAGTCCCAAGAACCGCCAGTGGCCGATCATTCGTTCCAGCACTGGGCCCACGGAATACAGAGCAATCATGTTGAACAGGATATGCAATAGCGAGTTCGGCGCATGCAGGAACATCGAGGTGATGAGCGTCCACGGCTCAGCCACCAGTCTGACCGGAGCCGCCATGCCGAGGTACATCAACCAAGCCCTCAGGCCCGGGGCAATAAATCCCAACAATACCTCCAGTAGCCACACTGCCACGCACGCAACAATCAGCGCCCAGGTCATCACCGGACCACCGCGCTCCCACTGGTATCGAATCTCCCGTTGTGTAGGAATATGCATGCAGCCCACTGTATCGAAGGTCTCGGATGCGTTCCACGCGCCGCGAAGATGCCGAGCCGGCCAAGGGCAGACGGGCGCGGATGAATCGCCCACGAATGTCATTCCACCCAATCGTCACAAACAGCGGCCTAGAATAGGGAGCAGAGTCGGTCTGAATGGGCATACCGACCAGACGATCCCTAGGGAAAGGAGCCGTCATGGAGAACAAGTCTTCTAACGGTTGGAAGTTCTTCGCGCTGCTGTTCGGCGGATTGCTCGCCGCGCTTGTTGGCCTGTACATCTACAAGCAGCAGAACCCGGATTACGATCCGTGGGAGGAGCCGTGGGAGAACAGCTCCTCGCCGGTCGACCTAGGTCTGAATAAGGCCGAGGATGAGGCCGATGACGAGGCGAAAGCCGCCCCGGCCGAAGCCTGATAGGGCGGTCTTTCAACGCAAGAAGCCCCGCAACCGATGGATGTCGGTTGCGGGGCTTCTTATGCTCCGGCGGCCGTCAGGCCAGAGGAGCAGTGTGCCAGATACGCGGAGCCGTTAAGCGGGAAGCCCGGTGGGCTTCCCGTAGGCGACGCCGAGCGGCGACAGCCGCGAGGTAGAAACCAGCATGTAGCTGGCGCGCCGCTCCGGCGGCCGTCAGGCCAGAGGAGCAGTGTGCCAGATACGTTCCAAATAGTCTTCCATGGAGCGGTCGGAGCTGAAGTAGCCGGAGTTGGCCACGTTGAGCAGGGCCTTGCGGTTCCATTCGAGCTCATCAGCGTAGAGGGCCTCGATCTCGGACTGGATGTCCATGTAGGCGGAGAAGTCGGCCAAGGTCATGAACCAGTCCTTGGTCAGCCAGTCGGCCACGAGCGGGGAGTAGGCGTTGCGGTCGCCGTTGGAGAAGGTGCCGTCGGCCACCATATCGATGGCGTGCTTCAGGCGCGGGTCGGCCTCGTAGTAGGAGGCGGGATTGTAGCCCTCGGCGTACTTCTTCTCGACCTCGTCGACGGTCATGCCGAACAGGAAGAAGTTCTCGGCGCCGACGCGCTCACGGATCTCGACGTTCGCGCCATCGAGCGTACCGACGGTCATCGCGCCGTTGAGGGCGAACTTCATGTTGCCGGTACCCGAGGCCTCCTTGCCGGCCTGCGAGATCTGCTCGTCGAGGTCGGTGGCGGGAATCAGGTGCTGGGCGAGGCGCACATTGTAGTTCCACGGGAAGTACACGGCCAGCTTGCCCTTGACGTCCGGATCGTTGTTGACCACGCGGGAGACGTTGTTGATGAGCTGGATGGTCATCTTGGCCAGGTAGTAGCCCGGGGCGGCCTTGGCACCGAAGAACACGGTGCGCGGGGTGACGTCCTCGGCCTTGACCTTGCCGGACTTGATGTCGGCGTAGGTGGAGATGACGGACAGGATCTTCAGGGACTGGCGCTTGTACTCGTGCAGGCGCTTAACCATGGTGTTGAACATGGTGTTCGGGTCGAGCTCGAAGCCGTACTCGCGCTTGGCGTAGGCGGCGAAGTCGACCTTGTTGGCCTTCTTGACGGCGGCGAACTTCTTGACGAATTCATCGTCCTTGGCCAGCGGCTCGAGGCCCTTGAGCATCTCCAGGTCGGAGAGCCACTTGTCGGTGCCGAGGCCCTCGGTGATGAGGTCGGACAGGCGCGGGTTGGCGAGCTTGACGAAGCGACGCGGAGTCACGCCGTTGGTCACGTTGGTGAACTTGTCCGGGTAGACGTCGGAGAAGTTCTTGAGGGTGACGTCCTTCAGGAGCTGGGAGTGCAGCTCGGCCACGCCGTTGACGTGGGAGCCGCCGTAGGTGGCCAAGTAGGCCATGCGCACGGCGTCGCCAGTGTAGATGGCCATGTCCTTGATGGTGTTCTTGTCGACGCCCTTGGACTTGAGCTCGTCCTCGAACTGCGCGTTGATCTTCTCGATGATCTCAAGGTGACGCGGCAGCAGCTCGCCGATCAGGCTGGCCGGCCAGACCTCAAGGGCCTCCGGCAGCAGGGTGTGGCAGGTGTAGTTGAAGGTCTTGGTGGTGATGGACCACGCGGTATCCCAGTCGTAGCCGTACTCATCGATGAGGATGCGCATGAGCTCGGGGATGCCGATCACCGGGTGGGTGTCGTTGAGCTGGAAGACGATCTTGTTCGGGAAAGTCGTCAGATCCGGCTTGTCCTGGCCCGGGTAGAAGACGCGGATGGCGTCGTGCAGGGAGGCGGAGACGAAGAAGTACTGCTGCTCAAGGCGCAGTTCCTTGCCGACCTTGGTGGAGTCTTCCGGGTAGAGAATCTTGGAGATGTTCTCGGCCTTGACCTGCGGGGTCACGGCTTCCATGTACTCGGAGCGGTTGAAGGCGAGCAGATCGAACTCGTCGTAGCTCTTGGCGCTCCACAGGCGCAGGGTGTTCACGCGGCCGGACTTGTAGCCGGGGACCAGGTAGTCCACCGGCACGGCGCGCACGGACCATGCGGGCTGCCAGGTCTTGGTGCCGTCGGCGTTCTCGACGACCTTGCCGCCGAAGGAAACCTTCTGGTCGCGGTTGTAGTCGATGTGGCCCCACGGCTCTTCGTTGGCCAGCCAGTAGTCCGGGGTTTCGACCTGCTTGCCGTCCTTGTCGAACTCCTGCTTGAAGATGCCGTACTTGTACTGGATGCCGTAGCCGAAGGCCGGCACGCCCAGCGAGGCGAGGGAGTCGATGAAGCAGGCGGCCAGACGGCCGAGGCCGCCGTTGCCGAGGCCCGGCTCGTATTCGGCGTCGACGACGTCCTGGACCTTGAAGCCGAGGGCTTCCACGGCCTTGTCGAACTGCTCGGTCAGACCGGCGTTGAGCAGCGCGTTGCGCAGCTGCTTACCCATCAGGAATTCTGCGGACAGGTAGCCGACGGCCTTGGTGTTGCCGTTCACGGTGTCGGCCTGGGTCTTGAACCAGGAGTCGGCAAGGTGGTTGCGCACGGCCTTGGATGCGGCGACATACACGTCAGCAGGGGTAGCCTGCTCGGTGGTGACGTTCTGAGTGTATTTCAGTTGTTCACGAATCTCGTCGGCGAATTGTTCCGCCGTGACAGGAGACTTCGGTGCGGTGATTTCGGTCATTCTGACTTTCCTTCCGGGATAAGTGCCCGTGTTTATTATGCCGCGCGATAGGTATCGTCGCACAAACGTAAGCATGAACTCTCCGTAACGACGATGGCGGAGCGTTCTTGCATACGTTCTCATTTAGAGCGTAGCACATGCCCCGATATTCCGCATCACACCGTATGCCATCGTTTGCATTATGGAAGATCTTCCGGCTCCGGTGCCATGATGGGATACATGGCAGTAATTCTTGAAAAAGACCTGAAACGCGGGCATGACGCGCTGGTGCAATGGCGTGCCGCGGCCCGGGAGCTGGCGGACAACACACCACATCGTCTGACCGTCTCCCCTGTCTTGCCACGCCCGGTGTGGGCGATGGCCGTGCGCTACTCGCTGTTTCTGCTGGAGCGGCGCGCACCCGGCCCTGGCGTGGAGGTGCGTGTCGCGCCGTGGGGGGCGGTCAAAATCTTGGACGGCCCGGAATCGGACCCGCATAACCTGACCCCGCCGGACGTCATCGAGCTGGACCCGGAAGTCTGGCTGCGGCTGGCCTGCGGCATCACCACATGGGCAGAGGAAAAGGACGCCGGCCACATCAGCGCGGTCGGCGAGCGCGACGACCTGAGCGACCTGCTGCCGCTGTGAGGCGCGAAGCGTAAGTAAGCCACCAGCGGCGGCACCATCAGCCATAACCACAAATCCCCTTGTGCTCAACCAAGCACAAGGGGATTATTACGAGAAGACCGGCGTTCAGCTCTTCTTGGGCTTGAGCGCGGAAGGCATGGGCATCGGAATCGGCTTGCGCGGGGCCGGCTTCGGTGCGGCAGGCGCGGAGGCCGGGAACTCGCCGCTGGTCGCCTTTGCGGCGGCTTCGGCAGCCCACTTGGCGTACTCGTCGAGGTCATCCTCCTGCGTAGCGGGAGCTGCCTCGGCGGCACCGGAAGCGTGGTCATCAGCAGCGGAATCCACATCCTTGTCCGCATACTGGTCATCGATGTCGGCGAACGGGTCAGGAGAGCCCATTCCCGGCTCCTGCTCGCTCAGCTCTTTTGCCAGCTCATCGTAGTCGGTATCGGTGGTCAGGTACTTGAGCTTTCGGGCAATTTTCTGCTGTTTTGCTTTTTGACGTCCGCGGCCCATCTGACCCCCTGCGATTACTGTGCTGTTCGATTCATCAACAATAGAGAGTACCACTAATAGTGGCTTGTTCGTTGTCGGCTCACACTTTTACCATAAAAAGCGTTTATTTAGGGCATATTCAAAGGATTTTCGCATGACCGACGAGCAGCAACTGACAGCGGCAGGCAATGAGATGAGCGCGAGCTTCCTCGCGGCCAAAAAGCGTTCGGACGAAACGCTCGCCAAGCTGGAGGCCAAGCCGTCGTCCTTCACCATGTTGACCGGCGACCGCCCGACCGGCCGGCTGCACCTCGGCCACTACTTCGGCTCGATCCGTGAGCGTGTCGCCATGCAGGAGCGCGGCGTCAACACGAACATCATCATCGCCGACTACCAGGTGATCACCGACCGCGACACCACCGAGCACATCCAAGACAACGTGCTGAACCTGGTGCTCGACTACATGGCCGCCGGCATCGATCCGAACAAGACCATGATGTTCACCCACTCCGCCGTGCCGGCCGAGAACCAGCTACTGCTGCCGTTCCTGTCCTTGGTCACCGAGGCCGAGCTGCACCGCAACCCGACCGTGAAGTCCGAGATGGAGGCGTCCGGCCACGCGCTGACCGGTCTGCTGCTCACCTACCCGGTGCATCAGGCGTGCGACATCCTCTTCTGCAAGGCCAATGTCGTGCCGATCGGCAAGGACAACCTGCCGCACGTGGAAATCACGCGCACCATCGCCCGCCGTTTCAACGAGCGTTACGCCAAGAAGAACCCGGTGTTCCCGGAGCCGGCCGCCATTCTGTCTGAGGCACCGGAGATTCCGGGTCTCGACGGCCGCAAGATGAGCAAGTCGTACGGCAACTCCATCATGCTGGGCGCCACCGCCGAGGAAACCGCCAAGCTCATCAAGAAGAGCCCGACCGATTCCGAGCGCCGCATCACCTTCGACCCGGTTGCCCGCCCGCAGGTCTCCGCCCTGCTGACCACCGCCGGCCTGGTGACCGGCCGCGACCCGAAGGACATCGCCGAGGAGATCGGTGATTCCGGCGCCGGCGCGCTCAAGGCATACGTCATCGAATCAGTCAACGAGTTCCTGGCCCCGCACCGCGAGCGCCGCGCCGAGCTGGCCAAGGACATGGATTCCATTCGTGACATCCTGCACGACGGCAACAAGCGCGCCAACGCCATCGCCGAGGAGACCCTCGACCAGGTGCGCGAGGCCATGGGCATGAAGTACTGATTTTCCCGCCGCTCGTAGCAAGACGCCGTGTCAGCCCCAACTGGGCAACTGACACGGCGTTTTTGTATTGCGGCGTCTGCTGTGTCCTATCTTCACTTCGAGGGGCGGATTTCTTGTTTTTCCGTGCAACGCGGCTATCAAGACGGACCTCTGTTCACTTCATGCCGATGGCTTGCATCAATACGTACGCTCCCCGCACAGCAATGTCATTACGACGTGTTGCGGCATAGCGCGCATGGCTTCCGGAGTATCGGCGGCGTATGGGTCGGCGTCCAGCAACACCACATCGGCCGGGTCGCCGGATGCAAGGCGGTCACGGCCAGTGGCGGTCGAGGCTGCCAGCGAGGTATGCACATCGAGGCACTGCTCGGGCTGGAACGGCTCGCGGTCAGAGCTTTCGGTGCCGAGCACGGCGGCGGAAATGGCCAGCCACGGGTCCAGCGGGGCCACGGGCGCATCCGAGCCCATGCGCAGCGTGGTACCGGCGTCGTGGAGGGCCCTGAACGGATAAGGGATGCCGGCCGGGTTGGCCCAGAAACGGGTGATGACGTCGCGGTCATCCATGGCGTGCTGCGGCTGGATGCTGGCCGTGAGCCCCAGCTCGGCGAAACGCGGGATATCGACGGGTTTGAGCATCTGCGCATGCTCGATCGATCCATGTGCGTGCGTGGCGGCGACTGCGTTGAGCGCAATGGTGTTCGCTTCGTCGCCAATGGCGTGGCAGGCAATGTCGAAGCCATGCTCGGTGGCTAGGCGCATATAGTCTTCGATTTGCTGCGGCGTGTAGCTCAGCGTGCCATACGTCAGCGGCTCGATGCCCGAATACGGCGTGGAGCAGTAGGCGGAGCGGGTGTTGAGCGATCCGTCCGAGATGAGCTTCATGGCGCCCACATGGCCAAGCCCGGCGCTGCCCGGCAATTCCTTGCCGGTATGCCAACCCGCGTCAATGGCGGCTCGCAACCGCTCGGGGTATACACCGGCGTCCACGCGCAAACCGTTAATGCCGGCCGCGAAACGATTGATCCATGTATCGATGTTTTCGGCCATTTCATAATCGCGGATGCCCACCACGCCCTTGCTTGCGGCGTCCTGTTCGGCCTCGCGCAGCAGACGGTCAGTCTCTTCAGCAGCGCCCGGCGCCTTGTCGAAGGCGGTGTAGGCGTTGAACCATTCGAGTTCACCGACCAGACCGGATTCGTCCACATGTACGCCAAGCCTGCGGGCCGCGGCGGAATTCACCCATCCGCAGTGCATGTCCGCGCTGGAGAGGGCCACCGGCTGTTCGCCGGTCACGGCGTCAATTGCGGCCAGTGTGGGCTGCTCGTCGTCGGCCCACAGCGAGTGACGGAATCGCATGCCCACCACGAAGGCATCTGGGTCAAGCGTGTCGGCGGCGCGGCGCTCATCCAGATGACGGCGCAACATGTCCATCGCTTCGGCGGCGGAACGGGCATTGATGAGGTCCAGTCGGCCCAGCGTCTTAGCCCATTGCGTGAAGTGCGTGTGGCAGTCCCACAGGCCGGGAATAACCCACAGGCCGTCGGCGTCGATGGTGGTTTCGTCGACGGGTGCGGCGGCCGACGTTGGGATTGAGACGCTGCCAGAAGCAATGGCATTCGTCGCGTATTCCAACGATGTCGTATGCGCCTTAGTCTGCATCGTGCTGTCCGAAGCCGAGACCGTTCCAGCAGGGCCGACAGACGCAACACCCCCATCGCGAAGCACCACATCCACGCGGTCCTGAGACCCCGGAACACCGGCATTGACAATACGCACCAAGCTACTCATACCGGCCATCATGCCACCTTTGCATGAACGCCATGGAGATTCGTCCAAGTTGAATCGCGCCGTCGACGGCGATTCCCGCTGGCTGCCTGCAAACCCCTACGTTCCATGTAATTGCGGGATGGCCTGCAACTGCGATGAACACCCATAGTTTATCCACCGACTTATCCACATTTATCCACCGAAAAATTGGGGCGGTAGACAGGGCCGGTAGCCGGACTCTACACTGCGAGGACAAAGCGAACATCACGAAGGGGGTGATCATCATGGGTAGCTCAACGGCATTGACCGAGCTGACAATGCAGAAGTACCAACGAATGCAGACGTGCGCAGATGTTCAACGACGAAGCGCATGGCGCCCACCCTATGCCCTGACAACAGCGTTGGAGCTTTTGTCAATTGAAGTACCCCGCATATCAAGCAAACACAGAGGCCTTGCAACTACAACCATTGTTGCGGTTCCACACGCCAATGACAAACGGCACATTGTGGGGGTCAAAGTGGTTGTATGGCCTTTTCCACTAGACACGGTCATAATCGAGGGACAATTCACATGCACTTCACCAGCTTGCACATGGGCCATGTTCTCCACGTATCTCGAACTTGAAGAACTCATCGTTCTCGCTGATTCCATGATGCGACGAGATCGAAGGCTCTGCAGAACAACCATCGACGCCCTTTCTCTGTATCTCGATGAGGCCGAGGCCCAGGTGCGAGCCGACAAAGAGAATGGCACCAATTCGTATTTGTTCCGCGGGTATAACAAATGCCGTCGCGCCCTACTTTTGGCGCGCGCGGGCACAGATTCCTCCATGGAAACACGAACTCGTTTGGTTCTCTTGAAATACGGTCTGAATTGCCCGCAGGTGAATTATCCAATATTCGTAGGAAACAACACCAGACCCATATATCTCGATCTTGCATACCCTGAATTCAAGATATGTATCGAATACGAAGGCTCTCATCATGCCGGGCAATGGCTGAATGACGCGAGACGCCGCCAGATGATCGAAGATGCTGGCTGGAAGTACATTCAAGTCACCAAATTAGATATTGGCGACGAAGCGGGAGAAGAGGCCCTTGCCCGAAGAGTTGCCGAAAGGATACAGGAGGTTACGGGCAAAACGGTCCAGCTCACGATGCGGCAAACTACCCAGCAAATTAGCGATGTCCGAAAGCTACGCCGTATTCCACTGTACAAACGGCTGAAATTCGAGCCTCTGCTGCCAATTATTCCGACGACGCAGGAATAATAAGCCCGGTAGAGTCAGTCCGCACCGTCCGCACCGCGCTACGGTATTCAAAACCCATTTCAAGGGGCTGATTTGGCCTCCGCCGGAGGTCTACTTCCGTTTCAAGGGGCTGATCATCCGGTAGACCACGTGTATCAATGCCCTTACGTCAACGCCATTCCGCCGTTTTGGAGCCGCGTCTACTCAGGCATCAGCCCCTTGAAACGGAAGTAGATCTCTCCAGAACGTCAAATCAGCCCCTCGAAGTCCGTTTTGGCCTCAATGGTTCCTGCCGAACCACAAAAAAGCCACTCCTCTGCCATACGAGCCGACCGCACAGCAGGCACGTGTCATTTGCCGCTGCGGACCTCGGACTCCATGGCTTCCATGGGCTCGTCGACGAGCACGGTGCCGGACGGCAGGGTGCCGGGCAGCGGATCGTCCATGTAGTGGTCGAATTCGTAGAGCATGCGCTTGTTCGGCTTGGCGGTCAGCAACGAAACCACCACGATGAACAGCAGCGAAATGATGAACGCCGGCAGCAGCTCATAGATGGCGAATACGCCGCCCAAGGGCTTGACGAGGTTGTGCCAGATCAGCACGGCCGCCGTGCCGGACAGCATGCCGGCCACGGCGCCGGCCTTGTTGGCGCGACGCCAGTATAGCGAGCACAGCATCAACGGGCCGAATGAGGCACCAAGCCCGGCCCACGCGTAAGACACCACCTGGAAGATCGACGAGTTCTGGTCGTATGCCACCAGAATGCCGAACAGGAACATGACCACCAGCGTGACCCTGGCCACAATCATGACCTGCTTGTCGGTGGCCTTGCGGTGCAGCAGCCCGCGGAAGATGTTCTCGCCCATGGCCGAAGCGCCGATGATCAGATACGAGGAGCTGGAGCTCATCGAGGCCGCGAAAATGCCGGAGACCACCACGCCGCACATGAAGCTCGGCAGCAGGGTCTGCGCCAGCACGATGAAGATGGTTTCCGCATCGGTGGAGGTCAGCAGTTCGGTGGGCATCATCGCACGCCCCACCAAGCCGATGCACACTGCGCAACCCAGCGAAATCACGCACCAGGAGGTGGCGATGATTCGGGACTTGCGCACTTCTTCCACGCTGCGGATGGACAGGAAGCGCACCAGCACCTGCGGCATACCGAAGTAACCCAGGCCCCACGCCAGCATGGAGATGATGGTGATGATGCCGTAGTCGGAGGGCGCGCCGAACACGGCCTTGCCCGCCTCGACGAGCTGCTGGCCGGTGGCCGGGTCCAGCTTGGGCGCGGCCACCTGCGTGCCGGACAGGTAGCCGGGGATGGCACGCAGGAATTCCATGGTGTTGTCGACACCGCCCGCGCTGGCCACGGTGCCGATGAACACCACCGCGAGCGCGAAGAACATGAGCATGCCTTGAATGAAGTCGGTCATCACCACGGACAAGTAGCCGCCCACCACGGTGTAGACGAACACGACCACCGCGCCGATGATCATCATGACGTGGTAGTCGAAACCGAACAACGTGGCGAACAGCTTGCCCACGGTCACGAAGCAGCTGCCCACGTACACGCTGAAGAACACCAGGATGATCACGGCCGCGATGGTGGAGATCACGCCCTTCTTGTCATGGAAACGCTTGGCGAAGAAGTCAGGAATGGTGATGGCATCGCCGGCCACTACCGAGTAGCGGCGCAGTCGCCGGGCCACAAGCTTCCAGTTGAGATAGGTGCCGAGCGCCAGGCCGATGGCGGTCCACATCGGGTCGGCCGCGCCGGTGAAGTAGGCCAGGCCCGGCAGGCCCATCAGCAGCCATCCGCTCATGTCGGAGGCTTCGGCGCTCAGGGCCGTGAGCCACGGCCCCACGCCGCGCCCGCCCGCAAAGTATTCCTTGGAAGAGGAGTTGGAGCGTTTGGAGTAGATGAATCCGATGGACAGCATGGCCGCAAAATAGATGACCATGGCCAGCAGAATCCAGAAATCGTTGGCCAACTGCGACACCTCCCCAATCATGACGCCAAGCGGCTACCGCCATGGCAGAACTATGTGCTGATATGCGTGCTGATATGCGATTGACGCCGGAGCGGCGTCATACAGACCGTCACAGCCGTGAATACGGCCGCAACGCACTTCGCCTGATGGTAGTGGATACAAGGGCTCAAGCACCTTCCACCGTTTCCATACTGAGACGCTGTTTTATCCGAGCTCCCCTCACCTGAGGGGAGCCAAGATGACGGTCAGATGTCGTAGCGCCAGGACTTGTCGGTCACCACGCGGGCCATCGCCAAACCGATCGGCAGACAGATAATCACCATGAACGCACGGAACGCCCAGTCCAGCGCATTCATGGTCTGGAAGCTGCCGAGGTACCACATGGCACGGTACATATACAGACCGGGCACCATGATCACGATCGACGGCACGGTCAGGCAGATGCGCGGGTAGCCGAGGTGCGGCGGTAGCCAGCCACGTCGCACGGATGAACGCCACGCCGATGCCAGAATGCCCGCCAGGAACGCGCCGATGAAGGTAGCCATCTCGGGTGCCATGCCGAAGTCCTGCAATTCCAGACGCAGCGTGTCCGTGATCGCACCGATCAGGGCGGCGGCCAGGCACATGCGCTGCGGCGAATTGAACAGCACGGAGAAGCCCCACACGCCGACGAACGCCGCCACGAACCGCAGCAATCCGTTGACCCACGGGTCAAGCCCCAGTGGCTCAAAGCCTTCCGGGTGCAGGTGCACCATCACGGCCACGGCCCAGCCTGCCAGCGTGGCCATCAGGATGATGCACAGCACGTACGCCACGCGCTGGATGCCCGAAGGGAAGTCGATTTTCGCCATGTCGAGTCCGCCGGTGATGAGCGGGAAACCGGGGATCACGAACAGCATGGCGCCGATGTAGGCCGTATCGTGCGAGAGCGCGACTGGGTCGAAAATGCCGATGAGTCGCAAGGTGCCGGTGCAGGCGAGCGCCGCCGCGGCCACGCACACAAAGGTGACGAAGAACTGGTTCAGATGGTATGCAAACAGCCGGCGACGCATCCACTGGCCAAGGCCCGCGCCCACGAACGCACCGATCATGTCGTATGGGCCGCCGCCGAGCAGGAACACGAAGGCCGCGCAGGCCAGGGCGGAGGCCTGACCGGAGAACCACGGCTTGTACAGCGGCTTGCGGCGCTCAATCAGATCGAGTCGCTCGTGCGCCTGCCGCACGGTGATACCGCCCTTGGCCTTCTCTTCGTCGGAGCGCTCGTTGAAGTGTTCGGCGTATTCCTTGGGCACGCGATTCTTGCACTTCGTACTGCTTGCAGCAGGGCTTTCGGCGGTTGCGCCGTTCGCTGCGTTCGCCGATTCAACCGACTCATTGGAGTCACCGGTAAACACTTCGGCATCGTCGTAGGCCTTCTCTTCGGCCGCTTTGTCTTCGACCGGAGTGACTTCCGCGCTGTCCGCCAAAAGTCGGTGGGCTTCTCCATTGTCATCATCCAAGGACTTGGCCACGGAGGTCACGAGTACCTTGGTTTTCAACGCAAGATCCAGCGTCTCGTCCACGCTGCCGTTGGCCGCCTCAGCCTCGGCCTTGGCACGTTCGCGCAGGCGCTTGGCCAGATCGGCCGAATACTGCGAAGCGTCACGTTCGTCCAAATGCTTGACCACGCCATCGGACAGTTGCGAATCGACGTGATACATCGACCCCTTGCCGAGATTCACGGAGAACCAGTCGGCGAAATGTTCCAGCAGCCAGATACGTTCGGTGTTCACGCCGGTGGTCGGCAAATCCACGACTTCGGTGATGCGGTTACGACCATCCGTGCAGGTGGCCTCGATATCCGTCAGGTTCACGTCGGCGCGTACGTGCACGCCCAGCGGGTAGGCGATGCGGTGCATCATTTCACGCACGCGGAAGGAGCCGGTGCCGGCTCCCAGGTCCAGCATGCCGACCCGTACAATCACGCTGGCTTTGGCGGCGATACCGGCGTCCACCACCGGTTTTTCCCAATCGCGCGCAATATCTTCCATGTCCAGCGGAATGGAGTGGGTGTGGAATTTACGTACAGCCGTTGCGCCTTTCGCTTCGGGCGCACTTTTTTTCTTCTGTTCGCTCACATCCCTCATTACTACTCCCTGCCTCCCCCGCCAGCAATCGTAAGGTGCTCAAATCTTCCGCGAATCGGACAGTGTCTCATATGCTGTCCGATATTCGGTCTCTATAGGTGGACAACTTGGAGCACTATATGGACTTCGTAACGCAAATAGCGATTTCGCGGGGATACACTATTGCCCACACAACAACCACGTTGAATATGGGCTGTGGGCTCGCAACGACTGGCCTCAACAACTGCGGAGGAGCCGCAGACGACCGGTAGACCGAGCAACCTGTTATTCGGCAAAGGAGGTTATATGGCAACACCTGAAGAACAGATCACTCCCGCTGACGCCGCCATCGTCACTACCGGGACCGGCCGAAAGGGCCCGGAGGAGCATGATCTTCCCGAAAGCCTGAAGTACGACATGGATCTGTGTCTTGAGATCCTGCGTAACGTACTGGGCGAATACAACCCCGAACTGCTGTCTACGTTCGACACCGTGCGTCATTACGCGGTGGAGGCCAGCGCCGAGCATTTCGCCGAGCTGAAGGATCCGAACCCCGACCAGGATGGCCTGAAGGAGGCCGTGAACGTCATCGACAACATGACGCTGCACGACGCCCAGCTGCTGGCCCGCGCGTTCGCCACGTATTTCCATCTGGCAAACCTGTCCGAGGAGAACTACCGTGTTTCCGTGCTCCACGAGCGCGAGAACAACGTGTCCGTTGACCAGGCGGTCGACCCGATCAACGAGCTCACCGTCGCCTACCACCAGCTCATCAATGAGACTGGCCCGGCCAAGGCCAAGGAACTGCTCAACCAGCTCGAATTCCACCCCGTCTTCACGGCGCACCCCACTGAGGCCCGTCGTAAGGCCGTGGAAGGCAAGATCCGCCGCGTTTCCGAATTGCTTGAGGAGTACAAGCGCCTCGGCGGCTCGGATAAGAAGGAATGCCTGCGCCGTCTCTACAACGAGATCGACGCCCTGTTCCGCACTTCTCCGATCGCGCTGAAGAAGCCGACCCCGGTTGAGGAAGCGGACACGATTCTCGACATCTTCGACAACACGCTGTTCAACACCATCCCCAAGGTTTACCGTCGCTTCGACGACTGGGTCCTGGGCGATAAGGCCGGTCTCGTCGAGCCCGCTTGCCCCGCGTTCTTCCACCCGGGCAGCTGGATCGGTTCCGACCGCGACGGTAACCCGAACGTCACCGCCAAGGTGAGCCGCGCCGTGGCCCGCAAGTTCTCCGATCACGTGATCGCCGCCCTTGAGGAAGCCACCCGCACCGTGGGCCGCAACCTCACGATGGAAGCCGAGACCACGCCGCCGAGCGCCGAGCTCAAGAGCCTCTGGAGCCACCAGAAGGAAATGAGCGAGCGTCTGACCGACAAGGCCGCCCTGATCTCCACCAAGGAGATGCACCGCGCGGTCATGCTGGTGATGGCCGATCGTCTGCACTACACCATCGAGCGCGACGCCGACCTCATGTACCACTCCTGCGACGACTTCCTCGCCGACCTCAAGGTGGTCCAGCGTTCGCTGGCCGCCGCCGGTGCCAAGCGTTCCGCTTACGGCCCGCTGCAGGATCTGATCTGGCAGACCGAGACCTTCGGCTTCCACATGGTGGAGATGGAGTTCCGTCAGCACTCCGTGGTGCATGCCCGCGCCCTTGCGGATATCCGCGAGCACGGTCTGCACGGCGAGCGCGGCGAACTGCAGCCGATGACGCACGAGGTGCTCGACACCTTCCGCGCTCTCGGTGCCATCCAGAAGCGCAACGGCCTCAAGGCCGCCCGCCGCTACATCATCTCCTTCACCAAGAGCGCCCAGAACATCAAGGATGTCTACGAGCTCAACCGCTTGGCATTCTCCCACCCGGAGGACGTGCCCACCATCGACGTGATCCCGCTGTTCGAGCAGCTTGAGGATCTGCAGAACTCGGTGGACGTGCTCGAGGAAATGATCAAGATCCCCGAGGTTCAGGCTCGTCTGAAGGCCACCGGCAACAAGCTCGAGGTCATGCTCGGTTACTCCGACTCCTCGAAGGACGCCGGCCCGACCTCCGCCACGCTGGCCCTGCACTCCGCTCAGGAGCGCATCGCCAAGTGGGCTGAGTCGCACGACATCGATCTGACCCTGTTCCATGGCCGCGGCGGTGCCGTAGGTCGTGGCGGCGGCCCCGCCAACCGTGCGGTGCTCGCCCAGCCGGTCGGTTCCGTCAAGTGCCGCTTCAAGCTCACCGAGCAGGGCGAGGTCATCTTCGCCCGTTACGGCAACCCGGTGCTGGCCATCCGCCACGTCGAGTCCGTGGCTGCGGCGACCTTGCTGCAGTCCGCGCCGAGCGTGGAGAAGCGCAACACCGAGATGACCGAGAAGTATGCCGACATGGCCGCTCAGCTCGACGAGGCCGCGCACAACCGCTTCCTCGACCTGTTGAACACCGACGGCTTTGCCCCGTGGTTCTCGATCGTTACGCCGCTGACCGAAATCGGCCTGCTGCCGATCGGCTCCCGCCCGGCCAAGCGTGGCCTCGGCGCCAAGTCGCTCGACGACCTGCGCACGATTCCGTGGATCTTCTCCTGGGCTCAGGCCCGCATCAACCTGGCCGCCTGGTACGGTCTCGGCACCGCATGCGAGAAGTTCGGCGATCTGGAGACCATGCGTCAGGCTTACGAGGAATGGCCGCTGTTCTCCACGTTCATCGACAACATCGAGATGTCCATCGCCAAGACGGACGAGCGCATCGCCAAGATGTACCTCGCCCTCGGCGACCGCGAGGACCTCAACGAGAAGGTGCTGAACGAGATGGAGCTCACCCGCAAGTGGGTGCTCGACATCGTCGGCGACAAGTGGCCGCTGCAGCACCGTCACGTGCTCGGTCAGGCCATCCGCATCCGCTCTCCGTACGTGGACGCCCTGTCCGTCACTCAGGTGCTGGCGCTCAAGTCGCTGCGCAAGAAGGTGGACAAGGAAGAGCTCTCGCAGAGCCAGCAGGCTGGATTCATCTATCTGATCCTCTGCACGGTCTCCGGCGTCGCCGCAGGCCTGCAGAACACGGGCTGACGTTTTGGCCGGTGTTGGGCCGCACGCGCGGTCCAACACCGCTGGGAAAGCCCAGTGGTCTTTCCCAGGCCAAAACCCACCGCAGCACAGCAACCCCGCGTCTAGCGGGGTTTCCTTTTTATCAGCGCATATCAGCGCATATAGAATCCCCATTCACCAAAGTGGGGATTTCCCGTTTCCCGAGATTTCCGTTGCCTGATACAGCTTGGCAGCTGCTTCTATTGTCAGGGGCCTCCGCTTCGCGCCGGAGGTCCTTTTTGTTCGGGCTCCTATAGCGGCAATGCAGCAAGCCGATTAATCGCCCATAATGGCACATTCAGCAGCCAGTCATTGTCACGATACCCAGCAAGACTGGTGCGCACTGCTTTATGCAGGTCGAAATGGCCAACAGCCACACGCAGGCTCTTGGCTTGAAGGTTCTCTTGCGCCTTTACTTCAATGGGGAGAACCGTATCTGGATGGTCAACGACAAAATCAACTTCCGCACGACCCGTTGGCGACGACCAATAATACGGGGATAGCCTTTGCGCCACGAGCTGCTGACATACGTATTGCTCAGTGAAGGCTCCCTTGAACTCAGTAAATAGTTTCTCTCCCTCAAGGATCGTCGATGGACTAAGGCGAGCCAGCGCCCCCAATAGACCACAGTCCACAGCGAACAACTTGAACGCAGCGGAGTCCTCATACGCCGCTAATGGCGTGCGAATAGCCGTTACCGCTGGAACTTTTGTAATGGCTCCATAATCGCGAAGCCACTGAATGCTTTCTTCGAATTCCCTAGCGCGTGCGCCGGGCCGCAAGGCACCGTATATGAACTTTCGATTCTCCTTTGCCAGCTGCGATGGTAGAGAAGCCCAAACCATACGAATTCTCTCAAGGATACGTAGCGGCGCATGTTTCGAGAAGTCCCCGTCATAATCATCAAGAATCTCACGCTGCAATTTACGGGCTTCGTTGAAATCGTGATGTTCCGCGAAATCCGCAACTACTGCCGGCATTCCGCCAACAACCATATATTCCTTCAGCCAGTCCTTAAGCCGATCCCGGAATCCGGAATCCAAATCTGCAATACTTGCGCCGTCGCTCATGGCATCAGCCATCATTCCTTGGCCGATGGCGCGAAGGTACTCCGTGAAATCCATTGGACGCAATGTCAACGTATCGACTTTGCCAACCGGGTACGAAGTGTCTTCATGTCTGGCAATACCCATGTATGAGCCAGTCGCAATAACGTGATATGCACGAGCATCTTCGCAGAAATACTTCAGCGCAGTCAATGCGCGCGGACATTCTTGAATCTCATCAAGGAGCACCAAGGTATCTGCCGTGATAGGAACACCTGTTTCGAGGCTGATGTTACGCAATATCCTGCTCACATCTAAATCGCCGTCAAAGAAACTCCTCGCACGCTCATTGTTCATGAGGTCGATACGCGCCACTGCCTCATATCGTGTACGCCCGAACTCCTCCGACAGCCACGTTTTGCCCGTCTGACGGGCACCTCGGATAATGAGCGGCTTTCTATTTCGAGATGTCTTCCAGGCCTCAAGCTGCTTCATAGCCGTACGATCCATAGTCAACCTCAATCTCCTACAAAAAATGTGCGAGTAAAACACATTTTATGTACAAGAAATGTGTGAGTCAAACCATTGTTCCGCGCTAGTTATAGCGGAAGGACCAACGCTACCGCATAATACAGAGCAAAAAACGACAGCTCCCCTTGAGGGGAGCTGTCGGGCGCAGGCTGACTGGGAGAAAACAGCCCCGGCCAAAATCTGCAATCAGCTACGGCTGCGCAGCCTCTTGAGCAGCAGCCCCGCGCCAGCCAGCAGCACGGCAACACCTGCCACAGCTGCCACGGCAGCACCGGTGAGCGGCATATGCTTCTGGTTATTGCCAGAGTCGGCGCCCGCATCGGAATCAGAGGTCTGACCGCCGGTGTTTCCATCTGGCTTGCCGGTCTGCTCGCCGTTGTTGTCACCGTCGCCGCCCGAGGGCTTCTGTTCCGAATCCTCGGCAACCGTCACCTCAACGGAGCCACTGCGCGAGGAATCGGCCACGGAAGTGGCGGTGATGGTCACCGTGCCGGCCTTCACGCCCTTGACCACGCCATGCTCGTCAACCGTCGCAACCTGCTCGTCGGACGAAGTCCACTGCACGGTCTTGTCTGCAACGGAATCGGGAGTGACCGAGGCGTTCAGTGACAGCGTCTCCCCCACCTTGAGCGAGGCCTTGCCATCGGCGGAAACGCCTTCGCCGCTCACCGTCACACCGCTCACGGAGTCGATCACATTACCGTCCGTAATCGGGTAGAACGTGATGGAATCCACGTTCGGCGCGACGCCCCACGAGACCGCCGCCTTGCGCGAGCCGACTTCGTCCCAGTTGCCGAGGGTCAGCGCGCCACCATGAGTGGTCACGGTCACCGAACGGTTCATGAAGTGCTTCTCGGTGTAGGTGTATCGGAACGAGCCACGAGCAATCTCCTGATCACCCTCGCGCACCTGGAGCCCTAGATCCACGACCTGCGGGTTGTAGGAGTGGCTGCCGATGAACGCATCGTTGGAGAAGCGCACCACCATGTTGTATGCGCCGGCCGGTACACCGGTCACGGTCATCGTGCCCTTGTTGTTCTGCGCGACGGTGGGCACGTGGTTGGCATCGGCTTCAACACGAGTCTGGTCGCCGTAGCCGGCCTTGCCGCTCTCGTTGGTCACGAACTGGTTGCCCAATCCGGCGACGAACGACTTGCCGCTGGCGTCTGAGGCATCATCCTTCTGGACCTTGGCCCCGCCGCTCAACTGCGCATCCTCGGCCTCGAAGCGAATCGCCTTGGAATCCGACTCCGACGCACGCGCGGTGGTGACACTCGCCACACGCACCCCTGCCGCACCGGACAGGGTGAGCTGGTTGATACCTTCAGAGAACGCCACGCGCACAATCGAGGTCTGCGCACCGTCTGATTGGGCGGTGACAGTAGCCGCACTCTGTCCATTCACAGACAAGACGAAGTGGGCGCCCTTGGCGGCGTTGTAGGCAATCGTCACATTCTGGTAGCCGGCCTCCCACGCATGAGCGAAGACATCCGCACGGCCGCCATTGAGGTTGGCGAATCCGTTCGTACCGTTGCCGTCATAAGCCAGTACCGCGCCGGAATCCAAGCGCATGTCTGAGGCCGGGTAGGTCACCTGGTCGACCGGCGTACCGTCACCACGGGAGACCTGGTAGAGCAGCAGCTTGTCCGATTCATTGTCCAGATCAGTGGCTTCCACCGTAATGGCGTGCTTGCCCTTGGTCAGACCGTCCAGCACGATTTCCGCACTGCCGCGATACTTCCACTTGGCGGCCTCCTTCAGCGCCAGCTCGGCAGGCACATTCAGATCACCAACCGATTTGCCGTCGACGTACACATGATTGACGCCCGGGAAGCCGGCCGGAGCGGTAATGAGCTGCAGACGGTAGGCGCCGTCAGCCGGCACGTCCACATTCCACGTCATCTTGGCACCGTTCTTGAAGTTGCCGACATCCCCATTGCCCGAGAACATGAAGTTGCCCCAGGAACCGGTATTGTCGCTCTTCGTATATGCCTTGGCACCGTCAGACAGCGTGGTGTCCTCGGCTTCGATGGCCTGCAGCGAGCGACCGTTTTCGGCGTTGTCCAGCGAAGCGGCAACATCCTGATGAGGCGTCACCACAAGCTGATAGCCTGCGTAGCGATCGATGCTGGTGGTGGTCACGTCAAGCGTGCCATTGACGAGCTTCTGATCGCTCAGCACGTTTACCACTCGCGGGGTTGCGGCGACGCCGTCCGGACCGGTGTAGGCGTTCTCACGCACCTGGACATCCACGCTCTCGCCAAACACCGACTGGTCCAGTCCGGTCATGTGCACGGTGACCGGAATATTCGCGCCGATCTTGGTGGCATCGTTGGCGCCGCCGTACAGCACGGTGGCCTTGCGGTTCTTGGTGTCGATAGCAGCCACACCCTGCAGGTTATCTACGCTATCCGGATGCTCACTGGTCACCTTGACGGTCTGCGTGCCGCGCAGATCGCCATACCACTTGTACAGCCACCAACCGCCGTTGGCCGAGTTGGCGCGGGCCATATTGTCGTTGAGGTTGCCGGCGTAGTTCCAGTACGCGGTCTGCGCCTGCACCTTGGTGCTCTCGAACATGCTCATCCATTGGATCAGCTGGCCGGGCACGGACATGTCACGCAGTTCGCCGAATTCGGAGATGTTGATGGCACGCGGCGTGATGCCAAGTTCCTGTTCGAAGCTGCGGTACTGGTTGTAGTGGCTGCGATAGTTCTTCAGCGAGCCGTTGCCGAGTTCGTGCCAGACGATCACATCGGGCAAGGTGTTGGCGGCCTTGGAGCTTTCCAGCAAAGCCTTGGTGCGGTTCGCACGCCACACACTGTCGCCGGGCCCGGCGATCAGCGCATGGTCGGCGGTTGGCTTGACGCCGTTCACATTGGTTTTCTCGCCGGACTTGTACTGATTCCACACCTTCTGAATCGTGGCGTAGGCATCATTCCAGTCGGTGAGGAATTGCTTGTAGATATCGGCGCTGGCATTGTCGCCGGAAGCGTACCAGTTGCCGCCATCCGGCTCGTTGAACGGCATGAATACAATATTGTCGGGGTGGGAGGTGTTGGCCAGAATCTTGTTCATCACCACTTCGAGCACTTCGTCGAAGTCCCAGCGATCGTTGGGTGCGTTGTCCGTGTAGGTGCCATACTGCGCATCATTGGGATCCACGTCCAACTTGTAGGAGCGCGTATCGCCGGGGCGTTTGCCGCCGTTGTAGGACCAGTCCGGGTACCAATCCTGAAGGTTGACCACCAGCTCCTCGCCGCCGTTGTTGAAGAACTGGTTCTCCACCGCCAGCACGTCGGCGCTGGGGTGCTGCAGACCATCGGCGGGCTTCTGCGAAGTTACTTGCACGCGAGCGCCATCGAGGATGGCGTCCGTGGGCGAACCCTCATCGCCCAAGCCGTACAGCATGCCGGACGAGCCGCCATAGAAATCGCCGGTCGTCGTGCCGTAATCAACATTCAACGTTTGCACTGGCGCATTCTCCTCCGCCGTCGCCGAGCTGACTGGCATTCCTATGCCAAGCGGCAGAACAATCGCCGCGCTGGCAGCCAAGCCTACCAGCCCTGGCACCAGCCTATTTCTGGATATACCCATAGTGTGTACCTTCCTGTACCTTTCTTCATTGAAACGGTGGCAGACCAATACAGCATGCGCTTTACACGCGGTCTTGCCATATGAAAACCCGGGCTTCCTGCCATACGAGAAGGAGAAAACCGCAAGGAAAGAAGTCTGGGATTTGCGGGAGTCCGCATCGCGCCCATCGCGCAAGTGAAACTCCTACAGTGTGATGCGAGCGCTTGTGGAAACGTCAGACTTTGACGATTTCAACCAGTCTCACCGTTTCGGGCCGGCATCGCGGGACACGCACGCCCGGGGACGCCAGCCACGCTCCGGATACCGAGCGCGACCCCACCGGCCCGAGCGGGTCGATCGGCTCCAACGATGCCCGCGCCGGCTCGGGGCCCACCCAGCGCAGCGCATAACGCGCATCGGCGTCGAGTCCAGGCACGCGCAGCCATACGCCGCGGTTCGAGGACGATTCCTCGTACTGCACGTGCGCGATAAGCGCACGCGAGCCATCGGCAGCCACCACGCCATGTGCGAGCACGGCCGGGTCCGCCACATCGAGCCGCACGAACCGACCGGAATGCAGGAAGTCACGATTGGCCTTGTACCAAACGATCCAAGAGGCAAGCTCCTGTAGATCCGCGTCGCTGGCTTTGGTGATGTCCCATTCGATACCGAAGCTGTGGAACACGGCCGTTGCTGCACGGAACGCAACCGAATACGTACGGCCGGTCTGCTGCGAAGTAGGCTGAGAGATATGCGCGCCCAAGTATTCGGGCGCGATGTTCTGTACGGTCCACCGCTGGATGCATTGGCGGCTGAGCGCGTCAGTCATGTCCGAAGTCCAGCAGCGCTGTACGTGTTCGATAACGCCAGTATCGATGCGGCCGCCGCCGGATGCGCAGGATTCCCATTCGATATCAGGGAAATCAGCGCGGAGCTTGTCCAGCAGACGGTAATAGGCCACGGTCTGGTTATGGATCGACGCCGCTCCCCCATGAAGGTTCGAGCCCGCCTCAAGCAGGTACCGGTTGTGGTCCCACTTGATGTAATCGATGCGGTATTGGGACAGCACATCGTGAATGGCGCGATACACATGATCGAATGCTTCAGGATTGGCAAGGTCGAGCACGAGCTGGTGACGCTGGAGAATCGGGGTCCGAGGCGCCGCCTGCAACACCCAATCAGGGTGTTCGCGGTATAGGTCGGAATCAGGATTGACCATCTCCGGCTCGAACCACAGGCCGAATTGCATTCCTTGTTCATGCACGAAATCAACGAGCGGATGCAATCCTTCAGGCCACACATCGGGGTCCACCCACCAATCGCCGAGGCCGGCATGGTCGTCACGACGCAGATGGAACCAACCGTCGTCGAGCACGTATCGCTCCACCCCGATAGCGGCGGCACGACGGGCAATCTCCAGTAGCGTATCCAGATTGTGGTCGAACATCACGCCTTCCCACACGTTGAGCACCACCGGTTGGCGGCGCGGATGCGCAGGTAGCGAGCGCTCCCACTGATGCAGGCTGGCGGCGGCACCATCAAGACCGGAGTTGGATGCCGTGACCATGATCCACGGCGTGGCATAGCTCTCCCCTTGGCGCAGCACGATCTCGCCCGGCTCCAGCAGTTCGCCGGCGCTGACAGTGGCGATTTGCGCCATGTCGCGCTGCACATACAGTTCGTTGTTGCCGCTCCATGCAGGCTGTACCATGAGCACCGAACCGTGAGCGAAATCGAATCCTGGCGTGCCGGCCACGAACAACGGGCCTTCGAAGCCGGTTTTGCCCCATCGGAATTCCCGCGACCATATGCCGTCGGCAATGGTGTGGCGCTGTGGCTGGCGTTCGCGTTCGTGGCGGCCGGTGAAGTCCAGCAGCTCGGTCTGGTTATCGGCCAATGGCACGCTGACGTCAAGGCCCTGCACCACGTACGGAGAATCCGCACGATTGGTCAGCGTGTGCCGTATGCGCAGAGAACCACCAGCCAAGGATTCGAGTTCAGTGCCGAGTTCGAGTCCTGCGGACTCATCGACAGCGCGATATGCCAACCGACGATCGCTGACTTCGGGTTCTTGCGCGATGGCGAATCGTGGGGTCCAGCCTCCACCGAGTTGCATCAGAGCCGCGAAGTCCGCAGCACTGGCTTCATCCTCGGCATCATCGACTGTAATGCGGAAACCGCGCAATCCCGGACGGGTGAAGGTATTCAGCGCATGCTCGGTGAGCAGCGGTACCGCACGCGGAGTCGATTCAGGGGCGTCGGCGTACGCGGTCGGATCATCCGTGCTCAACAGTGCGTTGACGTTGGGCAGATCGTCACCGGCATGGACGTCGGACAGAGCGATTCTGGTCAGTTCCCCGGGAACCGATACGGAAGGAAACAACATGACTTCTCCCTACAGGTTTGATTCCGAACGTCACTTCTCCGCACCGGCGATCATGCCGGCGATGAAGTACTTCTGCAGGAACAGGTAGGCGATGACCATCGGAGCGGCGGCGATCAGTGCGGCAGCCGCAGCGGTACCGAGGTTGCTGCTGTTCGCAGCGAAGAAGGAGGCGACGCGCGGTGCGATTGTCTGCTTGTCGGCGTCGGTGAGCAGGTAGACCGACAGCGCATAGTCGTTCCAGACGGTCGTGCCGGTCATGATGATGACAGTCGCAGTGACGGGCTTGAGCATCGGCAGAATCAGCCTCACGAAGATTGTGAAGCGGTTCGCACCATCGATCATGCCAGCCTCATCCACGGACACGGGAATCGAACGGATGAACGCGGTATACAGGAATACCGACAACGGCATGTTGATGGCGGCCAGCACCAGAACAATGCCCCAGTAGGTGTTAGCGCCACCCAGATTGACAAGCATCGTGTACAGCGGCACAAGAATACTCAGCGGCGGCACCATCATCGTGGCCAGAATCAGCGCGGAGATGACCTTATTGAAGCGCGTGGCTCGACGGGCGAGCGGATAGGCCGCAGCGGCACCGACCACGCAGACAATCAGTGTGGTGCATACAGTAACGATGACGCTGTTGACCACTGAATGAAGGATCTGACCATCGGTGATGGCGGCGGTCCAATTGTCCCATGCGATGTCATGCAGGCGCGGCATCAGCGTGGACGACATGTCCGTCTGAGGCTTCATTGAGGCGTTGATCGCCAAGTAGAACGGCAGCAGCTGGCATACCACCACGATGGCGAGGAACAGGTAGATGGCCCAACGTCCACGCTGGTAGCCGATCTGATCGACTTTCTTCTGATTGATTCTCTTGGTGGTGGACATCTCAGGCCTCCCAGTTGAGCTTCGCCAGACCCGTATTGAGCAGGTAGGTGATGATCGCGATAAGGATGAACAGGAACACACCCAGTGCAGACGCGTATCCGGCGTTCTGCGCATCGAAGTACATCGAGCTGATGTAGGTGGAGATCGAGTTCGTCGCATATCCCGGGCCGCCGTTGGTGAGCACCTTGATGATGTCGAACAGCTTGAGGCCGCCGATGAGGTTCAGCACGACGGACGTGGTGAAGGCGGGCTGCAGCATGGGCAGCGTGATGTTCCAGAATTTCTTCCACCCGCTGGCGCCATCGAGGCTGGCGGCCTCCATCACCGACTGGTCGAGGGTCTGCAGACCTGCCAGATAGATGATCATCGACACGCCTACGAACTGGATGGAATTGACGATGGTGATGATCGCCACGGAGACGGCCGGGTTGTTGAACCACGCCACCTTCTCGAAGCCGAGGCCGGTCATGATCGTGTTCAGCGCGCCCTGCTGGTACTGGAAGATGAAGTAGTACATCGTACCCATGATGACCGGGGCCACAAGTGCGGGAAGGTAGATGATGGCGCGGAACACGTTGCGCCCGCGGATCTTCGAGTTCAGCAGCAGCGCCAGACCGAGGCCGAGGACCTGCTGGATGGCGGTCGATCCGACGCCATAGATCAGTGTGTTAATGAGAATGAGCCGGAAGTTCGCGTCTTTGAACATCTGCGCGAAGTTTGTCAGTCCGATGAACGTCTTCTCGGGGCTGTAACCATCCCAGTTCGTCAGGGACAGTCCGATGCCGGAAAACAGTGGATAGACGATAAAGACGGCGAGCAGAATCACTGCCGGCAGATAGAACAGGTTGATGGAGGAGCCGCGGAATCGGCCTGCGCGTTTGCTTTGCGCCTCTTGACGGCCGCGCGACGATAACGTCTTATTGCTCATGATGGATATGCTTCCGATTCGATGATTCGATGTGATGATTTGGCGGATTGACGGCAATCCCTTGCGGTTCATGCGATGACATCCGCCCGGAACCGCCGTTCCGCTCCTTCAGGGGAGGGGAGGGGAGCGACGGTTCCGGAAGACCTGGACGTCATCGATCGGTTCGAACCGGCATTGGTCAGCTTTGCTTCTTGGCCCACATGGTGGTGAAGCTGTTGCTCATCTGATCGGCCGCGCCCTTGGCGTCGAGCTGACCGGTGATCACACCATCGGTGGACTTGCACAGGGTATCCCACATGCCGTCAGGCAGGTAGATGCGGTCGAAGAACGGCACGGTACGCGTCTGCTTCTCGTTGACCCAGTAGTCGTAGGTGTCGTTGATCTTGCCGAGGTTCACATCGATGCCGTCCAGGGCGGAGTCGTTGTTGGTCATCTTGGTGAGCTTGGTCATGTTCTCCGGCTCAGCGAGGAAGTCGATGTACTTCAACGCGATGTCCTTGTTCTTGCCGGTCTTGGATGCGCCGACTGCCCAGTCCTCGCCAATGGTGACGTAGCGATCGCCGCTTTCCGTCGGCGTGGCCATGAAGCCGAGGTTCACGTCCGGGTTGAAGGTCTCGATCTGGGCGGAGTGCAGGTTGGAGCGGAAGTAGAAGGCCGCCTGACCGTTGGCCATGAGCTTCTCGATGTCGTCCTGGGTGGCGGAGGTGTAGTCCTTGTTGAAGTAGCCGTTATTCTTCCAACCTTCAATCAGGCCGCTTTCCTTTTCGTAGACGGAAGAATCGAACTTACCGGACTGCAGGTTCTTGAGTTCGGCATCGTCGTACCAAGCAGAGGCGGTAAGGTCGGCGAGATCGCCGGCGATGGCGGTGTCCTTGCCACCCGCGACCACGCAGGTCAGACCGGCTTCCTTAACCTTGGCGCATGCGTCGTTGAATTCGTCCTATGTATTCAGGGAGTTCGGATCTACACCGACCTTGTCGAGAACGTCCTTGTTGTAGAGGACGCCGGTGACCTGGATATCAAGCGGCAGCGCATAGAACGTACCGTCGTCCTCCATGAAGGCCTCCTTGGTGAGGTCCTTCATCTTGCCGGCCCAGCTGCGGTTCTGCAGCGGCTCAAGGAAGTCGGCGTAGCGATCGCGCGACCAACCGTGGGTGTTCCACAGATCCGGCGCGTTCCTTGCCGCCAGACGCACCTTGATGTCCTGGGTGAAGTCCTGGGAAGACGGAATCAGATTGATCTTGACGCCTGGATTCTCCTTCTCAAATGCATCAGTGATGGACTGCAGCGTCTTGAGATGCACGGATCCGGTGGCCATGCCGGTGATGAAGTCCAGCTTCTTTTCCCCGCTGGCGGAGCTGCTTCCGCAGGCGGCGAGTCCAGTGACTGTCATGGCACATGCGGCGACCGCCGCGATACCTTTGATGATGCTCTTCATGTTCAAACCTCGCTGTTCCTTCCTTTTCGGATGCTGATCCGAAAGGCTGCTGCGCCTTTCGTCCGGCGTGCCGGCCGATCAGTGATTACTGATTCTACGCGGGTAGAACTCAATCGCAAGTCTACGGAGTTGCGCGGCGTGTCATATCGCTCCGCAATTTGCAAAAACCTTTATTTTTCAATATTTCACAAGGATACTTCCACCTTCTACCAGTAACGAATACCGCAACCACCGCGTGTCTACAAAAATGACGCGCGTAGAATCAACCGTAGACTATCTATGAGTTACGTCGTTAGATGTTCCACACGACTACACGCATTGCACAGGAACGAGGAGTTATGGAAGCGTCATCAACCGAGAAGAAACGTAGGGCGACCAGGGCCGATGTCGCCCGCCTCGCAGGCGTCTCCACAGCGGTAGTCAGCTATGTGTTCAACAACGGACCGCGTCCGGTTGCGGCGGATACCGCCCAACAGGTCCGCGAGGCAGCTGAAAAGCTGCATTATCGCCCCAATTCGGTTGCACGCGCCCTGAGCACCGGGTCATCGAAGACCCTCGGCATCGTCGTGCCCGATTTGACCAACCCGTTCTTCTCCGGCGTCTACAGCGCACTGGAAACCGCCGCGGCGCGCAATGGCTACTCGACCCTGTTCATGGCATCTCATCAGAATCCCGAAAAGGAGATGGACCGCATCTCCCAGCTGATCGCGCGAGAGGTGGATGCCATCATCATCGCCTCGGCTCAGCCCACTTCGGCACTGGCGGGAGTGCCACGAAAGGAGTGTCCGTTCATCTTCATGGATCAGACCCAGCCGGTTCCCGGCGCGAAATGCGTATCGACGGATTTTCAAGCGGCGGTAAGCCTAGCGGTACGGCACCTGCTGGGGCATGGGTATACCAACATCGCCATGCTGTCCGGAAAAGCCGATGATGGCTTGAGTGACAAACGCATACAAGGTTGGTACCAAGCGCACAAGGAGACTGAGATTCCCGTCGGGCCCGTCGTACAGGCCCACTTCACTCGTCAAGGCGGTTATGACGCCACCCTTGCGCTCTTGGATTCGGATCACCGACCCGATGCGATTTTCGCGGATTCCGATCTTGAGGCGATCGGCGCATTGCGAGCGCTGCATGAACGGCACGTACGCATCCCCGAGGACATCGCCATCGTCTCCTTCGACGGCACCGTCGACTCACAGTTCAGCTGGCCTGCCCTTACCGTCGTGCAGCAGGATGCCACCGCCATAGCCGAGCGCATGTTCCAAGCCGCGCTTGACCCCCAAAACACCCCCGACCTACAGCTCATCGACACCACGCTGGTTCCCCGTCAGTCCTGCGGATGCCTGAAATAGCAACGATAGCCCTGAGGGCATAACGGCGAACGGCAGCCTGTTGCGCAGTTGCAGGCTTTACCGGCGTCCTCTGTCCCTGCGCCTCCCCATGCCGCCCATGCTTGTCATGCGGATTCTCAACCAGCAACGATTCTGCCATTCTTGGCTTGTGGCTGACGCTATTACGCCAATCACGCCCCAGCCATGGCAGAATCGTTGCTGCTGAAGTTATGGACCCGTCAGGCACCGACAAGCTCGAGCATCTGGGGGATGCTCTTCTTGCCGAATTCGACCTTCTGTTCGGCCTCGCCGCCTTCGCCCTCAGCACCGGCCACCGCACCGCGGTTGATGACGATGCAGGGCACACTCATCGCACCGTACTGGTCCTTGAGCTCCGGGAAGTGCGAGACGTCGTAGGCCTCGGCACGCACCAGCGGATTCAGGGAGGCGATGCGCTGGGCGGACAGCACGGTCTCCGGGCACATCGTGCAAGTCAGCGACACGAGGATCATGATGTCGGTCGGCTCCTTGATCTCTGCCACGCGGGCCTTGAGGTCGTCGCCGAGCGGCTGGCCGGGGCCGGCCGCGTTGTAGAGGCCCAGCACGAACGAGTTGAACTCATGGCCGGACGGCACACCGTGGAAGGCGAGGCCGGTGAAGGTCAGGCGATTCGCGGCTTCCGTATCGGCGACGCACAGGCGCACGGCCGGGCGGGCCAACGGCAGTACGCCGGCCGGGTCGAACGTGGCGCGTCCGGAGTCGTCCAATGAACCGTACAGCGGCAGCGACGCAGATGTACTGCCGTCGCCGGCGTCCGCCGCAGCACCAGAACCAGCGCCCTCGCCAGGAAGCACGACCTCCAGCGGTTCGCCGACTACCAGACCGGCCGGCGCCGACGCACCATCCACCGCAGTAATAAGCCCTGCGGCATCCACAGCCACCGAGTTCAGCTTATCGCCGGACAGCGCGACCATCTCCCCCACGAATCCTTGCAATTCCGAGGAAAGCGGGGTGCCATCCAGCTCAAGGACCAGCGTGACCGGGCGGGTCATACGCCCGAAGACCACGCCCAGCTGCTGCTTGATGGCGGCGGAGAACAGCTCGCCGGGCTTCTTCGCCGTCTGCGCGGCGGCGGCAGCGGCATCAGCACTGCGCTTGGCGGGCGCGGGGGCCGGCGAGGTGCCGGGGGCCGCTGCAGCACCGGACGCGGCGGCCGAGGCTTCGGCCTGCTCGTATGCGGAGGCGGTGGGGCGCGGCGGCACCAGGCCGGTCTTCTCGCTCATGGACTTGGCGTACCGCTCCAGCTCGACGGCCGCGATTGCGCCGTCTGCGGTGGCGGTGACCACCTGACGCAGGTTCTTGACGCGCAGGTCGCCGGCCGCGTACACGCCCGGTACGGAGGTCTCCAGATAGTCATGGGTGACTACGTAGCCGTGATCGTCGAGCTCAACCACGCCGCGCACGAGCTGGGTGGCCGGCACATATCCGGCGAACACGAACACGCCGAATGTGCCGTCGTCGGCGGGCTTCCAAGCTTCGGTCTCGCCCGTGGTGCGGTCAAGAATGGTCGCCTCGCGCAGACCGCCCTGGCCCGCGGTGACGCCCTTGAGCTCCACGTTGTAGCGCACGTCGATCTTCGGATTGTTCTTGGCTTCGGCGGCAACGGCGGCGTCGCAGGTGAAGTCGGGCTCGCGCACGAGCACGGTGACCTTGGACGCGTACTTGGTGAGGAACACGGATTCCTCGGCGGCCGCGAATCCTCCGCCGACCACGAGCACCTCCTTGCGGGTGAAGAACTCACCGTCGCAGGTGGCGCAGTAGGCCACACCGCGGCCGGCGTACTCCGCCTCGCCCTCGAATCCAAGCTTACGCGGTGAGGCTCCGGTGGCGATGAGGATGCCGAAGGCCTTCAGGTCGCCGCGCGACGTGTGCACGGTCTTGATGTCGCCGTCGACGTCCAGTCCGGTAGCCTCGGCGGACAGGAATTCCGCGCCGAAGTCCTGCGCCTGCTGGCGCATGGTCTGGGTGAGCGCGCGGCCGGTGGTGCGGCCGACGCCCGGATAGTTCACGACTTCGTTGGTGATGGTGATCTGCCCGCCGAAATCATCCTTTTCGAGGATGAGCACACGGTAGCGGGCACGGGCAAGGTACAGGCCCGCGGTCAGGCCTGCGGGGCCGCCGCCGATGACGACGACGTCATAGAGATTGTTGGTCTGAGCCATAGAAAACTCCTTACAGCTAAAGGAGCTCCCTCTGAGAGGGAGCTGGCGAGCGCTAGCGAGACTGAGGGAGAGGCCGCAACGTAGTCGCCCACAATGATCGAACCGGCCTATGGCCGATACTTGTTCAGCGGCTCTGCCGCAACTTCTCTCCTTCAGTCAGCTTCGCTGACAGCTCTCTCATCAGAGGGAGCAAAAACTATCTATTCAGCACCAATCACAGCTGGCCGACGAGGTCGAGGCTGGGCTCGATGGTCTCCTCGCCCGGGGTCCAGTTGGCGGGGCAGACCTGGTCGCCGTGCGCGTAGACGAACTGGGAGGCCTGCACGCGGCGCAGCAGCTCTTCGGCGTTGCGGCCGACGTTGGAGGAGATGACCTCATAGGCCACGACCTTGCCCTCAGGGTTCACGATGAAGTCGCCACGTTCGGCCATGCCGTCGGCCTCGTTGTAGGTGTCGAGGTCCTTGGCCAGCACGGCGGTCGGGTCGGCGAGCATCGGGTACTGGATCTTGGCGATCTTCTCGTTGGCGTCATGCCAGGCCTTGTGCACGAAGTGGGTGTCGGTGGACACGGAGTACACCTCGCAGCCGATCTCCTTGAACTTGTCGTAGTTCGCGGCGAGGTCCTCGAGCTCGGTCGGGCACACGAAGGTGAAGTCGGCGGGGTAGAAGAAGAACAGGGACCAGTGGCCCAGCACATCTTCCTTGGTCACCTCGTGGAATTCGTTGTTCTGGAAGGCGTTCACCTTGAAGTCAGTGAGTTCATGCTGCAACAGCGTCATTACAGGTCCTTTCGACTGTGGCATTGCCATTCGCCTTGCGCCAGGCGAGCCGGACGGCCGGAACCTGCGCAAAGCATTACCGATTCCATCGTAATGTGCCGCGGCGGCACACGCTCGAATAATCCTTATGAGCATTCTCACAGCCGAACATGTCCATATCCATCGTCCATATCCATCCATGCCTACCCAGAGCCATCCCTGCGTCACCGAGCGTCCCCCAAGAGAGCCATCAGCCAACCTGACCATGGACGGACAGACACTCGCCCGCCAACCGGACCGGACCCACCAACCGGACCGGACCGCCAACCGGACCCGCCACCGAGCCCTCCCCCACTGCACCGGCCAGCCCGGCACAATCCCGTCACCTTTTCTGCCGATATCGCCAACTATGATGAAGCTAACAGCAAGCCCAAGCATGGAGGTTTCATGGCATCAATGTCGGCAGCAGACTTCGGGCAGTTCGCTCAAGGATCTCAGGAATCATCAGAAGAATCACAGACTTCACCCTCCCCCTTCCCCAGCAGCATGCACGAGTCCACCGCGAACGCCACCTGGAGCCGCATGCTCCAAGGCAATAAGCGTTTTGCAGAGGGCAAGGCCGAGCATCCGTGGCAGGACAAGGAAACGCGCAACATGCTCACCGACGGCCAGAAGCCGGACGCCGCCGTGCTCGCCTGCGCGGATTCACGCGTACCCCCGGAAATCATCTTCGACCAAGGCCTTGGCGACCTGTTCACCGTGCGCACCGCCGGCCAGATGATCGACGACGCGGTCATCGCATCCCTCGAATACGCGGTCAGGAAGCTCCATGTGAGCCTGCTGTGCGTGCTCGGCCACGGTCGTTGCGGCGCATTGCAGATGGCGGAGCGCGAACTGAACGACCTGATCCACACCATCACCGCCGAGGCGGATGATTCGCTGGAGACCGCTGATCTGATGGACAGTCTGGACGAGCGCTTGACCCAGTCCGATTCCATCGTGCTGCGTCAGGCCGGCATTTCCGTGTGGCAGGCGCGTCAGGCCGAGGCGGATTGCCTGGACGACATCGAGCGCGTGCATGTGGCCCACACCATCGAGATGCTGGTGGAGCGCTCCGAGATTATCCGGCAGGCGCTGGCCTCCGAACAGCTCATGATCGTGGGCGCGCGCTACCAGCTCGACACCGGCCGCGTCGAGGTGCTGAGCTTCTAAGGCTCTTAGAGCTAACTTGGGGACCGGTTCGGTCTACCGGCTTCGTCCGTCACATACCAGACTGCCGGGCCGGCTCGGTCTACCGAACCGGCTCCCTGTATTCATGTGGAGTATGTGGAGCTACAACGACTGCAAATACTGCCCCAAATGCGGCACCGCAAATTCCAGCTGCCCATGACCCGCCGGACGAATAAGCTTGTCCTTGATGAGAATGGCTCGGTACTTACTCACCCAGCTGCGGCTTCTGCGCGTACGATCCGCGATATCGCCGACCTGCGTGGTGTTTGGCGAATCTTTGGCCATCGCCATAAGGAACAGCCGCTCCGCGCCAGTGATGCCGTCCAACGCCGGAGCGCACACGGCATCATCGAAGGCGAGCAACGCATCGGAAACACCGGTCGATACGTCGTCCGCGGTAATGACATTCGAGCCTCGACGCTGCGCGGACTGCCACATGTAATAGCCGACGAGCTGCACCATATACGGATATCCTTCGGACCGGCGAGCGGCCTCCAGCGCGTCCTCCTCGCTGATGGTCTTGCCGGAATCCGCGACCGTCTCCAAGAACGCGTTCTTGACATCTGGAAGCGGCACATTATCCAACTCGCGGCGTAGCGCACGGCGCAAAAATGTGGTCACCTCGTTATCCAGCAAATCATTGACCATATACGGCAAGCCGGCGAACACGATGGCGACGCCCTTCTTATCCGCATCAGGGGTATCGCCTTCATCTGCATCCGTAATGACGTGCTGCACAGCGGTAGCAATAGCGACCAGATCATCATGCGAGGCCGCTTGCGTCTCATCGATGGTGATGAGAATGCCCTTCCCCTTACCGAGCTTCTTACTGCCCAACTGCTTATTCAACGCGTTGCGCAACGTCAGCGGATTGGATTCCGCGGAAAAATGCGCTTGCCCGAGACTTGCCGTAGCAATGCCGGAAATTCCAATGGAGGGACCGATGTTGGCCTGATCCAGGCGCAATCCCGAAGGCGATAATGCCGCTATGAGTCTCGCGGCCAGCCCTGCGGACGCCGTCTCTCCAATGACTTCCCAATGCTGCGCTTTGGCGATGCGCCGAAATTCGGTGAGCATAACCGTCTTTCCGAAGCCGCGCTGCCCGGTGACCAGCATAATGCGCCCAGGAGCCCCTACTCCGTTGGTCAGCGCCTCGGAAAAATCCTCGATAATGGACTGCCGGCCAATAAGAATCGGCGGCATTTTACCGGCGGTTGGTTTGAAGGGATTGATTACCACGACCATACTCCTACCCACAACACGTACCATCTGCCATGATTGCATACCGTATTACATGATTGCGTACTAAATTACATGAAATTATACCATGTGCCACGATTGCGTACCATTGCGTACTATTTCACACCGTCACACACGCCAACGCGCATCACGCCTCACATAGACGGCGCAGCCAGCAAATCCCGTATTTGACTCCCCGCTCCCCTAGAGTTGGGCGTATGTCACTTGGTTTGAATGTGCTCCTGATCTTCATCTTCCTGCTCCTCGGCTCGGTGTTCTCCGGCACCGAGCTCGCGCTGGTCTCGCTGCGCGGTTCGCAGATCGAGCAGATGGAGCAGGAGGATGCGCGCGGCGCGAAAGTCGCGAAAATCGCGCGCGATCCGAACACCTTCCTCTCCACAGTGCAGATCGGCGTGACGCTGTGCGGCTTCCTGTCCGCCTCGTTCGGAGCCTCCTCGATATCCCCGTATCTGATTCCCGTGGTGGAAGGCTGGGGTGTGCCGACCGGCATCGCCGGCGGTTTGGTGAACATCGTGCTCACGCTGATCATCTCCTACTGCTCCATCGTGATCTCCGAGATGGTGCCCAAGCGCATCGCCATGCAGCGCACCGAGCAGATCGCGCGCGCCGTGGTGCCCGCCATCGACGCCTTCGCCGCCGTCTGCCGCCCGATCATCTGGCTCATCGGCAAGAACACGAACGGCATCGTCCGCCTGCTCGGCTTCGACCCGCAGCAGACCGAGTCCGAGGTGTCCGACGACGAGCTGCGCGTGCTGGTCAGCTCCAACACCAACCTTTCCAAGGACGAACGCACGATTCTGGACGATGTGTTCGACGCGTCCGAAACCATCGTCGCCGAGGTGATGCGCCCGCGTGCCGACGTGGTCTTCATCGAGGGCGACCAGCCCTTGGCCGAGGCCGCCGCGTTCGTACGCGACCAGCCGTACTCCCGTTACCCGGTGACCGGCAAGGATTTCGACGACGTGATCGGCTTCGTGCATGTGCGCGATCTGCTGGACGTGCGCGATCCGAACGCCAAGATCGTGCGCGATGTGGTGCGCGAAGGCATCTCCCTGCCCGGCACCTCCAAGCTGCTGCCGAGCCTGGAACTGCTGCGTAAGCGCGGCATCCATCTGGCCGTGGTCATCGACGAGTACGGAGGCACGGACGGCATCGTGACGCTTGAGGATATGACCGAGGAGCTTGTGGGCGATATTCGCGATGAGTACGATCTGCCCAGCGAGAAGGGCGGCGAACGCACCACCCGCACCGCGTTCGTCAATGGCGTGGCCACGATCGAGGCCAGCATGACCATTGAGGACTTCGCCGATCTGACCGGCATCGAATTGGAGGACGGCCCGTACGAGACGGTCGCCGGCTACTTCCTGTCCAAGACCGGCAAGATGGGTGCGGTGGGCGACGTGCTGCATTCCGACGACGGCTACAACATGGTCATCACCAAGGTGGATGGCCGCCGCATCGAAACCATCGAAGTCCGCAAAGCCGGTGCCCCGGACCATGCGCCACTGCCAGCCGAATCACAAAGCGACGATGCCAACTAGCCACGTGATATTCACCACCTATTCGTTCGGCCCGGGGCATAACCAAAAATCGTAGAATTATATGGACAGGTTCCACCTACTGAAAGAAGGAACATTATGACACTTGCGTTTGTTGTGCCGGGCCTTGATGAAGCGGCCAGTGAGAAGGCCATCGCCATCCTGCAGAACCGACTGAGCCAGGAGCAGGAGGCCGCTCTGGTCCTGAAGCACGCACACTGGAACGTGACCGGCCCGAACTTCATCGCCGTTCACGAGATGCTTGACCCCGAGGTCGAGGCCGTGCTGGCTCAGGCCGACGAGACCGCCGAGCGCATCGCCACTCTGGGCGGCACCCCGGACGGCCGCGCGGACGCCATCGTGCGCAACCGCACGTGGAAGTCGTTCGACGCCGAGGGCCGCGTGGGCACCGAGGAGTATCTCAAAGCGCTGATCGAGTACTATGACGCCTTCATCGCCGACGACCGCAAGGCCATCGCCGAGCTGGACGAGCTGGATGTGATCAGCTCCAACATCATCCAGGACCACGTGCAGGAACTCGAAAAGTTCCAGTGGTTCATGCGCTCTCACCTGGCATAAGTAAAAGCAGTATTCCGTGGCTCCCCTCAAAGAGGGGAGCCACTTTCGTCTCACGTGAAATAGAGAGTCTCCACATACATAAGTTGGAAAAGTGTATAAAACTCCCCATTTTGAGGTTGGAAAACGTAGCCAAAACCGCATTCTTATGGTTGGAAAAGTGTAAAATATGCGCTATAAACAGTTGGAAAACGTGCCCAGCATAGATGCAAGGCCTACAAATGACTGGAGATTCTCATGCTACGAAGAAAAATCGAGACACAGCTGGAAGCTTGGAGATCCGCGCCGAAACGCACTGCACTGCTGGTCACCGGAGCCCGTCAGATTGGCAAAACCTATATCATCAGGCACTTTGCCCAACAGCATTACGACCATATCGCCGAGCTCAATTTCATCGAGAACCCTGACCTCGTTGCATTATTCGATCGGCCCCGCGATGCCAAAAACCTACTGATGAGGCTGGAACTGGCCGTAAATACGCCATTAGTACCCGGCAAAACCCTGATTTTCTTTGACGAGGTCCAGCGTTGCAAGGAAATGGTCACCGCAATTAAGTTCCTTGTAGATGATGGTCGGTTCGATTACGCGCTTTCCGGCTCGCTACTTGGAGTCGAGCTCGAAGATATACGCTCGGTACCGGTCGGGTACCTGACCGAGCTGGATATGTATCCACTGGATTTCCAAGAGTTCTGCTGGTCGCAGCATATCGGCAACGACGTATTCGATATGCTTGCCGAATGCTTTGCCAAGCACCAGGAAGTGGATGAGTTCATTCATCAAAGGCTCATGGAGCTATACTCCAAATATCTGGTCATCGGCGGCATGCCTGCCGCAGTCGACTCGTTCGTGGCAAACGGCAGCGTTGCGGACGTGCGCACTATACAAGAGAACATAAAGCGTGAATATCGCCGCGATATCAGCCAATACGCGCGCAAAGAAGACCGGCTGCATATCCGCGCTATCTACGATTTGGTGCCCAGCGAGTTAAATAACCCAAACAAGCGCTTTACCTTCGCCAAAATCGAAAAGAACATGAGATTCCAATCGGTTGCTTCCGATTTCGATTGGCTGGTCAATGCGGATGTAGCCGTCGCCGCGTACAACGTGGACGAACCGTGCACACCGTTGGAGATGAGCAAGGAACGTAACCTCTTCAAACTCTTTTACAACGACGTGGGTCTGCTTACCGGCTCGTTTCTCAAGAAAACCGCGCTCGACGTACTCGACGGCAACCCTGATATCAACTACGGTTCAATCTATGAAAATGCGGTGGCCCAAGAGCTACGCGCTCACGGATTTGACCTGTACTACTACAACAGTAAGAAGCTTGGCGAGCTCGATTTCCTCATCCAAGACCGCAACGATCACGTGCTGCCGATTGAGGTGAAGTCCGGCAAATCCTACAAACGCCATCGCGCAATGGACAACGTGCTCGCCCACCCTGAATACCATCTCAATACAGGCTATGTGCTTGGCCCGTGCAACGTCTCAGTCGAAGGGAATGTAACCTACCTGCCTGTATACATGGCCGGCATGTTCCATAACGAATGACGGGCCGCACACTTAGTCAACAAGTACATGTCGGTCAGATGGTTCGGACTGGTCAGAGGGCCCGCTCTGATCAGTTAGGTCGGTCTGAACGGACTGGCTGGGCTGGTCGGCCTGAGTAGCCCGTTTGGACCGATCCGGTTCGCCCTTGCTGGCCTTCACACTGCTTCAGCTCCAGCTGAAGTTCGCTGATGCGCCGTTCGAGTTCGTCGATGCGCCGCACGTGTGGCGAAGTGAGACTAAGGGGAGCCGAGAGATGGCTCACAGGCCGAGGGCACCGGCCACGGCCATGGCCTCGTGTTCGGGATCGGCCTGGCCGATGTGTACGTTGACGTGAATTTCGTCATCGCCCGGCTCTTCGAGAATGTCGGACTGGGATTGCAGCATGCTCGGCTTCATGAAGTGGCCTTGGCGGTGGGAAAGGCGTTCCATCACCTCGTCGAATGTGCCCTGCATGTAGACGAACACCACGCCTTGACGGCGCAGCTTGTCGCGGTAGATCTTCTTCAACGCCGAGCAGGTGACCACGGCGGGCTCGCCGGCGGCCACGCGCTCGTCGATCCACGCGGCGATGGTGTCGAGCCAAGGCCAGCGGTCTTCGTCGGTGAGCGGGTGTCCGGCGGCCATCGAGATGGTGGCGCATTCGGACCATGCGAACGAATCCGATCAGGCCATCAGCCACATCGCCGGCACTGAAGCCTGACCCGTCATCGTCACAGCACCACGCGGCGGTTGAGGTCGCGGCGCAGCGTCTTCCAGCCGGGTAGGTAGGCGGTCATGCGGCGCTGGAATCCGGCACCGTGGCCGCTTTCCCACAAATGCGTCATCTCATGGACCAAGACGTATTCCAGGAATTGCGGTTCCATCAGTCCCAATTGAAGGTTCAGACGGATGCGGCCGGTTCGCGGTGTACACGATCCCCAGCGCGAGGTCATGACCCGTAGCGTGATATGCGTGGGCTGCCGGCCGACGACCGGCCCCCACTTGGCCAGCAGCTGTGGCAACGCGGCGTTGATCGCGGCCGCCGCTTGTCGTTTGCGTTCGTCGGTCCAGATTTGGGAGCGGTCAAAATACGGTTGGACATTCGTACCGGCTTGGCCTGGCCCGGCGTCACCAATTCCCGGACGACTGATATCACCGGTTTTCGGACGACCGGCAACGCCTCCATCATGGCCGCTGGCACCAGCTACACCACGACCTCCGTTCTCGAAGCCGGCACCCTCGTTCAATGCCATGATGGAGCGCCGTTGCGCCTCAGCCATGCGCTGCTGCTGGGCGAGAATCCACGAATGTCGCTCTTTGACGAAATCCGCAATGCGACTCTCGCTCATCCGCATCGGTGCGGAGATTTCGACGCGGCCGCTCGGCGGTTTGATGCGCAGATACAGGTTTTTGATGGGTTTGCGCGTCAGGTGCAGATGGATGCCATCAATATCCAACGACTGCCCGGCGGCAGCGGACCGAACGGATTTCGGCGCACCGGACTTCGGAGCGGTGGATTGACGACGGCGATAAGGCACGCAAGTCATTCTCGCACAACGGCGGACAACGATGGCGGCCCGCCCGGAACCTAACGTTCCGAACGGGCCGCCATCAGCAATGAACGGTGCTGTCGGCAACGGCTACAAACCGTCACCGAGCCATTGAGTCACCCAATCAGCAACCGGCCGCGGTCAGCACCTGGTCGAGGATCTCGACGCCCTGGGTCGCCTCGTCGGCGGAGATGACGCAAGGAGGAGTGACGTGGATGCGGTTGTTGTGCACGCCGAGAATCAGGCCGCGCTTGTCGCCTTCGGCCACGATCTGCTTCATCGTGGCGTCGTCCAGCGGCTCCTTGGTGGTGCGGTCGGCAACCATTTCCACGGCCCAGAACACGCCCTTGCCGCGAACCTCGCCGATCTTCGGGTGCTTGTCGTACAGAGCGGTGAGCTGCGGGCCGAGCACGTCCTTGCCGATGGTGTAGGCGTTGTCGACGATGTGCTCCTCTTCCATGGCTTCCTGGGTGGCCACGATGGCGCCCATGGCCAGCGGGTGACCGGAGTAGGTCAGGCCGCCGGGGAAGACGATGTCGTCGAAGCGGTGGGCCACCGGGTCGCTCATAATCACGCCGCCGGCGGGCACGTAACCGGAGTTGCAGCCCTTGGCGAAGGAGATGATGTCCGGCGTGTAGTCGTAGTCGTCGAGTGCGAACCAGAAGCCGGTGCGGCCGAAGCCGGCCATGACCTCGTCGGTGATCATCAGGATGCTGTACTTCTTGGTGATCTCGCGCACGCCCTTGAAGTAGTCCTTGGGCGGAATGATGATGCCTGCGGTGCCCGGCACGGATTCGAGCAGCACGGCGGCGATGGTGTCCGGGCCCTCGAACTGGATCACGTGCTCGAGGTGAGCCAGCGCACGCTCGCACTCCTCTTCCTGGGTGGTTGCGGAGAACTCGGAGCGATACAGGTACGGGGTGAAGAAGTGCACGTGGCCGCGAGAGTAGTCGTTGGGCTTACGGCGCCAGTCACCGGTGGCGCTGATGGCCGCACCGGTGTTGCCGTGGTAGCAGCGGTAGGAAGACAGAATCTTGTCGCGGCCAGTGAACAGGCGGGCGGCGCGCATCGCGTTTTCATTGGCGTCGGCGCCAGCGTTGGTGAAGAACACCTTGTCGAAGCCTTCCGGAGCGCGGCGGGCCACCAGGGAGGCGGCGCGGCCACGGGCTAGGTTCGCGTAGTCAGGTCCGACGGTGCACAGGAGTTCCGCTTGCTTCTTGATGCCCTCGATCACCTTCGGGTGCTGGTAGCCGATGTTGACGTTGACCTGCTGGCTGGTGAAGTCGAGCATTTCACGGCCGTCGCCGTACTTCAGCCACACGCCGTGACCGGTTACCACTTCAGTGGGATCCAGGTTGCGCTGTGCGTGCCACGAATGGAATACGTGTGCGCGGTCCAGCTTGTAAGCGTCGTCCCAGATTTCCGCATCCTGCGAAAGATCATGCCCCATGATGTGTCCTTTCCTCGATATTTTCTCGAAGTGCCCGATGCCGTCTCCCGTGGATCGGGTCAGGGCAGCAACGCGCTGTGAATGTCATTATGAGAGTTGAACATTTCGCGTCAAACTCGAACATTTAATAATGTTACAGTAGTGGCGAATACGAAATCATTTTGAAACATAGGAACAAGAACAATAATTGTATCCAGATTATGTAATGTTTATGTTATTCAAAAACATACTCATTGCACAATGCGGCGCTAACATTTGACTACCGTTGCCACAGTGACCGTTACTATCGGCAGTCAAGCAGCCAGCAACAAGCCGGCAACCGCCATCGATCATCAGCCGGCGGCAATCGGCAACATTCACGCAGACGCGCGCTCATCACGCTCGCCGCCAAGATCCGGGAGGCAGATCATGGATACGCCATCGCCATCAACCGCATCAACAACCGCACATGCCGTCGGCTACAACGATGAGCCAAGCATTACGGCCGCTCCCCTGCGTTCCACCGACGACCTGGCCGTTGATGCCGGCCAGTTATCCTCACTCATCCTCACCACCGAGGCGACGGCCACCCCGCAACGCATCGTCGAATCGGTCACCTCGCTGACCTCCTCCGGCATACTTGCGGAAAGCCAGCGCATGCCCACCGTACGCGATCTCGCCCGACTGCTACGCACCAGTCCGGCCACCGTCTCCAGTGCCTACCATGCCCTCGCCAGGTCCGGCATACTGCGCTCCCGCGGGCGCGCCGGAACATTCGTACTGCGGCAGTCGCGCACGCATCGCTACGATGCCGGCGACTTGCTGGCCGAAGCCCCGGCCACCGCGCCGGACCGACCGATTATCGACCTGTCCAAGGGCACGCCGGACCTTTCGCTGCTGCCGGACATCCGCCCGTTTCTCGGCAAGCTCGGCACGCACAAGGCATTCGTCAATTCATACGACGGGCCGACCATCCTGCCCATGCTGGAACAGATTTTGCGACGCAACTGGCCGTATGAGCCGGAGGCGATGACTATGGCATCCGGCGCGGGCGACGGTTTGGCGCACACCATGAACGCTTTTGTTCAGCCGGGTGATTTTGTGATTACCGAGGCACCGGAATATCCGCTGATTCTCGACATGATCGAGGCACATGGCGCGATGGCGTTCGGCGTGCCGATGGACGGGTTCGGTATGCTGCCCGACGCACTCGACCGTGCGCTGACCATGCTGGAATCGCAGCGTCTGGCGGTGCCGCACGGCGGCCATCAGGTCAGTATGATCCTGCTGCAGCCGCGCGCCCAGAACCCTACCGGGGCCAGCTTCAGCCCGCAACGCATCGACGCTTTGGCGGACGTGCTGCTCGCGCACTACCCGAATGGCGTTGGTATGCCGCTGATTGTGGAAGACGATCACAGTGGCGATGTGGCCAATGCGTATGCGACATCGTTGGCGCAACGATTGCCGCAACGCGTGGTGCATATCCGCAGTTTTTCGAAGTCGCACGGGCCGGATCTGCGCTTGGCTGCGCTGTCTGGGCCGGAGGATGCCGTGGAGGCGATTATCGCCCAACGACGCTTGGGATCGGGATGGGTGAGCCGGTTCCTGCAAGAGATTCTGTATGAAATGCTGGCCGACAAAGAGGCGTTCCACACGGTGACCAACGCCCGGCATATCTACGCCACCCGGCAAAAGACGATGCACGCGCTGCTGCTGCGTCAAAGTTTGGACGTGCATACCGGTGACGGACTGAATCTGTGGATTCCGGTGCGCGACGAGCCGGCGGCGCTGCGACTGCTGGCCGAACAGGGCATCCGTGTGGCCGCCGGCAAGCCGTTCCTGCCGAGCCTGCGTATCAGCGCCGACGCCACCGGAGCCGACGCGGGGGCCGGTGCGGGCGTGGACGCGCATGCCAGTCGAGGCATCCGCGTCACCATCGCACAGCAGGGAGCCGTCAACGAACAAGTGGCCGCCGCCCTGGCTCAGGCGGCGGCCGTAACGCCGAAGACTTCGACGAATCACTCGTAATTCTTCATGAACTGCGTTCGTACGCGCGGCGAGGAGCCGCCCCGTCTGTACGGGGTGATCAACGGGCTGCTGCGCATGCGCAACGGGCTGCGCAGGTCGCAGGAGCTCGACGACCTGGTCGACGTGCTGGCCTCCTCCATCGGCGCCCTGACCAATCCGCGTACCAACTGCCCACACCGGAGAAGGTCGCGCAGGAGAAGCCTCGCTGCTCGAGATCGACGACAGCTTCCAGAAGATCGTCCTCGTACGCGACGTGGTCAAACCCGTCCGCGACGAGCACGGCATCCTCACGATGAGCGTCTACGATTTCCTCCTCGACCCGGACAGCCTGACGATGTGACGCCGTGGATTGGCTACAACGTATTAGACAGTCCGATGAGGGACGAATGACATGAGATTGGAGGCCGACGATGGCCGACCCGAAACATCCCCGCCACTACGACGAGGCGTTCAAACGGCAGATCGTGCAGTTGTACGAGAGCGGCAAGCCATCCCGGAAGATCCGCCGTCGTGGCCCGACATCCTCAGGACCATCGAGCTGGGCTACTCCAACGCCAGGCTCGAGGCGTCCGACAACAGGATCAAGGTCACCATCCGCATGGCCTACGGCTTCCACCACGCGAACAGCCTCATCGCACTCGTCATGCTCCGCTGCGCCGGCAATCATGGCGCAAGCGACAATCGCGACACGCCGTTATTGACATACCGACGTTCAATGGTATTGTAATCACTTGTGCGCTTTTGAAGCGTATGGATCGGGCCCGTAGCTCAGCTGGTTAGAGCGCATCCCTGATAAGGATGAGGTCGGAGGTTCAAGTCCTCCCGGGCCCACAGGAAAAATGAAGCGGCCGCGAGCCGCTCTTTTTTTCTCACGGGGCTATAGCGCAGCTGGTAGCGCATCTGCTTTGCAAGCAGAGGGTCGCCGGTTCGAACCCGGCTAGCTCCACCTTCATTCCCTTGGAATCTCAACGATTTCAAGGGAATATCTCTTTTTGCCTCAGCACCAAACAGTAGACACTGGTAGACATGACTAAAGTACCTGACAGGCCGTTAGTACCTACTACTCTCGCCGCTGAGCTTCCCACTGCTGGTACTTGGCCTCCATGACGGCCGCCACCTCGTCAATACGATCAGGCCACAGCTCGGCATAGGTGTTCAGCGTCTCGGTAGCCGAGGCGTGTCCCATGATGCTCTGAAGCGTTTTCACGTCGCAACCTGCGCCGATGGCGAACGAGGCATACGTGTGTCTCAAGCTATGGATTCTCAGCCCCTTCACGTCGCCATAGCCCGCCCCTTCTTTGGCTGGGTACCATACGCGTGTCCGCCATGTGTTCAAGTGGATCATCCCACCGTGGAGCGCAGTGAATAGATAGTCGTCATCGGTGCGACCGTCACAGACCTGTTCGAGATCGGCAGTCAGGAAACCTGGGATGGGCACGATACGGTTGCGCCCGCTCTTTGGTTTGCCTTCGATTTCGCGCCCCTGCCTGTCAGCAGTGATCGTCTTCGTTACCGATATACGCATCCTTGTGAAGTCAAGGTCGCCGATGCGAAGAGCCAAGGCTTCGTTGGCCCGCAGGCCTGTATATGCGAGGAAGAGGATGAGCAGCTTGGAGACCATCGGGTTTTTGACGTCAACTTGCGCTGCGGCCTCAGCGATATCCGCCACCTGCTGATGAGAGAGGAACACCCGATCGTCGGTTTCGGCATCTTGGGGAAGTTCGACGTCGGCAGCGGGGTTAGACAGTATCCATCGCCGTTTAGGCGAAGACGCATAGGCCATCACACCGCCGAAGGCATCCTTCACTACGCCTTTGATTGTCCGCCGCTTCATCGGCTGCATGGTCGTCTTACGCTTGAACTCGTGCGGGGCTGTTCCTGATTGAAGCTCATGTACCCATTCGCTGACTTCCGATTCTTGGATACTACCGATCGGGCGATCCCCCACTTAGGAAGCACGTACCGGGTCATGTCGTTCTCATATCGAAGATAGCTACGACCGCGCAGGTTGTTCTTGGATGCGAGCCATTCCAAGGCGACCGATTGGAATGGCCTGTCGGCATCGGCCGGATCAACATACCGACCTGAGCGAATATCATCCTCCATGGCTGCCGCGAACGACTCGGCATCGGCTCGGGTGCTGAATGCCTTGCTACTGCGCTTCTTAGAACCGTCGGGCAAGGTTGCCCACCAAGACACCCGCCATCGCTTCCCGTGTCCATACCGCGCCGTCTTAAACTTCCCGGGCACCTTGGCCTTCTCCGGCGTCTTCATATACGCGGCCAAGCTCTTCGTTACAGAACTGGGAACTGGAATCTTCACCTTGCTGCCATCGGGCAACGTCTCCCGTGGCTCGGTCAGCCAGAGGTCTTCAATCCAAGCTTTCGACATTGCTTTTCCTCACACGTGCAACGAGTTCTTCAAAGGAGACATCCCAGTATTTAGGCTGAGAAACCGAGATGGCATCTACGTCAAACGACTGAACACAACGCCCTGCCTCAGCTACAGCATCGAGTATTCGGTCAGCCATTTCATCTGGAATGCAATACGCATATCTGCCTAACCAATTCAAATTCTTTGCAATATCATTAACCGTGTTCACAAGCACCTTGAATACTTTTAGAGATAGTTCAACCTGCTCCTGTTTTGTTGCTGAATATTCTCCACGTTTCGGTTGTGGTGTTTTAGAATACCCACCCATTCTAAAACGTCCTTTATCTGTATAAATCCAGAACTGGCTATTATTCCATTCCCTCAATGCCATCCGATATTTATGTTCAGCTACTGCTGAAATATCGACTAAACCATGAACCGGATAGGCCTTTAGCATCCACTGGAGCTTGTTAGTATCAGCCAATAGCCTTCCCGCTTTTTTAAAATCTGTATCTTCTGCCTGCAATTCGAAATCATCTAGACGTTGTTCATCATAGATCTGCAAATTAGTTTTCCCATCCGGGAACAAAGGATTGTTCTCAAAAGGCTTTTGAACATCCACAAACAAGTTCACGAGAGGCACCCCCAAGGCAATCGCTATATCTAACGCATCAGACAGTTTTAGTCGCGTACGGCCAGTCTCAATGTTTTCAAGCACATCGGCTGTGACAAGACTATTCGGCACAAGTTCCTTGACTCTCTTCGCCAAGTCCTCGCGAGACCCCCTAATTTTGCCATCTCTGTCAATAGGCGCCCATCGATGCCGCGCCCGTCGAACACAGGCACCTATATACTTCTCTCGATCGTTTGTCAAGCTCATATATGCATGATACCGCAAAACTACGGATTATGTTCATTCCCCTACCGATACCTACGTTGATTCCGGCAGGCTAAAACCATGAACACAAACGCGACACACTCCGAGATGCCAACGCTCCTCACCCCGGCAGATGCGGCGACCATACTGCATGTGCCGGTGAAGACGCTGGCTCGCTGGAGGTTCGAGAACTCCCACCTGCCGTATGTGACGCTCGGCAGGAAAGTCCTGTATCGAGAGAGCGACTTGGTGGACTTCGTCGCGCGCAATGTTCATGAAGTGATCCAGTAACGGCCAACCTTAAGGAGGCACTCACAATGGCCGACGAAATGAAGGAACTCCGCGGCGCGGTGTTTGACCTGATTCCCGATGGGGTTTCGGTCGTCGCGCTCGACGAGATTGAAGTGGACGACATGGCCCCAAAAACGAGGAACGTCAAGGACGAGGACAGCAACAAGCAGCACCGCGTTGACGACGAGCGCTTCGGTGGTCTCGTCTACAAACTCCCCGGCGTGGCTGTCCGAGATTGCCGCCGCAAGCGCATCCGCGACAAGGTGAGTGTCTTCGTCCGGCAGCGTCCCTCCGCCGCGATCCCGGAGATGACCCAGCTCCGACTCACTGGCCGCGTGCTGCTCTCCCCCTACGCCGTGGACGACCTGGGATTCACCATCGTCGCCGACGGCGTGGAGTCTGCGTCCGCTGGCACCAACACAGGAAGGCACTCCAATGAATGAGGCCGGCATCAGCATCCCTTGGTGGGGTTGGCTCGCTCTCATTGCTGCACTGGTGGCGTGTGCCATCGTCGCCAAGATCGCAAGGGACATCCGCGCGACGAAAAACATCATCGCCGCACGCACCAAGAACACCCAGCAGGTCGAGGATGAAGATCGGAAGCTTGTTCGCTACGGCAAGCGACTTGGCGGTCACTACATCGCATGGCCGCGCGAATGGTGCAACCAAGAGGAAGCAGCTGGACGCGGCGCGATGACTGTCAACGAACTGTGGCCAGACGAGACAGCTGAGCCAATCGCGCACCGACGTTTCACGTGGGTGCAACGCACTAGGAGGATGTAGCCGTGGGACTACAGTTTGCGGGGCGGTGGTTCGGACGCTGCCCCGCCTCCACCTTGGAGAGCATCTGCCTCGCTGTCGATACCAACGGCTGTCCCGTTTATATCGATTGGTGCGAGCGGCATTTGCTCACCATCGGCGAAAGCGATTCCGGGAAAGGGTCCGTCCTTGCAAATCTTCTTGTCCAAGTTGAACCGTTTGCGCAAGCTGGACTGGTTCGCCTGTACGGCATTGACCTGAAGGCGATGGAACTAAGCATGAGCCGCGCAATGTTCCAGACGGTCGCGATCGATGTGGAATCCGCAGCGGAACTTGTATCGTCATTCCGTAATGCCATGAACCAACGTGCACGGGACATGGCCGGAAGTGCCCGGATGCACACACCGACGCCGGATAACCCTAGAAACATCCTCGTGATCGATGAGCTCGCGGAGCTGTTCAGACAGGACGCAAAGGTTTCCAAGCAGTTCCAGCACGATCTCACAGCTGTCCTTGGCATGGGTCGCGCGACGGGGAATTTGGTCTGGGGCTTCAGCCAAAACCCCCGCAAGGAGGCGATTCCGATTCGCGATGACTTCAACGGTCAGACGATCGCTATGCGCATGGGCGAGTCGGAGGCAAAGATGATGCTCCCCTCAGCCGCACTCCGAGTTGGCGCCGCCCCTTGGGCCATCTCCGCCGCTTCGCCGGGAACAGGCTGGTTGTGGAACTCCGCCGCAAAGAAATCCCAACTGTTTCGCGTGGATTGGATTGACGACGAGACCCTGCAGGGGCTTTCCGCGACCGCCGAAGCGTAGCTTCAGCGAAGCGTTCGGCCGCCGCTTGCGGCGGCTTGGCGGGGGCAGTGTTACTCCCGCCAACTTTTGAGCAGAACAGGAAGGAGTGAAATGCCATCGACTGCGCGCGACTGGATGTTGACGATCTCTGCCGAAAAACACACGCGGCAGGACGTAGAGGAACTGCTGGATATTCTGGGGGCATACATCTTCCAGCAGGAGGAGGGAGGCAAGAGCGACTACCCTCATTTTCAGGCATTCCTGCAACTTCAGACTCCCGTCCATATGGGGACGCTGAAGAACAAGTTCAAGAAGGCCGGCTTCAACGACGCGCACATCGAAATGCGCAAGGGCACGGTACAGGATTGCGTCGATTACTGTTCCAAGGAGGAGACACGTGTAGACGGTCCCTGGCGGGGAGGAGAAATCAACCTGAAGGATCAGCAGGGCAGTCGTTCCGATCTCGCTGAGCTACGTCGGCAGATCATGGACGGCGCCAGCGTCTCGGAGGTGTTGTTGAATGACGACGCGTGCCAAGCTGCTCGCTACACTCGGTACCTTTCCGAACTTGCGACAGCGCGCGACCGGGTGAAATATGGTCGTCAGCTTCGCGACATCACTGTGCATTATCTGTGGGGTGATCCGGGTGTCGGGAAAACGAAATACATATATGACAACAATCCCATCGAGAACATCTACCGCGTGACCGATTATCGGCATCCGTGGGATGAGTACGAGGGGCAATCGATCTTGGTACTAGATGAGTTCGATAGCCAGTTCAGCTGGGACCAGCTCTTGGTTTTCTTGGATCGTTACCCTGTCATGCTTCCAGCACGGTACAACAACCATGTGGCATGTTTCACGACGGTCTGGATCATCAGCAATGAACCGCTAAGCAAACAGTACCCCGAGCGTACGGGAGAAAAACGCAACGCGTTGCTGCGAAGGATCAGTACAAATCAGCGCATGTTGAAGGGTGGGGAACTTCAGGCGGGCGAGCTCGGCACCGAGCATCCGGAGATGGGGCTGCTCATAAAGGAAGAGATCACCGTCAATACTGAAGATGACTTATTCAAAGCCTCCGAGCAACTCAGCAAGGAATGAGCACCTATACCTCCCTGTACGGGGTGCCATCCCACGTTGCCCCCGAGATACCGACCGCCACAACCGGGCATGTACCGGCTTCGCCTCGGTTGATTCGATCGATCGCCTTGGTAAGGCTTGTGACGGTCGTGGTTGTCAAGTCGAGCGGCAATGCCAGTCGTCTGTCTTCCTCGGTGCGTGCCTTCCGCGCTTTGCGCGTCGCCTTGTACACTTCGTCAATGGTCGCACCCAGATGAGGTGCCCATAACTCGATGGCTTTGTCGAGCAGGTCTTCACGGTGTTTGGTGATGATCATTGCAGCGTCGATCAGGCCGGCCTCATGCCATGCGCGGTAGGCTGCAAGATCACGATCAAGGTTGCCGTCCTTGGCGTTCCATTCGATATCGACAAGCACACGGCCTTTCCGATTGTCCACCCAATAGGAAGCCTCGCTCATGGTGCCTAGGTCTTCGTCCGGCACGCCCGATTCCCTGAATGTGATCCTGCCTTTCGTCTCAAGTTCGTAGGCGCATTCTTTCCATCCCCGCTCCCGCAGCGCGCGGTTCAGTGTCTCCGCCATCTCGGAGTTGTTGCCGCCTGCCCTGAGCAGCAAGTTCGCGGAGAAGCTGAAACTGCCCAGCACATCGGTGATATCTGCCCACTCTTCGGGCGACACTGCCTTCATCACAGCGCAGGCGCTTCGTACCTCATGGAACTCGTAGCGGGAACGGATGCCGCTTGCCAGCACGTCGGGATCGTCGTAGGAGTGTGTCGTGAACGCCATGAACACAGTATAGAACTACGACACGGCACCAAAAAGATCTATTTAAAGATCTATTTGTGTTATTCTGTTGGGGTGACTGAAGAACTGTACGCACCACTCCCCACCACGGCAGGTGGCTTCAAGACGATTCTGGCCGATCCGCCATGGCGTTTCCAGAATCGAACGGGAAAGGTAGCTCCCGAGCATAAGCGTCTGGGGCGCTATGGGACTATGTCTCTGGATGAGATCAAAGCCTTGCCAGTTGACGACATAACGGCGAAAGACGCCCACCTGTATCTCTGGGTGCCCAATGCCTTGCTGCCCGAAGGCATCGAGGTCATGCAGGCATGGGGGTTCCGCTACGTGTCGAACATCGTCTGGGCCAAGCGTCGCAAGGATGGCGGGCCAGACGGTCGAGGGGTCGGTTTCTACTTCCGCAACGTCACAGAGCTTCTGCTTTTCGGCGTGAAGGGGCATATGCGCACCCTTGACGCAGGTCGGCGTCAGGTGAACATGATCGAGACACGCAAACGCGAACACTCGCGAAAGCCGGATGAGCAGTACGACCTCATAACGAGCTGTTCGCCCGGCCCCTACTTGGAAATGTTTGCCCGCTATCCCCAGCCACATTGGTCAGCTTGGGGCAATGAGGCAGACGAATCCGTTACTCCGCAAGGCAAGGTGTACAAGGGCTACACGGGAGGGGAGATCGAGAACATGCCCCCGCTGGAGAACCACGAACGGCTGACTAGGGAAAGCGAGCTGGCCGTAGGGAAACTGCTGCGGGATGAATACGAGTCCGGCAGATCGATCAAAGACCTAGCCGCCGAGCACGACTATTCGATAGCACGCGTCCGCCGTTACCTCAGTTTGGTGGATACGCAACTTCGTCCGCAAGGACGTACCCCCGCGTTGCAACACAGCTAGCGCAGCCAGACAGGACACCGCCCCGATAGCTCGGGGCGGTGCTTTATATTGGTAGACATTCAGTAGACATGACTATGGGATTCCATGCATTTCAATGCGTTCTCGGATAGGCTGCAAATCTTCTAAAAACGGCTAGATTTCAACCTTTTGAAGATTCATGCATGATCTTGCTCTCCCATGGGTTTTCTGAGAATGCTAACAGAGGGTCGCCGGTTCGAACCCGGCTAGCTCCACAGACACAACAAAACCCTTGGAATCAGTCCGATTCCAAGGGTTTTTGTTCTTGCATTTTCTGCGTATTGCAACAAAAAGATGACGACACGCCGATAGCGTATCTCACGAGAAAAGTCTTATTGCCTCACGACTGTCGAGGCCACCGGAAGTCGGCATAGGCATTCCAATCGGCCACTAAATCGACCGATGCCCGATCCCTGAGCCAAACGGACCCGAATGCCGTTCATCATCGACAAAGCAGTCCGCGCCTCGCGACGAGGATCTGCCAAACCGTCACGCTCGACTGCTCGGGTTAAGGTGTCCATCACGCGATGTTCTCGTTTTTGGTAATACTCATAGGCAGGATGATGCTCGTTCAACGATTCGCCTTGTAGCACGGTATATACAACCGCACCATCTCTGGCTGAGCCGCATTGCGCTCCATAAGGGCAGCACAGATATCACGAATGCCGAACTGCGCGTTGCCGCTCCACATATCCTCAGGTTCAACGCCAAGAGAATGGGCAAACGTAGCCATGTCTTCCCGATCACGATGCTCCAGCACGGCAATCAGCAAGCCGACTTTGTTCTTGAAATGGTATATGACCGCCGGCTCGGTCAATCCGCATGCTTCGGCTACCTGACGAACGGAAAAGCCCCAAAACCCGTTCTGTGAATCACATGCGACGTCACGTCGATGATCTGTTCACGGCGTTCCGCACATTCTGATTCTGCTCAAGACAGATCCAGCTCGTTGTTGTCCTTGGCTTTGCTCACCGTATCAGTCAAATCGGGGTCGTCCACAGACACCGCGTTCTGCTGGCTGAGCGTCAACGACAGCGAACCTTTGTAGGAGTCGCCGTATTCGTCCTTGCCGGACACGCTTACGGCAATCGAGCTCATCAGACGCTTCCTGCCGTAGTTCAGATCCACGGTGATAGTCGGCATATCCGGCTCTTCATCCGTGCCGAAGTCCCAGTTGCGCACATTGTCGAGCGCCTGACGGTACTCGCCTTCAGCATCGCCCACACCGGTATCCTCGATCTGCTGAATCACCCATGATTTCAGATGCGGATACTGCGCTTCATGGCTGATCCAGTAATTCACAAAGTGCTGGGCCAATGCCTTGACATCGATTTGATACGAGAGCTGCGTGTTGCCGGCAGACTTGGCAGACGATGTATTCGGGAACAGCTGGCTGCGCACATTCTTATCTTCCAGCTCCACGCCGAGATATTGTTGGATGAATTTGCTGGCCTCGGCCTTCACCTCGGCAGACGTTTTCGTGCCCTTGGCCCGGTCGATGTCGTTCGAGTACCCATCGTCGTTCATCTTGTCCAGCTGATCGTAGAACGTTCGCTCCGCGCCGGTGATGTCCCAAGCACCGTTCTTGACCAACGCATCCTTGACGTTCAATATCAAGTCCGCCACATCACTACCAACGCCGTTCCTTAAGTCATCTTCATATTGGTCGGCCGGGTAGTAGATGTAGTAGGGGTCGTCGTCATACCAAACGTTTTTCCCGGCGAATGCGCCTTTGTGCCAAGCGAGGGTTGTTGCCTGTTCATCTGTCTTGATGGTCACAGACGCGGAGGAGTCATTGGTGGTTTTGCCCCAGCGAATACATGCCAGACATCCGCGCGTCAAGGGAGTCGTCAGTGCTGCTGTGGGTTCTGAGTTCGTATTTGGTGCTGCGCAGAGTGGACAGCGAGTTGATCGCGTCGAAGGTGACGACCAGCGGATTGGTGGGCTGGAAGCCCAGCATCGCTTTGACGGCGGTGAAGTTGGGGACGATGAATGCCAAGGCCGCCACCAGAATCGTCGCAAGCAATGCGCAGAGAACGGCGATCAGCTTCTTGCTGGATTTGCGCGGCGGTGCCAGGACGGCGGTTGCATCAGTCGCCTGATATGCGGCAGGAGCGGGAATCGGCAAAGCTGGCAAGGGAGCAGTTGGTGCCGGCTGTGGGGCAGCGGGCGCGGCGTAAACCGATGGGGCAACCGGCGCGGCTGGTATCGATGGTGGTACTGAAGGCGCTGGCACAGCAGGTGCCGGTATCGACGCAGTCGGTACGGCTGACGATGCGGCCGGCACTGGTACAGACGCAACCGGTGCGCTGTCTACAGACGCTCCACATGCCGGGCAAAATCGTGCCGGCCTATCAACTCTATTTCCGCAGTGGCCGCAGTACGCCATCGTGTGCTTCTCTTCCTCAAATCGGCTTGATTGCCATTGCTTCAATGTTACTCTTCAGCATTACGCCTCAGCCAGCCCCTACGCGTAACGATACGAAACGCGGCAGCCTTAATGCGGTTGTTTTGACGCGATGTCAACTTGAGGCTAGACTGTGCCGTGAGAGAAATTGACGCTGCGTCAACATAGCGGCGTCTATAGGCGTCTCAGCAACCCAATGGAGGACTGCGAGGCGCACAGCGCACACACGGAAAGGACCGCTTATGCTGTTTCAGGTCTACGGCGACAACGCCATCTACCAATGGATCGGATGGATACTCGTCTTCTGCTGTCTTATCGGCGCCAACGAACTGGCCCGCCGCACCAAAACCGGTGGCGTTATCGCCTTCCTCGTCATACCGGCCGTGCTGACCGTCTACTTCATCACCATCTACACGGCCGCCGCCATGGGTGCCGACTGGGCCCTCAACAACCCGACCTACGTACACATGACCAGCTGGTTCCACTATGCCAAGCTGTACGCGGCCACCATCGGCTGCATCGGTTTCATGGCCCTCAAATACAAGTGGGGATCCATCGGCAAATCGCACTGGTTCAAGTGCTTCCCGTTCGTGATCGTGGCCATCAACATCCTCATTGCCGTAGTGTCCGACTTCGAATCCGCCATCCGCGGCTGGGGCACCACGTGGATCTCCACCGAAGGCGTGACCCTGTACGGTGGCTGGCACAACGTCTTCAACGGCGTGGCCGGCCTGCTCAACATCTTCTGCATGACCGGCTGGTTCGGCATCTACGCCTCCAAGAAGAAGGACGACATGCTCTGGCCGGACATGACCTGGGTGTTCATCGTGGCCTACGACCTGTGGAACTTCTGCTACACCTACAACTGCCTGCCCACCCACGCCTGGTATTGCGGCCTGGCGCTGCTGCTGGCACCCACCGTGGCCAACTTCTTCTGGAACAAGGGCGGTTGGATTCAGAACCGCGCCAACACGCTGGCCATCTGGTGCATGTTCGCGCAGGTGTTCCCGATGTTCCAGGACTATTCCATGTTCTCCACCCAGTCCGTGAACAATCCGAATGTGAACCTTGCAGTCTCGTTAATCGCGTTGGCGGCCAATGTGCTGGCACTTGGCTGCATCCTGCTACGCGCCAAGAAGCAGGGCATCAACCCGTGGACCAAGGAAGTGTTCAAAGGCACCAAGGATTACGAGCAGGCCATCGCTCGCGCCGACGAGTCTGAATTGGCGGCCTAGCCTCGCTTTAAGCCTCAGGCCAACACCTCCATGGGGTGATAAGTGGCGGTGTGGTGTCCGGTGATGGGGTTCCATACCCGTTCGGCGAATGCGCGCAGACGGGCGACGCCCTCACGCAGCTCGCCGGCATCTCCGGCGTAGGAGAGGCGCACGAAGCCGCGCCCCTCCTCGCCGAAGGCCTCGCCGGGGACCACGGCCACGTGCTCTTCGTCCAGCAGACGGTCTGCGAATTCACCGGAGTCAAGGCCAGTCAGGCGTACGTCCACAAAGGCGTAGAACGCACCTTGCGGTTCAATCAAGCGCAATACCGGGCATCCGGCCAGACCGTCCAGCACGATCTGGCGCTTGGCGCGGTATTCCTCGCGCATGGCGGCCACATGATCCTGCGGACCGGCCAGTGCTGCCACGCCTGCGTATTGCGCCAAGGAGTTCACCGAGGAGTGCATGAGTTCGGCGATTTTACCGGTCTGTTCGATGACCGCTTCGGGTGCCAGCAGGTAGCCGATGCGCCAGCCGGTCATCGCGTAGGTTTTCGACAGGCTTTCCACCACAATGGTGCGGTCTTTCATGCCCGGCACCGCGGCAATCGATGGTGCCACGGCTGCCTCTCCCCCAAGCGTTTCCCCGAACGTTTCCCCAAACACGAACGGATGGTAAACCTCGTCGGAGATGGCCCAAATATTGTGCTGCTTGCATACTTCGGCAATACGCGCCAGTTCAGCGGCAGAAGTTACCGCGCCGGTCGGATTGCCGGGTGAGTTGATGATTACGGCGCGGGTGCGCGGGGTGATCGCCGCTTCGATGTCCGCCGCGTTCACGCGCATGCCGTGCTCCGGACGCAGCGCCACGGTGACCGGGCGGCCGCCGCACAGCATCACTTCGGCGTCATAGGAAGTGAAGAACGGCGAGGGAATAATCACTTCATCGCCGGTGCCTACCACGGCTTTCAGCGCCAGAAACAGGCCAATCGTGGCACCGTCAACGGCTTGAATCTCGGTTTCGGGATCATAAGTGAGTCCCTTCACACGGGCGGAGTAATCGGCCACGGCCTTGCGGTATTCGGGGACGCCGAGCACGTTGGTGTACCGAGTGCGGCCAGCCTGTGCGGCCTCGCAAGCGGCCGCCACGATATGCGGCGCGGCCGTGGCGCTGGGCTCCCCCACGGTCAGTGAAATCGCGTCAGGCACGCGCTCTACACGGTCGAATACGTCTCGGATGCCGGAGCGCGGGATATTCAGGGCTTCGGCGGACAAGCTCGCGGGCTTGGCGGTCGGCACAGCAACCCGTCTGGCAGCAGGCACAGCAGCAGATGCAACTTCGGACAGAGGCATGTTGGAAAACTTCTGCATATCATCCCTCCTCAATGGAATTATTTCGTCGTTCTCTTATTTCAGAAGGAATTATTACATTCAATTAGGACTTTAGGCATAAACATTCCACCACACAACAGAAAACACAGGAAGAACTACTGAAATTACCAGGCAAAATCGGAAAGCCATCGCATTCCGGCAACAGGTACAGTGAACACAGAGCACAACGAACGGAGAAGACACCATGACCGCGATTGACGAGACCGACCAGCGCATCCTCACCATGCTGGAGGCCGACGGCCGCGCCACGCTCGCGCAACTGGCCCAGGCGACCGGACTGTCCGTCTCCGCCGCCCAGTCGCGCGTGCAGAAGCTGGAGAAGCGCGGCATCATCAAGGGATACAAGGCCATCATCGACCAAGAGCAGCGCGGCTTGCCCATCAGCGCGTTCGTCAACGTGACCCCGCTCGACTACTCAGCCGAATCCTCGATTCCGGACAAGCTGAACAATATCGACGGCATCGTCTCCTGCTATTCGGTGGCCGGCGCCCCCAGCTTCGTACTGGTGGTACGCGTGGCCTCCCCCACCGCCCTTGAGGAATTGCTCAATCTCATCCACCGCACGGTGCCGGTAAGCACCGAGACCACGATGATTCTGCAGACCTACTTCGCGCACTGACCGCGAACCCGGTAACCTGCGCGCCGAAGACCTCGGCCCCTACGGCGCACGATTCCCAACGGGCACATCCGACATCACCCAAGTCCACCTTTATGTCCACTATATGAACGCACCTTCGGTGTGATGCAGCTTCCATTTCGACCCGATTCACGCACAGACAGACATCCAGCAATCGCCGAAAAATCTAACAAACGGAAACTTGAACCACCCCATAACCACGCCGATAGCTTTCCCGTTATCCGAGCGAGACTCTATGCAGCAAGGGCCTGCGCGCATAGAATAAAACCGTCTTAATTCCCTAGCAAATCGAGGAGAATCATGCTCACTGACGAGTACATCAAGCGTGTCTACGACCAGGTCGTTGCCCGTGACGGCGATCAGCCGGAGTTCCTGCAAGCCGTTCGCGAGGTCTTCGAGACCCTGCAGCCGGTTGTCGAGAAGCACCCGGAGTACGAGAAGGCCGGTGTACTGGAGCGCATCGTCGAGCCGGAGCGCACCATCAAGTTCCGCGTGGCCTGGGTTGACGACGAGGGCAAGGTTCAGGTGAACCGCGGCTACCGTATCCAGTTCAACTCCGCCATTGGCCCGTACAAGGGCGGACTACGCTTCCACCCGACCGTGACCGAGTCCGTCGTCAAGTTCCTTGGCTTCGAGCAGATTCTCAAGAACTCCCTGACCACGCTGCCGATGGGCGGCGGCAAGGGCGGTTCCGACTTCAACCCGAAGGGCAAGTCCGACGCTGAGGTCATGCGCTTCTGCCAGGCCTTCATGACTGAGCTGAGCCGCCACATCGGCCAGTTCACCGACGTTCCCGCCGGCGACATCAACGTCGGTGGTCGTGAGATCGGCTACCTGTTCGGCCAGTACAAGCGCATCCGCGACGAGTACTCCGGCGTCCTGACCGGTAAGGGTCTGGAATTCGGCGGCTCCCTGGCCCGCACCGAGGCCACCGGTTACGGCGTGTGCTACTACACCCAGGAAGCCCTGCGCGTGCTGCGCAACGACTCCTTCGAGGGCAAGACCGTCGTGATCTCCGGCTCCGGCAACGTGGCCACCTACGCCGCTCAGAAGGCTGAGCAGTTGGGCGCCAAGGTCGTCACCGTCTCCGACTCCAACGGCTACATCTACGACCCGAACGGCATCAACGTCGAGGTCGTCAAGCAGATCAAGGAAGTCGAGCGCGGCCGCATCAAGGAATACGCCGAGCGCGTTCCGGGCTCCGAGTACCACGAGGGCAGCAAGGGCGTGTGGACCGTCAAGGGCGACATCGCTCTGCCGTGCGCCACCCAGAACGAGGTTGATGGCGAATCCGCACAGAAGCTCGTGGACAACGGCGTGACCGTGGTCGTCGAGGGTGCGAACATGCCGTCCACCCCGGAGGCCATCGAGGTCTACCAGAAGAACGGCGTGCTGTACGGCCCGGCCAAGGCTGCCAACGCCGGTGGCGTGGCCGTCTCCGGCCTGGAGATGAGCCAGAACAGCTACCGCCTGTCTTGGACCTTCGAAGAGGTCGACGCCAAGCTCAAGTCCATCATGGAAGAAATCGTCGCCAACTCCCTGGCCGCCGCCAAGGAATACGGTCACGAGGGTGACCTGATGCTCGGTGCCAACGCCGCAGGCTTCGTCAAGGTCGCCAACGCCATGGTTGCCCAGGGCGTGCTGTGACGCTTGCCACTGAGCAGTACTAAGCAGTAGCGTAATGCCCTTGCTTCCCGTGAGGAGGCAAGGGCATTGCTATATGTACAACGAGCAACAAGTGCTATCCCCAAATACGTAAGCCCGATAACAACTTAGCTTCCACCTCCATAACCCCGGAACTCACCACCGTCGATCAGCACATGGATCAGCGCGCTGGACCATGGCCGACGTAGTCATCAAAGTCATCAACGGAGTCTCTTCACCGCGCGTGATGCACCTGAACACCGATTTGGTGGTGCGTGATTCGGCGTAATTGCCACGTGGCTGTCGGCAGGACTCTAGATACCGCGTCACAATCACCCAGTAATGCATCACGCAGTGTATAACTCTTCCGCGGAAACGAACACCATTCGTTCATCATCCATGTAGCGGGTTCGCGTGGACTCACTCACCGGATTCTTGGTGAACAGCATAAGCCACGCATTACCTGCCTGATAGCCGCGGACTAAGCCAGCACGCTGATGGAGCTTTTCAATAGCCTCCGTTTCGTTGAATGAATTACGCCATTTGCATTCACCGAACAGAATCGTTTTATCGAGCGAATCCGCAGCAATCACATCGATATCGGTTTGCTCGTGAGCAATCGGATCATTGCCCCACCATTTGCCGAACTGAGTGGCAACAAAGGGGAGGTTGCCCATAGCGTTGTTTCGAATAAGCCATTGCAGGCAAATCGTCTCAAATTGTTGACCAACATAGGTATCAAACGCTGGTCCAAAAGCGAGTCTGCTCGTAACCTCCTCGCTGATATTACCATCCAAAATGCTCATGTTGCGCCCCACAAAGCGGAACCAATATGCAAAGAAGGGATCGCTCACCACATACATTCCCTTGCGCGATTTACTCGGATCTTCACCAAACGGCACTTTTCGCTCAATTAAGCGCAAATCGACCAGCGTTTTCAGATATGCTCCAATCGAATCAGATCCGACACCCGCATGTTCAGCGATAAGCTTTGGCGAGGAATTACCACCCGCAATAGATTGCAATATCGAATAATACGATGCCGGTTCACGAAGCTCCTGACGCAACAGCATCATAGGTTCCTCACGCAGTACGCCCAAGTTGTCGAACATCAAGCGCAGCACATTGGATTCAAAGCCATCGGCTTCCTGTATACGGGCCAGATAATATGGCGTACCGCCGAAAGTCGCATAGTATTGGACCAGTTCTTGCGGAGATGTGTTCGTTAGAAATTTTGCCGCATCCGCATAGTCGAATGGCAGGAGTCGAATCTGTGCTGTACGACGCCCGTATAGCGGGCTTTTACGCCCCAATACGTCGTTTTCCATGAATCCCTCGTTACTACCGGATAGAATCATCGTCACTTTTGTGGCGAGGAATCCATGGTCAATTGCTATCTGCAACATGGAGGGTAATGCTGGCTCGGCGGCAGCTGCATAAGGGAACTCATCGAATACGAACACCATACGTTCGTCAGTCTGTGCAGCACGTTCAGCAACAAACGATAACGCATCAGACCACCCGCCAAACGACGGGGTGGAATCCGGCATACCAAAGAACGACAATGCCGCTCTTGAGAAATCTTCAAGATTCATCTTGGCGCTTTGCTGTATGGCCGTGAAGTACAGCACGCGTTTATCTTTGACAAATTCGTCGATCAACGCCGTTTTCCCTACACGCCGTCTACCGTACAGCACCACCATTTCGAACGAATCGCTGGTAAACAGCTTTTCCAGCACTTGTAACTCGTGCTCTCGTGCGACAAACATTGCAGCCCTCCGATCCGCCTACTGCCCAATAATAAGAGTATCATGGTTAATGTAATCACGATTACCTTAATTATGATACTGATAATTGTTGCCCTACCGCGAGGAGGATCTTCCTTCCGCTGTCAAAACGAAAGCCCAACAGTCCAGACTGACGAGCAGCAACATCGGCAGATCAACCGCTGACGCCAGCCAGCCTGACAGCACAAATCAGCCTGATTGCAGGCATATAGGCACTAGTTAGCGAAACCGGCTCTTCGCATTTTGGTGCGTAGGGGCCGTGCGGTTTGATTCGGTGTGTGATTGAAAAAGTGAATGAAACCGCACGGCCCCTACACGCCAAAACCGGAAGAGCCCATAAAGTCCCCTCAGTAGCGCCAACCTGCCAGTCCTTTGGCGGAACCACACCACATAGACCTTCCTCAACGGCGCCAAGCTGCCACACGCTGGCAGACCAACACCGCTGTGTGCATTCTCTGCGTCGGCGGCAGTCCAAAACTTGGCCCAGCAACGACGCTTGCTGTGCCCAGCGTCGGCAGAGGGCCAAGAATTGGACGCAAACGACACAGAACACACCCTCAGCATCGGCAGAACTCCAAGATCTGTACCGCTGACGACGGTAAGCCCTCCACAGCGTCGTCAGAGATACAAAACCTGTCCCAACACCGACGCCTGCCACCCCCAGCGTCGCCGGAGTCCCAAGTCTCGGCCCAGCAACGACGCCTACGAACCCCACACATAAGAAACCGCACCTCCGATCATCGAATCTGAATTACTTCAGTCCAACAACCGGGGTGCGGTTCACTGAGGAGAGTTCCGTCAGTATAGCTATATCAGTCGTCGCCGAGCGTAACGTGCACACCGCCGACCAGAGAGCTGACCACGTTGTAGATCAGTGCCGCAATGGTGGCCAGCAGAGTGAAGATCACCACTTCGACAATCGAGAAGATGGTGACGCCGGAGACCACGGTGGTAAGGGACAACACGTTCTTGAGATCGAAACCGCCTGCATCAAGACCGGTGGAAGACACAATCTGCGTAATCTGGCTGAATACACCGACCACATCAAGCAGCACCCATACGATCGCGGAGGCAACGACCTGAATAATCGCCACGGCGATGGACAGCATGAACGTCACCTTGGCCACGGACCAAGCATCCACGCGGGTCAGCGACAAGCTCATGCGGCGAGCCCTGGGGGCGCTACGGCGAGGTGCCGGACGCACGGGAGTGGCGGCACCTGAAGAAGGCAACGCGGATTCTTCCGGATCGCTGGACACGGAGCGTGCCACGCGGGGAGCGTGCTCAGTACCGATCAGCGGCTCGACATGCTCGTTCTGCGTATTGCCGACTGCCGGCGGTATGATCCGGGGCTCGTTGTCTTCGAGATTCTCGCTCATCGTTTCTCCTTAACAGGCTTGGCGGTAGCCTCTGCTGTATGCGAGGCTACCAGCTTTTCAGGACGCTGCTCACGCCTCGTCCGCGTTGTTCACATTCTCGCCGGATTGTGCGGTCTCGGCGGTGCCGTTCGCCGCGGCATCGCCGCCATCCTCGGGCTCGTCCTTCTCCTCGTTACGGGCGATGGAGAGAATCGTGTCGCCCTTGTCGGGCTTGGCAAAGGTCACGCCCTGGGTGTTGCGCCCGGTGCGCTTGACTTCGTCCACGTTGGAGCGAATCACCTTGCCGGACTTCATGATGGCCATGACCTGATCGTCTTCGGACACCACGAGCGCGCCGACCAGAGCACCACGGCCCTCGACCAGTTGCACGGCCTTGATACCCAGGCCATTGCGGCCCTGCAGACGGTATTCGCTGATGGCGGTGCGCTTGGCGAAGCCCTCGTTGGTGACCACGAACAGGTCCTTGTCGGAGTCGCCAGGGACCACATCCATGGCCAGCAGGCTGTCGTCGTTACGGAACTTCATGCCCTGCACGCCGGCGGTCTGGCGGCCCATCGGGCGCAGCTGCTCGTCGTCGGCCTGGAACTTGAGGCTCATGCCGAGTTTGGAGACCAGGATGATGTCGTCCTCGGCGTTGCACAGCGCGGCGCCGATGAGCTCGTCGGCGTTCTCGCCGTTCTCGTCGGCCATGAGGCGCACGGCGATCAGGCCGCCCTGGCGCGGGGAATCGTACTCGGCCAGCGGGGTCTTCTTGACCTTGCCGGAACGGGTGGCGAGCACCAGATACTTGGCCACCTCGTAGTTCGGGATGGACAGCACGGTCTGGATGGACTCATCAGGCGCGAACTGCAGCAGGTTGGCCACGTGCTGGCCCTTGGAGTCGCGCGAGCCCTCGGGCAGCTCGTAGGCCTTGATGCGGTACACGCGGCCCTTGTTCGTGAAGAACAGCAGCCAGTTGTGCGTGGAGGTCAGGAAGAAGTGATCCACCACGTCGTCCTCGCGCAGCTTGGTGCCCTTGATGCCCTTGCCGCCGCGGTGCTGGGAGCGGTATTCGTCGGCCTTGGTGCGCTTAATGAAGCCGGAGTGGGTCACGGTGACCACCACGTTCTCTTCGGCAATCAGGTCTTCGACGTTCATCTCGCCGGAGAACGGCAGGATCTTGGTGCGGCGGTCGTCGCCGTACTTGGCGACGATCTCGTCGAGCTCGTCGCCGATGATCTTGCGCTGGCGTTCCGGCTTGGCGAGGATGTCGATGTAGTCGGCGATCTTGCGCTGCAATTCCTCATGCTCGGCCACGATCTTGTCGCGGTTCATGCGGGTCAGCGTGCGCAGCTGCATGGCCAGGATGGCGTCCGCCTGCACCTGGTCGATGTCCAGCAGCCCCATAAGGCCCGTACGTGCGGTGTCGGTGTCTTCGGAGGCACGGATGAGGGCGATGACCTCGTCCAGCATGTCGAGGGCCTTCAGATAGCCCTGCAGGATGTGGTCGCGCTCTTCGGCCTCGCGCTTCAGGTACGCGGTGCGGCGGGCGATCACGTCGAGCTGGTGGTTCACCCAATGGCGGATGAAGGCGTCCAGGCTCAGCGTGCGCGGCACGCCGTCGACCAGCGCCAGCATGTTGGCGCCGAAGGTCTGCTGCAGCTGGGAGTGCTTGTACAGGTTGTTCAGGACCACCTTCGGCACGGCGTCGCGCTTGAGCACGAGCACGAGGCGCTGGCCGGTACGGCCGGAGGTCTCGTCGCGCATGTCGGCGATGCCCTGGATCTTGCCGTCGCGCACGGCCTCACGAATGGAGACGACGAGGCGGTCCGGGTTGACCTGGTAGGGCAGTTCGGTGACCACCAGGCACATACGGCCGTTGATCTCCTCAGTGTTGACCACGGCACGCATGGTGATCAGGCCACGGCCGGTGCGGTAGGCCTGTTCGATGCCCTTGTGGCCGAGGATGGTGGCGCCGGTGGGGAAGTCCGGTCCCTTGATGATGCGGATCAGGTTTTCCAGCAGTTCCTCGCGGCTGGCGTCCGGGTGGTCGAGCGCCCAGTGGACGCCGTCCGCCACCTCGCGCATGTTGTGCGGCGGGATGTTGGTGGCCATGCCGACGGCGATGCCGGCGGAGCCGTTGACGAGCAGGTTCGGGAAGCGGGCCGGCAGCACGGTCGGCTCCTGGGTCTTGCCGTCGTAGTTGGGCACGAAGTCGACGGTGTCCTTGTCGATGTCGCGCACCATTTCCATGGCCAGCGGGGCCATACGGCATTCGGTGTAACGCATGGCGGCGGCCGGGTCGTCGCCGGGGGAGCCGAAGTTGCCCTGGCCGTCGACGAGCATGTTGCGCATCGACCAGGACTGGGCCATACGCACCAAAGTGTCGTAGATGGCGAAGTCGCCGTGCGGGTGGTACTTACCCATCACGTCGCCGACCACGCGGGAGCACTTGTTGTAGCCGCGATCGGGGCGGTAGCCGCCGTCGTACATCGCGTAGATCACGCGGCGATGCACGGGCTTCATACCGTCGCGCACGTCCGGCAGGGCGCGCTCGACGATCACGGAGAGGGCATACGCCAGATAGGACTCGCGCATCTCCTGCTGCAGGTCCTTGCGCTGGATGCGTTCGCCGGTGTCCATCAGGCCGTAGTCGGTAGTGTCCGCCTCCTGCGGGCTCAACGGCTCCATCGAGCCGTCCGGCGTGAACTGCTCGTCGCCGGTGTTGTTTTCATCTGCCACTGTTGTTCCTTTAGTTGTCTAAGTCCGTTGTGTACCTCCCTCTGACGAGGGAGGTTGGAGGATTCCGTTACGCATCGATCCAACGCACGTTCTTGGCGTTGCGCTGGATGAAGAGGCGGCGGGGTTCGACCTCATCGCCCATCAGCATCGAGAAGGTCTCGTCGGCCGCGGCGGCGTCCTCGATGTGCACCTGCTTCAGAATGCGGTGCTCGGGGTCCATGGTGGTCTCCCATAGCTCCTGGTAGCTCATCTCGCCCAGACCCTTGTAGCGCTGGATGCCTTCGCCCTTGGGCAGCTGGCGTCCGTTGGCCTTGCCTTCGGCGAGCACGCGGTCGCGCTCGGCGTCGGTGTACACGAAGTCGTGCGGGCCCTTGGTCCACTTCAGGCGGTACAGCGGCGGCATGGCCACGTACACGTAGCCGGCGGTGATCATCGGGCGCATGTAGCGGAAGAACAGCGTCAGGTTCAGGGTGGCGATATGCGCACCATCCACATCGGCATCGGCCATGATGATGACCTTGTGGTAGCGGACCTTGGAGATGTCGAAGTCCTCGCCGTAGCCGCCGCCGACCGCGGTGATCAGCGATTCGATGGTGTCGGACTTCATCATGCGGTCCAGGCTGGCGCGCTCGGTGTTGAGGATCTTGCCTCGCAGCGGCAGGATGGCCTGCGTGATCGGGTTGCGGCCCTGGATGGCGGAGCCGCCTGCGGAATCACCCTCCACGATGAACAGCTCGCACTCTTCCGGGTTGTTCGACTGACAGTCCTTGAGCTTGTCGGGCATGCCGGCGGACTCGAAGATGGACTTGCGGCGGGTGTTCTCGCGGGCCTTCTTGGCGGCCAGACGGGCGCGGGATGCCTCGATGGCCTTCTGGATGATGTTCTTGGCCTCGTTCGGGTGGGCGTCGAACCAGTCGCCGAGCTTGTCGGTCATCACGCGCTGCACGAAGGTCTTGGCCTCGGAGTTGCCGAGCTTGGTCTTGGTCTGGCCTTCGAACTGCGGGTTGGTGAGCTTGACGGAGATCACGGCGGTCAGGCCTTCACGCACGTCGTCGCCGGAGAGGTTCTCGTCCTTGTCCTTGAGGATGCCCTTGTCACGCGCGTAACGGTTGACCAGCGAGGTCAGCGCGGCGCGGAAGCCCTCCTCGTGAGTGCCGCCCTCGGTGGTGGAAATCGTGTTCGCGAAGGTGTGCACGGCCTCGGAGTAGGCGGTGGTCCACTGCATGGCGAGTTCGGCGGAGATGCCGAGCTTCAGGTCTTCGGCCTCGAAGCTGATGACGTCCTCTTCCACCGGCGTGGCCTTGCGTACCTTGACCAGGTAGTCGACATAGTCCTTGATGCCGTTGAGGTACTGGTAGGTGACGGTCTGGTGCTTTGCGCCGGGCTCGTCCGCGGCGTCGCCGGCCACCTCGTCGCCGGCCTGGTCATTCTCACGCTCGTCGGTCAGGCTGATCTTGAGGCCCTTGTTCAGGAAGGCCATCTGCTGGAAACGGGAACGCAGCGTCTCGAAGTCGTAGATGGTGGTCTCGAAGATCTTCGGGTCGGCCCAGAAAGTCACGGACGTACCGGTGGACTCGCCTTCGGTCATCGGCTCGTCCTGCTTCAAGGGCGCGGTGGGGTGCTGGTCGATGTACGTCTGGGTCCAGTGGAAGCCCTGACGGCGCACTTCGATGTCCACGCGGGTGGAGAGTGCGTTGACCACGGAGATACCCACGCCGTGCAGACCGCCGGACACTGCATAACCGCCGCCGCCGAACTTGCCGCCGGCGTGCAGCTTGGTCATCACGGTCTCCACACCGGAGACGCCCTCGCCAGGCACCTCATCGACCGGGATGCCTCGACCATCGTCCACCACGCGGATGCCGTTGTCCGACAGAATGGTGACCTCGATATGGCTGGCGTATCCGGCCAGCGCCTCGTCGACCGAGTTATCGACGATCTCATAGACCAGGTGGTGCAAACCGCGCGGGCCGGTGGAACCGATGTACATACCGGGGCGGATACGCACGGCCTCGAGTCCTTCGAGCACCCTCAGATCGGAGGCCTCATAATGCTCGGGGGCCATGGATTCGTCAAGTTCGCCTTCGGTCAATTCCGCATTGTTGATGCGTTCCGCAGCCGCCTTCAGCTGCTCCTCTTTGCTGGTTTCGTCTGCCAACAGGCTTCCTTCCGTGACTACAGGGTCAACCTCCGTCATGAAGGTCATTCACGGAGGCGATATGGCTTACGAGGCCCGTAAAGGGCTCTTCTGGCCATTTGACCATACTGCATGTGATTTTACTCGTCTAACCCGACGAGCGCCATAGCGAGGCTTCTGCGAATTTGTTTGGTATCTTGGCTACCGCCGCCGAGCCCATTTGCGCGTGTATCCGGCGGCCGGTCCGGTCACGCGAATCTCGGCGATGGTCAATCCTTTGAGATTGCGACGGATGGTATCGGTGAGTTGGGGGATAAGGTAGGTCAGCTGCGTGGCCCAGACCGTGGATTCGGCACGGATGGTCAGTACGCCGTCCGTGAAATCGGCGACTGCCGAATGGCTGGCGATGGCCTGTCCCACCACTTGGTCCCAATGGTTGCGCAATTGCGCAAGTTTCATATTCGCCGCCCAGACGCCGTTGCCGGCGATGGTGGTCATCACGCTGCCCAGTTCAGCCGGATCGCGCCCCGGTTTGCCGAAGTTTTCGATGGCCTCTTCACGGCGGCGTCTGTAGTCCTTCAAGGTCGCCCCGCGACGGGAGAGCCGCTCGAATATTTCGGCCGGCAGTTTGGTCTCGTCCAGGTTGAGTTGGCGGGCGATCGGCGGGTTCATGACACTTTCCGTTCTACGGACGCGCTGTCCACCGCGGGTTTTCCGTCATACTTACCCAAACTCTCGTTTTCCCGTGAATCGGACAAATTGCCCAGAGTTGGCAGTATCACGGAAGCTGGTTCGGCCAGTGTGGCCACGTCGATGCGATGGGCCGATTCATAGTCGGGTACATCGCCTTCAGCGGCCACGGTAATCAGCACCTGATCCTGTTTTCTGGCGAAATCAAGAATCTGCGTGCGCCGGCTGTCGTCAAGCTGGGCGAACACATCATCGAGAATCACAATCGGCTGCAATCCCAACCGGTCACGCACTATTTCGAACAATGCCATTTTCAAGGCCAGCGCCATCGTCCACATCTCGCCGTTCGAAGCGAACTCGCGGGCGGGAATACCGGCCAAGTCAAGGTTCATGTCATCGCGCTGCGGACCGATAAGGTTCACGCCGCGAGCCACTTCACCAGGGTAGATGCGTTGGAAATGCTCGCTAATCTGCGGATGCGGATCGTCGAACATCAGCACTTCGTCGAATGAAGGCGCATAAGTGAGCGTCACCTGCTCGCCGGCACCGGCCAAGTCGGCGTAAATCGCGGCAAATGGCTCGGCAAGCAGACCGATCACATGAGCGCGCATACGGGTCAACGCCACACCGGCTTCGATGAACTGGCCGGTCCAGATTTCCAAACCGCTCAGAACCGCATCCATCGGCTGGCCATTGTTGGCATTGGCATTCAATTGCTTCAACAATGTGGCACGCTGTTTGGCGATGCGCGTGAACTGTTGCAACGTCTGCATGTATCCGGGCTCGAGCAGAGCCGCAGCCTGATTCATCATGGTGCGGCGTGCTCCCGGATCGCCGGATACCAACCGCTGATCTTCGGGAGTGAAGGAAACGCTTGGAATCTTGCCGATGATATCGCGCAGATACAGCGACGACCCCGAGTTGATGCGGGCTCGGTTGGCACCACGCGCATGAATCGACGCTTCATACGTAGTGGTTTGACCGGCATCATCAGCGACGTTCGCGCGGATGGTGGCCGTGGTCTGCCCGCGTTCGATCAACGGCAACGTGCTGGACGCGCGATGGCTCGATCCGGTGGACAGCACTTCGACGGCTTCCACCAGATTGGTTTTGCCCAGACCGTTCTTGCCGAACAGGATATTCACGCCTGGTACGAAATCGACCACTACCTGACTCCATGAGCGGTAGTGGTCGAGTGCGAGACGGGAGATGTGCATTAGCGAATCGTTGGAAATTCAGGGATTTCAGTTGTTAAAGCGCATCGGCACGAGCAGGTATCGGTAGTCCATGGACTCGTCGGAATCAGCTTCCTGCTGGCCATTGAACTCGACCGGCTTGACCGGGGTCGTCATTTTGATGCGCACGAATGGTTCGGTTACGGCGGACAGACCCTCCTTCAGGTAGGACGGGTTGAATGCCACGGTGATGTCGTCGCCATCCATGTCGATGTCCAGTGTTTCGTTGGCCTGAGCCTCGTCGACCGATCCGGCGGACAGCGCCACTTCCTGACCGGTGAAGGTCATGCGAATCGGAGCATTGCGTTCGGCGACCAAAGCCACACGGCTGATGGCGTCGAGCAGATCCTGCTTGTTGACTACGGCCTGAATCGGGTATTCGTCGGCGAACAGGCGGTCGACCGCCGGGAATTCACCGTCGATGAGCTGGGAGGTGGAGACGCGGCCGGCGTTTTCGAAGCCGAGCAGCGTCGGGCTATCGGCATCGAAATCAAGGCGGATGTTCTGGTGCTCGTCAAGAGCACGGGCCACATCCTTGAGCAGGGAGCCGCGAACCAGCGTGGTGGTGTCGACGTCCGGGTTCTGCGGAGTCCAAGTGAAGGTGGCGCGGGCCAAACGGAAGCGATCGGTGGAGGTCATGACGACCTTGTCGCCTTGGAATTGCATGCGAACGCCGGTCAGTACCGGGCGGTTTTCTTCGCGGGAGACGGCAACGCACGCCTGGTTCACGGCCTGAACGAAAGTCGGGGCATCGACTTGGCCGAGCATGGCCGGTACCACAGGCAGATCCGGGTACTCGGTGTCGGGCATGAGCTGCAAGGTGAACTTCGACTTGCCGGACGTGATGGTCAGCGTGGAGCCGTCGGTGACCAGGTACGTTTTCTCCGAACGCAGCGATTTGGTGATATCGGCCAGCAGCTTGCCCTGAACCAGTACGGAACCGGCTTCGTCAACGCCGGCTTCGATGTGGTGGCGAGCGGAAATCTCGTAGTTGAAGGCGGAGAATTGCAGCGTTCCGTCAATGGCTTCCAGCTTGACGCCAGCGAGAATCGGGTTGGAGGGACGTGCGTCGATGACTCGGGAGGTCCAGGCTACGGCGTCGGCCAGGGCTGCGGTATCGATTTCGACTTTCATGTGTGATTGTTCCCTTCGTCGGATTGGCTGAGGAATATTCTAGCCGTTAGGTGGCGAACTTACGTACGCTGGATGACCGGCTGTTACTATGGCGATGATGCTTTTCACGTAACTGAGTAAGTAATCGCCATAATAAGGCCGGTGGATAGTGTGGATAAGTAGGGCTGAGCCCTACAACTGCAACGGTTCATAAGTCCCTGAAAATTGTGGACAAATTCTGCATGGCTTGTGGATAAGTGGGCGAGTTTTCCACAGCCAGTTCGTCGAATTTGAGTTTTCCACATCGAGGTCGCGGTTATGCACGAGTTTTCCACAACAAAATAGTGGGTAATCCACGAGTTATCCGCCGAGTTTACCCACATCTGTGCACAACTATGTGGATAACTTTTTTGGTTTTCGCACTTTCGCACGGCGTGTTGAAGACTGTTTTTCGTCGAGGAGAATCGATTCTGGAGACCGTTTTCGGCACTTTTTCCGTCTCGCTCGCCCAAACCCGCAAAATCGGTCCTCAGAATCGATTCTCTCGTTTCATGGTTTTTTTGCGTGTTCCCCTTCGAAACTCCCCTCAGTCGTCTGCGCCGACAGATCCCCTCACAAAGGGGAGCCATGAGGAATCTAATGTCTCGAATCCGTTGCCTCGACGTATCCACCAGAATCCGCCTGAGCAACCAAAAACGGCACTTTTCGGAAAGTCAGTCCAAAAAGTGCCGTTTTTCGTCTCTCAGAAGCGTTGTGTCAGTTGGTGTTGCTTTGCTTGAGGCGAACCGTGAGCTCCATAACGTAGTTATAGATCTCCTGTTTTTGCTGCATTCGGTCACTGATTCGAGTGCAGGCATGCATTACTGTGGTGTGATCGCGTCCGCCAAAGACCTGGCCAATATCCATCAGGCTCATACTGGTCATTTCGCGAGCCAGATACATGGCGATCTGACGAGGAACAGCCACGTTTTTGGTTCGTGATTTACCGACAAGATCCTCAAACGTCAGGTGGAAGTACTTCGCCACCTGACTGATGATGTCCGTGGGCTTGATTTCCACATCGGTGGTGAAGAAGTCCTGCAACGTCTGCTCGGCCAAGGCGCGGGTCACCGGCTGATTACTCAGCGAGGCCACGGCCGTAACACGGGTTAGCGCGCCTTCGAGTTCACGAATGTTCTCGGTGAAGCGTTCGGCGATGAGGTCCAACACATCGCTGGGGATTTTCGAACCGTTCATCGAGGCGATCATGCGAAGAATGGCGATTCGGGTCTCCAGATCCGGCGGCTTGACGTCTACGGTCAGGCCGGATTCGAAGCGCGAGATGAGTCGAGCCTCGAAACCCTTCAAATTCTTGGGCGCTACATCGGAAGCAATGACAATACGCTTATTTGCCTGATGCAGTGCATTGAACGTATGGAAGAACTGATCCAAGGTGGCTTCCTTGCCGCCGAGGAACTGGATATCGTCAATAAGCAACACATCAACCTGTCGGTATCGACGGTTGAATTCAGCAATCTGACCCTGGCTTTGGTTCGGGTTTTGCAGCGCGTCAATGAATTCGTTCGTGAATTCCTCAGACGTGACGTATCGAACCTTCAGCCCGGGATCCTTGACCAGTGCATAGTTGCCGATGGCGTTCAGCAAGTGGGTTTTGCCCAGGCCCGATCCGCCATAGATACACAACGGGTTGAAATCCTGCCCGGAACCTTCGGCCACGGCCAGTGCGACCGTACGGGCAAAACGGTTGGAATCGCCGGGCACGAAGGAATCAAACGTGAAGTTCTTATTGAGATGAGTCTCGGGATCGCGATTCATCTTCTGCTGACCGACCGGGAACTGCGGCTCGGTGGCGGGCATCGGTTCCCGCGGTGCGGCTGCCGGCTTTGCACCATAGGATTCTTTACCGAATTCGGCGACAGTCGGAGAAATTTCCGAAGGATATGGCTGCGCCGGCTTTGCCTCCGAAAGCGGTTCGGGCTCGGTTTTCGGCACGACCTTGAACGCGGGAAACATATTTTCGCCGGTTACCGTACGCAATGCCTGAAGCAGGGAATCGTTCAAATCACCCTGAATGGCTTGAAGCGTGTCGTTGTTGTCCACACACAGCACGATGGTCGAACCGAAGACGCCTTCAGGAACAACGCCTTCCAACCAGCCTTTTTCTCGTGGGCTGAGCGAAGCGCTGTGTTTGAGCACCGTCAGCGTGTCTGACCAGATGTGGGCGGCCTCGATTACGGGGTCGCCGGAAGCGTTAACCATGGTGGCCCCTTCTGTCGCTGTGGCGAAATACGTACAACAGATAATATTTACTCTGGTTTAGACAAGTTATCCACCGTGTCGCGTGTTGAAATAACTGGATTGTGAATAACAAACATGTAATTTGTGGATAACTTTTGGCCGTGAATGGTTGGTATTCCGCCGATTATAAGAGATTTGGGGCGTGTCTCGCAACGTGTCGAAATGTGAAAATACTCCGTCCGTTTTGACTTGAGGGTAGGGGTGAGAGTACTTTGGTATAGCTTGACTCACGTGAGGGCAGCGCGAAGCGTTGCCGAATAGACCTAGGAGCAATGGATTATGAAGAGGACGTTCCAGCCGAACAACCGTCGTCGCCACATGAAGCACGGCTTCCGCCTGCGCATGCGCACCCGTTCTGGCCGTGCGGTGATCAACCGTCGCCGTGCCAAGGGCCGCAAGACCCTCTCCGCCTGATCATTCCGATCAGTGCCACAGGCATAGTCGAGGTGGAGAGGCTTCAAAGCCATCGTGATTTCGTCACCGTGCTGAAACGCCGGCGCAAAGCAGGTGGCAAGGATATCGTCGTGCACTATTTGGTGCCCGACGACCATCATGATGATGACGACCGGACGGTGCATCGCCGTTTGGGATTAGCTGTCTCCAAATCGGTAGGACATGCGGTCACCCGTAATACGGTGAAGCGTAGGTTTCGTGTATTGGCCAGAGCCCATGAGGATCTGCTGCCCGCGCATTGCGATATCGTTTTGCGCGCCAAGCCCAGTGCAGCGACCGCATCGTTCGCTTCGCTAGATCAGCAGATCGCGAAGGCTTTTGCCACGGTGGCGCATAAGGTGGCTGAGGCATGACAGCTTCTTTCAAGGCGGTGATGATTGGTGGGGTGCGCTGGTATCAACAGCACATCTCGGCAAACACACCGCCTTGTTGCAAGTATTATCCAACGTGCTCGAATTATGCCATTGAGGCATTGGAACGGTATGGCGCGTTCAAAGGGGGAGTGCTCGCCGTGCTGAGATTACTGCGTTGCCGGCCGTGGAGTCGTGGGGGAATCGACGATGTTCCACAACGGTATTCCGTTTTTTACAGGTTTTCGTGGTCGAAGGCTCATGAAGAGCCTCGACTGACACCATTGGCCACAACCCAAAGAGAGGCCCAACGATGAACTCAAATGAATTTCTGCTTGATAGCGGGTTTTGGGGATTTCTATATAAAATCCTGACTCCCGTTGAGTGGTTGCAGACCTGGATCATGAAGATCGTGCATGACTTCTTCGTGATGCTGGGCGTGAGCCCGATTGGTGTCTCATGGGTGCTTGCCATTATCATCCTGGTGCTGGTGGTGCAGGCTTGTATCTTCCCGCTGTTCTACAAGCAGATGAAGTCGATGCGCAAGATGCAGGCATTGGCGCCGAAGATGCAGCGTATTCAGAACAAGTACAAAGGCAAGACGGATCAGGCTTCCAGGGAGGCCATGAGCCGTGAAACCATGAAACTGTATCAAGACAATGACGTCAATCCGGCTGGCTCCTGCTTGCCTATGCTCATTCAGGGCCCGGTGTTCATGTCCATGTTCTATACGCTGTCGGCCATTCCATACATTGCCAACGGTAAACGCGATGCGTTGGGCGCGTTCGACGTAGCAACCGCCAAGCAATTCACCCAAACCGATGTGTTCGGCATTGTCAGCGTGACCGATAACTTCACCAGTGCTGCCGCTAGTGGCAAGGCGGTCATCGGTATCTTCGTGTTCCTGATGTGTTTCTGCCTGTGGTTTATGCAGTACTTCAGCATGAAGCGCAACATGGCAGCTGCTTCGATGAACAAGCAGACCGAGACCATGCAGAAGGCTATGCTGTGGCTCTTCCCGGTGATGTACATCTTCTCCGGTGTCGCCATGCCGTTCGCCGTGCTGGTCTACTGGCTGACCAACAACGTGTGCAACCTCTGCCGCACATTGTGGCAGGTGTACGCATTCCCGACCCCTGGCTCTCCGGCTGCGGCGGACAAGGAGAAGCGCGATCATCGTAATGAGAATGCTCGCCGCGCAAAGGCCGGCCTGCCCTCTCTGGAAGAAGAAGCATTGGCCAAGGCCAAGGAAGAGGCCGAGCGTAAGGCCACTCAGGGCTATCAGCGTCAACAGCCCGTGCGTAAGCGCAAAAAGAAGTGACGACTATGTCGGTGCGAGTTCGATGTTTCACGTGAAACATTCAACACGCACCGACATTACTTTCTCTGTTCGGGGGAGCAGGGCTTAGACTTGGAATTCAAACACGACATGAAGGAGTAGCGTATGGCACAGGATGACGTGAAGTCGATCGACCAGCTCAACGAAGAGGCTGACATCGCCGCGGATTACCTTGAAGGCCTACTGGATATCGCCGACTATGAGGGCGACATTGAGATGGGCGTGCGTAATGACCGCCCCACCGTGCAAATCGTTGCTGATGACGATACTGACATCAAACATCTTATTGGCCGTAATGGTGAAGTCGTTGATGCTCTGCAGCAATTGACTCGTCTGGCTGTACAGCAGAAGACCGGCGAGCGTTCTCATCTGATTGTGGATGTCGACGGTTTCCTGAAGCGCAAGCGTCAGCACCTCCGTGATATCGCCTTGGATGCCATTGACGCAGTGAAGGATTCCGGCGAGCCGTATGACTTGAAGCCGATGAATTCCTTCGAACGTAAAGTCGTTCACGATGTGGTTCGGGAAGAGGGGCTGAAGTCTCGCTCGCACGGTGAGGAGCCTCATCGTTACGTGACGGTGTATCTCAAGAATAGAGTCGAGGATACCGCCGAAGACGACGAGCTTGATCAGGAGTAATTGCTCGGCGAGTTTTTTTGAGATGACAGGGACGTTCGACGGATGTCGTCTTTGAACAAACTAAAGTGACCGCATGGAGAATGGCGTCGTAATGAGCGGCGCCATTCTCCATGTTGATTGTTTCACGTGAAACATGGTGAGGGAGATGGCTATGACGGATCAGCTGCAGGGGTCACCTGTACTTGCTGAGGTCTTGGGTGATGCGTTGCCGAAGTTGGAGCGTTTCCATGCCAAGATTGCCGAAGAGGGTGAACCTCGTGGATTGATCGGCCCCCGTGACGTCGATATCATTTGGGAACGGCATATTCTGAATTCCGCTGCGATTGTGCCGTACGTTCGGAATGCGACGAATGGTATTCGCTTCAAAACAGTTGCCGACGTCGGCAGTGGTGGTGGTTTTCCTGGATTGGTGGCTGCCGCGTGTTTGCCGGATCATGACTTCACGCTGATTGAACCGATGGAGCGGCGAATCGAATGGTTGCATGAATGTGTTGGCCTGATGCAACTGCAGAACGTTGAGATTATTCGTGGACGCTCCGATGCCGTCATCCAGCAGGTACGGAAGCGGGAAATTCATCCGTTCGCTGTTGTCACGTGTCGTGCGGTTGCTCCTATGACCAAACTCTCTGGCTGGACGTTGCCGTTGCTGAAACCGTCAGGACAGTTGATCGCACTGAAGGGACGGTCTGCTCAGGCTGAAATCGACAAGGCTGGCAAGGAGATTGCAAAATTCGGTGGTCGTCGTCCACGTGTCGTTGAGGCGGCTGTCGGGCCGGATCTTGAGCCTACCCACGTGGTGATTGTGGATAAGCGATGAGTGGAGTACTGATTGAGTTATCCACATTTCCATATATGCGTAAAAGTTATCCACATTTTTACGGGACGATGTGCATAATGATGAAAACATTGATTTTTCAATGTTTTCGTCTGTGAATACACAATCTTACACTCAACGTCATTCACACTTATCCACACTTATCCACATTGCATATCGCAATTGTGGATAACGAGCATCATGTCCATACGAATGAGAACACTGGAACTTACGTCTGTGCAAGGAGGAGCGATGGCCACCAAGGATCATCAGTCGGAACCTATAGAATCGGCTTCCGAAACGCTTCAGCGAATATTCGATGGTCACGGTTCAGTGCTTGGTAGCCAAATGGCTGATGAAAGCTCACGCTACGATGTACTCAAGAAAACCGATTTCCCAAAGCCTCAACGGACTCGTCGTATCGCCGTGGCCAACCAGAAGGGGGGAGTGGGTAAAACCACATCCACGGTAAACACCGCTGCGGCGCTGGCGAACAAGGGCGCGCAGGTGTTGGTCATCGATATGGACCCGCAGGGCAATGCCTCTACGGCGTTGGGTGTATCTCATGCATCGGGAGAGCCCTCGGTCTATGACGTTATCGAGGGGCGTTCCGATCTGGGTGATGTTATCACGGTCTGTCCTGATTTTCCCACACTTGATGTTGTGCCTGCATCAATCGATCTCAGCGGTGCTGAGTTGGAAGTGGCTGATCTGCCCAACCGAAACACGTTGCTGAAGGAGGCCCTAGACCTCTACCTGCGTCAATCAGATAAACACTATGATTACGTGTTCATTGATTGCCCGCCCAGCTTGGGCCTCTTGGTCATCAACGCCATGTGTGCAGTGACCGAGATGCTGATTCCTATCCAGGCTGAGTATTACGCATTGGAGGGTCTTGGCCAGCTGATTAACACGATTGGTTTGGTGCAAGAGCATTTCAATCCCGTACTGCTGGTGTCCACCATGCTCGTCACGATGTTCGATCGCCGAACGTTATTGAGCCGTGAAGTATATAACGAGGTTAAGGGACACTATCCCAGCATTGTGCTGAATACCACCATCCCGCGTTCAGTCAAGATCTCCGAAGCGCCGAGTTTCTCCCAATCGGTGATTGCCTATGATCCTCGTGGCATAGGTGCCATATCGTATGGTGAAGCAGCTTTGGAAATCGCACAGCGTTCGCAACAAGTCCTTGACACCATTGATGCGAGGAGGAACAAGTAATGGCATCAAAATCACGACTTGGTAAGGGCCTTGGCGCTTTGTTCCCCACATTGCCAGGGGAGGAGCCGGTGGCGGAGCAGCCCGCAATGATTGCGGAGGATTCGTCTACTCCGGAGGCCACTGCTGACATAACCCCCGCCAAGAAGGCTACTGCCCAGCAGGAATCAAAACCTGCCGTGCCTCAGACGATATCGTCCAGCAAGGCAGTCAAGAAAGCCGCCGGTAAACGCGCATCCATGCCCGCATTGGACACCATTACTCATCCTAGCGACCTGTTTTTCGGTACGGAGAAACCTCAAACCGGTAAGGTCGCCGCACCTCAGCAGGGCGGCAAGTCGTCTGCGTCTCAGACGGCACATCGTACATCCGTCACTGTCAAAGATGTTTCACGTGAAACATCTCAGACTGCATCGGCGGCAAAGACCGCTGACACAGATAAGAAGGACGAGCTCAAGCCGGTAGCCGGTGGTTATCTGGCTGAACTCAAACTGTCTGATATCGGGCCCAATGCACATCAGCCTCGTACCATCTTCGACGAGGATGAGTTGAATGAGCTGTCTGCTTCCATTAAGGAAGTTGGTGTGCTGCAACCGATAGTCGTGCGCAAGCGTCCGGCAAGCCAGATTGCTGCGGCCAAAGCCGCCAAGCACGACGAGACGGAATCCAGCACAAATCCGTTTGCCGGTCATTTGGACAGCCCGTATGAGCTCATTATGGGTGAACGTCGTTGGCGTGCATCCCAGTTGGCTGGGTTGGAGACGATTCCCGCCATCGTCAAAACCACTGCGGATGATGATATGCTCCGCGATGCATTGCTAGAAAACCTGCACCGTGTGGCCTTGAATCCGCTGGAAGAGGCGGCTGCCTACCAGCAGATGATTGAAGAGTTCGGGTTGACACAAGTACAACTGTCCAAGTCGGTGTCCAAGTCTCGCCCGCAAATCGCCAATACCTTGCGACTGCTGAACCTGCCGGCCTCTGTGCAAAAGAGAGTGGCTGCCGGTGTGCTATCGTCCGGTCATGCGCGTGCGCTATTGGGCCTGAGCGATCCGGAGGAAATGGACAAGCTGGCTTCTCGTATTATTGCGGAAGGTCTTTCTGTACGCAGCACTGAAGAAATCGTCGCCATGAAGATTGCGTCGGGGGAGCAGCCGAAGAAGCCCAAGACGTCCAAGACCAATCCTTGGGTTGGTTCCGCCATCCAGCAGAGTTTGGAAAATCATTTCGACACCAAGGTGTCGATTAAGGGCAGCACCAAGCATGGTCGCATCGAAATCGTCTTCTCGTCACCAGAGGATATGGATCGCATCCTGCAGCTGCTGGTGCCAAGCCAAGGCGATGCCGATTCCAAATGGGTGTAACACGATAAGAACATTCGTGTTGTCGCCGGCATTATTGCTGTGCAGTGCGTTGTATGCGCAAGACGTTATAGCCTCTGCGTGATTCCTGGCAGGGGCGTATGCCCGCGCTGTAGCCCCTGTCGCAATAGAAAACCCCTCAGGCTGGAGGGACAATCACACATCGTGATTCTCCGTCGCCTGAGGGGTCTTTCTATGCCTTTGACCGATACGTACTATCCAAGGGCGGCATGCTGTAACACTGACCTAGCGTTGCTCCTATGTCACAGGCAGCAGCCAGAACAGCAAGCCACCATCAGTCCGCCACCATCAGTCCGTAAGATAGGCCTGCGTATCCAGCGCTGCACGGCAGCCCATGCCCGCTGCGCTGATCGCTTGACGATAAGTACGATCCACGCAATCGCCTGCAGCAAAGATGCCTGGCGCACTGGTCACCGTGCTGGCACCCTGCACCACGACATATCCATCATCGTCACGGTCCACAACACCGGCCGCAAAATCAGTGGCTGGCGTATGACCGATAGCCACGAATACGGCGTTGGTGTCCAGCGTGCTTTCTTCTCCGGTCACCATATTACGTACGGCGATGCTGCTGACACTGGCCGGTGCTACAGCCGGTCGTTTGAGCGTCAAGCCAGGAATGGCAATAGGTGCACCGGTGTTCTGTGTGGGGGAGGAGGTGCCGGTAATGGAGGTCACCACTGTGTTGGTCATCAGAGTGATGGTCGGATTGGCTTTGGCTCGGTCCACCATGATCTGCGAGGCGCGGAAGCTATCGCGTCGGTGAATCAAGGTGACCGAAGAACCGAACCGGGTTAGGAATAATGCCTCTTCAAAAGCCGAATCGCCACCGCCTACGACCACGATAGGCTTGTTCCTGAAGAAGAAGCCATCGCAGGTGGCGCAGTACGAGACGCCATGTCCGGACAGCTCCTGTTCGCCGGGCACCCCAAGCTTACGGAATGACGACCCTGTGGCGATGATAAGCGACGATGCCTCCAATTGGGAGTCATCGGAGAGTGTTACACGATAGGTCGGCTTGACCGAATCACTCTCACACGCCTCAATGGAAGAGACATCGTCTGTGATATAGGTTGTACCGAAGCGCTTGGCCTGTTCCTTCATGCGATCCATAAGATCCGGGCCAAGAATACCTTCCGGGAATCCGGGGAAGTTCTCCACCTCAGTGGTGTTGATCAACTGTCCACCTGGCGACAACGCACCAGTGACCATAACAGGATTAAGACCTGCACGGCCAAGATAGATGGCGGCCGTGTAGCCAGCGGGACCAGAACCGATAATGATGACGTTATGTTTCACGTGAAACATTGTCACACCCCCATACGATATTCCATGTCATTCAGCCAGACGCGAAGAAAGGGCGGCACCGTCGAATGTATGCGAACGGTACCGCCCTTCTTGGGTCAGTTATCGGTATAGATGCCGATTAGAAGACCTCCACCTTCTCGATGTACAGCTGGTTCTGCGGCAGGCTACCCGATGGCACCCACAGCAGCAGATCCTGCGTATTGACGGCTTTGGTGAACTTCACCTCAGTAGTGCCACCTTCAGCAAAGGTGAATTCGGCCACCTGCTCGCCCTGAGTGGGGTCTCCAGTGGTATTTGCGCGAATATAGCCCTTACCACCGGATGTGCGGATGGTGATAACCATGCGGTACGCATCCTGCGGCTGGTCAAGGTGCATGTAGTATGCGTACCCGGATTGGCCGCCAGGATTCGACAGGAAGTTGGCGCTGGAAATCGTAAACGCCGTGTTGTTCTCATGGCTCGGTTGCGGAACAGCGCTGGAATCCTTATCGCCGGACTTCTTGGCCTTGGTCTTCTTGGACGACGAATCAGCAGTCTCGGACTTCTTGGACTTGTCTGATGCCGAGTCCTTGGATTCGCTCTGAGTGGCATCACTCGATTTTGAAGAATCGTCAGTGGTGCCACCGTTCGTCGCGTTCTCGCTGCCACCAAATGGCACAGCGTCAGCATTGATATCAGGCCAGTCACCTTCACTGGAGTTGCTGGAAGCATCGGCAGGATTGTCTCCGGAGGATCGGAACGCATGCACTGCCCAAACAGCCGCTGCCACTACCAATATCAGAGCCACAATGATGGCAACGACCTTGGTCGACAGTTTGCCGAACAGATGTTCATCGGGCAGCTTGCTGTCAACCTCGTCATCCGGCACATCCTTCGGTGTGAAGCTCGGAGGAATGGCGCTTACTTCGGCAATGCGGGCCTGCTCCTCTTCCAAGGCACGCAGCGATTCCTCACCAGGAGCCACAGCACGGCCGCTGGCGTCGAACACGGGAATACGACTGGTTGTCTCTCCCACGGTGGCATCGGGAATACCGCCGGTAACAATAGGCACTGTCAACCGAGTATTATCACCCGGACCGCCGATGGGGGCCGGATTCATTTCGCTGTACCAGTCACCGGTGCCTTCACCGGAAAGATTTTCGTGCTCCCAGGCGTCAGAAAGGTTGAAGTCAAACAGACGGCGGGCATCAGACTGAGACTGGTTACCGTCAGCAGTACTGGACCCATCAGGCAGAGGAACCGGTGACATCGCGTGCGGAGCGGGGACGGCGGCCGTCTGAACCGGCAGGGAAGGGGTAATAGACAATTCCGGAAGACTGCTGCTGTTAATCAACGTGCTGGGAATAGGCACGATATCAGTCTCGTTGGCAGGCTTCAGTATCGCCTTGGTAATCGAGCAATCGCTTTCCACGCTCGGCAAAGCAATATCAGCATCGCTCAGTTCAGAGAGCGGCTTCCAATTACCCAACAAGGCGTCGAGTTCTACAAGGGCAGCCATTGGCAACGTATGATCGTCGGGCTCGCTCAAGGCCAATCCACGCTTGCAAATCACGCGGAATTCGCCAGGGGTGTCTTGCGGCAAGGCACGCAGATTGAATGTGGGTGTCGCTTGGCTTGGCGTGCGTGTCAGCAGGGTATAGAGTAATGCCGCAAGCTGGCGAATCGCATACCGTTCAGGACCGTCCGTACGCAGATCGGTAGCGGACGTATCGGCCAGCATCGTGGCACATGGTGCATCGGCAATTTGCACACCGGAGGTAGTCACTCGAACGGTGTCGGTTGTGATGACGATGCCGCTGGGAGTATCCGCAATGACCTCGCGCAGCACGTCGGCGCATTCTCCGATAATCGACCGGATGGCGCTGTAGCTGAGCGGCTTGGCGGTATCTACCATGTAGTCAGTCAGGCATTGGCCGCTATCCACCGGCATGACAATGAGAAGTACGTCGGATTCCATACGGTATTTCAGTATGGGAATCACACGATCAGGGCGAGTGGCGGCGATGCGACCAGCGAGCTCATCGATTGCGGCGAAAGCGCTGCGATCGGTAATGATGAACAGCTGGCAATCCTTTGCCAGCACACGGTCGTTGGCTTTCCATGCCTGAATGCCAGGCTCCTCACGCAACGATGATACCAAGGTGTATCGGTTGAGAATCGTGTCTCCGAGTTGCGGTTTCATAGTGCGTTCGGCTCCGTGTGATTGGTGTTCGAGATTGGTCTTAGATATTCTACGTGCGGGGCTATCCTTGACGGGCTCCGTCTCAGGATTGATTTACGTAGCGTCGACTTTTTTCCGGCTGGGCTGTCACAGCAACGTCCTCACTGGCCGGAGTCTTGTGTAGACGGGCCAGTATCGAGTGATAGGCGCTGATGAGTTCCGGGGTGTGTACCACCCACAACACAGCCACATATACTACGGCCAGCACAATGGTGAGCACCACGCAGATGGCCAGCGCAGACCACCAGCTCATGTGCCCGCCTACTGGTCGAATATCCGCGCCGAGCAGTGCGACTACCGGTCGTTTGATCAGCCAGACCACAACTCCGGAAGCCAGTGCCGCCACAATGGCCTTGGCATATGTCCTCGTGATCTCCCGACCGCCAAGATTGCCTTCGAACTTGCGGCGCAACATCATCAACGTCAGCGGCAACGCCAGTAATCCACCGAGGGTCACCGAGCAGGCGATGCCGAGTACCCAATGCTCAGGAGGAAGTACCATCATGCCGATGATCATGAATATTGAGGTGAATCCATACTGCATCACCGCGGACAGGAAGGGGTGAAGGCCGTCCTCAAAGGCGTAGAACGTGCGCTGGATCAGCAGGAACGCCGACCCCAATGGAATGCCCATAGACAAGGCGATAAGCGCATAGGAGATCAACATAGTCTCGTCCATCGAGACGGACGGAAGCAATGCACGGATGATCGGTTCGGGGAACACGACCATGGCGGCGGCGAAGAACATGATGAGCAGGCCCACATTATTCAGTGCGCTGACCAGGTCGTGCCGTGCCTCATCCAGATTCGCAGCTGCGATGGAACGGGAGATTTTGGGGAACATAGCCGTGGATACCGATACGGCGATGAGTGAATAGGGCAGGATGAACAGTGTGTACGCATTCTGATAGGTCGCGTTGCCTGCCACGCTGAACAGGCTGGCACCCGTCAGTTCGTGGGCGCGCTGCGGTGCGGATGTGGCGATACGGGTAAGGATAATGCCGCAGATCTCACTGGTGATCACCACGCCCAAAGAGCCTAACGCCACGGGACCCATAGACCTGAGTCCAAAGCCGCCAAGCCCGAAGCTGGGTTTGTACTTGAACCCGATACGGGCCAGCGGCAGGAACAGTATCAGCGCTTGGAAGGCCACGCCCAAAGTCCAGGTGCCTGCGGTAAGCGCGATTTTGTCGGCGGTCCAGAATTCGAGGGGCTGTTCATTGGCCTTGCTGAACAGCAGAATAAAGCCAGTAAAACCGGCGCAACTAATAATGTTGGCACCGGTTGAGCTCCACGCATACGTGAGGAAATGGTCTTTGGCGGCCAGGATCTGACCCAATACCGTATACAGGCCGTAGAAGAACACCTGAGGCATGCACCACAGGGTGAACGAGGTGGTCAGGGCTATCATCTGGTGATCGTCGCTACCCACGTACAGGCGGGCAAGCAGAGGGCTGGCCGCCGCCATCACCACGGTCATGGCCAATAGGATGCCGATGGCCAACGTAATCAGGCGATTCAGTCGTTCTTGGGCGTCTTTTTCTTTCAACGTGCGCACGATCTGGGGCACCAGCACGGCGTTGAAGATGCCGCCGGACACCAGCGTGAACACGGATTGGGGAATCATGGAACCGGCCTGATAGGCGTTGGCCGCCAATCCGGTGGTGCCGATGGCCGCAGCGAGAAGAATCGTGCGGAGCTGACCGGTCACACGGGAAGCAGCGGTTCCCGTGGCCATGATCAGGGAATTACGACCTACGCTTGAACTCATTCGTCGGGGTCCTTCTTCCGATGGAACTGCCGCCACAGGCCGATAATGCCCAGTAGCACGGCGAAGCCGATGATAATGAAGCCGCTGGCATCACTGATGCGCATCACACTGGTGATCGCGGTGTCCTGCGTGTTGCCGAAGCTGTTGCCTTCCCGGTCGGTCAACGACACATGGGCCGTCGATGAGCCGGAAGTGGAAACGCGGATGGTGAAGGTCACCTGAGCGTCGCTATGCGAGGGAATATCGATGTCAGCGGTTCGCGAGGTGACGATCTGCATGGAGTCAGTCAGTGAGTTGACCTGCACGCTGACGGCGTAGGGAAGGTCATTGCTGACGGTGATTGGCATTTTCGCGGATTCGCTGAACACGGATATTGATTCCGATGGGTTGATGCGTACGCCGTTCAGAAGATCGCTGGCCAGTGTTTTCGTGGCTTTGACCATGGCTTTTCGCGTGGCTGTCGGCTGGGGGGAGCCAGACATGGACCGCAGCGCCATATCGTCATGCAGCGCCAGTAAAGAGCCAATCCATTGCGTCGGATCGTTGCTATGCGAGGCGGTGTCATTGGCGTCCTGCCGGGCCAGGGCCTGCGGGTCCAACGACGAGACCTCGTCGAAATCAATCTCGTTCCTCAATATGGAGGTGGCCATGCGCATGATGTCATGCCGGCTGTCGGCCAACTGTCTCAATGCCGACCGGGTATTGGCGGTGTTGGCATCATCGGCCTTGTCGGGATTGACCAAATCGCTGACATTGTACGGATCGGCCTTGGCCATGGTCTTCAGGTCCGTCAGATTCAACCAAGACGCCTGCTCGAAGGCGCTCATCACCTGATCGATCCAGCTGGCCTCCGTGGTGCGGGAGAACGTCATAAGCAGGTATCGGGATGTATAGGGCTGTTCCATCTGGTAGAACGCGCTCTGAGCGATCAGTCGGGCCAACCGACCGGCATCGCTGGACTCGGCCTGCGCGTCCGTGCTGGTGGCTTGGCCCTTGGCCAGCGTGCCCAAGGTCGATTGCTCCTTCAGCACGGTGACATCGCCGGCAGGCGTATGCACCACGTAGGTGCCTGTGTGTACGGCTTCAGTCTGGTCGGCATCGAAAGAGGCATCGGCAATCACCGTGTCATAGCCCTGCTCGCGTGCTGCGGTCAGCGCATCCAACGTCCAACAGTTGTTGCCCTGCCATGCGTACGCGGAGGGTGTTTCGGAGTCGCCTCCGTCGGCATACCATGCGGCCGCCTGCTTGGCGTTCCACTGCTCAGTGGTGATGCCGGCCTTTTCGTAGGCCGCGGTATCGTCCAGTGCGGTATAGGCGGTGATGTCGAAGTCGGCGGGCTGCATGATGCCGGCAATGGACGGTTGCACTGCGGACTGACGCCAATACAGAGGATCCGCGATCACTTGCAGCGAGCGGTGCTTGGCGAATGTCTGCCCAAGGGATCGCGCGGTATCGGCATCCTGTTCGGATAAGGATATGGCTTGCGTATCAGTGGCTTTGGCCGCGTTGCTGGCGTCGGCGTTATCGGACTTGTCGGCCTTGTCCGTGCTGTTGGACTTGGACGATGTTGATGTCGAGGAAGTGGTGGTTTCGGCAATGCGATTGCTGATGGCCTTATTATCGACCTGCCAGCCGCTGGCGGTGTAGGGCATGGCCACGGTCAGGTTCATGGCCGGTGTTGTCGCGGTGTTGAGCCCATCCGAAGATCGGGTCAGAAAACTCGGCAAATCGGCGAGTATCTGATTGCCAACGATATACGACAGCATCAGCGGTTTCGGTCCCCAACTCCCTATGGAGGCAAGGGTCTGCTGATTGGCGTTCACCTCGATGGTGACGGTGGCAGTGCCGCCGGCGGGAATCGATGGCACGTCAACGGAACCCAACTCGTTGGGGGTTGGGATGGGGGCGTTGTTCTCGGCCCAATTCTGAATATCGGTGCGCGAGACAAAGGTGAACAACGCATTGGTGGTCAGGTGCAGTGTGCCGCTTGACGTGGCCGTGCTGTCCGTATTGCTGATGACCGCGGTGACACGATAGCCCGATTTGGAGGTGACGATGGGGGTGCTTTGCGTGATGGCAATGCTCTGCTTGGGCTGATTCTCGGTCTGATTGCCCGTTGCGTCCGTCGTATCGGATGAATCAGTCGTGTCCGTCGTATCGTTCGCGTAGACGGTCAATGGAGCGGCCAGCATCGCCACAACGGCGACGCCAGCCGCCAGTGCGTGTGCCAGACGTGTGCAATGTCGTAAGACTCCGGGTAGGTTCACTCGTTTGCCTGCCTGTTCTTCTTCCTGGCGTAGAGCCACGCGATTTTGCGTTCGTTGGGATAGCTCAACACGTCATCCAAATCTTCAAAACGCACCCAGATGGCGTCTTCCGCCTCATGATCCGGGTCTCCTTCCACCGTCAGTTCACCGCCGGTCTGTTTGAGCGCGAAGTGATGGACCAGCTTATGCACGCGCTGCGTGGTACCGGTGAACCAGTAGTCGATGGTGGCGATGGAATCGATCACCTCGCCCAGGATGCCGGTCTCTTCATGCACTTCGCGCACAGCGGTCTGCTGCGGGGTCTCGCCTTTTTCGATATGCCCCTTCGGCAAGCACCATTCGAGATGGCCGGAGCGGGAATGACGGGCGATAATGGCCACGCGGTTCTGGTCATCGAAAATCAGACCGCCTGCCGAATATTCGCGTACGACCGGCAGTTCCTGGGCATCCAGTGAAGCGAATGTGGTCGGACCGTCCGACGTACGGCGTTGCGGCATCATGGCCGGAGTCGGGCCGGATGGTGTCACCGGTTCTACCGGCACTGCCGGTTCCGGCGAGGCAACATCTCCGGACGGGTGCCGGCCGAAGACCGTGGCCGGCGTGGGATGCGCTGACGTTGCGGGCCTCACTGGTGCTGCAGACGGCGCTGAGACCGGCATGGTGACCGGCGTTGCGGCCGGTGCGGTACGTGCCGCAGGCGGCATCAGCACGTCGCGCGGAGTCGGTATCGCTGTGGTGTGCGCGGCGGCGGCCTTGGCGACCGCAACGGCAGCATCTACGGCCGCGTGAGCGGTCGCCGCGGGATCGTTCGTGACGATGGTTACGGACGTTTGTGCCGTGGCGATAATCGGCTCGACCTCGGCAATCGTCTCGGCACCGGCCTCGCCGGCGATACCATCAGCCTGCCCCTCGATAGTGCCGCTGGTAGTGGCGATGGTGACGGTGGCATGCATGCCGAAGACGGTGGCCGGTGTGGGCATCATCGGCTTCGGTGCGGGCATGTCGCTGGCGGCGTCCGATATTTCGGATTCGGATGGTTCGGGTGTGGCGGGCGTTGCGGGTGTGCCAGGCACACCGGAATGTTGCGCAGTCGGTACTGCGTCTACTTCGTCTTGATGAACGGCCTGATTGGTGGAGTGGCTCGCGGTGCCGCCGACATCGGAAGAATCGCCCGAATCGGCGGAATGATGCGGAGTTTCGGACGTATACAGCAGGTGGTCTTGGGTATGGCTATCCGCCGAATCTGGTGTTTGCCCCAGCATGCGGGCAAGGTCGGCGGGCGTAATCATATTCTCCACCTTACTCAACCCCGTGTGCAGGTGGGGTAACGGTATGCTGGTAGGGCAGAAAAACGTCGCACGCGGGAAGGTGCCCATTGGATTTCGAAGTATGGCCTGAAGCCATCGAACTTGGTCGACTGTTCGCCGAACAGGGTTACGAGCTGGCATTGGTCGGCGGCCCGGTCAGGGATTTGCTGCTCCATAGAAAGAGCCACGATTTGGACTTCTGCTCATCCGCACGGCCTGAGCAGTTCGAGCCGATACTGCGCCGGTGGGGGCATGACGGCTTCTGGGACATGGGGCGCAAGTTCGGCACGCTGGGTGCCATGCGCCGCCGCCCGGACGGCACCGAGGTCAAGGTGGAGGTCACCACCTATCGCTCTGACACGTACGATCCGGACTCGCGTAAGCCCGAGGTCAATTATGGCGACACGCTTGAGGGCGACCTGTCCCGCCGCGACTTCACCGTCAACGCGATGGCTCTGCGCGTGCCCGACCTGCAATTCGTGGACCCGTTCGGTGGTGCCAGCGATCTGTCCAAGGGCGTGTTGCGCACGCCGGTGGACCCGCGACAGTCCTTTGACGACGATCCGTTGCGTATGATGCGCGCCGTGCGATTCGTGGCCCAGCTGGGCTTCCGTATCGCGCCGGACGCGGCCGAGGCGATTACCTCGATGCGCGACCGCATCGACATCGTATCCGCCGAGCGCGTGCGCGACGAACTGACCAAGCTGCTGCTCTCCGACCGTCCGCGCGCCGGCCTTGAGGCGTTGGTCGAATCCGGTCTTGCGGACATCGTCTTCCCGGAAATTCCGGCCCTGCAATTGCAGATCGACGAACACCACCGCCACAAGGACGTCTTCGAGCACACGATGATTGTGCTCGAACGTGCGATCGCCCTGGAAACCGGCCCGGACGGCCCGGTGCCCGCCCCCGACCTGACGCTGCGCTTGGCCGCCGTGATGCACGATATCGGCAAGCCGAAGACCCGCCGGTTCGAGCCGGGCGGCAAAGTGAGCTTCCACCACCATGACGCGGTGGGTGCCAAAATGACCCGCAAGCGTTTGAAGGCGCTGCGTTTTGACCACCATCTGGTCGAGGACGTCTCGGAACTGGTGAATATGCACCTGCGCTTCCACGGCTATGTGGACGAGCCGTGGACCGACTCGGCCGTACGCCGGTATGTCAAGGATGCCGGGCACCTCTATGAGCGGCTGAACAGGCTCACGCGCGCGGACGCCACCACACAAAACAAGCGCAAGGCGATGATCTTCTCCCAGGCCATGGATGAGATGGAGGAGCGCGTCCGCGAACTCAAGAAGAAAGAGGACTTCGACGCGATCCGCCCGGATCTGGACGGCAACGAAATTATGGAGTTGCTGGGCCTGGAGCCCGGCCCGATGATCGGCCGCGCCTACAAGCACATGCTGGAATACCGCTTGGATAACGGTCCGGTGGACCACGATGTGGCCATCGAAGAACTCAAGCGCTGGTACGCCGAGATTCAGTAGTCCGATACTAGTCCGATACCAAAAAACCGTACGCTGAATACGTGTCAGCGTACGGTTTTTCGCGAAGATGAAGCTGTATGCGCCTTACTGCGCCGTGTATGCGTCGTGTTTGGTGTCGGCGGGCAGCTTGGTCATGCTATCGGCGGCCTTGCAACCCTCGATATTGGTGATGGTCTTACCGGATTGCGGGGAGGAGTTGGTGTCCTGCAGATCGTTGAACGTGGCGCCGATGACCACATCGATGAGTTGATCCTCGCGAGCCGTCATGATCATGGTGGCGTCGGTGAAATTGCCGATCAGCGTATACGCCTGATTAATGGCGTTCTTGCCGAAGTAGATGGCGGTGCGTTCAACGCCGGTGCTGGAATAGTTATCGATTTTCTGCACGCTGAATCCACGATTGGCCAAAGCCTCACCCACGGCCTTGGCGAATTGGCCGTGAGAGGTGCCGTTCATCACGCGGATGCCGACCGAAGCGTTGGACACGTATTGCGCTTTGCCGCTGCTGTCCTTGACCGCGCACGGTGCCGCGTTGCCGTAATTCGGCTGGCGGGCCGGAGTCTCCACTTCGCCGAGGCCGAAAACGTGGAAATTGAACAGTAGGGCTATGACCAGCACTACTGCCAATACCGCGCCGCTGATGGAAAAGACGATGGTCTGGCGGCGGCGCACGTACGCCTTGCGGGCTTCACGTTCATCAACCTGATACGTCATCGGTGGACTTCTTTCATGGGTCGGGTGGCTGGTTGCTACCTTAGCGTCACTGTCTGACGCTGATATTGGGGTGTTCGGGAGATTTGGCTCGAATAATACGATCGACCACAGCTGTATCGCGCCACACCTCGATAATGCGTTGTGCCGCTGCCTCGTCGGCGGCGAAAGCGACCACTGAGGGGCCGGATCCGGAGACGAATGCATGGCTGGCACCCGCCTGCGTGGCGGCGTCGATGGCCTGCCCGCTGCGGGGATGCAGGCTGATTGCCGCAGCCTGCAGATGATTGCGGTCGCCTTCTGCGGCTCCCACGATGTCAAAGGTGTGGTAGACCTCAGGAGTGCTGAGTTGCGACTGGTATGCGCCGACCAATACTTCGCCGCTGAATCCCTGTTCTATCAGCGCCAGCTCATCGCGGCTGCCGGGGGCGATATCCGTGATGCGTTCGCCGAAACCGGTGCCGTATGCAAGGCCACCGGTCAGGCAGAACGGCATGTCCGCGCCCAACGTGGCAGCAATGGTGCGCAGGCGCTCTATGGGCCAGTTCAGCTCCCAGAGACGATTGACCGCCAGCATGGTCGCCGCGGCGTCGGCTGAACCGCCGCCTAGTCCGGCACCCACGGGAATGCGCTTGGTGATGGTCAACGCCACATCCGGCTCGCGCTCGGCCGCCTGGGCCATGGCGAAGAGGGCCAGTACCGCATGGTTGCGGCGCATGTCGCTGCGTGAGGAGGCCAAGTCGCCCAAATAAGCGCCTTCGAGCTCCAGAGAGAATCCTGCTCCGGGTTGCTTGGCGGTTGCGGTGACGGTGTCGTATACGCCGATTGCGCAGTAGATGGTGTCCAGTTCGTGGCGTCCGCCCCATTCGTCGTGAGCAGGTCCCACTTCCAAGGTGAGATTGGTTTTCGCCGGGCAATCCACCGTAATGGTGATGGGGGAGAGCTCATCGGACTGATGTCGGGCAGCGGCTGAGCGTGGATGTGAGATTACCGGACTCATTGTGCCTCATCTCCATCTCCACACGATTCGATGGCCTTGGCCAGAGCGGTGAATTCGGCGATGGTGAGCGTCTCTCCTCGACGGGTCGGATCGATGCCGGCGATGGAGAATGCCTCGGAGGGCGCAATGGTCTTCAATGCCGCGTGCAGGGTCTTGCGACGCTGACCGAATGCCGCATCGATCAGACGAAATACGAGTTCCCGTTGTGTGCCGTCGTCTGTGCTGTTCGCAGTTCCCGGGGCAGCCGGGTCATCGGCCTGATACCGGGTGAATTTGACGAGCGCGGAATCCACATTGGGAGCCGGCCAGAACACATTGCGGCCGATGGTGCCCACCCGTTCGGCGGTGCCATACCAGGCGAGCTTCACGCTCGGCGTGCCGTAGATCTTGGAACCGGGCTTGGCGGCGAGTCTGTCGGCCACCTCTTTTTGCACCATCACCAAGAACGAGCCGAGGTTGTCGAAACGCTCCAACAGCGTGAGCAGAATCGGCGTGGCCACGTTGTACGGCAGATTGGCGACCAGCGTAAACGATGCGTCATCGCTGAAATCAGGCACGTTCTCCGGGGTGACGGTTAAGGCATCCCGATTGACGACGGTGAGTCGTGACGTGGCTTCGGGCATGAATTCGGCGACTGTGCCCGGCAGTCGTTCGGCCAGCGGCGGATCGATTTCGACTGCGGTCATGGTGGCGCCGGTTTCCAAAATCGCCAGCGTCAACGATCCCAGGCCGGGGCCGACTTCCATGACATGATCGGCAGCGGTCACTCCCGCCTCGCGTACGATACGACGGACCGTGCCGGGGTCGATGACGAAGTTCTGCCCGAATTTCTTGGTGGGGCTGATGCCGGCATCGGCCGCGATACGACGGATATCGGCGGCACCTAACAGGTGACCAGTGGCGGGAATGGTGTCGTTCATAAGCGTGTGTTCCTTGTGGGCTTCGTAACCGATCAGTACCAACCGACTTGTTCGGAATGTTGCCATGCCTTGGACGGGCTGCCGTAGGCTTGTGCGATGTACCACAGACCCCAATCGATCTGTACGGCGGCATCGTCACGGTAATTGGCACCGAACGCAGCCATTTTGTCTGCTGGTAGCGACTGAGGAATGCCGTAGGCACCGGAGCTCGCGTTTTCGGCATACCACAGCCAACTGGACTCGCGGGTCCATAGTTTGACCAGACAATCCCAGTCGTTGCCTGTCCACCCGCGCTGCGCGGCGGCACCGGCGGCATAGGCCTGAGCCTGGGCTACGGTGGCGTGCCACAGGCGGCCGGAGGGCGTGGTGGTTGTGCCTGAATCGGAGCCAGAAGAGCCGGAATTGTTGTTCGTACCGCCGCCGGTGTTACCGGAATTACCAGTGTTACCGGAATTGCCGGTGTTACCGGAGTTACCGGAGTTGTTGCCGCCGGTGTTGCCGGCATTGTTGTTGGTATCGGTGTTCGTGTTGTTGCCAGAGCTGCTGTTGTTCTTGTCGCCTGTGTTGTTGGCATTGTTACCGGACGACTCGTGCTGATTGTTGAAACCGGAATCGGCCTTGCCGTTATCGGCGGAGTCGGATTTTTTGTCGGAACCTTTATCGGTATCAGACTTGGCGGCGCCTACGGCGATGATCTGGTCGATGGCCATCGTGGTGACGGTTTCGGATTTCAGCGTCTCCGATTCGGCCACGCCATCGACATACGTGACGTTATACACCTGGGTTTTCTCGCCATTGACGCCTTGCTGGCGGATCTCCGACTGGCCTTCAGGAAGATTGGAGTCGATGATGGTTTGTGTGGAGTATGGCACTACGGCTGTGCGCGTTTCCTCGCCATGCGTCACGCGCCGTACGCGCAGGATAGTGGTATCGCCGTCCTTTTCGACGCTCACACGGTCCTCTTTGTTCAGCACGATGCCTTTGGAGTCAAGAATGGAGGCCGCAGGCAGTTTGCCGTTGGGGGCCACGGAAGTCTTGCCGTCCGCAATGACGGTGACCGGGCCATCCTGATTGATGACCAGTCCGCCGGTGAGCTGGTTGTACACATTGTCGATGTCGACGGTGATTTTTGTGGCGTTGTTCTGGTTTTCCTCGAAAAATCCCAGCAACTGGTCGGCACTGGTGGCCACGGTCCAGAAGGGAACGGACGTGCCGTCGATGTTGATAGTGGTCTGGTAGGCGGACTGTACGGTGACCACGGCATGATTGGCGAGTTGGTCGCCGGACGAGGTAGTGACGATATCGTGGGTCTTGATATCCACCCCTTGTTCCTCCAGAAGACGGGTGGCCGTCATCGCATATGTGGTGACTTGGGTGGTTTGCCCGTTGATGTTCAGGGCCACGGATTTACGCGCGGTGAACGCGAATGATCCAGCCAGCGCGATACTGGTCGCCGCGATACAGGCGATTACGCGGATGCGACGCAGTGTAACAAACCGCTGCGGGGTCCAACGCCGTGCCATTGCCATACTCTTCCTGCTGGGTGAACGATTACGCCACCCATCGTAACGGTTGTTCCGGCCCGTACTGCGGTTTCACCGGCCACCGTCACCATTCCTGCTCGTCAGATTGTTCTGAGCTCAAAAAAAGAAAAGAAAAGGGGGGGCGGGAGAGAAGGGGATGTTCCCGCCCCCCTTGAAGGCGCGGAGCTGGTTGGGGGACGCTCCGCCCTCATTCCAGGAAGCCCATAATTGGGGGAAGGCTCCTGGAGTACTTACCCAAGGTAAGAATTATATGCGTAGAAAAGTCTACGTATCACATAATACGCCATTTTTTCTGCGCGACGAGCCTCTTGTCGGGATCGAACCGACGACCTGCCGCTTACAAGGCGGCCGCTCTGGCCATCTGAGCTAAAGAGGCGATTGTTCTTAACGCGTAAATCGTTGCGAACAAATGACTAGTATACCGGTACTTCCCGAGTGGTCAATTTAAGCCGAGCCGCAGGCGGTATTGCATATGTCGCGGCGTCAACTTATTCGGCCACGCAGCATCAGGAGGCGACCGAAATCGGCTTTCCGCTGGCACCGATGGATGGCATTTTGCCTTCCACGCCTACCTGGTCAGCATCCAGCCCAATGGACTTGAGGAAGCCGTCCACCATATTCGTGTCCGCCAGCGTGAGCTGCTTCAGATCCCAGTATTCGCCGTTGATGGTGAGTGTGGGGGAGGAGAAGGCGCCGGAGCTGTTGAACAGTTCGGGGCGCAGGATCGTGTAGTTGTTGGAGGCGGTGAGCCAGTCGAGGTATTCGTTCTTGCCGCTGAACGCCGCGGCGGCCACATCCTCGCTCACGCCGGCCTTGACGGCCTGCTTCTCCAGCTTGGCGTTGTTTACCGGCTCGTAATTGGACAATTCGCCCGGCTGGAAATCCTCAGCGTAGATGTTGGAGAGGTAGCTCATGAGGTGGTCGGGATCGTCATCATGCTCGGCAATGTAGATGGCACCGTTGAACACGCGGTTGGAGTAGTTGTCGGAGCTCTTGTTGTTCTGGAAATTGAGGAAGTGCAAATCGATGTTGAGCTGGCCTGCGTTCATCAGCTTGACGAGCGTCGGGTCGAGTTGGCGGTTCACCGAGGCGCAGCCGGGGCACAGCGGTTCCATGTAGATGGATACGGTGGGAGCCCCCTCGGCTTTCTGGCCATACCCTTTGTTGGAGATTACGAAGCCGGCCTTGTCGTCGGCGTTAGCCGGCTGGGTACTGACTTTCTTGAGCTTGCTATAGGCCTCGTCCACGGTCATGTTGCTTTGCTGGCTACTGCTGCTGGTGTTGGACGGCCGCATAGCCTTGTATACGGCGAATCCAGCGATGGCCACCAGCACCACAATAATGGCCACCACAATGCAGCCGATGATGGTCTGCTGCTTACGCTCCTTGGCTGCCTGCTCGGCCCGTGCCTGTTGTGCGGCCTCCTCGGCCGCTCGGCGCTCAGCGCGTGTGGCACGCTTGGCCTGACGCTTCGGATCTGACATAGCTATCCCCTTGCAATCGCTTCAATGTTTGGGCCCCATCATAATGACCGGGCCTGAGGAGGACTGCGCCCAGAGCTGATCTGAGGTGAATTCCCTGTAAAAGTGTGACGGAACGAACGTATCGGATACACAACGGCCATGTGTGCGGATGGCTGATGTGTGAGATTCCGCCCCGCTCTAGGCGAACGGCATCCAGTTGATCGGCATGCCCAGAATCGGCATCGCGCACAAGGCCACGGTGATGATGGCCCATATGGTGAACAGCACGGTGCCGCGCCCGCCGCCCTTGGGCGCCGGCGCCACTGGAGCAGGTGGAGCCCCACCCACTTCGGTGGATGGCGCGCCCGCCGGGCGACTGTGTTTGAGCCCGCGCAGTACGCCGCCCCCCAGCCGAATCATCATCGACTGTGGGGTGAACACAGTGACCAGCCAGCCGATGGCCATGAAACCGCCCAGCGCCAGCCCGGAAGCGGAGAACGGCACATCATTGAGCAACGGCACCGGAATACCCCAATCCGCGGTGAAATACCAGGAGATGGTGTGAACGGGCAGTGCCAGAGCCGCGGTGGCCACGGCGGTTCCCGCCATATAGATGATGACTAGCAGCAGTATGCGGGGAATGGCCAGCAGCAGGGCTTTGACCAGATGCCAGGGAAAAGTCGCCACGCGAATCCACGAATCGGAGTTTTTGCGCTCGCCGCCGCGTTTGCCCTCGCGCTCAAGCTGGGGTTCGGTGTTATAGGCCAGGGTGAGCAGTAGCCACAACAACGCAGTGGCCGCGATGATGGCCACGAGCGGAGCATTTGCCGCCAGTGCCGCCAGCGGCGCCGCCAGCAGGATCAATGGCAGGGTGCCGCGCTGCAGATATTCCCCTCGCTTCACGTCCACCGGATTGGGCATGGGAGGATTTTGGACCATGGTTTCGGTGGGGGCCGCTTGGGCGGTTTGGTCGATGATGCGCTGCAATGCCGGGCGAATGGCGGGGTCCACCGCTGTGGGCTGGTTGCTTGCGGGATCCCAGCTGCTCTGGGCGGTGCCGGACGGGGGGAATGATGACGGCTGCGGCGTGGGGAGTACGGTGGTGCGCTCGGCCAGCGGCGTGGTTTGGTCCGGCATCGGTGTGGTCGCGCCGGTGAGTACCTGCGTGCCGGCGTCGTCGGTGAAATCGGCAGCAGCGTCGGGCAACAGTTGCGTGGCCTGCTCCGCACCGGCCGGCGGACGTGGCGGCATATCGGCTAAGGGCAGCGTGGCGGTAGCGGCGCCAGCCGGCGAGAATACGGCGGTTTCGCCATCGCCGTTATCGCCCTTATTGCCGGAGAACACGGCCATGGTGGGAGCCTCAGCGGCTTCCTCGGCCGCGCGCCAGATGGTTCGGGGATTATTGCGGTCAACGCCGCCGGCCGCGCCAAAAGGGGGCATCGCCTCCGCGGCTTCGGCAACGATCGCAGCCGGTTGTCCAGCCACGGCTCCCGCGGCGAACGGTCCCGCCTGCTCGCCCTGCCAAGCGTTGGGATTCAACGCATCCAAGGCGATGGCATTCAGCAATTGATCCGGCGTGCAACGATCCCTGCGATCCGGGTCCAGTGCAGAACGGAAGGCAGCCAATGTGCCGGCCGGTAGTCCGGAAAGATTCGCGTTGCCCGAGGCCTCGCGCTCAAGTACCGCCATCATCGGCTTGGTGCCGAACACAGGCGCGCCGGTTGCGGCAAAAGCGAGCACGGACGCCACCGACCACCAATCGGTGGCGTCGTCGGATTCGGCACCGTCAATAATCTCGGGTGCGATGAATCCGGGTGTACCCATCACTAGGCCGGTGCGGGTCACGTGACTTTCGCCCTCGCCCATCGCGATACCGAAATCGACCAATACCGGTCCGGCGGCCGACACCATCACATTGGTGGGTTTGATGTCGCGATGGACGATGCCGGCCGCATGTACGGCTTTGGTGGCTTCGATGAGCTTGCGGGCCAAGCGTTCCAGATCGTCGCCCACATACCGGCCATTGGCGGCCACATCATCCTTAAGATTCTTGCCCTCGATGAGTTCAGTGACGATGAACGCCAACGTATCGTCGAGTTCCATATCCACGATGCCGCACACACCCGGATGATTGATCTTCTTCAAGGCCATGGCCTCGCGCCGCAGGCGCTCGCGCGGCGTGACATCGGGCTTGAGGTCGGGGTCGTGCAGGGCCGTGGACGCAGAGCCGGAGCCTGCCACTGACTCGTCGGTCAGGGAGTCGCGCAGAATCTTCATGGCATAGGTGGTGCCGCCGTCGTCGCGCACCCGCCACACCGACCCCATAGCTCCTGAGCCGAGCCGGGAGATCAGCGTATACCCACCAACCACTTCGCCGGGCTCAAGATTCAACGCGTTCAAATCGCTCATGCCCTCCATCCTAATGCCTTGCTGGTGCATTATTCTGGCTCTCTCCTGGGAGGCCGAGCTTGATATTTCTTGGCTCCCCTCTCTGAGAGGGGAGCCAAGAATAAATGCCGTTTACGTATTGAGAAGTGCCGTTTACGCCATTAAGGTCGATTGCCCTGACCGGATGTGGTAGCAAATTATGCGCTCGAAATGACAGGATAGGTGCGTGGGCAGGTGCGCCAGTCGTGAATTTGCGACTCTATAACCATCGGCATCAAGGATGTGTCGGCGGTGACCCAAAGGTGAGCCAGCCGGGCACATTCAACAGTGGCACAGCGATGCAAGGGCAGTATCGTGAGCCGCTGATCGAATCGATAACGATATCAGATTCGAATGCCGCGACTTCGCCGGTCGTACCTTCGAATACTTCTCCGAAGACGGCTACCTGTTCGGCGTGATGGCCTCCCAGCAGGTCGCTGGCGCTCAGGCCAAGGGCGTGTACGCCTTCATGAAGCACTTCGCGCTGAACGACCAGGAGACCAACCGACTGAGCGAGCTCGCCACCTGGGCCAACGAGCAGTCGATTCGCGAGATCTACCTGAAGCCCTTCGAGATGAGCGTCAAGCAGGGCGGCGCGGGTGCCGTGATGAGCGCCTTCAACTACATCGGTATGGAGTGGGGCGGTTCCCACTCCGGACTGCTCAACACTGTCCTGCGTGGCGAGTGGGGCTTCCGCGGCATGGTCCTGACCATCATGAAGTACCTCAAGCGCCGCAAACTGGCCGCGGCGGCATCGGCTCCCGCTGGCGCTCCGGTCAAGGCCTGAGGTGTGTCTCCGATAACTGAATAGCTAAATAGAATGGACGGCCTGCTGAGTGCTACTCAACAGGCCGTCCATTGTGTATCTGAATGCGAAAAGTCATTATATGGAACGGAATATATCGATACTGTGCATTGTGCCGATTACTGATTCCGACGCAAGTATTCGCGCAGGAAGGGCACGGCAAAATCGACTTCGCCTCGTTCTGTTTCGCGGATAACGAAGGCGTCAAGGAGGCGTTTGCGGTAGGTGGCGGCATAGTTAGGCGTTTTGCCCATGCGCTGTGCAACATTCACGGTGGGAGAGGGACCATCTGACGCTGCCATGGCTTCGAGATACTCACGGTCGTTTTTGGATAAGCCTTGCAACTCCGGGATGCACACGGCGTTATCAAGGTCAATACGTGCTTCCTCGATACCTGCCGTAACATCAGCGTCGATGATGGTATCCGAGTCCCGCATGTCTGCGGCATCCCAGATATGGTAGCCAACCAGTTGAATCATATAGGGGTATCCGGCTGTCACATTGGCTGCAGTGCTTAATTGAGCGTCGGTGATGGACATGCCGGAGGCGCGGAATGTTGTGGCGAAAGCATCGCGCACTTCATCAAGAGGAATATCTGTGAGTATGTTCGTTTTCGCGCGACGTAGGAACGTGATGACTTCGTCATTGAACAAATCAGAAATCATCTGTGGGAGACCGGCGAACACGATGGCGATATTGCGTCGTTCCCTGATTTGATGCTGTATGGCAGTGGCGATGGCAATCATGTCGGATCGCTCAGCCGCTTGAGTCTCATCAATGGTGATAAGCAACCCAGCATGGCGCTTCTCAAGCGCATCCAACCGTCCGGCAATGGCACTTCTCAACGTTTCGGGCATACGCTTCGGGGATAGTTCGGCTTCTCCGAGGCCGATGCCCGCTCCAGCAAAAGTCAACGATGGTCGGATAGTGAGGTGGTCAAGGGCCCCTCGCCCGGTTCGTAAGGCATCAACAAGGCGTTCGCATAGTCCGGCAGAGGCCGTTTCTTCGATGACATCCCATCTGCGCGCTTTGGCCCGGTCTCCGAACACAGTGAGCATCACGGTTTTTCCGGTTCCACGAGCGCCGGTGACGAGCATAATGCGCCCTGGGGCACCGACTCCGTTATCGAGACCTTTCTCGAAATCGCGGATAACTTTGCCTCGGCCGATGAGCAGGGGCGGTTCCCCTCCTGCCGTTGGCTTGAATGGGTTTTCCTTTGCCTTCATGTGGACCGCCTCCTCGCTGAATCAACCTAAAATAAAAATTATCAAAAATATCAAAAAAATAAAAATTATCAAAAGTTGGGTTGAGCCGACTGAAGAAAACAGCCGTGGCGACAATGATTCTGCCGCAATCCGCGGTGACAACAACTGACGCGGACCTTCTTGGCAGAATCGTTGTTTGTCCCGCTTCGCCAATCAACGTCGCTCAAGTTCGGTGCGCAGACCGGCTACCGTAGCGGTCAGCTCACGCACTTCCTCGCGCAATAGGTCGATTTCGGGATTGGCTGATGTCGCAATAGCCTCTTGCGCGGCTTCCTTGGCCACTTCCTTCTCCCGAGCGTCCTCGCGCCGATCCGTCTCCAGATTGACCTGATCCACGATCCACGAGGCCAGCGTGGCCGTCACAATACCGATCAACGCGATGCCGGTGAACATCAGCACCACCGCAATGATCTTGCCTTGGAAGGTGACCGGCGAGAAGTCGCCATATCCCACGGTGGTCACGGTCACGAACGCCCACCACAACGCCGTGCCGAAGTCGGTGATCGTGGATCCGGACGCCCCGCGCTCCACGGAATACACGGCCAGCGCGCCCACGTACATGAGCATTCCCACCGCGCCGACCGCGTATACGGTGATGCGCCCGCGCACCGCCATGCCGGAGGTGCGGTTCAGCACGTGCAGCACGGTCAGCAAACGCAACAGTCGCAAGGGCCGGAGCATCGGCAGCGCGATGGTCAGCAGCGTGAACAGGTTGTGCTTGAACCACCGCCAGCGATCGTCGGCCAACCACAGCGAGACCACATAATCGACGACGAACACCACCCAGATCACGTTGATGACGGTTTCACACAGCGCGATATGCGTGCGGGAGAGAATTTCCCACGAATACACCACCAGAAACACCACGGACAGCACCATCAGCGGCCAGTCCGTCCACTTCTTCCACGTCTTCGGTCCCATATTCCGATTGTAGTGGCGCGCCCGCTGCGCCACTGCGGAGCATGACTCCGGACGTCAGTGTTGTATACGTTCGTATACATTTCACGTTGTGTACGAACGTATACAACAGTGTCTTTCACCTCGTATTTCCCTTATGACTATCACCACAGTGATATAATCAAGAATATGTAAGGAGAAAGAAGGAGCCGGCCAATGGAGACCGCATCGATCGAACTGTGGCATGGCTCTTCGCATGTCATCAAGCATCCTGAATACGGGCTGGTCAAGCCGAACAACGATTATGGCCGCGGATTCTATTGCACGCGCAGCGTCGAGCTGGCCAAGGAATGGGCGTGCGCGGGACTGGATGACGGTTTCGCGAATCGGTACACATTGGCCACCAACGGGCTCACCTTCCTGGACCTGTCCCAGTTGCCCTACACCATCCTGAACTGGTTGGCCCTGCTGGTCGAAAACCGTCGTTTCCAGCCGACCACCACCGTCGCCGCGCAAGGCATCGAATATCTGAAACAAGTGTTTCTGCCGGATGCCAGTCAGGCTGACGTCATCGTCGGATATCGTGCCGACGATTCGTATTTCTCGTTCGCCCGCGCTTTTGTCAATAACGCGATTTCCATCGACCAACTCGCTGAGGCGATGCGGTTGGGTGAGCTCGGCAAGCAGATCGTACTCACCAGTCCTCAGGCATTCGCGGCGCTGCGGTTCCAAGGCTGCGAAATCGCCCGCGCTTCGACCTACCACGTATTGCGCAACGAGCGCGACCGCACGGCTCGTGAAGCCTACCGTCGCAACAGCGCTGAAGCCGATCTCGACGGCCTGTTCATGCGCGACATCATCCGTGAGAAAGTGACCAACGATGATCACCGCCTACGATGAGACATACTTGCCGGACGCCATGGCCAACTTGGCCGGCGCCTTCGATTATGCGCTGAACGATTGCGGGTTGCCGGTCGGCCTATTCATGGACTTCTTCGCCACCTCCGAGGCGGCCGCGCTTTTCGGGCGAGGCACGCCCAAATACGTGTGTGGCATGTCCGGCGAGGAGCTGGTGGCCGAAATCATGCGGCAAACCGGTTGGGCGCGCATTCTCGATATGCCGCCAGCCGCACTGCGCGCCGGCTCAACACCCGAATACTGGGCCGGATGGGTACTCGCATACTGCCAATGGGCCAGGGGAGTGCGGTTCTCGGACATTCTCGATGTGCTGTCGCTCGACGATATCGTGCGACTGCACCCGACTCTGCACGAAGCCGACGAAAGCCGATTCGTCGACGTGTACGACGAGCGGGCCGCCCATAATCGCACCGAGGGCGACTCCCGGCTGCACACGATCCGCGTGCGCGCCGGACTCAGCCAATCCGGGCTGGCCCGCCGCTCCGGCGTTACCCTGCGCTCCATCCAAATGTACGAGCAGCGCCGCAAAGACCTTGGCAAAGCTGCCGTCTCCACCGTGCTCGCTTTGGCCCGCACGCTTGGCTGCCGCATCGAAGATCTGTTGGAGCCGTAAAGACGCGGAGTAGTATCGCGCCGCATCGATTCTGATAACTGAACAACTACTTTTAAGGCCCGGCCGGATGCTCGTTTGGACATCCGGCCGGGCCTTCTGGCTCCACACGGGGTGCCGAGGTATCCGTTCTCCGCTTCGAGGGGCTGATTTGGCCTTCCGTAGAGGTTTACTCCCGTTTCGAGGGGCTGGTGGCCCGCTAGAACACGGGTATAAACGGCTTCGCCCCACCGTCATTCCGCCATTTTGGGGATGCGCTTACTTGAGTACCAGCCCCTCGAAACGGAGATAGATCTCCGGAAAGGGTCAAAACAGCCCCTCGAAACTCAAGATGGCGGTTGCAGGGCGGTTGAGGATCAGTCGAAGAGCGGTTCAAACGCAAATGTGAACAATGCCACATGTGATTGGGCGGGTCGCTGCACGCCGATTTTCGGGGGTGCATGGGAATGGCGGAATATCAATGAAAAACCCTATATCTAGGTTTGTTATGTGACACGCGCCACTACATATAGTGCCTTGATTTCAAATCACACCGCTGTAATATGGCCTTCGCTTCACTGTTCATCAGAACCACATCAAGGGGAGTCGCCATGACCGTCACCGTGTTCACCAAGCCGCATTGCCCGCAGTGCGATGCCACCAAGCGCCAGCTCACCAAGCTGGGTGTGCCGTTTGAAACCGTGGACCTGACGCAGAACCCCTCCACCCTTGAGCAGCTGCAGGCCGCCGGTTTCCAGCAGGCTCCGGTGGTCATCACGCCGGACAACTCCTGGACCGGCTACCGCCCCGACCTGATTCGCGAAGTCGCCCAGCAGGTGGCCGCCGACAACCGCGCCGCCGCCACGGTGTCCGCGTGAGTCTGAGCCAGCCCGAATTCGCGGCCGAAGGCAAGACGATCGGCGCATTGGTCTACTTCTCGTCGGCCTCCGAAAACACCGCACGGTTCGTGGCCGGATGCCGTTTGCAGGACGAAGGCATCAACGTCTACCGCATCCCGTTGCGGGCCGCCGACCCGGCGCTAAACGTCCGCGAACCGTACGTCATCATGGTGCCCACCTATGGCGGCGGCGTGGTCAAGAAAGCAGTGCCGATTCAGGTCAAACGCTTCCTCAACGATCCAGCCAACCGCGAGTGGATTCGCGGCGTCATCGCCTCAGGCAACACCAATTTCGGTGAGGCCTACTGTGCCGCCGGAGACATCATCGCCGCCAAATGCAAGGTGCCCTACCTCTACCGTTACGAACTCATGGGCACCCCGGAAGACACTGCCGCCGTGCGAAACGGCCTCGTCCGCTTCTTCACCGAACAGTAAATCTTGACCCCCTCGAGGTATTGGCTCCCCTCTCCGAGGGGAGCTGTCAACGAAGTTGACTGGGGGGGAGCAACTGTCTGAGTAAACACACTTCTGCCATATTCCAAGGATTTCCAATGACTGACCTCACCGCCACCGGCCTGCCGCTCGACAATACTGCCGACACCGCAGCGGAACAGTACGACCCGGCGCACGATTACCACGCGCTCAACGCGATGCTCAACCTCTATGACGCCGACGGCAAGATCCAGTTCGACAAAGACAAGGCCGCCGAACGCGAATACGTGACAGGGCACGTGGCCACCAACAGCAAGCGGTTCGCCTCCACCGCCGAGCGTCTCGAATACCTGATCAGCAACCAGTACTACAACCCTGCGGTCTTCAACCAGTACTCCGCTGAATTCCTCGACCGCATCTACGAGCACGTGGAATCCGCCGGCTTTGAGTTCGGCACTTTCCTTGGTGCGTTCAAGTTCTACACGTCCTACGCGCTCAAGACGTTCGATGGTCGCCTCTATCTTGAGGACTTCCCGCAGCGTTGCGCCGCTGTGGCCCTGGAGCTCGCCGCCGGCAATGAGCAGCAGGCCATCGAATACGCCGACGAAATGCTTGCCGGCCGCTTCCAGCCCGCCACCCCGACCTTCCTGAACCTCGGCAAGGCCCAGCGTGGCGAACCGGTCAGCTGCTTCCTGGTGCGCATCGAAGACAACATGGAGTCGATTTCGCGCGGCATCAACGCGGCCCTCCAGCTCTCCAAGCGCGGCGGTGGCGTGGCCCTGCTGCTGAGCAACCTGCGCGAGCTCGGCGCCCCGATCAAGCACATCGAGAACCAGTCCAGCGGCGTGATTCCGGTCATGAAGCTGCTGGAGGACTCCTTCTCCTATGCCAACCAGCTCGGCGCACGTCAGGGCGCGGGCGCGGTGTACCTCAACGCCCACCACCCTGATATCCTGCGCTTCCTGGATACCAAGCGAGAGAACGCGGACGAGAAGATCCGCATCAAGTCGCTGGCTCTTGGCGTGGTGATTCCGGACATCACGTTCGAACTGGCCAAACAGAAGGCCCAGATGGCCCTGTTCAGCCCGTACGACGTGGAGCGCGTGTACGGCAAGCCGTTCGCCGACATCTCCGTTACCGAGCATTATGACGAGATGGTGGCCGACGACCGCATCAAGAAGACCTACATCGACGCCCGTAAGTTCTTCACCACCATCGCCGAACTGCAGTTCGAATCCGGCTACCCGTACATTGTGTTCGAGGACACGGTCAACCGCGCGAACCCGATCGAAGGTCGCGTGACCATGTCCAACCTGTGCTCGGAAATCCTGCAGGTTCAGGAGCCGAGCGCATACAACGAGGACCTCACGTATGCGCATGTCGGCCGCGACATCTCCTGCAATCTGGGTTCGCTCAACATCGCTAAGACGATGGATGGCGGCTTGGGCCACACGGTGGAGACGGCGATCCGCGCACTCACCTCGGTGGCCGAGCACACCAGCATCAACGCGGTGCCTTCGATTCGCCGCGCCAATGAGGAGGGCCACGCCATCGGTCTCGGCCAGATGAACCTGCACGGCTTCCTGGCCCGCGAAGGCATCCACTACGGCTCCGAAGAAGGCCTCGACTTCACCGACATGTACTTCATGACGGTCGCCTACCACGCCTACCGCGCCTCGCACGCGCTCGCCGTGGAGCATGGCCGCGCGTTCGCCAGCTTCGCTACGAGCGACTACGCCCACCCGGCCGGCCAGGGCAACTACTTCGACAAGTACACCGATGGTCGTCGTTCGCTCACTCCGCGCACCGAACGGGTCCGTGCGCTGTTCGAACAGTACGGCATCGCGATCCCGACTGCGGCCGACTGGGAGGCCCTGCGCGACGCGATTCTGAAGGACGGCATCTACAACCAGAACCTGCAGGCCGTGCCGCCCACCGGCTCGATCTCGTACATCAACCATTCCACGAGCTCGATTCACCCGATCGCCTCCAAGATCGAGATTCGCAAGGAAGGCAAGATCGGGCGCGTGTACTACCCGGCCGCCTACATGACCAACGACAACCTCGGGTACTACAAGGACGCCTACGAGATCGGCTGGAAGGCCATCGTCGACACGTACGCCGAGGCCACCCAGCACGTGGATCAGGGACTGTCGCTGACGCTGTTCTTCCCGGACACCGCCACCACCCGCGACCTCAATAAGGCCCAGATCTACGCCTGGCGCAAGGGCATCAAAACCCTCTACTACATCCGCATCCGCCAGCAAGCCCTGGAAGGCACTGAAGTCCAAGGCTGCGTCTCCTGCATGCTCTGATCGTTCGAGGGAGCGTATACCGCCTTTCTTCGGCACTCGACGTACCTTCGTACGCCTTCGGCCTCAGACGGCGGTCTCCGCACGCATTGAACAACCAGAGAGCCGTTGTTACTCCCCTCACTCGGCTAACGCCGACAGCTCCCCTCAGAGAGGGGAGCTGGCCGCGAAGCGGACTGAGGGGGGCTCCACCATCTAAGGAACCAACAATGTCACGAACCGTCTATAGAGCACTGCTCCGGCTGACCGCGCCGGAGGAGTTCGAAAACAAATCCAACGACGATAACGACAACGAGTAAAAGGAACACTACTCATGGCACCTATCTCCATTCCGCGCAAACCGCTGAAACTCATCGACCGCGTCTCCGCAATCAACTGGAACCGCCTCGAAGACGAGAAAGACCTTGAGGTCTGGGACCGCCTGACCGGCAACTTCTGGCTGCCCGAAAAAGTCCCCGTCTCCAACGACATCCCCAGCTGGCAGAAGATGACCGAGGACGAGCACACGCTCACCATGCGCGTCTTCACCGGCCTGACCCTGCTTGACACCATCCAGGGCACGGTCGGCGCCGTCTCCCTGATTCCGGACGCGCTCACCCCGCACGAGGAGGCCGTGTACACCAACATCGCCTTCATGGAATCCGTGCACGCCAAAAGCTACTCGTCCATCTTCTCCACCCTGTGCTCCACCGAACAGATCGATGCCGCATTCGACTGGAGCGAGAACAACGAGTTTCTGCAGAAGAAGGCGGAGATCGTGCTCGACTACTACGAGGGCGACAACCCGTACAAGCGCAAGGTGGCCTCCACCCTGCTCGAGTCCTTCCTCTTCTACTCCGGCTTCTATCTGCCGATGTACTTCTCCGCGCACGCCAAGCTGACGAACACCGCCGACGTGATTCGTCTGATTATCCGCGATGAGGCCGTCCACGGCTACTACATCGGCTACAAGTACCAGAAGGGCATCGCCCAGCTGAGCGATGCCGAGCGCCTGGATCTGCAGGACTACACGTACGACCTGCTCAACGAGCTGTACGACAACGAGGTGGAGTACACCCAGTCGCTGTACGATCGCGTGGGCCTGACCGATGACGTCGAGAAGTTCCTGCGCTACAACGGCAACAAGGCGCTGATGAACCTCGGTTACCCGGCTTTGTTCCCGGCTGAGATTTGCGATGTGAACCCCGCGATCCTGGCCGCCCTGAGCCCGAACGCCGACGAAAACCACGACTTCTTCTCCGGCTCCGGCTCCTCCTACGTGATGGGCAAAGCCGAAGAAACCGATGACGACGACTGGGACTTCTAAGGGTTTCGCGGTCCGCGAACCCGCAGCGCCGCCGCGTTCGCACGGCGGCGCTACGCTGGAGATATGGAACAGGAGCCGTTGGTCAGCATCATCATCCCGGTATATAAGGTCGAGAAGTTCCTCGACGAATGCGTGGCGTCTGTTGCCGCGCAGACGTACGCCAATCTGGAGATTCTGCTGGTCGACGACGGCTCGCCCGACAATTGCCCGGCCATGTGCGACGCCTGGGCCGCCCGCGACCCGCGCATACGCGTGATTCACAAGCCCAACGGCGGCCTGTCCGACGCCCGCAACTCCGGTATCGCTGAGGCTATCGGCGCGTACATATACTTCGCCGATTCCGACGACACCGTGGCACCCACGTTGGTGGAGGACTGCCTGAACGCCATGCGCGAGTATGACGCCGACCTCGTGATGTTCCAGTTCGACACCATCTCCGAGAACAACAAGCCGCTGCTGTCCAACTATCGCCACAACGACTTCACCGAGGTGCAGGTCCTGACCCCGGTCGAGGTCATCAAAAAGCAAGTCAAGGCTGAGATTGACGGCTATTTCTGGGCCTTCCTGGCACCCGCCTCCACCTATCAGGGCACCGGATTCTCCTTCCCGGTGGGTCGCAAAATCGAGGATCTCTCCCGTATCTGCAACGTGATCGGCGAGGCCACGCGCGTGGTCCGTCTGCCCAAGGCGCTGTACCACTACCGCATGCGCGAGGGATCGATTACCGCCAACTGGGATCCGCAGCTCACCCGCGACTGGACCCGCGCCGCCGACGACCGCGAGGAATACATCGTCCACCGATTCCCCGAGCTCAAGGGCTTCATGACGCTGCAACAGCTGAATTTTTTTGCCAACCTCGATTACGAGACCATGCGCCAGTCGCTGATCGCCGGGCTCAAGATCGATCCCGAGGACGCCGACGCGCTTCGTCGTCGCATCGAGGGCCTGACCAAGTCCGCCGATGAGGGCGATGAGCCCGTACCGGAAACGTTGCGTGAGTTGCTCGGACTGCTCAAGCTGGGCATCACCAAGGTGGCCGATGGCACGTTCGGTAAGGCCGATGGCAGCGGTACTGATGGCGATGCCGAGAACGATGACGTAACGCTGGCCGACCGTTTCCGCGACATGCGCGAGGACTGGCGCCAGCTGCGCATCCAGCGCATCGAAAACGCCGAGGAGCGCAAGGCCGAGCGCAAAGCCGCCCGCAACGGCGTCACCTTCGAGTCTGTGTCGCATTAGTCGGCGACTGATGGAATCCATCAGTCCGGGAAGAGCAGACCTGCTCTACGTCGGGCGTGCCGGTTCGCACGTTCGAGAAACAGGCGTGTCATGGGCCGAACCACACAACACCCCCAGAAACGCCCATAAAGTTAACTACATTTCAGACACGCCACTTGCCTTGGTCCACGGTCCGTGTATAGTAGTTCTCGGCTCAACGAAGAGAACCTTCACTGAACCGGAAAAAAGTAAACGCTGAAGCTTGCAGTTTCCGAAAGCAAAGTTGTACGTCGGTGGCGAGGGCGGAAGCACAGTAAAGAACAAATCCCTTTACAACGGATCGTGAGGCACGTACCTGCCTCTGAAAGGATTAGTAATTATGGCAGAAGTCGTTTTCGACCACGTCACTCGTATCTACCCGGGCAACGATAAGCCCTCCGTGGATGATCTGAATCTTGATATCAAGGATGGCGAGTTCCTCGTCCTCGTCGGCCCTTCTGGCTGTGGTAAGTCTACGACCCTTCGTATGCTCGCCGGCCTGGAAGAGGTCAACAAGGGCCGCATCCTCATTGGTGGCAAGGATGTCACCACGATGCAGCCGAAGGACCGCGACATCGCAATGGTGTTCCAGAACTACGCTCTGTACCCGCACATGACCGTTGCCGACAACATGGGCTTCGCCCTGAAGATCGCCGGCACTCCGAAGGACGAGATTCGCAAGCGCGTCGAGAAGGCCGCTGAGATTCTCGACCTGACCGAGTACCTCGACCGCAAGCCGAAGGCTCTGTCCGGTGGTCAGCGTCAGCGTGTGGCCATGGGTCGTGCAATCGTCCGTGAGCCGAAGGTCTTCCTCATGGATGAGCCGCTGTCCAACCTCGACGCCAAGCTCCGTGTCCAGACCCGTACCCAGATCGCTGCTCTGCAGCGCCAGCTGGGTGTCACCACCCTGTACGTGACCCACGATCAGACCGAGGCCCTGACGATGGGCGATCGCATCGCCGTCATCAAGCTCGGTATCCTGCAGCAGGTCGGCGCCCCGACCGAGCTGTACGATCGCCCGGCCAACGTCTTCGTCGCCGGCTTCATCGGCTCCCCGTCGATGAACCTGAACACCCACCCGGTGGTCAACGGCAAGGCGAAGATCGGTGAGGACACCGTGGACCTGCCGGCTGAGGCCGTCAACAAGCTCACCGCCGAAGACAACGGCCAGATCGTGGTCGGCTTCCGTCCTGAGGACGCTGGCCTGGCCCCGGCTGACGACCCGAACGCCTTCTCCCTGAAGGTTGTGAACGTCGAGGATCTGGGCTCCGATGGCTACATCTACGGCAACATCATCACCGATGGCTCCGCCGCTGAGGCTTCCCAGGTCATGTCCGACCAGAACAAGCTCACCACGATTCGTGTGAATCCGCGTGCGCTGCCGAAGGTTGGCGCGACCGTCAAGATCAAGATCGACCCGGCCAAGATGCACCTGTTCGCTCCGTCGACTGAGCTGCGTCTGAACTAATAGATACTTGGCGAGGTCTAATCGCTTCGTCAACCATTAAACGAGGTTATTCTCTTCCTCTCTTATGACCTCGTTGGAAAAGCCCTGCATAGCTGCGGGGCTTTTCTTTTTGCCTAGAAAACGTACGCTAACCGGCCCCCGCAAATGAACGTTTTTTGTTCTTTCCCGTTGTCTAAATGAAAGTGCAACACCCGTTAGATTGGAAATTGCCTAGAAAAC
>OCHB01000014.1_pt1 | contig 256887 bp, 229 predicted proteins | sample 1538731 | NCBI WGS metagenome assembly OCHB01 (sample SAMN04571721, study PRJEB22368) | human gut metagenome | biome: human gut; material: stool | host: Homo sapiens | place: Luxembourg | collected 2012-09-20 | reverse complement strand
GGGCGGGATGGTTTGGGGCTGCCGGGAGCGGCCCGGGGAAGGGAGTATACGGATTTTTCGGGCGGGAGGTGTGCCTTAATCATACTGTTTGTTGCTGATTATTAGTATTTAATGTGTCCGTATGGAACATTCACGGGTTCTTGCGGGTATCCTGTGATTATACCATTTTGGTAGTATTGTATACAATTCGGCGCGGAATATAATCTACTTTTGAATTACAAAAAAACCACTGACCATGCGCTACGCACATAACCCGATCCTGAGCCCCGAAGATTTGTGTCCGAGCCAACCCTCGATGCAGATCGAATGCCTGCTGAATCCCGGTGTATTCCGTTACGACGGGAAGGTCTGGATGCTGGTCAGGGTCGCCGAACGCCCTGCACAGGCCGAAGGGGAGATCAGCTTCCCGGTGCTCGACGCGCAGAACCGCGTGACGGTGATGCGTGTCCCGGCCGCCTCCCCCGAACTCGACCTCTCGGATCCGAGGGTCATTAATTACAAGGGCGAGGATTTCCTCACGACGATGTCCCACCTGCGGCTTGTGAGCAGCACCGACGGCATCCGTTTCCGCGAGGAGGCGGGGTATCCGCCGCTGACGGGCAGCGACCGTTACGAAGCGTACGGGATCGAAGACTGCCGCGTCACGCAGATCAGCACGCAGTATTACCTGACTTATACGGCTGTCTCGGCCAATGGCGTGGCGGTGCGGATGCGCAGCACGTCGGACTGGCGCCGTTTCACCGATTACGGGCTGGTGCTGCCGCCGCACAATAAGGACTGCACGCTCTTCGACGAGAAGGTCGGTGACCTATATTATATGCTGCACCGCCCGAGTAGCCCCGAGATCGGCGGGAATTATATCTGGATCGCCCAGAGCCCCGACCTCCGCCACTGGGGAAACCACAGGTGTGTGGCCCGTACTCGCAAGGGGATGTGGGACAGCGCCCGCATAGGTGCCGGGTGTGCCCCGATCCGTACGGGCGAAGGGTGGCTGATGATCTACCACGGCGCAGACGCTTCGCACCGCTATTGCCTGGGTGCGATGCTGCTCGACGCCGCCGACCCGTCGAAGGTGCTGGCGCGCAGCCGCACGCCCGTCATGGAGCCTGAGGAACCCTACGAACTGGAAGGCTTCTTCGGGAATGTCATCTTCACCAACGGCCACTTGGTCGATGGCGACCGCATCGCCCTGTACTACGGGGCTTCGGACAAGGTGATCTGCCGGGCCGACCTTTCCGTAGGCGAAATCCTGGAAAATCTGCGCAAAGACTTATAATAGAAATCCTAATAAAACCTACTTAAAACTCATGAAGAAAACTTTGACCTATTGTTTCGGTTCCCTGCTTTGTCTGATGACGCTCGCTTCGTGCCAGAACGGCGGTTCGTGCTGCGGCCAGGCCGCCACGGACGTCGACCTGACGGGCAGGCTCTATCCGAAAGTCAAAACCCCGACCAAATCGCTTGTCATCGTAGACCTGCAAAACGACGATATCGAGGGGCAGGTCGCTGCCATCGGCCTGCAGGGTATCGTCAACCGCGACAGCGAACAGAAGATCTATGTGATGAACAGCCGTTGCAAGGACAACCACGGCGGCTGGAAGACCGGCCCGCACGACATGGCCCAGATGGGGCAGTTCTGGCTCGACCGTGTGCTGAAGGATATTCCGCAGGAGACCCTCACGCTCGATGCGACCAAGTCCAACCCCGGGTTCTCGGCGCTTGTCGAGCAGTATAAGAAGCATATCAAGGGCGTAGTCATCTATGATCCCGAACTGGTCGAGGCCACGATCGAGGCGGCGACCACGATCGCGGCACAGACCGACGCCCTGATCGTTTCACCCCGCCTTTACGAGGAGGTGAAGGGGTACGATTTTCCGGTGATCCGGGATCTGCGCGGGATGTTCAAGACCAACATCGAGTGTGTCGACTGGCTCGTGGAAAACTATTTCGAGACGGCCAACCGCGACGTGGCTTTCACCTGGTCGCACATGACCACCGATTTCCAGGAGAGCTGGGGCGCAGCCAACAAGGACTACGTGGTTGCCAACCGCCTGTTCACCTATTTCCTCGACATCCAGGATCATGACCAGTGCGCATATTACGAGAACATCGTCAAGAAATACCCCGCCGGCACCCAGATCATGGGCTGGACGGACGAATTGAAGGCCGACAAGCTCTTCGCCGAATACGGGTATTTCATGGTGCCGTTCATTTCGGTCGAGAACATGACCGTCATGTCTTCGTTCCCCTCGGTGCAGGGTACGCCCATCGAACCCAAGGCGCTCAAGGCCGAGCCCAATACCGTTTATATCGCGATGCTCGTCTCCGACGGCGACAACCTGCTGCATACGATGATCTACATGCCCTACACGATCGAGGAGTCGGCCGCCTACGGCGACGTCCCCGTGACGTGGATCATCAACCCCGCCATCGTAGACCTCGCGCCGCGTGTTTTCACCTGGTACGAGCAGGTGATGAACGAAGGCGGCCAGGAGATGGGCGCCATGATGGGCGACGGCTCCCCGACGACCGACCGTTACAGCGGTTTCTCGTTCTATTGCTCGCTGACACGGCATTACCTCAGGCAGGCCGGTATGCACACCCTCAAGCAGATGGTCGACGGCGAAGCCGTGGCCTGGAACGTACAGCCCTACTGCCTCGAAGGCGGTTATGCGGGCACCGACTGGCGCGGCATCGGTTCCGACGAATACCACATGGACAACGACTGTTTCCATATCGGTACGACCAATTCGCGTCCCGAATACCTGAATAAGGTGCTGGACAGCGCCCCGGTAGACGAACCGCTGTTCCTGTCGGTCATGATCGGCACGGCGAGCGAGGATGTGACCACCTATGCGTCCGAGCTCAAAAAGCAGATCGAGGCCCGCAACGACGGCCGGAAATACGTGTTCCTGAGGACTGCCGACCTGGCCGCTACGTACCGCGCCTATAAGGGTCTCCCCGTAGAATAATCGTGCGGAATGCCGCGTGCATCGGTGTGCCCCGACGGGCACACCCTGTACGCTGACACCCCTGATTCCTGCGGCGGGTGTTTCCGACTGCACCCTGTAAAAAGCGTTGTGATATTCATAAATACCTAATTATAAATCACTTATTAACTTAACACCTAATTGGCCATAAACTGAAAAGATGTAAAACCTACCGATCCGCCGGGAACCGGGCGTTCCCGCGGGAAGCAAAGAAATGACAACCAACGAACTACATTAATGATTGATTAAAATTATGAAACAAAGCTTACTGAAATTAGCTTTTGCAGCAGTGATGTTGATGCTTGTCGCTCCGTTCGCAGGCAGTCAGGCTGTTGCACAGACGCACAATCTGACCGGAACCGTCGTCGACGCACAGGGGAATCCGGTTGCGGGTGCCGCCGTGGTGATCGACGGGACGACGAAGGGTACCTCGACGGGTTCCGACGGTTCCTTCGCACTGAACGGCGTTATGGCGAACCAGAGCCTCCTGGTGACATTCATCGGTTATGAACCCCAGACGGTTGCGATCGGCTCACAGACGAATATGAAGGTCGTGCTCAAGGAAGACAACCAGACGCTCGACGAAGTGGTCGTCATCGGTTACGGTGTCCAGAAGAAGAGGGACGTGACGGGTTCGATCACCTCGGTGAAGAGCGACGTGTTCGAATCGCGTTCGGTCGAGAACGCACAGCAGGCCCTGCAGGGAAAGGCCCCGGGCGTGCAGGTGCTCTCCTCTTCGGCCGCTCCGGGTTCGAGCCCCTCGATCCGTATCCGCGGTTTCAGCTCGAACAATTCGGGCGCTTCGGAGCCTTTGTATGTAGTGGACGGCCTGAAGGTGTCGGACATCTCCTACCTGGATCCTTCGTCCATCGAGTCGATGGAGATCCTCAAGGACGGTGCCTCGGCGGCCATCTACGGTGTCGAGGCCGGTAACGGTGTCGTGCTCATCACCACGAAGAAGGGTAAGAAGGGCGACGGCCGCATCTTCTACGATTTCACCTACGGCATCACCTCGCTGGCACGTAAGGCCGACCTGATGAATGCCGAGCAGTACGTGGCCTACCAGACGGCCGCCGGCAACAACCAGTCGCTGTCCGCGTGGGACGGCAAGACCGATACCGACTGGTTCGACGTGCTTTACGGCGACAACGGTTCGTTCCAGCGCCATACGGCCGGCATCGAAATGGCCAACGACAACGGTTCGGTTTACGCTTCGCTGTCGTATATGGACAACGACGGTATGTACTATGGCAACAAGGACTGGCTGAAGCGTGTCACCTTCCAGCTCAACGGCGACTACAAGGTCAAGAAATGGCTCACCTTCACGACCAACAATACGGTCGAAAGTTCGCGTTCGCAGAACAGCGGCGACGGCGTGAGCACGCTGGGCAACAGCAACCAGTTTATCAACCCTTACGGCATGGATCCGCTGCTGCCCGCTTTCTGGGACAAGGACAACCTGCCCGCATACATGACCGAGCTGATCGCACAACAGGGCGACGACATGTTCATGAAGAACGAGAAGGGCGATTACGTGGGCATCCCGTTCGCCGCCAAGGACGCAGTCAACCCGCTTACCCACTATTACAGCAACACGGGCGAGCATAAGAATTTCGCCCTGCGCGGTGCTTCGTCGCTGGTTTTCGCCCCCGTCGAGGGTCTTACCGTCACGTCGCGCGTGGGTTACCGGCTCGAATCGACCAATTACAGCTTCTACGGCGTGCCGACCTACTTTGCCGTGTCGTCGCGTACGAAGATGCAATTGGACGGGAAGACCACGATGAACCGCTTCTACATGTGGGAGAACTTCGCCAACTACAACCGTTCGTTCGGCAAGCACACGATCAACGCGATGGTCGGTATGTCCTACCAGTACGAGTGGAGTAACTTCACATCGGGTTCGACCAACGGCCTGACCGACAGCAGCAGCAATTTCCACCACCTCGACTTCGCTTCGACCGATGCCACCAAAGGCGTGGGCGGCAGAGTAGGCGAAATGTCCAGTATCAGCTATTTCGGCCGTATCGGCTATACGTTCGACAACCGTTACAACATCATGGTCAATTTCCGCGCCGACGCTTTTGACCGTTCCAAATTGTCGAAGGAAGCCCGGTGGGGTTATTTCCCCTCGGTGTCGGCCGGCTGGACGATTTCCAACGAGCGGTTCATGCGCGATATCGACCCCAAGATCATTTCGTTCCTGAAGCTCCGCGCTTCGTACGGTGTCAACGGTAATATCAGTGCGCTGGGCGCTTTCATGTACAGCTCGTCGATGAGCGTGGGCGATTATTACCCCATGAACGGCTCGCTGGTTTCCACCGTCTATCCTTCGGATGTGCTGGCCAACCCGGATCTGAAATGGGAGACGGCACGGCAGTTCGACGTCGGCGTCGACGCACGCTTCCTGAACAACAGGCTGACTTTCGGGATGGATTTCTACAACAAGAATACCGTCGACCAGATTCTTACATTGACGCCACCCCTTGCGACGGGTACCACGAGCATGGCGAAGAACATAGGCAAGGTGAACAACCACGGCTTCGAGTTCGAACTCGGCTGGCAGGATCAGGTCGGTGAGTTCACCTACGGCGTCAATGCCAACCTTGCCACCATCAGCAGCGAGGTCAAGGAGATGGAAGGTGCGCGTATCGTGAACGACCTGTCCGATTTCGTCTATTTCGACAAGGGACAGCCCATGTGGAGCTACTACGGTTACAAATACCTCGGTGTCAATCCCGAGGATGGCAGCGCCATCTATTACGACAAGGACAAGAGCGGCACGATCGATGACAAGGACAAGGTGTACCTGGGTTCGGCCATCCCCGACTTTACCTACGGCATCACCCTCAACGCCGCTTACAAGGGCTTCGACCTGACGGTATTCGGCAGCGGAAGCCACGGCGGCCTGCTGAGCCTCTACGGCGCCCGCCTGACGCCTTCGGCCAACAAGCCCTCCGAACTGTGGACGGATTCGTGGGACGTGAAGGGCGCCGGGGCCAAATACCCGCATCCCGATCCGATCGGCGATACCGCTTCCAGAAACTCGAGCATGTGGCTCAAGAGCGGTTCCTATTTCAAGATCAAGCAGATCCAGCTGGGTTACACGCTGCCTTCGTCCTTTACGAAGAAGATCGCCATTTCGCGCCTGCGCGTCTATGTTTCGCTCGACAACTTCTTCTGCATCACTCCCTACTGGGGTATGGATCCGGAAGCTGTCAGCGGTACGTCGGGCATCGGTATGGACAATGGCGACTACCCGACCCCGAAGACCCTGACATTCGGTGCAAACCTTTCGTTCTAACCTAAAAACATTATGACTATTATGAAAAAGCATATTTTGGCATTAGCCGGTCTGCTTGCCGGAGCGATGATGGCGACTTCGTGCTCCCAGGCGCGTCTCGACGAAGTGGAGCACCTCGGGGTCACCGAGGTGGACAAGACCTATGCGGAGGCGAACGATATGACGGCCCAACAGCTGATCGCGAACGTATACGTCACGGCCAAGTACCTGATGATGGGCGACTGGGGCGTACACTACATTGCAACCACCTCGGCCAAGACGGCCGAGTGCTGGCCGGGCGGTTCGGGCCCGAACGACGGTACCGAATATCACCGCATGTCGGCCATGATCGACGATTCGGAGAACAACGCCTACAAGGAGATGTATACCCGTTTCTACAAGATCATGTACAAATGCAACATGATCGTGGACAAACTCAACGACGGTTCCGCCGAGCGCAAGCGCGTGATCGCCGAGGCCAAGGCCTGGCGTGCATGGGCGATGATGCGCCTGACGCAGCTGTGGGGCTCGGCCCCGCTCGTGGATCACGTGCTGGACGGTATCAACTATTCGTTCTATCCCGGCAACTCGAACCCCGAGGACAACTGGAAATGGATCATGACGCAGTTCGACGAGGCTGCTGCCGTGCTTCCCTCGAAGAGCGGACTGGGCGGCCAGAAAGCCATCGGCGGCCGCTGGACGGCCGAAGCCTGCTACGCTTACAAGGGCCAGGGGTACATGTGGCAGAACGATTATGCCAACGCCAAGGTCGAACTGGCCAAGGTGATCAACTCGGGCAAATACGAACTCTGGGATAAGACCGCGACCATGGGCCCGTCGAGCTACGGCACGAACATGCAGCTGGCCAAGAGCCAGAACGAAAACTGGAGCGACGGCAGCGAGGAGTACGAATACCTGACGCTCTACCGTGCCGAGGCCGATTTCTGCGACGAGTTCCTGCTCGAGCTGGACATCGACGGCGACATGACGACGATCACGAGCACCGAGCCTTATTGGTTCCGCGCCTACATGAACTGGCGTAAGGACGAGGTCAACCTGCCGGGCAACACGACGACCGCCTCCGACGGCTGGGGCTTTATCAACCCGACCCGCACGTTCGGTTATGCATTTGCTAAGCACGACGGCAACAGCGTGCGCCGCCGTGCGGCCATCGCCACTTACAGCGAGGTGTACCACGACTTCCCCTACCTGAACAAGGACGTGCGCGGCGTCATGTCGAGCATGTTGTTCGAGAACGAGGGCTATTTCCGCATGAAATACTACGACTATGTGGACGACGTGGTTCCCGAGCGTTTCGCAAGCGGCCAGACCAACGGCAACCGGACGAACTTCCCGCTGATGCGCTATGCCGACGTGCTGCTGCTCTATGCCGAGGCTGTCTGCATGTCGGGCGAGGGTACGGCCAATATCTCGGGCCTGGAGGCGCTGAACAAGGTGCGCCGCCGTGCGGGCCTGACCGACGCCCCCGCGCTGGATATGGATAACGCCGAGTACGGCATCAAGGCCGAGCGCCGCTTCGAGCTGTGGCTGGAGGATTGCAGCCGCTATGTCGACCTGATCCGCTGGGGCGATTACAAGAAATTCATCACCGACACTTCGATCGACGGCGTGAGCGAGCATTGGGGTAACGAATGCGCATGGCTCGTCGGGCTCAAGGACGCGACCAAGCGTACGACCGATCCTACCGATTGGAGCAACTACGAAGTGCGCTACGACCCGCTGTCGACGCGCGGCACCTGGAGCGACCGCTTCTACCTGTGGCCGTTCCCCTATGCCGAAACGACGCAGAACCCGAACCTCGTCCAGAATACCGGTTGGTAAAAACCGGTTGTGAAGGCCGTCCCGGCCGGTTACCCGGGGCGGTATGATAATCCGGCGACGGCAGTGGATCGTTTCTGTTTCACTTCGCCGTCGCCGGGATTTTTTCCGGCCGGGCCGTCCGGATCGGCCTGCATCCGCAGGTTGCCGCCCTTCGCGTGTGGCCGGGAGGTGCCGGATGACCGGCGGCGTTGAAGCCGTGCGGGAGCGAATTATCCGTAAAAAAATGAAGGAATGAAAAAATATCTGTTGATCGCAGCGTCGCTGTTGCTGAGCCTTCCCCTGGCAGCCGCTGTGCAGAAAGTGTCGCTCAACAGCGACGGCCGGGTTGCCGCGTGGCAGCTCCGGGCACAGGACGAGGTGCCCGATGCGAAGGCCATGCTCGGGGCCGGTTACGATGCGTCCGGCTGGGTCGCCGCGGTCGTCCCGGGGGCGGCCTTCACGTCGTTCGTCGAGGCGGGGATCGAACCCGACCCCAACTTCGGCGACAATGCCTACAAGGTGGACAGGAGCAAGTACGACCGCAATTTCTGGTACAGGGCCGAGTTCGCGACCAAAGACCTGCCCGCCGGTGCGCGCCGCTGGATCTGCTTCGAGGGCGTGAACCGCGGGGCCGAAGTCTATCTCAACGGCGCGCGGCTGGGGTCGCTCGACGGGTTTATGGATCGCGGCATGTTCGAGGTCACGCATCTGCTGCGGCAGGATGCTGCGCCCAACGTGCTGGCCGTGCTGGTGCGCGTGCCGACGAACCCGATCGCCAACCATGCCAGCCCGACCTATATTTCCAGTGCGGGCTGGGACTGGATGCCCTACGTCCCCGGGCTGCTGGGCGGCATCACCGACGACGTGTATTTCACCACGTCGGGCGACGTGTCGCTCGTCGACCCGTGGGTGCGTACCAGGGTGCCTTCGCGCGAGCAGGGCGTCATTTCGCTGACCACCGAACTGAAAAACCACTCGCAGCAGGAGAAAACCGGGGTCGTGAGGGGCGTCATCCGCCCGGGCGACATTACCTTCGAGAAGCGATTTAAAATAGGGGCGGGCCAGCAGCGCACCGTGGGCGTCGACCCCCGCGAGTTCCCGCAGCTGACCGTCGACGACCCGGCCCTGTGGTGGCCCAACGGGTATGGCGACCAAAACCTCTATACGTGCGAGCTGACGTGCGAGGTCGACGGCGAGGTTTCCGACCGCCGGACGGTGACATTCGGCATCCGGGAGTACTCCTACGATTTCGTGAAGGGCGTGTTCCAGCTCTCGGTCAACGGCGAGCGCATCTACTGCAAGGGCGGTAACTGGGGCATGAGCGAGTATATGCTCCGCTGCCGGGGCGCCGAGTACGACCTCAAAATCCGCCTGCACCGCGAGATGAACTACAACATGATCCGCAACTGGATCGGTTCGACGACCGACGACGAGTTCTACGAGGCGTGCGACCGCTACGGCATCATGGTCTTCGACGATTTCTGGCTCAATTCGCATCCCAACCTGCCGGACGACGTGTTCGCCTTCAACCGCAACGCCGTGGAGAAAATCAAGCGGCTGCGCAACCATCCTTCGATCGCCGTCTGGTGCGGCGACAACGAGGGCGTGCCCCTGGCGCCGCTCAACGAGTGGCTGCGCGAGGATGTCAAGGCCTTCGACGGCGGCGACCGCTGGTACCAGCCCATTTCGCGCGAGTACGGATTCTCGGGCAGCGGCCCCTGGGTGAATGCCCATCCGATCTGGTACTTCACGGCCCACCCGCTGGGCTACGGAGACCACAAGCTCGACGGCTGGGGCTTCCGCACGGAGATCGGTTCGGCCGTGTTCACCAACTACGAGAGCTATAAGAAGTTCATGCCCGAACCCGAGCGGTGGCCGGCTTCGCCCGGGATGCTGGACAAGCATTTCTTCGGCAACTCGGCGGGCAATGCGCGTCCGACCCGTTATTTCGCGGCCGTGGAGTACAATTACGGCAAGGCCGCGGGCGCGGAGGATTTCTGCCGCAAGGCGCAGCTGCTCAACATCGAGGTCAACAAGGCGATGTACGAGGGGTGGCAGCACCACCTGTGGAACGACGCTTCGGGCATCCTGACCTGGATGAGCCAGTCGGCCTACCCGTCGTTCGTATGGCAGACCTACGATTACTATTACGACCTGAACGGCGCCTACTGGGGCGTGCGCAAGGCCTGCGAGCCGCTGCATATCCAGTGGAGTTACGCCGACAACACGGTCAAGGTGGTCAACGCCAGCGGCGAGGCCTACAACGGCCTGCGTGCCACGGCGGCGGTCTACAATATGGACGGCAGCGAGGTGAAGCGCTATGCGCAGCGGGCCGCCCTGTCGTCGCTGCCCAATACGGCGACCCGGGTGATGACGCTGCCGTTCCCCGAAGACCGCAACCTCGCACGGGGTAAGAAAACCGTCGCCTCGTCGTCGGAGAATGACGATTCGCATGCCGCCAAGTCCGTCACCGACGGCAATACGGGCTCCTCGTGGCGCTCGGGCGGCCCGGGCGAGCAGTGGGTCATGGTAGACCTGGGCGCGCCCACCGAGTTTTCGGACATCGTCCTGACGTGGGAGAGCGAAGCGGCCAAAGCATACGAGATACTCGCGTCGGACGACGCCGAAGAGTGGCGGACGGTCTACACCAGCTGCAAGCCCAGCACGCCCATCGACCGGATACGGATCGACCCCGTGACGGCGCGCTATGTCAAGTTGCAGGGCACGGCGCCCCACGACGACTGGCAGCTGGTGCTCTTCGAAATGGAGCTTTACGGCCCGGAAACCCCGGCCGAAGAACTTTCGCCCGTGCATTTCATCCGCCTGCGGCTGACCGACGATGCTGGGAACCTGCTTTCGGAGAATTTCTACTGGCGTTCGAACCGCCTGGGCGACTACCGTGCGCTGAACGACCTCGAACCCGCGAAACTGGATGTACGCACGAAAGCCGAAACGGTGGACGGCAAGCGCATCATCCGCGCGACCGTCACGAACCGGGGCCGCAGCGTGGCGTTCGCCGTGCGCCTCATGCCGGTCTACGCCTCGACCGGGGAGCAGATACTGCCGGTCATCATGGACGACAACTACTTCACGCTGCTGCGGGGCGAGACCCGGAAGGTCGACATCGAGATCGACGAGTCGCTGCTCGGGGAGGATACCTATAAACTGGTCGCAAGGCCCTATAACGATTGATTGCGGGTATGGGAAGGTTTTGTGCGCTGGTGCTCCTGCTGTGCGCGGCATGGGCGCCGTCCGAAGCGAAAATCAAGCTGCCCGCCATCGTGGGCGACAACATGGTGCTGCAACAGTCCTGCGAAGTGAAGCTCTGGGGCTGGGCGGCGCCCGAGGCCGAAGTCAGCGTCGCACCCTCGTGGTGCGGCGCCGTACGGACGCAGGCCGACAAGAAGGGACGCTGGTGCGTGACGGTCGCAACCCCGGCCGCCTCGTTCGAGCCGCGCAGCATCGCCCTGGGCGACGGCGACGGCGAACCCGTCGTGCTGAAGAATATCCTCATCGGCGAGGTGTGGCTCTGCTCGGGGCAGTCCAACATGGAGATCCCCGTGCAGGGAGGCCGCGACTGCCCGATCGAACATGCGCAGGAGATCATCGCCGAAAGTGCGCAGTACCCCGACGTGCGGCTCTTCTCGGTGAAAATCGACGGCGGGCTTCGTCCCCGGGAGGATGTGACGGGTGCCTGGTGCGAAGCCTCGCCCGGGAGCGTCAAGACCTTCAGCGCCATCGGCTACCTGTTCGGCCGCAACCTCCGCCGGGCGCTGAACGTCCCCGTGGGGATCATCAACAGCAGTTGCGGCGGCACGTGGATCGAAGCGTGGTTCCCGGCGTCGCTGCAACGCAGGTTCGCCGATTTCGACCCGGCGTCGGTCGCCACGCGCGAGGGGCAGAGCGGCATGAATACGGTCGAAATCCTTTACAACGGGATGATTTACCCGTTGCATAACTTTGCGATCAAGGGGTTCTGTTGGTATCAGGGCTGCTCGAATGTCGGGCGCAGCACCTGTTACGCCGACAAGATGGTGGCGATGATCGACCACTGGCGGGAGTTGTGGGGCGGCGAACGCAAGCCGTTCTACTACGTCGAGATCGCACCCCATGAGGACGGCGAGCAGAACGTGAACGAGGCGCTGGTGCGCGAGCAGCAGGCGCGGGTGATGGACATGACCGACAACGTGGGTATGGTTTGCACCAACGACCTGGTCTACGACTACGAGACGTGGAATGTGCATCCCAGCCAGAAGGAGCCCATCGCGCGGCGTCTGGCCTATTGGGCGCTGAGCCGGGACTACGGCTACGGCGATGCGGTCAAGACCATCGGGCCGCGGTTCAGGTCGATGGAGGTGCTCGAAGGCGGTGTCGTGAGGGTGCATTTCGACGGCAGCGACTGCGGGTTCCTCGTCAAGGGCGAGATCGAGGGCTTCGAACTGGCCGGCAGCGACGGGGTGTTCCGCCCCGCGAAGGCCGTGCGCCGGCGCCCCGACCCCACGGTGCTCTATGTCTCGAACTACGACGTGGGCAGCCCCGTGTACCTGCGCTATAATTTCAAGAATTGCAGCGTCGGCCGCCTGTGGGATGCCTTCGGGCAGCCCGTAGTGCCGTTCCGGACGGATAATTTTTAACTTTGTGGAACCGATCTAATATTTTGCGGAAATGAAAAAACTGATCTTGTTATGTGCGCTTTGCCTGTTTGGGGCGGGCGTTGTTTTCGGCCAGGCCTATTCCGACCTCCTCTACCGGGACTGGGCGGGGCTCAGGGCCTATGCTCAGGTGAACAAAACGCTGGGCGACGTGCGCCCCGACGTGGTTTTCATGGGCAACTCCATCACCGAGGGGTGGTTCAACCAGCACCCGGAGTTCTTCCAGAAAAACAACTTCCTGGGCCGCGGCATCGGCGGGCAGACCTCGTCGGAAATGCTGGTGCGCTTCCGCCAGGACGTGATCGAACTGCACCCGCAGTGCGTGGCGATCATGGCCGGGACGAACGACATTGCGATGAACAACGGATACATCGCCCTGGAAAATACCTACCAGAACATCGTTTCGATGTGCGAGCTGGCGCGCTTCAACGGGATAAAGGTGCTGCTGTGCTCCGTCACGCCGTGCGTGCGCTACAACTGGCGGCCGCAGGTGGAGCCCGGGAAGATCATCCCTAAGCTCAACGCAATGCTCAGGAAGTATGCGGACTCGGCCGAGGGCGTGGAGTATGTCGACTATTTCTCGGCGATGGCCGACAAGGACAATGCCATGCTCCCGGAATATTCGCCCGAGGGATGCCATCCCAACGGCGAGGGCTATAAGGTCATGGAGCAGATCATCGTGCCGGCCATCAACAAGGTGAACGGTACCAACAAAAAATATTTCGTCTACTAATCCGAAGCTGTCATGAATCTCAAACGAACCCTTTTCCTGCTGGCGGCCGTGCTGCCCCTGCAGCTCTCCGCCAAGGTCACGCTCCCGGCGATCTTCACCGACAACATGGTGTTGCAGCAACAGAGCGATGTGAAAATCTGGGGCAGGGCCAAACCCGGCAAGGCCGTGAAAGTCACCACCTCGTGGGACGGCAAGACCTACGCGGCGACGGCCGCCGCCACGGGCGGCTGGGAGGTGCGCGTGTCGACCCCCGTGGCCGGCGGCCCCTATACCGTCACGGTTTCGGACGGCAAACCCGTCGAACTGAAAAACGTTTTGATCGGCGAGGTCTGGCTCTGTTCGGGGCAGTCCAACATGGAGATGCGCGTTGCCGACCGGGTGCTGAACTACGAACAGGAGATGAAGGAGGCCGATGCCTACGGGAATATCCGCCTGCTGCATATCGACAACACCACCAGCCCGGTGCCGCTCGACGAGGCTTCGGTTCGCCACGGCGGCTGGCAGGTGTGCTCGGGCGAAAACATCGCCGACTTTTCGGCGACGGGTTACTTCTTCGGCAAGGAGCTCTATAAAAACCTGGGCATACCCATCGGATTGATCGAGTCGTGCTGGGGCGGGACGTACGCCGAGTCGTGGACGAGCGCCGAAGCGCTGTCCGAGATGCCCTATTTCCGTCCCCGCGTCGAGAAGGTGAAGCAGATCCCCGAATCCCGGGAGGCGCGTAACAAGATGTTCCACGACGACATGGACGAGTGGCGCCTCCGGATGATGCAGGCCGACAAGGCGTTCGAGGACGGCCGCGCGGTGTGGGCCGAGAGTTCGTTCGATGATTCGTCGTGGGGCGAGATCGCGGTTCCGGGGTTCGTGCAGGATCAGGGCCTCGACGGGTTTAGCGGCTTTATGTGGGTGCGCAGGGACGTCGAGATCCCGGCCGGCTGGGCCGGTAAGGAGCTGACGCTCACGCTTGCGGCCATAGACGACAACGATTTCACCTATTTCAACGGCGTCGAAGTGGGGCATACCGAGGGCTGCATGGCTTTCCGGAGCTATAAGATTCCCGCGTCGTTGGTCAAGGCCGGCAAGGCGACCGTAGCCGTGCGTGTGATGGATACGGGCGGCAAGGGCGGCATCTTCGGCGATGCGAACAGCATCGCCCTCGCCAAATCGGACTCGGAGAAACTCCCGCTGGCCGGGCAATGGAAATACAAGGTCTCGATGGGCCTGGGCGACGCCCCCGACATGCCGGTCAACACCGCCACCGAACCCAACTACCCGACGTTCCTCTTCAATGCGATGATCAACCCCCTCGTGGACTATGCCATCCGCGGCGCCATCTGGTACCAGGGTGAGGCCAACGTGGCGCGCGCGGCGCAGTACCGCGACCTGCTGCCGCTGATGATCCATGACTGGCGGCAGCACTGGGGGTATGCCTTCCCCTTCTATATCGTGCAGCTTCCCAACTACATGAAGGCACAGGAAGGCCCCGAGGAGTCGGAGTGGGCCGAGTTGCGCGAGGCGCAGAAACATGCGCTCCGCCTTGAGAACACGGGGCTGGCCGTGTGCATCGACGTCGGTGACGGCGACGACCTCCATCCGAAAAACAAACCGGCGGTCGGCCGGCGCCTCTCGCTCGTGGCACGGGCATTGACCTATGGTGAGCAGATTCCCTATTCGGGGCCCGTATACGAGGGTTACCGCATCGAGGGGAACACGATCCGCATCGACTTTTCGCACACGGACAAGGGGCTCAAGACCTCCGACGGCGGCCCCGTCAGGGGGTTCTATATCGCCGGCCCCGACCATAAGTTCCATGCCGCCAAGGCCGTCATCGAAGGCAATACGGTCGTCGTCTCTTCGGACGGGGTGCGTTTCCCCGTCGGGGTGCGCTATGCCTGGGCCAACAACCCGGTCTGCAACCTCAGTAACGGCGCCGGGCTTCCGGCCGGGCCGTTCCGCACCGACGACTGGACGGACGGCGCGAAACGCTATTAAGGAAACCGTCCGCCCCGTTTCCGGGCCGGATTCGGCCTGCAGGGAGGCGGGCTGCGCGGACGGAACATACGCGGGGTCATGGCAGGGCGCGCCCTGCCATGGCTTTCCCGTTCTGTGGCGGGGCGGATGATCCGCCCCGGCTTCCCGCTTTTTTCGGGAAACGGCCTGCCGCGTGATTTTGCGGTTCCGGATAAAAACATATCTTTGTAACAACATGCGAAGCGTTATGTCGAAAAAGTTGATTTTCCTGTTGCTGGCGGCGGTTTGGGTTGCCGTGCCTTCCGCCGTGGCCTCCCTCAAGTACGATACGCTGACCAGCGCGGACGGGTTGTCGAACAGTTCGGTCAACTGCATCTATCAGGATTCGACCCTGATGATGTGGTTCGGGACATGGGACGGCCTGAATGCCTACAACGGTTACGGCTTCAGGACTTACAAGTTCGCGCCGGACAATGCGAATACGATTTCGAACAACGTCATCCGCAACATCGTCGAGGAGGCGAAGGGCATCCTCTGGGTCGCCACCGACTACGGGATCAACCGCATCGACGTGGAAAACGACCGCATCGAACGCTTCTACCCCGGCTACGAGGACAACGGCCCCACGGCCGAGCAGGTATTCTCGGTCGCGGCCGCGGCCGACGGCACAATTTTCTGCGCCGCCACGGGGTGGGGCATCGCCTGCTACGACAAGGCGCTGGGCCGGCTTTCGGCACTCAATGTCCCGCAGTTCAACTCTTCGGAGATACGTGCCGTTTACTACGGCGGGCAGAATACCCTGCTGCTGCATACCGTGCAGGAGGAGCTGGTTCGGATTCGTTACGGGCTGTCGGCGACGGGGAGCATGGAGGTGAGGGAAAAGGTCGGGCTCTTCCCCGAAGGCGGGGTCAAGTCGGTGTTCGACAGCCGGACGGCGCTCTACCTGGTTACGGCCGATGCGGAAATTTACCGCTACGAACGCCGCGACGGGGAGCTGGCGGCGGTGGGCAAATTCCCCCCCCCGGCCCGTGAGATACGCGCTGTCGCCCAATACGGCGACGATTACCTGCTGATAGCGACCGGAGCGCCGGACATGTATGTCTGCGACATGCCCGGGCGGACGTTCCACCGGATGTCGCAAATGCCCGACATCAACATCCTTTCGCTCTGCTACGGCAGCCAGGACATCCTGTGGGTCGGCAGCGACGGGCAGGGCGTCTTCCAGGTATACAACGACGGCATCCAGTTCGACAAGATTCCCAACAGCCGGATTTTCGGCGACAGGAACTGCCCCGTGCGCGCCTTCTGCGAGGACAGCCGCGGGAACGTCTATGTCGCCACGAAAGGCAACGGGATCGGCATGTTGCGTCCCGACGGGAGCCGGGGCGCGGTCTACGACGTATCCGGGGGACTGGGTAATAATTCCGTCTACGCCCTCGCCGGGGGATTCGGCGACGACCTGTTCATCGGGCACGACGGTGCCGGGCTCGATGTGCTTTCGTGTGCCACGGGGCGCATCTCGTCCATCAAACCCGTCCCGGGCACCTATTTCGGTTCGGTGTATGCGATTTACCGCGATCCGTCGGACGGCTGCGTGTGGCTCGGGACGAACGGCTACGGGCTGATCGGGCTGCAGCTGGCCGAGTCGGGCGGGCGTTACGAAATCAGGCGGCAGCGGGTCTATGTCAACGACAAGAAGGACGCCACCTCGCTGAGCAACAATACGGTGTTCGCGATCGTCCCGGCCGGCGGCGGAAAGCTGTGGGTCGGAACGCGCGGTGGCGGGTTGAACCTCTTCGACACCCGCAGCGGCAAGTTTACCCATTACACGACCTCCTCGGGCGATTATCCGATCAGCAGCAACGACATCCTGTCGCTCTACGCCGGGCGCGACTCGACGCTCTGGATCGGGACGAGCTACGGTCTGAACCGGCTTAGCCCCACCGCAGGGGGACGGGGCGGTTTCCGCTGGTATATCGAAAAGGACGGGCTGCCGAACAACACCATCCACGGTATCCTGGAGGACGACTCGGGCAACCTTTGGCTCAGCACCAACAAGGGGCTGGCGCAGCTGAACCCTGGCGACAACCGGATAATCAGCTATTACAACAACGAGGAGTTGCAGAGCAACGAATTTTCCGACGGTGCCTATTACCGTTCGCGCGACGGCAGGATGTACTTCGGCGGAGTGGCCGGGTTCAACCGGTTCGATCCCCGCGACATCCGCGTGCGGACGTATGCCCCGGCCGTGCAGCTCAACAATTTCCTGATCAAGCAGACGCCCGTGCCCGGATTCCGTGCCGACCGCGAGATCGTCCTGTCGCACAGCGAAAACTTTTTCAGCATCCAGTTCTCCGCGCTGGAATACATCCGCAACGGCAACTGCGAATACGCCTACATCCTCAAGGGGTTCAACGACGACTGGGTGGATATCGGCACCGACAACACGGCGGTCTTCACCAACGTGCCGCCCGGAGCCTATGAATTCTGCGTGCGCTGTACCAACGGCGACAAAATCTGGAGCGGCAATACCGCTTCGCTGCATATCCGGGTGCGTCCGCCGTGGTGGAACACGGTGTGGGCCTATATGGTCTACCTGCTGCTCTCGTTCGTGGTGCTGTACGTCGTCTGGTTCGTGGTCAACGACCGGATCGAGCAGCGGCGCAGGCTGCTGATGGAGTCGATGAGCCGGCAGCAGCAGAGCGACAACTACGAGGCCAAACTCCGCTTTTTCACCAGCATCGCCCACGAGTTCTGCACCCCTTTGACGCTGATCTACGGTTCGGGCGAGCAGCTGCTCAACAGTTACAGCCTCGCGCCCGACGTCGCCAAGCATGTCCGCATCGTGAAGAACAATGCGGCGCGTATGCAGCGCCTGATCGGCGAGTTGATGGAGTTCCGGCGGGTCGAGACCGGGCATTACACGCCCCGGTACGTGCTGGTCAACGTCACGGAGCTGATTTCGACCATCACCGACAATTTCAACGAGGTCAACGAGCAGCGGCGCATCGACCTGCGCATCGACTTCCCGGCGCAGGAAGTCATCCTCGTGAGCGACCAGGGGGCACTGGAGAAAATCCTCTACAACCTGGTTTCCAATGCCTATAAATATACGCCCGCAGGCGGATACATCAGCATCGCGCTGCGTGCGGAGGCCGGCCGTACGACCGTGAGGGTCAGGAACTCGGGCAAGGGTATCAAGCCCGAGGACATCGGCAATGTCTTCAACCGCTTCGAGATACTCGACAATTTCGAACGGCAGGCCAACGAGGGCAAGGTCATGCGCAACGGCATCGGGCTGGCGCTCGCCAAGAGCCTGGCCGACATGCTGTCGGGAAATATTACGGTGAGCAGCAACCCCGGCGAATATACCACCTTCACCCTGTCGCTGCCCGAGGTGAGCCGCGACCTGGTGACCGAACCGGGGCAGACGGGCGTGCCCGATTATCCGCTGCCCGACGTTGAGGACATGCGGACGGGGCAGGCCCGAGAGTCGCGTGCCGCGGGGGCCTCGATCCTGGTGGTGGACGACGAAAAGCAGATCCGCGACCTGATCGCCGAGATACTCTCCGACGAATATTCCGTCATCCAGGCCGCCGACGGGACGGAGGCCATCGAGATCCTCAAACACAGGCGCCCCGACCTGATTATCAGCGATGTCAGTATGCCGAACGTGGACGGGCTCGAATTGCTCAAATACCTCAAGGGCAACGAGATCACCAAATATATTCCGTTCGTGTTCCTCTCCTTCAAGAGCGACGTCGAACAGGAAATCCGCGGCTACGAACTGGGCGGCGACGCCTATATCTCCAAGCCGTTCCATCCCAAGCACCTGCTGGCCGTCGTACACCAGATACTCAACAACCGCCTCTCGCTGAGGGATTACTACAATTCCGTGATCTCCTCGTCGGACGTCTACGAGGGGAATACGATCGACGCCGACGACAAGAAGTTCATCGTACAGCTGGCCGGGATCATCGAGGAGAACATGACCGACGAGAACCTGTCGCTGAATTTCCTGTGCGACAAGATGTGCGTGAGCCGCATGAGCCTCTACCGCAAGATCCGCGAGATCACGCAGATGACGCCGAGCGAATATATCCGCTCGGTGAAGATCAGCCATGCGACGCACCTGCTCCGGACGACCAATATGACCATCCAGGAAATCATGTTCTGCTCGGGTTTCAACAACAAGTCCTACTTCTATCGCGAGTTCGCCAAAATATACCACATGTCGCCCAAGGAGATGCGCGAAAAAGAGCGCTGAGCGGGCAAAAGCGCCGTTTTCCCGCGTGAAGATACGTTTCGGTTACAATAGTATACCTTGCAACGCCCCCGGGGGCTTATTTTTGTAGGGCAATACTAAACTACTGACATGAAAGAAACAACCGTCTCGACCTCGGGCAACGGCATTTTCAGCAAGGCTTTCTCGGAAATCCGGCATTTCGGAACCTATCCGTTCAACATGCGGATACTCCTGCTGACGAACATGCTGTATGCGTTCGTCCTCCCCGTCGTGGAACTTTTCGTCGGCACCTACATCATGCGCAACAGCTCGGAGCTGGCGTATGTGGTGGGCTACCAGCTGGCCGTCTACACGGGCATCCCGCTCACCTTCCTGGTGAACGGTTTTCTCATGCGCCGCATCCGGATTTCGCACCTCTATTCGTTCGGGATGCTGCTGAGCGGCGTTTCGATGGCCGTGATGATGTCGCTCGAAACGCTCGACCTGGCCGGGATCGTCGTGGCGGGGCTTATCATGGGGCTTTCGTACGGCTTTTTCTGGGCCAACCGCGATTTCCTCGCCCTGAATTCCACCGACGACTGCAACCGCAACTATTACTACGGTCTGGAAAGTTTCTTCAACACCGTCGCCGGGGTCGTCGTACCCGGTATGATCGGGGCGTTTCTGGGCGCCACGGCCGACCACAACTGGCTCGGGGGAAATATCAACCTGGCCTATAAACTGGTGACCCTCTTCGTTTTCGTGCTTACGATCATCGCCTCGGCCGTCGTATTCCGCGGCAGGTTCTCCAATCCCCCGAAGGAGCGGTTCATCTATCTGCGCTTCGATGTGCTGTGGAACAAAATGATGCGCCTTGCCGTCCTGAAGGGGGTCGCCCAGGGATACATCGTCACGGCGCCGTCGATGCTGGTCATGACGCTCGTCGGGAACGAATCCACGCTCGGGACGCTGCAATCGGTCAGCGCCATCGTTTCGGCCGTGCTGCTCTACCTGCTGGGGCGCTTCGCTTCGGCCAGGCACCGGGTGCTGATCTTCTCCTCGGGCCTGCTGCTTTTCGCACTGGGCGGGGCGTTCAACGCCGTGCTCTATTCGGCGACGGGCGCGATCGTATTCATGCTGTGCCTGGTGATGGGGCGCCCGCTGATGGATCTGGGCTATTTCCCGATCCAGCTGCGGGTCATCGACTACGTGAGCCGGAAGGAGAACCGCAACTCCTACGCCTATATTTTCGTCCACGAATTCGCTCTCTACCTCGGACGGTTCTTCGGATGCGGGCTGTTCATCGTCCTGACGATCTGCCTGTCGGATACCTTTGCGATCCGCTATGCGCTGCTCATCATCGGAATCATCCAGCTCGTCTCGATCGGGATCTCCCGGAACATCATCCGGGCGCTCGACAGGGCCGAGGCGGAATAGGATACCCGGCACGGGGGCAAGAGGGACAGCCCCGGGCCGGGACGATGCGGAGGGGCTCCGTCGCTGCCGGAGGGTACAGGCCCGGCCTGTGCCCCGGGTATGGCGGCCCCGCCCGTATCGGGAATGCTGCCGCCGCGGAGCGGCTCCGGTTTGCCTTACTTTAAAAATTGACCGATATGGATAGGAGACAACTCATGCTGGGTGCCGGCGGCCTGCTGCTGGCCGGCGCGGCTTCGGCGCAGGCAGCGGCGCCCAACGTCATCGTCATCTACACGGACGACCACGGTACGCTGGACGTGAACTGCTACGGGGCGCCCGACCTTTGTACGCCCAACATGGATGCGCTGGCCGCGAGCGGCGTGCGCTTCACGCAGTTCTACGCCGCGCCCGTGAGCTCCGCCTCGCGCGCCGGCCTGATGACCGGGCAGTTCGCCGCGCGCGCCGGCCTGACCGGCAATGCGGGCTGGACGGGCTTCCCGCCCGAAAAGGAGACCGTCGCCCAGCGCATGAAGGCCAACGGCTACCGGACGGCCTGCATCGGCAAGTGGCACCTGGGCTCCCGTCCCGAATATGCCCCCAACAACCGGGGCTTCGACTATTTCTGGGGATTCTTGGGCGGGTGCATCGACAGCTACTCGCATTTCTATTACTGGGGCGGCCCCAATGTCCACGACCTCTGGCGCAACGGAGAGGAGATCCACTGCGAGGGGCGGTTCTTCACCGAGGAGACCCTGCGCGAAGCCAAGGAGTTCATCCGGGCGGGGGATCGCAGGCAGCCCTTCTTCCTCTACTGGGCGGTCAACATCCCGCACTACCCGCTGCAACCCAAGGAGAAGTGGTTGGATTACTACGCCGGACTGCCCGATCCGCGGCGCATGTACGCCGCGTTCGTCTCCACGTTCGACTACTACCTGGGCGAATTGCGCACGTTCCTCGATGCGCAGGGACTGACCGACGATACGATCATCGTCTTCCAGTCCGACAACGGGCACAGCACCGAAGTGCGGACTTTCGGCGGGGGCGGTTACTGCGGGGACTACCGGGGCGGCAAGTTTTCGCTTTTCGAGGGCGGAATCCGCGTGCCGGCCGTCATCAGTTGGCCGGGGCACCTCCCGGCAGGGGAAGTCCGGGATCAGGTGGCGATGAATATCGACTGGTTCCCGACGCTGCTCGACCTGTGCGGGCTGGATGCCTCGGGGATCGACGTGGACGGGGCGAGCATCGTGCCGCTGATCCGCGACGGTGCCGCAGCTTCGCCGCACAACGTGCTGCACTTCGATTTCGAGAGGCAGTGGGCCGTGCGCCGGGGCGATTGGAAGCTGATCTGCAATGCGATCGACGTGTTGCCCAACGACAGGAACAAGACGCTCGAAGGGCTGTACCTGACCAACCTGAAGATCGACCGCACCGAATCGGAGAACCTGATCGACAGGTACCCCGAAAAGGCGCAGGAGCTGCTCGCGCTGCGCAGGGCCTACGAGGCTTCGCTGGGGAAGGACAAGGAGTAAATCCCGCCTCGCCCTCGGTCGTGAGGCGGATGCACGCCGCCGGGGAGCATCCGGATAAAACAAGGGGAGGCCGCATCGGCCTCCCCTTCACTTGTTTGCAGCCTGCCCGGATCAGTTCGGGCGCAGTACGACCTTGCGCGTCTGCGGCTTGTTGATCTCGTAGATGGTCTCCACGAGCAGTTCCATCTGCTGCGCGCGTGCCTCGCGGACATGCGGGAGCATGAGCTTGGCGTAGTTTTCGCGGTGGATCTGGAGCCAGATGTTCTTTCCTTTTTCCGCGTCGAGCACGCTCACGGCATGTGCGTCGTTGGCGTCGAGCAGCCCCTTGTTCTGAAAGAAATCGTACTGCACCCAGGCGTAGTCGCGGAAGTTGCGTTCGATTTCCCAGCGGTATTCGTTCAGGTGCATCACCTCCATCGCCTGCCGGTACTGCGGCGTCTGCAGCTCCGCGAGGTTGATGCCTTCGCCCAGCTGTTTGCCGCTCCAGGTGCCGATCCGCTCGCCGTCGATGTAAAGCGTGTAGTCGCCTTTCAGCCCCTTGACGGTCAGCATTTCGCGGTTCATCTCCTCGATGAAGGGAACCAGCTTCGTGGCCTCGGCCTGGCTGCGCTTGGATCCCATCCCGTGCGTCAGGGTGTCGAGCGGGTAGGGCAGGGCTTCGGCCAGGTAGTCGAACGAGATTTCGCGGCCGTTCCTGCGCAGGCCGGTGATCTCGCAGTTGCCAGCCTTGAGAACCTTCGCCTTCGCCGCGTCGATTTGCACGTCGGCCACCTCCCTGCCGGCAAAGCCCTGTGCCTTGAGGTAGAGGTAGGCCATCACCATGTGCCCGTCGTTGTCCGGGTGGATGCGGTCGCCCATCGACAGCGAGAACGAAGGTTGTCCGGCCTGCACGCGCCGGCCGATTTCGACCATCGGGGCGCTGAAATCCACGAACTCCCAGCCGTTGGCTGCAGCCGACTCCTTCTGGAACCCGACGACGCGATCCATCACGGCGTTCTTGCCCCGCAGCGGAGCGTTGTTCTCGATTTGGGCCGTTTCGTCGTAGGGCGAACCCCCGAGCATCACGACCCGCACGCCGTCGAGGGTTTGCAGGCGCTTCTCCATCTTCTTGAAGTTGTCGTAGCACTCCCGGTACTTCTTTTCGCCGAATGCCCCGGCATCGTCGCCGTTGTATTCCATGTAGCCCGTGTCGTTCATGCCGAAGGTCACGGTCAGCACCGTGGGGCGTTTGCTGAGAACGTCGCCGTCCAGGCGCTTGTACATGTCGCCTGCGGTCTCGCCGCCGATGCCGGCGTTCATCACCCGCAAATCCATGTACGGGAAGCGGGTCATGTAATAGAGCCAGATGTAGGAGTGGTAGTGGCCGCCGTCGGTGATGCTGTTGCCGAGGAATACGGCGCGGTCACCGTCCTTGAACGGCGCTACGGTCTGCGCCGCGGCGGAAGCGCACATGCAGAGCGCCGCCGCAAGGGATAGAAGGATTCTTTTCATGGTTATGCGGTTTGTTGTGTTTTGGTGAGCGGATTTATTCGTACGAGGGCGGCAGTTGTGTCCGGCCCCAGTTCCCGGACGGTCTGGCCGAGGTCGTATATTCCAGCGTCGCGCCGTTGCGGAGCGCATCCCAGCCGATCCATGTGCTGCCGTAGGGTTTTCCGTCGAGTTTGAGCGCCGTGGTGTAGATTTGTTTCTCCGAGCCCCCGGTGATGGTGATGTCGCCGTGCTTGAGGTGGATGACCACCTTGTCGAAGACCGGGGTGCTGAGCGTGAAGCCGCCTACGCCGGGGATCATGGGGTAGAGCCCCGTGCATGCGAAGACGTACCAGGCTCCCATCGTGCCCAGGTCGTCGTTGCCCGGCAGCCCGTCGGGAGCGCTCGTGTACTGCTCGTTGAGGATGCGGTTGATGACCTTCGAGGTCTTGTCCGGCCGTCCGAGCCAGTTGTAGACCCACGGGATATGGAAGCTCGGCTCGTTGCCCGAAGCGAACCACGGGTCGTTGTACCCCGCGTCGAGGCGCACGAAGAATTCGTCGAGCCGCTTTTCGGCCGCGGCCTTGCCGCCCATCGTTTCGATCAGCCCCGCCAGGTCGTAGGGCACCATCCAGAAATAGTTTTTATAGGTCGATTCGCGCCAGTCTTCGCCGAGCGGTTTCCACGACCCGTCGGCATTGCGCGACTGCAGCCAGCCGGTCTGGGGGTTGTAGAGGTTTTTCCACGAGCGGGCGTAGTGGAAATAGCGCCAGCTGGCGAATTCGTCGCCGCAGGCGTGCAGCGCGAACTGCCCGATGGCGAAGTCCGACGAGGTGTATTCGAGCTGCTCCGAAGCGTTGTAGTACCCCTTTTCGAGATATTGCTTCAAGCCCGGGCGCTCCTCCACGTCCTGCGATTTGGCACCCGGCACCTCGGCGTTCCTGCGCATGATCTGGAACAGCGGGAAGGGGGCGTAGTCCTGTGCGCCGAACGCCCAGGCGTTTGCGATCAGGATCGGCGTGGGGTCGCCCTGCATGATGCCGGTCTCGATGTTGGCCATCACCCAGCGGGGAAAGGCGCCGCCCGACTGCTCGGCGAAATGCTGGTGCGAGAGTACCACGTCGGACGCCACGTCGGGCGCCAGCATCGAGAGCAGCTGGATCTGTGTGCGATAAGTATCCCAGTTGCTGAACGAGGTGTACTGCTTCGAGCGGCTTCGGTGCACCCGGAAATCGGCGCCCATGTACTCGCCGTTCACGTCGCTGCATACGTTGGGGTGGATCAATACGCGGTAGAGGTGCGTGTAGAACTGGGTCGTGCGGTCGGGGTCGGTGCCTTCGGCCTCGATCAGCCCCAGGTAGTCGTTCCACCTCCGTTCGGCGGCGTGCTGCACGGCCGCGAAATCCCACCCGGCGTTTTCGGCCGCGAGGTTTGCGCGGGCGTTCTCCACCGAGACGTACGAAACGCCGATCTTGTACTGTACGTTGCGGTTCTCGGTGAGGTCGAACGTGAAGTAGACGCCCGATTCGCTCCCCTCGGCGAAACGTCCGCCGGGGGTGAGCCGATCCTCTTTCCAGATGCCCGTTGTGACGGCCCGCGTGTCGAACTCGGCGACGAAGTAGACCTTGTACGGGGTGCGTACGCCGCAGAAGCTGCCGCCTTCGGCGTAGCCCTCGCAGCTGTTGGGGCCGGTGATGACGACGGCGGCCTGTTCGATCGGCGTGGCGGCGATGCCCGCGCCGATGATCACGGTGCCGAACGCCTCCTCCGCGGGGTATTCATAGCGGGCCATGCCCGTGCGCTCGGTGACGGTGAGCCGCGCCTTGACCGCCTCCTGCACGGTGGCTTCGTAGTAGCCGGCATGGCCCTGTTCTCCGCAGATGCCGACCCGGTAGTCGAGGATGTTTTCGGGCGAAGAGTCGAGTCTCCCCGTCACGGGGAAGGTCGGGAAATTACCCATGTGGCTGCACCCGCCGCCGCTCAACTGGTTGATGACGAACCCGCCCCGCTTGGCGAAATAGGTCGGCGTGAACTGTACCATGCCGAACGGGTAGGTCGCCCCGGGATAGAGGTAACCCGAGGTCAGCCCCACGCCCCGGGTGCCGATCAGGGTGTTGACCTTGTGCGCGTAGCCGTCGCTTTGCTGCCCGCAGGCGCTGCCGGCCCCGAGTAAGAGGGCCGCCAGCGACAGGGATATTGTTTTCAGGGATTTGAACATGTCCTTCGGAATTTCGGTTGTCGATCGGTTCATTCGGGTCTGGAAAGCGAGAAGGGAGCCGCATCCTTGCCCGTGCCGCGCTCCTTGTTGGGCTCGGGGCCCATTACCAGGCGCATGACGCCGCCGTCGGCGATGTCCTTGTAGGTGATGTAATTCTTGTCGAGCGGCTTGCCGTTGAGCGTCGCGGACTGGATATAGACGTTCTGCTGCGAGTTGCCGTCGGCCTCGATGACGAACTTCCGGCCGTCCTCCATCGTGATGGTCGCCTTGCGGAACACGGGGCTGCCCAATACGTACTGGTCAGTGCCGGGGCAGACGCTGTAAATGCCCAGCGAGCTCAAAATATACCACGAGGACATGCCACCCTGGTCTTCGTCGCCCGGATAGCCGCGCTCCGAGGAGTTGTAGAGCCGCCCGGTGATCTGCCGCGACCAGTATTGGGTCTTCCACGGCTGGCCGGCGTAGCTGTACAGGTAGATCATATGCTGGATGGGCTGGTTGCCGTGGGCGTACTGCCCCATGCCGGCCAGTTCCATCTCCTTCATCTCGTGGATCATGCCGCCGTAGGTGCCCGGACGGATGACGTTCGGCACGGTGAATACCGAGTCGATCTTGGCGGTGAACGCCTCGTCGCTGCCGTAGAGGTTGATGAGCCCCTGCACGTCGTGGAATACCGACCAGTTGTAGTGCCAGGCGTTGCCTTCGCAGTAGGGGCCGCCCCACTCGTAGGGGTCGAAGGGTGCGAGCCAGCTGCCGTCCTTGAGGCGGCCGCGCATGAAGCCCGACTCCTTGTCGAAGACGTTGCGGTAGTTATACATCACGCGCGAGAAGATCTCCTCGTAGAACTTGTTGCCGGTCATGCGCGCCAGCTGATAGCCGCAGAAATCGTCGTAGGCGTATTCGAGCGTCTGTGCCGTCGAGCCCATCGACTCGGGGTAGGAGACGTATCCCAGCTGCCAGTACTCCTTCCATCCCGCGCGGCCGTTGGCACCGCCCCACGGGCCTTTGTTCATCGCCTCCTTGGCGTAGGCTTCCAGCGCCTTTTGGGGGTCGAACGTGCGGATGCCTTTGGCCCATGCGTCGGTCAGCAGCGAAATGGCGTGGTTGCCGATCATGCCGCCCGTCTCGCCGGGCGCCGACCACGATGGCAGCCAGCCGCACTGCTCCTGTGCCGCCAGCAGGGCGTTCATGTAGCGTCCCTGCATCGTCGGGTGCAGGATGTTGGTCAGCGGGAACTGCGAACGGAACGTATCCCAGAAACCGTTGTCGGTATACATGTAGCCGGCGTGTACCTTGCCGTCGTAGGGGCTGTAATAGTAGGGGTTGCCCTCGGCGTCGCGTTCGTAAAACTTGCGCGAGAAGAGGTTGGCGCGGAACAGGCACGAATAGAAGGTGCGGATTTCCTCGTCGGTGCCGCCTTCGACCGCGATGCGGCCCAGCAGGGCGTTCCACGTCTCGGCGCCGCGTTTTTTGGTCGCTTCGAGGTTCTTGTCGGCGCCCAGTTCGCGGTCGAGCGTGAGCAGCGCCTGCTCGGGGCTGATGTAGGACGAGGCGGCCTTGGCCTGCACTTTGGTGCCGGCCTTGAAGCGCACGTAGGCCCCGTAGCCCTTGCCTTCGCCCTCGGTCATGCCCGGGAAGCGTTCGTCATGCTCGTTCTCCCAGAGCCCGTACTCCTCGAACGGCCGGTCGAACTGGATGACGAAATAGTTGCGGAAGGTTTCGGGGTGGTTGACGAAACGCTGGTTGTTCACCCACCCCGAGATCTGCCGTTTGGCGGGGTCGATCTTCATTTCGCTCATGGCGAAATAGCCGTCCAGCACCAGGTAGGCGTCGCCTTTCCGGGGATAGGTGAAGCGCAGGTGCACGCCGCGCGTGGTGGGTGCCATTTCGGTGGTGATGCCGTTGTCGAGCGTCACCCGGTAATAGTGCGGTTTGGCGATCTCGTTTGCGTGGCTGAATTTCGACGCACGCGCGTCCTCGTTTACGACCAGCTCCCCGACCTCGGGCATGAGCGAATAGACCGCATAGTCGCTCATCCACGGGCTGCACTGGTGCGCCTGTTGGAATCCGCGGATCTTGTCGACCGAGTACTGGTATTTCCAGCCTTCGCCGTTGGGGCCGGTCTGTGCGCCCCAGGTGTGCATCCCGTAGGGCATGCCGGTCGTGGCGTAAGTGTTGCCGTAGCTCAGTTCGAATTTCGAGTCGGTGCCCTGCAGCGTGTTCACGTATTGCACGTAGTCCTGTTTCTGTGCGAAGGCGGCCGACAGCGAGCAGAGGCCGAAGAGGCCTGCCGCGGCGATCCGCCTGAGCGATGACCGCAGCCGGCTGCGGTCTTTGTTGACGGTGTTTTCCATAGGTTTGTCGTCTGTTATTAATGATATGATTAGGTTCGTCCTGTTGTTGCCTATATGCCCCACCGGGTGTTGGGGGTGTCGCCCATGTAGAGTTCGAGCGTCCCTCCGGCCGCAATGTCGGCGAAGTCGATGTGGGATGCCGTGTGCTCCCTGCCGTTGAGCACCGCCCGCTGTATGTAGACGTTCGAGGGGCTGTTGCCGTGCGCCACGACGGTGAATGTCCCGCCCGGCGCGTAGGCCGGGTCGAGGCGCAGTTCGATGCGGTCGAAGACGGGGCTGGTGATCTCCATCCGCGTGTCGCCCGGGCAGGCGGGATGCAGGCCCGCGGCCGCAAGCACGTACCAGGCCGACATCTGTCCGGCGTCCTCGTTGCCCACGATCCCCTCGACCTTGTCGGCGTAGGCCTTTTCGCAGATATGGCGCGTCCATTTCTGGGTCTGCCACGGCTGCCCGAGCCGGTTGAAGAGGAACGGCACGAGGTGGACGGGTTCGTTGGCGTGGTTGTAGTAGTCGTTCCAGAGCATGTCCGACGGAGTTTTGTCGAAGAACTCGGTGAGGTCGCGCAGCACGGCTTCGCGCCCGCCCATCAGCTCGACCATGCCCTCGACGTCGTGCGGCACGAACCATCCCTGCTGATAGGGGTTCGACTCGATGCAGCCGTACCACTCGGTGGTGCGGGCGTTCTCGGGCCACGGCTCCCACCCTCCGTCGGCGCGGCGCGGGCGGAACCACCCCTTCTCCCGGTCGAAGATATTGCGGTAGGCCTGCCCTTTGGCGGCGTAGAGGGCGGCGTCTTCCCGCTTGCCCAGCTGCGTGGCCAGGCGCGAGATGCACCAGTCGGTATAGGCGTATTCGAGCGTGTGCGAAATGCACAGTTCCGAGGGGGTGTAGCCCAGCGGGTCGTTGCCGAAACGCTTCGAGGAGTTCACGGCATAGCGGTAGGCCTTCTCGACGTCGTAGCTGCGGATGCCCTTGGCATAGGCGTCGGCCAGTACCGACAGCGCCGGGTTGCCCAGCATGCAGCCCGAGTAGGCGTTGACGATCTCCCAGCGCTCGAAATAGTGGCGCCCGCTCTCATCGGCCATCGTGACGAGCGAGTTCACCAGGTCGCTGACCAGCTGCGGGTTGATGATGGTCTGCAACGGCATCTGGCTGCGGAACACGTCCCAGCCGCTGAAGATCGTGCGCTTGGTGAACCGGCCTTCCGTGGCGTGTACCTTGCCGTCCGCTCCCGGATAGCGCCCGTCGACGTCGGTGTAGATGCGGGGGTCGATCATCGTGTGGTAGAGCGCCGTGTAGAAGATCGTCTTTTGCCGGTCGCTGCCCCCGTCGATGCGGATGCGCGCCAGCTCCCGGTTCCACAGCTCGCGCGCCTCGCGGGCAGCCTGGTCGAATGCCTTGCCGGCGATCTCCGCCTCGAAATTCTTCCGGGCGCCCTCCATGTCGACGAACGAGATGCCCGCGCGGAGGACGACCTGCTCGTCCTGCCGTGTCCCGAATTCGGTGTAGAAACCGATGTGCTTGCCTTCGATGCGGTCGATGCCCGTGACGACGGGCGCCGCGGCTATGCGCTGCAGGTAGGGGACGCTGACCACCTCGTCGCGCTTGCGTACCCAGTCGTCGGGGATGTCGGCGCTCCAGAACCCGTAGTTTTCCATCGGCTTGTCCACCTGTGCGTAGAAATAGACCGTATAGTCGGCCTGTCCCTCGCCGTTGCCCCAGCCGCCCGTGGCGGGGGTGCATTTCATCCACCCGGCGATGGTGTGCTTGTCCACCACCTCGATGTATTGCCGCTCGGCCGTGCCGCCGACGCGGCGCGCCAGGTCGATCTGGATGCGCGACTGTTCGCCCTCGGGAAAGGTGAAGCGCAGGATGCCGCAGTGCGGGGTCGCCGAACTTTCGGCACGGATGCCGTAGTCGGTCAGCAGGGCGCTGTAATACCCCGCGCGCGCGGTTTCCGTGGCCTTGTCGTAATGGGAACGGTAACCCCCGATCGAGCCGTCCTCCCTGCCCGCGATCTTTTGCAGCGGGCCGGTCGTCGGCATGACCAGCAGGTTGCCCAGGTCGCCGAACCAGCCCACGCCGCTCATCTGCGTGAAGGCGAACCCTTCGATGGTCGTGTGCTCGTAGCTGTACCCGGGGCTGTTGTCCCCGCCCGTGATGGTGTTGGGGCTGACCTGCACCATGCCGTAGGGCGTCGTCGCCCCGGGGAAGGTCTTGCCCAGCCCGTGGTAGACGCCCGCGGCGCTCGTGCTGGTGCTCGCCCCGATGAAGGGGTTCACGTAGTCGGCCGGGGCGAACCCGTCCGTGTCATTCTGCGCGGCCGCGGAGCAGCCGGCGAGCCCCATGGACGGGCAGCATAATAAGAGGAAGAGTAAGGTCTTGGGAATGTTGCGGTAGTGCATGGCTTGGTCTTATTTTGTCAGTCGAAGGGTTTTCAGTCCGAAGCGGGGCATCGCCACCTCGATTTCCGATACGCCGCCCCGCTTGCGGATGGCGCAGGCGGCCGTCGCGTTTCCGTTCAGGTCGGTCTGCTCGACCTTCGAAAGCGGGAAGGCGAACCTGATTTTCTGCGGGGTGCCGTCGCCGTCGGCGTTGAACAGGCGCACGACGATCTGCTCCCTGTCGAGGTAGGCGGCCGAAATCTCATAGCCCGTGCCCGCTGCGTCGATCAGCGAGGCTTCGTCCGCGGCGGCCTGCGCCGCAAACGTGCAGAGCAGCGGTTCGTTCCAGCGCCGGTTCTCCTCCTGGATGCCTGCGGCGTCCCATGCCCTGCGGTGGGGTACGACGGCGAACCGGATGTGCGTCGGGCCGTCGATGGGGTAGTCGCGCCCCCAGAGCCCGTTGCCGGAGTATTGCACCGTAAGTCCCAGCGGGGCGTCCGCGCCGTAGGAATAGGAGGTCGTGTGGTCGGAGAGGAGCGCCAAGCCGTGGCCGCCGTCCCGCTCCGCGAGGTCTACCCAGTGCAGGATGACGTTGTGCTTGATGTTGTCCCAGGTGGTGAAGTGGGTGTTTTCCAGCGTGCTTTTGCAGACGTCGAAAGGTGCGTCCTTATACAGCGCGGGGGCGTCGAGGGCGACCGGGAAGAGGATGTTGAGGTTGAAACGGTCGTCGTAGAATGCTCTGTGGTTGTTGTTGAAGCCGTCCTTCTGGCGGAATGCCCCGATGCCGACGTTGTGCTGCCAGTCGATCTTCAGGTCGAAACCGATCTTCCGTTCGCCCTTGCGGAGCGTGATCGTCTGCGTGAAGGGGTGCGTGTCGATCCGGCCGCTGATGCGGACGCTCTTTTCCAGCTCGTTGTCGCAGAGTACGGTCACGGTGGCCGGGGACTGCGCCGAGGAGTGGAACTGCCCCTGGTCGTAGAAGAATCCCCGCAACTCGCCGAAGGCGAACCGGTGCTGCGGGTCGGCGAATTCCTTCCCGCCCTCCTTTTTTGCGACGAGGCTCGTGATGGTGCCTCCCCGTGCAGGGTCGATTACGATCCGGTACATGTCGTTCTCGAGGATGTATTCGTCCGCCCCTATCTGGCGGGGTGCGGCCGCGGCCGCGTTGCCGGATGTCTTTTTTACAGTGTAGGTCGTGTAACCGAATGCCGGGACGGAGGCTTCGAACAGGAGCCGCCGCCCGCCCGCCGTCGGGACGATGGCGTGCGGAACCCGTTTGCCTTTGGCGTTTGTCACTGCCAGCTCCCCGTCGCCGAGGCCTTCGGGCAGCGTCGCCGACACCGTTTCGCGGCGGGGGCTGCCGAGCGTGTTGCAGACGCGCAGGTAGGTTGTCTGGCCGTCGTCGCCCGGTGCCGCGAAGCTTTGCAGCGCCTCGGCGATCACCCCGTCGCACAGCGAGTCGGTGGCGGCCGTCCAGCGGCGGATGTGCTGCGCCCATGTCTCCTGCCTGTTGAGCCCGTTGTAAGGTACGATCCACGAGTCGTGGTGCTGGGCGAGCATCAGCGTCCGCCAGCCCTCGTCGAGCGTTGCCTGCCCGTAGCGGTAGCCGTTCGCCAGGTTGGCGATGATCCCCGCCTTTTCGGCCATGACGAGCTTGTTCTCCGATTCGCGCACCTGCTGCGCGATGCGCTGCAAGACCTGACTGCCCCACATGAGGCTTACGCGGACATCTTCCTGCGGCATGCGGTAGTCGTCGGAGCTCCTGCCGTCGGTCACCCGTTCGAAATACTCCCGCCACGTGACGTAGACCGAGTTGTTGCGGATGCTGTCGCCTGACCCGATCCAGGGGCCGTATTTCCATCCCGCATCCTGGTAGCACATCCCCACGGGGTGGGCGATGCCGTATGCGATGCAGGCGTCGAGGTACTCCTTCTCATTGCCCCATGCCGTGGTCTGCCACACCGAGTTTTTCTGGAGCTCTTCGCAGGCATGGCGCGGCGAAGTGAGGATCGAACTGCCGTCGGGGCCGACCCAGTTGACCAGTTCGCCGCCGTAGGGCGCCGTGTACCCGCCCCAGCAGGTATTCGGACACTTCAGGGAGGCGTATTTGAACCCGTAGAGTTTCAGGATTTGCGGCAGGCAGCTGGTGAAGCACGGCTCCTCGACGGAGTAGGTGACGAACTCCACGTCGGGGAAATGACTGCGGATCTTCCGCATGCCGTATCCGAATTGCCGGATGATGCTTTCGCCCGAGATGTTGTAGCAGTAGGGCTGGGCATAGGACGGGTTGGTGAATTCGACGCGCCTGTCGGCGGCGATCGCCTTGAAGCGGGCGTAGTCGGCCGGCGTACGCACCTCGACGGTGTCCCATGTCTCGGGTTCGATCTCCAGCCCGATCCTCCATTCGGGATGCGCGGCCAGCTGATCGGTGATGAAGCGGGTTTTCCAGGCGACCGGGTAGTGGCCGTAGATGCCCCCGTGGTATCCGTCGACGAAATAAACCCGTTGCTGGGAGCGGACGGGGGTGCCCGATGCGAGCAGGAGCAGGGCCAGGCACAGCGCCGTTATGGATTTCTGCTTCCGGTGCGATGTGCCGTGCCGCATATCCCCTGTCCTTCCGAAAATCGTCCGGGCTGCCTTGCACACGGATGCAAACCCGTTGTAAAATGAGTCCATGGTCGTATTTAAGTTTGGTTTGTAGGTTTCGGAACATTGCGTAATTCCACTTTTACAAAGTAAATTAATAAATATGTAACCCGGGATTATATCCCGGGTATGTTAGAGGCAAAGTAAATATACTTTTTTGGGAAGATGTTTGTAAACAGCAATTTATGCGTTTGAATCCCGGCCGTTTTGGTAAACCGGATTGAAACCCGCCGGCCGGCCTTCCGCCGTGGTTTTTGTCCGGTTTTGTGCCCGGGATGCTGTTCCGGCCTGTTTTATGCCCGTTTCGGTCGTGTTCGTGGAGCGCGAAACCCGGTTGTCCGGCGGTGCGGCAAATCCGCTTTGCGGGACGGTCTGTGATTTGCGGCAGCTCTCGTGCAAGACAGCAAACAAAAAAGACAACTGATTGATCATCAATTGTCTTTCAATTTGCTCATTTTATCATTAATTTTTGATAAGTTTTTTCTGGTTTTATCTGTCTCAAAGCGGAACCGCCCATGGGCTGATGTTGATGAACCGGCTATATCTCTGCACGGATATCCTGTTTCCGTGGGGTACCTCATTATTACGATTCTTAATCTTTCCCCGCCATTATAAAATACTCCAGGACTTCTCCTTGGTACAAAGCTAATAGCGTCAGCCTTGACAGAGCTTTCTTCGGTGCACTTCTTTGAAAAAATTAACCCCAGCAATTGTGACTACTCCGAAACAGAACCTCGTTACACTGTGGATTATGAATACTAACTTCAGCAATGTCGGCAGCCACCCGACGTTCCAACCCAAACAGTGACGGCCCTGAAGCAACGCTTCAGGGCCGTCGTCGTTTAGATATTTTTCTTCGGGGATGCTAAAATGCAAGTTGTGGCAGTTCAGTGTTGCCATTTTTACGTTTATATTGTGCAAGATATTGATTATCTGTAATCTGTCCAATATCTATCTTGCGATAGAAACGGACTGTGCTACCATGCTTCCATTTTTTTTATAATATGTTGTATTTTAGTTGTTTTTGTGTTTATTTTTTGCGAAAGTATAGTGCTGACTTAGTCTGATGTTTTTTTGTATAAAATTTTGCGATCTGCATGTTTTGGGGAAATAAAAAGTGTAAGCAGCCTGTCGGTTGTTTTGTCAGTTCGCTGCAACAGTACCTTGCATATGGTTTGGATCGCAGGCTGCGGCCCACGAAGCTGGCTTAATTTGATGTGCTGAGCATTCTCTTTGTCCCATGAGATATCATAGCGAGTCAGCATTAAGTTGTGATGATACATAGAAATACAGATTTCCTGCCGGGAAAGCAAGGCTACCACCCCGCAATATTTCCTTTCCGTCGCCGGTCGAAGCCCCCGTTGCCGTTCACACCGCGTTTATCCTCGCTTGAAATGATTCCCCGGTACAGTTTTAGCATTATGCATTTCGGATAATAAAGCCGAGGCAATAACTCTTTCAGAGTATGTTAGACCGGAGATGTTACTTCTCACAGCTCATGTCCCTCTTGTAACGCATATCGATCCGCTCCTACAAAGCAGGAGAGAACGTAAAGCGCACCAACTTGCCGGTCGGGACAACGATTGATTTATGCCGGTAAGTCTTACGCTCACGGAAATCTTGCAAACGGAACGATCCCAACGAGGATATGGTGACTTTCTGACCATCAAGGATCGAGGCCACTATGCAATCAAACAGAGCGTTGACAATCGGAACAACTTCGCGCATAGGTCGCTCTAACATTTTGGAAACTTGACGGATCAGCGCATATTTATTCATAACCGACGATATTACTTGCTACATGTAATTCTATGAGATAGGGCTACGCGTGTAGCCCTATCTTGTACGTTATATCCTGGAACCGTTGGTGGTGCTACATAATCGGTAAGCATTGTAGACATATATGAAACTGCCCGCCATGCTTTATCGATAGTAGCCTACTGTAAAATGATGCTGTATCAGAATATGAATATTTCAATGCGCTATTCTGGTTTGCCAGAGAAAGTTTTCCATGCAACCGAGGCTATGACCGCACCTACAAAAGGTCCAATAATGAATACCCAAAGCTGCTGGAGCGCTGCGCCGCCTTCAAAAAGAGCCGGAGCGATCGAACGGGCCGGATTGACCGACGTTCCCGTGATCGGAATGCAAACGATATGCACCAATACCAGCGTAAGTCCGATAGCCAGACCTGCTAAGTTCCCGGCACCGTGCTGCGGGTCTGTGGCACATAGAGCTACGAAAACGAAGATGAAAGAGAATGCCATCTCAGCGATCAATGCCGGGAGCAGATTCCCTGCAGCATAGCTGTTGGCACCGGTTGCCGTAGCGCCGAGCGGAAGGTCGCCGCCATGCACGAGGAGCCAAATAATCGCCGAACCGGTAATAGCTCCTACAACCTGTGCGCTCATGTAACCTACGGCTTCCGAGCCTTTCATACGTCCACAGAGCCATACGCCCAACGTAATGGCCGGATTGATATGGCAACCCGATACGGAACCGATGGCATAGGCCATGGCCACGACCGATAATCCGAACGCAAAAGCGATCGTCAATGTGGCGGCGACACTCGTGGCCCCACCGTTCATTACGGCTGCTCCGCAGCCCATAAGCACCAGCACCATCGTGCCGACACCTTCAGCAAGCAATTTTTTCTTCATAATTATATTATTGATATGCAACAAATAAAAGTCCTAGTATTCCAAGAGCCCCTAATGCAATTATACAAAAGGAAGCGATGAGGATCGCAGCTATCCGGCTTTGTTTTTGTGCCAGAATATAGTCTTCCCGACTGTCTTGGGGGAACAAATCTTCTGAACTTATCTTTTTCATATTGTTTCGTATATAAAAGTAGATTATTAGGTCAACGATAAAAATAAGGCCCCTATTCGCTACGCCTTCCTTGTGACGACAAAGAACCTTCGACAAATAGAGAGCCCGTGTGATCACTCGTCCGTGAGGTTTTGCGGAAGAACAATCATTTTTGATTGGCAGCCAGGCCCCGTCATCTGCCGATAAAGACTGCGAACTCCCGGTCATGGCAATCGTACAGGCGAAGCGTATCCGCATGAATGCAATATGATTTCACGCTGTCGAGCATCCGAAGGTAACGGTCTTCGGAGTCGAGTCTTGGACAGAACATCTGTGTACGCCCCTGTACGCGGATCGATAATATATTCAAATCACACCTATATTCACCGAAGAAACGGTTACCAGCACCACTGCCGGCCACGAGATTCGCCGAATCCGACAATACGAGGGTAAAGGCCGCACTGTCGGCTCCAAGCATTTCCTGCATCTTACCGCCCATCTCCCGGAGATACCATTGGGTGCCGGCAAGCGGCAGTGAAGTGCCTCGAGATGTCGCGGGCGCATCCGCGCTCGACAACTTGCGACCTTCAATACGGGAAACAAATAAAAGCCCGGTATGGACAACTAAAAAACCGCTACAAATCAGTAGAGATATGAAGAATTTTTCACCATTATCATAGATCCATCCAATCAACACCTGATATTTGCATATCAAAATGCGTAAAAGAAGCCAAATCTCAGGTCTGACGATTTCAGGTCGAAGCCGAAGCCATCTCCGCCGCCATTGTAGTAATTATGCTTGTAACCCAAGAATCCGATGGTCGTCAGCAGGCTAAAGCGATCCGAGATCTTGAAGGCTACCCCCGGCGTAAAACCGACTTTGACACCGTCACTGTCACCAACGGCAACGCCCAGTCCGCCGTCCACGAAGAGTGTGAACGATCCTTTGTTGAAATATTTGTACCGGGCGTAGGGTTCGATAACGAAGACATTGGCGCTCGTGCCGCCGACTTTCGCGTAGTCGAAGCCGAGAACACCGGCCACGCTCCACTTCGAATTGATATCGTAGCCGAATTCCGGAGCCAGTGCGAAACTGTTCGACGACACGCCGTCGATTTTGTTGTGCCAGTAGCCGATACGTCCGCCGAGCCACCAGCCGCTGTCTTGAGCTGAAACTTTTGGTGCAGATGCAAAACTCGCGGCAAAAACAAGCAGTAAAAAAATGATCTTTTTCATGATATTCAACTATTTTTCATTAGACATAATCAGATACAAAGGGCTCCGACTGGACATGACCGGCCGGAGCCCTGTCACCCCAAAGATTCTCTCCCGTTATTCCATGATGATCACCGTGCGGTTCAGTTCCGGTTCGGGGAAGCGGTTGTTGCGATCGCCCTCGGCCACCGTTTTCAGACGGTTCTTCGAAATGCCGTACTTGTTGACGAGCAGGTCGTAGACGTACTGCATACGCTTCTCACTCAACTTCTGGTTGAAGGCAGCCGTACCCGTCGCCTTGTCGGCACCGCCGTAAAGCGTGAAGGTCTTGTTCCTGTCGGCCTGAAGGGCATTCTTTACATAGAAATCCAGGTTCGTCAACTCCTTCTTGTCGAGCGTAGCCTTGCCGATCTGGAAGAACAATGCCACAGGCGTTGCCGACACCTTGCTTTCCCCGGCAACGGTGACCGTTTCAGGCTTGCGGTTACGCAGCGCCGTGTTTTCATCGGCAAGCGTCTTGTTCTTGCCGGCAAGTGTCGTATTGTCGCTCTCCAGCGCCTTGATACGACTCAGATAGGGCGTAACGTCCACCGGAGCTGCTGCGCGCTTGAAGTTGCGGCGGTTGAGCTTGAACGTAAGACCCATCGTCACCGAAGTCATGCCCTCGCCTTTACTGCCGCGCGAAACGCCGTCGAAACGCTGGTTTACGAACATGTGGCGTGCTTCGAGCGTCAGATCCAGCAGATTACATAGACGGATGTTGTTCAGCAAGCCGATACTCATGGCGAACTCGTTATTATAGGCACCGTTGCCGTACGAGCGAGCCCAGCCGGCACCGAAGAACGGCACAAAGTTCCACGTACGGGTTTCCTTGTAGCCGCTCACAGCGTTGGAGAAATTCCATAGAAAATCCGTATGCAGGTATGAGACGCCGAATTTTTCGTTGTAAATATTGGCTTTTTTATCAAACACATCCTTGGCATAAACCGTTTGGCCCGACGTCCAGCCTTTAGCGTTGATGCCCGAATAGCCAATACGGGCACCGACCGAGGGGGTGAACCACTTGCCGACGTTCACGTCGAGCGCCGGGGCAAGACGTTTGCCGAACTTTCCATAAGAATCGTTCTCTCCATGATAGATATTCACACCGCCCGCGACGCCGATGAAGATGTTGTCGAAGAAACGGTTGGTTTCATAGGGCCCGCGCACAACCCGATTCTGTTCGTCGCGGTTGCCGTTTTCCTGTGCCATGACACCTGCTGCGACCAATGCCAGAGAGGCGGTCAGAAGACCTTTCATAAATTGAGTTTTCATGGTGTTAGTGTTTTATGAACCCTTGCCGGGTTCGGGTTAATGTTTTCTTTTGTAGGTATACTCCTTCACGGGGTTTTTCAGCCTTTTCAGACGCCGGGAGCGGAAGAGCACCACGACAATCATAACTACAACGGCCACAGAGAAAACGGCCAGCAGGGTGGCCAAAAATTCCAGCAATTGCCCGGAAGGTTCCATTGCATTCGCTTCGGGAAGTTCTCCGGAGCGGAAAAGATCATAAAGAAATCCCGTTGTCAGAAAAACCAACATTGTATCAATCGGTTTTGTCATTCATTGCTCCGAGATCCGGCAGTGCAACCTTGGGCGTTGCATCTGGGAATTCTCCGCTCGAAGGCGGAAAGAGTTCCCGAATACCGATGTCCAACGTCAGGCAGAGGGTACACAGCGTACGTAGTGTAGGGTTCGAACGTCCCGCTTCCAGGCGGCTCAGGTTCGAGCGCTCCATACCGCAACTATCGGCGACCTGCTGCACCGTAAGCCCCCGTTCGCATCGCAATAAGCGGATACGGGCCGTAACGTATGTTACGATTTCCGCAGTCCGTTGCTGCAAATCAGGGTTTTCCTCCATCTTCCTGCACTCCGGAGCCCGAAACCACTATTTCTTTTTTCCAGAACCTTGGATTTTCGCGACTCTGGGTTCTTTCGAAGTCTGTTCCCGGAGTTTAGCACCCACGCGGAACTTCACAGTCTTTCGGGCGGCAACTTTCAGTGGCTTCCCCGTCTGCGGATTGCGCATCGTACGGGCCGGGCGTTCCTGCGTATAGAACGAGCCGAAGCCAGGAAGCACGATCCGTTCGTCATGCGCCATGCATACGCCAATCACTTTCATCATCGCATCCATCACCCGGACGGTACTCGCAGCCGTCTCGCCACTCTCGGCGGCAACGGCCTTTGCAAATTGAGTTTTGTTCATCATAAAATAATTAAAGTGAATAATTCAGGACTCTTTGTCCTCCTGGATTTTTTCTGACTTAAATTCTCCATTTGACGGGGTGCCGACCAGCAATCGGGCTGCATCGACTGATGGCAGCCATTGATAAAAAGGCCATAATTTTATCACCCGATTATACGCTTCCACTTCCCGAACGTAGTAGCGCGTAATGAGTATCGGCACCGTTTGGTTTTGTTGTATATAAGTTTCCCGGACAAAATCCCGATATAATAACATACGTCGTCGATAACGGCGGATATGCAATGCGCCCCAGATAAGATAACACAGGCACAATATGAAAATTACACCCAAAATCGACATAAGTTTCCCGAAAAATGTATGCCAGCATTCGAACTCCATTTCGCGTTTGTCAGTTGTTTCCTAATATTGCTTTATACCACGCCGTCGTGCGGTAATATGCATTCAAAGCAGGCAGCTCGGATCGTTCGGCATAGGTCGTAAGACCCGAATGATTCCGGATCTCGAAACCGTTTTGCGAGGGCAGGAAACGCTCGGTACTCGCCTTCATTCTCACTATGCGTTTCAACTGCTCCTCGAAAACGGTATATTGCTCCTGTGCCCCAATTCGCCGGGCCCAGTCGCCCAGATCGAAATAACGCGCTACGGCCGGGGAATCTCCATAGCTGCCCGGACGGTCAAAATGCTGCAAGTCGGAAATTATGTCAGGCCTATGAGAAAGACCAGCAAGCAGTTCTCGTGTCCGGGCAGCGAGAAGATCCAATTCTTTCGTTGCCACAAGACTCAGCGTCGCAGAACGGGAATCTCCGGAGAGTTTGTTGACATGGCTCATGTAAGACTCGCCAAAAGCCGCAAGGCTCGCCTCAACGCTTCTCGATGTGTCAAAAAGGTATCGCAGTGCCGACGGATAAATGGGCGTGAAGCCCGGAGAGACAATTTCGGCTGCCGAAGAGAGGATATAGTCCGTCTTCCCACGCAGTACATAGGCTACCTCGACACCTGCCATCAGGCATGCCTCGAAGACGATGAAGTCAAGTTGTCCGTCGGGAATTGCTGCGGCGAACTCTTCCAACTCCATTTCTGCATGGGGCATACTCCCCGGGGCATCTTCTCCGACACCGTCGTCCCACCCCAGCGAGCGGGTGCCCTGGGCGGAAGAGGCTGCCCGTACTGGCTCCCCCAGCCCGGAGAGCGACGCTCGGGACGGGTTCTGGAGCCTTCCCGCCGGGAGCCAACCGCTGCCGTGCGAGAAGAAAACGAGTCCATAGCCATCGGCCGGATAGTCGGACATGACTTCGCGGAGCACTCGCCCGAAAACTTCTGCCGAAGCGGAGTTCTCCCTACCGTACTCCCGCACGGTCTCGACATACGCTTCCGGAGTGACCTGACAACCTCCGCGCAGACGCAACAAGCGTGCTCCCTCGGGAGTATCGACATAGACCAGGCATTTGTTGCCCGTCCATTGCCAGCCCCGACGTAGCGCCTCGATCTTTTGCGCCGTCTCCCCCGAAAGCGAGTTATCCCCGGCCATATAGATCAGCACCGTACGCGAAGGAAAGGTAGGTTCGGAGTCCGTGTGATCATCTTTGATACACGAAGGCAAAACCGTCAATACCACCAGAAGACAACAAACAATAACCCGATTCATCATTAGTATTAATTTTCCCTCACAGGACGTATCGGAAAACCGAGGGCACGCTGATAGTTTACAGTCGCTTCAAGCGACGATTTAGCATATCTCGTCCCATAGCTAACGCACGACCAGTAATAACAATATTCTTGGACACCATACGGCAGCCCCGTTGAACTGAAGCGACAACCCAAAGCCGGATAAAACAGCACTCCGCCTGTGAGGTCATAACTGCCTACGGCTTTCATACGATAGCAATAAAATACCCAGCCGTGGTTCTTCTGGAAATCAGCCTCGGAAGTATAAGGCGAATTAAATTTCGATCCGAAATAGTTGCCCGAAGCGTTACCGCCATTATAAGAGAACCCCTTAACTGCAGTTGGTGTCGGCAAGCAATAGCCCACGGGAGAGGGATCGTAGATCGTTTTAACGACTGACCCGCCGCCCGTCGAAGAAGTATTATTAGTACTCCACAAGTTAAAAAATGTACTTTTGCCGGAAACCGTCCCGGCCGGGTTACACCAGTCGTTGGTATTCGAAGTGTTGTAATTATAGAACACATGCGGAGTCTGAATAGCTTGCCCGATGGGCACAGCCCCTTTGCCAGAAGCATTGAACGCATACCCATCGTTGGAATAACAATGCTTATCGATTATTTGATTGTCCTTAACTACTATTGGCAGCAATGGATCCTTACGTCCGTGTTGATAATAAGGCTGATTGCCCGATATGGCGACAGTATAATCCGTTTGTCCGACTGTTATTTTTCGAACGGCTCCGGTTAGGGCTTGTTTGAAAAGTACGCTCCCGCTGCGAGCATCGTAATTCAAAATTCCAGCATCGCACCAGCCAAGGTTGACTCCCATGAACCTGTATGCTTCATTACTGTTAATGGTCACATATCTATCCTCCTGCTTCAGAGTTGGATCGTAATGATCTACCGGAGCCACATTCCCATCCAACCGGAAATCTGTCACCCAAATATGCCAACTCCACATGATTTTCTTATTCACATCTCGTACGGCGACAACGGCGTTGCCTTGACGAATTGAAGACGCCGGCACATTAAATGTCAATGTCTTTTTATCAGAAGCAAGTCGGACGTTAGTTACCAGATCCTTCTCATCCTCCCAGACCAGTATTGCATCTACAGGCGTGCACCCGGCATTATTGTAAATGTATGGGTCGGTAATGGACGCATTAAGGTGATTGACGAAAGTTTGCAGCACATTCGCTCCACTGGCTGTCGAGATATAGGCTGACGAATTAGTTTGCCCGTTCTTAATGGCATTGCCGTATACAAGCGGCAGGGAAAATTTTCCCGGTCTGTTGATGACATAGCAGTTGGCCGTATTCATGGCTCTCGTTCCTCCATTAGTTGAAAGATCGTAAAGGTCACTATCCTCGAATGCCGCCTGCAATACATCGTTATGCGGGTTGGAAATGTATCCTTTCTGTTCCTGGATAATGGCATTGACCGTACCGCTCACGCCGTTCTCGGGAAGCGAAACCCACGAAGAAACCTCGGCAACATTTTCGAACTCGCGCCTCCAGTTCAATTCAACCCGTTTCGTTCCGAACATGGCGTAGCTCTCCACCGTAAGAGGCAATGTCCCGCCTTTATAATCCGTTTCGGTCTTATCCGCCGTGACATTGAACGTAACGATACCGACGGGTACATAATGTCTGATATTGCCGTATTCGATTTTTACGTAGCATTGTTCCGAAGGCGCTGTCGTTCCGGCCTTATATTTCAATTGGTAACCTTCGTCGGGAATCGGAATCGCCTCACTGGTGAAATCTATAGCGCTGTAGGACGTTCCGTCCGTCGTGCAGAGTTGCAACTGCTCGGAGGGCACCAGCGTATTTTTGTCCTCGCCTACCAACGAGACCCGGCAGGTCTTGATCGATCCGGGCAGGTCATCACCCGGCTTCTGGCCGGCGTCTGGCATCTGAACCGCAAATTTTAACAGGTCGGCAGGTTCCGCGACGTTCTGCATAAGGAAACAACTGTCGCGGTCGGTTTTTACGGCATACTGTCCGTTACTGGAGATACTCTCCCATTCGCCATCTTCCACAGTCACCGTATATTCGATATTGCTACCGGGATTGGCCAATGCTTCCTCCTGGGTACGATAACCCCGTGACTTGATCTTTGTAATCAGGAAAACATAATGCGTATTACGGCGGATATCCAGGAATTCGTTCGACGCCCCCTGGTCAAGTCCCGTCGAACGCAACTGGCGAGAGAAGTCAAGCCTATAATAGTTATCTCGGCTTTTGGCATCGAAACCCCGAAGCCTGAGAAACACGCAGGTTCTGCCGGCATCGAACTCCGTTATATCCACCTCCTGTTGCTTGGCATACTTCGCATTGGGATATTCGACCAGATAGCCCCGGTTCATCACACTCTCGTCCTGAGAGGAGGCATCATCGATTGTGTTCTGCGGCGTCCTATCAGTGAAATCGGATTCCTTGATCCCGGGATTCAGCGCGATAGTACCCGTCGGCTGCCCGTAGACAAGCGCAGAGGTGACTAAAAGATAATTCCCGATTCCCCAACTGCTATTGTCGGTCGTAACGGCCTGACCGTCGAGGGTCAGCCCGTCGGCCAGACGCACCTGTACCTTGGCGACCGAATGGTAGAGCCAGCAGGTCACACCGCTATCGGAATAGGTCGTCTCTCCACTCATCGGCAACCCTTCGTCGAAAGGCATAAATTCGGAGTTGAAACTGCTTTTATAGACCGAATTGATATCCGCCGTTGTGGAGTTCCCCTCCGTAAGCGTCCCGTTCTGTTCGTAGTTGGCCACTATGACGATCTTGTCTCCTACGGCCGGTGATAGATTTACTGTAAGCGTCCGCAATTTGTCTCCGTTCGATCCCGAAAGTTGCGTGCGAATATCAATCTCCTCGCTCTCTTTGAATTTACCCGTCGATTTGTCAAAGAGCAGTACCGAGAGTTTTGTGATGGTGCATTCCTGAGTCGAAACAGCGCTGCGCGTGACAATCTCTTCGTCCCGCATGTCGCCTATGGCTAGTGTCAGCCGTATTCCGCCCGTTTGCGCCGCACCGCAGGGGCTCTGTGTATCGTCTTTCAGACAGCCAGTGAGGCATAATACCGCCAGCAATGCCGAAATACCGTATCTCGTTATTTTTTTCATGATTTCAAATTTCTATGAGAATTTATTTTTCTCGAACCGGACGCACCGAACAACCGTATGCCCGTCCCATAGTACTCCCTGTCGGCGGTTGTTGAATGTAATTATTTACTCTGTCGAATTTACCCACCAATACATGTCCGAGTGAAATGCCGTTAGGTAGAGCACTCCAATAAAACGCACTTTGCTTATGATCCTGCTGCTGTGAGAGAATGCCGCTTGACTCTCTTCTCAGCCCCATGTAGGGAAAATAAATCGTACCTCCGCTCCCATCGAATTTACCTGTTGCCGGCATCGGCCGGCAATAGAACCTCCAGCCTTTGTCCCTCGAGTAATCATGGGCCGAAGTATAGGGTGAATTGTATATAGTACCGTAACCAGAAATGCCACTATATGAATATCCCGTAGAGGTGAAACCGGAGAACGCACTCCTCGCAGGCACGCAAAAGCCGACGGGGGAAGGATCATATATCGTTTTGACGACAGGGGCATCATCACCGTACAATGCCCCGTTCTGCGCACTCCACAAATTCAGGAACAAACAATCTGCATACGCGTTCTTTATGAAAGTAAAAGGATTCGCAATGCACCACGCGATATTCTGCCTTGCACGCGGCCAGAGTTGGGCTGGATCCGTACTATTGATTACTCCTATTTTGGGAGCATAAACGAATTTATTGTCCCCATAATAAGCCATTTTGTCACCGCGGGGTTCTCCATAAACATCGTAATCGGCAGGTAACATAGGGTCTTTACGTCCCCACTGGTAATAGGGACTAGTGCTCTCAGCCATCAGGGTGTCGGGCTGCAATACCGAAATAATATGGGATGCACCGGTCTGTGGCTGGGTCAGTTTCACCCGCACATCCCTAGCCTTGAACGTGAAGGGTTGGCCGTCGACCCATCCGAGATTCACGGGCATGAAAGAGAAGATCTCTTTCTGGAAATTGATTACCTCGATACAGTCGTCCAGTGAGTGGTCTGTCACCCAGATATGCCAGCTCCAGATGAAACTACCGCCCGAATCGCGTATGCCAACAATTGCGTTGCCTTGTTGTATCGATTCCTTGGACACGGAAAAGGTCAGATTACGACCGTCGGCGGAGAGTTTGACATCGGAGATCAGTTCCTGCGCATCCTGCCAGACAAGACAGGCATTAGCCGCCGTGTACTTATTGTAGATATACGGATCAGTTATTGCCGCTTGCTTATAGTCGATAAACTGCCTCAATATGTGACTCGCATTCGCACCTCCAGATGGCTGCGCCGTCGAAGTGTAGGCCGAAGGGTTGGGATGTCCGTCCTTGATTCCGTTGCCGTATACCAACGGAAGAGTATAGGTGCCGGGGGCGCTTACCACATAACAATTCGCCGTGTTCATTGCAGTTCTGCCGCCTAGAGTCGAAAGGTCGTAGTTGCTGACGGGCGCGGCATCACGCAATGCGCTCGTATGGAAGTTGGGCTGCTTCTGCCCGCTCTGCTTGGAGACCTTGACATTGAAAGATTCGTTGCCGTCAAGATTTCCGTTTCCGGCAGCTCCAGTAATCGTAAATCCATCCGGCAGACTCGTCCCCCATGTTTTACCACCGTCAGTTGAATATTCCGCCGTCCATGGCATGGGAATTTGCGTAGCATTCGGATCGTCAAGAATCAAATAACTCTTTACGTTAACATTTTTTGTCCCTCCGAGATAGTCGAAACGCAAATTTTCAGCCTGCAAAATGGATGTGCCGTCGACTCGCAGAGGTACCGTGCAACGAATGTTTCCAGCCAGAACCGTCATGTTGTATTCTTTCCCTACGGGATATGCCACAGGTCCCGTAACCGGAATTTCGGCCTTACCGCCCGTGACGGGGAGTTCCAGAATTCCGGTTGAAACATCAGCTCCGCTCAGGGAGTAGCCTACCCGTGCGGCCGCATCAGAAAGTTTTACACGGACTGTTTCCGCAATAGTACTCACTGGGACACGCGTTTCATTGCCTGCCTTGACGAGCACCACCGAGTCTAGGCCCAGCGTGGAACCGCCGATACTACCGTCGATTTGCTTGTCGCTCCAATCCTGTATCTCGATATCGACATCGGAGGTGTGCCGTGTAAGGGTCGCATTGATTTTGTATATTTTGTTGGCTTCGATCGGAAGCGGTTTTACGAGATCCGGTTTCCCATCGGTTCCCGTTTCACACAGATTAAGCTCATATACTACCTGCGAATTGTTCACCAATGCATTTAATGTTAACTGCTGATATCGATACGGATCATCTTGCTTCGGATATACTCCCGAATACATTTCGTAGGCCTCATTCGACTTCGACGCAGGTCTCAGTGGAGTATAATCGGCCGCAGAGATCTGTCCGACAACGACCGGGGTAGCAGTTCTTGCATAAATTTCGAGCGTGCTTTCGGGGTCTGCGGCCAGAAGCGTGGACTGCAAGCCGATATATGACCAATCCATGCTAAGTATCTTAACGTCGCTGTTCGCCAGTTCAGGAGCCTTGCGTACCGCCAGATCTATCCGGGCATAACGGCGAACGAGGGGAACCAGAACCGACTGGTTCTGGTTTGCCGCCGTTACCTTCACCGTCTTTTTACCACTCATCAATCCGGCAAAAAAGCCTGAAGTCTGATAATCAAAGTCATTATACCTCATGACATTTATATTTCCGGAGCCGCCGATCCATGGCATGCAGAATTTCGCCAGCTCATCCTTCGTCGGACGGCGTAACGCATCCGCCGCAACGATCGATGACGATCGGGGTTTGTCCGTCGAAGCCAATTTATCCGGGACATTGGCTATGACATAAATATCCTTTTGTCCTCCATAAACCTTCCACGAACCGTGAATGCGCCCCGTCGCATCAGTCAGCGAACCGTCTGTCGCAGGCTGCACCCGTGTATTGTCCGGGTTCTCCAACCGTCCGTCAGAACCATAAATAAAGACATACAGGTTATGAATCGCTTTCTCATGCTCCTTGGCATTCGAATCCTCGCCTGCATAGGTGTCAAGAGTCAATCCTAACGAAATCGGCTCGCCGACCTTTTCCGGGCTGGTCACATCCTTGGTGCATCCAACAAGCAGCGACAAATAGAGAACCAATAGCCATTGTGTAATAAAACATTTATTCATATAACTCTCTGTTTTTTCTCGTATATTCCCATCAGATTTCAGGATCGACATCCCCGCCTGTCCAGCCCGGGATAGTTACTGTAACTCCCAGATCGGTAAACTCGAAAAGCAGCCGAACCGTAGCCTCGTTCCGGCCGTCCACGGAGATATTGTTGTCGATCATATATTTTTCGAGATTTACTGTGGCCTTTGCTGTATTATCCGGTGCGGGCTCACGAACAGTTACCGTAATATCGTTTTTGTCGGAAAAGCGCAGTACGGAGAAGCGTGCCGCTGCGACGTTTTGTTCCGAATCCCATGCCACCGTCGGGTAGTAGGTGGCCTCGAACGGCTGTGCAGGGGTCATCCCCATATCATATTGGGGCATCAGTCCGGCCATCTCGACAACCGGCCACGTCACCGGTTTGTCCTTGTGTCCGAAACCTTTTGTGTAAATTTCAATATTGATGTGCGCGCTCCTGTGCGGAATGTCTCCCGTTACCTTTATGGCGTTGTTACCCGGCTGTATAGCGGTCGCCGGCACCGTTATGTCTAATTCCCCGTAATAGAGATGGTCGTTGGTCGCAATGCGCTTCCGCGCTGTGTACCCGGGCGCATGTACGCGTCCCTGCGACAAGGCTCCGTTTACGAGAATTTCCGTATTGTTCGCGGCATTGGCCCACGATACGATTCTGTAGTTGCCTTCGGGCAGGTAAAGCTGTGTGCCTTCGAAAAGTCGCAAGTCGGCTTCGCCTACGGTTTTCGTCAGGATGTGCTGTCCGCTTGCGCTATCGAAAACATAAAGCGACACGCGACCGATCATTTTCCGAAACATCGTCGGATCGTCCGTATCGCCCCGGTAGCTGAACGTAAGATACGTGTTCACCTCCGGCGGACAGCCGCTCATGTCTTCCTTAATACAACCCGCCCATACGGCTGTAATGCCCAGAAGAGTACAGAGTATTTTCAATAGTTTCATCATGATTTGGTTTTTGCAAAAAGGAAGGAGTGAGGAGGGGCGTTCACCCCCTCGCTCCTTCAGTAATTCGGATTTAGATTTCAGGTGTTATCGTCGTTTCGGTCCACGGAGCCACCGTAACGGCCACAATCAAGTCGATCTTCTCCTTTTCGGGTTTATCGGTAATCTCTTCAGGTTTGATTTCGATACCGCTGTCCGTGAGCCCCATCTTGTAGATTTTATGTGCTTCGATAGTCGAAACGGTAGCACCGCTTTCCTTGAATCCTTTTACGGTAATATATTTGCCTGTGAAAGTACCTTCCGTACCGTCTGCAAGTTTATAACCGTCTTCCAACTCACCACCCACTTTGTAGATAATGTGCGGAACCATATCGCCGGCAAATACCTGATAAGCGTAAACCTTCGTGCCGTCCTGCGAGGTTACGTCCGCACTTACGTTATCCGTAGCCCATGCCGGCTCATAGGAGTCCGTCCAACCGCCTTCTGCAACTTCTTGTTTGGTCGTTTTACCATATTCTTTGTAGAAATAGTTGACATACACGGCCTCGACGGTCAGCGATTTAAGACCCGTACCGGCTTTTACCGTGCCGATCTCGAAACGCGACACGAGCGATTTAAGTTCTACGGCAGCTTTTTTCAGGGTATGACCATCGGTAGGGGTCTCGTCCGTGAAGGTCGTCTGCTCGCCGTAGAGCGTCACCTGCTGTGCCGAAATGTAATCACCTGTGGCATTGCCCTTGGCATCCTCGGCGGCAACATTGGCCTGCGCCTTATTCTGGTCAGCTACCGCGATCGTATTGAGCGCCGCCGTAAGGGCAGTCATCGTTGCCGACTGCGGCAACGTAGCTGCACCTTTATTTACTACGACGATCACCTTTTTAGGCAGTACGATTTGCTCGAAGCGCTTTGATTTGGCTTTGATATCCTCATCAGTCCATGTGTAAGCTGTGGCATTGTCGCCCGCGTCGACCAAATAAACCGTCACGTCGCTGTAAAGAGGCGTAATCTGACCCGCTACCTGCGGAGTCTCCACGGCGTAGGTGTCGATCGCTCCCGGAAGAGCTACTTCGAAATTGGTTTTTACGGCTCCAGTAGGAGTTTTCCTTGCTTCTTCCTTGTTGCAGGATGCCAATGCCATCGTTGCCAAAGCAGCGATAAAAAGAGATTTCATTCTCATAATAAATAAAATTTAGTTTGTAAAAAGGTTGTATGGTATGAATACACCGAATAGTTCCAACAGATTGTCAGTGTTTTTTCATCTCAGCTTCACGAATACGGTCGAGGTTTTCACGTATGCGGGCCAGTTCTTCGAGGTTTTCTTTCGCAGCCTCAAGCCCGGTCTGCGCTGCAACCACGAAACACTGTTCTGCCCGGTCGTAATCTGCATCACGCATCATGATAAGAACCCCTATGGCGTTGTCGTATTCTGGAATCTGCATACGATTTCTGATATTTTTCAGATAGCGGTCAGCACTTACATAATCTTTGCGTCCGAGGGCTGCGATTGCCGCATTGAGATTTGCCGTCGGGTCTTCGGGAAACATCCGCACTGCTGTTTCGAACAGATCGCTAAACTCCCTTGAGCCGGGCTCATAGGTATTCGCTACGAGAAACATCTCATTCAGGCTCAGGTTTTGAGGACGGGTCTTCACGATTTCTTTGGCTTCTTCAATATTGAACTGCCGGACATTGTAATCCGCCTTGAAAGTCACACGGCGCAACTTCGGGAAAAGTTCCTTCAGCATCCACCGGTAGGGTTCACCGCCTTTCAATGCCATCAGGCGGGCCTCCCGATTCTGCTCCACGGGAACATTCGCAATCAGCTCGAGCACCTCCTGCTTATAGCGCATGTCGGAATTTTCAACCAATGCAGCAAGTCCCTCCCAATCCTCGCCGCCGAAACGGGTGCTGTAGAACGATTCAGGATAGTCGAACTTAGTCATCAAATATTTCTTGAGAGCAACGGCCCGTCCTTCGGACAACTGCCTGTTACGGGCTATGGAACCCTCGGGCGAGGCATAGCCGCAGAGCGAAACTCCCGTCAGGGTCACGTCGTCGTCATCCCCGACACTGGCAAATGCAGCAAGGATCTTCTCCAATTCCGAAGCGTTGTTCCCAAAGTCTGGCTGCAGGTCGGTACGTCCCACTGCGAAATCGAGGAATGCTTCGCTGGTCACCGACCGCATTTTGACCGGCTCAGCTTCGGGGCGGATATAGGTCAAATGCGGCGTAATATTGTAACGTTCGATGACGATCACACGCTCCAGATCGACATGATTGGCCAGCAGGCGCGTATCGGTTGTACGAACCTTGCCGCAACCGCAGTCGTTGCGCCGAAGCGTCAGCTGCGCCGATGACATCCACGGTTCGTAGGGAACGGCCAGAGCGTATTTTACCGTCTGATCTCCTTTATAATCCCGGATGACGGCATAGGGCATATAAGGATCGTACGTCGCATGTTCCCGCCGACTCAGCAGTGCCCGGCTGCGGCGATAGTTCTTATAGCTGTTACGTCCCATGACCGAGATTGCCGGCAACTCTTTCGTGTGTTCTTCCGACGAAAGAACGGGAGTGAATTCGGCACTTTTACGCGAGGCGACATTATGCCCTGTCGTCGAAACATCCATCTTTACATAGAGCGAGTCGCCGCGCTGTGCAAGTTCGTTCACCTGTACGGCAATATTGCCCTCCTGTACGACGATCTGCGACGAACCGTTTCCGTAAAATAACAATCCACAAAGCGTAAATAGAAGCGTAGTATACGTATTTCTCATAGTCATCATTATTTAATCATGAAAATCAGGGTGATTCCGGCCTTCGTCGGACCGAAATAATGTTTGGATTCGCTGCCTATCTTTCGTCCGCACTGTTCGTATGGATATTTGTCGTAGTCGAGGTAGGCATATCCTACACCGACAGTAGCTTCCAAGCCCCAACGGTTGCCGAGAATCCAATGGTAACCATAACTGATACCGGCTCCGGCAAGCCAGCCTTCGTAGCGGTGCGAAAGGATATTCGGGTTTTCGATGGAACCGAACATTTTGCCGCTGTTGAACCCCCACGGAAGCATGCCGCCCATATTATATTGGGCATAGTGACTATGAAGTCCGAGGAAATGCCCCGAAAAGCGGCGGCAGATCCACCATCGGATTTCCGGCTGTATGAGCCAGTGCTTCATTTTCCGGTTCTCAGAAAAAGTCCACGGGTTGTAGTTGCCCGAAACATCGAGCGTCCATTTCTTCCCCAGTCCGAATTCAAAACCGAGGTTGAAAGTTGAAGTAGCATCGTAAAGCAGGTTGGTCTTTACCGCTATTTTAGGTGCCGGAACAATCTCCTCAAGACTCACCTGGCCAAAGACCGGTGTGCAGGACAGAAGTGCTGCTGCAAACGAGTACATAAAGTGCTTCATAACATATTTTTTAATAGTCTTATTGTGTTTTTCCTATTTCTAAATCCTCATGCTCTATTGAGTATAGAGCATGAAGGCACGGAATACGGCATTAAATACATGGTTTGCAGCCGAATAAACAATTTTGTTGTTTCAGCGAAAGTTTTAAGATATGTCGTACTGCAAACGAAGCCATATCCGTCTTATGCAGAATGCATTGGGCGGAACGATGCTGAAACGATGCTGAAATCCCTATATAAGATAGGTAACAGGCGTCACTTATGGATAACGAATTGTTGCGTCACGATTTGTTGTATGTAGACGAACACCTCACTTGTACTCACTACCGTGCGGATGTGGGGACTGGTTTCGTTTACCGGGAATTCGGCCGTGGGGAGAGTCTCACCTGCGACAATGTACAGTGTCATCACCTGCTGATGTTCTTGAACGGGAAATGTACAATCTCCTGTAACCAGTTTCTCGATCGAAGGTTCAAAAGCGGGGAGATGATTCTTATCCCCCGCGGCAGCATGTTCTGCATCAGATCAGACTCCGGGATGCAGTTCCTCGACATGAAGTTCAATGTGCTTATCAGTGGATGCGACAAACTTGCTTTGCAACATTATGTAAATTCCTGTTCGGGAGTCAGCTACGATTTTCAGCCGGTAGAAATACGTTATCCTCTCAGTGCATATATAGACCTGCTGGTCTATTGTCTACAAAACGGAATGAGTTGTGCCCACTTGCACGAAATGAAACACCGGGAATTGTTTCTCTACCTGCGCGGTTTCTACACCCGGGAAGAGGTCGTTACTTTGCTTCTCCCGATCCTCAGCGCTAGTTCCGATTTTCGCAGCTTAGTTTACGAACTATTGCCGAGAGCACAATCCGTTGCGGACATGGCCAAACTTGCGGGCATGACCTATGAGGCCTTCGAACGCCGCTTCCGCCGTGAATTTGACACGACGGCTTACAAATGGCTACTGAAACAAATCTGTCAGCGTATTGTTGGCTATCTCTCTAATCCCGAGATGACGATTAAGCAGGCCGCACTGCGTGCCGGTTTCGAATCTTTGGATCGGTTCAGCCATTTCTGCAAGCGCCACCTAGGTGCCAGTCCCCGACAACTCATCGAGAAGTATCGGGAGGAGAAAGAAATACCACAAACAGGTGTGAAAAAGCGCGTTCCAAAGTCTGGACAGGAAGGAAAAAGGGCGGAAAATACGAAAAAAAACTCCCGGTGTCGAAAATCAACAATCAAATATCATTTTTTTACAACCAAAATCTGAACAAAGCTTTTTATTTTTGTCGCAAAATTCCGACGAAGTGGAAATGATTAGTAACAGGAAAGCGTAATGCTCTATACTCAATAGAGTTATGATGTACAAATATAGCAAAATGGGACTTTTTAGCAAATTTTTTTGCCCGCAAATACGAGCTGCCGAGCCCTGATGCAGTATTCAGAGCGATGAAACGATGCGGTTCACACGATCCACAATCTGACGGTCGAATTCCTTGAGATATATCTGCGTTGTCTTCTCCGAAGTATGACCCAGTCCTTCGCTGATGACTGCAACCGGCGCCCCGCTCTCCCGAGCCAGCGTTGCCCAGCTGTGGCGGGCAACATAGGCTGTCAGCACAGTGTCAAGGTTGCATTTTTGCGCCACCCGTTTCAAGTTGCGGTTTACACGCTCCAGGGCTAGGCGGTAGTGCTTGTATTGTGCGAGTTTGTCCCCGGTGCCTTCCAACAGGGGGAAGACCCAGGGCGAATCGTTGGCGTATTTCTCCATCAAGGTTTTCAGCTGGGGCGTAACCTCCACATGCAACCACTGGTTGGTTTTGTGGCGACGATAACTGATGACACCGCCGCTAACGGCGCTCTTTTGAAGGAAAACCATGTCTACGAAAGGCATACCCCGACTGAAGAAACTGAACATGAATAGGTCACGAGCCTGTTCCAGATGCGGGTATGCGGAAAGGTCGATGTCGGCAATGCGCCGCATGGCGTCTCGGTCTAACGCGCGCTTTACAGTTCGCTGCGGCCGAACATAGACGAAACGGAAAGGATTGTTGCAGCAGACCGGATAACCATCCAACATGGCTTGATTGTAGACCGATTTCAAATTACGCATATAGTAACATACGGTATTGGGACAGACGCCTCGGCGCAGCAGCCATGCCTCGTAATCGCGTACGAAAGTACCGTTCACATCGGCCAGGACAGCGATTTTCGATCCGAGGAAGGCCGCCACCGACGCGCGCGTGCTGCGCAGCGCGGCAACCGATCCGAAGCGACCCGAGCGCTCCCGCTGCTTGATCTGCAGATCTATATAATGCAGCAGGCTCAAACTGTCATGCTCCACTTGGTAACGGAAGACGACATCTGCCACAGTATAGCTCTCGCGACGCGACTCCAGCGTTTCGATATGCCCGTCGATACTCCGCCGCTGCCGGGCAATCTCCCGGTTCATGCGGCGTATCTCCCTCGGCGGGCGCAGCCCGTTTGGCACGCAGAGCACCTTGCCATGCTCTTCGTCGAATTCATCCTCGTGAAGCTTAAAAGGTGTGTAGATAAGTTTTTTCCGGCGCTGGTGTATCAGTTGAAATACCAGCGGATAAGTTCCGTCGCGCCGGATGCGGTCTTTGTTGAGTTTCAGTTTCACACTTGTCATATCACTCTTTCTTTGTTTGAATTCAGCGCAAAAATAGAGTAAATAAGCATTCGATTTGCAGAAGTCTGTATGCGGATAATTCAATATCACTTCGTTAATATTCAATAATATATGCAAACTTCAGACCGTAAGAGTTGAGCTGCCTGAACTAAGCGTATAAAGCATCCCACTACGGCTGTACACAGCAGCCATATGGAAGATTGCCGTTTTTCGGGCCCTCTCGCATCCGTCTACGCTCGGCCAGCCCGCTCGCCGTCTGGGGGGGGCGGAAGCCTCACTCACAACAAGGATGCAAAGTTGGCTGAAGTCACGTCGACGGCGGCAAGGATCGGCCTCGGCATGATGTCTCGGCCGCCCGAGTGCACGCTGCGGAAATATTGATCCGCGTGCAGCGCCCGCCAGCTGCGCCGTCGGTAAATATTTCCTTGCGTGTCCTTGCCTATGGTGCAGTTTCCGCGACCGGCTGATAGCCGCATCGCTGTTCCGAGTGTTTCGGCAGCGTAGAACTCCGGCGCAGGAGTATAAAGTCTGCAACAAATCAATGGGACATTCCCAGGTTCTCGAAAAGGTCTCGACGCACTTCGCCGAGCTGCTGGTCTTGAAAATCGAATCCATGACTCAAACATGGCAAAAGCCGTGGTTCTACGGCCAGGGTCTCCTTCCCTGCAACATCACGGGTAAGAGGTATACCGGCACGAACCTTCTGACGCTGCTCATGCTTACGGAAGTCAAGGGTTACCGGACTCCGGTATTCCTGACCTTTCGTCAGGCCAAAGAGCGTGTCCTGACGGTCAGGAAGGGCTCCAAACAGTTCCCGGTGGTATTCTGGAAGCCTTTTTACCAGGCGAATAATCCGACCGACGGTCAGCGCCGGTATCTTACGGTCGAGGAATACAACGCCCTGCCCGAAAGCGCCCGTACCGAGTATGTGCTTTGCGGATAACTACGTGCTCCTCGGCACGCAGGACGAGCAGAAAAAATTTATCGGCAACGCCGTCGAAGTGAACATGGCGCGGGTTCTCTGCGAGGCGCTGGTGGCGAAACTTTACGAGTTGAACATCGTGCCGCAGCGGTTTGCGGCGTAATGGCAGTCCGCTCATACGGAGACAGCTCTGGAGCATTGCTTCAGAGCTGTTGTCGTTTAAGATATCCTCCTGCGGAATGCTAAAATGTAAGTTGGGGCAGTTCAGTGTTACCAATTTTGTAGCTCTGTGTTACCATTTTTGCGCTTGAAATATTGATTCGGGGGCAAATTCCCCTCTTTTTTATGGTCTGTGCTACCATTTTTGCGTTTTTTGTATTGCAACATGCTGATATTTTTGAAATAACATAAGATATTTGGGGGTGTTTGTGTGTTACCATTTTTGCATATTCAATTTGTAATATACTGATATACATGTGTGTATGTGTATTGTTTGAGTTTTGCTCTCATCTGTGTTACCATTTTTGCGCTTCTATTACACAAGATATTGATTAACTGTTAATTATCCAATATCTACCTCGCGGTGGGAACAGGCTGTGTTACCAATTCTGCATTTTTACTTTATAACATATTGTATTTTAATTGCTTATGTGCTTATTTGTTGCGAAAAAATAGTCAGAAGCCTAATCTGCTGTTGCTGGTATAAAAAATTGCGATCTGCATGTTTCGGTGAAATAAAAAGTGTAAGCAGCCTGTTGGTTGTTTTGTCAGTTGAGACCTTATCGAGACAGGAGCGCCTATGTCCTGCGCCTTAATTCCTGTACGGGCTTGCTGCCAGTTGATGAACCCCGGCAACCTGCACGGCTATAACCCCTGTCCATGCCCGGGGCATTTGCTTTGACCGCAATAGGGAAGACGACTTCTGCCCTGCTTCGGATGGTTCTGGAGTATTGACGTAGATCCTGTCGGCAATGTCGATGATGTAGGCATTCTTCTCGCTCTTTTCCGTATAACACAGGTCGAGTATGTAGCAGCTTGTATAGTCAGTTATAATAGACAGGTTGGTGTTCGGGAAGTCTGTCAGGTATTTGGATATAAAGGATATTGTCGTACTTGTCAAGGGCAAAATAATTAGGATTGAATCCCCCGCGGATCTTGACTATCTTATCCGGGAAGATAATCTGGCAGACTTTGTTTTGCTGGAGAGGTATTTGATCGGGTTTTGCCCCCCCCATATGGTCAAACAAACGAATACGATGGCGGGAATATATTTTTTCATTACTTAAAAGTGTTATTTATAACATTTTTATGCCTGAATTGTCTTTACGAACCCATATTCCCGGACGTATTTTTTTGTTGTAAATCATATGTAAGAAAATATTTGTATATCGGTATTGATTATTAGTTATTTACAGATTTTTTGTAAGGGCTTGTAATGTGCTGAATTTGCTGTTGGCATATTATCTTTATGGTAGTAAATTTTTATTTTCAGCCCATGAAAAAAACATTGCCATATCTGCTCTCAATTGCTATCCTCTGCCTGGTGGCCGGTGGCCATGCGCAAACTCCGGATGAGCAAATCTGTATATCGAGATTCGAGGCTGCCTATACGGAAATTACGGATATGCTCGACGGCAAGGATAGTGTAGACCTCAAGCGGGCTGTGTTCCTGATGGAATGGGCCGTGTTGGACGGCGGGCTTGATTATGATGCTTATTGTTTCGGTATAGATACGATGGCAATGGGTATCAAGCGCTTTATTGAGGTAAACAATCTTGATAAGGTGAAGATCGGGGGCAATATCGCGCTCCTCGAATTCTTTTCACGCCCCTACACGATGAATGGATTCCGGCCTTTCGTATATGATTTCGACGATTTCCGTGGAGACAAAGATCCGACAAAAGTTTTCGTGACGAAGCTGATGCGCACGCACGACGGCCAGTGCCGGAGTCTGCCTTTGCTCTATAAGATACTGGCCAACGAAATCGGTATTGAGGCTTACATTGCTTATGCTCCGAACCATACCTTTATCCGCCATCGGGATGAGGAAGATAGGCGGTGGATAAACGTCGAGCTGACGAACCATTCCCTGCCGCGTGAGATCTTTATCGTCGAGACGATGGGGATTACCGAGGAGGCGATCAAGAAGGGTACCTACCTGAAACCCTGCGAAGATCGGGAAGTCGTTATCCACCTTCTCGCAGAACTTGCCGTCTCCTTTTTCAATAAATTCTGCTTCATAGATCCGTTCGTGCATAAATGCCTGGGGAAAGTACTGAAATATGACCCCGATAATCTGTATGCCCTGATGAACGTGAATGATTGTTTCTTTATAATGGCATACCAGCATCGCAAGGAGTTGGAGGCGCAAGGACTACCGAATGATAAGTTTATGGACGATGTGAAGTTCATACTTCAAGATCTCGAAAAACGGATAAAGGCCACCGGCCATGTCGATATGCCGAAACACTTGTACGACGCATGGGTCAAGTCTATGGAAGAGGAGATCGCCCGCCGCAAGTCCGAAGAACATGCATCCTAAACTCCAATATTATGAAAACGAAAAACTTACTGCTGATTTGCATTTTCAGTTTATTAACTGTAAATTTGAGTTATGCCCGGTGGCCGCAGGTAGACCCGCATGCCGAGAACTATTACGATCAAAGCCCGTATTCGTTTGCCGGAAACAATCCGATTAGGAATATAGACCCTGATGGAAAGGATTGGTATACAAACGAGAATGGTGATAGGATGTGGCGAGCCATTCAGGATAAATCGTACACAGATGATAATGGTGTTACTTGGACAAATGCCGGTACGACTTATTTACATCATAGGAAAGATGGAAGTGCTATTTATTATTCACAATCGACTAACGATGATGGAGATTTAACATTATCGCCACACTCTCTTTCGCGTGATGAAATGGCTGTCTTTGGCTTGTTTCATTCCGAGGGAGCCATGATGGCTGCAATTGAGGATCATGTCAATCCGACAGCAGGTAGCTTTGCACGAATGGTCGGAAAAGAAATGTTGGCTCAATGGACAGATCCATATACATTATCAGCCGGAGCCTCGATTGGGGTTGTGGGCTTACAATCGGTTCGTACGGCCCGGCCCGCCAGCATGGAATCAAGTCGGTCAGTCGGATCGATAAAAGGATATACTAAACATGGTTTGATGCAGGCCATGCAGAGAGACGGAGGTAGAGGTGTTCATCCTTCAGCAATTGTTGATGCCGTGCGGAATCCAATAAATGTTGTTTCTCAGCCTGGAGGTAAAACAAAGTATGTAGGAAAGAGTGCAAGCGTAGTTTTGAATAACCAAGGTAAAATTATTACAGTATATGGGCAACCCAGAAATCCGAATGTAAAATGAATCCAAAGATGAAAATGAAGATAACTAATCGACAGTATAATTTGCTTCGTACATACTCATTGATTGATACTAATCATGTAGCCAATGAAGATCCTAATTCGGTTCGATTGATTGGGGATGAGGCCTTTTTTCGAGTATTATTAGATGGGTTGTCAGATGTTTTGGTACAAAAGGGACTTATTTCAGGAAGTGATGAACCCAATGATATCGGATTAGAAATAGAAGCTATCATTGATATTGTAAGCCGGGAATTATATTCCTAACCAGAAAACTTTCAATGAATGTAACTACCAAGGCCGGTGAATCCGGCCTTGGTAGTTCAAATTTTCCGAGCTTTCAGGAGCGTCGATGATGTCACCCTGAAGAACAATCCCCGTTCCCCGTTGTCTTCGACCATTTCAATCAGCAAAACCCTGTCGTTGGAGAAATTGAATTTGTCGAATTTATAGATCACGGTCATCGTCTTTTTGTACTCGATGGTGTGTGCCGGGACGTAACTGCCTGCCGGCGACAGATCTGTCCGGTCAAAGGACGTCATTCGGCCTTTCTTTTTTGTGACGATTGCGAAGCCGCAGTAGTTGTAGGTGTACGGCAGCTCGCTGTTATTGGTGATGTCCAATTTGAAATAAACGTAATTATCTCTGGTGTATATGCCCTTCAGGAATACTTCCATTGCCTTGTCCGCAACTCCATTTTGAGCCACGATGAAATCCCGTTGCTTCAAAATTGATTCATATTCTCCCGTTTCTGGTAGCACTGCGGCTTGAGTCGGCGTTTTATCTTCTGCTGGTTGTGAACGCAAAGAGGGCGAAGACTCCTGCCCTGGCTCCAATGGCTTCTGCTCGTTGACGTAGATCCTGTCGGCAATGTCGATGATGTAGGCATCCTTCTCGCTCTTTTCCGTATAACACAGGTCGAGCATGTAGCAGCTCGTATCGTCAGTGATAATAGACAGGTTGGTATTCGGAAAGTCTGTCAGGCATTGGATATAGAGGATATTGTCGTACTTGTCGAGGGCAAAGTAATTGGGATTGAATCCCCCGCGGATCTTGGCGATCTTATCCGGGAAGATAATTTGGCAGACTTTGTTTTGCTGGAGTGGTATTTGTTCGGGTTTTGCTCCATACCCCGATATGGACAAACAAACGAATACGATGGCGACATTTTTATTTCGGCAGGCCGGGCCGGAGAAAGACCTTTTGGTTGTCGAAGAATGATACATATGTTTCTTTGCGTGAGCGCCCCGCATTTGAAATGTCTCGGACGACGGAGCCGACCAGTCCGCCGGTCACTGTCGAGATCTTCCGGTCGATCGCCGACGCTGCGGCCGAGCTTGTGGCATCGCCCACGATCTTCTGCTTCTGGTCATTTTGGACTGGCAGTCCGGGGCGTTTCAGCCACAATGTCAAATGCAATATCTTCAGATGCCACCCTTTCATCCGTACTGGTGTTTGACTGTATTGATAGTACTCCTCGGGTTATTAGTCCGAATATCAGTATAAGCACAACGGCCATACCTAATAATAAGATTTTTTTGCTTATTACGATCGTACTATTTTTTGAATTTATCTGTCCTGCTGCTGTCCATCCTGTCGTAATTTTAGTGCGTAATTGACCCGGGCAATGTATTGTCCTGTTTTAACATGAGCATGTCGCGGTCGCTTTTTATTCCAGCCGAAATTTCCGGCAAAGAAAGTGTTTATGGTGTTGGTCACGATCACGAATAATATGTCGATAATGATGAAGAGCCTCCACATCGAGGAGGCCGGCAGCTCCAAGAACGCTTGTGACCAGTACTGCAAGCACAAGGAGAAATATCCCCAGCGGAAGTTTAAATACGGGGGGGGGTAAACGCAAAGTCTGCATCTGTATCGTGGTCTCTGGGGCATTTTAGAGCTTTTGCGTGATGAAATCTGAAATCGACGAGGCGAACAACATTACCGAAAGGCCGATAATAAGGTATCCCAACTTTGTTATAACATCCTTCGTTTCTTTTTGGGATAGCTCTTGACCGGACATGATGCTCTTTGTCGCTGTACTCAACCCTATTTTGATTACAGCGATAAGGGCGATAAGGCATTACCGAACGGTCTTGAACAAGCTAGTGCAATATGAAAAGTTAATTCGGCGTCGTCTGTCATTCGAAGATATCAATATCAATTTCTATAACCAGTTCCGGATCTGGATATATGGTCAGGAATATTCGGATAATTATTTCGGCAGTTTCATCAAAGTGATCAAACAGGTTTATAGGGAGGCCCGGGATGTGGATCAGCTGCATAATTTGAATGGCACAGCTCATAAAAATTTCATCACGGTAGCAAAAGAGAGTGATCCTATTTACCTTTCGGTTGATGAGCTGATGATGTTGCACAGATTAAAAATCACGAAAAACGCAATACTGAAAGGGTGGCCGGAGCTGTGCGAAGAAAAAGCGGTCAGGCAGCGCATGGCCACATGTGAACTGGTACGGAACCGGTTTCTCATCGGGGCATTTTCGGGCATGAGGGTGTCTGACTTTAGTCGCTTCAGCGAATCTAATATTGTCGATGGAATGATTATGATGCGTACGCGTAAGACGGATACCCCTATTGCCATTCCCCTTCATCCCGTGATACAAAGAATCCTCGAGAGCGATTTTGACCTGTCAAAAACGATTTCTGACCAGAAAATGAATGTCTATATCAAAGTGGTGGCGAAAATGGCAGGGATCGACGAAAAAGTGACAATTTGCAAACATCGAGGAGGAGAGGTGAAGGAGATCCGGATTGAGAAGTATGCTTTGATCTCTACCCATACTGTCCGGCGATCTTTCGCCACGCATCTTCAGCGTTCCAAGGTTCCGCTTTCTTCGATCTCGATGGCGTTAGGGCATAAAAAGGTTACAACAACGATGCGGTATCTGCGATTAGGGGTGGATGAGAATGCCGCTATACTTGCGGGAAGCTCCTTTTTTAAGGACTTTGAAGAGGGCGAGTAGCTCATTTATCCTACAAAAAAATAAAGGAGCTGATTATCAGCTCCTTTATCCACAACTTGGTGCCCAGGACAAGGATTGATCTGTGAGAACAGATACAAATAGATGAAATTTGAACGTATTTATAATATATTGAAATACAGAATATTAAAATTGTATGCTATGAAATGTGTTTTGTCTGTTTTTAGCTGTTTTGCAAAAATGCGGACACGGTGCGGACGCAAAAGTATTGCTGTATTCGAATATAAATCATATCTTTGTAGAGTATAAAATGAGGATGTATGGCAAAAGTTACATATGTTTTGGCTCAAGGGGAAAATAGCGCGGGAGAATCGCAAGTTAATTTCCGTGTCTATGTTTCCCGCGAATTGCGTGTACGTGTGCCGTCCGGCATTTGGGTCGATCGGAGACGTTGGGGAAAGAAAAACGATATCAATATTCCGAACACACCGGGGGAGGAGCGCGATGCGCTGTTGGCAAAGCGGGTGAAATTGAAAGAATTGGTCGATGTAATTGAGACCTCGGTCGAGGCGGCAGACGATAAATCGATTGTTACGCGCGAATGGCTCGAAAAGTTGATCCGGCGCACTTTGAGGCCAAAGACGACGACTGTTGAGGATAAGAAAATAGGCTTTTTCCCGTTGACGGATGAATACCTCGCTACGCACAAGTTGTCCGAGTCGCGTGTCAAGCATTTCAATGTCTTGGTGCGGACGCTGAAGCGATATGAGCTGTATCGGAAACTGTCGAACCGACGGTTCGTGCTGGATGTACACACCGTATCTCCGACGACACTTGATGATTTCGGGGCATTTCTGATGAAAGAACCGGAGATTTTTGATGAACATCCGGAGTTGTACGACGAGGTGCCGTATGCTCGGCCGAAGGTGAGGAAGAATCTGCCTGTGAAGCGCGGCCCCTATCTCAATGCTGCGGGAGAAACGGTAATTCCCGGCCGTCCGAAAGAGCGGGGCATGAATTACGTTTCGGACATGTTGATTCGTCTGCGGTCGTTCTATGTATGGCTCAATGATAATGGACATACCTCTAACGATCCGTTCAAGCAGTACAAAATTGCGGAGATTGTCTACGGTACGCCCATCTATATTACGACCGACGAACGCAAACAATTGGCCGAAGCGGATATGGGGGATGACAAGCAGCTGGAAACGCAACGAGATATTTTTGTTTTTCAGTGTATGATCGGTTGCCGGGTGAGCGACCTTTATAAGATGACCTATGCCAATATCATCGGCGATTGCATCGAATATGTTCCCCGCAAGACGCGAGACGACCGGGTGGTGACGGTCTCGGTGCCGCTGATCGGTGCTGCGAAAGAACTGATTCGTAAATACCTCGATGAGAACCGTGGAACGCTGTTTCCGTTTATTTCGGAGCAAAAGTATAATGTCTATATCAAAGCGGCGTTTCGTAAAGCGGGCCTTACGCGCATGGTGACGACGATCGATCAGCGGACGCGGCAGAATATTCAGGTGCCGATCTGCGACCTTGCTTCGTCGCACATGGCACGGCGGACATTCATCGGGAATGTTTATAAAAGAGTGAAAGACCCCGCAATCGTGGGAGCGATGTCCGGGCATAAGGACGGCAGCCGGGCGTTTGCCCGTTACCGCGATATCGACATGGATATTAAGCGTGATGCAGTAAGCGTGTTGGAGTAAGATTTGTTTTGTCGATAAATTTGTATAAATTTGCGACAAATATATGTTGGTAAATAGATGCAAGTAATAGAGGACAAGATACTTAATAAGATGAAAAAGTGCGGGCGGGGTAAGCTGTATTCCGCATCCGATTTCGCTGTGTACGGATCGGCCGTATCGGTTGCGAAGGCATTGGAACGACTTACTCGAAAAGGCGGTTTAGTCCGTATTGCGAGGGGCCTCTATTGCTATCCCAAAATCGACAGAAAGTTCGGATTGGGCATACAGTACCCGACCGTCAATGAAATCGCTGAAAAGGTAGCCCGGCAGAGCGAAGCCCGGGTTGTTCCGACGGGTATGCACGCATTGAATGTATTGGGATTGTCTGCCCAGGTACCGATGAACTATGTGTTTTATACGGACGGCAATTCCCGGACAGTCAATCTGTTCAACGGTCGTAAATTGCGATTCAAGCGTGTGGCGCTTAAAAATTTGGCCTATCAGAATAAAACGCTGATGCTTGCCGTATTCGCTCTGAAGGAGATCGGTCGGCCGCAGGTGACGGAGGAGCACATCGCCCAACTGAAGACGATATTCGCCCGGATTCCGAAGTCGAGCATTCTGCCCGATCTGCGGTTGGTGCCGGCTTGGATTCGTAAAATCATTATGTCGTTCTATGAAGAATAATTTTTGGATGTTTTCCGACGAGCAGAAAAGTATGTTCGTTGCACAGACGAGCGAGCGTGTCGGGCTTCCTCCGCAGGCTGTCGAGAAGGACTGGTGGGTGACGATGACGCTGAAAGCCCTGTTCGAATCGTCGTGCCGGGACTTCATTACCTTCAAGGGCGGTACGTCGTTGAGCAAGGGTTGGCATGTCATAGAACGCTTCTCGGAGGATATCGATATTGCTATCGACAAGTCCTTTTGGGGAATTGCCGGGGACAACAAGTCGCAGCGCGATCGGATTCGGAAACTTTCGCGGGCTTATATCGAGCAGCGGCTCGTTGCGGAAATGCAGGCATTGCTGGAAGGATATGGGGCTTCCGATTTTGAGTTGCGTGCCGTTCCGGCGCAGGACTCCGATGCTGATCCGACGCTGGTGTTGCTGCCGTATCGAAGCATTTATGCGAATATCGAATATGTGGAATCGCAAATCCGGATCGAATTCAGTTGCCGGTCGATGAAAGAACCGCGTGAGCGGATCGAGATTCGTCCGCTGATTGCCGAGGCATATCCCAACGTATTCGGAGAATTGGTGTTCCCGATTTATGCGGTCGTGCCGACGCGGACGTTTTTGGAGAAGGCGTTTTTGCTGCATGAAGAGTTTCAGAAAGAGAGTCCGCGTGTCGAGCGAATGACACGCCATCTGTACGATTTGGAGCGGCTGATGGATACGGATTTCGGAAAGGCAGCCTTGGCTGATCCGAGAATGTATGCCGAGATTGTCAAGCATCGCAGCATATTCAATACGATTCGCGGAGTCGATTATCGGACGCACCATCCGAGCCGGATCAATTTTATTCCGCCCGAAAAATTGGCGGAGGTATGGCGCAAGGATTATGAGCGGATGCAGGAGTATTTCATCTACGGAGATTCGCTGCCGTACGATCGACTGATCGTACGGATGACGGAGTTGCGGGATCGGTTTCGGAAAGTTGTAATGGAGGATGATTTTTTCAGCGAATCGTAACTATGAATTCCGAGTATTATTTCCAGAAAGGTCTTCACCTGATCGTGGCGAGCGCTGTGATTTTTGCTTTGATCGTTTTGTTCAGTGCCATGGTTTCTCGGGGATTTCCGCTTTGGTTGGCGCTTGTCTTGCTTGTCCCCGCAGGACTTGGCGTGGTCGGATTTTACTTTTTCAGCCTGGGCAGTTCGGCCGATCTTTCGGAACGGTTTTTCCGTCGGTTTGGGCGTAGTCAGCCAAGAGGTGAAGAGAAAACAATGACAGAAGGAGTCGGTTCCGAACAGTGGTGTGAAAGAAGCCCGGATGCGATCGTGCCGGAATCCGCCGTTGTTTCTGCCGACCCGGTTCCGGACGATCGGATTCTCGAAAATGCACTCGCCACCGTTTACGAATATACCGACAAGGATTTGGGCGATGCCATTGACGAGACGAACCTGCGAATTTTGCGACGACGCTTGCTTTATCTGGCATGTATGACGCCTGTTCCGAACGATGTGCCGCAGGTTCAGCTTCGGCACGATCGGGTGAGCTATGGGGATTTGTGTCACTACGGTTGGAATGTCTGGAATGCTTTTAAGGGCGCGACCAATCGTTTTTATGACCAGACCGAATTGGCGGAATGGCTGAAAGCGAGTTTCGAGTCTTTGGCCAAATATAATACGAAGACGTTGCGGGCCAAACTCCGGGCGACGGACGGAGGTTATCGCATCCGATTGCTCGATAATCTGAAAGAATATATCCAAAAATAAAGAGCTGTATAAGTATGGGATATTTCCTGCACCCGGTCGGTGCAGGAAATTTTCTTGCTGTTTTCATGTAATTGCAAAATGCTGGTAAGTAGCAATATCTGAAATTGTTTGCCGGTGCAAATGCGGTGATTCGATTGCAAAAATAGGTGCAGGAAAAGCACCTGTTAATTTCGTCGCCGAACCTGCTTTCGGGTTCGGTTAAATTATCGTATTATGGACTTAAAACAATTGAGTGAGTTGGGCGGTGAAGTGAATGTGACCGTCCGTCTGGAAGATCTCCGGCAATGGCATCGGGAGTTGACGGCAGTCGCGTCGCCGCCGTCCGTAATGCCGGTTCCGCAACAAGCGGGCGAATTGTATACGCGAAAACAGACCATCGCGTTGTTGGGTGTTGATTCCTCTACGTTGTGGCGATGGGCCAAGAGCGGTTATCTTGTTCCCGTGGAGTACGGCGGGCAACGTCGTTATCGCGTGGCGGATGTGCAACGGATTCTAAACGGAGACAGCCATGCCCGCTAAAACAGTGAAAAGAGAAAGCCCCTACCTGCGTGTGGGAACGACCATCTACAAGCGGGTCCGGCAGCCGTTGAGCAGCGGCCGGAGCGTCGAGACGCTCATCCCGTGGAATGTCGAGACCTTGCGTCAGGATTTCGGGAAGGATTACCTGGCCCGGATCCCGAAGTACGACGGATTCTGCACGGTTCCCGACCACACGAACTACCACCGGGAGATCGACGGTTTCCTGAACCGTTACGAGCCGATTCCCTTCCAGCCTGCCGAGGGCATCTTTCCGCACATCCACGACTTTCTCACCCATATCTTCGGCGAGCAGGTCGAGCTGGGATACGACTATCTGCAACTGCTCTCTTACAACGGCTGCCGGTATTGTTGCTGGTGTCGGATGAACGCAACACGGGAAAGACGACCTTTCTCAATCTCTTAAAGTCGATCTTCGGCGGAAACGTGACCTTCAATACCAACGAGGATTTGGCTGTGCCTTCCTCCTTCGCACCTCGGTAATTCGAATAAATTCGATTACTCTCGGTTTGGCGTCGGTTCCGCTCGCAGTTCAACGACGACTGGACGGGTAAACTATTGATCTGCGTGGACGAGGTGCTTCTCAACCGCCGCGAGGATTCCGAACGGATCAAGAACCTTTCGACCGCCCGCAGCTACAAGGCTGAGGCGAAAGGCCGCGACCGCCGGGAGGTGGAGTTTTTCGGCAAGTTCGTCCTCTGCTCCAACAACGAGCGCAATCCCGTCCTGATCGAGGCGGCGGAAACCCGTTACTGGGTGCGGCGCGTGCCGCCGCTCCCGTATGACGACCAACACCTGCTGGTCAAAATGCAGGCCGAGATACCGGGGCTGCTCTTCTACCTGCAACAACGTATGCTCTCGTCATATGAAGAGAGCCGCATGTGGTTCGCGCCCCGGTTGTTGGCCACCGATGCCTTGCGGCGGATCGTACACTACAACCGCAGCAAGACCGAAACCGAAATGCTGTCGATCATCCACGACATTATGGAGGCCGAAAACCTTGCGGACTATCGGTTCGACGTGAGCGATATGGTCAATATGCTGGAGATACGCGGTATCCGCTCGGATCATCCCACTGTGCAGCGGATTCTTGCCGAAAATTGGCAGCTGCGTCCCGCACCTCCGATCTATTACCAACGCTATACGATCACCTATAACGGCGAAACGCAGCGGCAGGACGGCAAGACGGCACGGGTTTATACCGTCACACGGGAACAGCTCGGCGGATTGCTGAACGATGCAGCGATGTAAGAATGTTGAAAAAAGAAGGTAGGTTTCTTATTTTCATAATCTTACATTTCTTATAAATCCTCTTACAAAGTCTTACGGGTTCTTACGGACTTACAGCGCCGGATGCCGTGTAAGAGAGTTGTAAGATGCCAACCTTTTCTTTCACTGAATTTTACATTGTTTTCTCAACAAACTTACGGAAAAAATGACTGTCATACCACACTGCAACCGGATTTCCATCCGCGATTTTCTCGCCCGGCGTGGCATTCAGCCCAAATACGAACGCAACGGCTACGGCATGTATCTTTCCCCTTTGCGTGAAGAGCGTACACCGAGTTTCAAAGTGGACTATGTGCAAAATCTCTGGTACGACTTCGGATTGGGAGAGGGCGGCACGCTGCGCACCCTCGTGATGCGGTTGGAGCGGTGCGACAGCCGCGAGGCGATCCGACGGCTGCAAAACGGTGAAAAAAGGGACGCCGGTTCCGTTTCTCTTTCACCGGGTGTTGGCGAGCGTCCAGCTGCCGGAGGTCCCTTGCCGGTCTTGCGTCCGGCCGCCGTCCCCGCGCTCCGGATCCTCTCCGACGCTCCGCTTCGTCATCCGGCATTGGTCGGTTATCTCTCTTCGCGCGGCATCGTCCCGTCTGTTGCCGCGGCATTCTGCCGCGAGGTTCGCTACGAGGTAAACGGCCGCGCCTTTTTCGCCGTCGGGTTCCGCAACGATGCCGGAGGGTGGGAGCTCCGCTCCGAGCGGTTCAAAGGCGGCTCCTCGCCCAAACACATCACCACCCTCGACAACCGTTCCGACACGGTGATCGCTTTCGAGGGATTTATGGATTTTCTCGCTTATCTCTCGCTGAAACATCCCGAACGACTGCACATCGACGCCGCGGTTCTAAACTCGGTCGTCAACCTGCCCAAAGCCGTACCGTTTCTCTCCCGGCATCCGGTGATTCACGCCTTCTTCGACAACGACGAGGCAGGGCGTAAAACGACCGCCGATCTGATCCGTCTTTGCCCCCGCAGCGAGGTAATCGACCAAAGGTATTTTTACAGCGGGCACAAGGACGTAAACGATTATCTGATCGCCCGCATAAAAGGCCATGCGGAAAAACTTCCAGCCACAAAAAACATCTCCGAAACAAAGGCTGTTCAGGCTCTTCGGAATAATCTGCAAGCCCTGAAAGCGGAAACGGCGGAAATTGAACCACCGCGTCGGAAAGGGGTAAAGATTTAAGGAAGGCAAGGTTGTGTTTTCGTAAACGAAAACTCCGCCTTCCCCGCTGGCCGGCGTAAAATCCCGATGGTCTGAACAAAAAAATGCTTACAACCCACTTATCATGGAAACACCGAAAAAAACATACAGCAAACAGGGCGGTCGGCCGAAAGTCGGCATCGGCCGCATCCGTAAATACGTCGTCAGCACGCGGCTCAGTCCCGAGCGGAAACTCCGCTTTTCGGCCCTCTGCCGCGAAGCAGGACAACCGCCAGCCGAAGTCCTGCGCCAGCTGATCGACCGAGGAACGGTAAGAGCACGGATCACCCGCGAACAACTGGATTTCATGGCCCAACTGAAAGGCGTCGCCCGAAATCTGAACCAGCTGACCCGGCTGGCCAATGTCAAAGGTCTGGCGGCTGTCAGGGCACGGCATGCGGCGATCGTCACGGCTATCGAAAAACTCCTGAAGCAGATATGCGATGGTCGGTAAGGTAATATCCGCTTCGTCCTTTTCGGGGACGGTGGGTTATGTGATGAAAGAGGAATCCCGGATACTGGAAGCCGAAGGCATTATGCCTCCGGAAGTAAAGGATATGGTGCAGGACTTCAAAGACCAGACCTTATTGAACCCACGGCTAAAAAACACCGTCGGGCATATCTCCCTGTCTTTTTCACCCAAGGACGCTCCGCGGATGACCGACGCCCTGATGACGCGGATCGCGAAGGAGTATATGCAGAAGATGGGCATCACCGATACGCAGTATCTCTTGGTTCGCCATCTCGACCAGCCCCATCCGCACTGTCATCTGGTTTACAACCGGGTCGGGAACAACGGGCAGACCATTTCGGACAAGAACATCAAGATCCGCAACGCCAAGGTCTGCCGGGAGCTGACCGAGAAATACGGGCTATACCTCGCACCGGGTAAAGAGGAAGTGCGTCGGGAACAGCTGCGCGAACCGGACAAGAGCCAATACGAAATCTACGATGCGATCGAAGGCAGCCTGCCCAAGTGCAAAAACTGGAACGAGCTGGAACGTAAGTTAAAAGATCAAGGTATTACGATGCGCTACAAATATTGCGGAAATACCGACCGCAAACAAGGGGTTTTGTTCTCGAAAAACGGCTTCGAGTTCTCCGGCTCGAAGATCGACAGGGCATTCAGCTTTACGAAACTCGACAACCGCTTCAACCATATTCAACAGCAGACCCAGCACCGGGCCACGCTCCTCGGAAACCTCTCGACGGCGGCAGGCAATTACCGTTCGGCATTTGCAGGGCTGTTCGGCGATATGGGTAGCGGCGGCACGCGCGAAGAACCGCCGTCGGTAAACCTCGGAAAGGCAGGCGGGATTCCGCTGCCGCCGGCCAGTTCGCCCGTCGGAGTGTCCGCCGAGCAGTTACAGCGCAAGCCGGGAGAAAGTCCCGAAGAGCATATAGCACGAATCACGGCGCTGCTCAACGCCGCGGCCGAGGCGATGGCCATAGCCGCGATGGAACGTCGCCGCAGACTCGAAGAACAGAAAAGAAGAGCCAAAATGAAACTGTAACCGAATTAGAAAATCTTAAAAATCATGAACAATGAAAATAAGATCGACCTCTCGATCGAGATGTACGAAGACCTCAAAGAAACGCTTGTCAAAGCCATCAAAAACGCCAAAGCAGGCGGCGCAGGAAACGCGGGTTTGGAGAATGTACAACTGGAACGGATCGAGCGACTGATAGAGGCCGCGGAACTTTCGCAGGGACAGATTGCACAGCTACTCGAACAACTGCGTAAACGGATAACATTGCCTGAAGTGCAAAACGGACGAGAGCAAGCGATGGCTGACAAATATAATACGCTGCTGACACAGTTAGCTGGGAGACTGGAGGTGATCGACAAGGAGAATAGGCAGACGCGTACGTTGATCGAGCAGGTAGGACAAGCCGTCGAAGCAGCGGCAATGCCCGAAAACCTGCCTGTGCAGGAACACCGCCACATCTATACGCTCGACATTAAATCCTCGAAAACATTTCTGACGATGTTCGCCATGCTTGGATGTATTTTCCTGCAAGCTGCATTCATCTACCGAATCTCGGAGAACAATCGGCGGTTGGCCGTGAACGACCTGAAATACCGTTACGTGAAGATGTGCGGGAAAATCGGCGAAAAGGAGTTGACGGAGTTGGAAACGGTATTCCGGGATGAGCAATACACAGCCATACGCGATACCGTCCGAAACCAAGTCGAACGCTACGAAGAAGCCGTAAGGCGGCGGGCCGAACAATTAGAGCGGGCGACCATTAAGGAGCGGAAAGCAAAAAGACTGCTCGACGATGTGAAGAGATTAAGAGGGGAATAATGTTGTCACGAATAATATTCCTGCCATGTCAGTTATAAAAAAGAGGCCAATTTGAAAGTTACCAAAACAGGATAATGATCCGAAGCTTTTGCAGCGGCATAATCTACTTCATGAGAAATTACTTCGAAAGCAGACCCGGGAGTATACATCAGATAATCAATCGTTTTCCCTCCATCGTCGTCGGTCGTCAGCTCCGAGCAAGAGTTGCCCACGTCAAACCTGGATGCCAATAATTGAATCGGAGCCTCCTCCGGCCGGGCATTCATATCTCCGCCCAAAATAATCGGAATATTGATATGCTCCGTTAAGCGAAGTATTTCTCTAATTTGCGCTATCCGCAAAGAATCATCGGCTTTGTGATCAAGATGCGTCGTGGCAAAACAGATGTCATGTCCCTGCTTACGAATCCGGACATATCCAAAAGACCTCATGTAATCTCGTCCCGGTATTCCCAATCTGAAACTACGCTCTTCCAGAATCGGGTATTTCGAGAGGATGACATTCCCATAATCCCCTCCGGTACGAATGTCGAGTGCATGAATGAAGGCGTGATATTTCAAGCCCGTCATCTCGGCCAATACGGCTGGTGTGTCGCCGGGATTTAGTTCAGTAAAACGTTCAACTTCCTGCAAAGCTACCAAATCCGGATTGTTGCGACGAATTGCATCGGCAATGGCTTCGATTCCGGCATTACGCCCGCTATAAGTATTATAGGTCATTGTTCGCAGGACAATCTCCTTCTGAGAACAGCCGTTTGCAATTGTGACCCCAAATAGTATAAAAAGAATTTTTTTCATCTATATTACTTTTTTTTCGTTACGCACAGCGCAAGGATGAACGACAGCGCCGAAGCCGCGATCCAGAAGACGATCGCCGTATCGAAATCGTAGGTCGTGACACCGTCGGTGACCGTCTTGCCCGAATTGATGAGCCAACCGCTGACGATGTCCTGCAACCCGGCGCCGACGTAGCTGGCCATTCCGACGATTCCGAGTGCCGCCCCCGTGGCTTCGCGCGGCACGATGTCGATGGCCATCAGCCCGCCCAGGAAGCAGATCAGCACCCCGATGGCCATGCCGAACAACACCATGCTCAACAGGTTGACGAACATGCTGTCGCCCGAGTAGAGGAACAGGCACAGGGCGACGGTGTTCAGCACGCCGAAACCGAAAGCCAGCACGTTGCGGCGGCCGTGGAACAGCGTGTCGGACAACCATCCCGAAAAGACCGTTCCGACGATCCCCAACAGGGCGTTGACCGAGATGACCTGCGTGGCCGTGGCCAGCGAATATCCCTTGACCTCTTGCAGGAACAGCACGCCCCAGCCGTTGATGGCGTAGCGCGAGACGTACATGAAGGCGCTCGACAACGCCAGCACCCAGACGAAGGGGTTGCGGATGACCGAACGCTGGAGTTCGGAGGTGGACCCGTGGTCGTGGCTTTGCTCGGGAGACTCCTCGCCGGTCAGCACCTCTATCGGAGGCAGGCCCTTCGATTCGGGGGTGTCATGCAATAGGAAAACGATCACCAGCACGCCCAACACCCCGGCCACCGACGACCCGACGAAGCCCCACTGCCAGCCGAAGATGCCGACGACGGCCCCGACGAAGAGGAACGAAAGGAACTCGCCGAGGTTGTGGCTGGCGCTGAAAAATCCGTAGTAGGTGCCGCGCTTGCTCAGAGGGTACCAGCGCGAGAGGGCGATGATCGCCGGGGGCGCGCCCATCGACTGCGACCACCCGTTGATGCCCCACATCACGGCGAAGGCGATGAAGAGCGTCATGTTGCCGACCAGGCCCCCGCCGTTGGCGAAGCCCAGCGCCCCGACCAACAAGTTGGCGACGGCCGAGACGCACAGTCCCGCGGCCATGAAACGCTTGATGTTGCTGTGGTCGGAGAGGAATCCGTTGACGAACTTGCCGATGGCGTAGGCGAACAGCAGCGCCGAGCCGATGATGCCCAGCTGCGTGGCGTCGAGAGCCCCGCTTTCGAGGATCGGCTTCTTGACCACATTGAGGCTCGTGCGGCAGACGTAATAGAGGCTGTAACCGACCGTGCCGGCGATGAAGCTCTGGAAACGCAGCTTCTTGTAGAGTTTCATGCGCGCCGCGTCGTCGCCCGTGAAAGGCGCAGAAGGCCCGCTTTTGCGAAAGTAGGAAAGAATCGGCATGAATATCGTTTATGAAAATAAGCCTGCACCGGAAGATTGTTTCCAGTGCAGGCTTATTCGTTTTATCTTAACGCTTTACGACACATATATCATCAAGGAACCAGCGCGTAAAGCCGCCTTCGGCCGCTTCGCTCGTGAAACGCAATTGCGTGGCGGAGGTCGCTCCGTTCACCAGGAATCGGAAATCCGAGAAACTCTGATAGTTCATACCCGATATCACCTTTGAAGTTTCGCCGTCGATTGTGCCGCCACCGATCACTTCGACCTTGAAGCTGGTCATATCACCCTCCTTGTCGGCGGCATCGGCCATCATCGACCCTGTCTTATAGGCCATTGCTTTCAACGACACTTCGATATCCGTCGCTTCGGTCAACGCCGAAAGAGCAGGAGTGGTCAACTGACCGACTTGGCAGGAAAGGGCATTGGGCAGCGTTGCCTGGAACGGTGCATGGCCGATCTGGACGTAACCCGGACGGGCACTCACGTTCTCTCCGGTCAAGCCGCCTTTTTCCGCTTCGTTCCAAATCGAAATGTCATTGCCCGAGAAGACGTTCATATTGACCAGTTTATCACTTCCCAGCAAGTAATCTACACCACCGTAGATCCGATCGAAACCTTCGGTATAAATTGCTCCGGCGGGGAAAGTCGTCAAATCGGATGAAGGCTGGTCGAGTACTATCGCAGCGTGCAGACGACCTTCGCCACCTTCCGTAGCCTTCGTATCGCCGCCTATGCGGATGTCCTCTTTTTGCATGATGCGGATATAAAGCGTAGAGCCTTTTCTAAGCGTTTCGTGCAGTGTCACCGGCACAGAGAAGAAATGCGGAACGTTACGCTTGCCCGAAGGAATCAGCAAATCGCCGCATGTTTCCCATAGCGTGTTGTCGGTTGAACTTTGCACGGTGTAGTTGCGCGGAGCATAATTCGTTCCCGTAACGCTGCATGAGAGCCACAACGTCCCGGAAACCGTTGCTGCAATCGGATAGGTTAACAATACGTAAGGATAGGGGTTTCCGGTATCCCACAGCTGGAGCGAGAGGATATTGTCGAGCTTGTCTGCATTAACCCTAAAACGAACTCCATTGTTATTACCGTTCGACGATGCCTTGCTTCTGTAAAAGGTCATCGTGACGCCCGATCCGTCGTTCGGCTCCACAATCTGTTTGGCCGGCGGTGCCGAGAGGAAATTCGTCCAAGTCGACCCGTCAGACATCCGCATCGTATTATAGTACATGCCATCGGCATCCGAGGCCCCTTTGGCCTTGAACGAGAAGATATATGGCAGTCGGATACCCGAAGCGGCGCCGAAACGGTTTCCCGAAAGAGCGAAATCTTCCGCGGTGACGGGCAAGAGTACCACTTCGCCGTCCACCAGGGAGGCAATACCTGCCAGCCGGCCACTACCCGTCGGCACGGCGGCTCCGACGAACGCCGCACCCGACCATGTGTAAACCGCGTAACGTTCATTGTCTTCATCCTGGAATTCCACGCGCCCATCCATCGTAGCGGTCAACTCCGTAGCTACAGCTTGCACGGTCTCTAAGGCGACGTACATTGATTCGTAGCTCTTGGCAACATAATCGGCATGGGAGATGACAACCGGACCGAGTTGCACATTCGAGGTCCCGGTCCGCACTATGGCAGCATCGGCCGCAGGGTGCAATTCGAGTATTCCGTTCCCATCACGCGTCAGCACGGCACCTTTGACCGGAATTTCCAATTCTTCACCGAAGTCGTTCCACGAAAGCTCTTCCGTGCGGACGAGGATGCCCGAACCGGGTTCTTTGGCATCTTGTATGCCGAAGACTCCGCCAGGCAGGTTTGCTCCAATGGCAGCCGTATTGACTATTGCGCAGATCTTTTTGTCCTCCGTAATGGTATATTCGGGAGTTCCGACCGTCAGGTTCGAAGCCAACGAGCGCAGTTCAGCGATCGTCAGATAGGAGCCGTGAGCGGACTGCTTCACGAAAACCGTCAGAGTTTGCGACGGATCGTCGGTAGAGCGAATCGTCACTTCCGCGTCTCGAACAGTCGAGGTATTGGGCATAAGCGAAAGAACAATGTCGGCATTTCCCAAGCCCGTTTTCGGGGAAATGGAAAGCCATTGAGCGTCTTCGTCTTCGATGACGACCTGCCAATTGCAGTTGGCTTTAAGTGCGACCGTGAAATCCGACTCCATGGCAGGGGCGGCAATCTGCGTCTTATCGGCCCGAAGCGACGCATTCGGAAGATCGACATCTTGATTTACGCATGCTGCGGCCAATACCGGTACGAAAAGCAGTGCGAAAAACCGCCGGGCATTTGAAAATATCTTGTTCATAACAACACAGTCTTAATTGGGCATTTACTCTTTCTTGAGGTCTACGAAAACAGGCAGGTGGTCCGAGACGGTATAGACATCGATCTCCGAGAAAGTCGGAACGGCTGCTCCGAGTACTTCACAAGAAGCCTGATTGCCCGTGTAAACCAAAACGTAGTCGATGCGGGTGTTTCCCGTAGACATCGTGTAGTCATTCGAGGTGATGATTTTCCAGCTTTTGAGCAGTTCAATGAAAGCGTTCGACGTCGTCCTGTTCAGATTCAGGTCTCCAGCCAGATAGACCGGCTTGTCCGACGTCTGGAAGTGTTCTGCGGCATATTCATTCAACCGCGTGGCAGCCGCCGTACGGTTAACCTCCGATTTGTGACAGAAGTGCGTGGCGATGAAGACGAAACGCTCGAATTCGGCTACCAGGGCGATGCGGGCTTCGGTTCGATCGGGGTTCGGCAAGGAAAGTATTTCGGTCGAGAGAGGCTCTTCGCGCGAGAGAATCCCGTTGCCGTACTGCCCTCCCCGCTGGTCGATGGCACGACCGAACGTAGCATACATTCCCGTACGATTCGCCAGTTCCCGAATCTGCGAGACAGGATGCCAAGAGGTCTTTTCATCCAGTTCCTGAAGCGCAATGGCATCGGGTGCCACAAGGCTGATGACCTTGGCCGTCATGTCGTAGTGCGCCCGATCATAGGCCGGATTCTGTGTAATAGGCCCTTCGCAGCGATGAGTATTGTAGGTTGCCAGGCGCAGGGAGTTATCCAGCCGGTCGTAACCATCGACATAAGGATTCGAACCGCCATTCCCGGAAGCGAATCCGAGATCAAAATCGGAATTGTCCCCTTCCAGATCGTGGCAGGCGGATGCACCTACTGCCAAGCAGAATAACAAGGCTATCGTTTTCAATGTTTTCATTTCGATTCGTTTTTAGATTAAAAAGGCAGTCCGTCATTCCATCCGGGATTCTGTGAAATAGCGCCCTGCGTAAGCACCCGATCATCGGTCGGAATGGGGTAAAGATAATCGCGCTCTTCGTTCCAGATACGTTGCTGTGTACTATGAGCCAAAACATTGCCGCTCGTTTCTCCGCTCAGAACGATATCCGACCCTAATTTAAGGTAAAGTACGTCGGCGCTGTTTCCCGGAGCCTTCTCGGTATCGTATATGCAAACGTCAACCGACCCGTTCCCGTCAAGATCGTACTCGCCCGTACCGGGAAAGTAAAGCCCTTCGATAGGTTTTTCGAAACGTTTGCCTTCTTTCCAACGCATAATGTCCCAATAACGAAGTCCCTCCATCGGAGTTTCAAGCGTCCGCTCGCGGCGGATTTCCAGAATGACCCCCTTGTTGGCTCCGGTCACGTTGGCATATCCCGTTTCGGATGAGGAGAGATAAGGATCAGGATGCGCATTCGCTTCTTCCATGTCGAGGTCGGGTAACCCGGCACGAACACGCAACGGCCGGATCGTATTATCAAGGTCCGCCTGTTTCAATGTTCCCAATTCGGCCTTGGCTTCGGCATAGTTCAGCAGCACCTCCGCCAACCTGAAAAGAGGCATATCGTTGGTCGAGGCTTTGTTTGCGTCATATCTCTCTTCGGTGAGATATTTGATAAGCTGATATCCGGTCGTCGAGCGCGAAAGGTCCGGGGCCAGTTCCTTGCTGCCGCCGATTCGTTTGTACCCCGGAGTGCGGAGTGTCTGCGCCATGCGCAAATCGCGGTTCTTGCACTCTTCGACAAATGTCTTGGTAGCATAGTCCGCCTGATCCGTGTAGCGTGATCCGTCGCGCATAAGGTACATGTTGACCACGTTGCGCGTCATGCCGGGACGTCCCATCGTCGCACCCGTAAGGTGCCCGTTGACATCGTGCGTCATACCGCTGATGGCCGACGTATAGGCCCGCGCCAGAATGATCTCTGTTCCAATGGCATTCTGAGATGTGAAAAGATCCTGATAAGGCGTGCTGCCACTCGTGTAAATCGAATAGGGCCCGGTCAAGAAAGGCTCCGAAGCATTGACGCACGCCTGAAGAAACTCTTCATATCCGTCGAGTCCGTGATATTTCCGGAATGTCCCTTCGAATAACGCGATACGCGACTTCAAAGCGCGAGCCGTCCATCGGGTTACGCGGTAGACATTCTGCACCTCGGGCAGATTGGCGATGGCGAAATCCACATCCTCCATTACTTTCTCCATAACCGACTCGCGCGGATCACGCCCTTCGTACAGTTCTTCTTCATCCGAACCCAGCGGACGGTCCACCCAAGGCACATCGCCATAGCGTTTGACCTTCTCGAAGTAGAAATAGGCCCGGAAAAAGCGGGTCAGGCCCTCGTATTCAAGTCGCACGGACTCATCCTCGACTTGCGATGCACGTGAAAGGAAGAAATTCATTTCACGCAACTTTTTCCAGTTCCAGTTACCGTCGGTCGGCATGGGCTTGCGCACTCCCGATATTTCGTCGGCCAGCACATCGCGCACGATAACATCGTAAGGCTCGCTATAAATACCCTCGGCGGACGGGAAGACGGTGTAGTAATTGTTCGTCCAAAGCTCGCAGTCGGTCTCCGTCTTGAAATAGGTATCCGGGGAGAGACGGTCTTTCGGCTGATAGTCGAGCATGTCCTCGCACGATATACAGGCTATAGCTGCGGAGAGGAACAACGCATTGATGATCGTATGTTTCATGGTCGTATGTTTAGAATGTCAGGTTGACGCCGAAAGCAAAGGTTTTGTACCACGGATAGGCGTCCGAATTTCCGCTGTTGGTAGTCGCTTGCTCCGGATCGATAAAATCGCTGTGCAATTTCGTAAAGTAGAACAGATTTTCACCGCTGAAATAGATGCGGCATTTCGAAAGTCCTACTTTTGATATCCATCGTTCGGGCAAACTATACCCAATAGTAAGATTTTTCAGGCGACAATAAGCCAGATTTTGCAGGTAACGATCGTTGACGTTGCGCATTGAGTGCTTGGAATCGCGGGCCGAATAAGCACGGGCGCGGGGGAAATAGGCGTCGGGATTCTCTTCACTCCAAACATCGGACATGAAATTGCGCGGAATGAACGATGCGAACGGACGGACATAGGGGCCCCAGAATTTGATGTTGTCGTTGGCAGGATACCAGTCTCGACGTCCTACGCCCTGAAAGAAGGCCGAAATGTCGAATCCGCACCATTCGAATGACAGGTTCAGACCATAGGTATAACGAGGGGTGCTGTTTCCGATTTTCACACGGTCACCCGGATTATCGAGCGTACCTGCCCCCTCATTTACGGCATTGTCGCCGTTCAAATCGAGATATTTCATATCGCCGGCTTGAATCCCTCGTCCGTATTCGCCCGCATCAGTGCGAAAATAGTCGTAGCAGACTTCGGTCAGATCGATCCGGGAGGCATATTCCTGGGCTTCGGCGGTCGTCCGGAACAAACCGCCTATACGGTATCCCCATATTTCGCCCACTTCTTTGCCTACGTAGGGATCGCTCAAAATTCCCGAAGGGTTATCCACTTTGGTGTACTTGGCCGTATAATCAGCCAAGGTCGCCGTCACAGCGTAATGGAAAGGACGTCCGGCGACCTTGAACGAATCCCGCCAGCCGAGTGCCAGTTCCCATCCTTTGGTACGGATGTCATTGGCATTGACCATAGGCTCATCAGCACCATAAATCGACGGCAGCGATTTTCCTTGAGTCAGGATGCCTTTTACATCGCGGATATAGGCATCGAACGTAAGGTTCAAGCGCGAACGCAGCATATTCAAATCAATACCGATATTCTTGTGTACCACTTTCTCCCAGGTGAGATTGCCCGCCACCGGATCGTCTGCATAGGCATAAGCGCCCCCGCTGACCTTGTCGAACGTGTAGTTGCCCATTACTTTTTGCGTGTTAACGCTCTGTATGTAATCGTACGATCCTACATCCTGGTTACCCAGCGTACCGTAAGAGGCCCGAATTTTAAGGTTGTCGATTACGCTGCGGACCGGCTCGAAGAATTTCTCTTCGCTGATCCTGTACCCCAGCGAAAACGACGGAAAGAATCCGAAGCGATCCCCGCGGGGGAACTTCGACGATCCGTCATAACGGCCGTCTACCTCGAACAAATAGCGTCCCTTATAGTTGTAGGCTGCTCGATAGAAGACGCCTACGGTTGCACGTTCGTCGCGGCCTCCGATAAGTTCGGGGATTTCACCCACTGCGAGATTAAAATCCGAGAGATCCTTAGTCAGCAGATCTTCACGTGTAACTTTCAGATCTCGATGGCGGCGTGTCTCGTAGTTGAAACCTCCGATCACCTCCAGGTTGTGTCCGTTCCAATCGTTTTTGTAGGTGGCGAACGCATTCGCCGTATAGAAATTCTGATCGTAGACTACCTCCCGATAAGAGTCGGAGTAATTGGTTGTCATCGTCTCCACCTCACCCGGGTATTTCGAATACTGTACATCCATCTCCCGGTAGTCATTGCGCAGGTACCCTTTCTTATAACCGAAATCGGCCTGTGCCGTCAGATTTTTATGAATTTTGAAGATGAAATCGAATTTGGTGGCCATTTCCTGAGTCAGATTGTGGCCTCCGGTACCTCCCTGTTGCATCATAGCGACCCATCCGTCCGACGGGAAGTGCGTCGAAGAGTAAGTCAGAGAAGTATAAGCCACAGACGTTCCGTCGGGATTCATCGGAACGAAACTGGCCAGACAGTGCATTCCCGGACGGCGCCAGTTGGTCGATTCGCTCTCCACTCCCGAATAAGTATAGCGGCCGCTAAACATGCGTGTGGAATTCTTAATTTCGAGCCACGGGCGCACCTCGAACGAAAGGTTCGAACGGATATTGTACGATTTATAGCCGTCGTCTCCGAGTTTCTGTACTCCGTCCTGCGAATAATACCGGCCGCTGACGAGATAAGACATCTTGTCACTGCCACCCGAAATGCTGATATTGTGATCGGTCGTGGGACGGCTCATGTCGTAGAGGTAGTTGTACCAGTCGAAGTTGGCCAAGTAGACGTAGTTTTCGCGTCCAAAGCGGTTGTTGATGATGACCCACGGACGATCGGGATGTTCGGTCTTGTCGTTACGCCGTTCCCACATGGCCTGATAGTCGGCCTGGGTGTAATTGGTATAACGTACGCCGCGACCTGACTCCATGAAGAAATCGGCGATGCCGGCCGAATAATAGCCGCGAGTCTCGTAATCGGTAGAGGTCGTCGGCGCCGAGAAAGCGAAATAGCCATCGTAGGATACCGTTGCTTTCTGATTCCGGCTACCGCTCTTCGTGGTGATCAGAATCACGCCGAAAGCGGCTTTTGCACCGTAGATGGCAGCCGAGGCCGCATCTTTCAGCACGGAAATCGTTTCGATGTCGTTGGCGTTGATGCGGTCGGGATAACTCTCCACGCCATCGACAAGAATCAGCGGACTGCCGCCGTTGGGCGAACCCGTGCCGCGAATCTGGAAACTGGCTCCTGCACCGGGCTTGCCCGAAGAAACCGTCACGTTGAGATTGGGAACCATACCCTGCAAAGCCTGTCCGAGATTGGCGACCGGGCGATTTTCCAACTCTTTCGACGTGACCTGTGCTACTGCGCCGGTCAGATTCGCTTTTTCTGGGTGCCGTAACCTACGACGACCACATCGTCGATTAGGGTATCATCCTCGGCTAATACGACATCGTAAACATCTTTCGAGGCAAGTACGCTGAACTCTTGGTCGGCATAACCCATGAACGAAACAACGACCGTGGCCCCTGTCGCGACATTGTGCAGGGAAAACGAACCGTTGTCGGTTGTAGTAACACCGATGGTCGTGCCTTTCACAATGACACTGGCACCGGGGATCGGTTGTCCCGAAGCGTCGGTCACTCGACCGGAGACCGATACGACAGACTGTGAGGTCTGTGCGGCGACCGGACTAACCGCAAAGAACGATATCAAGAGCAGTATCGCTCCGACGAGCGTCCGGAACAGCCGATGGTTTTGAAAATGTTTCATAATTTATTCAGTTAGTAGATTTACGAATTGATCCGAAATGGCATACCGGACAAAAGATAAGTCCCGCCACGACATTTCGAGGCCGTTTCTGCCAATACTCAATAGTCCAGTTCCACGACGACAGGGAAATGATCCGAAGGCGTGTGTGCCCGGTATTTTCCCGCCGTGTCAGTCGGAACTCGATAAGTGTCGGTCAGAATGCCGTAGCGCAACGGCCGGAAACCGGGTGTTATGAAAACGTGATCGATACGCCGGAAAGTCTTCACATCGGGATCGAACCAATTTTCCGTGCCAGTGGTTGCCAGCCTGATCGGCGCCGCATCGTAAGCGTCGCCAAGTATTCCGGATTCACACAGCAGCGCATGGCAGTCACTCGTTTCGCCCACGTTGAAATCTCCCGTGAGAACGACACGTTCACCGCGGCACATCTCCCGGATCTTGTCCAATACCAACCGACAGCTTTCTATCTGTGAACGCTGACCTTTGTGATCGGTATGCAACGTGAAAAACCAGAACCGTTTGCGGCTTTTCCTGTCGAGAAACCGGCCCCAAGTGCAAATGCGTACGTAAGCAGCGTCCCAGCCTTTGACAGGCCGGGTGGAATCTTCAGCCAGCCAAAAGTGTCCAGAGTCAAGGAGCCGGAACCGGTCGCGCTTGTAGAGAATCGGAGCGTATTCGCCTTTTTCAACACCGTCGTCACGTCCCACACCGATATAATCATAATCGGGCAAAACCGCAAGCAGGTCCAGCAGTTGGCCATGAAGCACCTCCTGCGCACCGAAAATGTCGAAATCGTGGAAACGGACGAGATCGGCGATGACGGGGCATCGTTGCGCCCATCCGTCTCCCTGAGCCGCATCTTTCGGATTGGCGTTTCGGAGGTTGTAACTGGCTACGGTGAGAGTTTGTGCTCCGGCGAACATTCCCGATGCCAATAACAGAAATAGTCCAAGTATCCGTTTCATAGCTCAGTCGTTTCCGGTACGGAATCTCCGGGCGTCTCGACCTCCGGATCGTAGACGGCAACCCCGACGTGCGAGTCGGCACAGCCGTAGTAAAGATACCATTTGGATTTGTAATAAACCAATCCTTCAATGAAGACCGTACCGTCTTTATACTGCCCGCTCTTCTCGAAATCATCCACCGGACGGAAGAACGGCACGTCAAGACGCCCGAGTACCTTTCCCGGATCCTCCGAGTCGAACAAAAGCTGTCCTGCGGAATAAGTCCCTGCCGGATAACGCATGTCGCGGTGGGCGTCAACCCGGTTCTTACCGTTGTAAAGCAAAAGGATGCCTTTATCGGTCAGCACAGCCGGAGGACCGCATTCGGTCAGCGCACTATCGAAATAGCCATTCCGCGGATAGACCACGCCTTTCAGTTCTCCGTTTTCATCCAATTCCGGAGTCCAGTTGATCAGGTCATCCGACGTGGCAATATTGATCATCCGTTCACCCCAATACATCAGATATTTACCGTTTACGCGCGAGATGACGAGTTTATCGCCGTCGAGTTTGGTTACGATCGATCCCGATTTGCTCTTCAAATCGAGGAAACGCCCTGAGTAAGCTTTCTGAAAAGCGTAGCCGTGTTTCGTCCAATTCACCAAATCTCGCGACGTAGCCACACAGAGCCGCGGAATCCGGCGGTTCCACGATGTGTAAAGCATTACATAGGTGCCATCTTCGGTTACGGCAATGCGCGGATCTTCACATCCGCCCGGCCAATCGTACGACTTCAAGGCATCCTCTGTCGGGAAAAGTACCGGATCATGCCGGAGTTCCATCGTTACGCCGTCCTCGCTTTGCGCCAAACCTATGCGCGAAGTGCGTTTGCCGATACCCGTCGCCGAATTATCCTCGGCACGGAAAAGCACGCAGATCTTTCCGTCCTTGACGGTTGCCGCCGGATTGAACGTATCGCTTTCCATCCATCCGACAGAATCCTTGCGCATCGGACAGAAAAATTTGACTCGCGGATCAGGCTGGATAACGGGATTAACCTCTGCGGGACGGACGAATCCGCCCAAGGCCCATTCCGGCAACCTATTTCCGTCTGTGGCGCTTTCCGTTCCGGAACGCCCCGCACCTCCGCAGCCGGAAACCATGATCCCGGCCATTAGGAGCAAAATGACATTGAATGATTTCCTCATAATGGTTAATTTAGGTTTTGCAAAAATAGACAACCGTCGGGACAACATAGTTCTCTATTCTTCAGAAAACGTATTCTACGCTTTTGAAAAAGGTCCTCTCTGTTCCGAAAAAAGTTCTGTCTCGATTTTCCCGGGAGGCAAAATTTTGTTTTCCCGGTCCGGCTCGTTATCTTAGCAATATGAAACAGCTGAAATATCCGTTACTCATTCTGACATTCTGCCTGACGGGCTTGGCCACTCATGCGGGGGAACAATATATGCTCGAACGATTGTCCAATGAGAACGGATTGTCGAACAATTCCGTAAACTGTTTCTGCGAAGATTCGCGCCACCGGCTTTGGGTAGGAACCTGGGACGGGCTGAATGTCTACGACGGACGGACGTTCCGAATCTACCGGCATAAGCGGAATTCCCCAGGAAGCATCGGCAACAATGTTGTCCGGCAAATTATTGAACAGGATTCGCTTACGATATGGGTAGTGACGAACGATTGTGTGAGTCGCTGGGATGAACGAACACAACTTTTCACCAACTATCGCCCCGGGTACGAAAACATTTCGCCGAAAGGAACATTATCGTGCCTGATGGGAAAAACCTCCCGGCAGGAGATGCTGGTCTGTGTGAAACAGCAGGGATTCTATCTTTATCGGACAGAAGACAAAGAATCTCAGTTCGTTCCGGTCCGCGGAGGCGATTCTGCGGTGCTATCCATGCTGCTCGACGATACCGACCGCATCTATCTGCTAACCGAATCGCGGGAGATCCGGTGCTACCGATTGCTGCTCGACGAGAGCGGTAAGATTCCCGTTCTCACAGAGGAGTCCCCCCTGGAAACGGAACGTCCGGTGTCGGACATGGTCTTAGCCGGGAATATGCTGGTGATAAATTACGGGAAGACATTGGAAACGGTAGATCTTCGTACGCGAGAACGACTCTCGATCGAAACCGGATTGCCGCAGATCGGACGAATCGCTTATCGAAACGGATCGCTTTTTCTCACGGATCGAAACGGAGACCGACTCGTCCGTTACAATCTGCATACGAGGCGTACCGAGTCCATCGATGCGTTTCCTTCCCGAACGGCAGTGTTTTCGCTCTATGCCGGATCTCAGGAGATCGTTTGGGTAGGAACCGACGGGCGGGGGCTGTTGAAGATTTTCGAATATACCTCACCTTTCCGAACGGTTCATACCGCCTATCCGGTCCGTTGTTTTGCCCGACGGGACGATGGTACGATACTGGTAGGGACGAAAGGCGAAGGGATCAGATTGTTCGACAAACGCACACGAATGATTACAGGAGAGATTACCACGGCACAGGGACTGATCTCCAATACCGTTTACAGTATGCGCAAGAACAGCCGCGGAGATATCTTCATCGGGACAGAAGGCAAGGGAATCAACTATTTGCCGCGCGGGAAAGATATTCCGAGCCGATTGTACCTTCCGGCGGACGATTTTTCTGTCAAGTCGATATACAGCCTCGCTTTCAGCCATGGCGACTCGCTCCTGTGGGCCGGGACCTCGGGTTCGGGCTTAATCCGCATTCGCGTGGAATACCACCCAAGGAAAGGATACGTCGCCCGCGACATCCGGCAGTACAAAGCTTCGGGAGCCCATGCCGCTCTGGGCAGCAACATTATTTATTCCATCGTCCGCGGCACCGATCCCAATATACTCTGGCTCGGGACCCGCGGTGGCGGTGTCGTGCGGTTTGACACCCGTTGGGAGCGATTCGAAAATACCGATGACCCGGCAGAGACCGCAGGAGAAAAAAATAGAGACATTCTTTCGCTGATCCAAGGAGCAGACGGCGGGTTGTGGGCCGGAACCAGTTACGGATTGAATCGGTTGGCGGAAAAAGATGGACAGATGCGGATCACGGGATTCCCGGGTGAAAATGAACTGGGAGATCCGGCGGTTCACGGTATCGTGGAAGATTTGGCCGGTAATTTATGGATTAGTACAGGCAACGGCATAACTTGCATTGACCGGCTTTCCGGAAAGACAATTCAGTACACATCTCGCAATGGTTTGCAAAACGATGAGTTTTCGGATGGAGCCTATTTCCGAGATAATGAAATGGATGTCTTTTTCGGGGGTGTGGCAGGTTTCAGCTATTTCAATCCGGAAGAAATGCGCCTGCGTAATTTTGAGCCCGAAATCAGGCTTGCCGGCTTGCGGATCAACAACAAGGAGTTGAATGTTTATGATCGGGTGAAAACGAACGTGCTGAACTTAGCCTACGACGAAGCCCATGTGTCGTTAACATTTTGTGTCGGCGATCTGATCAACAATGAAAACTGCGTATTCGCATATCGAATCGCCGATTTTTCAGATGCATGGATCTACAATGGAAGCAACCCCACCGTTTCCATCACCCGACTGCCGCCGGGGCGTTACCAGCTCGAGGTGCGCTATACAAACGGAGACCGTGTGTGGAGTAAGTCAACGTCCATGTTCGAACTGCATGTAGGGCATCCATGGTGGTTCAGCGGGTGGGCTATTTTCGCTTATTTCGTTTTGTCGGCACTGATCACAGCGATCGTCTATTCAGTCATTCGCAACAGAATCCGGTTGAACCGGCAACTTTTGTTGGAGCATATCGAAAAACGGCAGCAACAAAAGATGCACGAATCACAACTCAACTTCTTCGAGAACATCGCTCACGAGTTCTTCACGCCGTTGACCCTGATTTACGGTCCCGCACAGCAGTTACTCGAACGAGTGGAACTGGATAACTATGCAAAGCGGTACGTGCACCTCATCAAAAATAATGCTGATCGAATGCAGCAGTTGCTCAATGAGTTGATGGAGTTCCGCAAGGCAGATTCCGGACATACGGTTCTCCGTGCAGAAACTATCAATTTGAGTTCCATGCTCAATTCCATCGTAGACAATTATACGGAGATAGCAGGTGAAAGCAGAATCGAACTATCGGTGCATATCGGTGGGACAGAACCTTTTACAACGGACCGGAATGCACTGGAAAAGATCATTTTCAATCTTCTTTCCAATGCATTCAAATATACGCCGGAAAAAGGATATATCCGAATCTGGCTCAATATGCAACCGGACGGCTCCATTCGGTTCCGTGTACGTAATTCCGGACGGGGCCTTACAGAAAAGCAGTGTGCCGAGGTATTCAACAGGTTCCGGATTTTCGAACATACCCAACAACGCCATGCCATAAGTACGGGAATCGGGCTAAATCTTACCAAGGGGCTTACCGAACTGCTCGGCGGACGGATTTCAGTGGAGAGCCGGTTAAATGAATATGTTGAGTTCCAAGTCATCGTTCCGCCCATGCCGCTTCCTGATGTAACGCCTGTACAACCGACACAGGAAGCAGGCGCCCTCCATGTGCCGAAAATGCAGATCGAACAAACGCGTTTTACGGTATTGGTCGTAGAGGACGATTATAATGTGCGTGAACTATTCCGCGATATTCTGGCCCCACATTACACCGTACTGACGGCCAATGACGGTAACAACGGACTCGAAATGCTACGGCAAAACCTGCCCGACTTAGTCTTGTGCGACATCGTCATGCCCAGACTCGACGGAATCGGGTTGATTGACCGCATCCGTTCCGATGAACGTACGGCTCATATCCCGATCGTAAGCGTTTCAGCAAAACTGTCCATTGAAGATCGTATCGTAGCAGTAGAACACGGCGCCGACGCTTACATCACCAAACCGTTCCATCCCCGTCATATTTTAGCGACAGTCGAACAATTATTACACAAACGCACGGTATTGAAAGAGTATTTCAATTCGGCACGTTCGGACGTGACCGTGCGCGAAGGAATTACGCTTCATCATGAAGATGAACGGATGTTGCACGAAATCGTCGTTTTCATCGAAAATAACATCGATGACGAATCACTCAATCCGACGGCCATTTCCGATTTCATCGGCATCGGAAAAACTTCGCTTTATGAAAAGCTGAAAGAACTCACGGGGAAAACGCCTGGAGAATATATCCGGATGGTCCGTTTGGATCACGCTTCTAAACTTCTCCGGACAACACAGTTGACCGTACAGGAAATCATGTACAAATCGGGGTTCAGCAGTAAATCTTATTTTTATAAGGAGTTCGCAGCTCGATTCGGGTTATCCCCCAAAGAATATAGGAAAGCTAATTGCAAATAAATCTATAGTTTTTTGTTTTTCAATAACTCGATAGGAACTTTTAGAATCAAAAGGTCGCTTAATTTGTTATCGTTAACAAATTAAGCGATTTGCCTTGTATCTGAAACCGAATTGCAAAAAACAGTAAAATTTATACAGAATAGTAACGTGACAAAGTCTACAATAAAAATATCCCTTGCTTTTTTGACAATTTATTACTTTTTGCTCCAGTTGTTTGAGGTTAGAGGTTCTTTGCAATCTGCCGAAAATAGCACAGTTGCTTTTCGTTCCTTCATCCCATCTAAAAATGAAACCGCCTAATCTTTTGGATTATATACGACATTTGAAAGCTCCAATTCGATTCATTTCATGTGAGCCGCTTCTCGAAGATTTGGGTGAATTGGATCTTAAGGGAATAAATTGGGTTATTGTCGGAGGTGAAAGTGGGGTACAGGCCCGTCCTATGAAAGAAGAATGGGTCTTAAACATTAAGCGACAGGCCGAAACTAATCATATTCCATTTTTCTTTAAGCAATGGGGAACATGGAGTGCAGATGGGGTTAAAAGCAATAAAAAGGTTAATGGAAAATTATTGCAAGGAGTCGTTATTCAGAATATGCCGACAATAAAAAAATAAATATTAGACGAATTCCCTATCGCGGGAACTCGTCTATTTTTTCATACGATTTTATGTGTGAGCCGGATGTTGTTAGAAAATGCGGACATGGTGCGGACACAGAAAATATAAAACCCCGTCAGAGTTTCCTCTAACGGGGTTCTTAGTGCCCAGGACAAGACTCGAACTTGCACGAACGTAATTGTTCACTACCCCCTCAAAGTAGCGTGTCTACCAATTTCACCACCTGGGCATTGCACGTATCCTTTCGGATTTCGGGTGTGCAAATATAGGGCATAAATTTTAATCCGCCAAATTTTTTCTCCATGTAATATGGATTATTCTTCCGGCAGCGGCGTCGTGGCGACGCAAACCGCCGTGCTCTACCTGCCGCGGGGGCGGTGTCGATGTCTGCGCAGGTGCCTGTGCTTGGTGGTAAAAGCGGCGGAAGCGGTTGGGGCGGAGACCTTAGCGGGTTCATTTGCCAGGCCGATACGGCGGCGGAGCTGTGGCCGAGGTCGTGGCGGAACCGGAGGCAGGGCCATTTACAGACAGAGACGGCCGCAGGGCAGTTGCGACGACAGTGGAGGCCGGGTCATTCGCCCGGCAGAGACGGTGGCGGGGAAGTGGTAGGGCATTGGCGGCGGGGTAGTGTCCTGAGCTGGGGCGGCATCGATGACAGAGGCGGAGCCGCCGGGCATGTGGTACGTGCGCCGGTGCCAGGTTAAGAAAAGAGGGGCTGTCTAACAAGTCCCGAAAATCGAAAATCACCCCTGTCAGAATAAACTCCGGCAGGGGTGAAATCGTTAAAATTGGACTTGTCAGACAGCCCCCTCGATTTAGGACGGTCTTCCGTTACTCCTCCGCAGCCGGCAGGAATACGATCATGCCGCTCGGGCGGTTCGATAAGTCGGGCAATGCGATGTCCGTTGCCGGACGTACACCCGGCGCGGTGCTGCGCGTGCCCGATACGCTTACCGATCTCTGCCCGGTGATCTGGCTCAGGGCCGCTGCCAGCATCGGCTCGCTCCGGTCGCCGTAATCCTTCAGTTCCCCGTTCCATTCCTCGCACGCGGTGTCGACCGTCAGTCCGTCCTTGTTGACGGTCACCTGCTTGGCGTTGTAGCCCTGGAACGATATCGGGGCCAGTTCGTAGCTGTAATTGCCTACGGTGAATTTGCTGACCTCCATGCCGACGTTCTTGCCGTTGGTCTTTTCGCCGATGAGCTTCACCGTGAAGCCGTCCAACCCGCGCAGCGTATTGATGACGGCTTCGCTCGACGAGGCCGTGTTGCCCGTGACGAGCACGTACAGCCGGGTCATGTTCAGCGCGTAGTTCCGCAGGTCGACGCCGTAATAGTCGCCGTAATAGAATTCGTCGAAGAATTTTTTTGCCGCCGTGTCATACTCCTTGCCGGTCTCCCTCTCCGTTTTTTCGACCGTGGCCATGCGGCTGTCGTTGTACCGGTAATATTCGTAGACCTTGCCCTGGCAGGCTGCGCCGGCGATGCAGGTGGAAAGCATGTTCGACGAGATGACGTGCCCGCCGCCGTTGTTGCGCAGGTCGAGCACCATGTCGGTAATGTTCCCGTCCTTGAGTTTCTTGACGGCCGCGAGCAGTTCGTCGTCATAGGCCGCGTCGAAGCTGTCGTAGACCAGGTAGCCGATCCTATGCGCACCGGAGGTGATTACTTCGCTGTGGATTACCGGATTGGGGTATATTTCGCGTGCCGTGAGCGATACGGGCTGCGCGCCCTGCTTGTTTTCGGTGAGCTTGACCGTGCTTGCGCCTCCCGGGGCTATTAACGTGCCGTAGACCGAATTCAGGTTTGCGGCAGTGATGGCCGCGCCGTTGTACTGGGCGAAGAACGTGCCCCGCCGGAACCCTGCTTCCGATGCCGGGGAGTCCGGGTAGACCGACGTGACGACCAGCCCGTATTCTCCCGTAGGTTGGTTGTTGCCGTCCACAAACCTCACGCCCATCAGGCCCGCGATGCCGAAGCCGTACTCCTTCTTCTTTGCGACCCCGTGGTTGACCTCGGGCTTCGTCCCGTCGACGGCCTTTGTGAGGGGCGTCCGCAGCAGGTAGGAGTAAACCGAGTAGCTGCCGTTGCTCTGCCGTTTTTTGTCGAGGTCGTTGGTCGTCATCTCCAGCAGCGTGCGTTTCAGGAAATTGTCGCTGGAACTGATGTAATCCAGCGAGAGGTCGCGCGACATTTGCCGGTATTCGCCGTTCCACAGGTAGTAATACTCCAGGATCTTGTCTACCTGTTTGTTGAGCTCGGTGTCTGCGCCCGTGCCGCCGCTGCTGCTTCCGAGCTGGGTGATGGCGAACTGTGCCGCCCTCGCGTAGCCGCTCACCTGTACGGTGATGTTCGCGCTGCGCGTGCTGCCGGTCTCGTTGGCTTCGACGGTGATGTTGAGCTGCCGGTCGCTGCCCTTGTCGCCCGACGAGGTGAGTATCTTGCACCATTCCGGCTTGTCGCTCTGCGCCACCCAGTTGGCGGAGGCCTTGAACGTGTATTTCTTGGTCGTGCGGTCGGCGCCCACCGTCTCCGATGCTTTCCACGACGAGCCGGTTATGCCTGTCGTGTCGTTGTTCTTCGTGTCGTCATCGCCGCAGGATACTGCCGCCATGCCGAACAGGAGGACGGCGAACCATGTGTAAAGGATTGTTTTCATAGAGGCTGATTTTGTTATGCGGGCTAAATATAGTGTTTTTTTCGTGAACCGCTTCTATTTGCGGCGGCTGAAATCCATTTCGCCGAACAGGTATCCCGCCCCGCCGATGCGGTCGATGACGAACAGCACGTAGCGGACGTCTACGGCGATGTTGCGGCAGATCGTTTCGTCGAACGCCACGTCGCTCATCGTCGAGCGCCATGTGCGGTCGAAATTCAGCCCCACCAGTTCGCCCCGGCCGTTGATGATCGGCGAACCGGAGTTGCCGCCCGTCGTGTGGTTGCTGGCCAGGAAGCAGACGGGTACCGTCCTGCGGCCGTCGATCGTCGTCGCCCAGCGTCCGTAGTCCTTCGTGGCATAGAGCTCGCGCAGCGCCTGCGGGATGTCGTAGTCGTAAATCTCGGGGTTGTCCTTGGCGATGATGCCGTCGAGGGTGGTCTGCGGTTTGTGGTATTCGCCGTCGGCATATTCGTAGCCCCCGACATGGCCGTAGGCCACGCGCAGCGTGAGGTTGGCGTCGGGGTAGAAGGCCCGCAGGGTGTCCCACTCGCGCAGCCCCTTGATGTAGGTCGTGTAGAGTTCGTTGAGGCGGCCGCTGTTGAGGTTGCGCAGCGACTTGGTTCCCAGCATCCAGCCGATGTGGCCGAGCATGCGTTCGGTGTCCTTGTGCAGGGCGTGCACCGCCGTGGTGTCGGCGCCCTCCCGCCACAGCGTGTCGAATACCTCGCCGGCATAGGCTTCGGGCGACCCGCTGGCGGCGACGCCGGCCAGGAATGCCGGAATCTGGTACTGCACGGGGCAGCGGCGGGCATACTGGCCGAAAAGCCATTCGAAGAGCGCCCGTTCCGTCTGCTCGCGCCGTGCGAAGGCGGCTTCGGCACGCTCCTCGGGGGTGTAGCGCTCGGGCAGCGCGCCGAGCGTTTCGCGTGTGATCTCGCGGGCGAAATAGGCGTCCGCGATGCGGGCGTATTCGGCCTTGAGGTCGGCGACGACGCTGCGGTATTCGGGTTTGTCCTGCGCCCAGGCGGCGAATTCCTGCTCATAGGCGCGTTTCGAGGCCACGGTGCCCAGGCGGCCGATGCCCAGCGCCTCGCCCTGCCATTTCTTCCATGCGTTGGCGATCGAGGCGTGTTTGGCGGCGTAATGGATGCGCAGCGCCGGGTCGCTCTCCTGTGCCGCGGAGATGATGTCGAGGCGCCCCGTGCGGATGGCGATCTTGGCCGGGTCGGAGCGCTCGGCGATGTAAGCCACGGCGTCCGAGAGGATGTACTCCTGCGTATTGCCGGGGAAGCCGTAGATCATCGTGAAATCCCCCTCTTCGACCCCGGCGGTCGAGATGGTGAAATGCCGCTTGGGGCGGTAGGGAACATTCTCGGGCGAGTAGGCGGCGGGCTTGTTGTCCTTGCCGGCGTAGATGCGGAAGAGCGAGAAGTCGCCCGTGTGGCGGGGCCATATCCAGTTGTCGGTGTCGCCGCCGAACTTGCCGATCGACGAGGGCGGCGCGCCGACCAGGCGTACGTCGTCGAACTGCTCGTAGATGAACAGAAACTGCTGGTTGCCGTAGTACATCTGCTCGACCGAGGCCTTGTAGCCCTTGCCTTCGGCCTCGGCCCGGCGGATGATTTCGGCCTTCGTTTCGCCCGCAGCGATGCGGTCGGTGACCTCTTCCATGCGGACGAGGAAGCGTACGTTGAGCTCCTTGTTGGGCAGTTCCTCCCGGCGCGACATGGCCCAGAAGCCGTTGGTCAGGTAGTCGTGTTCGACGCTCGAATGCGCCTGTATGGCGTCGTAGCCGCAGTGGTGGTTGGTGAGCAGCAGCCCTTCGGACGAAATCAGTTCGCCCGTGCAGCCGCCGTTGAACAGCACCACGGCATCCTTCATCGAGGCTTTGTTGATCGAGTAGATGTCTTCGGCCGTGAGGCGGAATCCTTTGGCGCGCATGTCGTCGATGCGCTGCGAGATGAGGCTCGGGAGCCACATGCCCTCGTCGGCGGAGGCTGCCAGCGCGAGGAGCGTACAGAACAGGGTAAGTAGCGTGCGTTTCATTTATTTGAGGAATTTGTCGAGTTCGGTGTATACTTTCTGAATCGGGAGCCCCATGACATTGTAGAACGAGCCGTTGATCTTTTCGATGGCGGCGTAGCCGATCCACTCCTGGATGCCGTACGAGCCGGCCTTGTCGTAGGGACGGCAGGCGTCGAGGTAATAGGCGATCTCCTCGTCCGCGAGCGGCCGGAACCATACGCTGCTCTTGGCGGCGAAGGTGTGCGTCCGCCCGGGGGTACGCAGCGTGACGCCCGAGACCACCGTGTGCCGGCGCCCCGAGAGGCGGCGGAGCATCTGCACGGCCTCTTCGCGGCCGAGAGGTTTGCCGAGCACCTCACCGTCGGAGACCACTACCGTGTCGGCCGTCAGCAGGATTTCGTTCGGGGCCAGCGCCGCCGGGTAGGCTTCGCTCTTGAGCCGCGAGAGGTAGAGCGGCACCTCCTCGCCGGGCATGCCGGCGGGGTAGATCTCCTCGCATTCGTATTTGGGGGCGAGTTCGTACGGGAGCCCGCAGCCCGTCATCAGTTCCCGCCGGCGCGGCGACTGCGACGCCAGCAGCAGGCGGTAAGGTTTGAGTTTGTCTTTGAGCAACATGGTTATAGCGTGTTTTTTGTTTTCATGCGTCTTCGTTCCCGTTCCGTTCCCGGGTCAGCGGATGTCGAAATTGAGCAGTTCGCGGCCTTCGAGCACGGCGCGCAGGTTGTCGCCCGGGCGTACGGGCCCCACGCCGGCCGGCGTGCCCGTGTAGAGCAGGTCGCCCATGCGCAGCGTCATGTACTGCGACACCGAGGCGATGATCCGGTCGACAGAGAAGAGCATCCCGGACGTGTCGCCCCGCTGGCGCGTCTGGCCGTTCACCTCCAGCGTGAAGTGCAGGGACTGCACGTCGCCGCCCAGCTCCTGCAAAGATACGAATTCGGGCGAGAGGGCCGCCGAGCGGTCGAATGCCTTGCAGCGCTCCCACGGCAGCCCCTCGGCGATGGCCTGCCGTTGCAGGTCGCGGGCCGTGAAGTCGATGCCCAGCCCCACCTGGTCGTAATAGCGGTGCGCGAAACGTTCGGCGATGCCCTTGCCTACGCGGTTGATGCGTACGACCAGCTCGCATTCGTAGTGCACCTCCTGCGAGAAGGCGGGAATGTAGAACGGGTCGTTGTTGCGCAGCAGCGCCGTGTCGGGCTTGAGGAACCAGGCAGGCTCCGGCGGGCATGCCGTGCTGCCGCCGACCTGGCGGTCGAGCTCCTCGGCGTGTGCGGCGTAGTTGCGTGCTATGCAGATGATTTTCATGGCGTTGTCTTTCGTTATTTTCAGTTGTGGTCGTACCGTTGTGCCCGAACGAGCATCCAAACGACGTAAGGCAGCAGGTAAATTACGTAAATCACTGCCAGCGTGTCCGTCTGGTCGGTTAGTTCCAGGACGACCGTAAATAGGATCCATAAAGCTCCCATAATCACGAGGTGGCGCCGCATGAACGAAGACAAGCCCCCGATGTCGACGTTTTTCTTCTTTGCGGGCGGCATGGTGTTGTAGCCCGCGATCAGCATCGGGAACCGCTTTACCAGCAGGCCGACGACGATCAGCAGTACGCCGCCGAGCAGGAGTATCGTGAAATCGTCCATAACTTTTGGTTATTTCGTTTCCGGTGCGCGCAATTCTGCGACCATCCGGGCGGCGAAACGGTCGCTGGCGCCCGGCCCCCCGATAACCGTACGTAATTCGGCGAAGTCGGCGAGCATCCGTCCGCGTTTCTCCCCGCCTGCGACGATCGCCCGCAGCTCGCGTTCGGCGCGCGTGGTGTCGAGGTCGGACTGGATGACCTCGGCGACCGCCTCGCGCCCGAGGTTGAGGTTCACGAGCGACACCCAGGGTACTTTCAGTACATAGGGCCGGAGCCTGACCTGGAACCAGAGCGTGCGGTAGACCACCACTTCGGGGATGCCCAGCAACGCCGTTTCGAGCGTTGCCGTCCCGGACGTTACCACGGCGGCTTCGGCCGCGGCGAGCGTCTCGTAGGTCTGGTCGCAGACGTAACGGATGCCGCTGCCGGCCATATACTGTTCGTAGAGCGCGCGGTCGAGCCATGCCACGCCCGCCACGACGAACTGGTGCCCCGGGAATTTGCGCGACAGGTCGGCCATCAGCGGCAGGTTGTCGCGGATCTCGCCCCGGCGGCTGCCGGCCAGCAGGGCGATGATCGGCCTGCGGTCGAGCCCGTGCCGGCGGCGGAACTCGTCGGGCGAGGGGAGCGAGGTGCGCCGGGCCTCGATGGCGTCTACGAGCGGGTTGCCTTCGAAAATCGGTTCGACGCCGTGCCTGGGGAAGTAGCCGCATTCGAAGGGGAAGATAACGAACAGCCTGTCGACCCAGCGGCGGATGGCCTTCACGCGCCACTCGCGCCATGCCCAGACCTTCGGGGCGATGTAATAGAAGGTGCGGATGCCGTGCTCTTTGGCCCAGCGCGCCATCTTCATGTTGAAGCCGGGGTAGTCGACCAGGATCAGCACGTCGGGGGCGAATGCCGCGACGTCGGCCCGGCATTCGCGCATCTGCCGTTTGATCGTCCTCAGGTTTTTCAGCACCTGCACGATGCCGAAGAACGAGGTTTCGCGGTAGTGCTTGGCCAGGTTCGCCTCGCCGCCCGCCGCGGCCATCAGGTCGCCGCCCCAAAAGCGCAGCCGTGCTTCGGGATCGGCTTTGAGGAGTCCTTTTATCAGATTCGAGCCGTGCAGGTCGCCCGAGGGCTCGCCGGCGATGAGGTAGTATTTCATTGCGTTGCGTTTAGCGGTAGGGTTTGTAATTCAGCGAGGGTATCCAGGAATCCGAGCAGGGTGTCGCACTGCGGGATGCCGTAGCCCGTTTCGAGGTCGGGCGCTGCGCTGCGGGTGCCCGAAGCGTGCAGCAGGCGGATCAGCTCGCGGCGTTCCATCGGCCTGTACCCCATGAGGGCGGCGCACAGCCCCGTGACCACGGGCGTCGAGAACGACGTGCCGTTCGGGGAGTCGTACACCACCAGGTCGGGCTTGACGGGGTGCGGGTAGTAGCCGGTGCCGCTCTTGCCCGAACGCCCCGTGCCTTCGGAGTCGGCCGCGCCGACCGTGACGGCCTCGGCGACATCCCCGGGGAACGAGATGTGGCGCCATTTGTTTTTCCCCTCGTTGCCGGCGCTTTGTACGACGACCATGCGCGGGTGCGCATCGAGCAGGCTGTCGAGAAAACGCGAGCAGAGCGCCGTGCGGCCGTCGAGCATCTGCGGCGTATAGCCGTCGAAATCGTCGAATACGGTATAGCCCAGCGAGATGTTGACCACGTCGACCTGCCGCTGTGCGAGCCAGGCCAAGGCCCGGCACAGGCGGCGTTCGTCCTCGCGCGGCTCGCCGTGCTCGAGGTCGGATTTCACCAGGTAGTAGTCGGCTTTGCAGGCCAGCCCCAGCAGGGTGTCGTTGGAGAAGCCCCCGATGTTCCGTGTGACCCGGGTGCCGTGGTCGCAGTCGTCGCAGTCGTCGCGGAAGAATCCCGTCGTGTCGCCGTCCGTCAGGTCGAGGTAGTCCGCGACCCGGAGACGGCGCGTGAAGCGGTCGTCGCGCAGCCCGCCGAAACCGGCGTCGACCACCCCGATGCGGATGCCCTCGCCCCAGGGTGCGAGCGAATCGAACCGCGGCCCCATCATCTGCCCGATGGCATGCGAATAGGTGTGTGCGTAGCAGGAAGTATAGCTGCGCCTGACCTCCCGTACGATGTCGTAGATGCCGTAGGCGGCGAGCAGCAGGACGGCACCCCAGACGATGAGCGAAGTCTTCCGTTTCATGGCATTCGCTTATTCGCCGAGCAGGTCGGGCCGCAGTTGCCGGGTGCGTTCGAGGGACTGTTCGTCCTGCCACCGGGCGATCTGGGCGAAGTTGCCCGAGAGCAGCACGTCGGGAACCCTCCAGCCGCGGAACTCGGCCGGGCGCGTGTAGACCGGCGGCGCCAGCAGGTTGTCCTGGAACGAGTCGGTGAGCGCCGAGGCTTCGTCGCCGATGGCGCCCGGGATGATGCGCACGACCGAGTCGGCGATGATGCAGGCCGCCAGTTCGCCGCCCGTGAGCACGTAGTCGCCGATCGAGATTTCGCGTGTGACGAGGTGTTCGCGGATGCGGTGGTCAATGCCCTTGTAGTGGCCGCAGAGGATGATGATGTTTTCGAGCGTCGAGAGGCGGTTGGCCTCGTGCTGGTCGTAGCGTATGCCGTCGGGCGAGGTGTAGATGATCTCGTCGTAGTGCCTCTCGGACTGGAGTTTCTCGACCAGCTCGAAAACCGGTTCGCACTTCAGAACCATGCCCGCCTCGCCGCCGAAGGGGTAGTCGTCGGTGGTCTTGCGGCGGTCGTGGGCGTAGTCGTGGAGGTTGTGGACGACGATCCGGACGAGCCCCTTCTCCTGCGCACGGTGCAGGATCGACTCGTTGAGGGGCGAGGTCAGCAGTTCGGGTACGACGGTGAGGATGTCAATGCGCATGTCTGAATATGATGTCTTTGGTCGTGTCGGGTGCAAGGGGTATTTCGCGGCCCCGGTCGAGGGTGAAGCCCGCGTAGCCGAGTGCCGTGAAGAGCGCGACGATCTGCGGGCGGTTTTCGCCGCCGGTCTCGATCAGCACCGTGGGGCGGAAGCGTTCGAGCAGCGGGCGCAGTTCGTTCATCACCACGACCTCGTACCCCTCGATGTCGCACTTGATGAAATCGAGGCGCCCCAGGCCGGCGAAGAGTTCGCTGCCCCGGCGCATCCGGGCCGGGAACTCCGCGGCGGCGGACGTGCCGCCGTCGTTCACGAAGTTCTGTCCCGTGCCGAAGTAGCCCGTCGCGCGCGCCGAATCGTTGGCCATCGTAACGGCCTTGTCCTCGGTGCCGAGGGCGTAGGGGAGGATCTCCACGTTGGGGCAGCGGCGCAGGTTGCGGCGCAGCACGGAGAGGATCGGCGGCACGGGCTCCACGGCGTAGACCCTGCCCGCGCCGCCCGCCAGGCGGGAGAGCGTGCGGGCGTAGTAGCCGAGGTTGGCGCCGATGTCGATGGCCGTGTCGCCCGCGTGCACGAGCTGCGGCAGGTGGTAGACGTATTCCGTGGCGGGGGCGTAACGCCCGATGCCGAGCCGCTGCCAGAGGAAGAACATGCGGCTCACGGCGCGCAGGTATCCTTCGAGCGGCAGGGTTTTATAGAGGATTTTATGGATCAGTGTCTTCACGTTTCGCGTTTTTACCGGTGCGGGAGGCGCGGGGCGGGCCGGGGCTGCCCTGCGGGGCAGGGCGGGCGGGGCGTAACCCGCGGCGGAGGGGGTGCGGCCGCCGTCGCGGCCTCAGTTCCTGTAGTTCACCTCCTGGTTGAGCACCTCGACGATGAAGGGGTTGTAGAGCACTTCGTGGCCGATGGTCGACTCGGGCCCGTGGCCGGGGTAGACGTGCACCTCGTCGCCCAGCGGGAGCAGGATGTCGAGGATCGAGCGCATGATCCACGAATAGTCGCCTCCGGGCAGGTCGGTGCGCCCGATCGACTCGCGGAAGAGCGTGTCGCCCGTGAAGAGCGACTTGGACTGCGGTTCGTAGAGCGCGACATGGCCGGGCGTATGGCCGGGCGTGCGGAGCACGCGCAGGACGGTGTGCCCGAAACGGATTTCGGGCGTCGTGTCGAGGTCGGTGTCCACCGAGGGCATCTCGCCGACGGGCACGCCGAAGATGCTGCCGCTCGTCGAGGCGTTGTCCAGCAGGAAGGCGTCCTTGAGCGACATGGCGAACGGGATGCCGTAGCGTTTTTTGAGGTGGGCGACGCCCAGCGTGTGGTCGAAGTGGCCGTGGGTGTTGGCCGCCAGGACGGGTCGGAGCCCGTGTTCGGCGATGAAATTGTCGAGCGCGGCGTCCTCGCGCGGGTTGCTGTTGCCGGCGTCGATGACGACGGCTTCGAGCGTGTCGTCCCAGACGACATAGGTGTTTTCCTGGATAGGATTGAATTGCAGGCAGGCTATTTTCATGGTGCTGGCGTTTTTTTGCGGTTCCTGTTTCCGGAAAGACAGTGCGGGCCGGATGCCGGCTGTCTGCCTGTCTGAGCGGAGTATATTTCCTGCAAATATAGTGCTTTTTGCGGGATTTTTACCTATCTTTATGACCCGAATAAACTCTCTTGGATGAAACGATTGGTTACTTTGTTCTTCGTGCTGGCCGTGTGCGGCACGGGGGCGGTGGCGCAGGAAGGCGCCTATAAGACGGTGAAGGACATTGCCTACCGCGATGCCGCGGGCGATGGGAACATCGACACGATGTGCCGGCTGGATATTTATTATCCGGTCGGAAAAACCGGCTTTTCGACCGTGGTGTGGTACCACGGCGGCGGGCTGACGGGCGGACGGCGCGAGATCCCCGAGGCATTGAAAGACAAGGGTCTGGCCGTGGTGGGCGTGGAGTACCGCCTCTCGCCGACGGTGAAGGTCGCCGACTGCGTGGACGATGCGGCCGCAGCGGCGGCATGGGTGGTGAAGCACATCGCCTCGTACGGCGGCGACCCCGGGCGGGTGTTCGTGGCCGGGCATTCGGCAGGGGGTTACCTCACGTCGATGATCGGGCTGGACAAGCGCTGGCTGGAGCCTTACGGCATCGACCCCGATACGGCGTTCGTGGCGCTGATCCCCTACAGCGGGCAGGTGGTGACGCATTTCGAACGGCGCCGTGAACTGGGGCTACCCGATACGCAGCCGCTGGTGGACGACATGGCGCCGCTGAGCTACGTGCGCCCCGACTGCCGCCCGATGCTGATCCTTTCGGGCGACCGCGAGCGGGAGATGCTGGGGCGCTACGAGGAGAACGCCTACTTCTGGCGCATGATGCGCGTGGCGGGGCATCCCGACGTGCGGATCTGCGAGTTCGACGGCTTCGACCACGGTAACATGCCGCAGGCCGGGCATTTCGTCGCGGTGCGTTATATCCGGGAAATGGAGCGGAGAATGGATCGGTAGTTGCGGGGAGGACGGGTATGAAAATGAACAGATATACGCTTTGCATGGCTGCGGCAGCCTTGTTCGCCGCGTTGGCGCTCACGGGGTGTTCGCTGCTGAAGGTGGCCGTGGCGACGGGGGATCCGCTGTCGAAGGAGGAGATGAATATCCGCACCATGACACGCGGTTTCTATTACGACATGGCTTCGGAGGTGTCGCGTACGGCCGACTCGATCGCCGCCGCGGCGCCCGACATCGCGACGCGTGCGGCGGCCGTGAGGTGGAAGATACGTGCCACGCGGGCCGGGGTTTCGGCCGCCATGCAGGGTATTCCCGACGTGGCGCTGGCCGACATGTGGATACTCTGTCGGCGCATGGACGAAGGTTTTGCGGCTGCGCCCGACTCGCTGCTGTTCGGGGCGCAGAGCGACCTGGCACGCGATGCCGCCGCACGGCTTGACCGCCGGGCGGCACGCCTGGCGCGGCAGGTGCTGGCGGTCGACCGCTACGGCCTGATGGAACGGTTCGTGGGGGATTATGTACGCGAGAACCCCGCCGACGGGGAGATGGAGGGTTCGAATACGACCCTCGCATGGATCGAATTCCTGCGTGCGAACGGCATCGAGCATGCCTATGCCACGGGGTCGATCGCCGAAGTGCTGGCCGACGTCAACGACCGCGTGAGCGGCCAGACGCAGCAGCTGGCCAACAGCGTCGGCTGGTCGAAGGATCTGATCGCGATGCAGTTGCAGCAGGACAGTATGCGCCTGGAGGTGGGGGCCCGCCTCGACTCGCTGGAACGCAATTTCACCCGGATCGTGGTCGTCGCGGAGCACCTGCCCGAAATTTCGGACAAGGTGCTGGAGGAGCTCAACAAGCAGGTTACGCAGCTGATATATACGATGAATTACAGCCTCGACAACGCCTTCGCCAACTTCGACCGCCAGCGCGACGAGCTGCAGCGGTATGTGACCGCCGAGCGGCAGGCGCTGGTCGACCAGCTGCGCGAGTCGGCCGACGGCGTGGTACAGAGGACACTCGACGCCGTGCCGGGACTGGTCGGCAAAGTGCTGCTGTATGTGGTGCTGGCGCTCGTGGTGCTCGTCGGCGGGCCGTTCGCCCTGGGGTTCTGGCTGGGCGGCGTGCGCGAGCGGGGACGCAGGAAGAGGGAAAAGGGCGCGTGACGGCGGGTTTCCCGCGCTGGATTTATCTCTGCGGCAAAGGGATTTCTGCTCAGGCAGGCGGCGCACGGGCATATTGCAGGCAGAGCTTGCATCTGCGCTCGGCTTGCACTATCTTTGCCTCAAAAGGAATTTCGGCTTAGACAGGCGGCGCCTCGGCATATTGCAAGCAGAGCTTGCATCTGCGCTCGGCTTGCACTATCTTTGCGGCAAAATCAGGATTATGGCACGAAAAAAAGCAAATTACCCCCTGATCGAGGGGCTCGAAATAACGACGCTCGCCGCCGAAGGCAAGGCGATGGGACGCTGGAACGACGTGGTGGTGTTCGTGCCGCTGACCGTGCCGGGCGACGTGGTGGATGTGCAGATACGCTCCAAACGCCGCCGGTTCATGGAGGGGTTCGTCGTCCGCTATGTGAAGAAATCGCCCCTGCGCGCCGAGGCCTTCTGTGAGCATTTCGGCGTCTGCGGCGGCTGCAAGTGGCAGAACCTTCCCTACGAGGAGCAACTGCGCTTCAAAACCGGGCAGGTGCACGACCAGCTGGCCCGCATCGGCAAGATCGCCCTGCCCGAAATCGCCCCGTGCCTGGGGTCGGCCCGGACGCAGTTCTACCGCAACAAACTCGAGTTCACCTTCGCCGACCGCCGCTGGCTGACGCGCGAGGAGGTCGAGGGCGGTGCGGACATCGGCGCTGCGCCCGCGCTTGGGTTTCATATCCCCGGCATGTTCGACAAGGTGCTCGACATCCGCAAATGCTGGCTGCAGCCCGACCCGTCGAACGACATCCGGATGGAGACTAAACGTTTCTGCGTCGAGAACGGCTATACGTTCCACAATGCCCGCGAGCATACGGGGCTGATGCGCAACATGATCGTCCGCACGGCCTCGACGGGCGAAGTGATGGTGACCGTGGTCTTCGGCGCGGACGACCGCGAACGGATCGCGGCGCTGCTCGACCATCTGGCAGCCGCATTCCCGCAGATCACCTCGCTGTGCTACGTCGTCAATACGAAGCTCAACGATTCGGTGGGCGACCTCGACCCGGTGTGCTACAAGGGCAAAGACCATATCGTCGAGGAGATGGAGGGGCTGCGTTTCAAGGTGGGCCCCAAGTCGTTCTACCAGACCAATTCCGAACAGGCCTACGAGCTCTACAAGGTGGCGCGCGAGTTCGCAGACCTGAAACCCGGAGACGTGCTCTACGACCTTTATACCGGTACGGGCACCATCGCCAATTTCTGCGCCGCGCACTGCCGCCGCGTGGTGGGCATCGAGTATGTGCCCGAGGCGATCGCCGACGCGAAAATCAATTCCGAAATCAACGGCATCGGCAATACGGCTTTCTATGCGGGCGACATGAAGCAGGTGCTCAGCGACGAATTCGTGGCTGCCAACGGCCGCCCCGACGTCGTTATCCTCGACCCGCCGCGTGCGGGCGTCGACGAACCGGTCATCGGGGTGATCCTGCGTGCCGCGCCCGAGAGGATCGTCTATGTGAGCTGCAACCCGGCTACGCAGGCGCGCGACCTGGCGCTGCTCGACGCCGATTATCGCGTCGAGGCCGTGCAGCCCGTGGACATGTTTCCCCATACGCACCATGTCGAGAACGTGGTAAAGCTGGTGAGGAGGTGACCCGGAAGCCGCTCCCGGGATCTTTTTCGTCCGGGCGGAGAAACCGAGATGGCAATAAAAGCAGGCGTGCGGCGTTTTTATTAATGCCGCGCAGGGAGCCGCGTCCGGAAAAACAGACCGGGGCGATGCAGTATCCTGCGGTTTTGGCGTTTTATTTGCAAGACAGTTACCTAAAAAAACGGAAAACATGAAAAAACTGATTTTAATTGCGGCGGTAGCGCTGATGGCGCTTCCCGCGGCGGCACAGGTGCAGGAGGCATTCCCCAGCTATATTCAGGTCAACGGGCGCGCCGAGAAGGAGATCACGCCCGACGAGTTCTACCTCTCGGTCATCATCAACGAACGCGACTCGAAAGGCAAGATTTCGGTCGAGAGCCAGCAGCACGACATGATCGCGGCGCTCAAGCGGCTCGGCGTGAACGTCGAGAAGCAGCTCAAGGTGGCAAACCTGTCGAGCGAGTTCTTCAAGAAGAACACGTCGGTGGCGACGGCCAAGTACCAGTTGCAGCTGGGGTCGGCGGCCGAGGTCTCGAAGGTGTGGCAGGCGTTGGACAACCTGGGGATTTCGAACGTCTCGATCCTGAAGGTGTCGCATTCGAAGATCGACCAGTATAAGGAACAGGTGCGCGTGGAGGCCATGCAGAACGCCAAGCAGAGCGCGCAGACGCTGGCCCAGGCCATCGGGCAGAGTGTCGGCAAATGCTTCTACATCTACGATTCGAATAACAACGTGATGCCTGTCTTTTACGACAACATGGCCGTGATGCGCAGCGCCAAGGCGGCCGGTATGGCCGAGGATGCCGCAGCGGACGAGCCGCTCGACTTCAAGACGATCAAGCTGCAGTACAACGTTCAGGCGAAATTCGTGCTGGAATAGCCGTCCGGCAGCGTATGTCGAAGAGGGTGTCCCCGAGGGGCATCCTCTTCGTCGTCCCCGGAGATGCGCTCCGCGGCGGGAAAAACACCCCGGTTGTTGGACGATTGCGAAATTTATATTATCTTTGTTTACTTTGCCCCTAAAAACAGGAGGAGTTATGGAAAAGCAGTTCTGTTTCAACTATGAGCATTATGCGGCCCTCGAAGGGCTTCCGGATGCCGACCGCAAACTGGTCGCGGAGGCCCAGCGGGCCACGGAGAACGCCCACGCGCCCTATTCGCATTTCCAGGTCGGGGCGGCGGCGCGCCTGCGCAGCGGGAAGATCCTCTACGGAAGCAATTTCGAGAGCGAGGTGTATCCGGCCGGACTTTGCGCCGAACGTTCGCTGATGTTCTACGCGCAGGCCAATTATGCCGACGACCCGATCGAGACGCTGGCCATCGCTTCGAATCCCTCCGCGCGCGAGTGCTACCCCTGCGGCCAGTGCCGGCAGGTGATGGTCGATGTCGAACGCCGCCAGGGCTCGCCCATGCGGGTCATCATGAGCGGAAACGGTACGGCCACCGTCGTGGATACGGCGGCACGGCTGCTGCCCTTCACGTTCGTGCTGTGACCGGGAACCGTCAGACTCAATACCCCGAACATGTTTACACCGGAAGATATTCTCTACGAAGACAACCACCTGCTGGTGGTCAACAAACACTGCGGAGACTTGGTGCAGCCCGACCCGTCGGGCGGGAGTGCCCTCGAAGACCAGATCAAAGCCTTTATCAAACGCCGCGATGCGAAGCCCGGCGAGGTGTTCCTCGGCGTGGTGCACCGGATCGACCGTCCGGTGAGCGGCGCGGTGCTCTTCGCCAAGACCTCGAAGGCCCTCACGCGGCTCAACGAGATGATCCGCGAAGGACGCATCCGTAAGATATACTGGGCGCTGACCGAGCAGGCTCCCGATCCGCTGAGCGGCGAATTGTGCCACTACATCCTGCGTGACGGACGTGCCAACCGTTCTCGCGCCTGCGATGCGCCGAAGGCCGACGCCAAGCAGGCGCGGCTGCGCTATGCGACGCTGGGCGCGGGGACGCACTATACGCTCGTGGAGGTGGAGCTGCTGACGGGGCGCCACCACCAGATACGCGCCCAGCTGTCGAAGATCGGGTGCCCGATCCGCGGCGACCTGAAATACGGCGCGCGGCGTTCGCAGCCCGGGGGCGGCATCTCGCTCCACTCGCGGAGCGTCGAATTCGAGCATCCCGTGCGCCATGAGCCCGTGGCGGTCACGGCGCCCGTGCCTGCGGACGACAACCTGTGGGCCTATTTCGAAAACCGTTAATTGCCTGGGGGTATGCGCATACTGATACAACGTGTGAAGAGCGCTTCCGTCACGATCGGCGGTCAGCTGCGGTCGCAGATCGGGGCAGGGCTGCTGGTGCTGCTCGGCGTGGGCGCGGACGATACGGACGAGGACGTCGAATACCTGGCGGGCAAGCTCGTTCGCCTGCGGATCTTCGACGACGCACAGGGGGTGATGAACCTCGATGTGAGGCAGGCCGGCGGCCAGGTGCTGGTCGTGAGCCAGTTCACCCTGCTGGCCTCGACGCGCAAGGGCAACCGCCCGTCCTATATCAAGGCGGCGCCCGAGGCGGTTTCGCGCCCGATGTACGAACGCTTCGCGGCGCGTGTCGCGGAGTTGCTGGGACGGGAGGTGATGACGGGCGAATTCGGCGCCGACATGCAGGTGGCGCTGGTGAACGACGGCCCGGTAACCATCTGGATCGATTCGAAAATGAGGGATTGTTAACCAAAAAATAGCATGAAGAGATTTTTAGTAGTTTTGTGTGCCGGGATGGCGGCGTTTTTCGCCTCCTGCAACGACGAAGAGACAGGAAAGGAGACCAAATGGTTCTACGCACCCGAGGCCGGGGTTTCGGGGACGACCGTGGAGGTGTCGTGCCGGACGAAATTCGGCGACGGCGTGCTTTCCTCGGCGCAGGCGGGATTCGCCTATGCGCCGATCCGCTCCGACGATACGGGGAGTTTCACGGAGACGACCGACGTGACGGTCGACGGGCAGGTGATGTCCTGCCGCCTGACGGGGCTCGATGCCGAGACGTCATATCTGATCTACGCCTATGTGGACATGGGGAGCGGAGGCCGGATGCAGAGCAAGCCGGTCGTCGTCAAAACAGGGGTAGACCCGGTGTTGCCGGACGATCCGAGGTTCGGGGTGCCGGAGTGTTCGCAGGTGACGGCCTCTTCGGCGACTGTCTCCTGCACGTTCGAATATACGGGCGGCAAGGAGGTGTCCGAGGCTTATTTCCTCTACGGGACGACCTCGGACGACGGGCAGCGCGTGGCGGTCGCGACCGAACCCGGCGCCAAGAGCGCCCGGCTTACGGGCCTGAGCGCTTCGACGGAGTACAAATTCCGGCTGTGCGTCGTGGTCGGCGGAACGACCTTCGGAAGCACCGTCGGGACATTCGCCACATCCGCGGCCGGCGGCGGGGACGACAGGACGAAATACGCGGGCTGGGCGGAGCTGCCGGTCGAGGCGGACAACGGCGATTATCATTACGCCTACCATATTTGCCCCGATTTTAAAGTCGACGGGCATGAGGCCCGGAACTTTACGGTATGTTACAGTGCCGAGCACCACAGTCCAGTATGGGTGGCGGCTCCTGTCCATAATTGTTATGTCGGCAGTTCGGGCAACCGCAATTACGGCCCCGATCCGGTTATCCCGTCCTCTATCCAGCCTTCGGGCTCGAAGGCTTCGATGGGCTCGCCCTACAACCGCGGGCATATGCTGGGCAACTACGAGCGTTCGCGGACGAGCGGCATGAACAAGCAGGTGTCGTATTACACCAATATCGCGGCGCAGCACGGCTCGACGTTCAACACCGGCGACGGTGCGTGGAACAACCTCGAGGACAAGATCGACGACTACTGGTGTGCCGATACGCTCTATGTGGTGGTCGGAGCTTATTATGACAAGTGGACGGATTCCTACGGGAACAGCGCCCCGCAGCGCAGCACGAGCTTCGGGAACATCACCACCGATGTGCCGACGATGTTCTATACGCTTTGCCTGCGCACCAAGAAGGGGAATACGAATAAATCCGTGCTGAACTGTGCCGCCGACGAATTGCAGTGTGCGGCTTTCGTGATGAGCCATGCCATGGGGAAAGGACACAACCCGCAGGCCGGGGACATGCGGTCGGTGAAGGAGATCGAAGAGCTTACCGGGTTTACCTTCTTCGCCAACGTGCCCAATGCGCCGAAGGATACCTATAACGCTTCCGACTGGGGGTTGTAGGCATGTATGCGTGGGGCGACCACAGGCGGTTCAACTCCTATTCGGGGTATTTCCGCCGCACGTTCGGCGGGCGGGTGCAGAAAATCTCGGTCGATGCCGGGTTCACGTGTCCCAACCGCGACGGGAAGATAGGCGAGGGAGGATGTACGTTCTGTAACAACGGGGCGTTCACTCCCTCGTACTGCATACCGGCCAAAAGCATCGGGCGGCAGATCGCCGAGGGGATCGAATTCCACGGCAGGCGCTACCGTGCGGCGTCGCGCTACCTGGTCTATTTCCAGTCTTTTTCGAATACCTACGCCCCGCTCGAAAGGCTCAGGGCGCTCTACGGCGAGGCGCTCGCATATCCCGGCGTGGCGGGTATCGTCATCGGGACGCGCCCCGACTGCGTGGACGCCGAGAAGCTCGATTATCTGGCGGAGATAGCGCGCGACCGTTACGTGGCGGTCGAATTCGGCATCGAATCGACCTGCGACGAGACGCTGCGCGCCGTGAACCGCGGCCACGATTTCGCCTGCGCGCGCCGGGCCGTGGAGATGGCCGCCGAAAGGGGGTTGCACGTGGGGGCGCATTTCATCCTCGGACTGCCGGGCGAGACCGACGAAATGCTGTTGGAACAGGTCGCAACGATCAATTCGCTGCCACTCACGACGGTGAAATTCCACCAGCTGCAGGTTTTCCGCGGCACGCCGATGGCCGCCCAGTACGATGCCGACCCCCGCAGGTTCCGTTTCTGGGAGGTCGGTCAGTACATCGACCTGTTCGTCGAGATACTGCGGCGGCTGAGGCCCGACCTGGTCGTCGAACGCTTTGCCAGCGAGGCGCCGCCCCGCTACCATTACGGCCGCAACTGGGGATTGATCCGCAACGAAACCCTGCTGGCGATGCTCGAAAAAAGATTGGAGGAGCGCGGTGCATACCAAGGCGAAATTTTTATACCTTTGTGCTCGAATCACTAATACCCGTCGCTATGAAACCCATCACTATGGAGCAGGTGCTGAAAACCTTCAAGGAGTACTTCCTGATGACGGTCGGCATGATGCTGTACTCTTTTGCATGGATCGGATGCATCATGCCCGCCGACGGTACCGGTGGCGGTGCCACGGGCCTTTCGCGTGTGCTGTGCCATGCCGTGGAACATTGGGCCGGCATAAGTATCCAGATCGGTACGATGGCTTTCCTGATCAACGGCGTGCTGCTGCTCGTGGCGGGGTTCATCATCGGATGGAACTTCGGCGTGAAGACCGTGTTCTGCGTCTGCGTCATATCGCTGGGGCTGAATTTCTGGCAGTCGGTGCTGCCCGAGGGGGATTTCCTCCATCTGGAACGGATCCTTTCGGTGATCCTGGGCGGCATCCTGGCGGGTATCGGCGTGGCGATATGCTTCATGCAGGGCGGCTCGACGGGCGGCACGGACATCGCCGCCATGATTATCAACAAGTACCGCACGATCAGCTACGGCAAGATAGTCATCTATTCGGACTTCGTGATCATCGGCTCCTCGATGCTCGTGGGGTTCCATATCGACACGGTGATTTACGGCTACGTGATGACCGCGGTCTTCGGCTATACGGTCGACATGATCATGGCCGGGAACCAGCAGTCGAGCCAGGTATTCATCGTCACGCACGACTATGAAAAGATGGCGCAGGCCATCGTAGACAATATCCACCGCGGCGTGACGCTCATCGACTCGCAGGGGTGGTACACCAAAAAGGAGTCGAAGATCGTGATGGTGGTCTGCCGCAAGCGCGAGACCACGATGATCCTCAAGTTCGTGAAGACGATCGATCCCGAAGCCTTCATGACCGTGGGATCGGTGATGGGCGTCTACGGCAAGGGGTTCCAAGCCATCAGTAAACCCTGATGCCCCTCTATGCCGATATAGTCCTGCCGCTGGCGCAGCCCGCCTATACGTTCGCAGTGCCCGAAGGGATGCATGTCGAGGCGGGGCAGGCCGTGGCCGTACAGTTCGGCGCCCGCAAATTCTACACGGGGATCGTGTGGCGCGTGCATGACCGCCGCCCCCCGTTCAAAACCGTCAAATCCATACAGCGCGTCCTGTACGGCGCACCCCTGCTCTCGGCGCAGCAAATGGCCTTCTGGGAGTGGGTCGCGGCGTACTACATGTGTACGCCGGGCGAGGTGATGCGCGTGGGGTTGCCGTCGCTGATGAAGCCTTCGGGCGACACGGAGGAGGAGTTTACCGAAGAGGAGTTCCGCCCCCGTACGGAGTGCTACGTGGCTCTGGCGCCCGGGCTGCACGACGAAGGACGGTTGCACGAAGCTTTCGAGAAGCTTGAAAGGCGTGCGCCCAGGCAGTACGAAGCGCTCCTCGAACTGGCCTCGGCCGGGGACGGGGAGCGGATCCCGACGGGCGAGGTGGCACGGCGCCTGCTGCGGGCCGACTATGCCGTGCTGCATGCCCTCGAACGCAAGGGGTACATCGTCTCGGTAGAGCGCGAACGCACCGTCGAGCGCGGCGGATCGGCCTTCCGCCTGCCGGAGCTGACCCCGGCGCAGCTCGCGGCGCTGGAGTCGCTGCGGGAACAGTTCGCCCGGAAGCCCGCGGCGTTGCTGCACGGCATTACGGGGTCGGGCAAGACCGAGGTATACATCCACCTGATCGCCGAAGTGCTGGCGCGGGGCGGCGACGTGCTGCTGCTGGTGCCCGAGATCGCCCTCACGGCGCAGCTGATCGAACGCATGGAGCGCATTTTCGGCAGCCGTGTGACCCCTTACCACTCGAAACTTACGAACCGCCGCCGCACGGAGACCTACCTGCGCCTGAACCGCTCCCAGGGGGGCGAGTTCGTGGTCGGCGTGCGCTCGTCGATATTCCTGCCGCTCAAACGGCTGCAGCTGGTCGTCGTCGACGAGGAGCACGATGCCAGTTACAAGCAGGCCGACCCTGCGCCGCGTTACAACGCGCGCGACTGCGCCGTGGTGATGGCACGGCTGTGGGGCGGGCGGACGCTGCTGGGAAGCGCTACGCCTTCGCTCGAGACATGGGTCAATGCCGGAAGCGGAAAGTACGGGCTCGCCTCCCTGACGGAACGGTACGGGGATGCCCGGCCGCCCGAAATATTCGTTTCGGATACGATCCGCGCCGCCAAACGCGGCGAACGGCATGCGCATTTCAACAAGTTGTTGCTCGACAAGATGGAAGCGGCGCTCGGGCGGGGCGAGCAGGTGATGTTGTTCCAGAACCGCCGCGGGTTCGCGCCCTATGTCGAGTGTTCGGAGTGCGGGTGGACGGCACGCTGTCCGCACTGCAACGTGACGCTCACCTACCACAAGGGAGGCGGGAAGCTCGTCTGCCATTACTGCGGCTATACGGCCCCCGTGCCGGCGAAGTGCCCGTCGTGCAAGGTGACGGACGTGGTTCCGCGCGGCTTCGGCACCGAAAAGGTCGAGGAGGAGATCGCACGGCTGTTCCCCGCGGCGCGCGTGGCGCGGCTCGACCGCGACAGCGTGACTTCGGAGCGGGCGTTCAACGCCATCATCGCCGACTTCGAGGCTCGCAAGACCGACATCCTGGTCGGAACGCAGATGATTACCAAGGGGTTCGATTTCGGCGGCGTGTCGCTCGTGGGTATCCTCAATGCCGACAATCTGCTGAACAACCCCGATTTCAGGGCCGCGGAGCGGGCGTTCCAGCTGATGATGCAGGTCGCCGGCCGCGCCGGCCGCCGTTCGGACGGCGGGGAGGTGGTGATCCAGACTTCGGAGCCGGGGCATCCCGTGATCCGGCAGGTCGCCGCGGGCGATTACGACGGCATGGCGCGGGCGCAGCTCGCCGAGCGCGAAGCCTTCTTTTACCCGCCTTATGCGCGGCTTACGTCGCTGACGCTGCGCCACCGCGACGTCGCCCTGCTGCGGCGCGGCATCACGGAGCTGGCGGCGCGCCTGCGCGGCCGTTTCGGCCGCCGCGTACTGGGGCCGATGACGCCCCCCGTTGACCGCATTCGCGGCGAATATCTCGCCGGGCTGCTGCTCAAGGTCGAAAGCGGCGCCTCGTCGGCGCGCGCCCGGGAGTTGCTGGGGGCGGAGCTGAAGGCTTTTTCGGAGGATCCCGAGTTCAGGAATATTACCGTCGTCGTCAATGTCGATCCTCAGTAGCCTGTTGCGTGACGTGGCGGCGCTCTTTTTTCCGCCGCGCTGCCCTGTGTGCGGCCGGATGCTGGCGCAGGGCGAGCACACGGTCTGTACGCTGTGCCGGGCGACGGCGCCCCTGACGGGGTTTTGGCGCCAGGCCGACAACCCCGTGCTGGGGCGGTGCCGCGACATGCTGCCCGTGGAGCGGGCTTCGGGGCTGCTCTACTATGTCCACGGCAGCGGGTGGCGGGAGCTGATCCGGGGGTTCAAGTACCGCGGGGCATGGCGCACGGCGCGGGCGATGGGCGAGTGGTACGGCCGCTGCCTGAAGGAAAGCGGATTGTACGACGACGTGGAGGTGGTCGTGCCCCTGCCGCTGCACCCCGTCAAGCGCTGCCGCCGCGGGTACAACCAGTCCGAATACATCGCCGAAGGGATTGCCGCGCAGCTGGGCGTGGAGGTCGACCGCCGCAGCGTGCGCCGGAAGCGCAATACGGAGAGCCAGGCCCTCAAGGCGCGCCGAGACCGGGCCCGCAATGTCGAGGATGCGTTCGCCGTCGTCCGTCCCGGGCGGCTTGCGGGGCGGCACGTCCTGCTGGTGGACGACGTGTTCACCACGGGCAGCACGATGCTTTCGTGCGCCGGGGAGATTCTGCGCTCGGCGCCCGGTTGCCGCATCAGCATCGCCGCACTTGCCGTCTCGCGGCACGCTCTGGGCGAGAAGGGGTAGGGTGCGGAAATTATTTTTCAACGGGCCGGACGTTCCCGCAGGGGCGGGTGCCGGGCCGAAACTATGTTAAAACATAGTTTTCGGCAGAATATCCCCCGGCGGGGTTTTGAATTCTCCCGGCTTATTGCTACTTTTGGCCTTTGAACGAAAGCGTATATCATGGCAAAAGATTATAACCCCTCCCGGCGCAACAGGGAGGCATTCGAGGCGCTCACCGAGACCCCGGGGAACGTACCCCCGCAGGCGGTCGAACTGGAGGAGGCCGTACTCGGCGCGCTGATGCTCGAAAAGGACAGCATCATCGCCGTGCAGGAGTATGTGACGCCCGATGCGTTCTACACGGAGGAGCACCGCACGATCTACAAGGCGATCGAGGAGCTGTCGATGGAGCTCAAACCGATCGACCTCTATACCGTGACCGAGCGGCTGAAAGGCAAGAAGGAGCTCAAGAAGGTGGGCGGGGCGTCGTACCTGGCGCAGCTCACGCAGAAGGTAGGCTCGGCGGCCAACGTCGAGTTCCATGCCAAGATCATCGCCCAGAAATACGTGCAGCGCGAGCTGATACGCTCGGCGACCGAGATACAGAAACGCTCGTACGACGAATCGACCGATGTGACGGAGCTGATCGGGTATGCCGAAGGCGAGATATTCAAGGTCGCCGAGGGGCATGTGAAGCGTTCGGTGCAGGTGTCGAAGGATATCCTGGCGCGGGCGCTGATGCAGATCGAGGAGGCGTCGAAGAATACGAGCGCCTTCAACGGCGTTCCGTCGGGTTTCATGGCCATAGACCGTGTGACGCTGGGCTGGCAGCTCTCCGATTTGATCATCATCGCAGCCCGCCCTTCGATGGGTAAGACGGCCTTCGTGCTCTCGATGGCGCGCAATATGGCCGTAGACCACGAGCAGGGCGTGGCGTTTTTCTCGCTCGAAATGTCCTCGGTGCAGCTGATGATGCGTCTGATCATCGCCGAGACGGGGCTCAACGGCAACGACGTGAAATCGGGCCGCCTGACGCCCGAGCAATGGCGCCACCTGGAGTCGGCGACCAAACCGCTGGGTGCGGCGCCTCTGTTCATCGACGATACGCCGGCGCTCTCGGTCTTCGAGTTCCGTTCGAAGGCGCGCCGCCTGAAGATACACAACGACATCAAGATCATCATCATCGACTACCTGCAGCTGATGACCGGCAACCAAGATTCGAAGGGGAACCGCGAGCAGGAGGTGGCCTTCATTTCGCGTACGCTCAAGGCCATCGCCAAGGAGCTGAACGTGCCGGTGATCGCCCTGTCGCAGCTGAGCCGTGCCACGGAGATGCGCGGCGGGTCGAAGCGCCCCCAGCTCTCCGACCTGCGTGAGTCGGGCGCCATCGAGCAGGACGCCGACATCGTGGCGTTCATCCACCGTCCGGAATATTACGGCATCAACCAGGACGAGAACGGAATGCCTACGGCCGGCATGGCCGAAATCATCATCGCCAAGCACCGTAACGGCGCCGTGTGCGACGTGAACCTGCGCTTCCTGAAGGAGCAGGCGCGTTTCGCCGACATGGACGATTCGATGCTGCCGCCCGCGCAGGCTTCGGACAGTCAGCAGGCCTACGACGATTACGCCAGCGGTTCGAACGGCGCCACGGGGGCTGCCGCCGCGCTGGGTTCGGGGATCGGCGGCGGGGAGTTCGACCTGACGCCCCGGGCGCTGGACGAAGAGGCGCCGTTCTGAGTGGCGGCACGATGCGGCCGAAAGGGAGCTCCCGCCACGCCGGAAGACGGGCGGGGATTATGTGAAACGAACAGTTAAATTTCCGATATATGTTTGTCCGGACTTATGCGGGTGCGATCGTGGGGATCGACGCCGCGGCGGTGGCCGTCGAGGTCAACATCGCGGGCGGGGGCCTCGGCATGTACCTGGTGGGGCTGCCGGACAATGCCGTCAAGGAGAGCGAGCAGCGCATACGTGCGGCGTTCGAGAACTCGGGGGAGCGGATGTCCGGCCGCAAGGTGGTCGTGAGCCTCGCCCCGGCCGACCTGCGCAAGGAAGGCGCTTCGTTCGACCTGCCGATCGCCGTGGGGATACTCGCGGCGATGGGGCGCGTGGATGCCGGGGCGCTCGGCGGGACGATGTTCGCGGGCGAGCTGTCGCTCGACGGGACGCTGAAACCCGTGCGGGGCGTGCTGCCGATGGCCGTGCGGGCCCGTGACGAAGGGTTGCGGAGGCTGGTGCTGCCGGCGGGCAATGCCCGGGAGGCGGCCGTGGTGGAGGGTATCGACGTGCTGGGCGCCGGGAGCCTGAAGGAGGTGATGGCGCTGCTGAACGGCGAGGCGGAGATCGAGCCCGCCGTGCCCGGGGCGGCGGAGCCGTTCGAAGTCGCCGCGGGGCGTTACGAGGAGGATTTCGCCGACGTGAAGGGGCAGGCGCTCGCCAAGCGGGCGCTGGAGATCGCTGCGGCGGGAGGGCACAACGTGCTGATGATCGGCGCACCGGGTTCGGGAAAGACGATGCTGGCGCGGCGTATGCCGACGATCCTGCCGCCGCTGTCGCCCGGGGAGGCGCTGGAGACGACCAAGATACACTCCGTGGCCGGGAAGGCAGGGGCTGCCGGCGGGCTGATGGCGCGCAGGCCCTACAGGGCTCCGCACCACACCATCTCGCAGGTGGCGCTGATCGGCGGCGGGCAGTCGCCGCGGCCGGGCGAGGTGTCGCTGGCGCACAACGGGGTGCTGTTCCTCGACGAACTGCCCGAGTTCGGGCGCAGCGTGCTGGAGGTGCTGCGACAGCCGTTGGAGGAGAAGAAAATAACCGTGTCGCGGGCCAAATACAGCGTGGAATACCCGGCGAACTTTACGCTCGTGGCGGCGATGAACCCCTGTCCGTGCGGGTATTACAATCACCCGGCCCGGGAATGCGTCTGCTCGCCGGGGTCGGTGCACCGCTACATGAGCCGGATTTCGGGGCCGCTGATGGACAGGATCGACATGCATGTCGAGGTGACGCCCGTCTGCGCGGCGGAGCTTTCGGCGGCGGCGCCCGGGGAGTCCAGCGCTGCGATCCGTGCGCGGGTCGTGCGGGCGCGGGAGCTGCAGGCCGTGCGGTTCCGCGGTGCGCAGGGGGTGCATACCAATGCGATGATGAACGCGGCCATGCTGCGCGAATACTGCCGCCCGGATGCCGCTTCGGCGGCGCTGCTGGAGCGCGCGATGGAGCGGCTGAACCTTTCGGCGCGGGCTTACGACCGTATCCTGAAGGTGGCGCGCACGATCGCCGACCTGGCGGGGCGCGACACGGTCGCGGCGGCCGACGTGGCCGAGGCGATCAATTACCGGTCGCTGGATCGGGGTAACTGGGGACGGTGATGAAAAAATGGCTGAAGACAATGGCATGGGCGGCCGCCGCCGGGGCGGTGCTGGCTACCGTGGCGGTATCCGCCGCCGGGTATGCCGTGCAGCGGGCGACAGACGGCCGGGTATACGCCTCGCCCGGGGAGGTGCCCGCCAACCGGGCGGGGTTGCTGCTCGGGACTTCGCGGACGGTGCGTTCGGGACGTCCGAATGCGTATTTCTACAACCGGGTCGATGCGGCCGCGGCACTGTACCATGCCGGCAAAGTGGAGTACTTGGTCATCAGCGGCGACAACGGCCGCAAGGGTTACAACGAGCCGCAGGACATGAAGGAGGCGCTCGTCGGACGGGGCGTGCCGGCGGAGGCGATATACCTCGACTATGCCGGGTTCCGGACGTACGATTCGGTCGTCCGCATGGAAAAGGTATTCGGGCAGGAGAGCTTCACGGTAATCTCACAGGAGTTCCATAACCGCCGTGCGGTTTACATCGCGCAGGCGTTGGGGCTCGATGCCGTAGGGTACAATGCCGCAGACGTGGCGGCGTACGGTGGCATGAAGACCAGGCTCCGGGAAAAGCTGGCGCGGGTCAGGATGTTCATGGATTTATGGACGGGAAAAAACCCGAAATTCCTCGGAGAACCCGTCGAAATAGGAAAATAACGGGATATGAAGAAGATCATACTTTCGGGCGGCGGAACGGGCGGACATATCTATCCGGCCGTGGCGGTTGCCGAGGCGCTCGAGCGGCGGTTCGGCGACGATGTGGAACTGCTGTTCGTCGGCGCCGAGGGCAAAATGGAGATGGAGAAGGTGCCGGCGCTGGGCTACCGCATCGTCGGGCTGCCGATTGCGGGGTTGCAGCGGCGCATGGACTGGCACAACCTCGCGGTGCCGCTGAAGGTGCTCCGGAGCATCCGGATGGCGAAAAAGACCATCCGCGATTTCGGGGCCGATGCGGTGGTGGGCTTCGGGGGCTACGCCAGCGCCCCGGTGTTGTGGGCCGCGCAGCGGCTGGGGGTGCCGACGGTGATTCAGGAGCAGAACTCCTATGCCGGGCTGACCAACAAGATACTGTCCAGGCGGGCGAAGCGGATCTGCGTCGCCTACGAGGACATGGAACGCTTTTTCCCGGCCGACAGGATCACGATGACGGGCAATCCCCTGCGGGGCCGCTTCTCGAAAGAGGGAGCCGACCGGGGCGAGGCGTTGGCCTATTACGGCTTTAGAGCGGAGCTCCCGGTGGTGCTGGTCGTGGGCGGGTCGCTCGGGACGCGGTCGCTCAACGAGATGATGAAGGCGTGGATACTCTCGCTCGGAGGCGCCGACGCCCCGGTGCAGGTGATCTGGCAGACGGGGAAATACTACGAGCGCGAGATGCAGGCGTTCCTGGCGGCGCACCCGACGGGGAATATCTGGCAGGGAGCTTTCATCGACCGCATGGACTACGCCTATGCGGCGGCCGATCTGGTCGTGTCGCGCAGCGGCGCCGGAACGGTCTCGGAGCTGTGCCTGGTGGCCAGGCCCGTGTTGTTCGTGCCTTCGCCCAACGTGGCCGAGGATCACCAGACGAAGAATGCCCGGGCGCTGGAGGCCAAGGGGGCTGCGGTGGTGGTGCCCGATGCCGAGGCCCGCACGCGGGCGATGGCGCGGGCGATGGCGCTGCTCGCCGACGGGGAGGCGCTGCGCAGGATGAGCGAAAACCTCGAGAAGCTGGCGCGACCCGACGCGGCGGAGCGGATTGTGGATGAAATCGAAAAGGTAATGAAGTGACCGCACGGCCGTGAAGCCGCAGGGCGCAGGCGGCACCTGTCTTCACGGGACGGGCTGCACCTGCACGGCGGGCGGCGGTATGAAAATCAAGAATCGAGCAGATGGAGTTTCAAAAAGTATATTTTCTGGGTATCGGCGGCATCGGCATGAGCGCCCTGGCCCGCTATTTCCTGCACGAGGGTAAAAAGGTGGCCGGCTACGACCGTACGCCTTCGCACCTGACGGACGAGTTGTCGGCCGAGGGGGCGGCGATCCATTTCGAGGACGACGTGCGGCTGATCCCCGCGGAGTTCCTCGACCCGGCGGCGACGATGGTGGTGTATACCCCGGCCGTGCCGCAGGAGCACAGCGAGTACCGCTATTTCGCCGACCACGGGTTCCGTATCGAGAAGCGCTCGCAGATGTTGGGGCACCTTGCCGAAGGCAAGTACGTGATGGCTGTGGCGGGAACGCACGGCAAGACTACGACGTCGACGCTCGTGGCATGGCTGAACCGCGCCCTGACGGGTGGCGGCAGTGCTTTTCTGGGCGGTATCTCGAAGAATTTCGGCGGCAACCTGGTGCTGGACGGCTGCGGGGTGCAGGGGATGCGCCCGCCCGCAGGGGAGGGATGCGCCGCTGCCGGATTCCGCCTTTCGGGCGGGCGGCTGGCCGTCGAGGCCGACGAGTTCGACCGTTCGTTCCTGCGGCTCTATCCCGATGTGGCGGTGGTCACGTCGGCCGACGCGGATCACCTCGACATTTACGGGACGCACGAGGCGGTGAAGGAGGCTTTCGCGCAGTTCGTGCGGCAGATACGCCCCGGCGGGTTCCTCGTCATCAAGCAAGGGACGGACATCGTGGTGGACAATCCGCAGATTACGGTGTACCGCTATTCGTACGACGTGCCGTGCGACTTCTATGCCCGTAACGTGCAGTTGCTCGAGGGAGGCCATTACAGGTATGACATCGTAGTGCCGGGCGGTGCGATCGAAGGCTGCACGCTGGGCATTCCGGGCTGGGTCAACATCGAAAATTCGGTGGCGGCCGTGGCCTCGGTATGGTGCGCGGCCAGGGCCGAAGGGGTTGCGTTGGATGCGGACGCCCTGCGCGGGGCGCTGGCGTCGTTCTCGGGCGTGAAGCGCCGTTTCGAATTCTATGTCAACACCCCCAGGCAGGTCTACATGGACGATTACGCGCACCATCCGCGCGAACTGGCGGCGACGCTGACCTCCGTGCGGAAGATGTTCCCGGGACGGCGCATTACGGCGCTGTTCCAGCCCCACCTCTATACCCGCACGCGCGACCTTTACGAAGAGTTCGCCGAGTCGCTGTCGCATGCCGACGAGGTGGTGCTGCTGCCGATTTACCCGGCGCGCGAGGAGCCGATCCCCGGCGTCACGTCGGAGCTCATCGCCCGGCGCGTAGCCGTGCCGTGCCGCATCGTCGGCAGGGAGGCGCTGGCCGATACGGTCGCGGCGATGGATACGGACGTGGTGGTGAGCTTCGGGGCGGGCAATATCGACGCCTGCTGCGGGGCGCTGGCCGAAAAACTCGAAGCTAAAAGCTGACGTGCGATGAACCGCTACCTCCGATACGCATTGCTGGCCCTTTTGTGGGGCGCTGTGGCCGCATATATCCTCTATGCGGGCACCACGGCGCAGCGTCTGCGTGCCGCGAGGACGGTCGGGAAGGTCGAGATCGAGGTCGTCGACAGTTCGTCGATGGGTTATCTGGTGTCGGGGCGCATGGTGCGCGGGTGGATCGCGCAGAGCGGGATCAAGACGAAAGGCACGGCAGTTGATAAGGTGCCCTTGACGCAGATCGAGGAGATGATCGCCAGGAACGGGTTCGTGGAGCGGGTGGACGCCTATGTCTCCTATGACGGGGTGCTGCACGTGGATATCAGCCAGCGAAGGCCGCTCGTGCGGCTGCTGGTGAACGGCGTGGATTCGTACGTCACGGCGGAGGGCTATGTCTTCGCCGCGCCGCGGGCATCGTCGCTTTACGTGCCGGTCGTGACGGGCAGCTACCGCCCGCCGTTTCCTGCGGCGTATGAGGGCCCCGTGCGGGCGCATATCGACACCGAGTCGGCGAAGGTGGACAAACGGATCGCGGAGCTGGAGCGGGAGAAGTACCCGCTTTACAGACGCGAACTGCAGAACGACCGCAACCTGTCGGCGCTGCGCCGTATGCGGGTCAAGAAACAGTGGTGGCGGCTGGAAAGCTCGGCCGAGTTCGACAAACGGGTCGGCGAACTGCGCCGCCACAAGGTCGAAATGCGCCGCAAATACCGCTACGAGGCGCGTATGATCCAGGAGGGGATCGACCGTATCGCTCGGCAGCAGGAGGCCGAGCGGCTGAAACAAAAAAAGTTGGAGAAAAGCTACGAAGATTTCATGAAACTCCTTACCTTTGTAGAGTTCGTCGAAGAGGACGATTTCTGGAGGTCGGAAGTGGTGCAGATTGCGGCCCGGACGACCCCCAGCGGAGCGTTGGAGGTGGAACTGGTGCCGCGGAGCGGACGCCACACCATTCTTTTCGGGCGCATCGAGCAGGTGGAGCGTAAGTTCGACAAGTTGCTGCGCTTCTACCGCAACGGGTTGCAGAACATCGGCTGGGATGCGTACAGGACGATAGATATCAGATACAAGGATCAGGTGGTTTGCAAGAAATAAAAAGGAAATATACCGTGGAAAGAAAGAATTATACCGTTGCCGTCGACCTGGGCTCGTCGAACGTCGTGGTGGCTGTCGGCGAGAAGGCCGCCGAAGGGCAGATGGAGGTGGCGTCGATCGTGTCGAAGCCCGTCGAGGGGGTCAACGCGGGCAAGATCGAGAATATCGAACTGGTGAGCCGCGCCATCCGCGAAGCCATGTCCGAAGCCGAAGAGCAGCTGGGGATCCGGATCACGGAGGCCTATGCCGGTATTTCGGGCGATTTCGTGCGCTGTGCGCGCCATACGGATCATGTTTTCGTCTACGATCCCCAGAACGGCGTCAACCAGAAGGACGTCGACGCGCTGTTCGACCGCATGCGGAACGTGCAGGCGCCCGACGACGAGACCATCATGGAGCGTGTGCCCCAGAACTATGTGGTCGACGACAACCAGGAGGTCAAGAACCCCGTGGGGTCGTTCGGCAAGAAACTCTCGTCGACGTTCAACTTCATCCTTTGCCTGCGCACGCCGATGCAGCGGCTCGATATGGCGCTCAAGCGGCTCGGCATAAAGATGCTGGGCGTGACGTCGAACGCCATCGCCACGGCCGAGGCCGTGCTGCTGCCCGACGAGAAGGAGGAGGGCGTAGCGGTGGTCGACATCGGCGGCGGCGTGACGGACGTGGCGGTTTATTACCGCAATGTGGTGCGTTATATCGCCACGATCCCGATGGGGGCCATGGCCATCAACCGCGACATCCGCACGATGAGCGTGCCCGAGAAACATGTGGAAAGCCTCAAGCAGAAATACGGTTCGGCGGTAGCCGACCTGGCCCCGGAGGACAAACTGATCCGCGTCAACGGCCGCACGGCTCGCGAAGCGAAGGACATCCTGCTGCGCAACCTGGCGACGGTGATCGAAGCCCGTGCCACGGACATTGCGGAGTTCGTATTGCAGGAAATCCGGGATTCGGGGTATGCCGGCAAGTTGGCTTACGGTATTGTCCTGACGGGAGGTTCGGCCAAGCTGAAGGATGTGGATGAGTTGTTCCGCCGCGTGACGGGCATGGACGTGCGCATCGCATCGGCCGAAACCGGCGTTTCGGAGGAGTCGAGGGAAAAGGTCGTAGACCCGGCCTATGCCACGGCGGTCGGTATTTTGCTCAAGGGCGCCGAACAGGGTGCCTGCGCGGTGATCGAGCGTCCGGCCGCACCGGCGTCCCGGCCAGCGGAGCCCCGCCCGGGATTCCAGCCCCAGCAGCCCCAGGCCGCACCCGAGTTCCGCCATACGCCGCGGTTCCAGCAGCCCGCACAGGGGCCGGCTTCCGCGGCGGCACAGCCTGCGTCCGATGAGGATGCCGCGGCAAGGGGGCAGGAGCGGGAAGATGAGCAGCTGAAGGCCCCCGTGATCGAACCCAAGCGCAAGCGCGACTGGGGGTCGATCTTCCAGAAGACCTTCGACAAGATCAACAAGAGCTTTACGGCCGCCGAGGACGAGGAGATTTGATCCTGGGGGGCTGAAACCGGCCTTTTAAACGGCCGGGCGTGAGGAGGATTTGCGGGCGTTCGCCCCGCGTGGGAATTAATCAGAAGAAAGGAGTAAAGAGATATGACAGATGAATTGATGTCGGAAATCAAAGCCCCGAAGACGGACGGGTCGATCATTATGGTGGTAGGTGTCGGCGGTGCCGGCGGGAATGCCGTGAACCATATGTGGAACCTGGGTATACGGGGCGTGACGTTCATGGTTTGCAATACCGACCAGCAGGCGTTGGACAAGAGTCCCGTGGAGCAGAAGATACGGCTCGGAGCCGAAGGTCTCGGTGCGGGGAACGACCCGGAGAACGGCCGCCGTGCCGCAGTCGAGTCGCTGCCCGAAATCCGCCAGCACCTCGAAGAGGCCGGGACTCGGATGCTGTTCATCACGGCCGGCATGGGCGGCGGTACGGGTACGGGCGCTTCGCCCGTCATCGCCAAGCTGGCCAAGGAGATGGGGCTGCTGACTGTGGCGATCGTCACCTCGCCGCTGGCCGTCGAGGGTAAGATCCGTTACGAACAGGCTTTCCGCGGGATCGAGGAACTGCGCCAGAATGTCGATTCGCTGCTGATTATCAACAATGAGAATATTCTCGAAATATACGGGCGCCTGTCGCTTAAGCAGGCGTTCGGCAAGGCCGACGACATTCTGTGTTCGGCGGCGAAGGGCATCGCCGAGATCATCACGGTCGAGAGCGACCTGGTGAACGTCGACTTCGCCGATGTGTCGAAGGTGATGCGCGACAGCGGCCGCGCGCACATGGCCGTGGCTACGGCCGAAGGCGACAACCGCGCCGAGACTGCTGCCGAGGCTTCGCTGCGTTCGCCGCTTCTGGATCACAACCTGATCTCGGGTGCGAAGAATATCCTGCTGAACATTTCGGTGTCGAACGCCGACTCGCTGATGTACGAGGAGGTGGTGCGCATCCTGGAGTATATCCAAGCGCATGCCAGCGTGCAGGACGACAACGGCGTGATACACAACGCCAATATCATCTGGGGTACGAGCGAGAAGCCCCAGCTGGGCAACGCCATCGAACTGGTGGTGGTGGCCACGGGGTTCTCGGGCGATGCGTCCGTCGACGTGATGAAGCAGATCATCCCCCCGGCGCGTATCACGGAACCGGTGAAGGAGCCCGTGGCTCCCGTGCTGGAGCCGATCAAGCCCGTTGCGCCGCCGCAGCGGCCGCCCGAGCAGGTGATGCTCGGCGCCAAGTCGACCCGCTACAACAACATCGAACTGCTGCTGGCCAAACCGGCCTACCAGTCGCGCAACTCGAAGTTCATCGTGCAGATGCCCGGCGGACGCAAGGAGGTGCTGCGCGAGGAGTCCGAAAACAGCCAGCAGGCTGCCGATTCGCAGAGCGGATCGCTTTTTGACTAACTAAATCCGCGCAAGTTTGGAGAGTACCGCTTCATGGATCGCATTCAACGGGTTTTCGGGCCATATCGCCGTGCTGTGCGCGGTGACGTTGGGACTGCTGTGCGTTTCAGCGCTCGTATCGGGGGCTGAAACTTCGTTTTTCTCCCTGTCGCATAAGGATATCCGCCGCCTGCAGACGCGCACGACCGCTTCGGCGGAGGCGGTGTTGCACTTGCTGACGGATGTCGACGTGCTGCTGGCGACGATTCTGGTGGTCAATAACCTGGTGAATATCTGCATCGTCATCCTCGTGTCGGGTATCATCGACTCGGTTTTTACGTTCCTGCGTTTCGAGTTCCTGTTCAAGACCGTACTGGTGACTTTCCTGCTGCTGCTGTTCGGCGAGATACTGCCCAAAGTATTGGCGCAGACCATGCCGGTGCGTTTCGCGCAGTTCGCGGCACGGCCGCTCAGGGTGTTGCGGTGGATTTTCTATCCGCTCTCCTACATCCTGGTGCGCACGAGCAGCCGCATCAGCGAAAAGGCGGCGCACAAGAGCGAGATTTCGCTCGACGAACTGGCCGACGCCGTGGATATGACCCAGAGTTCGAGCCCCGAGGAGCATGTGATGCTGTCGGGGATCGTCAACTTCGTGAATACCGAGGTGCAGGAGATCATGAAACCCCGCGTGGACATTACGGCGCTCTCGGTGACGGACGATTACGAGACCGTCAAGCAGACGATCATCCGGTCGGGGTTTTCGCGTATCCCGGTATACGAAGAGGATATCGACAATATCCGCGGGACGCTCTATGTCAAGGATCTGCTCCCCTACATCAACCATGGCAACGAATTCGGCTGGCAGCAGCTGGTGCGCAAGCCCTATTTCGTGCCCGAGCATAAGAAGATCAATGACCTGCTGGGCGACTTCCAGTCGAACAAGGTACACATGGCGATCGTCGTCGACGAATACGGTTCGACGCTGGGGCTGGTGTCGCTGGAAGATATCATCGAGGAGATCGTGGGCGAGATTTCGGACGAAAGCGATGCCGACGAGAGTTTCTTCACGCGTCTCGACGAGAAGAGTTACCTCTTCGACGGCAAGAGCCACCTGGGCGATTTCGAACGGGTGCTGGGGATCGACGAGGAGACCTTTGCCGACGTGAAGGGCGATGCCGAGACCCTCGCCGGGCTGATGCTCGAACTCAAACGCGACTTCCCCCGCAAGGGCGATGTCTTTACGTCGCACGACATCCGTTTTACGGTGCAGGAGATGGACGGGCACCGTGTCGATAAAATCCGTGTGGACTTGCAGTGAACGATGGGAAAGGCACTCTTCATAGAGCCGCCGATGGACGAGGCCGGGGTAGCCGGGTGGGTGACATCCGACGAATTGTCCGAGGCCGGGCGTTTTGTGCGGGAGGGCCGGCGCCGGGAATACCTCACGTGGCGAGCCGTCGTCCGCCGGGAACTGGGGGCGGAAGTGCGGATTGCCTATGATGCAGCCGGGGCCCCGGTCGTCGACAGGGACGGGGTATACGTCGGGGTTTCGCACTGTAGGGGGCGTGTGGCCGTCTGTCTGTCCGATGTCCCCTGCGCGGTCGACATCGAGCCCGAGACGCGGGATTTCAGCCGTGCTACGCCGCGTTACATGTCCCCCTCCGAGCAGGCGCTGTCCGGCGATCCGCTGCTGCCTGCCGCCGTCTGGTGCGCGAAGGAGGCGCTTTATAAATATGCCCGGCGCCCGGGGCTGGACTTGTTGCACGACCTGCGGGTGGAGGCGGTGGATTTCGCGGCCGGAATCGTTGTCGGGCGCATCGGCGGCGGGGAGGCGATCCGGCTCACGCTGCATCGTGCCGACGGGTTTATCGCGGTATATATTGTGTAGTTCCCGTGAGGATTACTGAAAGCCCCTCGGTTGTCGGGGGGCTTTTCCATGTCGCGATACCGGTCGTCGGGGCGGGGATTGTCGGTATGGGGCTCTTAGAAGGCTTCGGAGGCCGTGAAGAGGAAGGCCGAGGAACGTTTGCGATCCCACGGCAGGTTTTGGTTGCCGTAGACGCCCCAGCCGTAGTCGAGGCGAATGTTCATCCGGTTCTTGAACTCGAACCGGTACCCGCAGCCGAAGCTGTAAAGGGTGTTGTCCCAGCGGAATTTGTCGGTGCCCCAGACCTGTCCGCCGCCGATCCAGGCCACGATGCCGTGGCGGCGGTAGATTTTCTGGCGCAGCTCGATCTGCGTCTCGACAAGTCTTTTGTCGCGGTAGCGCCCTTCGTAGTAGCCGCGCATGCGTTCCATGCCGCCCATCTTGGCGTACATGTGCCACGAAGGGGTGCCGGCCGTGAAGTCGGCGTAGAGGTCGTAGGCGAAGATGGCGCCTTTCCAGAGTTTCCGGTAGAAGTCGAAGGTCAGGGTGAAGCGTCCGAAGTTGCGGCGCGTATTGCCCAGCCATTCGGGGTACCACTTGGCTTCGGCCTTGATGAAGATGCCCTTCGAAGCGTTGAATGTCACGTCGCGCGTGTCGTATTGGGCGAAGAGGCCGAGGCTGGTGTTGAAGGCGTTCGGATTGTCGCCCGATTCGGTAATGTAATTCGAGAAGGGATCCTGCTTGGCCGGGTCGTAGCGCCCCTCCTGCCAGAGGGTGTAGAGTTCGCCCATCCTGCCACCCGGAACCGGCTTCCCGGCGTCTACGTCGGCTTTGACATTATTCATATAGGCGACCATCCCCGTGTCTTTGTACTTCGCCCCGGTGTAGTCGATGCCCCCGCTGACGCCGATGTAAAAGCGTCCGGCGAGCGCCGTGCAGTAGGAGATGCGGAAGATGCCCATCGTGGTGGTGAGCTCCTGTGCGTAGCCCTCCGCGCCGGCGTTGTAGCCCACGCCGTAGAAGGCACCCGGAAAATAGACGAAGGCCCCGGCGTAGCTCAGGCGTTGTTTGTTGTGGTTGAAGATGTTGTCGCCCGAGAAGCGGAGCAGGACGAATTTTTCGGTCGTGACGTTGCCGTAGATCGAGATATTCGACGGGGCGGTCACGGAGTCCGTGCGGTCTATTCGGTAAAGCCCCGCCACGAGGAACCCGATGCCGAAGCCGACATCCGACGAATAGTTCGGGCCGGGGACGATGCTCCAGTCGATTTTCTTTTCGAACGTACGGTCGATATTCGAACGGCTGTAATAGTCGATGATGCGGCGTATGAAGCCTTTGCGTTGGGCAGGCGATGTGAGGGCTGCGGTGTCGGCAGGCTGTTTCGGGGAGCGGGCTGCGGCGCTTCCGATCTGGGACAGGGCTTCCTCGGTCGAGGGGAAGGCGTCCATGTCCTTCTCGGGTTGCTGCCCCGCGGCGGTATATGCTATCAACAGCATACAGGCCGTCAAAATGGTTCTGTATCCCTTTTTCATGAATCGTTCGGGTGAAAGGCGACCCAAAGATAGGAATTATTTTCCGTATGCGCAAAACGGCGCGAGCGTGGCGGAGAAGGGCGCGGCCTTCCGGGATAAATTCTTACCTTTGCTGCGGCGACCCTTCCGTACGCGGCTTTGCAGGCGGGGATACGGGTGGCCGTTTACTGAACTTAAAGATGCAGATAACCAGACCAGTCCCGGCCGCCGATCCCGTGGAACATACCGATGGCAGGGCGTTGACCGAAGGCGAAGAGATTGCCGGAGGCATTTTCCGCAGCATTGTTTTCCCGCACCTTGACCGGGAACATATCTGGGTGCAGTCGTGCCTTTTCGCGGGCTGCCTTTTCCCGGCGTGCACGCTGCGCGGATCGCATTTCACGGATGTGACCTTCCGGAACTGCGACCTGTCGAACGCCGACCTGACGGGGTGCAGTTTCCAGCGGGTGGAGTTCCTGGATTGCAAGCTCATGGGGATGAACCTCTCCGAAGCGACGATGCAGCATGTGGCCTTCGAGCGCTGCAAGGCGGAATTCGCCAATTTCGCACTGGGGCGCTTGCGTTTCGTGGCGCACGGGCAGGGAGTCATGCGGGGTGCCGTGTTCGACGAGTGCCGCCTGGAGAAGGTCGCCTTTTCGCGCTGCGACCTGACGCAGGGCGAATTCCGCGGCACGCGCCTGCGCGGGCTTTCGTTCGCCGATTCCGACATCCGCGGCATGCGGGTCGGCGAGGTCGGTTCGTTTGAATTAAAGGGTTTGAAGATCAATGCATTGCAGGCGGTTGACCTGGTGCGGCTGCTGGGGGTAGAGGTGGAGGAATAGAGGGTTTATTCAAAAAATTTACATATTTCTTAAAAAATCTTAATAAAATATTTGGAAGTTTGCTTTTGCCGTAGTACTTTTGCCTTGTCTTAAATGATAAAATATTTTAAGAATTATTTAAAATTATTTAGTATGAAAGCAAGGATCAATGAGTGGTTACGCACCGCCCTGATTATGTTGGGAGAGAGCATCAAGTTGCGCGAGATGTAATATCTCCCTTTTATTTTCGGAAAAGAGTTAAAACTTCGATATACGAAAGCGGCCCGACTCCGCGGAGTTCGGGATTAAACAGATGTAACGATTCGATTTATCGGGTCGTTACATCTGTTGTATAAGAGAATAGGTAACGAGAAGGCAACTGTTAATTTTCAGTTAATTGCGCTCAAATACCGCATTTCAAATAACCTATCGCAAGATACAAAAAATTTTCCGACCGGGCAAATTTCGGGACAGCCTTTGCCAATGTCAAGTCCCGGAGTGATTTGCTTCGGTATCTGATGGATCTGTTCTCCGCTTCAGACTTCCCAGAAACCGCGTTGTAGATAAATGCAGCGCGGTTTTCTTTTGGTTTTGTCATACATTTGTAATACGACCGTACAAATAGAGTAACTGCCCGCACTTTTAAGTGCGGGCAGTTACTCTTAATCGGCGATAGTTGGTAATCCTAATTCTTTGAGAAACTCATTATGGCGATCTAATGCCTCTTTCGACCGTCTTGCAATCTCTTTCAATTCGTCATTGACTTTTTGCAGGTCGATCGGCTCTTCCTCTTGGGCCGTACTGACATAACGGGTAATATTCAGATTGAAATCCTCCTGTTCGATTCGCTCCAACGAAACCCGCTTGGAATAACGTGGTTCCTCTCGGCGGAATTGGTAAGTGTCTACTATTTTTTGAATATCGTTCGGCTCGCCGTTTTCGCCTTCGCGTAATCGGTTTTGCCGCTTGTCTTTCTTATATCCTTCGCTGGCATTGATAAACAATATGTCATCTGATTTTTTACATTTCTTCAGTACTAAGATGCAAACGGGGATACCCGTGGAAAAGAAAAGGTTGGCAGGCAATCCGATAACTGCATCGAGATTACCGTCTTTCAACAATTTGGTTCTGATATTCTTTTCCACGCCCCCGCGAAATAATACGCCGTGAGGCAGAATAATCGCCATCGTACCGTCTTCCCGTAGGAAATGAAATCCATGCAATAAAAAGGCGAAGTCGGCGGCCGATTTCGGAGCAACGCCGTAATTACGGAACCGGAAATCATTTGCTAAATCCTCCTTCGGCTCCCAACGATAACTGAACGGTGGATTGGCGACTATCGCATCGAATTCGATTTTCTTCGCCGGATTCATCTCATTCAATATATCCCAGTCATTGAGGAGCGTATCTCCATGAAAAATCTCGAACTCGGAGTCCTTCACCCCATGCAGTAGCATATTCATGCGTGCGAGGTTGTAAGTCGTGATATTCTTCTCCTGTCCGTAAATCTTGCCGATGCCGCGTCTGCCGTCGCGGTTCATCTGATGACGGACATTCAAAAGTAGCGATCCGGAACCGCAAGCGAAATCGAGAACCTTGTCTATTCTCTTTTTCGGACCGGTCGTCGGATCTTGGCTGTCCAATGTCACAATCTTCGAAAGGATGGTCGAAACCTGTTGCGGAGTGTAAAACTCCCCGGCTTTCTTTCCCGAACCGGCCGCGAATTGGCCGATCAGATATTCGTAAGCATCGCCCAGAGTGTCGGAGTCATTTGAGAATTTCGCGATTTCCTCAGCGATTTTTTTGATGATCGAACACAGTTTTTCGTTTCGTTCGGCGTAATTCTTTCCTAACTTCTCCGAGTTCAAATTGATTTCCGAGAACAATCCTTGGAACGTACTTTCGAACGATTCGTTTTCAATATACTTGAAACCCTCTTGCAGGGTTTGTAACAAATCGTTACTCTGTGTTCGGGCCAATTCGGATATATTCTTCCACAAATATTTCGGCTTGATCACATAATGAATCTTGCGCCGCATCTGTTTCTCGAACTCCGAGATGTCCTCGGGATTACGGTCATACCAAATCTGCAATGGTGTCAAAACTCGGCTTTCGGCTGAATCTGTATCGGACACAGCGGGATAATCCGAACCGAGTTCTTTCTTTACGGCATCTTCGTAATTATCGGAAAGATAACGTAAAAACAGAAATGAAAGCATATAATCGCGGAAGTCGTCCGCATTCATTGCCCCTCTGAGTTTATCTGCAATGCCCCAAAGGATTTTACCTAATTTTTGTTGTTCTATAGCGGTCATTATGCGTGTAATACGAAGTTATATTTGGTTATTATTCCATCGAAAATGTTTTTGAACAGCTCCTTATTATCTGGTACCAGTTCTTTTGCTTCATATCTGAAAACAGTTTTATGAGACAGTGTATTGACAATCCGGGCAATTTCATCCGTGTCGGTCAGGCCGATTTGTTTCAAAACATATGCAAATTGTCCTACACCCAAAAACGATGCTATATTCTCCAAAATCTGCCGTAACAATGCAAAATGATATGCGTAAATCCGGTCATCGGCAATTGCCTTTTTGAGTATTTGCAGCAATTCTAAATGATATAGAAAAACTTCGTTGTTGGGACTGTGGAAGTCGATGCCAGCTTCATCTTTTTTTAAGATATATAATTGCACTTCATTTTTGTACGAAGATGCCTTTTCACCCTTCTTGATCCAGTCGCATAAAATCGAGAATAGCCCGATATGATGTGTCGTGATAATGATTTTCCTATTCTTGAAATGGCGATCGATCAGATCCATAATCGATGAAACCGTAATGAAAATATTGTGGTCGTCCAAACTCGAAACCGGATCGTCGATAAAGAAGTGCTGCGATTGTTTCCCTTCACCGGTCCATCCGTCTATATCGAACAAGGCAAGAAAAAAACACCAGATAAATATCTGTTGCTCGCCTCGCGAGATTTTGATAGGGATGTCCTCGTTTCCTTGTGCATCGTCCTCTTTTGCCGTTTCATCCTTTTTTACAAAGAATTGTACATACTCGATACCTTGCGCGGCGTCCGGATAAAGATGGAACCGGAAATCGAATTTAGGCTTATAAGGCGTTAAATGTTCTCTTAATTTATCTTCGTCAAATAACTGATGGTATTGATTGAGTGTACTGGATTGAATCATCAATCGGATATTCTGCCCGTCGTGCTCCTCGTCATTATCCCACACAAATAGGTCTTCGCTGTATGCATTGTAATAGACACCGGCATGATTGCCTTTGTTGTTTTTCTTTGTAATGTTTTTATAGGCAACGGATAAGCGTGTTTTTCCCGTTCCGTTGAATGCGTATATAAGAACAATGTTCTTTTTTAGTTTGGCTATTTTTGTTGCTAATTGTTCCATGCTAACATTCATCTATGTTCGGGAATAGTTGCTGCATCAGTCCCTTTTTGTGGTTTCTGAGGGCTTCGAGTCGATTAGTTTGGGCTGTAATCAAATCGTCCACAGAGGAGAGACAATTGGCGATTTTTTGCTGCTCTTGTATATTGGGCAACAACAACGGGAATGCTTCTAAAATGGGCATGCGTAATGACAAAACCGTAGATTTAACGGCTTTTTGTGTTAATATAAATGAGAATGCTGTAATATAATGATACACAAATAAGGCATGGCAAGTAAAATCCTTTAACGCATATGCTCGTTGATGTAAATCAAATTTTCCAATGTAATATTTAGGGATAAATCGTCCTTCTCCCGGAATAATTATCGCCTCACAATCAAATAAGAATTTATTAGAGGCTTTTATTATCTCTGACCTATCAAATAAAGGATATTTACCATTTTGGACATTATCTTGGACATTTGATTTGCCATTAGAGATCGTACAAATTGCGCCTATCGTGGTTTGTTTCCATTCTCCTGCGTTTTGAAATTCGGGGAAACGAAGAATAGGAACAGTTTTCTCTTCGGCTGGGAAAAGTTGCTGCATCAAGCCTTTTTTATGGGCTTTCAGCTCATCAATCTTATTCTCCGCAGCCTTTATCAACGCATCTATCGAAGATAAACAATCAGCGATTTTTTGCTGCTCGTTTAGACCGATTGGAATGGGTAGTGACAAACTAATAAATTGAGCTTTCGACAGATTAAACCGAATAGCTCCTTGAGCTAATTTGTTGATCCGCTTCCGATATGTCGGACTCTGAAACAAATATTTGGCAAATTGAGGATATAAATTATTTATATCATAAGGCCTTAAAATAAAACAAAAACTATTGAGGTAAATTGTTTCAGGTAAAGGCTTTAATATTACAGAAGAAATTCCCACTTCATCAGGTGTTTCCGATGAGGTGGTAAATAAAACATCTCCTTGTTGTACACAATTTTGTTTTTCTGATTCATTGACAAATACTTTCTCGCATTTGTCGAAATCATTTACAGTATCCGAATATACTTGTTTATATGTAATATATCTTTTCCCACATCCAAAATCCGAACTATTTTTCCCCGATAATCCCGTTAACGTCTTGCCAATTTGATGCATTGGTATTTCTTTCCATTCTTGCACATCTGAAAACTCCGGAAACCGCAAGAATGGAACTACTCCTTGTTTTGTGTCTTTTTCGTTAGTTTTCATAAGCCGAAAGTCCTGATATTTCGTGGCCGTCGGCCAATCGTTTCAACATGGGGACCAGATCGTCCATCAACGCCAACTCCTTTTTGGTACGCTCTCTCCAACCCAAGCCGAGCGGGGCGAGCAGGTCACCAAGTTTTTCGCCGTCGAAGATTTCGCGTTCGATGATTTCTTGGACAAACGCATCCAGTGCAGAAAACTCTAATCCATATTTGGCAGCTATGGACGTAATCTCGTTTTTATATTTTTCCGCCTTGAAAAGTTCGTAGCCGTCTTTGATCTCCTGTTCGGTCTTGCCGTTAATCTCATCGAGGCTATTGATGTAGGCGACGATGTCGTCTCTCTCCTCCATCAGGTTCGCACTCGATGCAACCAATGCGATAAGCTGCTCTTTGGTAATCCGCTTTTTGTCAGTACCCCGATTAGTATATCGAGCGATAAGCCCCATGATATAGTCGTAATCGATAATCGCCGATGCGAACAGCACGAACTCGAAATCGAGGTCCTCAATCTGTTGGCTAACCTCTTTGCTACCTCTTTTTTCTCGCTTTTTCTTCAGTTCACGGGCCTTTTCGAGATACATCCCCTTGAAAGCCCGAAGCGTGTCTTCGGGTAATAGCGATTCGATTTTGGCTTTGTCATCCGCCTTTATATCTGTATACTGTTCCAACTGGGTTTTGAAACGTTGTACCTCTTTGAAACGGTTGATAAATCCGGCGCGAGCTTCATCGCCGCGGAGGTTATTGACCTCCTCGGGCTTGCACTCCAAACCGTGCGATTGCATGTATTCTTCCAGTTTGGAAATGGCCTCCTCGTATTTTTCGATAACCTTCGGGGCCGGATCGACCAACCAAATCTGTTTCGGGTTGTCGATTTTTTCTCCCGAAAACCGGGCGATAGCTTGATCGACTGCTGTTTCTTGTCCTCGGAAGTCGAGGATATTGCCGTAAGGTTTCGTGTCGTTCAAAATACGGTTCGTGCGCGAAAAAGCCTGAATCAGACCGTGCCACTTCAGGTGCTTATCGACATACAACGTATTCAGGTATTTGGAATCGAATCCGGTCAGTAACATATCGACGACGATGGTAATATCGGTCTTATACTTATGCGGAATGTCTTTATTACTATATTTTTGAGACTTGATACGTCCTTGAACGTCCTGATAATAAGCATCGAACTCCGCAATCGAATGATTCGTCCCGTATTGCTTGTTATAATCATCAATAACCATCTTGAGAGCCGCTTTTTTCTTGCCGGGCTCCTGCTGGTTATCGAAACGCTCTTGAGGCAAATCCTCCTGAATTTGTTGCACATCCTTGTTGCCCTCGGCCGGCGGGGAGAAGACGCAAGTAATATTCAGCGGTTCGTAATCGGAATCTTTCGTCATTCTTTCCTGCTGAATCTCCTTGAACAGATTGTAGTATTCGATGGCATCATCGATTCGTTCGGTTGCCATAATAGCATTGAATCGGCGTGAATCGGTCGCTGCATCATGCCTGCTCAATATGGCGTCTACGATAGCTCGTTTTGTAAGGGTACTTCCTTTCTGTTGATTTTCGCCGTCGGGCTTGAAATAATCAATATGGAAGCGTAATACGTTTCTATCATCGATGGCGTGCGTAATCGTATAAGCGTGCAACTCTTTCTCGAAAATATCGGCGGTCGTTTTGTACGAACCCTCTTCACCGTCTATTTGCGTATAGGTTGAATTTTCGACGAAAATAGGCGTACCGGTAAAACCGAATAGTTGCGAATTAGGGAAAAACTCCTTGATCGTTTTATGATTGTGACCGAATTGAGAACGGTGGCATTCATCGAAAATGAATACGATACGCTTATTCTTCAATGGCTTCAATCGTTCTTGGTAATTCTTTTTATGCTTCGGATCAAGCGCGATGCCCAGCTTCTGAATGGTCGTAACGATTACTTTGTCGGCATAATCGTCCGACAACATCCGTCGCACCAGAGTTTCCGTATTGGTGTTCTCCTCGACGCAATTTTCCTGAAATTTGTTGAACTCCTCGCGTGTTTGACGATCCAAATCTTTTCGATCCACGACAAACAGACATTTGTCGATGTCCGGATTGTCTTTCATCAAAGTGGAAGCCTTGAAAGAAGTGAGCGTTTTACCGCTGCCCGTCGTATGCCAGATATAGCCGTTGCCGCGATTCTCATGTACGCAATCCATAATCGCTTTTACGGCATAAATCTGATACGGACGCATGATCAGTAATTTCTGCTCGCTTGCAACCAGCACCATATAGAGGCTGATCATCTTGCCGAGTTCGCACTTGGCAAGCACAGCACTCGAAAAGGCATCGAGATTGGTTATTTTCGTATTTCGTTCCGTCGCGTACTGGTAGACCGGGAGGAATTGTTCGTCCGCATTGAAAGAGAAATGCTGGTTGTTGTTATTCGTGAAATAGTAAGTATTGCTTTGGTTGCTTACTATAAACAACTGAATAAAACAGAGCAGTGATTTAGTGTAGCCATTCCCCGGATCGTTTTTGTAATCCACGATTTGCTGCATGGCACGCCGCGGACTGACATCGTAAGCCTTCAATTCGACTTGTACAACTGGAATACCGTTAATGAGCAAAATGACATCGTAACGATGGTGACTGTTATCGGTATTCATCCGCAACTGGTTGATTACCTCGTAATCGTTCTTACACCAATCTTTGATATTGACCAGCGTGTATTGTAACGGTGTTCCGTCTTCGCGGATGAATGTATTTCGTTCGCGCAATCTCTTGGATGAGGCAAAAACATTAGGATTGATGATCTCCTCGAGCAACCGATCGAATTCCGAATCGGACAATTTCACGCGATTCAAAGTCTCGAATTTCTGTCTGAAATTAGCCACGAGCGCATCCCTATCGTGAATATCATCACGATAGACATATTTTAATTGTTCAGTCAGCTTCCGAATAAAACTATCTTCTATCTGTTTTTCTCTACCCATACAGCTTTCATTGGGATTACAATACACCCAATTAAGTACAAATATAGTAAATTATTTGGTCATTACGCAACTGCAAGCTGCGAACATGAGGCATAATTATTTATTTTTTATCGAGTTAGCTTTATTGGTTAAATGTTCGACTTCCCGTTCTTTCAGTCTCGCCTGTTCTTCAAGTTCGATTTTCAGGCGGATAGTGTGTTCATATTCTTCAACGTCTTTTTTCATCTGACGGATTTTTGCGTTGTCGCGGTTTAATTCGAATAGCTCTTCCATTTCGGCGATGAGGTCGGGTATCGCTTCGCCTTTCATCTTTATATAGCGGTATTTCAGGTCGTTGTCGATGCGGTCATGGTTCGGTCGGGTAGCGAAATAGAGTGCCGGCGACAAGATCATACAGCTTATGAAAAAATAGCACTAATAAATGACGAATGGAGATTCAGGGCTGAAAATCACTCGGTGTTGGATTATTCTCGGCGGCAGTTCGGCGGGGATTTTGATTGCCTCGACAGATGCTTGCAGATTATCGATATCGGTTTGCGTTTTGGTATAGTTCTGCTCTATGCTCTCCAATCGTCCGGCAAACTGGATTATTATCGCCTGATGCCGCTCATGTTCTGTATATACGATTTGCACCAATCGTTGCGACAGGTCATTGTCACTTGATTATTGCGTGCTGTTTTTGCCGATAGTTCGGTCTTGATGGTTTTGACCATCGTCTCCTTGAAGCCTTCATACATTTCGTAGGACATCATATTATTTTCTTTCATGGTTGTATCGCTTCTTGTTTACAATTTCTGCTTGAGTTTGGTCATGCGTTCTCGCAAACGACGTTTCCGCTCCATTGCGGCAATCGCCATCGCTTCGGCGACGGTATTGAGCAATGCCGTGATGCGGGCGAGGTACTCTTCGGGACTCTCGCCGGGTTTGCGTTACAATTGAGCGAAGGACAATTCGACCGGCGAATTATTCGGCGGCAACGGAAGTTCGCCGATATTACCGCCGAAATTGATCGTCGGCCTATCCGTGTCGGTCTTTCCGCCACCCGTTCCGAACAGACCGGAGAAGGCCGAACGGTAGGTGCCTGCCGCCGCATGGAAGTCTTTGACAATAGCGCTTCGATGTTGGGTTTGCTGTTGCGCGTACGCAAAATGCCGATTCAGTTTTGAGAAGCTGAATTGCCGGTCGATCTTCAACCCCGAAAACTCGAAGTCGTTTTTTGAAAATAGAACGCCTTGTTTCCGGTCGGTATTTCCGCAATACTTGTAGCGGACGTCGATGCCTTGCTCTTTTAATCTACCTTCCAGATCGTTCCAACTCTTACACTTGGGCAGACATCCTTTGATCGCATCATATATTTCGTATTTGGTCTTGTCCGGTTCGCGCAATCGCTCCCGCTGCACGCTGTCCTTTTCCGGCGCAAGATGCAACCCGTATTTGCGCTCCAGTTCCCGCAATACGGACATGGAACGGTCGTATTCGTGCGAGTCGCTGATCTTCCGACCGTTCTCATCGACCCGCAACGATACGATATGAAGATGCTCTCTGGAAATGTCCTTATGCTTGAAAACGATATAGGGCTGTTGGCCGTAACCCATGCGCTCCATGTACTCGCGGGTGATGTCCCGGAGCTGCTCGTCGGTCAGTTCATCTACCGGCGAAGGATTCAGCGAGGTATGGAAGACCGTATTGATGGTTCTTCGGTTGGCTTCGAGGTATCGCCGGAAACTCTCCATGCAGGCGTCGATATCGAGACGTCCGTATCGGTCGAACGGTTCGAGCATCTTCTGCCGGAAGAGGACTTCGGCTTCGCCTTTATCTACCTTTTCCTTGTTGTAGTACAAGGCCCCTCCGGGCGAGGAGCCCGACCTTATATTCGCAACCATTCCTTAGCCTGTTTTGCGAGGTTGAGAATCTCGATACTGAGGGCTTTCAGCTCGCAGGTTCGCTGCTCCAGCATAGCGATCTGATGCGGGATCGCGACGTTGGAAAAGTGCGAATTGATGGCTTTTACAATCTGGTTGTAGTTATTCCCCAGCTTTTGAAATTGGAAATAAAAGTCGTTCAGTCGGGCGACGAACTGCACTTTCGAAGGGTCGCGTCTGACGACTACAAACTCCTCGCCGAAGATTCTTTTGACGATAAACCGGCTGCGGTTATGCTCCGATCCGGATTTGCAGAGCAGTTCGTAGAAACGGATGTTCTGCTCTTCGTTAAGCCGGAAAGAGTATTTATAACCCGGCGTTCGGGGCTTCTTTCCGGTCATGTCTGTCAGTTTTCGGTTGGTATCCATAGATAGCTTGAAAAAAGGGTCGCGACTGGGGAGCGACCCCGGCCTCGCAGAGCGAGCACCTTTGTCGGACAAATGCCAATTTGTCGGACAAAGGTACAGCTCGCTACCCTCTGACGAGGGTAAGAATCCGCGGCGGAGAATCTCTGACCGAAGTTTCGAAAATCCTCCGTTACGGCTTCCGGAGCCGGGTTGGTTCCCGGTGCAATATTACAACCGTCCGGGTGCAAAAAAAAGTCCTCGGTGCGGACTGGAGCGGTCTGGAGCGGACGTCGGAGTCGAGGTATTTCAGTCGGTTGTATCTTGCAGCATGAAAGGCTGGTTTTCTTATTCCATTCATTATTCCGATATAAACCGCATGAAATGGAAAACGGTATTTTGAATGGTTTAAAACATAAAACCGAACACACATGCTTTACGACTGCAAAACGAACAATCAATCTTAAAAACGTTATACCATGGCTTCATTAAAAGAAGAAAACAACCCTGCACCCAATCCTCCGAAACGTTCCCGTATCGAGGCCGAGGAGGAACAGATGCACCGGACTGATCGCCGGACTGGTTCCTATGGATTCGCCGGCCGTTATCCCGCTATAAACTTCATTAAACGGAAAACGGTATTTTGAATGGTTTAAAACATAAAACCGGACATACACGCTTTACGACAGTATAGCTAACAATCAATCTCAAAAACGTTCTCCCATGGATTCTTTAAAGGAAAAAGACAACCCCGCACCCAATCCTTCTAAGCGTCCCCGTATCGAAGTCGACGAGGAACTGATGCGTCAGATGATCGCCGGACAAGCTCCTTTGGACTCGAAAGTCGTCCGCAGTATTCCCGAGCCGGAAGAGGAAGATACGGACGCTTCCGAGGCAAACACATCGGAAACGGTATCCGGAGCATCGGCACCGACGACTGAAAAAACAGACGTCGACACTCAAACGACTACTGTAAAGGAGCCGGACGGATTCCGGCGTAAAAGAATTTTGCTGCCCGATTTCGAACAGACCTTTTTCGCATCGGTGGATTGCCGTAACCGCTCGGCAATCTATGTCAGTGCCCAAACCAAGCGCAGAGTGTCGGCCATCCTCCACCTGCTGGGAAACGACAATACAAGATTAACGGCTTTGGTCGACAATATACTGCGCTTTGTCATGGACATTTACCGCGACGAGCTGAATTATCTCCACGAAAAGAAGAACAACAGACGACCGTTCTGAACGAAAAAGAGAACGACGAATCGTTCAAGCGACACCGGAAGAAGATGTACGAAAAGATGGGAATAGACATTGAAGAAAAGCGGAAGCAAGGCATGAAACTTCGCTAATCATTCTTACGATTCATCTTTTCAATAAAGTCGGGATAAAACGCCCGTCCTATCGGCAGCGTCGTATCGGAGCCGCAGAGCGTAAGGCTCGTGCGGGTATAGGCGGCGATGCGGTGCAGAGGGACGATGAACGATTTATGGATGCGCACGAATGTCGCGGGCAACAGTTCCGCAAGGCTTTTCAGACTCATTTGCGAAAGCGCCGGACGCGCGCCGCACAAGTGTATGCGCACGTAATTATCCATCGCCTCGATGTAAACGATCTCCCGAAGCGGTATCTTCACGTTTTTGTATTCGACCTTGACTGTGATCGCTTCTTCTTCCGATACGGGCTGCCGTGTAAGTTCCCGGAGTGTTCGTAACTGTTGCGCCTTTTCAACCGCGCGGCAAAAGCGGGGATAGGAAAAGGGCTTGTGCAGAAAATCCACCGCATCGAGGTCAAACCCGTCCACGGCATATTGCGCATAGGCCGTCGTGAAGACCAGAAAAGTCCCTTTCGGGATTTCGCGGGCCAGTTCCACGCCGCTGATCTCGCCCATCCGGATGTCCAAAAACAATAGGTCAGGAGCCGCGCGCTTCACCTCGCGCATTCCGACGACAGGATCGGAATAGCATTTCAACTCCATGCCGCCCATCCGCTCGCAGTAGCGGGCAAGGACACTCAAAGCAACGGGTTCGTCGTCTATGGCAATGCAGTTCATTTCAATGCAGTTTAAGATCGAGCGTTACGCGGTATTCGTCCGCTTCTTCCCGGATTTCGAGTACATAACGGCCGGGATAAAGCAGGTCGAGCCGTTTGCGGCAGTTGGCGATGCCGAAGCCGCTCTTCTCGGCGGACGGGCGTACGACAATTGGATTGCGGGTTGCGAAATGCAACGAGTCGTCGTCGAGGGCCAAGTCGATGAAAATATCGCTCCGCACATGGGATGATACGCCATATTTAAGTGCGTTCTCCACGAACGTGATGAGGATCATCGGGGCGATCACGGCATCGGGGCGTTCGTTGCGGCTCTCGATCGAGAGATGGACTTCGGTGCGGTCGTTCATGCGATTTTTCTGCAACTCGATGTACTGACGGATATAATCTATCTCGGCCCGAAGGGGTACTTTGTCCTTCTCGGCGTTGGTGTACATGTACTTGGTCAGTTCCATGAACTGCATGAACGCTGTCTCGGCCCGCGCCACGTCGGTCAGCATCAGCCCGTAGAGGGTGTTCAGCGTATTGAAGAGGAAATGGGGGTTGATCTGTACCTTGTAGAGGGCCAGTTCGGCCTTTTTTCGCTCGTGCTCCGCAGCCTGCCGTTCGACGATCTGACGATAAACTTCCGCAAGCATGCCCACCGCGAAACTGAATGCCGCGACGACGACGTAGAGAAACCAAACGGCCCTCTGATGAAGGATCATCAGACCTGCGCGGGGTGTTGCATCGAATCCTTCCGGAGCATAAGGCCGGGGACGCATTCGGGGCATGGCCTGCCGGGGAATCTCGAAGCGGTAGCGGGAAATAAACCATGTTGCGACAAGGGTAACGACGATAACGGCAATGGCAGCGGTAATTTGCCGACGGTCGCGCAACAGCCGCGGAACGGCATAGTAACGATACGTGAAATAGACGACGTAAAGCCATCCCACGAACAGCACGACGAACGGCGCGTTGCTCGCGGCCCAACGGTTGACCGGCAGCAGCCAGATCATGAAGGGCAGCAGTACGAGGCAAAAGGCCAGGTCGATCACAAGGGGCAGACGTTTGTTCGTGTGCATGCGGTTCAGCGGTTCATTCGTTTGCAAAGATAGGAAGATTCGCGCATTTGCAAAAATCCCCGGACGGTCGTTCGCCCCCGTTTTCGTGCCGTTGGCCACCACACTGCGCGACAGTCGTTTTTTCTGTCTTACGATCGTGTATATTCGCTTCAGCAACCCAAAAATTGTTGTAGTTATGAAAAAGATCGTATTGATTCTCGCGGCAATGGCGTTTGTCGGAACCGTTCATCAGGCCGAAGGTGCAACCCGCCGTCCCCATACGGCAACGATTCGGATCGGAGGCCCACGGTGGCATGTCGGAATGCGTCTGGCGAAGCGTCCGCACCGCTGCATCGTAATCCGTTTCAGAGACGTACCTTATTATTACGCTGCCGGCGTTTATTACCGCAAGGTCGGCAAGGAGTATGAGGTGATCCTGCCCGAGATCGGGATGCAGGTTCCAGAACTGCCCGAGTATGGCGTTCGAACCATCGAGACCGACGACGGCATCCGTTTCGTTTACGACGGGGTAATCTACAAGGCCGTGCCGACAAAGAAGGGCGTGAAATACGAAGTCGTAGGATTCATGGAGTAAAAACACCTAAAAACAACGTATTATGAAAAAAATCGTATTGGCGACGCTGGCCGTATTGGCCGCATGTCGGATTGCCGCGGCACAACCCGCACAGAACCAGAAGCGGATGACCCCGCAACAGCGTACCGAGCAGCGCATCGAACGTATGGATGCCAAGTTGAAACTGACCGACGAGCAGAAGGAGCAGATCCGGATGTTCTGCGCCGAGTTCAATGCCCGGAAACTCACGCCCGAAGAGCGCAAGAAAGCATTGGCCGAGTTGAACGAACAGATCGCCTCGGTACTGACGGCCGAGCAGGAGACGATTTATCGCCAGATGCAGAAAGAGGCCGCCGCACGCCGGAAAGCAGAAAAAAAGAAGGATAAAACGGAGTAATCCCATGTTGAGATTCGTAGCGGCTTTTCTTTTCCGGGGAATGTCTGTCGTCGCGTTGTTCGCCTTCGCCTCCGGCGATCGCGCGGCGGCGACAACCCTTCGGGAGCAAGCATTTCGCATACCGGATCGTTCGGGTAGCCCTATTTGATTTTAGGGCGTTCACGCCTAAGGATCGGCCGTCGATTAAAAAAATGAAAAAAAGATAAAACCATGGGAAAACTGATCTTATTTGCAACGACTGTCCTTTGCCTTTCGTGCGAATCGAAGGGCGCGGAACCGGTGCAGCCTCAAGTTCCTGCATGGCAGGCGCCGGAACTCCTTGCAAGCGGATTCCGGTTTACGGAGGGGCCTGCGTGGTGCGAAGACGGCTATTTGCTCTTCAGCGACCTTTACGGCAATAAAATTTATAAATGGAGTGAGAACGACGGTATTACGGTCTTTTTAAGCCCTAGTGAAAGTTCGAACGGCATATGCTATGACGGCACGCGGTTTTGGGTATGCCGTCATGCAGCGCGAGATATTGCCGTGCTGGGTAAAGATGGTATGATCGCATCGTTTGTCGGCTCGTATGACGGACGTAAACTGAATAGCCCGAACGACGTTACCGTGAGCAAAAAAGGAATCATATACTTCACCGATCCGGATTACGGCGTCGAACCGGAGGACAGGGAGTTAGATTTCGAGGGGTTGTATTATGCAGTAAATGGCAGCGACGGAGCCATTCTTGCGGATGATTCCCTGTCGAAGCCCAACGGCGTGGCACTTTCTCCCGACCACACGAAGCTGTATGTTTGCGAAAGCAGTTCCAATACGATCCATGTTTTCGATCTGACCTCGGCGGGGATGCCCACAAACAGAAGAGCGCTTTGCAAAATATCCGGAGACGGAGAGGTCGATGGCATTGCCTGCCATAAGAGCGGTTATCTCTTCATCGCCTTCTCGGCAGGAGGTATCGTAGTAGTTTCCCCGGAAGGAGAACAACAGGGACATATTGCATTCTCTGCAAAAGACAGGATTCGCAATTTATGTTTCGGGGAAGATGACGGAAATACACTCTTCGTAGCGGCAAGCCAGTCTCTGTATCGGGTGCGCCTGACCTATCCAGACCTATTGAAATGATGACATGATTCAAAAACAGAAGAAAAAACGGATATATGAAAAATAGTATATTATTTTGTTTTGCGGCATTACTTGCCCTCGTATCGTGCTCAACGGACGACACTTTGGAACAGGAACAAGCTCCTGCCGGGAATGGCCTTACCGCAGCCATCGCCGACGGACTTCACGAGAATTGGAGTAAAGGCGACGGGATAACGCTGTTTCACGACGGACAAAAGGTCAGCGTGGAAACACTGGCATCCGGCGGTACATCGGGACTTTCCGGTTCCGTCGAAGGCACGTTCACCGACAGTAATCCCTTGTATGGCGTGTATCCTGCGGAGAGCGCGGTATCTTCCGACCGGGAAAGCATGACCGTATCCGTTTCTGCCGCACAAACGGTAGGGAGCGACGGCTACGATGCGAAAGCCGCCGTATCGGTAGCCCGCACGGTCTCCGAATCCCTGACTTTCCATGCCATCGGCGGCGGCATAAAGTTGAACTTCCAGATGTCGGGCGTGACGAAGGTCGAACTGGAAAGCGTCGATGGATATGCCTTGGCTGGTACGGCTTCGATAAAGTGGGACGAACAAGGAATGCCCGTCGTCGCCGAGACGAAAAACGCTGCCTCCATTCTGGTTTTCAACGCCGCCGATAATTCCGGCCTCACTCCCGGAAAAGACTATTATATCTCTACCTTGCCTTGCGACCTTTATGGCGGGTACCGGCTTTCCATTTATAAGGACGGCTTGGTCGCCCACTATTTCGGCGTGCATCAGACCGTGGAACGGGCTGATTATATAGCTCCGACCGATTTGGTGGAAAGCGAGCTGGAGTTCGACGATCCGGACGCGCCGCTCGTGGAAGAGGAACGTCCGGAGCTGGACGCTACGACGACCGCTCTGCTGCGCCAATATCAGCAGAACCCGACGGAAGAGAACAAACAGGCCCTGTTGGATCAGATGGGACTTCGATACGATAAAGTCGTGGCACGGAAGAAAGCCATGCTCCGTGAACTGGAGCGGGATGCGAAAACACCCGACCTCGTGGAAGAAATGCAGGAGATTGTGGACGAAATGGTCGAGAATCGGGATATTCGGCTCGAACAACAGTTCCTGCGGCTTATCGATCCCCGGAACGATGACGACCTGAATGATGCTTGGATGGTGCTGCGCGGCGCGTCCGCCCCGAATGCCTACATCGGCTATGCGCCCGTTACCAATGTTGAATATGCCACGTTCAAACAAGATTTTGTCTATGACGCGGGAAAGGAGAATTACCCGGTGGTGAACATCTCTATTGCCGAAGCTGCGGCTTACTGCGATTGGCTTACCGCACAGGACAACTCACACACCTATCGTCTGCCGACCGATGAAGAGTGGATTCTCGGTGCCGGGCACATGCCCAAGGATGTTACAATGAACTCGGGCCTTGTGGAATCGGGACTGACGCCGGTGGATGCCTACAGCCAGACGACCGGAGCCTGCGGTGGCATCGACTTCTGGGGTAACTGCTGGGAGTGGACTTCCTCAATGGACGCGAGCGGTGCGTACATCATCAAGGGCGGAAGTTGGGATTCTGAACGCGACGATTGCCGCAGCGAGAAGTCGGATGTCGTGCGGAACGGAGCGCAGGGCTACGCCAACGTCGGCTTCAGGGTCGTAAGAACAGATTCCTTTTATTAATCCTTAAAACAACATTCCAACATGAAAAAGTTACTTTTAGCAATAGCTCTCGCCATTGCGACGGGCACCGTTGTGTCCGCACAAGGGAATGACAAAGAGAATATGATCGTAGTTCCGGCAGTCCAGACGGACAAAGACAGCGGGAATAATGGCAACACCGCTACAAATTGCGGAATAAAGTTCAACATCCGGCTTTCGGGCGTAACGAAGGTCGAACTGGAAAGCGTCGATGGCAATCCGCTGGCCGGTACGGCAAGGGGCGAAACAGATGCCCTTGGGAAGCAAGCGGTAAGCGACGTGGAAAACGCCGGCACCATCATCACGTTCAAAGCTGCGGACAAGTCCGGCTTCATGCCCGGTAAGGACTATTACATCTCCACTTTGCCTTGCGACCTCTACGGAGGCTACCGGCTTTCCATCTACCGCAACGGCCTTGTGGCTCATTATTTCGGTGTGCATCAGACCGTGGAGCCGGGAACCTTTATAAGTCCCGACGACTTGGTGGAGAGTGAATTGGAGTTCGACAAGCCCAATGCCCCGCTCGTGGAAGTGGGACGACCGAAAATGGATTCCCAAACGCACAACCTGTTTGTTCAGTACCGGAGGAATCCGACAGATGCCAACAGACAGGCGTTATTGGATCGGATGGGTATCCGCTACGACAAAGTGGTGGCGAGAAAGAAGAACAAACTCCGTGAACTGGAGCGCGAGGCAAGAACTTACAGCATCGTGGAACACATGCAGGGAATCGTGGACGAGATGGTGCAGAACCGCGACATCCGAATACAACAGCAATTCCTACGATTCATAGACCCTCGGAGGGATGAGAATCCCAATGATAGCTGGATGGTGCTGCGCGGCGCATCGGCTCCGAATGCCTACATCGGCTATGCGCCTGTCACCAATGCCGAGTATGCCATGTTCAAGTCCGGATTTACTTATGACAAAGGGAAGGAGAACTATCCGGTGGTGAATATCACGATCGACGAGGCCGAAGCCTATTGCGACTGGCTCTCTGCACAGGACAAGGAACATATCTACCGCCTGCCGAGCGAGGAAGAGTGGATTCTCGGTGCCGGGCACATGCCCAAGGATGTCGCCATGAACGCCAATCACGTGGAAGTCGGACTGACGGCGGTGGATGCCTACAAGCAGTCCGCCGGCGCCTGCGGAGGAATCGACTTCTGGGGCAACTGTTGGGAATGGACCTCCTCGACCGATGCAAACGGACAGTATATTGTCAAAGGGGGCAGTTGGGATTCCAAACGCGACGATTGCCGCAGCGAGAAATCGGATGATGTGAGAATCGGGACACGAGGTTATGCCAATGTCGGGTTCAGAGTGGTAAGAACCGATTTCTGACACTCCCTTTCACCCCAAAAAGTGCAGTTCTGCCTGAAAATGAACTGCATTTAAATTTAATAACTGCTGATAAGAATCCGATTCGTTAAGAAAATAGGCATTATTGCAAAGGTTGTGTGCAGAGCTGGCTGATTATATTATATCTGATGTGTCAACGATAAGCCCATGGCGTCCGGGGCGCAGAAAGCCGCCTTTTCCGACGGTAGCGTTCTGCAAAACGCCGGGGATGGAAATATGCAAGGCTCGCCTTTCGGGCGATTCGCATGGCCTTGCGGATTTCCATCTCCGGTGTTTAATTCCCTGCCGGCGGAAAATTACATGAATTTAACTACCGGGTTACTGCACAACCTTGAAGATATTGTCGAGTTTCTCGCTCAACGCCGCCATATCCCGTCCGATCTTGTCATTGGTAATTTGGGCGTAGATTTGGGTCGTGGTGATATGTTTATGTCCCAGCATCTTGCTGACTGTTTCCAGAGATATGCACTGCGCAAGCGTGACCGTCGTTGCGAAGGTATGCCTCGCCATGTGCATCGTCGGGTTGAACGACAGACCGGCATGTTTGGCAACATGACGTAACGACATGTTCATCGTCTTATAGTAGCGTTTGATCGGAAAGACTTTATTACCTTCCAGATGCAGGTCTTTATAACGGTCGTAGATCATTTCGGCAACGGGAAGGAGTTTGACCCGGAACTGTGTACCCGTCTTTTGCCGTTTGTCGATAATCCAATGATCACCGTTGTCGTCCGTATGGATGTCCGCATGGGTCAGCTTTGCAACGTCCGAATGGCTCAGGCCCGTAAAGGCGCAGAAGACGAAGACATCCCGGTTGATGCCCGTCCGGTAGTTGGGAAGTTCGACGTCCATCACGGCCTGCAGTTCCGAAGCGGACAAATAGCGCCGTTCGGCGTATTTGGGCCTGACATGGAATCCGGCGAAAGGATCGACGGCAATCCAGCCGTTCTTATACGCCGTATAGGTCATCAGACGCAGTTTCTTGACCCCGGCACAGATCGTTCCGGAAGCAAGACCCTTTACCGTGGAAAGGTAGACGACGAACTTTTCGATAAACTCCCGCTTCAGCTCTTTGAAAGGAATGTCCTTGACGTGGTATTCGTATTCGAGGAAAGCGGCAAGACGCCTACGACGCAGACAGTAATCCTCATAGGTGGAATAAGCACGATCCTTACCGACACGTTTGAGGAAGCCTGCGAGGTATTCGTCGAAGGTCTGTAACAGTAGGCGGCAGTCGTCACCCATACCTAGGAAGGCGTTGCGAACCTTTTCGGCCGTGACATACGAATCCCGGTCGCAGAGACGTTGGTATTGTTTGCCGATATTGGTCTTGATATTTTCCAACTTCTCGTTGATACGCCGGGCCTCTAAACTCTTGCCCACGGCCTTGTTGGCTTTAGTATCCCACAGGGAGATAGGTACGGAGAGTTTGCAGCTGAACTGCGACATCGTGCCGTTGATCGTAATGCGACCCATAACGGGAACCTGACCCGATTTCTCGGATTGCCTTTTCACATAGAAAAGGACTTTGAAAGTGCTGCGTTGCATGATAACTTAACTTTTTGAATTGGTTAAACGTTTAGTCAAGTTATTTGTTGCGGGGAAAAGCAGCGCAAGAAACTGAAAGCAAGCGCCTTAATGCAAAACAAAGCATTTCGGGCAGGTAACGGATAAGTAACACAACTCACCGTTCAACCTGCCCGATTTTGCTTTTTTATTGCTCGGAGCATATGCAGAAAATAGAATTAAACGCCTGTAAACAAGATATTTACCCTTTTCTACATATTCGTTTACCTACAAATCCCCGGCTGTCAAAGTCGGGCCGCTTTTCATTTCGGGCTCCCTGCCGCCATGCGGCTGAGGCTTCTCAGGGGCGGTCGTTACGCCTGGGTTATTTGATGCCCAGTTTCTTGGCGATCTCCTTGGGCAGGGCGTGCTTGTTGACCATGACCGAGGTTGTCTTGTAAGCGACGAACGGGCGCGAGAAATACCAGAATCCGTCGTAGGGCGGACGTACGTCCCATGAATTCTGCACCTTGTAGTAGTGGTTGCCTGCCTGGTCGGTGGCCGTACCCATGATGACCATGCCGTGGTCGTCGGTGGTTTCGTAGTTGTCGAAAGCCACCTGACGCATCTCCTGGGTGATGTCGAGCTCCTTGCCCGGCTTGTCGAACTTGTAGAGTGCGTCGTCCTTCTCCTTCTGCGTCAGTTTGCCCCAGCGCTCGGCTTCGGTGCCGCCCATGCCTTCGAGGTCGGCGGCCGGTACGATGCCGATCGCCTTGGTGCGGCTGAATCCCTTTTCGCTTACGTCGGTGCCCCACGCGACGGGATAACCGTTCTCCAGTGCGTTGTCCACGACGGCCATCATTTCGTCGAGCGGAAGGTTGTAGACCGTGCCCCACATCCAGTTATCGGGCACCTCGATGATGAATTGCGTATAGAAGGGGTGGTGTGTGAACGAACTGATGTCGATATAGTCGTCGATGTCGATCGGCAGCGAGGCGGCGAACGTCCGGGGCGTGTATTCCTTGCCCTGATAGGTGAAGGTCTCGGGCATCGGGCCGAAATATTCGTCCAGAATGGCGTTGAAACCCCGTTTCCAAGCCGTCGAGAGCGGCTTGTTCGAAGATTTGGTGCTGGCCTCCATCACTGCGTCGAGGTAGGCTTTCAGCACGCGCGAGAGTTCGTGGAAATCGGCTTTCTCGGTGCCGTAGTTGAAGCCCGGGTAGGCTTCGAACGGGACGATGCCGTAGTTGCGGATGCCTTCCGTCACGTCGCGCGAGGCCCCGCCTTCGGCGAAGTTGATCTCGCCGTGCATGCGGATGTATTTCACGGCTTTCTCCATGAACGTATGGCGGACGATCCACATTTCGGAGAGGTGCACGGGGGCGCCTCCCGCACGCAGGATTTCACCTTCGAGGAACGAAAGGGTCGAGTAGCACCAGCAGGTGCCGCTACGGCTCTGATCCTTGACCGGGGTCATGGGGATCAGTTTGACGTCGGTGAACCGGTAGCCTTCGGCGGCGGTCGTGTCGGGGGTCTGTGCCGCAGCCGTAAATGCGGCGCAGAAGGCAACGAGGGTCAGCAGGAGTTTCTTCATTGCGTTACAGTTTAGTTATAGGTTCTGTTATTTCTTCGAGTCGGCGACGATCTTCAGGCAGTCGTCGAGCGTGAGTTCTTCGGGTTTGCTGCCCTTGGGCAGGCGGTAGTTCTTGCCCTTGTAGGCGATGTAGGCCCCGTAACGGCCGTTCTTGACCAGCATGTCGGGCTCTTCGGGGAAGCTCCGCAGCGGAGTGTTGGCCGCGGCGGCCGCAGCCTTCTGGGCATGGACGATCTCCACGGCCCGCTCGTAGGTGAGCGTGTAGGGGTCGTCGCCCTTTTGCAGCGATGCGAACGATTTGCCGTGGCGCACGTAGGGCCCGTACTTGCCGATGCCCACCGAGAGCTCCTCGCCGTCGAGCTGGCCCAGGTCGCGGGGCAGCGCGAAGAGCGCCAACGCCTCCTCGAGCGTGATCGACTCGATCAGCTGGCCCTTTTTGAGCGAGGCGAAGCGCCCTTTCTGGCCCTCTTCGCCTTCGATCTCGACCATCGGGCCGTAACGGCCGATGCGGGCCTTGACGACATGCCCTGTCTTGGGGTCGTTGCCCAGGATGCGTGCCTGGCTCTTCTTGTCGGTCTGCGTGCCGATGGCCGTGTCGACCATCTGGTGGAAGGGGCCGTAGAAATCGTGGATCATCTTCACCCACGTGATGTCGCCGTCGGCGATGCGGTCGAATTCCTTTTCGACGCTGGCCGTGAAGTTATAGTCCATGATCGGCTTGAACTGCGTTTCGAGGTAGTCGTTGACGACCATGCCGATGTCCGTCGGCGAAAGGCGGTTCTTCTCCTTGCCGTAGCTTTCCGAGAGGTTTTTCGTGGCGAGCTTGTCGCCCGTGAGGGTCATCTGTACGTAGCTGCGTTTCTGCCCCTCCTTGTTTTGCTTGACCACGTAGCCGCGATTGATGATCGTCGTGATGGTCGGCGCATAGGTCGAGGGGCGTCCGATGCCCAGTTCTTCGAGGCGCTTGACCAGCGAGGCTTCGTTGTAACGCGCCGGGGCCTGCGTGAAGCGCTCCGTGGCGGTGATCTGCGTCGAAAGCAGTTCGTCGCCCTGGGCCATCTTCGGGAGCAGCCCTTCGCCGCTTTCGGCGGCTTGGTCGTCGTCCGTGGATTCGGAGTAGAGGCGCAGGAAGCCGTCGAAGCGGACGACTTCGCCCGTGGCGACGAATTGCTGCGACGACCCCGACATGTCGATCACGATGGTCGTGCGGTCGAGTTCGGCGCAGACCATCTGCGAAGCTACGGTGCGCTTCCAGATCAGGTCGTAGAGTTTCTTTTCGGCCGGGGTACCTTCGATCGACTGGCGGTCGATATACGACGGGCGGATGGCCTCGTGCGCCTCCTGGGCCCCCTTGGTCTTGGTCTTATAGTTATGCCATGACGAATATTTTTCGCCGTAGAGTTTCGTGATCTCCTCCTTGCACTGGGCCAGTGCCTGTTGCGAGAGGTTTACGGAGTCGGTACGCATGTAGGTGATGAGACCCTGCTCGTAGAGGTGCTGGGCGACGGACATCGTCTGCGAAACGGACATGCCCAGCTTGCGGCCCGCCTCCTGCTGGAGCGTCGAGGTCGTGAACGGAGGTGCCGGGAAACGCTGTGCGGGTTTCTCTTCGGCTTTCGACACGGTGAATGTAGCGCCGATGCAACTGCGGAGGAATGCCTCGGCCTCGGCCTGCGTTTCGAAGCGCGACGGGAGTTCGGCCTTGAAGATGGTCTTTTCGGGGTCGTTGGCCGCGTAGAACTGTGCCACGACGCGGAAATAGGGTGCCGAGCGGAAGGCGATGATCTCGCGCTCGCGCTCGACGATCAGCCGTACGGCGACGCTCTGCACGCGGCCGGCCGAAAGCGACGGCCGCACTTTCTTCCACAGCACGGGCGAAAGCTCGAAGCCGACCAGGCGGTCGAGGATACGGCGTGCCTGCTGTGCATTGACCAGATCCATGTTGACCGTGCGGGGGTTCTCGATGGCTTCGAGAATCGCCCGCTTGGTGATTTCGTGGAAGACGATGCGCTTGGTCTGGTCGACGGGGAGCCCCAACACTTCGGTCAGGTGCCATGCGATGGCTTCTCCTTCGCGGTCTTCATCGGACGCCAGCCATACGGTCTTGCTCTTGGCAAGTTTGGTCAGTTCGTCCACCACTTTCTTCTTGTCGCCCGGGATTTCATAGACGGGCTTGAACTCGTCGTCGATATTGATGCCCAGGTCTTTTTTCGACAGGTCGCGGATGTGTCCGAAACTCGACTTGACGATATAGTCCTTGCCGAGGAACTTCTCGATGGTTTTGGCCTTGGCGGGGGACTCGACGATTACTAAATTTTCCTGCATGCGTTCTTTATGGCTTTTCTGAAATGCGAAAACCTAAGCATGAGTACTTAGGTTTCGCATTCCGTGCTGTTGATCCTTTATTTGACCAGGGTATAGGCGATGTCGATCTTGATCGGGGCATCCTCCTTGGTCAGCGACCCGTCCGAGGGCGTCATACCCTGCATCACACTGTAATTCTGGGTGTAGAGGCCGTATGCCTCGGGCCCCATGTACATAGTCCTGGTTTTGATTCTCTCCGCGATCTCTTCCCACGGGGCGTTCTCGCCCAGCTCCTTCACGGCCTCCTGGTAGTAGTTCCACATGCTCTGCACGTGGCCCGTGATGTCCATCACGTAGCAGCCCCGGCTGCGGTTGATGTAACCGCCGTAGGTCAGCGTCGTGCTGTAGGTCTTCTCGTAGGCATAGGCGTAGTCGGTGATGCCCGAGAGCTTTTTGTAATTGGTATAGAGGCCCAGGCGGCTCTGCGAGGCGTCCATCTGCTCGATCATGTGCTTCACGTCGGTCAGGTTCTGCCAGTCGTAGTTGCTGCCCGCGAAATAGACCGACATCCGGGCCTGGTTGATGGCCAGGGTGTTGAACTCCTTGGCGGAAGCGGCGTTCTCGTCCTTGATGATCTGCGCCAGCTGCCTGAAGAACTCCTCGGTGAAGGTCATTTCCGTTACGACGCCGCCCATGCCCTCGACGTAGACCTGCTTGCTGAGCGGACGGTTCTCGTTGGTCTCGACCGCATCCGCAATGTCGAACCTCTGCGGAGAAGTGGCTTTCGAGTAGTCGTGGCGGATGGTGTTGACCGACACGTTGCCGTAGTCGACCGAAGAGTCGTAGAAAATGTAGGGGATCGAAATCGTGTCGGCGATCAGCGTAGGGTCGCTCTCCAGGCGGTTACGCCCGTAGATCGCGAAGCCCGAAGCGTCGAGCGACGTGGCGTAGATGTTGCCCTTGTTGGGGGTCGTCTGGTCGACGGCCGGGACGATGTAAAGCCCCTTGAACTCGGCGACCCACTGTTCGAGGCTGTCGAGGCTGTAAATCGAATAGTCGCCCTTGTACGTGCCCTCCTGAAGCATCAGGCGGTTGATGAATTCCCGTCCCTTTGGGGTCGGTTTCATGGTGGTGTACGTGGTGGCGGGGCCTGTCGTCTTTCCGTCGGGGAAGGTGAACGTGAAGAGCACGTCGTCGCCTACGACACCCGCCTTGACGGGGTCGAAATTGAGGTAGAAGGTCGTGTCGCGCTCGGACTTTCCGCTTTCGACGGGTTTCTCGGTCAGGTATTTGTTGCTGACGACCTCGTATACGTTGTACTCCTGCGAGGTGAGCGTGTCGCTGCCGTAGCTGGAGATGGAAAGCAGGATGATCGCCGAGTCGAGGATCGGGCGGAACCCAAAATAGCCCGAGTCGATTTCATAGGGGACGTATTGCGTGAGGAACCCTGCCGTGCGCAGTCCGAACGTATCGCTGAGCATCGAACCCATGTACCCGTAGGTGAGGTTCGACGTGATGAGCGAGTCGGTCTGGTAAAGCCGCGTCTCGACATAGCGCCTGGGGTTGAGATCCCCCGTCAGCGTCAGGGCGCCGAATGTCTGGTAACCCGCTTTCATCTGCTGGTTGTCCGGCACGAGGTTCGACCCCAGTGTGTCGTCGACCTTGGTGCAGCCCGCGAATGTCATCGCAGCGACGGCCGTTACGACGGCGGCGGCGCGGAGCAAACGGCGGAAATTATTGAATCGCTTCATAGAATCGGTTGTAATTATCGAAAAAGTCCGCTGCCTCGGGCGACTGGTATTCGAGCATCGGTTTCCCGCTCGCACGGGCGATCTCCAATACCTTGGGGTCGGCATCTGCGGAAGCTGCGACCACACCGTCGGCATATTCCATAACGAAGCGGCAGAGGTTTTCGTATGACGGGACGTCGAGAATTGCGAGATTTTTATCCTTGACCCCCTCGCCGGCGATCTTCGCGGCGAAGCCCTTGTCCAGTTCCCCGGGGAAGCCGTCGGCGTAGAGCGAGACGACGACTTTCACGTCGCGGAAAATCGGGTCGTCGGCGAAGACACGTTTCAGGTAGACCGGGATCACTCCCGAGAACCAGCCGTGGCAATGGACTATGGTCGGCGTCCAGCGCAGTTTTTTGACCGTTTCCAGCACGCCGCGGGCGAAGAAGATGGCCCGTTCGTCGTTGTCGGGGAATTCCGCCCCTTCGCTGTCGGTCAGCACGGCCTTGCGCGAGAAATAGTCGTCGTTGTCGATGAAATAGATCTGCACGCGCGCCGCGGGGATCGAGGCCACCTTGATGATGAGCTGGTGGTCGTTGTCGTCGATGATGAGGTTCATGCCCGAAAGACGTATTACCTCGTGGAGCTGGTGCCGGCGTTCGTTGATACAGCCGTAGCGCGGCATGAAGGTACGGATTTCGTTCCCACGCTCCTGCATCGCCTGCGTGAGAGCGCGGCAAAGTCCGGAAGCCTCCGTCTCTGGAAGATAGGGTGTAATCTCCTGACAGACGTACAGAATCTTATTTGCCATGGTTCGAGTATTTGATCTTTCGCGGTCTATTGTGCAAAGATAGTGAAAAAATCTTAAAGAATGAGCATCGCGTCGCCGTAAGTGCCGAATCGGTACCCTTCTTCCTTGGCTATCTTATAGGCGTTCATGATCGTTTCGTAGCCGCCGAACGCCGCAACCATCATCAGCTGGGTGGAGTAAGGCAGATGGAAATTGGTCACCATGGCGTCGGCCACCGTGAACTCGTAGGGCGCGAAGATGAACTTGTTCGTCCATCCTTCCATCGGCTTGATCATGCCGTTGGTCGAGACCGCCGTTTCGAGGGTGCGCATGACGGTCGTGCCGATGGCTGCGACCTTGCGCCCGTTGCGCTTGGCCTCGTTCACCGCCCCGGCAGCCTCTTCGGTCACGAAGAACTGTTCGGAGTCCATCTTGTGCTTCGAGAGGTCTTCGACGTCGACCGTACGGAAGTTGCCCAGCCCGACGTGCAGCGTGACGAACGCACGGTCGATGCCCTTGATCTCCATGCGCTTCATCAGGTGCTTCGAGAAATGCATGCCGGCCGTCGGGGCGGCAACGGCGCCTTCGTGCTCGGCGAAGATCGTCTGGTAGCGCTCGGCGTCCTCGGGTTCGACCTTGTCGCGCACCCATTTGGGCAGCGGGGTCTCGCCCAGGCTGAAAAGCGTCTGCTTGAACTCCTCGTAGGAGCCGTCGAACAGGAAGCGCAGCGTGCGCCCGCGCGAGGTCGTATTGTCGATCACCTCGGCCACCAGCAGGTCGTCGTCGCCGAAGTAGAGCTTGTTGCCGATGCGGATCTTGCGGGCCGGGTCGACCAGCACGTCCCAGAGCCGCAGTTCGCGGTTCAGTTCGCGCAGCAGGAAGATCTCGATCTCGGCACCCGTCTTCTCCTTGTTGCCGTAGAGGCGTGCCGGGAAGACTTTGGTGTCGTTGAATACGAAGAGGTCTTTTTCGTCGAAGTATTCGATGATGTCTTTGAAAATACGGTGTTCGATGGTGCCTTTGGCGCGGTCGATGACCATCAGGCGCGAATCGTCCCGGTTTTCCGTCGGGTGTTTCGCCAGCATTTCGGGGGCGAAATCATACCCGTATTGCGATAATTTCATAGGTGGAATACTCTATTTTACGTTCGAAATAAACAACACAGATTAATTTTTATACGCAAAAAAGCCTATTTTGTTTCAAGTTCCTGCAATTTTTTTAGAAAATCATCGAGACTGTGGGCGTTTTCGACCCTGAAGCCGCCGCTGCGCGTCCGGCAAAGGGAAGTCAGGTGCGCGCCGCTTTCGAGCGCCTGCCCGATTTCGTGGGCCAGCGAACGGATGTAGGTGCCCTTGCTGCATCGTACGCGGATGCGGATGCGCGGCAGGTCGTACTCTTCGAGCTGCATTTCGTAGATGTGGACGAGCGCCTTGCGCATTTCGACCTCCTCGCCCGCTCGCGCCAGTTCGTAGGCCCGCATGCCGTCGATCTTTTTGGCCGAATAGACCGGCGGAGACTGGAGGCGTTCGCCCGAGAGTGCGGCGAGGGCTTCGAGTACCTTCCCGCGCGTGATGTGCTGCGTGGGGAAGGTCGCGTCGACGGGATGTTCGAGGTCGTAGCTGGGGGTCGTGGCACCCAGCATGACGTCGGCCACGTACTCCTTCTCCTCGGCCTGCAGGGCGTCGACCATCTTGGTGGCGCGGCCGATGCAGACCAAAAGGACGCCCGTGGCCAGCGGGTCGAGCGTGCCCGCGTGGCCGACCTTGATCTTGCGGTAGCCGAGTTTGCGGAGCGCGGACTTGATCTTGCGTACGACGTCGGTGGACGTCCAGTTCAGGGGTTTGTCGATGACGGCGATGTAGCCCTCCTCGAAGTTGAGGCCCCGCAGGTCGAGTGTCTCCTTCATCAGCAGAAATAGCTTAGGATGGATACCAGGCCGGCCAGCGCGCAGTAGAGCGAGAACCAGATGAGCTTGCCCCGCTTGACGATCTCGATCATGAATTTGCAGGCCAGGCACCCCGTGACGAACGAGGCTGCGAACCCGGCGGCGAGCGTGCCCGTGGCGATGCCGGCCGTGAGGTCGCCGCTTGCGGCTTCGAGCAGCGTTTCGCCCAGGATCGGCGCCAGCACCATCAGGAACGAGAATTGTGCCACGGCGGCCTTTTTGTTGCCCAGCAACAGTCCGGTGGCGATGGTCGTCCCCGAACGCGATAGCCCCGGCATGGCGGCGCAGGCCTGCGCCAGGCCGATGATCAGGGCGTCGCGGTAGGAGATGGTCTCCTTCTGGCGCGGCTTGGCGTAGTAGGCGAAAGCCAGCAGCGTCGCGGTAAGCAGCAGCATGGCGCCCACGATCACCAGGATGTAGGGGGCGTCGAGCATGGCGTTGATCCGGTCTTTGAAGAGGAAGCCGATGACCCCGATGGGGATCATCGAAAGTACGAGCTTCAGCACGTAGGCCTGCTCGGCGTTGAAGCGGCGCGAAAAGAGCCCCTTCAGGAGGCGCCAGACCTCGCTCCAGAGCACCACGATGGTGCTCAGTACGGTGGCGGCGTGGAGCGCCACGTCGAACGTGAGGTTTTCTTCCAGTTCCACGCCGAGCAGCTCCTTGGCGATCTGCAGGTGGCCGCTGCTTGACACGGGCAGGAATTCCGTAATGCCCTGCACGATACCGAGCAGGATGGCTTGTAAGGTGTCCATAACTGATTTAAGCGGGTATATCTCCTGTGCCGTCGCGCCGCACCGGGGGCCCCGGTGCGGGGGCGCGCCGTGCCTCGGCCGGAACGGGCCGCCGGAGGCCGGGCGCCGGGACGGCCGTGCGGATTATTTTTCGAAGCGTTTCATGATGGCGTAGATCTCGATGACGAAACCGCCGATGACCAGGATCGGGGCCAGCGTGATGCGGCGCCACGAGAACATGGCGTAGTTGAATTCGTCGGGCGAATCGCTGCCGCCGCCGGCCATCAGCACGAAGCCCAGGAGGATGACGGCGAACCCGACGGCCAGCAGAATGTAGTTGCGGCGGGTCAGGGGCATACGGGGATTTTCCTGTTCCGGAGGGGTGTTATTGGCTTTTTTCATTTAATAAAGGTATATCTTGTTCGACTTCATGTTGATGAATTTGTTCAGCGCGAGGATCGTGAAAAGCCCCGAGATTACGATGCCCCCGGCAATCATCGCGCCGAGGATGATGGCGACCTTGCCCGCCTCGGCGATCGTCAGCAGTTCGGGGACGGCTTCGTTGAGCCCGTAGACCGAAAGCCCGAACAGCAGCGAGGCTCCCAGTCCGGCCAGGATGCCCTGCGTGATGCTGCTGCCGAGGAAGGGCTTCATGATGAACCACTTGGTGGCGCCGACGAGTTTCATGGTATTGATCAGGTAGCGCTTCGAGAAGATGGCCAGCCGGATGGTGTTGCCCAGCAGGATCAGCGAAATGACGAGCAGCGCCCCGCCGAAGAGCACCAGCACCAGCCGGATTTTGCCTACCGTGGCGTGCAGCCGTTCGGCCATCAGCGCCGGGTAGCTCACCCGTTCGACCCCCGCGATCTTCGAGATGCCGGCGATGAAGCCGTCGAGCAGCTCCTTGTCGGCCGAGGCGGCCGTGAGGGTCAGCTCGAACGAGTCGAGCAGCGGGTTTTCGTCCAGGATTTCCTCGAATTCGCTGGCGAACATCTTGCGGAACTCGGCGTCCTCGATCTTCTCCTCCTTGCCGACGTAGGCGATCGTCGCCACGAGGTCTTCGGCCGTGAGCTGCCGGTTGACTGCGTCCTTCTGTTCGTCCGAAAGCCCGTTTTCCAGCTCCACGGTCACGGCGATGCTCTCCTGCAGGGTGTCGGCGACCTTCATCGCCGCGACCATCAGGTAGCCCACCGAGCCCAGCAGGAACAACACGAGGGTGATGCTCACCGTCGATACGATGTAGGAGTTGCGGACTTTTCTCTTTAGCCTTTTATCGTCTTTCATTTTCGAACGTCTGTTTTTTATTGTGGAAAGGGCCGCCGCCCGATCCTGAAATGAAGCCTATCGACAATCCTTCGGAACCACCCTTCGAAACGGGGGACTTCATTGCCCGGAATCCCGGCCGCGTCTTCATTTGTTTTTGAATGTCTGCTCTTATGATGACAATCGGGTTTGTGGCTTTGCTTTTTTCACTCTTTTTATTCCTCCCCGTTCCCTCTCTTCTCTCTCTTCCTGAATCTGAAACAGCAGATCGTCGCCGCGATGGCGCCGAGCAGGATCGTGAGCGACGAGACGAGCGTCACGGCTTCGGCCGCCTTCCAGCCCGGGGCGCGGAATTTCCATTCGACGGTATGTTGCCCGGCAGGCAGCCTCATGGCGCGGAGCACGTAGTCGGCCCGGAAACAGGGGGCTTCCGCGCCGTCGACGTAGGCCGTCCAGCCGTAGGGATAGAAGATTTCGGAGAATACCGCCACGCCCTCTGCGGGGGCGGTGTATTCGTACCTGAGGTAGTTGGGACGGTATTCCGTGAGGGCGATGGTGCGTTGGGCCGCCGTGTCGGCGGGATTCGCCGTCCAGCCTTCTGTGTACGGCTTGTCTTTTTCTGCGATTACGGCGGTTCGTTTCAGGTCGGTTTCCCCGAGCAGGTCGATCTCCTGTTGCGGGCTCCCCGCCACGGCGACCGCGTCGACGAACCAGGCGGCGCCGTTGGCCGTCGGGCGGAGCACCGCTTCGGGCTGTCCGCCGTCGCCCGGCACGATCAGGTAGCGCGTGTTGAGCATGTCCAGAACGGCGTCGTTGCGGTAGCTCAGGTATCGGTCGATCAGATCCTGGTAACGGGCCAGCTTGGCGCCGTGGTAGCCGCCCACGGAGCGGTGGAAATAGGAGGTCGTAGCGTCCTGGAAGGGGCTGACCGTGAGGTTGAAGACGCGGAACCCCGGCTCCTTGTCGGCCATGATCGCCTTGTCGGCGGCCGTGGCCGTGACCTGGTTCCGGCGCGCCGAAATGAAGTTGTCGTGCGAAATGAACCGCAGGTCGACCGGCACCAGGTCGAGCAGCATCACGGCGGCGAGCAGTGCCGTGAGCACGTATTTGTTGATCCGGCGCAGGGCGAACAGCGCCACGCTGCCCGCTGCGAGCAGGATCATCAGCAGCGAGCGCCATGCGTCGGCCTGCATCATGGAGGCGCGTTCGGCAGCCATGGCATTGCCCGTGGCGATGCCCATCTCGGCATCCATGCCGCGCTGGAGGTAATCCTGCATGTTGTTGGCCTCGAACAACTGGCGGAACTGTTCGGTCATCATCCCGGTGCTTTCCGCGCGGCCGAAATCGAAGAACGCGCTGCCGGCGACGGCCAGCAACAAACAGAGCCCGCCCGTGACGCCCGCGGCCCATGCCAGTGCCCGCAGCAGCCTCTGGCGCGGGATCTCCCCGCGCCACAGCCGCATGAGTGCCAGTGCTCCCAGCAGCGGCACGGCCCATTGGACGACGACGAGCGCCATCGAGACGGTGCGGAACTTGTTATAGCCGGGCAGCAGGTCGAAGGCCAGTTCGGTGAACCACATCAGGTTGCGTCCCCATGCCAGCAGGAGCATCAGCACCGAGACGGCGACGATCCACCATTTGTTGCGTCCGCGTGCCAGGGCGATGCCCAGCGCTGCGAGGAAAATGGCCGCGGCGCCCAGGTAGGTCGGGCCGCCGGTGTAGGGCTGGCTGCCCCAGTAGGCCGGCAACTGCTGTGCGGCGCCGCGCAGCCCGTATTCGTTCAGCACGGCCGCCACCTCGCCGTCGGGCGAGAAGGTCGTGGCCGATTCGCGCCCCATGAAGTCGGGGATCAGCAGGTTCAGGCTCTCCGTGCGGCCGTAGCTCCAGGCCGTGGCGTAGTCGAGCGCCAGCCCGTCCTGCGAAGTCTCGGAGGTCGAGGCCAGTTCGGAGCCGCCGCGCATGGTCTCTTTGGAGTGGCTGGCGGTGTACCACAGGGGCGAGAAATTCGACCCTGCGGCGAGTATGCCTGCGGCGGCGAGTACCGCCGTGCGTTTCCAGAAGTCCCCGAGGCGTTTGTCCCGCAGGGCCGCGATGCCCTCGCTGATCCAGAAGGCGGCCATGGCCAGGAGGAAATAGTAGGTGATCTGCGGGTGGTTGGCGCCGATTTCGAGCGACGCCGTGAGTGCCGTGAGCGCCCCGCCCGTCCACATGTTTCCCCGCAGGGTCATCCACGCACCGCCCATCATCAGCGGGGCATAGACCAGCGCCCACATCTTGGTGATGTGCCCGGCGCCTATGATCAGCAGGAAATAGGTCGAGAGCCCGTAGGCCAGCGCCGGGACGATGCCGACCCAGGGGTCGACGCCGAAGACGAGCAGCATCAGCCACATGGCCGTCATGGCGAAGAAGAGGAACGCCGCGGGCGTGTCGATGAGTTTCACGACTTGCCCCACGGTGCGTTTGACGATCTGCGCGGGGTAGGCCACGTTGATCAGGAAGGCGGGCATGCCGCCGAACATGCCGCCCGTCCACTGGGGGTCTTCGCCCGTGGCCGCGCGCATGTCGCTGATGTCCTTGGCCATGCCTTCGTACTGCACCACGTCGTGCTGGGGCAGTACTTCGCCGCGGAATTGCGGGGCGAAATAGGCCGCGCTCACTACGAAGAAGACGACGAGCGCCGCCGCAGCCGGCGCCAGCCGGCGTATGATCGTTTTCGAAAAATCCATTTTCCCTGTCGTTAACCGTTGCCAAGGATAGTGCAGGGCGGGAGGAATGTTGAACCTGTTCCGCGCATTCCCGGGCCGCAGCCTATCCAAACCGAAGTTTCTTTTGCGGTAAAGATAGTGCAGGGCGAAAGGAGTACCAAACTTGTTCCGTGTATTCCCGGGCCGAGCCTATCCGAGCGAAATATCCAAGTTTCGCAAAGGTACGAAAAAACATTTACTTGACGAGTCGTGATTGCGAAAAATCACTATCTTTGCCAAAGATATGCGGCGACCCGGTGTGCGGGATGTCCGGATTATCCGGGCCCGTCCCGGGCGATGTTGCGTCCGTTGCCGCTGGGTTAAGTTTGTTTTTATGATTACACTCGATACGATCCGCAAACCTGTGACTGCGGAACTGGAGGCGTTCGACGAGTTCGTCGACCGTCAGTTTACGGCCGAAGGGGAATTGCTTGCCGACATGTTGCGTTATGCGCTTTCCTCGCGCGGAAAAGGCATACGCCCGCTGTTGGTGATGCTGTCGGCGGCGATGAACTCCCCGGTGGAGGGCGCGGCCAAAGGGCGGAGGGTGCATCTGGCCGCGATGCTCGTGGAGATGATCCACGTGGCGTCGCTGATCCACGACGACGTGATCGACGAGTCGGATACGCGGCGGGGCCGCCCGTCGGCCAATGCCCGCTGGCAGTCGCACAAGGCGGTGATACTGGGCGACTTCATCCTTGCGAGGAACATGAATATCGGCCTTTCGAGCGGCCAGTTCGATCTGGTGACGCATGTATGCGGTTCGATGGCGGCGTTGTGCGAGGGCGAGGTGTTGCAGAGCGAGTGTGCCGAGAAGCACACCATGACGCGCCAGGCGTACCTCGACATTATTTATAAAAAGACCGCATGCCTGATCGGGGTCAGCGCATCGGCTGGGGCGATGGCCGTGGGTGCCCCGCGCGAGAAGGTGGCGCTGATGCGCCGTTTCGGCGAGGCGATCGGCATGGCGTTCCAGATACAGGACGACATCCTCGACTACATGCGTACGGCGCATACGGGCAAACCCGCCAACAACGACTTGCGCGAGGGGAAGATCACCCTGCCGCTGTTAGCGGTGCTGGACAAGGCGACTCCCGAACGCCGTGCCGAGTTGCTCGGGCGGCTGGCCGGCTGCCGCGAGGAGGAGGAATCGGTGGAGTATCTGCAGAATACGGTCGAGAACGAGGGCGGGCTGGCTTTTGCCGCCGAAGTGATGCGCAGCTACGTAGCGCGGGCCGTCGAGATGCTCTCCGAATACGACCCCTCGGAATACCGCACGGCGCTCGTCAACCTTTGCGCCTACATCGCCGAGAGGGACAGATAACCGCGAAACTCATTAACCTAAATTCAGATAAAATCGTATGGAACAGAAAAAAAATTACACGCTGCCCATCATCATGATGTTCTTGCTCTTCGCAATGATCTCATTCGTGACGGGGCTTTCGAATCCGCTGGGCGTAATTGTCAAGAACCAGTTCGCCGTGGCGAACTGGATGTCGCAGCTGGGCAATTTCGCCAACTTCATCGCCTATGCGGTGATGGGGATTCCGGCCGGTATGATGCTCAAGCGCATCGGCTACAAGAAGACGGCGCTTGCGGCCGTGGCAATCGGTTTCGTCGGCGTGGGTATCCAGTATCTTTCGGGCGAAGCGGGCAGTTTCCCGATTTACCTGATCGGCGCATTCGTCTCGGGCTTCTCGATGTGTATGCTCAACACCGTCGTCAACCCGATGCTCAATACGCTCGGCGGCGGCGGCAAGAAGGGTAACCAGCTGATCCAGTTCGGCGGTTCGCTCAACTCGATTTCCGCGACCATCGTTCCTGTGCTGGTGGGTTACCTGATGGGTAATGCGGCCAACGCCACGATCAGCGACGCGGCTCCCGCACTGTGGATCGCAATGGGCATCTTCGCCGTGGTATTCGTCGTGCTCTACATGGTCAACATTCCCGAGCCGTTCGCCATCCAGGAGAAAAAGGCCGAGGTCAAGGACAAGCACAGCGCCCTTTCGTTCCGTCACTTCCTGCTGGGAACGATCGCCATCTTTATTTATGTAGGTGTCGAGGTCGGTATTCCCAACTTCATGAACCTGTTCCTTACGGCGGCACCCGACGCTTCGACGAGCGGCGTGGGCATGGCAGCGGCTGCGGCCGGTTCGCTGGTGGGTACCTACTGGTTTCTGATGATGTGCGGCCGTCTGCTGGGCGGTCTGCTGGGCGGTAAGATTTCGAGCAAGGTGCAGCTTTCGTTCGTCGCCTCGCTGGCGCTGATCTTCGTGCTGGTGGGCATTTTCGCCCCGACGGACGTGATGGGTGCGATGCCCGTGTTCACCGGAACCGGGTTCGGAATGGTGGAAGTGCCCGTCGGCGTGATCTTCTTCACCCTTTGCGGCCTCTGCACCTCGGTGATGTGGGGCACGATCTTCAACCTCGCGGTCGAAGGCCTTGGCAAGTATACCTCGATGGGTTCGGGTATCTTCATGGTGATGGTTTGCGGCGGCGGTATCCTCCCGCTGATCCAGGGCGGCGTGGCCGACTTCGCAGGTTACCTCTCGAGCTACTGGGTGGTTGTCGCAGGTCTGGCCTACATGCTCTTCTACGCGCTGGTAGGTTCGAAGAACGTCAACAAGGACATTCCGGTCGAAGAGTAATCCGCAGAACCGGTTGCGAGTTACGGGAAACCCGGCGTTCCGAGAACGCCGGGTTTCTTGCGGCATGTTGTCAGCGGCGCTTCATGGCGGGATGCCCAATATTTCGGGGTTCCGCTCGTCGCCTTTCCTGGTTATGCCGGATCGTGCGGCGGAGAACCTGCGCCGGGAGGGGAGTTCGGGGCGGCGGGCCTGTAAGTGCGGACGGCAGGCTGGCGCGGGCCGCGGCCGGGGCGGAATTCCGGGCTGGAACTTCTGTTGCTGTCGAAACAGGTCGTCGAAGATGGCCGCCTGTACGGGCTCCGTTGCTCGGGACGGCGAAGGCTTTCCGGGGCGGGCACAAAAAAACAGGAAGGGGAACCTTCCTGTTTTTTCTTGCTGACGGCCCGGACTATTTCTTGTCCGCGCTGGTCATGCGCTTCTCCTTGATGCGGGCCTTCTTGCCGGTCAGGTCGCGCAGGTAGTAGATGCGTGCACGACGTACGACACCGATCTTGTTGACCTCGATCTTGTCGATGTGGGGCGAATAGAGGGGGAAGATACGCTCGACACCCACGCCGTTCGAAACCTTGCGGATCGTGAACATCTTGGTCTTGCCCGAACCCTTGATCTGGATAACTACGCCGCGGAAACTCTGTACGCGCTCCTTGTTACCCTCGATGATTTTGTAGGATACGGTGATCGTGTCACCGGCCTTGAACGACGGTACATCGGCATCCGTCTTTGCCCACATCTGCTCGTTGACGAGCTTGATGATTGCGTCTTTGTTCATTGTTGCAACAAATTTAATGTGTTTCGCACCCAACATTCCCGCTGCGCCCGCCGTACCATACGGATACCCTGATCCGTAATCCCGCGTTCCCGGCACGCCGGACGGGCTGTGCCGTCCTATGTCCCCGCAACTGCGTAGCGCCCAATGAAAGAGGTTGATATACGCCCCGTAAGGGACTGCAAATATACGAAGTTTTTTTCATTCGGTGCAAGTGCGGCATGAAAATATCTTCCGTGAGCGTGATTTATTGTTATCTTTGCAGGTAAAATACCGACTATGAAAGAAGAAAAACTGATACTCGTAACCAATGACGACGGGTACGATTCGAAGGGGCTGGCGGCGGCCGTCGAGGTCGCGCGGGCCTTCGGCCGCGTGGTGGTCGTGGCACCCGAGACGACGCAGAGCGGCATGAGCCAGGCCATCACCATGTACAATCCCCTCTACCTGCGCTGCGTGCGGAAGGAGGAAGGGCTGGAAGTGTATTCCTTTTCCGGTACGCCGGTCGACTGCGTGAAGATGGCCTTCGACTACCTGTTGCGCGACCAGCGCGTCGACCTGGTGGTCTCGGGCATCAACCACGGCTCCAATTCGGCCGTGAACGTGCTCTACTCGGGGACGATGGGGGCGGCTATCGAAGGCAGTTTCTACGATTGCCCGTCGGTCGGGCTGTCGCTCGACGACCACGGCGCAGACGCCGATTTCGAGGCGGCGGTGGTCTACGGGAAGCGGATCGTGCGCAGCGTCCTGGAAAAGAAGGTCGAACTCCCGTTGTGCCTCAATGTGAACGTCCCCGTAGGCAAGCCCGGCGAACTGCACGGCATCCGCCTCTGCCGCCAGAACCGCGGGTTCTGGCGCGAGGAGTTTTACCGCCACGAAGACCCGCGGGGCCGTGCGTATTTCTGGCTCACGGGCGATTTCGTCAACGGCGAGCCCGGGGCGGAGGATACCGACGAGTGGGCGCTCGCGCACGGCTATGTTTCGGTCGTGCCGGTGCAGGTCGACCTGACGGATTACCGCCAGCTCGCGGCCCTTGCCAATGTGTTGGAATAATACTATATTTGTAAAAAATCGGGACGCCTATGTTGATTAAGATCCTGCTTGTCATCGCCATCCTCATCCAGACGGTCGCGACGGCATATGCCCTCAAACTGGTGCGGGCTACCAAGTACAATTCGGTGTGGATTCTCTTCATCGTGGGGTTTTCGCTGCTCTCGGTCGAGCGGTTCGTGCAGCTGCTGATGGCCAGCGGGCAGTATGTCCCCCGGTGGTGGTTCGCCTACCTGGGGATCGTGATCTCGATCTGCCTGTCGATCGGCGTGATGTACGCCCACAAGCTCTTCAAGTACATCGGCAGGCTCAACCGCCAGCGGCAATTGCTCAACAAACGCATCCTCACGGCCGTGCTCCGCACCGAGGAGAAGGCGCGTTCGCGCTTCTCGAAGGAACTGCACGACGGGCTGGGGCCGCTGCTCTCGTCGGCGAGGATGTCGCTTTCGGCACTGGCACGCGACGAACGCAGCCCCGAGCAGAAGGAGATCATCGACAATACGACCTATGTGATCGACGAGGCGATCCGTTCGCTGCGCGAGATTTCGAACAACCTTTCGCCCCACGTGCTCAATGACTTCGGGCTGGCGCGGGGCGTGCAGAACTTCATCGACAAGAGCGCCGCGATGCACGACGTGAAAATCCGCTTCACGACCAACCTCCGTGCGGAGCGGTTCGATACGGACGTCGAGGTGATCCTCTACCGGGTGATCTGCGAGCTGATCAACAATTCGCTCAAGCACGCCGCATGTTCGTCGATCAACCTTTCGCTGTCGCAGAACGGGACGGAACTGGCACTGGACTATACGGACGACGGGCGGGGGTTCAATCCGCAGGCCATGATGGACTGCGGCATGGGGCTTTCGAACATCTCGTCGCGCATCAATTCGCTGGGCGGCGTGTTCGACATCGCCAGCGCCAAGGGCCGGGGGATGCGCGCCGCGATCCGTGTCAATACGCAGGAGGAGCAGGCATCGCAGAGGCTCCGCCGCCGCAAACGCAACTGATATGGAACGCACGATAGTACTTGTAGACGATCATTCGCTTTTCCGCAACGGGCTCAGGGGGCTGCTGGAGCATTGCGCCGGGTGCCGTGTGGTGGGCGAGGCGGCCAGCGGCGAGGAGTTCCTCGCCATGCTGCCGGAGTTGGAGGCCGACATCGTTTTCATGGATTTCGCCATGCCCGGTATCGACGGCGCGCAGGCCACCGAGCGGGCGCTGGCGCGGCGTCCCGAACTGAGGATCATCACCCTTTCGATGTTCGGCGAGGAGAGCTACTATACGCGCATGGTGCAGGCCGGGGCTCGGGGTTTCCTGCTCAAGGACTCGGACATCGGCGACGTGGTCGAGGCCATCGACACGGTGATGGCGGGGGGCAGCTATTTCAGCCCGCAGCTCCTGTCGTCGCTCGCGGGGCGTATGCGTACGCGCGAGGACGTCCCCGACGAGGAGCTTTCGGCCCGCGAACGCGAAATCCTGGTGGCCGTATGCCGCGGCCTGTCGAACCAGGAGATTGCCGACGAACTGTTCATCTCGAAACGTACGGTCGACAAGCACCGCGCCAACATCCTCGAAAAGACCGGCTGTAAAAACACCGCCAGCCTGGTCGTCTATGCCATCCGCAAGGGGATCGTGGAGATCTGACACCTAACCTAAACCCCATACCGATGAAAAAAATCCTTTGCCTTGTCGTGTGCGCCGTGTTTGCCGCGGCGCTGCCCGCCCGTGCGCAGTCGGACGAATACCGCGATGCGGTCGCCGAGATGATGGAGCTGACCGGGGCGCTCCGGAATGCCGATGTGGTCATGACCCAGATGGTCGGGTACCTCAAAACCTCCGCCCCGTCGGTTTCGGAAGCCGTCTGGGAGAAGATAATCTCGAAATTCAATGAGAAGATGCGCGCCCGCATGGTCGATATCTATGTGCCGATCTATTCCAAATACCTGACGCTCGCCGATCTGCGTGAACTGAATGCCCTTTACGCCATGCCGGTCATGCGCAAGGCGGTCGGTGCGACCCCTGCGATCATGCAGGAGGGCATGTCCGCCGGTGCGGCGCTGGGACAGGAGATCATGACCGAATTGCAGCGGGAACTGCAGGCCGGAGGATACGAATAGTCGCCTGCCGCGTCGGAAATTTACAGCAGCGGCGAAAAGACGCGCATAAGCGATTCCGCGACGCGGCGGGTGCGCGGGCGGGTGAACCATTCGCCCGGGGTGACGGTGTGGCAGTGTGTCAGGTCGTCTTCGAATACGGCGGCCATGCGGCTTGCGAATTCGCGGTCGTAGACGAAGGCGTTGATCTCGAAATTGTGCTCGAAGCTGCGGAAATCCATGTTCGCGGAGCCGATCACCGAGAGCATGTCGTCGATGATCAGCAACTTGGAATGCAGGAACCCCGGTTTGTAGAACGAAATTTTCACCCCCGCCTTCATCATGTCGTCCAGGTAGGAGTGGGTCGCAAGGTCGACGACTTTCGAGTCGGAACGGGCCGGGAGCATCAGGTGTACGTCGATGCCTGCGAGCGCCGCTTCCTGGAGCGCCGTGTTGAGTACGTCCGAAGGCAGGTAGTAGGGGGTCTGGATCCAGATCCGCTGCCGGGCGCGGGCGATGGCGTAACTGTCGGCCTGCAGCAGGGCGCGCCACTTGCCGAACGGGCCGCTGGGGGCGATTTGCAGGATGTCGTCGGTAAAATGCCCGACAGGCGGGTAGTACTCCGGCCCCGAAATATGCGTTTTCGTAGTCGCCGACCAGTCGCTCAGGAACGAGGCCTGGAGTCCGGCGGCGCCGCTTCCTTCGATCCGGAAGTGGGTGTCGCGCCATGTGCCCCATTGCGTGCCGCGGACGTAGCGGTCGGCGATGTTCATGCCGCCGATGAATCCGATGCGGCCGTCTATCACGACGATCTTGCGGTGGTTGCGGTAATTGACCTTGCTGGTGAAGAGCGGGAATTTGACGTGCAGGAAGGCGTATACTTCGATCCCGGCGTCGCGCATCCCTTTGAAAAAGGAGTTCTTGGCACCCCGGCTGCCTACGTCGTCGTAGAGGATGCGTACCCGGACGCCTTCGCGCGCCTTTGCGACCAGGGCGTCCCGCAGGCGGCAACCCGTCTGGTCGTCGTTGAGGATGTAATACTGGATATGGATGTGGTGCCGTGCGCGGGCGATCTCCTCCATCAGCGCTTCCATCTTCGACCGTCCGTCGGTATAGACGGCGATGCGGCTGCCGTAGAGCGGTACGGAGTGCAGCGTATTGAGCAGCAGTGAGGCGAGCGGCTGGTAGCGGGGCGGGATGCCGGGGCCTTCGGGGTGTTCGGGCTCTTCGAGCTGCATGGTGATGCGCTTGCGCGTGCGGCGCGAAATGATGCGCTGCTTGGAGAGGTTCTGCCCGAAGAAGAAATAGAAGACCAGCCCGACCACGGGGGCCAGTACCAGCACGACGATCCACGGCAGGGTCTTCAGCGGATTCCGGTTTTCGGTGATGATGACCAGAATGATGCCGAGGATCGTGACCGAGTATACGACCAGGAAGAAGTATGTCAGTATTTGTTGCATACGGGTTTCTCCTTCGGTGCGAACCGCTGCCGGGCGGGCTCTATTGCCGCTGCTCTTCCTGCGGGGCTTCTGCGGCGGGGAATTTTACCAGGTAGAGCAGGTGCTCCACGCCGCGCATGTAGTTGCGTTTGGGATTTTTGGGCGAGTAGATGTAGCAGTCGAGCGTGAAGACGCGGTTGGTCGCCGTGTCGACGGTCGTGTAGCTTACGAACGGGCCGCCCATGAAATCGCCGTGCACGTCCCAGAAGCCGCGCATCTCGCACCAGAGGCGCCCCTCCATGCGGAACATGCGGAAATCGGGCGCGAAGGCGTCGGAGGTGGTCATGTATGAACCGTCCGACGGGCCGGGAATGCGGGCGGCGAACTTGTTGCGGGCGGCGAGCAGCGCCCCGGGCGAAAGCGACTCCTTGCCCTCGTAGGGGTAAGAGTAGATGAAGAAGCCCTGGCTGGCCGTGGGGTATTCGTAGCGCGCCCACAGGAAATCGGGTTCGTTCGCAGCAAGCGCATAGCCTTTCGGCACGTTCATCTCGACCCCGAAGTTTTTCAGAATGGCGTCGTGTATGCCCTTTTCGTTGAATTTCTCCGCGTATTTGATGGCGCGGTCGCGTTCGGCGTTTTCGAGGGCGAGGACGATATTCCCGCGGTTGGCCGAGAGGAACGCCGTGATCGACTTGTCGCTGGGCCCCATGAGCGTCATCACGATCTGGGGCTCGGACGTCACGTCGTACTGGACGGCGACGCTGGACTCGGTGAGCGTGGGGTCTTTGAGTACCTTGAGGATGTTGCGGTGGTCGGCGACCATGCCCGTGAACCCGCGTTCGGTGACGCGCAGCACGTCGAACAACGGCTCGGTTTGGTTGAGGTAGGGGATCGGTGCCGTGAATATCGCGCGCAGCGTATCGCCCACCTCGCCCGTCCACTCCTGCTGCGGGCAGACGACGATCAGTTCGTAGGGGGCGCCTTGTGCGGTTTTGAGCCGCGAATCGGTCAGTGTCCTGAATGCCTTGCAACCTGCCATCGTTGCGACGACGGCCGCGGCCAGCGCGATACGGAAGATAGTTTTCATAGCCGGTCTGGAATTGAATCTACTACAAATATAGTTATATTTTTCGGAATAGTGCGGAATTTCACTATTTTTGCCTGGAATAAGCAGCCATGCGTTTAAAACCACCGAAAATAATCCGGCGCCTGATGCCGGATCTGATCTGGGAGATCGACGACCGGGACGGCGTGTTCCTCACCTTCGACGACGGCCCCACGCCCGGCGTCACGGAGTGGATACTTTCCACGCTGGACAAGTACGATGCCAAAGCCACGTTCTTCGTGCTGGGCAAGAATGTCGAAATGTACCCCGACCTTTACCAGCGCATCCTCGATGCCGGGCACAGGGTCGGCAACCACACCTACTCGCACCAGAAGGGATGGGGGATGAGCCTCGAACGCTATACGGAGGATGTGGATTTTGCCAACGATCTGGTTCACAGCGAACTGTTCCGGCCTCCGTATGCACGGATCACCCCGGCGCAGGCGCGTTTTCTGGGGCAGCGCTACAAGCTGGTGATGTGGGACATCATCTCGCGCGACTACAACCGTAAGCTCTCGCCCCGCACCTGCCTGCGGAACGTGACCAAATACCTTGCCCCGGGGGCCATCGTGGTGTTCCACGACAGCGAAAAGGCGTTCCGCAACATGCGTTACGCCCTGCCCCGCACGCTGGAGAAGATCCGGCAGATGGGGCTCAAATGCAAAGCCATCGAATTCTGACATGAGGTTCGTAGTCGCCATAACCGCCGCCAGCGGCGCCATCTATGCCCGCCTGACGATAGAACGGCTGCTCGCCTCGCCGTGCGTGTCGGAGATCGCGCTCGTGTGCAGCCGCCACGCCCGCGAGGTGATGGCGCACGAGGGAGTGTCGCTGCCCGTGGACACGCGCATCCGCGAATATGCGAACGACGACATGTTCGCCCCTCCGGCGAGCGGCTCGGCGCGTTACGACGGCATGGCGGTCGTGCCGTCGACGGTAGGTACCGTGGGGCGTGTGGCCGCCGGTACGGCGCAGAGCCTGATCGAGCGGGCCGCCGACGTGATGCTCAAGGAGCGGCGCCGGCTGGTGTTCGTCGTACGCGAAACGCCCCTGTCGCTCATACACCTGCGCAACATGGCGGCGCTGACCGAGGCCGGGGCGGTGATTCTGCCCGCATCGCCGTCGTTCTATGCCGCGCCGCAGGGCATCGAGGAACTGTGCGGTACGGTCGCCGACCGCGCCGCAGCATTGCTCGGGGTCGATATACCGCGCTATGAATGGGGGAAATAGGATATTCCGGATTTTTTTCATAACTTTGCGCCCACGAAAAAATCAATTCAAAACAATACCTTATGGCAACTACAGCTGACATCAAGATCGGTATGTGCATCGAAATGGATGGCAAGACCTTTCAAATCGTGGATTTCCAGCATGTGAAGCCGGGCAAAGGCCCCGCTTTCGTACGAACCAAACTCAAGAACCTCGAATCGGGCCGCGTGCTGGACAATACGTTCTCGGCAGGGGCGAAGATCGAACCCGTACGCGTGGAACGCCGTCCCTACCAGTTCACCTACGAGGATGACCTGGGGGCGCATTTCATGCACACCGAGACTTTCGAGGAGATCAACATCGACAAGAACCTGATTACCAACTACGACCTGATGGCCGACGGCCAGATCGTGGAGGTGATGTTCCACACCGAGAAGGAGACCGTGCTTTCGGCCGAGCTTCCTCCGATCGTGGACATGGAGGTGACCTATACCGAGCCGGGCATAAAGGGGGACACCGCTTCGACCAACTCGCTCAAACCCGCTACGGTCAACACCGGTGCGACGGTTCGCGTGCCTCTGTTCATCAACACGGGCGACAAGATCCGCGTCGACACCCGCACCCGCGAGTATTACGAGCGCATCAAGTAAATTGAATTGCTCGGGCAATCGGTTCCAAAGCCGGAAATGCTCGGATCGAAAAGAAACGGAGACTGCTTTCGAAAGCAGTCTCCGTTTCTTTCTTTGCGCGGCGGTCAGTCGCCGACTTTGTACATGACGTAAAACAGTTCCGTCGAACTGCGCCACATGTTGTCGTAGAACGAATCACGTCCCGGTTCTCCGGCGGCGCTGGGCAGCAGGAAGCGGAAAAGCCTGTTGCTGCCTTCCGTGCCGAAGATCATGGTGGAAGAGACGTTGTTCTGCGTGATTTTCATCTGGTTCGTGGTCAGGTCGAGAGTCCACTGCGATTCGCCCGGCGGAAGCAGGTGACGCAGACGCGGGTTCATGTCCAGCGGGGATTCGACGCTGTAAGGGGCGTAGACACCCCAGAAATTGCCGTATGCCCCGTCGTCGCCGGCCGAATGGACGAGCGTTCCGGTGAGTTCGTTGTCGGAAATCTCGCCGAGCGTGATCGTCACCCGGTCGTCGTATTCGGGAAGTCCGTAGGTGCCGAACTCGCCGCTGCTGAGCTGCGTCGTCCAAGCTCCGTCGCCGACGCCGCTGACCCGCTGGTTGCACGCCAGCTTGACATCGACGATGCGCCATGTGCCGAGGAAGAACGGATCGTAGGTTTCGAGATAGATCCACCAGTCGAGCGTGTGTCCCGACTGTGAGGTCACGGTGATGCGGGCACGGCGTTCGGGGTTACTGAAATTGAGCACGTCGCCGATCCCTACGCTGGCACTGGCGCCGTTCGATACGACGATTCCTTTGACAGGTACCCGGTCGTAGGCGAAGCCGGGAGTTTCGAGGATATAGACCGTTGCGGTGGCCCGGCTGCCGTCGCGGTCGATGATGGCGGTTCCCATCTGTCCTTCGACACGCAGTTCGAGCAGCGAGCGTTCGTTGCCGGAAAGGTCTTCGTCGATGGTCTTCGTACACGACGATAGGGCCATGATAAACAGTAGGGCGGTCGGTATGAGGTAGTTTTTCATCTTCGTAGTGTCTATTTAACGTTCGGATTCAAATCGAGTTCGCGCTGCGGGATCGGGTAGAAGGCCGCCTGCTCTTCGGAGAGTTTCGTGGCCTCGGGAACCGTAGTGGTGACCGATGCCGTGCGGCGCAGGTCGTAGAGACGGTTACCTTCGAACGCCAGTTCGAGGGTGCGCTCCTGAATCACGGCTTTGCGGAATTCGGAAAGACTCATCCCTTCCGGCAGATCCGGGATTCCGGCGCGCCGGCGGATTTCGTTGACCAGAGCCAGTCCTTCGTCGGGACCTGCCGCTTCGGCGAAGACGAGTGCGATATCCGAGTAGCGGATCAGGAAGGGACGGGCGCTGGTACGTTCGCCGATGAAGTCGGGATCGACGTATTTGGCCGAAAAGTAGCCGCGTACCGGAGAGGGGGTGACGAGTTTGCCGGTTTGGTCGTAAATGTCTTTGTGGATCAGTTCTGTGCGTCGTTTGTCCGTGGCAAGGAACGTCTTCTCGACGAAGTTGTCCTCGATCAGGAAAACGCCCCAGCCGTTGCCGTTGCCCTTCTGGAGGCTTCCGTCGCTGTAGCGAATGTAGATCGGCGCGGAGCCGTTGTTGGGCAGGAACTGGAGCGGGATTTTCGAATACATGCCTTCGTGCGTGCCGCTGCGGTCGATACCCATGATGAAGATGTGTTCCGGCCCGTCGGGTTTCGTAACGTCGTAGATGCTGCGCAGGTCGTTGTCGAAGTTGTACGTCTCCTTATAGTCGAATACCACCTTACGCGACCAGTAGGCGGCCTGCGTGTACATTTCGTCGGGATTGTGCGGCGCCGAGGCGTAACCGGGCGCTTCGCTTGCGATGCTCGATGCGAGCGTCAGGTAGACTTTCGAGAGCAGGGCCTGCGCACCGACCTTGTCGATGCGGCCGAACACCTTGTTTACTGTGAGCATCTTTTCAGCCGCAATCAGATCCTCCAGAATACGTTCGTAGATCTTGTCGATAGATGCGGCCATTTGGGGCGTAGTCTGGTCGAGCGATGCGATCGGTTCGGTGTAGAGCGGAACCCGGCCGTATGCCCGGACGAGGTTGAAATAGTTCCACGCCCTCAGAAACAGGGCCTCGCCGACCACGCGGTTTTTCACCGTCTCGTTCAGATTGCCTCCCGAAACGCGGTCGATGACCGTATTGGCGCGGTTGATGCCTATGTAGCAGTATTTGAAGTAGTACATCGTCAGTTCTGTTTCCGAATTGACGGTCCATTGTTGCAGCATGTGAATGTCGCCCGGCTCGTCCGATTTGGGATACATCGTTTCGGTCGGGATGTCGCCCAGATACCAGATTCCGCGGAGGTATTCGAGGTAGTTCAACGCATTGTAGGCGTACATAAGGCCCGATTCGGCATCCTCTTCCGTTTTGTAGAAGTTGTCGCTCGAATAGAAGCCGTAGGGGGTCTCGTCCAGAGAGCAGGCCGAAAGCATGCAAACCGCAGCGAGCGTGAATATGATCTTTTTCATGGCTTGTCTGAATTAGAAGTTAAGGTCGATTCCGACGGTGTATTTGCGGAGTTTAGGATATCCGCCCCAGTAAATGCCGTCGAGTCCCACTTCGGGGTCGTACCCGTCGAATTTGCTGAAGGTGTGTACGTTGTCTATGTTGGCGTAGATGCGCATGCCCTTGAGGAACCTGCGGTTGAAATGGAGATTGTAACCGAGGGTGATGTTCTGGATGCGCAGGAACGAGCCGTCCTGAAGGAAGTAGTCCGACAGCCAGTATTGCCGGGCGTTGTTCAGCCGCGGGAAATCGTTGGTCGGATTGTCCGGAGTCCACCGTTTGGCCTTGACGCGCGGGCTGAACGTATAGTTGTTGTACAGCACGTCGTTGCCGTAGACGCCGTAGAGGAATACGGAGAGGTCGAGGTTCTTCCAGCGCAGCGAGAGGTTCAGACTGGCCGTGAAATCGGGATTCGGGTCGCCGATAATGCACCGATCCTCGGGGGTGATGGCATAGTCGCCCGTCAGGTCTACGTATTTCAGCTCGCCGGGGCGGTCTTTCAGCCCGTCGGGGTCGATGAATCCGGGATCCTGTCCCTCCTGAATGATTCCGTCGACACGGTAGCCGTAGAATACGTTCATCGGGTGGCCCACCGCATAGATGCTGGCGTTCTGGTTGAACATGGAGACCGGCTGTCCGGTCACTTCGTAGTACATACCCGTCAGGTAATCCTGCGAGAGACCGCTCGAAATGGCATCGCCCAAGCTTACGACCTTGTTGCGGTTCATCGAGTAGATGAATGTGGCCGAGAAACTCCAGTCCCTAGTGTGGACGATGTCGCCTTCGAGGCTCACTTCGAAACCTTTATTCGTCACTTCGCCGTCGTTGACCCATATTTTGTCGTAGCTCGACGACAGGGGCAGGTATTTTTCACGCAGCAGGTCGGTGGTCTTTTTGTAATAGACGTCGGCGGTCAGCCGCAGGCGCCGGTCGAAGGCTGCGAAATCGACGCCGAAATCGAGCTGCGAGGTCGATTCCCATTTCAGATCCGGATTGGCGATGCCGCCCCATACCATGTACCGGTCGTTTGCGCCGGTGCGTCCTACCTCGTAGCCGGGACCAATCACGGTCGCCCACTCGCCGTTGTGCCAGAATTTTTCCATGCCGTAGCGGTCGAGGGTCTGATAGCTGCTGATACCTTGATTACCAGAGGCTCCGTAGCTCAACCGCAGCTTCAGCTCGCTCAGCCAGCGCGATTGTTTGAGCCACGGCTCGTTGTGCATTTTCCAACTGACAGCGCCCGAAGGGAAGTAGCCCCACTTGTTGTTTTTGCCGAATTTCGTCGAGCCGTCGGCGCGCATGGTGGCCGTCAGCAGGTATTTGTCCTTGAGCGAGTAGTTAATACGCCCGTAGAAGGAGAGCAGTTTGCTCAGGTAATACCCGTCGTTGTATATCTGGCGCAGGTTGGGGTTGCCGGCGTTCATGTTTTCGTTCTTGAGAACGTCGTTGACGAATCCACGGGCGGTCGTGTAGAGTCCGCGGCCCGTGTCCCAGTTGTAGGAATGGCCGGCCATGACAGTCAGAGAGTGATTCTCGTTGAACGTACGGCTGAACGTCAGGTAGGTTTCCGACATGAGGTTCTGGTTGAACGAATTGTTGATCTGGGCGATGCCGCCGTTGTCGTTGGCATCCTGCGAAGTATTGCTGGCGCGGTACACGTCGCCGACCGAGGTCTGGTAGCGGTAGTCCAGCTGCGAGTGGATCGTCAGCCCCTTGACCAGTTCCCAGTCTACGGCCAGCGAGGTGACGAAGTCCCGGCCGGTGGTTTTGTTCAGCACGTTATCCAGAATGACCAGCGGATGGCCGAAGTCCTGCGCCCCGGCAAGATAGTAGTTGCCTTCCTTGTCGTAGACGGGCCAAAGGGGATTGCGGCCGTATTCGAGTCCGTTGCTGATGTTGCGGTTGGTGATGGAGAGGACGTTGTAGGAGGTCAGTTTCAGGTTCTTGTAGAGGTTGTAGGTGACACCGAGGTTGGCATTGATACGCTCGTAGGAATCTTTTTTGTACAATCCCTGATTGTTGTGGTAGTTGACGTTGAGGTTGATCGAGGCGCGGTCGTTGGCGCTGCTGATGGCTGCCGTCGTGCTGTTCAGGATGGGGGTTCTCAGGCAGAGGTCGCGCCAATTGGTATTGGCCCATTCGCCATTCTGTATTTCGAGCAGCGAGGGATAATAGATGCCGCCTATGGTCTGCCCGATGTAAATGGGGTTGAGTCCGGCGTTTACCTGCTCCTCGTTGGTGACCTGAGCCATGAGCATCGGGTCGTACCAGATGTCGAGCGGGTCGGAGAGCTGGCTGATGACCGTCTGGTGCTTGACCGAAATGTTGGTCTGTCCTTTCGCGGCCGACTTGGTCGTGACGAGGATCACGCCGTTGGCACCCCGCGATCCGTAGATTGCCGATGCCGAAGCGTCCTTCAGAATCTCGATCGATTCGATGTCCGAGACGTTGATCTGCGAGAGGTTGCCCGCATCGCCCATCGGGAAGCCGTTGACTACGACAAGCGGAGTGTTGGAACCTTCGAGCGAGCTGTTGCCGCGGATACGGACGATCGCTCCCGCACCCGGATCCTGCGAGGTGTTCAGCACCTGAAGACCTGCGGCCCGGCCCTGAAGCAGGCCGTCGACCGAAGTGGAGGAGAGGTTGTCGAGCGCGCCCATTTTGACGGAAGCCACCGAACCGGTGAGGTCGCTTTTCTTTACGGCACCGTAGCCGACCACGACCACCTCGTCCACGAGTTTCGAATCGTCTTCGAGCGTGATCGGATAGAAGGTCGCCGTGGTGACGTCCTTTTCCGCCGTTTTGTAGCCGAGCATCGTAATTTGCAGGGTCGCACCCTTTGCGGCGTTGAGTTCGAACGTTCCGTCGGCTTTGGCGGAGGTGCCGTTGGTCGTCCCTTTGACGATGACGCTGGCCCCCACAACGGGCTGCCCGGACGAATCCGTGATTTTTCCCCGGATGTTCTGGGGCTGGGCCCAGACCGTCCCGGTGGCCAGGAGTAGAATGGTTCCCAGCAGGAACCGGCCCAAGTTGGTTCGTAAGTTTGGTTTCATAGGGTTGTTATTTTGTTGGTTGTCAGTAGCTCATGTATTCTGTGGGCAGCGGGTCGGGCTGCATCTCCCCGGCCAGATAGTCATCCAGACAGATGAAGGTGCCGGCGGTCCAGCCCAGCATCGCGGGCATCTCGTATTCGTTGCTGACATCGGTAGTTCCCGTTTCCACGTTGTACTTTTCCCACAGGTTGCCTGTCGTTTTGAACGATTCGGTGACCGCTTTCATCCATTTGACGGCGATGCGTTCGGCCTCCTCGCCGTATCCGTAGCGTGCCAATCCCATTACCGTATAGAAGCAGACCGGGGGCCACGTGTTGGGATAAGACCACTGATAGGGATAGTCGTAGGGTTTGTCCTCGCAGGCGGCGATGCCGTAGGGGAATTCGAGCCGTAGGAGTGCCTGCACGATGTGTCCGGCATATTCTCGGGGTACGGCACCTGAGTAGAGGAGCGCGAAGACTGCTCCCGAAAGCACGTCGGATCGTCGGCCGTTGACATAGTCGTAGTCGTAGAACTGTTTCGCTTCGGGGTCGTAGCAGTATTCGAGTATCCGTGCCCGGCGAAGCTCTGCTTTTGCGATCCATTCCCGCATCTCTTCCGTCCGGCCCAGCTCCTGCGCGAAACGGGCGAAGTTCACTTCGTACATGAACAGGTTGGCGTTAAGATCCAACGGACAGAAATCCGTGCACCGGCGGTCGTAGCGCGGGTTGAAGTCCCATCCGGATTCGGCTTCGGCGACGAAGTCGAGACCCAGTTTGTGCAGCCGTTCGGGGGTGTAACCTTTGTCGAAGAGATCGGTTCCGAGGCGTTTGCTGCCGGTGACCAGAAATTCGTCGACCAAAGCGTCCGATGCGGAACTTCCGTAGCGGTTCAGCCCGGTGGGTGTCAGGCGTTCCCGCATCCAGAATCCGTATTCGTCCTTCAGGGTTTCGTATGCGTCGGTAAGCCACTGCTTGTCGCCGGTCAATCGGTAGATACGATCGACCATCATGGAGAGATAGGGCGTCTGCGACCGCGCTTCGTAATAAGTTCGGCTGCCGTTGTAGACCTTGCCGAAACGGCGAACCATATGGAGCAGGTTGTCGGTATTACCTTTGGCCAGCTCGGGATGGCCGTCCCGGACGAGTCCTTCGTTGGTGAAGAAGGTATCCCAATAGTACATCTCACGGAACATTGCTCCGGCCGTGGGAACCGTGTAGGGATGAGGCAGGCCGATGAGGGTGGCGGTGTCGGTCGTGCAGTGTTGGACGGTCGTGTGCCAGTTGTTGCGGATAAACTCCCGCACGGCCGGCACATCGGGGTTCTGCGGACGGCAGCTGGCGAGGCCTGCGGCCACTGACATGACGATAAGTATCTTTTTCATGGGGATATGTTTTCCGGGGTTAATAGGTGTCGGCCAGCGACATCGATTTCAGGCGTCGCGCGAGTTCTTTGGCGTTCAGTTTCGATGCCACGCGGACGGTGCGTGTTTCGCCCGGCATGAGGTCGAAGAAGTTGTCGGAGAAGTGCACCGTTTCTCCTTCGACCGACAGGTAAACGCCCCGGGCGAAATTATCCGATCGGACGGTGACGTCGTATCCCGTGCCGATCCGGGCGATCTTGCAATGCAGGGTCGTTTTCGGATAATTCATCATTTTCTGCTGTACGAGGAAGTAGTTATTGCGGTATGTTTTCCCCGCAGCGGTAAATGTTGCCTGAATGACGACGTCCTCCGGAGCGGCTCCGTTCAACAGCGTCTGCGTGTCGATGGATGCGACTTTCGTGCTGGCGTTGGCCGGGATCGTGATTTCCTGTTCGAAATCTCCGGTTGGGCCACCCGTGAGACGCACCGTCCGGATGCACAAGGTGCCCTTTTCCGGGGAGAGCAGGTCGGAAACGGCGTAGATGTCGAGCCGTCCGCCGTCGAGAATCGGGGATATCAGTATGTCCGCGAATGCGTAGCGGGCGAAATAGTGCTGCGCCTTCCATACGCCGTACCAGTCGCGGCTCGACCACGAAGCTACCGGCCAGCAGTCGTTATGCTGCCAGTAGAGCGATCCCCAACAGTAGCCTTTGTCGCGCCGGTGCGCTTCGATCGCCGTTTTGATGGCGTCGCCCTGCAATATCTGGGAGGCGTAGAGGAACGATTCGAAATCGCGCGGTTCGTGGTATTCGTTCAGCAGGTAGCTTTTTATCAGGTTGTTGGCGTGTTCGCCGCCCCGCTGGTGGGACATCATGACTTCCGATGAGATATCTTGGTCTTCGGGCAGCGGTGCGTAGCGCTTCACCGTTTCGAAACACGGGAACGACTGGAAACCGTATTCGCTGAAGAAACGGCTGCGCTGGCGGTTGTACTCGGCGATGGGCTTTTTTGCGTGCCATACTTCCCAGTAGTGTCGGTCGCCCTCGTGGTCGTTGCTCATCGCTCCGTAGTCAGAGAAGGGCGAGGTAGGCTGGTAACCCATGCCGGGCGCATATTCGGCAACCACCTTGGCCAGCATGCGGTAATACTGCTCCTCGTACTGTTTCCAGATGATGCCGGAATATTTCGGATCGACTTTGTCGACGTCGTACTTCCAGCCGCTCAGCCACGAATCCTGATTCTCGTTGTTGCCGCACCAGTAGACCACGCAGGGGTGGTTGCGCAGACGCTTGACGTTGTCGATGGCTTCCATGCGCATGTTCTCCAGCAACGCCCCTTCGGCCGGGTAGACCGCACAGGCGTACATGAAATCCTGCCAGATCAGGATGCCCTGACGGTCGCAAAGCTCATAGAAATAGTCGTCTTCGTAGATGCCGCCGCCCCAGACCCGGAGCATGTTCATATTGACGTCGACCGCGTCCTGGATCGTGCGCTCGTAGGTTTCGGGAGTGATGCGGGGCAGGAAGCAGTCGCAGGGTATGTAGTTGGCGCCTTTGCAGAAGACGGGTTCGCCGTTGAGCAGGAACCGCAGGCTGCGTCCGTAGGCGTCGGGTTTCTTTTCGACGGTGACGGAGCGCAGTCCGACCTGTGTGCTGTGTTCGGCCAGCACGCGGCCGCCCTGCTCTACGGCGGTACGGAAAGTATAGAGGTTCGATTCGCCCATGCCACGGCACCACCATAGTTTGGGGTTGTCGATTGTGAACGGCACGCTGACCCGATTCATGCCGACGTGAAGTTGCACGCTGTGCGAACCGAGCACCCGTTTGCCGTCGGAGACGGTGATGACAGCGTTTTCGACGGGTGCCGCCGCTTCGATCTCCACCTGTGTCTCCACACGGGCGGTTTCCTGCGAGACTTCGTGCTGGTGATGGAATACGTCTTCCAGACGCAGGCTGTTCCAACCCTGCAGTTTTACCGGACGCCAGATGCCCGATGTAACCAGCCGCGGGCCCCAGTCCCAGCCGTAATGATAGCCCGCCTTCCGGGTGAAAGGGCTGAGCTTTTTCCCGGCAAGTCCCCCGTTGTCCGCCTGATCGTTCCAAGCCTCGTAACGGTAGGGGAGGGATTCGTACTGCGGCAGGGCCTTTTTGATCGGGGAGTGGAAATAGATGCGCAGCACGTTGCCACGCTCCTTGAGCAGGGGTTTGACTTCTGCGGCCCAGCGGCGGAACATGTTGTCCGCCGTCAGTATCTGCGTTTCGTTCAGGAAGACGTCGGCATAGGTGTCCAGACCGAGGAATTCCAGCCGGATGTGTTCGTAGCCGCGCGTCAGTGCGCCGGCGTCGAAGGAGACTTCATAGATCCAGTCTTCCTTGTCGATCCATTGCAGGGAACGTTCGTTGAGCCGGTAGTAGGGATCCTCGATCAGCCCGTTGTCCATCAGGTCGGTGTGTACTACGCCCGGTACTGTCGCTGGATGCCATTCGCTGTGGCCCGCCTGTCTGAACTTCCAGCCGGAGTGAAGCAGCATCGTGTCATTGCCGGCCAATCCGATTGTCGCCGATCCCGAAAAGAGTAATGCCATAATTGCCTTGAGAGTTTGTTTGTACATGACTAATTCTCTTTAGTGAGGGTAAGGGTCATCGTGTTCAGGTTCAGGTTGATGGTGTAGGTGCCCGACGTATACCCGAAGCGCGACGGATAGAACTGCGGGTCGCCCTTGGCATCGCTTGCGGCCTGATCGTCGATGCGGATCACCGTGCCGAACGGTGCGTCGGGGGTCTGTCCGTACCAAGGCCACCAGCCGTCGGACGAAGCGAATATCTTGAATCCCTTGTAATCACCGTCGAAATTCATGGCGATACCCGTGGCTTCCCATTCGTTATCGCCCTTCTTGGGCAGGTACGTGCGGCTGTCCCAACCGCCCGGAGTGGCTTCGCCGGTCATCGAATAGGCGGTCGAGTAGTCGATGCTTTTCGAGGTGAGGGTCATCTTCATTGTGTTGAGGTTTACCTCGATGTCGTATACGCCCTTGCCGTAGCCGAGTTTGCCGGGGTATACCTGCGGCGCATCTGTATCGGTAACCAGCTGCAGCGAGATGTCATCGGCAGTCGCATCGTCGGTCATGGCGTAATAGACGCTCCAATTGTCGCGTTCGGTGAACATCTTGAAGCCCACGTCGCCGTTGTCGCCGAACGTCATGTCGATATTCTGACCGCGGTAGATTCCCTCCTCGGCTTTGGTGAGCTGTGTGCCGTCCCACGTCCAGCCCCATGTGAAGCAGTCGCCGAGCAGGTACAGCTGTTCGGGGAACGGCGTTTCGGGCAGGTCGCCCGTGCGGGTGAGGGTGAGCATCTTCGTGTTGAGGTTTACTTCAATGTCGTACATGCCGTTCTCGTAGCCGAATGATCCCGGCTGGAACTGCGCCTCTCCGCTTTTATATACGGCGATCTTTCCGAACGTCTCCGCCGAAAGATCCTGTGCGGCGAAACGGGGGTCGTCCGTGTCGTTGATATTGCGCGAGAAGTAGAACTTGAAGCCGTTGTTCAGACTCATGGGCTGCACGTGCAGTTCGACATCCGATGCCAGATACAGGCGGGAGCCTTCGCTGCTCTCGGGCAGTTCGAGACCTGCGTTCAGATCCCATTGCCACGGAGTGGCTGCGCCCACCATGATCAGCGAGGGCGGGAAGTTCGGATAGGTCGTCTTCGGCGTTATTTCGCAGCTCCTGATCTCCGACAGCTGTGCGTCGAACTCTTCGTCCGCGTTTTTCGCATATACGGCGAACCGCACCGGCACTTCGGTGCCGGCTTCAAGATCGAAGGTGTTGAGAAGCAGCTGATTCAGCTCGCCGTGTGTGAAGTCGTGCGTCAGGGCCGTGCCCTTGTCGATGATGACCGGATCGGAGAACATGTCGCGGTCGGTCAGGTTGACGTAAAGCGTGTAGGCGACCTCTGTCTGCTCGTCATCGGTCGCGGCGGTCCATTCGGCATGCAGGGCGAGCTGGTCGGAATGCTCCGGGTCAATTCGCACGGCGTCGGCCGAGAGGGTCAGTGCGGGGGCTGTCAGGGTTGCGGGTTCCGGAACAGGCTTTTCGGCCGGGTCATCGGAACTGCAGGCAACGGCTAGAAGGAGGGCGGCGGCGAGGCCTGCGGTCAGATAGTAGAGTTTTCTTCGCATATAGGTTGGTTTTTGATTGGATTGATCGGGTGTCGTATATGCCGAAAACAAAATTATTGTTTTGTCCGAGCCTGCAATAGAAAGGTTCGAAAAGCAAAAAAGTTTGATCGAATCGTATTAATTCGACGCTTTTTCCAGGCATGAAAAAGTCCTGAAAAGTGTGTTGTCTGAATCTTAAATATTATTAAAAATGATGAAATGGAATATGTATGGATTGATTTGCTGGTATTGTGTGATCTTTTTATTGTATTATTCGATTGAATTGTGTTGTAGCTCTTGGAAAATACTTTCCCGCGATGTAATTTTACATAAAACCATGTAGCCGAATATATAATAAGATGATAATCATGAATATAACCTAAAATCTATAGGCCTATGAGAAATTTCTCCCTGTTTTTTCTGCTTCTGGTTCTGCTACCGGGTGCCGTTTTGTGTCGGGATAAAACTTATACGATTCAATCACCCGATTGTTCGTTGACCGTCACGATCGGATGTGGTGATCGAATCGTATATTCCGTTCGATCGGATACAAATCAGATTTTGACACCTTCGCCCTTGGCTGTCAGGCTCGTTTCCGGTGAATGCTGGGGCGAACGGAGCCGGGTGGCCGGAGTGAGGCGCTACCGGATCGACGCGGTACACGATGCACCTATTTATAAAAAGCGGAAGGTAGAAGATCGCTGCAATGGGATCGAGATCGATTTCCGGGAGGGATTTTCGCTGGAGTTCCGGGCCTATGACGATGCGGTGGCCTACCGCTTCGTCGCGCGGCAATCCGGCGAAGTGCTCGTCGCGGGTGAAGAGGCCCGGTTCCGGTTCGCCCCGGGGGCCGTCGCATTCGTGCCCTATGTGCGCGACACCCCTTACAGACACGATGGCCTGGCTTTCGGCGAGCAGTTCATGCAATCGTTCGAGAATACCTATACCCGGACGCCGCTATGCGAAATGGACTCCGCCCGCTTGGCGTTCCTGCCGCTGCTCGTACAGACGGCCGGGGGAATGAACGTCTGCATTACGGAGGCCGACCTCGAGTCCTATCCGGGCATGTTCCTGCACCGAAGCGGTGCGGATGAACTCGAAGGTGTTTTCGCACCTTGTCCGCGGAAGGTCGTACCAGGCGGTTACGACCGCATGCAAGGAGTGGTCGAAGAATATGAGCCGTTCATAGCATCCGTCGCGCCGGGATGCCGGCTGCCTTGGCGGGCGCTCAGTATCGTGCGGCAGGATACCCGGCTGGCCGATAACGATCTGGTATGGAAACTCGCTTCTCCCTGCCGGCTCGACGATATTTCGTGGATCGAACCCGGCAAGGCCGCGTGGGAGTGGTGGAACGACTGGGGACTTTCCGGTGTGGACTTCGCGGCGGGAATCAACCAGCCCACCTATGAGCATTACATCGATTTCGCATCCCGCAACGGGCTGCGCTACCTCGTTCTGGATGACGGTTGGAGCCGAGATCACCATTCGCCGCTGGAGACCGCCCCCGGACTCGACCTGCCGGCATTGGTGAAGTACGGGGAAGAACGGGGTGTCGGACTGATCCTCTGGCTCGGTTACCTTCCCTTTGCCGAACATATGGAAGAGCTTTGCGAACACTATTCCGAAATGGGCATCAAGGGATTCAAAGTCGATTTCATGGACAGGGACGATCAGCAGATGGTTCGGTTCGTTTACGATGCCGCCTGTACGGCCGCACGGTATAAATTGCTGCTCGACCTGCACGGCATATTCAAGCCTGCGGGAATTCAGCGGACGTATCCCAACGTCATCAATTTCGAAGGCGTGCACGGACTGGAACAGGTCAAATGGTCGCCCGTCGAGGTCGATCAGGTCACCTATGACGTGACGGTTCCCTTCATACGGATGATGGCCGGGCCGATGGATTACACGCAGGGTGCCATGCGCAATGCCGCGAAAGCGAATTTCCGGCCGGTGAATTCCGAGCCGATGAGTCAGGGAACCCGCTGCCGGCAGCTGGCGGAGTATGTCGTGTTCGATGCTCCGCTCGCGATGCTGTGCGATTCCCCGTCGGCTTACGAACGGGAGCCCGAATGCCTGCGCTTCATCTCCGGCGTGCCTACTGTCTGGGATGCGACGGAGGTGCTGTCCGGCGAGGTCGGCGACCATATCGTGACGATGCGCCGTTCCGGCGACGTGTGGTATGTCGGGGGACTTGCCGGCTGGGACGGACGTTCGATCCGGGTCGATCTCTCGTTGCTGCCCGAAGGGACGTATGCGGTGGAGCTGTTCCGCGACGGAGAGAATGCGGCGCGCATCGCCCGCGACTATGTCCGGGAAGAGTTCCTGCTGGCTCCCGGTAAATCGTTCGATGTGAAGATGTTCCCCGGAGGCGGTTTCGCTGCCCGGATAACCAAACGATAGCGTATGGCCATGCGTCTTGGGGAAAAGATTGGTTACGGACTCGGCGATACGGCGTCTTCGATGCTGTGGAAGCTCTTCAGCGTTTACCTGATGTTCTTCTATACGGACATCAGCGGCATCGACGCATGGGTGGTCGGCGTCCTGTTTTTAGTGACGCGGATCTGGGATTCACTGCTCGATCCCGTCGTCGGGCTTCTGTGTGACCGCACACACAGCCGTTGGGGAACCTTTCGGCCGTGGTTGCTGTGGGGTGCCCTGCCTTTCGGGGTATTGGGCATCCTGACTTTCTATATGCCGGAGTGGAGTTCCGGCGGAAAGGTGGTCTATGCGACCGTGACCTATTCGCTGATGATGATCGTCTATTCGTCGGTCAACGTGCCCTATGCCGCACTGCTCGGCGTCATGTCGGCAGATCCGCACGAACGCACGGTGCTCGCCGCGTTCAGGATGGCCTTTGCCGCCGCAGGCAGTATGGTGGTCGTGCTGGCAGTCGAAGCGCTGGTGAAGGCTTTCCGGCCGTGGGCGGGTTCATCGGGGAGCTGGACCGCGGCGATCGCCGTCGTGGCCGTTGTGGCCGTCTTGCTGTTCTTCGTGACGTTCGCGACGACGCGGGAGCGGATCCGGCCCGTGCGGACGGAACGGCATCCGGTATTGGGCTCGCTGCGCGACCTGCTACACAACAAGCCGTGGCTGATCCTTGCCGGTGCTGCCGTATGCCTTCAGGTGTTCAATGCGTTCCGGGAGAGCGGTACGATCTATTTCTTCAAGTATTGCGTGGCTGGCGAAACTGTCGGGACGATGTCGTTCGCAGGGGTTGCCCTGACCGGATCGGCTCTGTTCCTCGCTGTGGGGCAGCTTTTCAATATTGCGGGCATCGTGCTGATTCCCTTCGCTGCGGATCGGTTCGGCCGCCGGCGGACGCTGGTATGCGCTTTGCTGCTCACGGCCGTTTTCAGTTTCGCCTTCTATTTCGTGCGTCAGGGAGGTTATTCCCTGCTGTTTCTGGCGCAGGCGCTCATCAGCTTGAGTGTCGGCGGGGTGCTTCCGCTGCTCTGGGCCATGTCCGCCGATACGGCGGACTATGCCGAACAGCGTTCGGGCCGCCGGGATACGGGGCTGATATTCTCCTCCTATTCGATGGCGCAGAAGATGGGCTGGGCGGTCGGAAGCGCCGCTACGGCGTGGATACTGTCGCTGTCTGGATTCGAAGCGAATACCGTTCAGTCGCCGGCTGCGCTTACAGTTATTGGCTGTCTGCAAAGCATCTTCCCGGCTTTGGCCGCTCTGGGGACATGCGCCTTTATTCTGTTTTATCCGCTGGCCGATTCCCGGCCGAAATAAAGATTCGTTATGCCCAATCCTGACATATTGACCGAGATACCGCCTATTTCAGGGCAAGATTGCTTCGTCGTGTTCGACCGTTACAAACGCGAATTCTGCTTCCCCGTACATATCCACAAGGAGTACGAGCTGAACCTTGTGTGCGGGGCACGGGGGGCGACCCGCATCGTGGGCGACTCCGTCCGTGAAATATCCGACAAGGATCTGGTTCTGATCACGGGTTCCTACCTTGAGCACGCATGGCTGAACGGCAATTTTTCGAGGAATGCCGATATCCATGAAATTTGCGTGCAGTTTTCTCCCAATCTGTTCGAATCGGGGTTTATCGACAGGAAACAATTCTATCCGATCAAGAAGATGTTCGAGTATGCACGCCGCGGTATCGCATTCTCCGAAGAGACGGTCTCCCGTGTCGAGCCGATCATAGAAAACCTGATACGCAGCGGAGACCGGTTCGATTCGGTGCTTAACTTCCTGATGCTTCTCAACTGTCTGGCACGGGAGAGCGATTACCATATCCTCGCCCAGCGTTCCGTGTCGATCGAGAACAACGTCAACTATGACATGCCGCGTATCCAGAAGGTGATGCAGTACCTGAACGATAATTTCCACCGGGATATATCCGTTGCGGAGGTCAAGGCCCTCGTGAACATGAGCGAACCAACGTTCAGGCGTTTCATCAAACGGCACTCCGGAAAGAGCTTCGTGAATCTGCTCAACGATATCCGGTTGGGGGCGGCTTCGCGCATGCTGATCGAAAACCCGACCAAAAACATTTCGGAGATCGCCTACAAATGCGGATTCAACAACCTTTCGAACTTCAACCGGATATTCAAGAAGGGAAAGGGTTTGACTCCCAGTGTGTTCAAGACGTTCTACACCCAGAAGAAAATATCCGTATAAATTCAACCTAAAACTCAAAACGACATGAAAAAGAATTTGCTGTTCTCTGCGTGCGCCTGCATGGCTGTTGTCCTCAGTCTCGGATGTTCCGAGGTGAACGGTGTGCCGAGCCGCGCTCCTTCGGGATATCCCGAAGGGCCTAAGACCATGGTCGATGCCGGTGCCACGGCCATTACCAGGACTCTTTACGAAAATCTGTTCGTGCTGGCCGAGCGGGGAACGATGTTCGGTCATCAGATACCGACCCTGTACGGTCTGGATAACAACAGGAAGTGGTGGGCCGGTGATGACACCGACCTTTCCGACACGAAATACCTGACGGGAAGCCATCCGGCAGTCTGCGGCTGGGAACTTTCCAACATCGAGCTGGACATGGAGACCAATATCGACGGCGAGCTGTTCACCGAAGTACGCAAGCACATCATCGCGGCTTTCGGACGCGGAGCCGTCAATACGATTTCGTGGCATTGTGCCAATCCCGTCTCGGGCGGAAACTCATGGGACGGGACGCGTGCTGTCTATTCGATCATCCCGGGCGGCGAGAACCATGAAAAGTTCAAAGGCTGGCTCGACAAGGTCGCCGATTTCATGCTGAGCCTGAAATCGCCCGAAGGCGAACCCATTCCGCTGATCTTCCGTCCGTGGCATGAGCATACCGGCTCGGGTTTCTGGTGGGGCAAGGGAAATGCGACGGCGCAGGAGTTCATCGCCCTGTGGCAGTTCACGATTTCGTACCTGCGGGATGAAAAGGGGCTGCATAATCTGATTTGGGCCTATTCGCCCGATATGATCCATCTCAATTCGCGCGACGCTTATCTCGAATACTGGCCCGGTGACGAATGGGTCGATATTCTGGGACTCGATGCTTACGACCGCAACGGTGCGGATTACGACCATAAGGGATTGCAGATGATCCGCCTGATGAAGAATATCGCCTATACGAAGAACAAGCCGTTGGCGCTGACCGAAACGGGACTTGAGAACAACAACCCCGAGGATTCGGACTACTACAACAAGAAATGGTGGACGTCGATGCTCTACAAGATTATCGAGAATGAGCCTGTTTCGTTTGTGCTGTTGTGGCGCAACGGCGATTTCCCTGCAAACGGCGGCCACTATTTCAGCGCTTTCCGCGGATGCTATTCCGAAAAGGATTTTCTGGATTTTTCCCGAAAGGATAAGGTTCTTTTCGAGGACGACCTGCCGGATATGTATAAGCCTCTTGAGTAGCGGATCGGTGAATGAAAAAAGGATGCCTTTCGGGCATCCTTTTTTCGGTATGGCAGGGCAGTCCGGTTATTCGAATTCGGACATCACGCGCTCCATCTTCCGGCGGATTTGGGCGGTGCAGAGGTTGCCGATGCTGCCTTCGTGGGTGTGGTGAACCTCGCGCGTCGGACGGTACCGGCCGTGTTGTACGGCCATGCCCACCTGCTTGTAGGCTTCGCGGAACGGGATGCCTGCGAGTACGAGGCGGTTGACGTCCTCGACCGTGAAGAGGTAGTCGTATTTCCGCTCGTTGAGGATGTCGGTGTTGACCTTCAGGTGCGCGAGCATGAAGTCGCACATCGAGAGGGTGCGTTTGATTTCGGTCGTCGCCGGGAACAGGATGTCCTTGAGCAACTGCATGTCGCGGTGGTAGCCGACGGGAAGGTTCGCCGTGAGCAGGGCGATCTCGTTCGGTACGGATTGCAGGCGGTTGCAGCGTCCGCGCATGATCTCGAAGACGTCGGGGTTCTTCTTGTGGGGCATGATGCTCGACCCCGTGGTGAGGTTGTCGGGCAGCGATACGAAGCCGAAGTTCTGGCTCATGAACAGGCAGACGTCCATCGCCATGCGGCCGATGGTCGCAGCGACGGCTGCGATGGCGTTGGCGGCGGCGCGTTCGCTTTTGCCGCGGCTCATCTGTGCCGCTACGACGTTGTAGTGTAGCGCTTCGAAACCCAGCAGGCGCGTGGTCATCTCACGGTCGAGCGGGAACGACGAGCCGTACCCGGCGGCCGAACCGAGGGGGTTCTGGTTGGCGATGTGCCATGCCGCGGCGATGAGCCGCATGTCGTCCACCAGCGTTTCGGCATAGGCGCCGAACCACAGGCCGAACGACGAAGGCATGGCGATCTGAAGGTGGGTGTATCCCGGCATCAGTATCTCCTTGTACTGTTCGCTGAGCGTTTGCAGGCGGTCGAAGACCGTTTTTACGGCTTCGGCGGTCTGGCGCAGTTCGTCGCGCAGGAACAGTTTGAGGTCGACCAGCACCTGGTCGTTGCGCGAGCGGCCCGAGTGGATTTTCTTGCCGGCGTCGCCCAGGCGGCGGGTGAGCATCAGCTCCACCTGCGAGTGGACATCCTCGGTGCCGGGTTCGATTTCGAAGCGCCCGGCCTCGATCTCGGCGGCGATCTCTTTCAGTCCCGCCGTCAGCTTTTCCAGTTCGCCGGCCGTCAGCAGCCCGATCGTTTCGAGCATGGCGATATGCGCCAGCGAGCCCTGGACGTCGTAGCGCGCCAGCCGCATGTCCAGTTCGCGGTCGTTGCCGACGGTATACTCCTCGATCATCTTGTCGGGCTCGAAGCCCTTGTCCCAAAGTTTCGTTGCCATATTGTGTATATTCGTTTCTCTCTTTGTACCGGCTCCCTATTGCCGTCGGCTGTCGGCTTGCGGCGGTGCGCCGCGTTTGCCGGGCTGCCATCTGCCTCGGAGGGGGCTCTTTCGCAGCGGGGTTGCAGCCTCCTGCCGCGGGCATCAGAGGGTTTCAGCCAGTTGTTTTATGAATTTTTCGTAAATTCCGATGCCCTCTTCGATCTCCGAAAGCAACACGAATTCGTCGGCCGTATGCGAGCGCGAGGATTGTCCCGGCCCCATCTTGAGCGACGGGAAGGGCATCAGCGCCATGTCCGACGTGGTGGGCGATACATAGCTTTCGCGTCCCGTGGCGGCGGCCGCCCGTGCGAGCGGATGGGCGGCGTCGAGCGCCGAGGCACGGATGCGTGTCGAGCGGGGCGTCACCTCGCTGCGCAGTGCCCGACGCAGGATTTCGACTGTTTCCTCGTTGGTGTAGGCGTCCGTGGTGCGGACGTCGGCCACGAAACGGCAGGTGTCGGGAACGACGTTATGCTGCGTGCCGGCCGCGATCTGCGTCACGGCGATGCCGATGGGGCCCAGCAGGTCGGAGCAGCGGTCGAAGCGGAAAGTACGCAGGCGGGCGATGTCGTCGAGTGCGATATAGAGCGCGTTGACGCCCTCGTTGCGGGCCGCATGGCCGCTTTTGCCGCGGGCTTCGCAGTCGAGGACGACCAGCCCCCGTTCGCCGACGGCGGCCTGCATCCCCGTGGGCTCGCCCACGATTGCCATGTCGATCCGTCCCAGCTGCGGCAGCAGGGCGCGCATACCGTGTTCTCCCATGCACTCCTCTTCGGCCGAAAGCGCCAGCAGGAGGTTGAACGGCAGGGGGTGTGCGCGCAGCGTCAGGAAAGTCTGCGTGAGGCTCACCGCCGAAGCCCCGGCGTCGTTGCTCCCCAGGCCGTAGAGGCGGTCGCCTTCGACGGTCGGGGCATACGGGTCGCGGGTGTAGCTGGCTGCGGGGCGTACCGTGTCGTGGTGGGAGTTCAGGAGCAGCGTCGGGCGCGCCGGGTCGAAGCCTGCGGAGCGGGCGAAGACGTTGTTGTGCAGTCTTTCGGGTACCGCGCCGTGTTCCGCCAGGTAGGCGAAGATGAGGTCGGCCGTGCGGCTTTCGTCGCGCGACGGGGAGGGCGTTGCGATCAGCGTCCCGAGCAGGTCGATGGCTTCCTTGGTTTTTGCATCCATGTCGTTTGTGAGCTGGCTGTCCGTTCCCCTGTGGCCGTGCGGCCACAAGGATCGGGCGTATTACCTGATTACCGTTCCGGTGTCGTTCAGCAGGTTCTCCGAGTGTTTGATCGTGACGCTCCGCACGCCGTTGGCAACGGCTTTCAGTGCGTTCTCGACCTTGGGGATCATCCCTTTGCTGACGATGCCGCCGGCTTTGAGCGCGGCGTACGACTCGGCCGTGATTTCGCGGATGAGCGTCGTCTCGTCGTCCGGGTCGTGCAGCACGCCGTTTTTTTCGAAGCAAAAGACCAGCTCCGTGGGGGCGATCCGGGCGGCGCCGAGTGCCACGGACGAAGCCACGCTGTCGGCGTTGCAGTTGAGCAGCGTGCCCTGCCCGTCATGCATGATGGCGCAGAATACGGGCGTGACGCCTGCCCCGAGAAGTTCCCCGAGCAGCGTGTGGTTGACACTTTCGATGTCGCCCACGAAGCCGTAGTCGATCGGTTCGGGTGCGCGGCGGCGCGCCATGACGGCGTTGCCGTCGGCGCCCGACAGCCCGAGTGCATTGCATCCGGCCGCCTGGAGCCCGGCGACGAGCTGTTTGTTGACCAGCCCGGCGTAGACCATCGTCACGATGTCGAGCGTGCCCTTGTCGGTGATGCGGCGCCCGTCGACCATCTGCACCTGCAGTTCGAGTTTCTGGGCGAGGCGCGTGGCGAGCTTGCCGCCTCCGTGGACGAGGATCTTCGCCCCGGGCAGCGAGGCGAAGTCCGCGAGGAAGCCTCGCAGGGCCGCGGGGTCGTCGATGACGTTGCCCCCGATCTTTACTACCGTGATTTTTTCCATCACTTCAACCCCTCCAGCAACCTTTTGAGTACTACCTGTGCCGAGATCTCGCGGTTGGCGGCCTCGGGGATCACCAGCGAGCGCGGCGATTCGATCACTTCGTCCGTGACGATCATGTTGCGCCGCACGGGCAGGCAGTGCATGAAATAGGCGTCGTGGGTGAGCGCCATCTTTTCGGCGTCCACCGTCCAGTTCCGGTCGCGGCTGAGCACCTTCCCGTAATCGGGGTCGGCATAGGCCGCCCAGTTCTTGGCATAGACGAAATCCGCCCCTTCGAGCGCTTTGCGCTGGTCGTATTCGACGCGGGCGTTGCCGACGAACTGCGGGGCAAGCTCGTAGCCTTCGGGATGGGTGATGACGAAGTCGTAGCCGGCGGCGTTCATCCACTCGGCGAATGAGTTGGGCACGGCCTGCGGCAGGGCGTTGGGGTGCGGTGCCCAGGTCATCACGACCTTCGGGCGCTCCGTGGTCTTGTACTCCTCGATGGTAATCAGGTCGGCGAAGCTCTGCAACGGGTGCCGCGTGGCGGCCTCCATCGAGAATACGGGGCGCCCCGAGTAGCGGATGAACTGTTCCAGTACGCGTTCCTCGTAGTCTTCGGCCTTGTCGTGGAAGCGGGCGAACGACCGTACGCCGATCACGTCGCAGTACGATCCCATGACGGGGATGGCTTCGAGCAGGTGTTCGGCCTTGTCGCCGTCCATCACCACGCCGCGCTCGGTTTCGAGCCTCCAGGCGCCCTGGTTGACGTCCAATACCATGACGTTCATGCCCAGGTTCATCGCCGCCTTCTGCGTCGAGAGCCGCGTGCGGAGGCTCGAATTGAAGAACAGCATCAGCAGGGTTTTGTTGCGGCCGAGCCCCGTGAACTGGAACCGGTCGCGTTTGATCTCCATGGCTTCGGCGACGGCTGTCGGCAGGTCGCCGATGTCTGCTACGCAGGTAAATTTATGCATGTCGTTTTTGTTTTGGCTTTAGTTTGTTTTATCCGTCGTGTTGCTTGCGGGGGCTTTCGTCCGCGGCGGAACACCGCGTGTACGAGTCTGCCCTCCGCTGAATCCCCTCCGCTAAGGGGTCTTGCCGCGATGGGGAGCGGGATTACTCATTTCCCGCGGAGCGTCGCATCGAATGCGTCGAGGAACCGGTCTGCATGTTCGCGCGTGAGGCACAGTGCCGGCAGCAGCCGCACGGTCGAGGCGCCTGCCCCGCCCGTGAAGACATGTTTCCCGAAAAGCAGCCGCTTGCGGAACTCCGCGCCGGAACCGTCGATTTCGATGCCGATCATCAGCCCGCGACCGCGGACTTCTTTCAGCCCGCCGGTCTTATGCAGTTCCCCGAGCAGGTATTCGCCGACCGTGGCGGCGTTCTCGACGAGCCCGTCGCGCTCCATCACGTCGAGTACGGCGATGGCCGCCGCGCAGGCGAGGTGGTTGCCGCCGAAGGTCGTGCCCAGCAGCCCGGGGCGCGCCTCGAAATGGGGCGCGATCAGCACGCCGCCGATCGGGAAGCCGTTGCCCATGCCTTTGGCCGTGGTGATCAGATCGGGGCGGATGCCGGCTGCCTGGTGGGCGAAGAAGTGTCCCGTGCGTCCGTAGCCCGACTGTATCTCGTCGAGGATAAGCTGCGTGCCGGTTTCGGTCGCCGCCTTGCGCAGTCCGCGCAGGAAATCGTCCGTGGGACAGTGGATGCCGGCCACGCCCTGGATGCCTTCGATGATGACGGCTGCGAACTCGCCTGTGGCGAGTTTCGCGCGCGCGGCAGCGAGGTCGTTCAGCGGTACGAATTCCACGTTGGCCGTGCGGTTGAAGGGGGCGCAGATCGCGGGGTTGTCCGTTGCGGCGACGGCGCCTGCGGTACGGCCGTGGAATGCCTTGGAAAAGGCCAGCACCTTCGTGCGGCCGGTGTGGAACGAGGCCAGTTTCAGGGCGTTCTCGTTCGCCTCCGCTCCCGAGTTGCAGAGGAAGAGGCTGTAATCGTCATAGCCCGATGCGCGGCCCAGCTTTTCGGCCAGCGTGGTCTGGAGCGAGTTTTCGACCGAGTTGGAATAGAACCCCAGCCGTGCGGCCTGCTCGGAGATTGCCCGTACGTAGTCGGGCTGGGCATGGCCGATCGAGATGACGGCATGTCCGCCGTAGAGGTCGAGGTATTCGGTGCCTGCCGCGTCGTAGACCAGGCAGCCTTTGCCCCGGACGGGCTCTACGGGATATAAGGAATATACGTTGAATAGTGTCATTGTGTAAAGTTTTTATCCGCATGTCGTTCTCTGCGGGGCGGCAGGAAGGCTGCGCTAAAACGGGCGCCTGCGCGGGCTTGCGGGCAAACCGCCCCCCCCCGCTTTTTTTGACGCCCGGCCTTTATCCCGCCGGTTTCCCTCCTCGAACGGCAACGCGGAATTGCCTGTCGTTTTTTGCCGCAAAAAGGCGGCTTTGGGTGCAAGGCGCTTTTTAAAAGGCGCTTGCCTTCAGTCGCAACCCTGCGGTTTCGTCGAGCCCGAACATCAGGTTCATGTTCTGCACGGCCTGTCCCGAAGCGCCTTTGAGCAGGTTGTCGATCACCGAGACGATGTGCAGCTTGTCGCCGTATTTCGACACGCCCACGAGCGCCTTGTTGGTGTTGACGACCTGTTTGAGGTCGATGTTGCGCGTCGTGGCGTGCGTGAAGGCTGCCGCGGCGTAATAGTCGGCGTAGAGTTTGCGCGCAGCCTCTTCATCGAGCGGACAGGCGGTGTAGACGCTTGCCAGGATGCCCCGCGTGAAATCGCCGCGCATCGGCACGAAGTTCACCGCCTGGTCGAACGAGGGTTCCAGCTGCCGCAGGTTGCGTCCGATTTCCACGAGGTGCTGGTGCGTGAAGGCTTTGTAGACCGAGATGTTGTCCGAACGCCAGCTGAAATGGGTCGTGGCCGAGGGCTTCACCCCCGCGCCCGTCGAGCCGGTCACGGCCGTCACATGCACCTCGTCCGTCAATAGTCCCGCCGCTGCGAGCGGGAGCAGTGCCAGCTGGATCGCCGTGGCGAAGCAGCCCGGGTTGGCGACGCGCTGTGCCGTGCGGATACGGTCGCGGTTCAGCTCGGGGAGCCCGTAGACGAACCCGTCGCTCTCGTCGCGGAAATCCTGCGCGAGGTCGATGACCTTCACGCCTGCGGGCACCGTGTTCGCCTCCATCCATTTGCGGCTCTCGCCGTGTGCCGAACAGAGGAACAGCACGTCGATGGCCTGGAGGTCGTATGCGTCGCTCAGACGCATTTCGGTGTCGCCCTCCAGTCCCCCGTGTACGTCGGCCAGGCGGTTGCCCGCGTTGCTCGTGCTGTGGACGAAGACGATTCGGGCCTGCGGGTGGGCGAGCAGCAGGCGGATCAGTTCGCCGGCGGTATACCCGGCGCCTCCGATGATGCCGATCCGGATCATTTCTTGTTGCGTTTCTGGACGTTGTGGTAAATCTTGATCTGGTTGCCGAGGATCTTCGTGAAGCCCTTCACGTCGTCGGCCGTCCAGGCCTTGTTGACCTCGCCGTATTCGCCGAAGTCGGTCTTCATCAGGTCGAAGGTCGAATCGACGCCCACGAGCGTGTAGCTGTACGGACGCAGGATCAGCTCGACCGTACCCGTGACGTTGCGCTGCGAGGAGGCGAGCATCGCTTCGATGTCGCGCATCACCGGTTCGAGGTATTGCGCCTCGTGCAGGAACATGCCGTACCAGTTGGCGACCTGCTCTTTCCAGTAGATCTGCCATTTGGTCTGAGTGTGTTTCTCAAGCATCCTGTGTGCGGCGATGATGAGCATCGGGGCGGCGGCCTCGAAGCCTACGCGGCCCTTGATGCCGATGATCGTGTCGCCGATGTGCATGTCGCGGCCGATGCCGAATTTCGAACCGATGGCCTCGACGGCGCGGATGGCCTCGACCTTGTCGGCGTAGGGCTTGCCGTTCACGGCGGCGATCTCACCCTCGTGGAAGGTGATCTTCAGACGCTCCTCGGCGTGGGCCGTAACCTGGCTCGGGTAGGCCTCTTCGGGCAGCGTCTGCTCCGAGCGGAGCGTCTCCTTGCCGCCGATCGACGTGCCCCAGAGCCCCTTGTTGATCGAGTATTCCATCTTCTTGAAGTCGGCCTCGAAGCCGTGCTCGCGGAGGTAGTTGATCTCGTATTCGCGCGTCAGGGTCATGTCGCGCGTCGGGGTGATGATCTCGATTTCGGGAGCAAGCACCTGGAACGTCAGGTCGAAGCGCACCTGGTCGTTGCCGGCGCCCGTCGAGCCGTGGGCCACGCAGTCGGCGCCGACCGACTTGGCGTATTCGATGATGGCGATGGCCTGGAAAATACGCTCCGAGCTGACCGAAATGGGGTAGGTGCCGTTGCGCAGGATGTCGCCGTAGATCATGTATTTGATGCTCTTTTCGTAGTATTCCTGCTCGATGTCGAGCGTGGCGTGCTTCACGGCGCCCAGCGCCAGGGCGCGTTTTTCGATGTTCGCAAGCTCCTCCTTCGAGAAGCCGCCCGTGTTGGCGATGGCGGTATAGACATCGTACCCTTTATCCTCGGAGAGGTATTTCACGCAGAACGAGGTGTCGAGACCTCCGCTGAATGCCAGAACTACTTTTTGCTTTCCCATTTTCTTATATCGTTTTGTTTATTTCAGGTGGAACAATTTTTTGAACTTGTTTTTGAAGAACATGATGTAGGGCGCCATGCGCGACTGTACCTGCGGGGGTTCCTTGGCAGGGTCGTAGAGCATACCCGTGCAGAGGCACATGCGCCGGTTGTTGCGTTGCAGGATGTCGTAGTTGCAACACCCCTGGCAACCCCGCCAGAACTCCTCGTCCTCGGTGAGCTCGGAAAAGGTCACCGGCGTGTAGCCCATGCGCGAATTGAGTTTCATCACGGGCAGCGACGTCGTAATACTGAATAACTTGGCGTACGGGAATCGTCGTCGGGCCAGCTCGAATGTTCGTCGCTTGATCTGCTCCGCGAGTCCCATATGGCGGTACTCCGGGTCGACGATAAGTCCCGAGGTCGCGACGAAATCGCCGTGTCCCCAACACTCGATGTAGCTGAAACCGATAAGTTTCTCACCGTCCAGCGCCACGACGGCCTTGCCACCGGTCATTTTTGCGGCGATGTATTCGGGCGAACGTTTGGCGATGCCCGTGCCACGCTGCAATGCCGACTCGTAGATCAGATCGCAGATACGCTGGGCGTAGTGCGCGTGTGACGAGTCGGCAAATACGACGCTGATAGAGTTGTTATTCATTTACTTTTATGTGGGTAAAATTGTGGTATGAATCAGTTGTTGATACGGAAGGCGCGCTGCACGCCCTTGATCCGCATGATGGAGTGGATGAGCGTGTCCACGACGCCCGCGCCGGGCACCTCGACGCTCACCGTGCCCCCGATGCACCCGTTGGCGAGCGATGAGAAGTTGATCGAGCGGATGTTGAGCTTCAGGTCGCGGCTGATGACCTCGGTGATGTGGTTGGCCATGCCCGTCGTGTCGGCCGCCACGATGCGGATCGAGACGCGGAAGGCACCCTCGGCTGTCGAACGCCAGCGCGCTTCGATAACCCGGTAGGGGTAGTTCTCGCGCATGCGCTTGGCATTGGGGCAGTCGTTGCGGTGGATCGTGATGCCCGAGTTGATCGTCACGAACCCGAAAACGTCGTCGCCCTTGATCGGGTTGCAGCATTTGGCCAGCTTGTACTGGATCTTCGAGATGTCGTCGTCGATCACCAGCGCGTCCTGCGGCGCGGTGCTCTCCTTGACGTTGTGCACCTTGTTGCGCTCGGCTTCGGCCGCGGCGGCACGGCGCTGTTCGTCGGCCTCACCCGAAATATGGCGGGCGAGGATCTCCTTGATCGTGCCCAAGTCGACTTTCTGCGTGGCGATCAGTGCGTAAACCTCCGTGCCGGTGCGAACCTTGAAGTATTTGACCAGGTAGGCCACCGCCTCGTCGATGGTCAGCGTGAATTTCCAGTTCTTGAGCTTGCGTTCGAGCTCTTCGCGCCCCATGCGCGTATGTTTGGCCTGCTCTTCGCGCAGGTAGGACTTGATCTTGTTGCGGGCCTTCGACGTGACTACGAAGTTGAGCCAGTCGGACTTGGGCGTCTGGTTCTTCTGGGTCAGGATTTCGACGATGTCGCCGTTGTGGAGCTGTTCGCGGATCGAGACCGCCCGGTTGTTGACCTTGCCCCCCACGCACGTGGAACCCAGCGAGGTGTGGATGTCGAACGCGAAGTCCAGGAGCGAAGCCCCCTCGGGCAATTTCCGCAGGTCGCCGTTGGGCGTGAAGACGAAGATCTCGCCCGAGGCCGGCTTGGCGTCGAAGCGCTGCGCCAGCGAATGCGTGGTGTCCTCGAGCAGTTCGCGCAGGCGTCCCAGCCACATTTCGCTGGTCTGGGCTCCCTGGTTGACCCCCTTGTAGCGCCAGTGCGCCGCGATGCCGCGTTCGGCCACGGCGTCCATGCGTTCGGTGCGGATCTGCACCTCGACCCACCGGCCGCCGGCCGACACGGTGGTGTGCAGCGATTCGTACCCGTTGGATTTCGGGATCGAGATCCAGTCGCGCATGCGGTTGGGGTTGGGCGTGTAGAAATCCGTGACGATGGAATAGGCCGTCCAGCACTGCTGTTTCTCCTGTTCCTTGTCGCAGTCGATGATGATGCGGATGGCGAAGATGTCGTAGACCCCTTCGAACGGGACGTTCTGCTTGTGCATCTTCGTCCAGATCGAGAAAATCGACTTGGTGCGGCTCTTGATGTGGTATTTGATGCCCAGCTTGCCGAGCCTCTCCTCGATGGGCACCAGGAACCGCGCGATGAAAGCCCTGCGCTCCTCGGCGCTCTCTTCGAGCTTGGTGACGATATGTTCGTAGTCCTTGGGTTCGAGGTATTTCAGCGCGATGTCCTCCAGTTCGCTCTTGAGGCTGTAAAGACCCAGTTTATGGGCGATCTGGGCGTAGAGGTTCATCGACTCCCAGCTCTTCTTGCGCCATTTTTCACGCGGGAACATTTCGAGCGAGCGCATCACTTCGAGCCGGTCGGCCAGCTTGATGAGGATCACGCGCGGGTCTTCCGAATAGGAAACCAGCAGGTCGCGGAAATTGTCGGCCTGTTCCTTGGCGACCTTCAGTTTCAGTTCGGAGATGTTCGCAAGGCCCATCGTGAGGCCGACGACCTGTTCGCCGAAGCGGTCGCGGATGTCGGCGGTCAGGGCGAGAAACTCTTCGGCGGGGAGCTGCTTGTGGGCCAGGCGCACCACGTCGTGCAGGATGGCCGAGACCGTGGAGTTGCGGCCGAGGCCCACTTCCGAGATTACGACCATAGCCACGGCTACGGCATGGTCGAGCAGCGGCGTGCCGTCATAGCGGCACAGGCCTGTGAGCTTCCCGTCGGCGTAGACGAGCGCCTCGTCGACGAGGGCCCGGGTCTGCTCCGAGAAGTTCGCGCGCACGAGCGTGCGGAGATTTTCATACCGTGAAAAGTCCATTTTTGCCTAACCGCTTAACCTTGCTGGCAAAGATATGAAAAAATTTCATAAATTTGGCACGTCAGACCAATACACAGCGTTATGGCAAATAAAAAGGATGTTTATATTCCGACCGTGGGCGAGGAGATCGCCAACACGGTTACGCACGGGGTGATGTCGCTCGTGGCCCTCGTGGCGCTCCCGTTTGCCGCCGTGTGGGCCTACGTGCATGATCCCAACCCGGTTACGGCATCGGTTTCGGTGAGCATTTTCGTGATCTCGATCTTCCTGATGTTCCTTGCCTCGACGCTCTACCATTCGATGAACCCGGCGTCGAAGCACAAGGCCGTTTTCCATATCCTCGACCATATCTTCATTTATGTGGCGATCGCCGGCAGTTACACTCCGATCGCCTTGTCGGTCATCGGCGGCTGGCAGGGGATATTCATTACCATCCTGCAGTGGGCGATGGTGCTGTTCGGCATCTTTTACAAGTCGCTGTCGCGCAACTCGATCCCGGCCATCAGCCTGACGATTTATCTGGTGATGGGGTGGACGATCGTCTTCTTCCTGCCGCTTTTCGTGCGGCAGGCCTCGACGGCGCTGCTGGTGCTGATCGCAGGGGGCGGCGTGCTCTACACGCTCGGCGCCTGGTTCTATGCCCGGCAGGGGTTTCGCTACCACCACATGGTATGGCATCTGCTGATCAACCTTGCGGTCGTGGCGCATTTCATCGGGATCGTGTTTTTCCTCTACTGACGGGGCCCGCATTGCCGTGCGTTTCGGCCTAAGCAGGGAACCCCGGAAAATATTCCGGACACCTCGGACACCTCGGACACTTCAGACACCCCGGGCGTCCCAGGCTGCCGGGCGAGGCTGCGGGCACCGTGTCCGGTTGCCGGGTCAGTGCTTATAGACGGCGTAGATGTGATCCGCGGGCAGGGCGTACAGTTTCCGCTCTGCGTCGGTGAAGCTCGCGGCGTAGTCGATATCCGCGGCTTCGAAACCCGCGGCGCGAAGCCGGTCGGGATAGTCCGCCCCGTAGATGCGGCGGTGGTCGTATTGCCCGAAGATGCGCGTGCGCTCATCGGGGTCGGTGATCGTGTCATCCTCGAAGGTCTGTTCGTAATCCGCCTCCACGGGCGAGAGCAGGATGCCCCAGCCGCCGGGTTTGAGGATGCGGTAGAGTTCGCACAGTGCCTTGCGGTCGTCGGCGACGTGTTCGAGCAGGTGGTTGCAGAGGATGACATCGACCGAATCGTCGGCCAGCGGGATTTGCTGTACGTCGAAATGCAGGTCGGCCAGCGGGCTTTCGAGGTCGGCCGTGACGTATTGCCCCGGATGCCCCGCAAAATGGGGTTTCAGGTGGCGCATGATGCAGACCTCGGGCGCGATGTGGAGCGTGCGGGGATAGCATTTGAGCAGGTCGGTCTCGCGCGTGAGGTAGAGCCACAGCAGCCGGTGGCGTTCCAGTGACAGGCATTTGGGACAGAGCGCATTGGCGCGTGTATGTACGTAGCCGTAGGGCAGGAATTTCCGGTATTTGGCTCCGCATACGGGGCACTCGGCGCCGCGTCCCCTGTAAAACAGGCCCGCCATCGGCACGGCCCAGCCCGCGATGCGTTGCAGGAGCGGCCGCGGCACGTGGTTAAGCGTCCATTTAATCAGTTTCTTCATCGTCATTCCAGAATCTTCGATACCTCCTCTTCGGCCTTGTGCAGGCGCGCCTTGCAGCTTGCGATCAGCTCCGTGGCGCGTTTCACCTCGGCGGCGAGGCTGTCCACATCCATCTCTTCGCTGCGGAAGCGGGCGAGGATTTTCTCGATCTCGGCGATCGCCTCGGCGTAGGCCGGTTCTTTTTTCTTTGCCATATCTCTCGTGGTTTAACAACTGTTTCTCATCGTGCCCTTACCGTGCAGCCTTAGTTCCCTGCCCGAACAGGATTTCGCGGTAGCGGGCGATGTCCAGCCCGTCGTCGAACTTGCGGGCGAAAAGCGGGGAATTTCCCCCCCCCTCGACTTGAGCACGGACAGTTGAGGCAAGTCGCTTGTGGACAATGTTTTCGGGTGTGCCCCGGGGTGCGACCAGTCGGCATGGACAAGCGAATAATTCGCGTTGTACCCGGCAAACGGGGAGTCGCCGAGCAGCGTATGGAAAAATAGTTCATCGGCTGCATGGCTGTACCGAAATGCAGGGATGAAGTCGGGGTGTGCAGCGAGGTAATCGAAGATGAAATCGCGCATACGATCCGTAATTGCAATCCACTGGCTGCCTTTCTCCAGCGGCGGGAGCCGGTCGAAAAAAGGGTTGTCCGCACGCATGGTGCATTTCATGGCGATCCGCAGCAAGCGGCGGGCGAAGGTCGATTTGTCGGGGCAGAACCTCCTCCGGCGTATCCGGTCGGCCTCTTCGGGGGTGATGGACGGATTGGCCGAAATGAACTGCCGGCCCCGGTCATAGGCTTCCCGGAGTACCGTACGTATCGTTTCGGCAGGGTATAACGGCAGGGTGTCGCCCGAAATCAGGACGACGTAACGGAAACCCCCGTCGCGTGTCGCCGAGAAAAGCCGGAGCGTACTTTCTACCATGCCGAATCCGCCCCAGTAGACTTTCGTACGCGGTTCGACGAAACAAACGCGCCCGGTCTTGCCGAGTGCGGCGAAGGCCCCGATGTCCGCCTTGCCGTCCACATGGATGAACAGCCCGTTGCCGGGTGCATCGAGCTGGTGCACGAGTTCCGCCAGCACGGGCGTGTACTTGTGGCACAGCACGCAGAACGCGATCCGGAAAGGGGTGTTCTCTTTCATGGCGCGGGTCATTTCGTTTCGGTGTATTGAACGGTGCTCTCGATGCGGCCGTCGGCGACCTCGATGTCGAGCGTGTCGCCTTTTCCGACTTGTGCGGCGGAGAAAACGGCTTTACCGTCCGTGCGGACGATGGCGAAGCCCAGCCGCAGGATACGCTCCGGGGAGCGTCCGGCGACCAGTTCGGCCGCATTGCCGAGCCGGGACGCCTGGCGTGCGAGGAAATTCCCGGCACTGGCCGCGAGGGTTTCGCGCATCTGCTCCAGGGCCATCCCCCGTTGTCTGAGCAGCCCCTTGGCATGGAAGAGCAGGTGGCTGGACAGCTCCTGAAGCCGCAGTTCCTGTGCCCGCGAGGTGACCAGTACGTTGTCGCGCAGTTGCAGGGCGGCGTTGTCGAGCCATGCGTCGATCGTGTCCATCCGCTCCACCAGCCATCCGGCCACCGCCGTCGGGGTTTTGAGCGCCGTATGCGCCACCATGTCCGCCACGCTCGTATCCTTGTCATGGCCGATACCCGTCAGCACCGGCAGCGGGAACTGCGCCACGTGGGTGCAGAGCCGGTAGGCATTGAAGCAGTTGAGGTCGCTGGCCGAACCGCCGCCGCGGATGATGACCACGGCGTCGAACTCCTCCATGCGGTCGGCCACGGCGCACAGCGCCGCAACGATCGACTCCTCGGCCGCCGCACCCTGCATGAACGCATCGAAGAGCGTGAGGCGGAACCGGTAGGGGCTTTTGCCGATCTCCTTGCAGAAATCCTGGTAGCCGGCGGCATTGGCGCTCGAAACGATGGCTATGCGCTGTACGACGGCGGGCATCCCGACCTCGCGGTTCATGTCCCACACGCCCTCCTTGCGCAGGCAGTCGATGGTCTGCTGCCGCTGCCGCTGCATGTCGCCCAGCGTGTAGGCAGGGTCGATGTCGGTGATCTGGAGCGAGAATCCGTAGAGTTCGTGGTAGTTGACGGCGACTTTGGCCAGGATCTTGATCCCTGCGGCGAGCCGCTGCCCGGTTTCTGCTTCGAAATAACCCGCAATGCGGGAATAGGCCGTGCGCCAGATCACGGCGCGCGACTGTGCCAGCGGCACGCCGTTATCGCCCCCTTTCTCGACGAGTTCCAGATAGCAGTGCCCCGAATAGTTGATTTTGACCTCGGAGATCTCGGCGCTCACCCAGACGGGCAAGGCAAAACGCTCGTGGAGGGTCTCCTTCACGAGCCGTTGTAATTCCGACAGGGTGATATGGGCGTGCGGCAGCATGGGTCAGCGCCAAACCAGTTCTACGGGACGGGGCATCCGCTTGCCCTTGGGGAGCTGGATGTGCAGCACCCCTTCGCTTGCGACGGCGACGCCGTTTTTCTGCGCCGGGTGCCAGTGCGGGGCTTCGGAGAGTGCCTTCAGCACGCGCCGCTTGAGGCGGTTGTCCGTCGATTCGAGTTCCTGCGCCAGGACGGCCTTGCCTTCGGGAGTTACGGTGTAGCGCAGTATGATGCGGGCTGCCGGTTCGTCGTCGTCCCATTTGACCTGCCCGGCGATGTACTCGTCGAAGGTCGTGCCGGCCTCGAAGATAGCGGGTTTGTCGTAGCGGAGCGAGATGAGTATTACCCCGTTGGCGGCTTTCTCCCCGTATCGGGCGATGGTTTCCTCGTCGGCCGGCAGGGATTCGATATTTTCGATGTCGTCGGGCGGGATCGATTCGATCTCTTCGGTTTCGACGCCGTTGACGATATACAGGGGACGCTGCGCCACGGCGGAGAGTGTCGCGGCGAAGAGGGCGGATAGGATCAGGATGTATCTTTTCATGCGGTGCTTTTTCCCGATAAACGCATCCCCGGCGGGGAATATTGCCCGCCGCAGTATGTCCGGAGCGTATGCGGGATGATGCGAAGATAACGGTTTTGGTGCGGAATGCCAAATTTTTTCCGGCGATATGTTGCCGCGGCCTGCCGGGCGATCGTGTCCGGCGGGGTGGGGCGAATGCCCTTCCCGGCGGGGCTCCCGGTGCTCTCCCCGGCTGTGCCGGATATGGGTGCCGTGCGGTTTACAGGATTTCCTCCCACATGAAGCGGGCGATGTCGGCGCAGCCGTTGGCCTTGAAGCGGACGCCTTCCTTTTCGAGCAGCTCCCGCTGCCGGGGCCAGCCGGGGGCGGTGCGCCCGGCGCTGTTGACCACGCGGTGGCAGGGGAGCCCTGCCGGGGCGGAGGCCATGGCGCGGCCTACGCGGCGGGCGTGGTCGGGCATGCCGATCAGCCGGGCGATCTGCTTGTAGGAAACGATCTTCCCGGCGGGGATTTGCGCCACGACGGCATATACCTCGTCGTCGAATGCCCGGCCTGTCAGTTTGTCGGTTTGCAATGGTTTTCGGTCGATAGCGGTTTGCGACAGGTTCCCCGTCCAAGCCCCGTTGGCCATGGAAGGCCGGGGTTGCCCCGATGCTGCCGGCCCGGGGGCAGTACGCATGCGGGGATGGGGGCTCCCATGGGAGCGGTTTTTACAACTCGCTTTCCTTCAGGCGCTCGGCGTTCTCCGCCACGATCAGGTGGTCGATCACGTCCTGTATGTCGCCGTCCATGAAGGCCGAGAGGTTGTAGACCGTATAGTTGATGCGATGGTCGGTGATGCGTCCCTGCGGATAGTTGTAGGTGCGGATCTTGGCCGAGCGGTCACCCGTCGAGACCATCGTCTTGCGCTTCGAGGCGATCTCGTCGAGGTATTTCGAGTATTCGAGGTTGAACACGCGCGTACGCAGCTCCTCGAAGGCCTTGTCGAAGTTCTTGAGCTGCGACTTCTGATCCTGGCACTGTACGACGATGCCCGTGGGGATGTGCGTCAGACGGATGGCCGAATAGGTCGTGTTGACCGACTGCCCGCCGGGCCCCGAGGCGCAGAAGATGTCCTTGCGGATGTCGTTCATCGAGATCTCGACGTCGAATTCCTCGGCTTCGGGCAGTACGGCCACCGAGGCGGCCGACGTATGGACGCGGCCCTGCGTCTCGGTCTGGGGCACGCGCTGGACACGGTGCACGCCCGACTCGTATTTGAGCGTGCCGTAGACGTTCTGCCCCGTGACTTTGAGGACGACTTCCTTGTAACCGCCCGCGGCGCCGTCCGAGAAGGAGGTGACCTCATAACGCCAGCCCTTCGACTCGATGTATTTGGTATACATGCGCAGCAGGTCGCCGGCGAAGATGGCCGCCTCGTCGCCGCCCGTGCCGCCGCGGATCTCCATGATGGCGTTCTTCGAGTCCTGCGGGTCTTTGGGGATCAGCAGCAGTTTGATCTGCTCTTCCATCTGCTCGATGGCCGGTTCCAGTTCGGTGATCTCGCCGCGTGCCATTTCGCGCATCTCCTCGTCCTTATCGTTGGAGAGGATGTCCTTGGCTTCGGCCAGGTTGGCCAGCGCCGTGCGGTAGCGCTCCGAGGTTTCGATGATCGGCTCCAGCTCCTTGTACTCCTTGTTGAGCTGCACGAACTGTTTGACGTCGGCGATGACTTCGGGGTCGGTGAGTTTCTGCCCCGTCTCCTCGTATTTGAGTTTCAGGCCGTCGAGACGGCTCAAAATGCTGTTGTCTGCCATAAATCCTTATTTTGCCGGCAAAGATACGCAATAATCGTCAAACGGCAATGCGCCGTCTGAAAAAACGAGGCTGCGCCTCTCCGTGGGGAGATTATTGCCCCGCAGGCCAATCCGACTCCCGGCGGGAACGAACCTGTTGGCCGAACTCCTGTACGGCTGCCTGCACTGCGGCTTCCGCGAGTTCCCTCCCTGCGCTTTTGCGGCTTGTGGCCGGTCGTATCCCGACATCCACGCAGCCGGGCAGGCCGGGCTGCCGCAGGAGCACGGAAGCAGTGTTGCGGTCATCGTTCAGCTCTTTCAGCCAGTCCAGCGTTGCCTGTTGCCACTGTTCCTTGTATTTGAAGCGGTCGCGGATGCCCCAGCCGTGTCCGCCGGTGGGGTAAATGTGCATGGAGGCTTTTACGCCGTGCTCCTTGAGGGCGTTGTAATAGAGGATGCCGTTGACGGGCGGCACGACCTTGTCGTCGTCCGAAAGCAGCAGCAGCGTCGGCGGGGTCTGTGCCGTCACGCGGTTCTGGAGTGAATACCACGTGTCGCTCTCCGCATTGCGGCTGCCGCCCAGCAGGGCGTTGAACGACCCCTGGTGCCCTTTGCCCTTTTCGGCCGTGATGACCGGGTAGAAAAGGATCGAGAAGGCGGGCTTGGTCTCGGCCAGCGTCGAGGCCGAGGCCGCGAGGTGCCCGCCTGCCGAGCTGCCCACGATGCCGACCTTGCCGGCCGTGAACCCGGTGGCGCCCGCTTCGAGCCCCATCATGATGCGCAGCGCCTGTTCGACGTCCTCCAGCGGCACCTCGGGGTGGCCGTTGGGCATCCGGTATTTGAGTACGGCGGCCGTGATGCCGTTGGCGGCGAACCACTTGGCCATGTCGTAACCTTCGTAGTCGATGCACAGTTTCACGTAGCCCCCGCCCGGGCAGATCACGACGGCCTGCCCCGTCGCTTTTGCGGGGTCGGCCGGGAAGATGTAGAGCACGGCCTGCGAAACGTCGGCAATCCGGTTCGGCTCGGGTTCCCGTTCGGGCGTGGCGATGCCGTTGCTGTGGGGCGCCGTCGTGTTGTCCCAGATTTTCAGCGTCGCAGCTTGTCCGTAGTCCTGTGCGGCCGCCGTGCCTGCGGCGAGCAGGAGGGCGGCGAGCAGTGTGTGTGGTCGTCTCATGGTCTTATCGTTTTTGTCCCCGCAGGGCGGGGCGGGTTGTCCGGGAATGCGGGCGCGGATTCGACCGCATCCGCCGTGTCGGGGGCGTCGGTGGCGCCTTGCGCCGGGGTGCGTCAGATCACGATGTTGATGATCTTGCCCGGGACGACGATGACTTTCTTCGGGGCCTTGCCTTCGAGCCATTTCTGCGCCTCGGGCTGCGTCACGACGTCGGCCTGGATCTGGGCGGGCGTCATCGACGTGGCGTACTCCTTCTTGAAGCGGAGTTTGCCGTTGACCGAAACCGGGTATTCGAAGGCGCTCTGCGCGAGGTGTTTCTCATCGTAGGCGGGGTAGCTTGCCGTGCAGACCGAGGTCGTGTGTCCCAGCGCTTCCCACAGTTCCTCGGCGATATGCGGAGCGAAGGGTGCCAGCAGGACGGTCAGCGGCTCGAGCACCTCGCGCTTGTTGCATTCGCCCAATTCGTTGAGGCAGATCATGAAGGCGGCGACGGAGGTGTTGAACGAGAAGTTCTCGATGTCCTCGCTGACTTTCTTGATCGTTTTGTGGAGCGTGCGTAGCTCCTTTTCGGTCGCCTTTTCGTCGGTGACCGCCAGTTTGCCGTCGCGGTCGTAGAACAGGCGCCAGAAACGGCGCAGGAACTTGTAGACGCCGTCGATGCCGTTCGTGTCCCAGGGTTTGGACTGTTCGAGCGGGCCGAGGAACATTTCGTACATGCGCAGCGTGTCGGCGCCGTAGTTGTCGACGATGTAGTCGGGGTTCACGACGTTGTAGAACGACTTGGACATCTTCTCGATGGCCCAGCCGCAGACGTACCTGCCGTCTTCGAGGATGAATTCCGCGTCCTTGTATTCGGGCATCCAGGCGCGGAAGGCGTCCAGGTCGAGGATGTCGTTGCGGACGATGTTCACGTCGACATAGAGCGCCTGGGTCTGGTATTGGTCTTTCAGGCCGAGCGACACGAATTTGTTGGTGCCGACGATGCGGTATACGAAATTCGAGCGCCCCTGGATCATGCCCTGGTTGACGAGTTTGCGGAACGGCTCCTCTTCGCAGACGACGCCCAGGTCGTAGAGGAACATGTTCCAGAACCGCGAGTACATGAGGTGTCCCGTGGCGTGCTCGATGCCGCCCACGTAGAGATCGACGTTGCGCCAGTATTCGTCGGCTTCACGGCCGACGAGCGCCTCGTCGTTGTGCGGATCCATGTAACGCAGGTAGTAGGCCGACGACCCGGCGAATCCGGGCATGGTCGACAGCTCGTAGGGATAGCCCTCCGGCGTCGCCCAATTCGTGGCGCGCGCCAGCGGCGGCTCGCCCTGCTCCGTGGGGCCGAAGTCGGCGATCGGAGGCAGCTCGAGCGGCAGTTTGTCCTCTGCGAGCGGACAGGCCACGTCGCCCTTATAATAGATCGGGAACGGCTCGCCCCAGTAGCGCTGGCGCGAGAAGATGGCGTCGCGCAGGCGGTAGTTGATGCGTTTGCGGCCCAATCCGCGCCGCTCGATTTGGTCGAACATGATCCCGATCGCCTCCTTTACATCCTTGCCGTCGAGGAAATCCGAGTTGATTACTTTGCCCGATTTGGCGTCGTACGACTCCTGTGAAATGTCGCCGCCTTCGACTACCGGGACGATCTCCAGCCCGAAATGGCGGGCGAAGGCGTAGTCGCGCGAGTCGTGCGCGGGGACGGCCATGATGGCCCCCGTCCCGTAGCCGGCCAGCACGTAGTCCGAGATGTAGATCGGGATGGCCTTGCCGGTGAAGGGATTGATGGCGTAAGATCCTGTCGCCACGCCGCTTACGCGTTTGGTCTCGGCGATGCGCTCACGCTCGGAGCGTTTCTTGGCCTGGCAGATGTACTCCTCGACGGCCGCCTTGTTGTCGGGCGTGGTCAGTTCGCCCACCCACTCGTGTTCGGGGGCGATGACCATGAACGTCACGCCGAAGATCGTGTCGGGGCGGGTGGTGAATATTTCGAGTTTGCGCGCCGAATCCTTTATGTCGAAGAAGACCTGGGCCCCCTCCGAACGGCCGATCCAGTTGCGCTGGATCTCCTTCAGGGAGTCGCTCCAGGCGAGCCTGTCCAGCCCGTCGAGCATGCGCTGGGCGTAGGCCGTCACGCGCAGGAGCCACTGTTTCATCCGTTTCTGTTCGACCGGATGGCCGCCGCGTACCGAAAGCCCGTCGTGCACTTCGTCGTTGGCGAGCACGGTTCCCAGCTTCGGGCACCAGTTGACCATCGTGTCGGCACGGAACGCGAGGCGGTAGTTTTGGAGCGTCCGTTCCTTCTCCTCCTCCGGCATGGCGCGCCATTCTTCGGCCGTGAAATGCAGTTCCTGCGTGCAGGCCACGTTCAGCCCCTGGGTGCCGCCCTGTTCGAAGGCCGCGGTCAGCTCTTCGATCGGGCGCGCCTGCTGCTTGTCATAGCAGTAATAGGAGCCGAACATCTTGAGAAACGCCCACTGCGTCCATTTGTAATAGGCGGGGTCGCATGTGCGCACCTCGCGGTCCCAGTCGAACGAGAATCCGATCTTGTCGAGCTGCTCGCGGTAGCGGGCGATGTTCTGCTCGGTGGTCACGGCCGGGTGCTGGCCGGTCTGGATGGCGTACTGCTCGGCGGGCAGGCCGAAAGCGTCGTAGCCCATCGGGTGCAGGACGTTGAACCCTTTCTGGCGTTTGTAGCGCGAGTAGATGTCCGAGGCGATATAGCCCAGCGGGTGACCCACGTGCAGGCCGGCGCCCGACGGGTAGGGGAACATGTCGAGCACGTAGAATTTGGGCCGCGACGGGTCGGTCTCGACCTTGTAGGTTTTATTTTCCTGCCAGCGGCGCTGCCACTTGGGCTCGATCTCCTTGAAATTGTACTCCATAGCTCTTCGTAACGGTTTGTTTCGGATTTTCCTGCAAAAATAGCAAAAGTTTCTTGTTTTGTCGTCTTTTTTGGCTGCGCAGCGGCATAAAAAACGGGACGCAGCCGTTTTGGCCGTGTCCCGTCGCTGTTTTGGCGCTGTTGCCGGTCAGTCGTAGCGCGGTACGACGTACATCGAATAGGCTTCGCCGTGGCCGCTGCCGTCGGTGAGCGTGTAACGGATATCCTCCCCGTGCCATACGACCGCCGTGCGCGTGGTGCCGAAGAGGGTGCCGGCCGTGAAGATATCGCCGCCGTAGACGGCGATCGCATAGGGCTGGCAGCCGCTGGCCTGTCCGTCGGAGAGGTCGAACAATTCCTGCCCGTTTTTCCAGACCACGCCCTCTTCCTCGAAGCCGTCCATGTAGTAGCCTGCGGCGTACAGGCTGTTTCCGGTGCGGAACAGGGCGGTCGCTTCGGCGTAGGAACTGCCGTCGGTGAGCGTGTAGAGCAGGTCGCCGTCCCGCCATACGAGGGCTTTGCTGCCGCCGCTGCCGGCGGCGTAGAGGGCCCGTCCGTCGTGGCAGAGCGCATTGGCCCCGGCAGCGGATTTGCCGTCGCTGAGCGTGAAGTGCGCCTTGTCGTTTTTCCAGATTTGGGCGGTCGGCTCCGACGTGCCGCTGCTCAGGCTGCCGGCGGCAAATAGGTCGCTGTCCGTGGCGGCGATGGCCTTGGCCTGCGAGGTGGCGGGGCTCACCGAATAGGCGTAGAGCTCCGTGCCGTCCTTCCAGACCTTGGCCGTCAGGGCGCCGCCGTCCTCTTCGCTGCCGGCTGTATAGACACTGCCCCGGACGGCGGTGACCGCATAGGCATAGGAGTTTCCGCCGCCGTTTCCGAGGGTGTATTTCAGGGTGCCGTTCTCCCATAGTTTCGCCACGACCCCGTCGGGCTGTTGTTCGTAGCCTGCCACGTAGACCGTGCCGTCGGCCACGCAGACCGAGCGCGCCCAGGCGTCGTTCGTGCCGTCGGTGAGCGTGTAGAGTTCCGTGCCGTTTTTCCAGACCGTCGCCACGGCTTTCCCGCCCGGTGTTTTGTAGCCTGCGGTGTAGATGTCGTAGCCCGTGGGCGTCGGCCGGGTTCCGCCATCGTCGTCGGAACTGCACGACGGGGCGAGGAGCGTCGCCGCGAGAAGCAGCGGCAAAATGCTGTGTGATAGGGATTTCATGGTGTTTGTCGTTTTTTCGCGGCACGAATTGCCGCGGGTTGTCATGTCCTGCCCCCGGACGGGCGGTGGCCGCCGCGGGGATCCGCATCCGCCATGCGGGGCAAAGTCCGTGCCGCTCTTCCCTGCTGTCTGCGAAGCCGCTATCGTGCTGATGGAAAACCGGTTGTTGAATTTTGTATAACCGATGTTTATTGTTTTGTTAATTGTATAAGCAAAAAGAATCGAAAGCCGGCTAAAATGCTGGAAAAAGGCGAAAAAAGATGTGCATATATATTGTATTTCCGAAAAATTGCGTACCTTTGCAGTCCATTTTGGACAATGGAGATAGATTTTTTAACAATTAAAGGACAGTTTAAGAAATGCCAACTATTCAACAGTTAGTGAGAAACGGTCGAGTGAGCATGGAGGACAAGAGCAAGTCCCCGGCACTCGCAGCGTGTCCCCAGCGCCGAGGCGTATGTACCCGTGTGTACACCACGACCCCGAAGAAGCCTAACTCGGCTATGCGTAAGGTTGCGCGTGTAAGATTGACCAACGGCAAGGAGGTCAACGCCTACATCCCCGGTGAAGGCCACAACTTGCAGGAGCACTCCATCGTGCTCGTCCGCGGCGGTCGTGTGAAAGACCTCCCCGGTGTACGTTACCACCTTGTGCGCGGTGCGCTCGACTCGGCAGGTGTCGACGGTCGTCGCCAGCGCCGTTCGAAATACGGTGCGAAACGCCCCAAGGCAGGTAAATAATCACGAGAAACATTAATTAGACAATTTTCGAATAAACAATGAGAAAAGCTAAGCCAAAAAAGCGAATTCTACTTCCGGATCCCAAGTTCGGCGACGTGGCTGTGACCCGTTTCGTCAACAACCTTATGTTGGACGGTAAGAAGAGTATTGCCTACACCATTTTCTACGATGCGTTGGAACTGGTGGGCAAGAAGATGAAGGATGCTGATAAATCTCCCCTGGAAATCTGGAAACAGGCCCTGGAGAACATCACACCCCAAGTCGAAGTGAAATCGAAGCGTATCGGAGGTGCGACGTTCCAGGTTCCTATGGAGGTTCGTCCGGAGCGCAAGATTTCTATTTCCATGAAAAACCTTGTCCTCTATTCTCGCAAGCGCGCCGGAAAGACGATGGCAGATAGGCTCTCAGCAGAGATAATGGATGCCTTCAACCAGCAGGGTGCCGCCTTCAAACGCAAGGAGGAGATGCACCGCATGGCCGAGGCCAACAAGGCATTCGCACACTTTAGATTCTAATAAGGAGACCGAACAGATGGCAACCAGAGATTTACATTACACTCGCAATATCGGTATCATGGCACACATCGATGCCGGTAAGACCACCACGTCGGAGCGTATCCTTTTTTACACGGGTAAAACCCACAAGATCGGTGAGGTACACGAAGGCGGCGCTACGATGGACTGGATGGTTCAGGAGCAGGAGCGCGGTATCACCATTACCTCGGCCGCTACCACCGCATTCTGGAACTATAAGGACAAACAGTACCAGATCAACCTGATCGACACCCCGGGACACGTCGACTTTACGGTCGAGGTGGAGCGTTCGCTCCGCGTGCTGGACGGCGCCGTTGCGACGTTCTGCGCCGTAGGCGGCGTAGAGCCCCAGTCGGAGACCGTATGGCGCCAGGCGGACAAGTACAATGTCCCCCGTATCGGCTACGTCAACAAGATGGACCGTACGGGCGCCGATTTCCTGGCAGTCTGCGCACAGATCAAGGAGCACTTCGGTGCTACGGCCCTTCCGGTCGTCCTGCCGATCGGTGCCGAGGACAAGTTCGAAGGATTGGTAGACCTTATATATAATAACGCGATCTATTACTACGACGACAAGTCCGTCCGCGATAACTTCGAACTGAAGGAGATTCCCGCCTCGATGGCCGAGGAGGCTGCCGAATGGCGTGCGAAACTCATCGAGGAGGTCGCTTCGACCGACGAGGCGCTGATGGAGAAGTTCTTCGAGGATCCCGATTCGATCACCCCCGAGGAGCTGCTCGCAGCCATCCGCAAGGCTACGATCTCGATGCAGGTCGTTCCGATGCTCTGCGGTTCGTCGTTCCACAACAAAGGCGTACAGAAACTGCTCGACTATGTCATTGCGTTCCTGCCCTCGCCGCTGGATGTGCCCGCCGTGACGGGTATCAACCCCAAGACCGAGCAGGAAGAGGTGCGCCATGCATCGGAGAACGATCCGTTCTGCGGTCTCGCATTCAAGATCGCCACCGACCCCTTCGTAGGCCGCCTGTGCTTCGTGCGTATCTATTCGGGTAAGCTCGACGCAGGTTCGTACGTGCTCAACTCCCGCAGCGGCAAGCGCGAGCGTATCAGCCGTATTTACCAGATGCACGCCAACAAGCAGAACCCCATGGAGACCGTATCGGCCGGCGACATCTGCGCTGCCGTAGGTTTCAAGGAGATCCATACGGGCGACACGCTCTGCGCCGAGAACGCACCGATCGTTCTGGAGCAGATGACCTTCCCCGAACCGGTGATCGGCCTGGCCGTCGAGCCCAAGACCCAGAAGGATCTGGACAAGCTCGGCATCGCCCTGTCGAAACTGGCTGAGGAAGACCCCACCTTTACGGTTCACACCGACGAGGATTCGGGCCAGACCGTCATCAGCGGTATGGGTGAGCTGCACCTCGACATCATCGTCGACCGTCTGCGCCGTGAGTTCGGTGTCGAAATCAACCAGGGTGCCCCCCAGGTCAACTACAAGGAGTCGCTTACCAAGACGGTTCAGCACCGCGAGGTGTTCAAGAAGCAGACCGGTGGCCGTGGTAAGTTCGCCGACATCATCTTCGAGATCGGTCCTGCCGACGACGGTGCGATGGGCCTTACGTTCGTTGACCAGGTCAAGGGCGGTAATATTCCCAAGGAGTTCATCCCTGCGGTGCAGAAGGGCTTTGCTTCGGCGATGACCAACGGTGCGCTGGCCGGTTACAAGATGGACTCGATGAAGATTACGCTGCTCGACGGTTCGTTCCACCCCGTGGACTCCGACCAGCTGTCGTTCGAAATCGCTGCCCGCAACGGTTATCGCAACGCTGCCCCCAAGGCCGGCTCGGTGATTATGGAGCCCATCATGTCCGTGGAGGTCGTAACCCCCGAGGAGAACATGGGCGACATTATCGGCGACCTGAACAAGCGCCGCGGCCAGATCACCGGCATGGAGTCGAAAGGCACCGCCCGCGTGGTGAAAGCCAAGGTTCCCCTGTCGGAGATGTTCGGCTATGTGACCGTACTGCGTACGATCTCGTCGGGCCGTGCAACCTCGTCTATGGAGTTCTCGCACTTCGAGGAGGTTCCTGCCAACCTGGCTAAGGAGATCATCGAGAAAGCGAGTGGTAAACGTAAGGATATAGAATAAGCAAACATATGAACCAGAAGATTAGAATCAAGTTAAAGTCATTCGATCACAATCTCGTGGACAAGTCGGCCGAGAAGATTGTGAAGACCGTGAAGAGCACGGGCGCCGTTGTAAGCGGCCCGGTGCCCCTTCCCACGCGCAAGCAGATTTTCACGGTGAACCGCTCGACTTTCGTCAACAAGAAAGCCCGCGAGCAGTTCCAGCTCTGCACCTTCAAGCGTATCCTCGACATCTATTCGTCGACGCCCAAGACGATCGACGCACTGATGAAGCTGGAACTCCCCTCGGGTGTGGAGGTCGAAATCAAAGTGTGATAACGGAAGGCTTGTACCTATATTAGTATAGCACGAAAGATCACTTTATTTATAACAAACAATCGACAACAAATGTCAGGACTTATTGGAAAGAAAATCGGAATGACTTCCGTTTACAGTGCCGAGGGTAAGAATATACCATGCACTGTCATTGAGGCTGGGCCGTGCGTTGTTACGCAAATCAAGACCGTGGAGAAGGATACCTACGAAGCGGTACAGATTGCCTATGACGAGAAAAGTGAAAAGCACACCAGCAGCAGTTTGTTAGGTCACTTCAAGAAAGCCGGCACTACCCCCAAGCGCAAGATGGCTGAATTCAAGGGTATGCCCGAAGTGAATCTCGGCGACACGCTCACCGTAGACCTCTTCTCGGAGGAAGACTGGGTCGACGTGACCGGGATATCGAAAGGTAAAGGCTTCCAGGGCGTTGTGAAACGCCACGGTTTCGGCGGCGTGGGCGGCCAGACCCACGGCCAGCACAACCGTCAGCGCAAACCCGGTTCGCTGGGTGCGTCGTCCTATCCCTCGCGTGTCTTCAAGGGCAAGCGTTTGCCCGGCCAGATGGGTGGCGAGCAGGTCAAGGTTTTGAACCTGCGTGTTTTGAAAGTTATTCCCGAAAGCAACCTTATCCTCGTGAAAGGTTCGATCCCGGGTGCAAAAGGTGCTTATTTAACAATTGAGAAGTAGTATGGAATTAGCTGTTTTAAACACACAAGGAAAGGAAACGGGTCGTAAGGTAGTCCTTTCGGATGCCGTTTTCGGCGTGGAGGCTAATGACCACGCTATCTACCTGGACGTGAAGCAGTATCTCGCTGACCAGCGCCAGGGTACGCACAAGTCGAAGCAGCGTAACGAGGTTGCCGGTTCGACGCGTAAGCTCAAGCGCCAGAAAGGCACCGGCGGTGCCCGTGCCGGCAGCATCAAGTCCCCCCTCTTCCCGGGCGGCGGACGCATCTTCGGCCCCCAGCCCCGCGATTACAGCTTCAAGCTCAACAAGAAGCTCAAGCAGTTGGCCCGCCGCAGCGCACTGACCTACAAGGCACAGGCCGGCGTCATCAGCGTAGTGGAGCCCATCTCGATGGATGCCCCCAAGACCAAGGCCGTCGTTGCCCTGGCCGATGCGCTGAAAGTAGCCGACAAAAAGGTGCTGCTGGTTCTCCCGGAGTCCAATGCAAACCTTCAGCTCTCGTGCCGCAACCTCCCCTACGTACAGCCCGTGCTGGCGCAGAACGTCTGCACGTACGACGTGATGAACGCTTCGGCGATCGTGATGGTGGAAGGCGCTGAGAATGTATTGAATACGATGTTAGCTTAAAAACGCAAGACACACAATGGAAATTATTATTAAGCCGGTTTTGACCGAGAAAATGACGATTCAGGGCGAAAAGTTGAATCGCTACGGTTTTATCGTTGACGTGAGGGCTAACAAGCTGCAGATTCGCAATGCCGTAGAACAGATGTACAACGTCGTCGTGACGGATGTGAACACCGTGAACTACATGGGCAAACTCAAGAGCCGCTACACCAAGGCCGGTCTCTTGGAGGGTCGCGCTAACAACTTCAAGAAGGCTATCGTCACCTTGAAGGACGGAGATAAGATAGATTTTTACAGTAATATCTAACGGAGATGGCAGTAAAAAAATTTAAACCTGTTACCGCAGGTACGAGACATAAGATTATCGGCACGTTCGAGGAAATCACGACGAACAAGCCTGAGAAATCGTTGCTCAGCCCCAAGAAGAGCTCGGGTGGACGTAACAACTCTGGTAAGATGACGGTTCGCTATATCGGCGGCGGTCACAAGCAGATGTATCGTAACATCGACTTCAAGCGCACGAAGGACGGCATTGCTGCAACTGTAAAATCTGTCGAGTACGACCCCAATCGTACTGCACGTATTGCACTTCTGGTATACGCCGACGGTGAGAAAAGCTACATCATCGCACCGAACGGCCTCCAGGTGGGCCAGACCGTAATGAGCGGCGCAGGCGTTGCTCCCGAGGTCGGAAACACGCTCTTCCTGAGCGAGATTCCGCTGGGTACGGTCATCCACAATATCGAACTCTACCCCGGCCAGGGAGCCGCCATGGCTCGTTCCGCCGGTTCTTACGCCCAGTTGCTGGCTCGTGAGGGCAAATTCGCCATCATCAAGCTGCCCTCGGGCGAGACTCGTATGGTACTCGTAACTTGCCGTGCTACGGTAGGCGTCGTGTCGAATGTCGACCACAGCCTCGAAAGCTCCGGCAAGGCAGGTCGTGAGCGTTGGCTCGGCCGCCGTCCGCGCAACCGCGGCGTGGTGATGAACCCCGTGGATCACCCGATGGGTGGTGGTGAAGGCCGTGCATCCGGTGGTCACCCCCGTTCGCGCAAGGGTCTGCTGGCTAAGGGTTACAAGACTCGCAACCCGAAGAAGACGACCTCGAAGTTTATTATTTCCAAGAAGAAAAAATAATTAAATAAGAGTACATAATGAGCCGTTCATTAAAAAAAGGACCGTTTATCGACCCCAAGCTCGAAGCGAAAGTAGTCGCCCAGGCGGAAGGCAACAAAAAGTCGGTCATCAAAACTTGGTCGCGTGCAAGTATGATCTCGCCTGATTTCGTAGGTCAGACGATCGCTGTCCACAACGGAAACAAGTTTATTCCGGTGTATGTAACAGAGAACATGGTAGGGCACAAGCTCGGTGAGTTTGCCCCCACCCGTAACTTCCGCGGTCACGCAGGTAACAAGAAAAAATAGGTAGAAAATGGGTGCAAGAAAAGCAATAAAAGCCGAGAAAATCAAGGCTGAAAAGAAGCAGAAGGCAATCGCTATTCTGCGTGATTGCCCGACCTCTCCCCGCAAGATGCGCCTGGTGGCCGACATCATCCGCGGCGTGGAGATCAACAAGGCATTGGGCATCCTTCGTTTTTCGAAGAAGGAGGCGTCGATCCGCATGGAGAAACTTCTCAAGTCGGCAATCGCCAACTGGGAGGCCAAGAACGAGAACGAGCGTCTGGAAGACACGAAACTGTGTGTAAAAGAGGTGTTCGTAGACGGCGGCCGCATGCTGAAGCGTATTCAGGCTGCGCCCCAGGGCCGCGCTCACCGAATCCGCAAGCGTTCGAACCACGTGACGATCGTAGTTGACAAAATGGTAACCGTAGAAAACAAGTAATCAGATGGGACAGAAAGTTAATCCGATAGCAAATCGTCTTGGTATCATCCGCGGTTGGGATTCCAACTGGTTCGGCGGCAAGGACTTCTCCGAGAAGCTGGTCGAGGACGCCAAGATCCGCAAATACCTGAATGTCCGTCTGGCCAAGGCAAGCATCTCGAAGATCATCATCGAGCGTACGCTGAAGCTGGTTACGGTGACCATTTCCACCGCTCGTCCGGGCATCATCATCGGCAAGGGCGGCCAGGAGGTCGACAAACTGAAGGAAGAGTTGAAGAAGCTCACCGGCAAGGAGATCCAGATCAACATCTTCGAGGTGAAGCGCCCCGAGGTGGATGCCGTGATCGTCGGCCAGAACATCGCCCGCCAGCTGGAGGGCCGCGTATCGTTCCGCCGCGCCGTGAAGACGGCCGTAGCGTCGACCATGCGCATGGGTGCCGAGGGTATCAAGATCCAGGTTTCCGGCCGTGTAGGCGGCGCCGAAATGGCCCGCAGCGAAACCATAAAGGAGGGTCGTATTCCGCTGCACACGTTCCGTGCCGACGTGGATTTCTGCCTGACCGAGGCGCTCACCAAAGTGGGTATCCTGGGTGTGAAGGTCTGGATCTGCCAGGGCATCGTGTACGGCAAGCGCGACCTGTTCGAAATCGCAGGCGCATCGGCGCAGGCTCCCTCGGGCGACCGCGGTGAGCGTGGCGACCGCGGCGACCGTCGTGGCCGCGGCGACCGTCGCGGAGACCGGCGTGATCGCGGCGATCGTGGCGGTGACCGTCGTCGCAACAACAATAATAAGTAAGTCGGACCTTTTTAAAGCAAAACAACAATGTTACAGCCGAAAAAGACCAAATTTAGGAGAATGCAGAAGGGTCGCATGAAGGGTATTGCTCAGAGAGGAAACCAACTTGCAACCGGTTCGTTCGCAATCAAAGCACTTGAATCCGCATGGATCACAGGTCGTCAGATAGAGGCGGCGCGTCAGGCCATCACCCGTTACATGAAGCGTGAAGGCCAGCTCTGGATCCGCATCTTCCCCGATAAACCCATCACGAAGAAGCCCGCCGAGGTGCGTATGGGTAAGGGTAAGGGTAATCCCGAAGGGTTCGTGGCGCCCGTTACTCCCGGCCGTATTCTCTTCGAGGCAGAGGGCGTGCCCCTGGAAGTGGCGCAGGAAGCGCTCCGCCTGGGTGCCCAGAAACTGCCCATTACCACCAAGTTTATCGTAAGGCGTGACTACGTCGAAACCACAATCTAACGAGACGACAAGATGAAAAGTGCAGAAATCAAGGATATTTCGATCAAAGACCTGCAGGAGCGCATCGAGACTGAGAAGGCTCAGCTTGCAAAGCTGAAGGTGCAGCACGCGGTGTCCCCTGTCGAGAACCCTTCTATCATTAAGAAAAACCGCAGAGATATAGCTCGTATGCTGACAATCCTGCGTCAAAAAAACGCCTAATAAGGAATAGCTATGGAAAGAAATCTTAGAAAAGAGCGTATTGGGGTGGTTGTCAGCAACAAGATGGAGAAAACCATTGTGGTTGCAGTAGCACGTAAGGTGAAGCATCCGATCTACGGCAAGTTCGTCAACAAGACGACGAAGTTCGTCGCCGAGTCACTCGACGAGACCTGCAAGGAAGGCGACACCGTCCGTATCATGGAGACCCGCCCGCTGAGCAAAACGAAGCGTTGGAGATTAGTACAAATTATTGAAAGAGCTAAGTAATTATGATACAGCAGGAAAGTAGACTCGTAGTAGCTGATAACAGCGGTGCAAAGGAAGTTCTCTGCATCCGGGTGCTGGGCGGTACCAAACGCCGCTACGCATCTATCGGCGATAAGATTGTGGTGGCTGTCAAGAGCGCGACTCCTTCGGGCGATGTCAAGAAGGGTGCCGTGTCGAAAGCAGTCGTCGTAAGAACGACCAAGGAAATCAGACGTGCCAACGGTTCGTACATTCGTTTCGACGACAACGCCGTGGTGCTGCTTAACAACCAGGGTGAAATGCGCGGTACTCGTATATTCGGCCCCGTAGCTCGTGAGCTGCGCGACCAGTATATGAAGATTATCTCCCTCGCACCCGAAGTATTGTAATCATAAAAACAATTTCGGATATGTCAGTGAAATTACATATTAAGAAAGGGGATATGGTGCAGGTCATCGCCGGTGACAACAAGGGCCAGCAGGGCAAAGTCCTGAAGGTCGAAGCTGAAAAGCAGCGTGCCATCGTCGAGGGGGTGAACCTTTGCAAGAAGGCCACCAAACCCAACGCGCAGAACCCCCAGGGTGGTATCGTCGAGAAAGAAGCGCCGATCCACGTATCGAACTTGCAGGTGCTCGACCCCAAAGGCGGTAAACCCACCAAAGTCGGTCGCAGGCTCAATGCAAAAGGTAAATTAGTCCGTTACGCTAAAAAGTCAGGGGAGGAGATCAAATAATGGCATACGTACCTACACTCAAGACACAGTATAAGGAGCAGATCGTAGCTGCCCTTATGAAGGAGTTCGGTTACTCGAGCGTTATGCAGTGCCCGAAGCTCACGAAGATCGTTATCAACCAGGGTATGGGACAGGCTGTCGCCGATAAGAAACTCATCGACGTGGCCGAGGCCGAGCTGACGCAGATCACGGGCCAGAAAGCCGTGCAGACGCGTTCGCGCAAGGACATCTCCAACTTCAAGCTGCGCAAGGGCATGCCGATTGGCGTGCGCGTGACGCTGCGCGATACGAAGATGTACGAATTCCTCCAGCGCCTGATCGCCGTGGCGCTCCCCCGTATCCGCGACTTCAAGGGTATCAACGAGAAGTTCGACGGCCAGGGCAACTATACCCTCGGCATCACCGAGCAGATCATCTTCCCGGAGATCGACATCGACAAGATCACCAAGATCTTCGGTATGGAGATTACGTTCGTTACCACGGCCAAGACCGACGAGGAGGCGTATGCCCTGCTCCGCGAATTCGGCCTCCCTTTCAAAAACGCTAAAAAGAATCAATAAGCTATGGCAAAAGAGTCAATGAAGGCACGCGAGGTAAAACGCGTGAAACTCGCAAACCGCTATGCTCACAAGCGCGAGGAGATTGCTGCCAAGGTGAAGAGCGGTGAGATGGATCACGAGGAGGCTTGGATCGCACTGTCGAAACTGCCCCGCAACTCGAATCCCATCCGCCAGCACAACCGCTGCAAGATCACGGGCCGTCCCAAAGGCTACATCCGCCTGTTCGGCATCAGCCGTATCCAGTTCCGCGAGATGGCTTCGAAGGGCCTGATTCCCGGCGTGAAGAAAGCAAGCTGGTAATATTTTCGGATGCCGGGAATCCCGGTATCCGAAAATCCGTTTTTCTGCCGGGATGCGAGGCCGGGGCCGCAGGGATGCGGCCGGCGCAGGAGGTGCGGGTGTGCCGATCTGCGCGGCGGAGGAGAATCCCGGAAATGAGTCTGGATGCTGAGGGCGTATGCCCGTGGGAAAAGGCCGGACAGGAGCAGTTCCTGTACCGGGCGGTGAAATGCCGGGACGATGGTGCGGCCGCCGGGCTGCCTGCCGTTCCCTCTTTCCGAAGGAATCGGGGCTTATATGGGTGCAGAACCCGAGTAGTTACGTCGCAATGTCGAGGAAAGTGCCGCCGCAAGCGGTAACTTCTCGGCGGCGGGGCGGAAATCGAGGGGTTAGGCATTTGGTTACAAATTTCTCGACCGAAGGGCCGGGGAGGGGTATCGCCGATTGCGGCGGCTCTCTTCCGAAGGGTCATCGGCTGTAGTGCCGACCGGGGATTTGTACGGGTTATGTTAGCAACGATCCGTGCTAACATTGTCCGTATTCCGGGGCCGGGGCCTAAAAACGCCGAAAACAGGGCGTTAGCTTGGTTTTTTGAGAAATTATACGTATATTTGCGCGCTTTATACCCCGGGCGTAACTCCCGTGCGAAGGGCGCGAAGGCGCTGGGAATGAGGCGCAAAACAACGAAACATCCGAGGCGGCGGTAAGCCTGTTAGGACTTTAAGGCGCTGAGGGAAAAATAATTAACTTATTACTTTAATTTTTAACTTCTATTCGTTATGACTGATCCTATTGCGGACTTTCTGACCAGAATTAGAAACGCAGTGAAAGCCAACCACAAGGTGGTTGAAGCTCCTGGCTCAAAAATTAAGCAGGAAATCACTAAGATTCTTTACGAGCAGGGTTACATCCTCGCTTACAAATTCGACACCGACGAGAAAGGTCACCCGTCGATCAAAATCGCGCTCAAGTGGGACGCTGCCACCAAGGGCAACGCCATCAAAGACCTGAAGCGCGTGAGCCGTCCCGGTCTTCGCCAGTATGTCTCGGTGGGCGATATGCCCCGCGTGCTGAACGGCCTGGGCATCGCTATCCTGTCGACTTCGAAAGGCATCATGACCGACGCCAAGGCCCGCAAGGAAAACGTGGGCGGCGAGGTGCTGTGCTACATCTACTAACGGAAATTTTTAAACGCAAGAACAATGTCAAGAATTGGTAAATTACCTGTAAACCTGCCCGCCGGCGTTACCGTAGAGGTTTCGGCCGACAATGTGGTAAGCGTGAAAGGGCCACTCGGGACGCTGAGCCAGAAAGTTGACTCGGACATCAAGGTAGAGGTCGGCACGCACAAGGACGTTCACACGGGCAAGGAGGCTCCCGCCGTGCTCGTATCGCGTCCTACCAACCAGCCCCGCCACCGTTCGCTGCACGGCCTGTACCGTGCGCTGATCAACAACATGGTCGTCGGTGTGTCGAAGGGTTATGAAATCAAACAGGAGCTCGTGGGCGTCGGTTTCAAGGCCGAAGTCAAGGGCCAGATCCTCGAAATGAGCCTCGGTTATTCGCACGATACGCATTTCATGCTTCCCAAGGAGGTTACCGCTACGGCCGTGACGGAGAAGAAGGGCAACCCGATCGTAACGCTGAAGAGCATGGATAAGCAGCTCGTCGGCCAGGTCGCTGCCAAGATCCGTTCGCTGCGCAAGCCGGAGCCGTACAAGGGCAAGGGTATCAAGTTCGTCGGCGAACAGCTGCGTCGCAAGGCGGGTAAATCAGCAGGTGCTAAATAGTAAATAGTTTAGAGTTATGTCACTGAACAAGATAGAAAGAAGAGAGAGGATCAAGATGCGTATCCGCAAGATCGTGAGCGGTACGCCCGAACAGCCTCGCATGACTGTATATCGTAGCAACAAGCAGATCTACGTGCAGTTTATTGATGACCTCGCAGGTGTGACCCTGGCCACGGCATCCTCGCTGGACAAGGAGGTGGCGGAAGCCGCCGCCGGCAAGAACAAGTGCGACGTGGCCGCCCTGGTGGGCAAACTGGCCGCCGAGCGCGCTGTCGCCAAAGGCATTTCGACCGTAGCGTTCGACCGCAACGGCTACCTGTATCACGGAAGAGTTAAACAGCTGGCCGAAGCAGCACGCGAAGGCGGTCTTAAATTCTAAGCGATTATGTCAAATACCAACATAAAGAAAGTACGCACCAGCGACCTCGAGCTTAAGGACAGACTCGTAAGCATTCAGCGTGTTACCAAGGTAACCAAGGGAGGCCGCACATTCAGTTTCTCGGCCATTGTCGTCGTAGGTAATGAAGACGGTGTCGTGGGCTACGGCCTGGGCAAGGCTTCGGAGGTTCAGTCGGCCATCGCCAAGGGCGTGGAGGACGCAAAGAAGAACCTGGTGAAGATCCCCGTTATCAACGGTACGATTCCCCATAAGCAGGAGCTCCGTTACGGCGGTTCGCTTGTCATGATCCGCCCGGCCGCCCCCGGTACGGGTATCATCGCCGGCGGTGCCATGCGTGCCGTGCTGGAGTCGGTGGGCGTGAAGAACGTGCTTGCCAAGAGCAAGGGTTCGTCGAACCCCCACAACCTGGTGAAGGCAACCATCGGCGCCCTGTGCGAACTGCGTGATGCACACAGCATCGCCCGTCTGCGCGGCATCTCGATGGACAAGGTGTTTAACGGTTAATTTTGTAGAGACAAATGGCAAGATTGAAAATCACCCAGGTCAAAAGCCGCATCGGCGCTACCGAGCGCCAGTGCAAGAACCTCGACGCGCTGGGGCTGAAGAAGATCAACGCGAGCGTCGAGCATGACGACTCGGCGATCATCAAGGGTATGATCGAGCGCGTGAAGCACCTCGTCAAAGTCGAGGAGGTCGCCGTAAAGAAGGCTGCAGCACCCAAGGCCAAGAAAGCCGAAGCTGCCGAGGCCGCAGAATAAGTTTAACAGCTAAGAAGTAATTTTTACGATGGAACTCAATAATCTCAAACCTGCAAAGGGTTCAACGCACCACGACAAGCGAATCGGTCGCGGTGCAGGTTCGGGTCACGGTGGCACGGCCACGCGTGGCCACAAGGGTGCGCAGTCGCGCTCGGGTTACTCGCGTAAACTGGGCTTCGAGGGCGGTCAGATGCCTCTTCAGCGTCGTCTTCCCAAGTTCGGTTTCACCAACCTGAAGCGCGTCGAATTCAAGGCTATCAACCTCTCGACGCTCGAGGAGCTGGCAGCCAAGAAGTCGCTCTCCGAGATCACGGTCGACACGCTCGTGGCCGCAGGTTTCATCTCGTCGAACGACAAGGTGAAAATCCTCGGTAACGGTACGGTTACCAAGGTGCTGAGCGTAAAGGCTCACGCATTCTCGAAGAGCGCCGAGGCGGCCATCGTGGCAGCCGGCGGCAGCGTCGAAAAACTGTAAGAACCCTAGAAACCGAAAATTATGAATCAGTATCTCGTTGTTGGTATCGTCTTTTTAGTGGTAATCGCTCTTTTGGCGACCAACAAGAAATTGGTTGAAACGCTCAAGAATATCTACAAGATCGAGGAGCTGCGCAAACGTGTGATCTACACGATCGGGCTGCTGCTGGTCTACCGCTTGGGTAGTTTCGTGGTGATTCCGGGTATCAACCCCAACGCCCTGGGCGAGGGGTCGGCGCTTGCCAGCCAGCTCGACGGCAACGGACTTCTGGGTCTGTTGAACGTCTTTTCCGGCGGTGCATTCGGCAATGCGGCCATCTTTGCACTCGGAGTCATGCCGTACATCACCGCCTCCATCATCATCCAGCTCATGGGTATGATGATCCCGTATTTCCAGAAGATGCAGAAGGAAGGTGAAAGCGGCCGCCGCAAGATGAATCAGTGGACGCGCTTCCTTACCATCGGCGTGCTGATCCTCCAGGGCCCGGCGTATATCGCCAACCTGTACCATCAGGTGCCCTCTGCATTCGTTTACGGCAACTCGTTCGGCTTCGTAGCCTATGCGACGACGATTCTCATCGCCGGTACCATGTTCATCATGTGGCTCGGCGAGAAGATCACGGACAAGGGTATCGGCAACGGTATCTCGCTGATAATCATGATCGGTATTGTGGCCCGTCTGCCCCACGCCCTGTTGGCCGAGGTCAACGCGCGTTTCCAGACCGCTAGCGGTAGCGCCATCATGCTTATCCTCGAACTGGTGTTGCTGTTCCTGGTCTTCATGGCTACGATCGCCCTGGTACAGGCTGTCCGCAAGGTGCCTGTGCAGTATGCAAAGCGTATCGTCGGTAACAAACAGTACGGCGGTGTACGTCAGTACATCCCCCTGAAGATGAATGCTGCGAATGTGATGCCCATCATCTTCGCGCAGGCTCTGATGTTTATCCCGGCGCTGTTCTCCGGTACGGCCTTCGCAGCTGCTTTCAGCTCGATGACCGGTTTCTGGTACAACTTCACGCTTGCAGTGCTGGTAATCGCGTTCACCTACTTCTACACCGCGATTATCATCAACCCCCAAATGATGGCCGATGACATGAAGCGAAACGGCGGCTTTATCCCGGGTGTGAAACCGGGTAAGCAGACCGTGAACTACATCGACACCATCATGACGCGTATCACGCTCCCCGGCTCGTTCTTCCTGGCCATCGTGGCGATCCTGCCCGCGCTGGCGATGAAGTTCCTGGGCATCCAGCAGGCGTTCGCCTACTTCTACGGAGGTACGTCGCTGCTGATCATGGTCGGCGTGGTGCTCGACACTCTGAAGCAGATCGAGAGCTACCTGCTGATGCGTCATTACGATGGTCTGATGAAGACCGGACGTATCCAGGGTCGTCATTAGGAGTTTTTCCCGAAGAGTTCTTAACGAAGAGAATGATCTATTTAAAGACAGACGAGGAGATAGAGCTGCTCCGCGAGAACAACATCCTGGTGTCGAAGACACTGGCGGAAGTGGGTCGCCACATCCGGCCGGGTGTCACCACCAAGTTTTTGGACTCGGTTGCCGAGGATTTTATCCGCGCACACGGAGCAGTTCCCGCCTTCCTCGGGTATCAGGGATTTCCCGCTTCGTTGTGTATATCGGTAAACGAACAGGTAGTTCACGGTATCCCATCCTCGAAATGCGTCCTCAGAGAGGGCGACATCGTTTCGGTCGATTGCGGTACGTTTATGAAGGGGTTTGTTGGTGATTCGGCGTATACGTTCGCCGTTGGAGAGGTTGCCGGGGAAGTTAGGCAGCTGATGGAGGTCACCAAAGAGGCTCTTTATAAAGGTACGGCACAGGCTAAGGCCGGCAACCGCGTAGGCGACGTGTCGGCAGCCGTGCAAGAGTACGCCGAAAGTTTCGGCTACGGTGTGGTGCGGGAATTGGAAGGACATGGGTTGGGTCGGAAAATGCACGAAGACCCCGGTGTCCCCAATTACGGAGCACGCGGCAGGGGGCCGCTCCTCAAGGAAGGAATGGTCATCTGTATCGAGCCCATGATAAATATGGGTACCAAAGCGGTGGTTTTTGAAAGGGATGGCTGGACAGTCCGCACGCGCGACCATAAACCCGCGGCGCACTACGAGTTCGCCGTTGCGGTTCGTAAGGACGGGCCCGACGTGCTGACGGACTTTAGTATCATCGAACAGGCAATAAACAAGTAAGACTCTATGGCAAAACAGGCTGCTATTGAAAGGGACGGTACGATTATCGAAGCCTTGTCCAACGCGATGTTCCGCGTCGAGCTGGACAACGGCCACGTGCTCACCGCCCACATCTCGGGGAAGATGCGTATGCACTACATCAAGATCCTTCCCGGAGATAAGGTAAAAGTGGAGATGACGCCCTATGACCTGACGAAGGGGCGTATATCTTTCCGGTACAAATAACATTAGATTGCTTGAAAATCATGAAAGTAAAAGCATCCATCAAGAAAAGAAGCGAGGATTGCAAGATTGTGAAGCGTAAGGGGAAACTCTACGTCATTTGCAAGAAGAATCCCAAGTTTAAAATGCGCCAAGGGTAATGTTTAAACGGTTTAGTAAAAAAGAAAAAGATTTTATATGGCACGTATAGTCGGTGTAGATTTACCAAAAAATAAAAGGGGCGAGATCGGCCTGACCTATATCTACGGTATCGGTCGTTCGACGGCCCGCAAGATTCTCGAGGTCGCTGGCATCAGCTACGACCTCAAAGTCCAGGATTGGTCGGACGACCAGGTCGGTGCGATCCGTTCGACGATCGCTGACCTGGGTATCAAAGTCGAGGGCGAATGCCGTTCGGCCGTCCAGCTCAACATCAAGCGCCTGATGGATATCGGCTGCTACCGCGGCATCCGTCACCGCCTGGGTCTTCCCGTTCGCGGTCAGTCGACCAAGAACAACGCACGTACCCGTAAGGGCCGCAAGAAGACTGTCGCAAACAAGAAAAAGGCAACAAAGTAATCTTTAGAGAATTATGGCAAAGAAAACTGGAACAGTTAAGAAAAAGGTTGTTAAGGTCGGTGCCGTTGGCAATGCCTACGTTCACTCCACTTTCAACAACGTAATCATCACTATCACCAACGAGGTGGGTGACGTCATCAGCTGGTCGTCGGCCGGTAAGATGGGTTTCCGTGGTTCGAAGAAGAATACTCCGTATGCAGCACAGACCGCTTCGGCCGACTGCGCAAAGGTCGCTTACGACATGGGCCTGCGCAAGGTGAAAGTGTATGTCAAGGGCCCGGGCGCCGGACGTGAGTCGGCCGTGCGCACCATCCACGGCGCCGGTATCGAGGTGATGGAGATCATCGACGTTACGCCGCTGCCGCATAACGGTTGCCGTGCTCCTAACCGCCGCCGCGTATAATTTGCGTCGTGGTAAGGAATATTTCTAAGGTTTTAAAAAAGTCAAAACAATGGGAAAATACATAGGACCAAAATCGAAGATCGCCAGAAAGTTCGGCGAAGCTATTTACGGGGCGGACAAGGTGCTTGAGAAACGCAACTTTCCTCCCGGACAGCACGGTCTGGCGCGCAAGCGCAAGAAGGTGTCGGAGTACGGCACGCAGTTGAGCGAGAAGCAGAAGGCAAAGTATACGTACGGCCTGCTCGAAAAGCAGTTCGCACGCACCTACGACCAGGCTGCGCGTATGGGCGGTATCACGGGCGAGAACCTGCTGAAGCTGCTCGAATGCCGCCTGGACAATGTTGTTTACCGCTTGGGTATCGCCCCGACGCGTGCAGCTGCCCGCCAGCTCGTTTCGCACTGCCACATCTGCGTGAATGGCAGCGTCGTGAACATCCCCTCGTACTCGCTGCGTGCGGGTGACGTGGTGTCCGTTCGCGAGAAGTCGAAGAGCCTGGAAGTGATCTCGGCATCTCTGGCCGGCGGTTCGAAGAGCCGCTATGCTTGGCTTGAGTGGGACAATGCCTCGATGAGCGGCAAGTTCCTGCAGAAGCCCGAGCGCGAGGAGATCCCCGAGAACATCAAGGAGCAGCTCATCGTCGAGTTGTACTCGAAGTAGTAATCAAACAAACTGAATATATTATGGCAATATTAGCATTCCAGAAACCTGAAAAGGTTATTATGCTTGAATCCACTTCGTCGTTCGGGAAATTCGAATTCCGACCGCTGGAGCCCGGGTTCGGTATGACTGTCGGTAACGCTTTGCGTCGTATTCTGCTCTCCTCGCTCGAGGGTTACGCGATCACGACTGTCAAGGTAGCCGGTGTCGACCACGAGTTTGCCGCTATCCCCGGCGTGATGGAGGATATGTTGAACATCATCCTCAATCTGAAGCAGGTTCGTTTTATCCGCACAGTCGATAATCAGGATGCCGAGAAGGTTTCCATTAACGTTGCGGGTGTGACGGAGCTGACTGCCGGATATATTTCAAATTACCTTTCGTTCTTCAAGGTGTTGAACCCCGATCTGGTGATCTGCCACCTCGCGCCCGGCACGAAGCTGCAGATGACCCTCACGATCGGTAAGGGGCGCGGTTACGTTTCGGCAGAGGAGAATACCCCCGCCGAGTGCGAGTTCGGCACCCTTCCGATCGACTCGATCTTCACGCCGATCAAGAACGTAAAGTATTCCATCGACAACTACCGTGTCGAGCAGAAGACCGACTACGAGAAGTTGAACCTGGAGATTACTACCGACGGGTCGATTCACCCCAAAGAGGCTCTGAAAGAGGCTGCAAAGATCCTTATCCAGCACTTCATGCTCTTCTCCGACGAGAAGATCACCGTCAACATGGAGGATACCAACGGTACCGAAGAGTTCGATGAGGATGTACTCCACATGCGCCAGCTGCTGAAGACCAAGCTTTCGGATCAGGATCTGAGCGTCCGTGCCCTGAACTGCCTGAAAGCCGCAGATGTGGACACCGTGGGAGACCTCGTGAAGCTCAACCGCAATGACCTGCTGAAGTTCCGCAACTTCGGTAAGAAATCGCTGACGGAGCTCGACGAGCTGCTGACCTCGCTCAACCTGAAGTTCGGTATGGACGTATCAATCTACAAACTTGACAAAGATTAATTATGAGACACAATAAGAATTTCAACCACCTTGGCCGCCAGGCAGGACACCGTAAAGCGTTGATGTCGAATATGGCTTCGTCGCTCATCCTGCACAAGCGTATCGAGACCACCGTTGCCAAAGCCAAGGCCGTTCGCCAGTTCATCGAACCGCTGGTGACCAAGTCGAAGGACGACTCGACGCACTCGCGCCGCATCGTCTTCTCGTACCTCAAGCAGAAAGAGGCCGTAACCGAGTTGTTCCGCACCATCGCTCCGAAGATCGCCGAGCGTCCGGGCGGCTATACCCGCATCCTGAAGACCGGCTTCCGCCTGGGCGATGCTGCCGACATGTGCATCATCGAGTTCGTTGACTTCAACGACGCTTACACGCTGGGCATCGCTCCCGCAGCAGCTGCCGAAGCCAAGCCCAAGACGCGCCGTTCGCGCAAGCCCGCAGCCAAGAAGACCGACGCGGTCGAGGAGGCTACGGTCGTGGAAGGCGAAGCCAAGAAGGCCGCACCGAAAAAGGCTGCCGCTCCGAAGGCTGCGAAACCCGCGGCTCCGAAGGCTGCCAAGGTTGCAGCCCCGAAGGTTGCCAAGAAAACCAACGTGGGCAAGAAGATGTAAATTCGCGTCTGCAGTCAGAAAAAGGGACGCCCCACATCGGGGGCGTCCCTTTTTTTTGTCCGGGATGCCGGGTCTTGCCGTGAGCCCTGCTTTTGGGCCGGGCATCGGTTGCTTGTTTGCCGGGGAGGGCGGTTGCCTGCCGGTTCGGACGGACGACCGGGGCTTTTCGATCCCGTAGTCGACCGGCATCTTTATGTTTTCGACCTTGGGTATCCGTGCCCGGAGGTGCGGGAGTACCGGGCGGAGCAGATAGACTTGGGCAATGGTGCCCTTATCGGGACTTTCCGCTTTCATGTCCCTCTTCCGGCTTCGTGCGGGCCAATGGTTTTCAAGGAAAGTTTGAAAAAATCCCCGGAACTGTTTAAGAGTTCCGGTAAAATAAATAGGTTTCCGATAGAAAAAGCAATGTAAAAGATAATCAGAACATTATGCATTTTCTTTCTGGGAGGCTATTAAAAAAAAGCAGCAAATAAGGTAGTGATAAACGAGGTTTCGATTTCCAAATCGTTACCTCGTTTATTTTGCCTCGTTCTTCGTATAAAAGTGATTTACAATTTCTTACGCTTTTATTCATCTTGTTCTCAGACTCTGCTAAGATTATATTTGCACCCTTTAAAACAGCAGAGTTTATGCGCAGCACATTCAAGGTTCTGTTCTACCTTAAAAGGAACAAAGAGAAGAAACAGGCGCTGGTTCCAGTCATGGGCCGGATTACGGTCAATGGAAGCATCGCGCAGTTCAGTGCGAAACTTTCCGTTCCGGAACATCTGTGGGAAGTCAGCGGCGGTCGTGCCAAAGGCCGGAGCGTCGAGGCCGACCGGATCAACCGTCATCTGGATAATATCCGTACCCAGATCGGTAAGCACTATCAGTCTATCTGCGACCGGGATTCGTTCGTCACGGCCGAGAAGGTCAAAAATGCCTATCTGGGTTTCGGCGAGAAATACCGCATGCTTCTCGAGGCGTTCGAGAAGTTCACCGCCGATCTCAAAAAACGTGTCGGCATCGACCGCAGCCATGGCACATGGAAACGCTACCGCAAGTCCATCGACCATCTGCGTTCTTTCATGCGTAAAGAATACTGTGTGAGCGACATGCCTCTGGCCGAGCTGGAACAGTCGTTCATCGAGCAGTACCATGTCTATCTGAAATCCGTTCTGGGGTTGAAACCCATGACCGTCTGCGGCTATCTCAGATGCCTTAAATACATGGTCAAGATCGCCTTCAACAACGGCTGGATGCCCCGCAACCCCTTTGCCCTTTACCAGTATACGGCACCGAATCCGGAGCGTGGTTTCCTGACCGAGGATGAACTTCGGCGCATGATGACTACCCGCCTGCGCTACAAGCGTCAGGATTACAACCGCGACATGTTCCTGTTCTCCTGCTTTACGGGTATCTGTTATGCCGACATGTCGACGCTGACCTACGATCAACTCGAACAGGATGCGAACGGGGATTGGTGGATCAGCGGCAACCGCCAGAAGACCGAAACGAAATATGTCGTCAAACTGCTTCCTTATCCGCTGTTCCTGCTGGATAAATACCGGGGTCTGGCTGGAAATCGTTACCTGTTCAAACTGTCTTCTCTGGATTCCATCGACGACAGCCTTAAAAACATAGCTCGGGAATGCGGCATCGACAAACAGCTCTCGTTCCACCTGGCGCGGCATACCTACGCCACGACGATCTGCCTGTCGAACGGCGTATCTTTGGAAACCCTCTCTAAAATGCTGGGACATAAGAACATCACGACGACTCAAATCTACGCGAAGGTAACCCATCCGATGATCGACCGGGAAGTCGACATGCTCAAAGAAAAACTGGCGGATAAATTCGCCGTCGTCTGAATCGTGCTGGACATCAGCCTTCTACCATAAATTTCATATCAGTAAACAGATACTGATACGAATACCGTGTGTTATCATGCCATCTTTGCAGCGGGAACAATCTACCGAGCCATTATGGAACACACGGAGGAGATACTCGAAATCGTACGGGAGATCCGCGAGGATGTCTCCTATATGAAACGGCATCGCAATATGCTTTGCGGGATGCCTGTTCTGGAAGTCGACGAGGTCTGCGACCTGTTGAAGATGAGCGACCGTCAGCTGCGCCGTTATCGCACTTCGGGCCAGCTCGTCGGCTTCCGTTTCGGGCGCCGTCTGCTGTTTTCGTCTGCGGAGATCACCCGTTTCATCGAACGTATCGAAGCAGACTGCCAACAGAAAAAATCGTTGAGAAAAGCTGTCCGCAATCTTTAATATATATCGTTATGTCAGACAACACAACAGAAAGAACCTATTGCCTGGTCGAATCCGGGATTTTCGAGCGGCTTCTTAAAACGTATTTCATGCAGGCACAATCGCTGCTGCTCTTCGAGCATCTGCTGGGTCACAGCGACCGCCCGATGTTCCTCTCGGCGCGCAAGGTTTGCGAGGTCCTGGGGCTCGACCGCAACAAACTGGAGCAATACCGGCGCAAACGCATTATCAAAGCCCGTGCTGTCAACGGACAGATGATGTACAGCGCTTACGACCTGATCGCCCTTACGGAACATCTTCAACGTCGTAAAATCCAGCGTATCCTTTCTGCGACCGCACGTTTCATAATTCGCTGATTATAGCTCATATCCTCGAATCGTAGCTTTATCTTTTCGCAAAGCTGTCCGATGCGTTTCAGACAGCTTTTTTTGACATTCTGTCGGGAGGAGGAAAAATATTTCCCATGTGATCGCCGGCCCGGGGCAAGATAGTGTCAGGCGCTTACGCCCTTGTCGTAATTTTTCGCACGATCTCCACCCTTCGGGTCGTATCGCACGAAAAATTACGCCTGCGGGCTGCACCTGCCACTGAGAATCCTGCCCCGAAGCCGGCGAACCACTATTCAAAAGTGGGTGTACCGGCGGTATGTCAAACCAAAACAGATTTCGAAGATGAAAACCACGAAATTCGAGATTGCAGTGGCGGGCTACGCCTACCGCTTCAAAACCTACGCCCGAGACGGCGTGGAGGCATCCGTAAAGGTCAAATGCTTCCTCGGACAACCCGATGCGGAGTGTACGATCCTGACCCCTGCGTTGAACGATTACCTGCGGGAAATGGAATCCTGCCGCAGGCAGGTGGCCCAGCGATGAGAAAGTGGATCGATCAGTCGACCTTCGACGAACTGCTGCTCGCCAATGCCGAGGATAACATAGAGCGGGCCATTCAAGGCGCATCGGCCGTGTTGGAAGCCGTGCAGGAGTTCGTTCCGGAAGCAGCCCTGTTCTACCGTGTTACACACGCTGCGGACAGCCTGAAAAACTATTTCGAGGAGGCGAGCGCCGGTTTCCGCAGAAACGGCATTCTGTTTCTCGTCCGCAAACACACCTATCCGAAATCCTATTACGACTTATGTGCGAAAAGATTTCTTTGGACTATCGCTGCCGCACACTCGACGATTTCCTCGCGCTTTCCGACAACAAACTTATACTTAAACCCTGATCGACTACAGCTATGAGTACGACGAAAGCCATCGACTTGCAAAAACACGTCTGGGAAGGCTGGCGGGTCGGAGATTTCATCGACAGCCTCGCTCCGGAGCTGGAACTTATCATGCAGGGCCGGAGCTGGCGCAAGCCCTTTACCTCGAAGCAGGAACTCGCCGCATGGTGTAAGGACAACCAGCCCTATTACAAGAAACGCATTCCGGGTGTTGTCAGCTATTTCGCCCGGTTATATAACCTGAAATGAAGACGATCTATGGAACGAAACATTATTATCGAAAATATCTGCGCCGCGTGCCACTGCGGCGAACGGCGCGCCGAGGAATATCTGGTTGCGGAACTTCAGAACCTGCGGGAATTGCGGGATGCAGGTGTGCTGTGCTACGGCGACCTTGAAACGGCCTGCGCGGGGCTGGGACTGGACTTCGATTATACGGACTATTTCTGTCGGGCCTTGTCATTGAACTAACTCCGATTTGCGATGAACAATCTTTGTTTCAACCGTTTCACATTGCGAACGGACGATGCGAAAACCCGCCGCAAAATTCTCCGCTGGCTGGCATTCAATTACCGGCTGTACGAATACATCCCCTCGGACGGCGAGATCCGCGGACGGTTCATCTCACGCAAGCCCTTCCCCGCCGAAGCGTTCCGGTATCGGATCAAGAAGCTACATGGCGACAGGACGTTATTCCTGCGGATCGTCTCTGCGGACTTATATACGCTCTATGTGGAAGGTAACGTCTATCTGCGCGGAGCGTGGTACCGAATTTTTCTCTAATCACCTGCCGCCTGCTCGTTTCGGAGCAGGCGGCATAATTTCAATATCATGGCATACGAATCATCCATTTCTTTCGCGGCTATCAAGGATTTCCGCAACGCCGAGATCAACGGCATCCCGGCCCTTTTCACCATGTGCCGCCTCGATTCCGAAACCCTCCCCACAGGATTTCACTCCTGCGAGGTCATGGGCGGCCGGGGCAGCGATTTTCAGTGGCTCGTGCCGCTGGCTCTGGCAAACTTCACCGGAACGTTCGTCACCCGACAGTCTCTGCTCCGGGAAGGACAGGCATACGCCGAAATACGCCGATACGGTGTCTACGACGCGATAACTTTCGACGAATGGTCTGAAAACAATGACATTAAACCATCATCACTATGCGACGAAAATTCAAACTGAAGGTCAGCTATACCTTCAACGGCTGTTTTACCCTGCGTGCGGCTTCCGGAAAGGAGGCCGCACGTCTCGTTTCCGTGCCAAACACAAAACGCTTACTCGTATGAAAATGCACCCCGACGATTTCCGCCGTGCGCTGGAGATCATCACCTCGAACAACCGGATTACCGTATCGTTCAATACGCCGGTAAAGGATAACTATTCAAACACGCATCCGATTCTCATCCACGAGAGCAACGCTGCGGTGCTGAAACAACTTCAGCAGGAAGGCTATTCGCTCTCGATGACGAAGAAAGGCTTGCGGGTAGATAAATACTAATAATGAAATTATGACACGCTACAAATTCTCACAAGACCGGAAACACACGATCCGAACATCGGCATTACCGATATGTATCCGTGTTGTCGAAGTTTTTCTCCCGACTGAAAGAACATTTTCATTTTTAAGATTCTCAAATCACTAAATAAAGAAGACATGACAAACCTGCATCGATATTACAAGGACAACAAAGACGACATCAACTCGTCGATTATGGAACTCGCCTGCGATCTTGCCGCCGCCCGCCTGATGAACGAACACGGCCAGCCTTTCGAGGCGTTCGTTGAAGCGGACGACCCTGACGATCCGGAGGGCGGTACACATTATAAGGAAGAGTTTCAAGATGAATTCGACCGCTACTACGACGAGCAGTACGACCGTATCGTCCGTCTGATGAAATTCGACTTTAACGCTGACGACGGTGTAGCACATGACAACGCAGCCGGTAGTTCCGAGAACACAGGCACACCTGATTCCGACCGCCTCGCCATCGCGGATGAGACATGCGAAGTCATCGACATCGTCACCACACCGGATGCCTATCCGGAACTGTTCCGCCGCCGTGTCAAATGCCTGACCGGCTCGGGCCTTCCGCAGTCCGAGGCCGAAAAGTTCGTGGCCTCGACACCCCTGAAACTGGAACTCTTCTACGACATCGACCGGGGCGGCTTCGCCATCGACGCCGAAGCGGTCGGCAATATGCCGCTGTACAACCCCTATACGGGAAAGGAAATTTCCGACGAAACAGAATAAAAAACATCGAATTACAAACTATGACAACAACAATCAAGAAAGGACAAAAAGTATGGTGGGACGATCCTGTTCAGGGAAAATCCGGCGAGTACGATGTGCTCGCGGTAGACCATACTCGAAATATCGTGCAGATCGGCGACGGAGAGCAGACCTTCGAACTGTCGCCGGAGCATCTGGAGATTACTTGTCCTGTATCGGAAGAAGACAGGCAACAAGTCGACAAGCTGAAGGAGCATTATCGCACGCTGGGAAAACAGGGGCTGGAATTGATACGGGATATCGTTTCCCGTTTCGATGAGGAGGAATTCTCTGTCGAAGGATATTCCGTACCGGTTTGCGACGAGGATCGCGATCCTTGTTATGTTTACGGGTTCTCGGTCAAAGACGGGAAGCTGTGTGCCTCACTGGATTACGACAGCGGTGACATTCGTGAAGTGCCTGTCGACAGTTTGCGTATCGGAGAGATCTTCGATGCGTTTTGTGAATTGATCGAAAACCTGTAAAAACACGTCATGCAACAATTTCGAACCGACGAACATGAAGGAACTCTATATCAAAAATCTCTGTATCGAGATCACCCGGCGCTGCAACATGCGCTGCGCTCACTGTATGCGGGGAAATGCCGAGGCCGTGGATATTTCCCTGCGGCATATAACCAACCTGCTGCGGCATGTCAGGTATATCCACCATTTCAACATCACGGGCGGCGAGCCGTCGCTCAACGTCCGGGCCATCCGCCATATCCTCGAACGGGTACGCGCCTACGACATTACGGTCAACGACTTCTATATCGTAACCAACGGCTCTGCCACATCCCGCTCGGAGGAATTCATAGAAGCCTGCGCCGCGCTGTACGAGTACCAGCAGGAGACGGAGCAGGGGCCCGGCTCGGGCCACATGCTCGAAATGAGCGACGACCGTTTCCACGATCCGGCGGAACATGCCGCCACCCTCGCGGCGCTCTCCCCGTATCCCTTCTTCGGAGTCCGGGGACAGGCCAGGCATGTTTTCCTTTTCCGGGAAGGCCGTTGCACGGAGGGATTTCCGAACCCCATTCATGAGATTTACCTCACGGAGGAGAACTATGTCTATGGCGACCTCTATCTCAATGCCGAAGGCATGATCCTCTCGAACGGTGACCTGAGCTACGTCCGCCAGCGGCAACATGCCCTGTGTCCCTGCGGAAAACTCATGCAGTATCTCCGAATGACCCTGAAAAAGCGCCAAAAAGAGAGATTATACGAATAAATACACAAATCAAAAACTTATGTCAATCATATGCAGTATCTGCGGCGGCACCGATGTAAAGTGTGCCGCCGTTATCGATCCCAATACCAAACAGTTTCTCGACTTCGGATACGAAGCCTTTCTCGACGGTGAGTGCAGTCGGTGCGGCAATGTCGCGCTGACCGATTCCGACGAGGTGAAAACCGACATGGACAAGCGATGGGCGGAATACATGGCCCAGCATCACACCGCTCCCAACTACGCCCGCTGCGATATCGTCCGACACGGCGCCTACGACGGATGCGAGGGCGCCTGTATCCGCATCGGAGGCCCGGAGAACGCGGTCGAGAAATACCGGATTGTCGCCGTATGCCGCGACCTCGAAGAACTCAAATCGCTTGCGGCGCCCGACCCAGCACGGGAATTTACCGTCGTGGAATGTCAACGGTTCGAGTTCCACGAGGTGCCGGAAAACAAGACCTACAACATCGAAGTAGACGACCGGACCGTCTCCGTTACGACGAAAGAGGTGCTGGACTTTTATCCGGCAGAATACGGCCTGAAGGAAGCGGACATCGAGCAGTATGCCGCCGCTTATGTAGCCCGTATCAAAGCATACCGAGAGTGCGACAGGTGGCTCGATCCGGCACTCGTCCGCCGGCTTCTCGACGAGGAGCACCTGATGAAGCCCCGCGAGAGCGACAGCTTCCGCCTGCGGCTTCATTTCGAATGGTTCGCCACGCTGCGGCGGGAGGACGAAAGACTCTGCGCCCCTTTCAAGTATGCGGTAAAGGCTTATTGTCTGGATAGCATTCAGACCTTCGAGCGCCGCTATTCCGGCCTCGAAGAAGCCCTGCTGCACTGCCTGAACGGCTTCAACGAAAACGCGAACGTTCCCGACCGCTACAAATCCATCGAAGAGTACCTGTCAAAACATTCCTGACCATGATTAAAGCAACGATCATTCTCGGCGAACAGGCCGTAGGGCATTACAACGAGACAGGCGATGTGCCGAATGAGCAGTGGCTCATGGACAACGGCGGCATCGTCGATGACAAGAAATTCCGGACCAAAGGAGAATACGACGCCTATGTGCAGGCCCTTTCCGACTCGAACGGCTGGAGCTCCGACCATGTCATCAAACGGGACAAAACACCGGACAACTGCCCTTTCTGCCGCCAATGGCAGGAGTCCTTCCAAGATAAACAATCGACCGTCTATTGTCCCGACTGCGGACGGCCGATCTTAAATTTATAACTGATTGCAACTATGACACCTCAAGAACAAGTAAAAGCACTGAAAGAAAAACTTATCGCCGGCCTCTGCCGGACCGACGAGCGTCCCGAGAACTGGCTGCCTCATACCGTATATGTGGAAGAGGTCGGGGAAGACGAGGAGCTGGGAGAAGTTCCCGTCTACACCCGCTACACTCTCGAAGACTATAAAGCAGACGGGAATTGCACGTTCCGCAACATGGAGGGCGAATGCCGCACCGGATGGCTGCACGAAATCTGTACCGATTGGCTTATCATTTTGTGGAATCGTTACTTGGAACTCTGCATTGACCAAGACATGTGGAAAGATCGGGCCATTCATCTTCTGGAGCACGAAACAGACGCATCGTTGCCCGACATTCTCGAATTCATCGAGGAGCATTGGCAGAACTGCGCCACTGACGAAGAGAAGATTGCCCAGTTCCGGGAATGGATCGCTCCCGAAAAGGAACAGACCCGGAAAAAAGAACTTTACGCTTTCTCATGGCCCTGCGTTCTGATGGAGCGCAACGTCAGCGACCAAGAAATCCTTGCGGCTTACGAAACGGAAGACAGGGTGGAAAAACTCACGCCGGATGAAGTGGCCGCCGAGATCAACGACGGCGACTGCCCATTCGGACAATGTTACGTTCGTTTCATCGAAACCCAATAACAGCATCCTACACATTATTTGCTGTCTGTCAAATACCTGCCCGTATTTGATTCAACCCGGCTATGAGAATCAATAGAATAATAACTTTTCCATAAAATTGAAGCTACAATGAAAACCTTTGAAAAAATTGCAAAGCGCTATGCGCTGACCAGCAGCTACTACAAACACAGGCAAATGGGATGTCCCGATACGCTGGCAGAGATTTACGACTACCTGCAGCAGCACGGTGAACTACCGTTCCGTTACGAGGGCGACAACTGGTCATACGACGCAATGTGCGAGCGGCAGAAGCGTCCGGGCGTATACTTGTCGCAATACCTGACACCGGATCGTACGGCTCGACAGATGGCTGCATTGGCCGTGCGGTATTTCGACAATGACAGTCGGATCGTCGATGCCTGTTGCGGCACGGGGCAGCTGACACGCGCATTGATTGCCGAGGGAGTACACCCCTCGGCAATCATCGGCTTTGATGTCGATCGGGAACTGGTCGATATTTACGAGCGGCTATACCCGACCGTAGACGCAATGCAGATGCGGTTCGAAGAGATAGATTTTCGCTGTGAGAATATCATCGCCAATCCTCCTTTCGAAACGGCGGCATGCATCTTGTTCTTCGACTGGCTTACCAAAGTACAAAGGTCGGGAGACTACGCCGTCCTACTCTTGCCGCATGGTTTTATCGACAAGCAGCGGCCCAAAGCCATACAGGAAACGATGCGACATTTTCTCATCCATTACCGAACATCCATGCAGGAGCCGTTTGCTCGAACGAACTGCCGTGCGGAGATTGCGGTCTTAGAACGACTTTAATAAAACGAAAGGCTGCAAAAAGATTTTTTACCTGTGTAGCCTTTCGGCTATTGAATCACCTCAGATAATTGTATAAAGTTCGAGGCGACATATTAGCCGTAAATTCGAATACCTGATTTCTTTCGTAAAGCAGCCATGTATTGCGTTCCCTTTGAATAGTTTTTGTACGGTCAGGTAAGGATAATTGGCTTTACGGCTTTATCTTGATCCGGCCAATGTGCATATTCCGGAATCTGACCAAGCACCTCGCGGATGGAATATTGAAGGATAAGGCAAATTATCGCGTCATAGAATATAAACATCAAGGGATAAGGCGGCTTCATACAATTAGGTTCTTCCCCGGTCGGGTGTATAATAGCAAATAGTGCAATCGGACATTTGATTGAAATATCGTATATTTGTCATCAATAACAAGTATCCTATGCAGTTGTTGCTGATCGACAATTACGATTCGTTCACCTATAACCTGTTGCATCTGGTCCGCGAAGTGTGCGAATCGGCGGATCGCATCGTTGTCGTGCCCAACGATCGTATTTCAGCGATGGAGGTCGGCGATTACGACCGCATCCTGCTCTCTCCGGGGCCCGGCGTCCCCTCCGAGGCGGGAACCCTGCTCGATGTGGTGAGGACGGCTGCGGGGCGGATTCCGATCCTCGGTGTCTGCTTAGGGCATCAGGCTATCGCCGAGGCGTTCGGTGCAGAGCTATGCAATCTCGAACATCCGCTTCACGGCGTGAGGAGCCGCGTGCGGCTCGACACTTCTTCCCGGATATTCCGGGGGCTGCCTCCGACGGTCGCTGTCGGGCGTTATCATTCGTGGATGGTGGACGGAGAGACCTTGCCGCCCGATCTGAAAGCTACGGCATGGGACGACGAGGGCCGCGTCATGGCCATCGAGCATGTACGATACGCCGTGTATGGCATGCAGTTCCACCCCGAATCCTATATGACGGAGTGCGGGGGCGGTATTATCCGTAATTTTCTGAATTCCGACGTATGCGAGCCGAAGAAGTGAGAATCCGGATGAACGACGCTGGCAGACGGCGGACGCCGTTTCTTTTTGCCGTCGATTTTGAAATGACGGAGGGTATCTTTCTGGACGATCCGGCCGCGCAGCACGAGCTGCTGTTCCGGGTTCCGGCCGGTTCGAACATTCCGAAAACAAAAGTACCTGCGGAACGCGGAACTTTCGAAGCCAGCCCCGAACCCTATGAGGTCTATCTGTCGCGCTTCGACGTAGTGATGCAGGGATTGCAACGCGGCGATTCGTTTCTGGCGAACCTGACGCTCCGGACACCTCTCGCCCTGTCTGTTCCGCTGCAGGAGGTGATTCTGCACAGCGATGCCCCTTATTGCCTCTATGTGCCGGGGCGCTTCGCCTGTTTTTCGCCGGAGCGTTTCGTCCGCATAGCCGATGGACGTATCTCGACCAATCCGATGAAGGGAACCATCGACGCCTCAATCCCCGATGCCGCACAGGCCATTCTCGCCGATCCCAAGGAGACGGCGGAACACTATACCGTCGTAGACCTGCTCCGCAATGATCTGGGCATGGTTGCCGAGCGGGTCGAAGTCAAACGTTTCCGCTATATAGACACCCTGCGGACGAACCGGGGAGATATTTTGCAGGTCAGTTCGGAGATCGTCGGGACGCTGCCCGAGGACAGTTTCTCCCGCATGGGCGACATCCTGTTCCGGATGTTGCCGGCGGGCTCCGTATCGGGCGCTCCCAAGCGCTCGACGTTGGAACTGATCCGACGGGCTGAGGAACGGCCGCGGGGATTTTATACCGGAGTTTTCGGTTATTTCGACGGCCGGGAGTTGGACAGCGCCGTGATGATACGCTATATCGAACAGACGGACGGCGGTATGTGTTTCCGCAGTGGCGGCGGAATAACCGTGATGAGCCGGCCTGAGGAAGAGTACGACGAGGTGTTGAAAAAAATCTATCTGCCATTCCTATGACGACCTTCAGCGAAGCCATAAGGCTCGAGCAGGGACGATTGCACAACCTTGCCTATCATCAGGCTCGGGTCGACCGCACGGCCGGACATTTTTTCGGGACGTGTCCGAGCCTCTCCGGTTTGCCGAATTCAATCCCCGAAGAGGTACGGCAGGGGTTGTTCAAGTGCCGGGTCGTATATGGCCGCGACATCGGGAAGGTCGAGTACATTCCTTATGTACGGCGACGGATCGAAAAAGTAGGAGTAATCCGGGACGATGCCATCGACTACTCCTACAAATATACGGATCGGAGCCGATTGAATATACTGCTGCGCGATTCGGGGTGCGACGAGATCGTCATTGTCCGCCGCGGTCTGGTGACGGATGCCTCGGCTTTCAATCTCGTGTTCGAGTCTGCCGACGGACTTTTTACGCCGGCCGGTCCGCTGCTGGCCGGGACGAAACGGCAGGAACTGCTGGAGCGGGGCCTGATCGCCGCCCGGCGAATCGAGGCGCAAGAGCTCGGGGACTATCTGAATGTACGGTTCATCAATGCCATGACCGATCTGAAGGAGGCCCCGAAGGTCGCTACGGCAGCATTGGTTCGTCTGTAAGGGACGCTATCTGCGAAGCGCTCCGACGGGTTAGAATGATCTGCCCTGAAAGAGGTGCGCTTTGCAGAGCGGAAGCAGTACGCCGCTTAACGAATGCCGGTTGGAGTTAAAATTGGGTAGAATGTCGACGGAGGCAGAGCTACTGCCGCGTGGCAGGCTGATCTGCTCCTGAACCGAAATGTCCGTGTCCATGACATTTATTGGGATGTAGAGGTTTCCCCGCCTGTCGATACTCTGCTCGAAATCAGAAATTCTGCCAGTGACGGTAATGCCGCCCGATCCGTCGGGGCCGCAGGCCGGGATGTCGAAGGCTGCCTCCTGTTCGGCCCGGAGTTGTTTGTGGGTCGCGTTTTTGGGTTCCTGTGCGTTGCTCGTACCGGCGCACATGGCTATCAGGGCGATTAAGATGATTTTTTTCATTGCAGTTTGTTTTTAATTTAACGATTCAACGGCCCGTTGTTTCCCGACGAGCCATATCATGTCATTTTCCCGGAAAACGGTTTCCGGTTCAGGATTCATCAGATTTTTTCCGTTTCGTTCGATACCCAGTACGATGCAGTTCTGAAGTGCGACTTCGCGGATCGACCGGTTTACCAGCGGCGAACAACTGTCGAGGCTCAATTGCATGATCCGCATCGGTTCCTCGTCAGCCCTGTCGATCTTCGGTTTCTGCTCTCCGGCGGGTTGCAGGGAACATTTGAAACGTTCGAGCTGTTCGTCGGTTCCCGCGAGTGTGATCCGGTCGTGAGGATAGAGATGTTCCGTACCGTCGGGGATATCGATTCGCTGATTACCGCGCACGATGGAGATGACGTTCACCTGAAATTTTGTCCGGATGCACAGGTCTTGCAAGGTCTGACCGACACAGGGCGAATCGGGGGAGATTGTAATGTCGGTCATGTGCAGGTTGGCGAACGGCATGGCACCGTTCAGCACCGTGCGCGCAGGGCTGTTCTTATCGCCTTGAAAATTCTTCAGGAAGCGATCTTCGATCGAGGTGGACCGTCGCCGGACCCACTTCGAGAAATAGATGGCTCCGACGATTACGGTCGAGAGAACTACTCCGGCACCGAGTGCTACGTTGAACAGACGGACCAGGACGCCCATTATGACCGCAATGCAGAGGATGATCTTGATGAGTACCAGCGAAACCAGCGAACCGCGGTTGAACTTGCTGTCTGCCCAGAGTTTGCGGAACTCGGGGGAATGGTTCTTTCGAACTATGACAGCCCACAGCAGCGGGGCGATAACGGGAAAGATGATTGCAAAGCCCACCATGTTGCCTTTCACGCCCGGCAGGTGTTCCAGGATCAGCGGTTGGATATAACTGAAGAAGAGTGTGGCGAAGAAGATACAGATGACCAGATAGATTCCCACCGGGATGAACATCGATTTCAGAAGATGCGTCCACAAGCTCTGGTGATGGACAGTCATCGTCCCTGACGAGTAGCGGACCAGAAATTCTTTCATCGTCATCGGCAGATACCGTTCCACGATGCGGTAAGCCGGGTCGGAACACCGGATCATGTAAGGTGTCAGGAAGGTTGTGATTACCGATACGGCTACGATTACGGGATAGAGCGAATTGTCCGTCACATGTAGGCTGACGCCGAGGGACGCGATGATGAAAGCGAACTCGCCGACTTGGGTCAGCGAGAAGCCCGACTGGACGGCTATCTTCAGAGGCTGTCCCGAGAGCAGCACTCCGAAGCTCCCGAACAACACCTGCCCGCCCAGCACCAATAGCGTCAGGATGAGGATCGGGAAGATATACTGCCAGATGACGATCGGATCGACCATCATGCCTACCGAAACGAAGAAAACAGCGGCGAAGAGATCCTTGACGGGCTGCACGAGCTGACCGATCCGGTCGGATTCGGCTGTTTCTGCCAGCAACGATCCCATGACGAAAGCCCCGAGGGCCGCCGAGAATCCGGCTTTGGTGGCGATCATGACCATGCCTAAACAGAGCGCTAACGAGACGATCAGCAGAATCTCGTCGCTGAGAAAACGTTGAAATTTCCGGAATGCTGTTGGGATAAGGTAGATGCCCAGTGCGAACCAGAAGATGAGAAAAGCGGCCAGTTTCAGCACGCTCTCCAGCATGGCGCCTTCCTCGAAATGTTTGCTGATACCCAGTGTGGAGAGCACGACTAACATGACGACGGCCACAAGATCCTCGACGACCAGAATGCCCAGAACGATACCGGTAAACTTCTGCTGCAGCAGTCCCATGTCGCCGAACGCTTTGTAGACGATGGCCGTGGATGACATGGAGAGCATACCGCCGAGGAAGATACTGCTCATGTGCGAGAATCCCATGGCATTGCCGGCCGTATAACCCAGAAACATCATCCCGCATACGATTACGACCGTGGTGACAAGCGCCGTGATGCCGACGTTCATCAATTTGCGGAACGAGAAACCCAGCCCCATGGAGAAGAGCAGGAAAATAATGCCGATGTCGCCCCATATCTTGATGTTTGCAGGGTCGGAAACCGTCGGGAGAAAGGATACATGTGGCCCGGCCATGATGCCGGCCACGATATATCCGAGGATGACGGGTTGTTTGATCCAGCGGAAGAGGATCGTGACGAATCCGGCTATTATTAATATAAAGGCCAGGTCGGAAATCAGAGGTGAGATGTCAGACATGGGGTTAGCGCCATTTTTTCGTTTTGAAAATCAGATAGGCCGCTATCCCGACTGCGACCATGACGATCCACGCCGTGATATAGCCGTGCTCCCATTCCAGTTCGGGCATGTATTTGAAATTCATACCCCAGACTCCGACCAGAAAAGTTAGCGGAATAAAAATGGTGGAAACGATCGTCAGCCGTTTCATAATGTCGTTCATCCGCAGGTCGTTGTTCGAGACGTAAAGATCCATGAGCGACGAGAGCGTTTCGCGGCAGCTGTCTATCAGTTGGGTTACGTTCAGCAAATGGTCGTTGACATCGTTGAAGAACGGCTTGTTGGCTGCATGGATGAGCGTCGAATCCGTATGCAGCAACCGCGGATACTGATCTTTCAGCGGAATGATTGTGCGTTTGAGTTCCATGTACCGGCGCCGGTGTATCTGCAGTCGGCCGCCAATGTCCCGATTATCCGAAGCGGCGATGAGTTCTGTCTCCAGATCGTCCAGATCGTCGCCGATCGACATGGCTACGGATATGTAGTTCGACACCAGATCGTTGATCATCACCGAGAAAAGATAATCGGAGGCTCGCGTGCGTATTTTCAGCACGTTGTGTTGCAAGGCCTGCTGCACGTCGTTGAGAAGCGTCGACTCGTTGTCCGTGAAACTCATAACGAAATTTCCGCCCTGGATCAGCCTGATCTGTGTGATTCTGTCGCCTTCGAAGATTCGGGAAACGAGAAAATTGAATTTGTCGTACTCTTCTACCTTACTCGGGTGGTTGACGTTCAGGATGTCCTGTACGACGAGGAAGTCGATGCCGAAATGGGTACAGAGCGCGTTGATGCACTCCGTGTCTTCCAGCCCGTGAACCCTTATCCACAGTTTGGCCGCAGGGTCTGCCTTCGATATTTCATCGGTAAAATTGTCGCACACCGTTTCATGAACCGTTTCGCGGGTGTAGGCGATGAGGTGTATATGGGTTTTCGTGCGGCTCTCGCCATTGTAGACCAGTTGTTCGGTCAGCAGGTTGTTTTTCATGCGATACTCCTTTTGTCCTGCAAAGATAGAGCATTAGTCCCTTTAGATCGACAATTCATCGAGAATTTCCACCAACCTTTTATCTAATGGTTTATCTCGACGGATCGCTTCGATGAAGGGAACGTAGACAGTTTCCCCGTTGCGAATGCCGATCATGACATTGCGCTGACCTTCCAGCAGTGCCGTGACTGACGCAACCCCCAGACGGCTGGAGAGTATGCGATCCGAGGCACTCGGTGCTCCGCCTCGCTGCAGGTGTCCCAAAATGGTGACCCGTACTTCGTATTCGGGATACTCCTTGCACACCCGTTCGGCATAGTGCATGGCTCCGCCGTCCTTCGGACTTTCTGAAACAATTACGATGCTGCTGTTTTTCGTTTTCCGGATTCCCCGTCCGATGAAATGTTCAAGCTGGTCGACATCCGTTCGGTCCTCGGGGATGATTGCCGCTTCGGCCCCGGAAGCGATTGCGCTGTATTGTGCCAAAAATCCGGCATCGCGTCCCATGACCTCGACGAAAAAGATGCGATCGTGCGATGTGGCCGTGTCGCGGATTTTGTCCACGCATTCGACGATCGTATTCAGCGCCGTATCGTATCCGATCGTGACATCCGTCCCGCAGAGATCATTGTCGATCGTCCCCGGAAGCCCGATGCAGGGCAGGTCGTACTCTTCGGCGAAGATGCGTGCGCCGCGTAACGATCCGTCGCCGCCGATGATGACCAACGCACCGATCTCTTCCTGTCGTATCGTTTCCCATGCCTGTCTGCGCCCCTCGGGAGTTGTGAAACGCGGCGAACGGGCCGTTTTGAGGATCGTGCCGCCGCGTTGAATGATGCTGCTGACATCCTCTGTGGTGAGTTCCCGTACTTCACCGTTGATTAACCCTTCGTAACCGCGATAAATACCTTTTACCCGGAATCCATTGAAAATGGCGCTGCGCGTCACCGCCCGGATTGCCGCATTCATGCCCGAGGCGTCGCCTCCGGAGGTCAGGACGCCTATGAATTGCTCTTTATTCATTATTGATGATCGCTTTGAAAACATACCTCCCCACGCGGGAGAGGTATGTAGGCAAACAAATTTGATTTTTACATGCGGAATTCCGTTAGCTTTGTCATCCTCGGCCCAGGCGGCGCAGGATAAAGGCGAATGCAATCCGGAATATTCCGTAAAAGAGGAAGGACAGGCCGGCATAGAGGACGATGAAAAAACCTCCGTAAACCGGTGTCACCAGGTAGACGAATGATAATATCAGGCACAGGATGCTGCATGCGAGCAACCATCCCCAGCCGCGGACACCGAACTGCTGCAGTTCGCACGCTTCTCCGATTCCGATGACGGCATAGAACAATACCCAGAACCCGATCAGCACCACCAATGTTTCCGCCACAACAGGCAGTGGGAGCGCCAGCAGCCAGATTCCCAGCAACAGTTCGAGAATGCCGCGTGTCAGCGTCCAGCCCCATTCGGTGCTGTGGCGGTCGTTCAACGCCGCAAAAGCGACGTTGCAAATGCCCGCGGCGATCAGTACGCATATGAAGAGCGAGGTCAGGGCCATGAGCGATTCCTCCGGTGTGGCGATACACCAGATACCGACGGCGACACTCAGCAGGCCCACCAGCAGCGAGACCCACCAATATCTGATCTCGCCGTTGCCCGATTCGATCTTGATTTCTCTTTCCATATTGTTTCAAAGAGGGGAGCGCCCTTCCCGACACCTGTAACTAACCCAACGAAAAGGAAGGACGCTCCCGGGTATTATTTTACATCGATCGTTCGGGATACCTTCTTTTCCGAACCCTGTTTCTTGGGTATTTCGATCGTGAGTACGCCATGTTCGACTTTGGCGGAGATTTTCTCCTTTTCCGTATTGTCGGGCAGGGCGATGGACTGTTGGAATTTCGTATAGGAGAATTCGCGACGCAGAAAGTGTTTTTCCTTCTTTTCCTCTTTTTTCTCTTCCTTCTTTTCTACATTGATGGTCAGGTTGTTCTCATCGTCCAGATTGATCTTGAAGTCGTCTTTGGTCATACCGGGAGCCGCAACCTCAACCCGGTACTCCTTTTCGGTTTCGACGACGTTGATCGCCGGAGTCGAGAAATTCGGCTTCACAAGCCATTCGTTGCCGAAGAAATCGTTGAAGATGCTCGGCAGCCAGTCCTGATTTTTTCTTGCAGGTAACATGATACTTTTGTTTTGAACAGTTAATAAATTAGTGAACGATACGATTGGCCAATCGTTTTTTGGATATCAAGCTATTGTTATCGAGGGGTCGAGGTAAACATCCTGAATGGCGTGCAGCAGTTCGATTCCCTCCTTCATCGGGCGCTGGAAAGCCTTGCGGCCGCTGATGAGGCCCATGCCGCCGGCGCGTTTGTTGATGACGGCCGTCGTGACGGCCTCCTTCAGATCGGACTCCCCGTGCGACTCGCCGCCCGAATTGATAAGCCCCACGCGGCCCATATACCCGTTGGCCACCTGATAGCGGCAGAGGTCGATGGGGTGGTCGGAGGTCAGCTCCGTGTAGACCTTGTCGCTGGTCTTGCCGAACCCGACGGCCCGGAACCCGCCGTTGTTCGACGGGAGTTTCTGCTTCACGATGTCGGCCTTGATCGTCACGCCCAGATGGTCGGCCTGCCCCGTCAGGTCGGCCGAAGCGTGGTAGTCGACACCCTCCTTTTTGAAACCCTCGTTGCGCAGGTAGCACCACAGGATCGTCGCCATGCCCAGTCCGTGGGCCTCGTCGAAGGCGCGGGCGATCTCGACCAACTGCCGGCGGCTCTGCTCCGAGCCGAAATAGATCGTCGCCCCCACGGCGGCGGCGCCCATGTTCCAGGCCTCCCTCACGTTTCCGAACATCACCTGGTCATAGGTGTTGGGGTAGGTGAGCAGCTCGTTGTGGTTGAGCTTGACGATGAACGGTATCTTGTGCGCATATCTGCGTGCCACGGCGCCCAGCACGCCGAAGGTCGAAGCCACGGCATTGCAGCCGCCCTCGATGGCCAGCCTGACGATATTCTCCGGGTCGAAATAGGCCGGGTTGGGGGCGAACGACGCCCCGGCGGAGTGTTCGACGCCCTGATCCACGGGCAGGATCGAGACATAGCCCGTACCGGCCAGGCGCCCGTGCGAAAGGAGCCGCTGAAGATTGCCCAGCGTCCGGATGTTGCGGTCGGACTCGGCCCAGATGCGGTCTACGGTGTCTGGGCCCGGCTGGTAAAGCCGGCTCTTGTCGATGGTTTTGCATTGGTAGTCGAGGTAGTAGACGGCATCCTCGTCCAAAATATCTGCAATGTTTTTCATTTTGATTTCATTTTATTCGTTTAACCATGTCGCAGGCTTAACGTTCACCCAGTTTTGCATCGAGAAAAAGAACGCCGGCGTCCCCGACCATCCGAATCTTCTCTGCGATAGATTCGGCCGTGGCTTCCTCTTCGACCTGTTCCCGGACAAAATGCCAGAGGAACTCCTGAGTTGCGTTGTCCTTCTCCTCGATGGCCGTTTGCATCAGTCTGTCGATCATCTCCGATACTTCGCATTCGTGTCCGTAGACATGCCGGAACGCATCCAGCGGAGAATCCCAGCTTTGCGGTACTTCGTCGACTTTCGTCAGCGTCGGATTCCGCCCGCCGCGTTTGATCAGATAATCGGCGAACATGCAGGCATGTTCGGTCTCCTCGCGGGACTGTTCTTTCATCCAGTGTGCGAATCCGTCGAATCCCTGTTTCCTGAAATAAAACGACATCGAGAGGTAGAGGTTTGCAGACCATAGTTCTGCAATGATTTGCCTGTTTAGGGCATCTTGCAATTTTTCTGTCATCATGGGTGTTTGGGGTTAATGTGTTTAATATGCATGAAACTCCATTCGTGTTTCGGATATTTGTTGGCTATTTAAAAATGCGGTCTTTATTCAAGATGCACTAATTTGTCGCTAAAGGGTAGTCTGCGCCGGCTCTCCTCTCCGAAAATGCGGAGCATCTCTGTAAAGATACTGGTCACATAGAACCGCTGGGAATATATCTGATGGATTTGCTGCGAGATATCCGTATCTTCCATCTCGGTGAGTTTCAGTAGTGATGCCACCTGCCCGTCCATATAGTTCTCGTGTTCGATCATACGGTCCAGCGCCTCTATGGTCGTACCCCATTCTCTGGAGTTGTGTGTCGCTTCCCGGATTGTCGCACGCCCTCCCTGCCGGTAAATCAGGCTCGTCATCCGGCAGATTCGCTCTATACCGCTACGGGCCTGCATGTTCAGCCAGAAAGAGAGTATTGGAAGTTGTTGCCGTTCGAAATGGATTTGCAGCGACAAATACCGGTTGGATGACCATATTTCGGTATTTATCAGTTCGTTAAGGGCATTTTCAATATGTTCGTTCATATTTTTTATGGGATTAGGGGTTTATGAATCGTGATTTGTCATGACATGCCCGTCTCTGCCATTTTGTCGCTCTTTGCCGAGCCATTCATCCTTTCGGAGAGGCCTCACAAGCGGATAGAACAGCATATTCCGATCTGGCACAAATGTTGTAAAATAAGGCCTGACTTTTCGCAAGAAAAGGCGAAAAGGGCTGATGAGATCCGTCACCGACGGAGGCGGATGGCCGTTGAACGGCCTGTAAACGGAAGAGAGAACAATTTCTTTTTTCGGAATTCGGACTTCCATACAACTAAAATCAGTGCAACCTGCTCCCGTGGGTTGCATTAATTTTAATAAGGTTAGCGTGGGAGCTTTAGTATTACTGTTCAGAAGTATCCCCATACTCACTACAAGTAATACATAAAGCCCCACGCTTTACCTATATTATATGGATGGATAGGATATAATACAGATATAGCAAAGGCTTTGCCTATGTATTATCCATCGTAGTGTAAAGAAACAGGGATTTCCTGAACATGGATAATAATATTCAACGCAACCTTGCTCCCTGCCGAAACAAAGAGTGATACAAAATTATGGAAAATTCCGGAATAAACAAATAAAAGAAGAATGGGATTATTTCTCGTCCATTTATTATCTGACGCTGATCTTCAATACAGTAAGCCCGAGCAGAACTTTTGCCTGTCGTTGCCTCACTCCTGAAAATAAAAATGCAACAGATTGGATCGTCCAATCTGTTGCATTCTCTGAATACTGTTTCCTTATCTTATTTCAAAGGTTGCAGGCCGATTATTCGGCCGTTCGCTGTTGAAGGTAGGCATCATACAGGTTGAGCATCCACGCTCCGTTCTCTTTGGCCTTCTTGGAACGGACCTTGCCTTCGGGGCTTTTGAACCACTTTTTGCAGAACTCCTTCAGCCCGGGGTTCCGCTTGTCCATCAGCATGGTGCTCACAAATTCATACGGATAGACAATGCCGTCCGGATCGTTGTTGAACCAGATGCCCATGACCGTGACGAACTGCCGGGTCTGTCTCGTTCTGCCGGTGGTTACGCTCCATGTTTTCCACAAATAGAGTGCGGCGTTGTCGTTCGCTATGTCGCAGCATACGAACTGCCGGTTGGTATTGTAACGGCTTTTGAAATTCGGGAATGCTACGGAGCGTGACTCCCAGCGGATCCCGTCGGGATTTTCTTCGGTTTTCTCGGTGTATTCGATGCTCTGCACATCGTCAGCGGTGTATTTTGTCGATTCTTTGCTGTCGGGGGAGGGAATGAGTTTGAACGAGTAGTTTTCCCGCTTGAGCTGCGAGGATTCGGCGTGCCAACCGCTTTCGACATAACCTTCGATACTCTTACGGCATCCTTCATAACCTCAGGCAGTTTGTCCCATACGAAAGCATCCGTCGTGCCCTGCATTTTGAAGAGCTGGAGCGTCGAACGTCGTTTTGAGCTTGTAGTTGTTGCTGTAGACCGCCTTGATTTTAGCGTATTCGTAGTTTTTAGTCTTTCCGTCAATAGGTTCGGTGTCGATTTTTCCGAAGACCTCGATACATGCCAGTTGCGCCTGGGTGCCAGCGTCACATGGGGCGAGGTACCCGATTTGGTGATCGGCGCCACGGGTGAGGAGGAGCGGAATCTGCTCCTTGAACTCCTTCGCGTCGCTGCCGTCCGCATTCATCCCCTGATAGGGACGGATGCGGAATAGGGTCGGAACCGGGATACGGCTCCTTGGAAAAAGATGACTCGGAAAAAGGCTAAATATTCAGCCGCGAAAGGAGATGCAACCGCAGGGCGGTGCATTTGCGGCGGGGTGCCGGCTCTAAGTAGGATATCAGGTCAGCCGGTTTATTCACTGACCGGAATTCATAGCTGGCCAGACATGCCCCCGAAAAAGACCTCGGGGAAGTTTCGTTATGACGGCACTCGACAAGATTCAGACGACTGGCCGCAAGAGACTCGTCGCTTTCTGTCAGGGGATGATGGCAGTAATCGGAATGGACTTGTTCAAAGGATATCTCCGGGATAGACATGGCCTGTGCGGATGGGGAAACCGATCCCGAATCCGTTACCGCGGTGAGCATGAATACCACGAAAGCCAACCAATAGAAAAATCCTTTCTTTTTCGATAAAAACAACGTTCCCATAGATCCGGAAACTTTCGAAAACGACGCAGAATTATATAATATATTTAATCATTGCGAGTAAAAATATAATAACTTGGCAAATTTTTTATTTACTCGACCGTAATGAATTGGCAGTCAAAATAAATATCCGGTCGGCCGCCATCACGACCCATACGGCCATGACGAAGGGTGCGGTCAGAGTGACGATTCCCGCCTGCATTCCGGACCATTGCAGGGCTATGGAGAGCAGGACGGCGCAGGTCGCACGCGCGAAATCCCATGCCGAGGGGCCTGCCAGCGCAATGGCGCACAGCACGCCGTTGTAACCGTACAGTCCTGCGTTGAAGGCTGCGTAGTCATCCGCGAAGAATGCCATACCCAGCGGGAGCAATGCTCCCCATAGGGCATAAAGCGCCCCGCGACGTTCGTTTACGGCAATACCGGCCAGAAAGAGCGCTCCGGTCAGCAGCGAACGCCCCTCGAACATGACCTGCCCGAAATGCAGCGACAGGGCTTGCAGCCACTCCGGAGCGGTTTCTATGGCGGCAGTCCCGCCCGATGTGCGCAGCGCGGGCCACAGCAGGGCGGCTATTCCCAGCAATAACCATGTCGAGAGGATGAAGGGGGCTGTAAAACCCGGAATACGGCATCGGGCGAATATTCGGGCGATCGGTGAAGAGGCCACGGAACCGGCAACCAGCAGCAATGCGGCCTGCCATCCGAGCGGGAAAAAGACGCCGACGGCAATGCCCACGAGCGTGCCGTTGAACCCGTACAGTCCCCGTTCGATATCCGCTACGGGGTAACGGAAAACCCGTGCCGCGAGGTTGCCCAGCACATTGCCGGCAAGGGCCAGCAATGCGGCCGTTGGCGACCCGACGGCAATACCCAATAGCATCAACGCACCCGAAAGGGCGTTCTCCTGAAATAGAACCTGCCCGACGCCACGCATCGGGACGATCCATAAATTGCGCAAAGTAAACATGACAAAGAAAATTTCGGGATGCAAAAATAGAAGATATTCCCGAAACGAAAAAAGAGTTCAATTCGTCAGGTATATTTTTATGTGTGTTTCCTCTTTTTTTTGTTTGCGGGCCTTGGGGCTAAAATATCGTTATTAATTGTAATTGGCGTAGCTGGAAGAGACGGGGACGGGAAATTAACACAAGTTGATCGGATCGGTTTGAATAGCAGCTAATTTTAGCGGTATATTATACGACATATCCGTCCTCGGTTGCCGTCGGGAAAGATAAGCCCGGGACGGTCCGCTTTGCGTCCCTCTCCGGCTCCGGGAAGGAAAAATCATCCTCGCCTGCGCTGCGGTATTTTTCCTTCCCTGCACCTGCGCCACGGGCTTATGAATCTTCCCGAGGCAACCGACCCATTCGGGATACAAAGCCTCATAACATATTATTCATTGCCTGCGCAATCTATCAAATAAAGATTGTGCGGGCGTCAAAGACGTGAGACACACGGTAAAAACTGTTCGATGTTATGCAGACTATGAAATCGGATTCGAAATCGAAGAAGAGCGGCAAGGGTGCAGCTTCGGCGGCAATCGTTCCGGTCGCAGCTACTCCAAAAACGCAGGAGCAGGTATCCGCCGAAACTGCCGCGACGCAGGATTCGGGTGCCGAGGTACAAGCCTCGGTTGCCCGAACGATGCCTACGGAGCAGGAGGAACCGCAGGTTCAGCTTCTGGATCTGAACAAGATCGTCAATTCGACCTACAACCCCCGCAAAGACTTTCGGGAGGAGACGCTGCTGGAGCTTTCCGAGAGCATCCGGCAGTCGGGCGTGCTTCAACCGATCTGCGTGCGCCCCAAGGACGAGGGCTTCGAGATCGTCTACGGCGAGCGCCGCTACTGGGCGGCCGCGATGGCGGGTCTGACATACATTCCGGCCCTTGTCCGGGATCTTACGGACGCCGAGGCCGAGGATGCTGCCATCACGGAGAACCTGCAGCGCGAGGACGTGAAACCCCGCGAGGAGGCCGCGGCCTATAACAAGGCCATCCAGTCGGGACGCCATACCATCGAGTCGCTGGTGTGCAAGTTCGGCAAGTCGGAAGCCTACATCCGCTCGCGGTTGAAACTGTGCGAGCTGATCGACGCTCTGGCCGAGATGCTCGATAAGGAGGATATTTCGGTAGGCGTCGCCACCGAGATCGCCAAATACCCCGCGGAGATCCAGCAGGAGGTCTACAACGATCATTTCGCCGAGGGGTGTTACAACTCGTGGAAGACGGCGCGGATCAAGGACATCGCCCGACGGCTCTACGAGCGTTACATGACCAAGTTGGAAAGCTACAACTTCGATAAGACCGAGTGTCTTTCCTGCCAGCACAATACGGCCAATCAGGTGCTGTTCCGGGACGAATGTGCAGGGGGCTGCGCCGGCTGCCAGAACCGGGAGTGCATGATCCGCAAGAACGAGGAGTTCCTCGTGCAGAAAGCGCTGAAGCTGCTGAAGGACGATCCCCGTACGACGCTCGCCACGGCCGGGGATACGCCCGTGGCAGTTCTCGAGGCCCTTGAAAAGGAGGGCTATCATGTCGAGGAGCTGGAATACTACATCAATTATTACGATACGGCTCCTCAAATGCCCGACGCTCCGCAGGCTGAAAATTATGTGTCGGAAACGGACTTTGCCGAGGCTCAGGAGAGGTATGAAGCCCGGATGGCTCGCTTTGCGGAACAGACGCAACAGCTGGAGTTCAACGTCTCGGAAGGGCGTGTCCGCAAATATGCCGTTATCCGCAGCCTCGACATCGAATTCCGCTATGAAGAGATCGACGACGAAGAGCGGGAAGTGACGGTGGACGACGGGCAAGGCGGACATACGGTACATGTGACGGTCGTTCCGCCCTCGCCGCAGGAAGGGCTGTTGCAGCGGGATCGCCGTAACCGGGAAATCTGCTACGAACATATCACGGCCGATATGAAGCGTCTCTTCCTCGATGTGAAAGTTGCGAACAAACCCTTGCAGAAAGAGGAGCAGCAGATGTTCTACTACGCCGTGATGCAGCGGGTAATGAGCGACTCGAAACTCCGTCAGTGCGGATTCCGGCCCAAGGAGGACTCTTACCTGACCGCCGAGGAGCAGTTCGCCGCCGCAGGCCGTATCACGGCCAAACAGCAGGCGGCGCTGATCCGCGCTTATCTGGTGGACTTCTTCCGCTCGGCAGCTCCGGAGTATCGCTGTACGGACGAAACGCTCCTGACGGGAATGATGTGCCGCTTCGCGGATCTGAACTTCGCAGAACAGAGCAAGGCCGTTCAGCAACAGTATCTGGAGACATACGAAAAACGCAAGGCCCGTCTTCAGGAGCAGATCGACGCCTTGCATGCGAAGGCCGAGGCCGAGGAGATGGCGGTCTCGATGCAGGAAGCCCCGGACTTCGAACCCGAGGAGCTCCCCGACCTGCTGCCGGACGAGACGCCCGACGCCGCACCGCAGCCGCTGATTATTCCGATGGATCCGGATATCGAACCCGATACGCGGATGCCCGAAGAGATGAAAACGGCGGCATAGTAACTGATATAAATATTAACCGACGGGATGGTTCGACACCATCCCGTCTTTTCATTTCCCTACTATGAAAATACGAATTGACCGCCTTATCTGGCATGGCTGCGAATACGGCAAGCAACAGTTCACTAAGCTGCAACGACGATTTTCCAATGGATGCAAGAACCCTTACCGCTGCGCGGAGTGCGGGTCGAAAGATATATTATGCCGGGCATGGCTGGACGGCAACACCTATGAGGCAGACTCGTTACCCGACGACAGTGAGGATTTGTGGTGCGAAGCGTGCTCGGAGCATACCTGGCAGGTACGCGAAAGCGAATTGATGTCCGCCACGGTCGAACTGTGGTGGCGGGACGGCACGACAGCAGAGGATCGGATGATTATCACCGGCCTGAATCCGGAGAATTTCAGTTCGAAAAATGATTGCAAGGCTTTCCACGACGCCTGCGACATGTGGTGGCGCGGCAAGACGAACGACGAGAAGATCCGCATCTGGAACGCCTGCCGCCCGCCTGTAAGTGAATATTGCTATTAAAATCCTACGACTATGAATCAAACGATTATCGACACGATCGCTCCGCGGCTGACGGAGCTCGTGATAAAGAAAATAGAGACGCTCACGGGCGACTGGCAGAAGCCGTGGATCGCCGACATGACGCACGGCCTTCCGCGCAACCTGCGCGGCACGCCTTACCGCGCGGGCAATGTGCTTATGCTGTTGTTCCTCTCGGAGATCATGGGCTACGGTACGCCCGTCTTTATGACTTTCAAGCAGGCCAAGGAAGAGGGGCTGAATATCCGCAAGGGCTCGGATGCCTTTCCGGTCTATTTCTGGAAGATGTACGTCCGCCATAAGGAGACCCGCAAGAAGATCGAATCGGCGGAATACTACCGCTTGCCGAAGGAGCAGCAGAAACACTACGACCTGATTCCCGTCATGCGCTACTACCCGGTCTTCAACCTCGACCAGACGGACATGCAGGAGCGGCAGCCGGAACGCTATGCACAGCTCACGGCGAAGACCGAACCGAAGGACTATTCGGACGGTCTGGCATGCGGCCCTATGGACCGGATGCTGGAGCGACAGTCGTGGCTTTGCCCCATCCTGCTCAAAGCCGGCGACAGGGCTTCCTATTCACTGACGTTCGATAGGATTGTCTGCCCCGAAAAGCGGCAGTTCCCGGAAGGTGCGGCGTTCTATACGACACTGCTGCACGAGATCGCTTATCCTAACTTTTATATTATTCCAACTAATCGTGCAATCGCCTGATA